>Ga0209190_1000005_pt1 | contig 225673 bp, 211 predicted proteins | sample M_140205_XF_Meta_FD_187315 | JGI IMG/M metagenome (GOLD analysis project Ga0209190, IMG submission 187315) | Freshwater microbial communities from Lake Montjoie, Canada to study carbon cycling - M_140205_XF_MetaG (SPAdes) (version 2) | ecosystem: Environmental > Aquatic > Freshwater > Lake... | reverse complement strand
GGAGGTGGTGGAGGTGGTGGAGGTGGTGGAGGTGGTGGAGGTGGTGGAGGTGGTGGAGGTGGTAGAGGTGATAGAACTCCAATATCTGCACGTCGAGGAACACCTGCATCTGCACATGTAGTTGGAGTTCTACCACGTGTAGTAAATGTATTACCTGTAGTACCTGTTGGTAATGTAAATACTGTGACTCCATTTATTTCTAGAAATGTTATAGATGCAGATGAAAAAGCGGTTGTCAAACTTAATCTTGAAAAAGAAGGGGAAAAATTGGATAATTTAAACTATATTATAGAACATAGCGAAGGAATAGGACACACAGGAATTACAGATCATCAAACAGAAATTGTAAGAGAATATCTTGATAATATCGACGTCACAACTCCAACCAAATCTTCCTCGCAGCATGAGAAACAAGAAGTGACGGGCAGAGTACTGCGATCTCATAGAAATCAAAATGAAGACGTCCAACCTACGATATGAGAGTTGTTGTCACGGAAATAAATTTAAAAATAATGAAACTTAAAGATAATGTTTATAAATAAAAAAAACATGGATAATAATGAAAATGATATTAGAACTTTACCTACTATGAAAGATGTATTCGATTTAATTATGAAAAAATATCCTGATTGGATGATTGACACATGCGATAAATATTCATCTGATTATCCTCATTTCACAAATAATTGGAATCATCTTTTGAAAATTAGCAAAACAAATCCGCAGAAAATAATTCTTGTAAAACATTTCGAAAACGATGAACAATTATCTTTTTCAGAATTACTTTTTAGTGCAGGATTTATTGTAAGAACTATTCATGAGTTTACACCTTGCACTAAATGTCATAGCGCGATCCCTAGTCTAATGACATATAATAAAATAAAAGATAATCCCAACATAATCACACCAAGTGAATGGAAAGATCATTGTTCAAACTGTTAAATAGTTTTTATTATTTAAGAAAAAATAATAAAAAATTACCAGCAACTTGGAGGCGGTTTTTCAGTGGAATAAATAAATAATCCAGTATCATTGAAAGAATATTTACAAGTCCATCCTAAATTTTGTAATTCATCTATGACAATATTCATAATATCATTCATCTTTTTTATATTTCGATCTAAATGACGAACCGCGAAACTATCTAAATCATAATATTCATTTTCAGAATCTCTTGCTATAAGAAGGTCATAGATTTCTTTATTTATCATATTTTTTATTCTAATGTCGTTGTAAGACTTAAACAAATCCTTATTTTTGACATGTAAACTTTCTGGTATTGATTCCATTTTTTTATAATACAAGTTCTATTTTTTAAATAAGAACAAAAAAAAATAAAAAATCACTTATTTATTTTAGTAACTTTTTTTCTATGATTCTTTCTATTAAATCTAGTTTACGTTGCATTTTTTCAATCATGAAATATAATTGCTCATTTGAATAATTGCTTCTTTTTTTCGGAGTTTTAGGGCTTGGGAAGTTGTCGGATGAACTAGAATCATAAGAAGATGAAGAATATTCTGACGTTTTTTCGTCTTCTTCGTCTTCGCTATATGATTTTTTGATCTCTTTCTTTTTAAAATCTTTTTCACCAAATGACTTAAAAAATGCAAGTCTATCAGGTTTTTTTTCCTCTTTTTCATCACCGCTATCTTCTCTGTGATATTTAGTTTGAGAATTTTTAGGTTTAGCATTATTTACCATGTTAAGATAATTTATCATTTTGATCAACTCTTTTTCTTTATCCAATTTGAAAATAAAACATTCTTTTCCATCTATTTTATTTTTCAAAGGATTTAAAGAAACTAAAAAATCTTCATATTGCTCACAATTACAAAATATAATTAGAGAGCCATTTTTCTTTTCATAAGATAACGTCATTTTTTAAAAAAAATGCATTTTTTTAAATCTACAAAAAATACCAACGTAAAGGCGAAAAATTCATAAAAACACTTTAAAAGAATGCGTTTAATTTATAAAAATGACTTTACACTTAAAATGTATTTCAAATGTGAATATTAAAAACAAACCATTTTTTTCTAATAATTTAAAAAAAGAAAAATGGTTAGATGCAATTCAATCTATTTCACTTAGTGATTCAAATATCGATGATAATGCATTAATAATTGTATTTTTACAAGATTTATATGGATATAGAACTGGTTTGTTAGGATATTTATCGACTTTACTAACATCTACATTAAATAACTACACTCCATCAACTTTTATATTTTCCAGTCTACTGAATTATTTTTTAAACTCAAAATTTAAATGCAATGATTTAGATATTCTTTCAGGAATAATATCTATTTTAAATAGATCGATTCCTATTCTGAATTATGGTGTATGGGATAACAAAACTTTTTTTTCAGACAAATTAAATTTATTTATAAATGAAAACCATTCAATCAATGGTATTTTCAATCTTCATTCAATTTTTCTATTTCAACCATTTTTTGATAGCGGTCTAGGAATCTTATCAAATAAGAAATGTAATGATAGCGGTTTTGAAAGTTTGAAAAATCCGACAAATAAATTCATAAATGAGGGATTTCTTTGGAGTTATTTCAAAAATGATAATAAGAATATTTTAATTATAACCCTAAATATAACAAAAAATGAAGATAACACGTCTGATTTAAAAGAGCTTCTTAATTTAGTAGATAAATTATTGTTAAAATTTTCTTCTAATTGTGAAATTTATGTATCAGGTGACTTTAGAATGAATTTAGACGAATGTAAACATTTATTTGAAGACGATTTTAAAATATTGAACAATGATGAAACGCAGTATTTGTTATACAAAAATAATAACTGTTTGAAAAATCCCATTTATTCCAAAACAAAAATAGATGAAAATGATTCAATTTCAAGTTATAATTTTACAAAAAAAAGAAACTTGTCACCAATTCAGAAAATGCTGAATTTAAAAAAAATAAAATATGAAAAAGAAATGAGTGTGATTAATTATGATGACACGGCAGACAATTTGAACGAAATAAAAATTATTTCATTGGAAGAAAATGAAAATGAAAGAATGAAGGGCGAAGATGGAATAAACTTTTATAAAAATTTAAGAATCATTACTGAAAATCCAATAGTCTTTGAAAATTATTTCGATAAAACAAAATTATCATCTGGTGGTTCAGAAAAGAGTATTTCATCGACAGATGATGAGTGGACAAAAGTTGATCAAATCATTTAAAAAAAAATGATTTTTTCTTGAAAAAATTCATACTTTACGCAAATCATAATGGATAACACTCAATATGCAAAAAAACTATTTGACGTTATTAAAAAATCACCGATTTCAGGTGTTGAAAAGCGAATGAAACATAAAATAGGTGAATTAAAAAAGTTCTTAATTGAACAAGATTGTTTAAATGAATCAAATGATTCAGAATTATTAGATGATATTGCATGTTTCAGCGAAGTTGGATATAGTATGAGAAAGGACATTTATGTTCCATTGGTAACAACTATAAAGTTAGATAATGGAAAAATGTACGATTTTTCATTATCATCTTTCAATCCATCGACTCCATATCCTTTTGATCTAATATGTATTAGAAGACACGAAGAAGACAAAGACATTGTATTTATATTTGATATAGCCACTTTAATAGGAGGGGTTGTAAATGATATTAAAGTTGAATATAAGGGTGAAAGATATTATGGATAGTTTTATAGATTTTTTTAGATTCAGAGAAAAGACTGCAATGGAAAAAAGTTCGATTATGTAGTTGAGAAAGGGAGGTGGAGTTTCTATTTAATCATATTTCTTAACCCGAAATGGTTAAGAAAATATATATATATATTATGTTTTTTTTATTTCACAGAATTTATTTTCATATCCAACCTTATTGGTGTGTAATTTAGTCAATCTATGCTTTGAGAGACTTGAATAACCAACATTTTTACCACAGCAACATATCACACGTCTTGCCTGTCTAGTCTTCTCACTCATTTTATATGCTTTTACATATTCTTCGTCTTTATTAAAATTCAAACGACAATATATATTTGCATGAGCAGATAAAAATTTCTCTTTATATTCTTTGCAATGCACACAAAAACCTCCTTGATCATTTTGATTTATTTCTATTCCATGCTCGTACCCAGCAACAGTAATATTGCCATCATCAGATATAAGTTCATCAACAATATTATATTTTCTATAAAAATCAATATATTCTTCGTCCGTTTTACAAATTTTAATAATAACCATTATAAATATAATACTTTATTTTTTTAAGTTGAAGTTAAATACTCCCATAACCAACAAAAAATTCACTGTTTTCGTCATATATATCTATTTCTCCATCGTTTTCAAACTCACTGTCAGTACCATGTTCATATTGTTCATCAATATATTCTTCGTTGCATTTAGTTGAGCAAAAACATAATGTTTTATCTGGATAATCAACAACCCCATGTATATTGTTCTCCGATTGCTCTTCTTGATCTAGATTAACTTCTTCTCTACATTTGATGCATATAATTTTATTATTTAAATAACATTGTTCAACATGGCATTCACTGTAACTATGAAAAGTTTCAAATTCATCAATTGTGTATTTTTTTCTGGAAGTAAACAATATTTGTTTGTTTTCTTCATCCAAAAATTGTCTAACTTCTTTTTTGTTTTTAAGAAATTTTTCATAATAACGAGGTTGTCTTATAGTATCCTCTCCAATATTTCCAATTTCATCTTTATATTTGTAAATAACTCTGTAATATTTTTTCATTGCATTACATTTAGTTTTAATAAAATACAAAAAAAAATCAATTTTCAGTTACCGCTTCTTACTTAATATTTAGACTCATTCTATCTTTGAGTATAGTTTCATTGCACATAATTTACATGCAACAAAATTCAATTTTTAGATTTTTTTTTAACCGTATTGGTGGTTAAAAAAAATAATTTTTAATATTTTATAGCATAATCAATGTTAAATTTAAATCCGTTTTTATATCTATGAAAATAACACTCTATGTTTATATCTGTAGTTTTTAAAACAATGATTATTTTTTCACCTATTTTGTAATTAGGATGACAACAACTTTTTTCAATTTTGGAAATTTCATTTTCGTCTCCTTCATAATAGACACCTTCTCCTTCATTTATAGTTTTTATATATTCTGTAAAAAAATCATAATTAGAAGCTTTGATTGTTTTGATATTTTTAGAATTCAAATAATCTATTTCATCTTTAAGTCTTTCTTCAACACCCTTCTCTAATGAGTTAAAATCATGTTGAATATCTGTATCTAAATTTTGTGAGTTGTCGCCTCTAAAACATTCCGAAAATATCAAATGAGGTGTGCAATAATAAATATCCAATTGGTTTGCTGATTTTTGAATACATGTGTCGATTCCATTTGTAGCACCTGTTTTATTCAAAAAATCCAAAAATTTCTCAGCTCCTTTTTTAGACACTATAAAACCAGTTGTTCCACCCAAAGATTGACAAAATGATTGATATACATCAGTTTTACAAATTTCAGGCATTTTTTCTTTATCAAAAAACGACGAATCATTTTTATCACGAACGTGATGTCCAAGAAAAGCTAAATCCCATGATACATTATCAAGTTGTTTCATAAAATGTTTAAATTTCTTTTCAAAATCTGGTTGAAATTCAACATCGTCTTCTAAAATCAAATAAGATTCGATATTTTTATCGCTTTCGTTGATTAAATTTGTAAATAATTTAATATGAGACATGAAACAACCAACCATGCCTCTTCTCATACTATAATCGTTATTTTCAAATATCTGTTGTAATTGCCTCGTCGAAACCAATTTAGATCCATCAACTGCGCTAAAACGTTCATATTTTAAAAAATTAAGACTATTGAACGAATTCTTTATAAAAAGATCCCATCGATCAGGACGTCTATCTAAATTCACAACAAACATTTTAAATTTAAATTCGTTTTCATTTATTTTAGATGATATTTCTGTTTCGTTTATTATAAATTGTTTTTCATCAGATGATTTTAAGAATGAATCTTCTTTTCCATAGAACTGTTTTTCATCATTCAATGAATAAGCATTTAATTTACTTTCATCGGTTCGTTCACTTGTCAATCGTCCTATATGCAAACAACTAATTCCTTCAAAAAATGTTGAAATATACCCACTATTAAAATATCTATGTGCATAATCCATTTCAAAATGTGAAATTTTTTCATTGAATGATCCCACATTTTCAAAAATTTCTGTTCTCAAAAGACTTGGACGAAAACTAAAATGAGGCCAGTAACTACTATTTTTATAATTTCCATATTTTTGAATCCAATTTTTTATATCTTCTTCTGTTTTTGCAAATTCGTGAATGAAATATCTTACTCCGTTATCACTTGTTTTAAATATACCACCTTTAATATCTATATCAGATTCAATCTCGGAATAATTCTTATTAAAAAGACATTGTCCTATTTTACTATCACATGAAAGAACATCAAGAGCATCTGTCACATAGTTTCTTTTAGAAAAAAATTTAAAGTCATCTTCTGAATGAATTAGATAAGGCGTTTTTACCAAGTTTTTAATTATATTCATACTCTGTGGATGCCCCTTTTCTTCCTTTGTTTTGAAATAAAATTTGAAAAATGGGTATAATCTTTTCATTTTTTCTCTATCTTCATCTGAACTGTTATCATCGACACAATACCAGTTATCTATTAAATGTAAGTCTTGAACGCAGTTTAAAAATGAATTTATTGTTTGTTCAAATAAATCAAATCTTTTACAAGTTGTAATTGAAAATGACACACGGGGTAAATCACTAGGTTTTTTTTCTAATATACTTGTCACAATACTTTCATTATAAAAAGTATATCTATTACAAACATGATCAATACTGAAATGTTGGTTGAATAATATTTTCCAACTTTTTTCTTGTGATAATCCTCTCATATTTAAACCATCTTGTAAAACATCGAAAGCTTTGTTGTGTTCATTGAGGTAATATGCACTTATTGAATATTCATCTTTTAAATCCAACAAATAAGGGAATTTTGAAATTAAATATTCACCTATATATATTGCCAAGTTATACATATTATGACCTCTTATACATCTAAGTAAATTTATTGCATTGTTTTCATTAGGAGTGTTTAGAAATTTTAATGATGAATTATCGATTTCCTGAATTGACATAATATTTTTTGTATTAAATTCTTTTTGTATTTTAAATTAAATTTAATACAGAATAATTGAAAAAAAATATTATATTGAAATTTGATTGAATTTACTATCACATTCTAATATCTTACTTTCATTTGTTTCAGGTCTAATGATTAAAACAAAATGTAGAGATGTTTTATTCGTTTTATCAACATAACAAGGATAATATGTTCTATAAGTCTTCAAGCCATTATTAGTTCCATACGCGGTTGGAACTTTATTAATCGCGTCTTTAATAGAAACTACACTACGTTTGTTATTAAGGGAAGTTTCTTTGAACCCATAATCGTTATCCTTTGTTGGAACATAACTATAACCAAGTATTTTACATGCATCAATAATGTCATTTTCATCGTTGTAAATTCTATATAAATTTTTATTAACTTCTTCAACCGGGAAATCAATTGATTCCAAGTTATGGATATTTTTCGATGAAAGCATAGTTGGGTTTGCAAATACCTTTCCTTGCTTCTTCTTAAATCCGGAAGTCTGATAAGAGTTAATCCCGAATGGATCAAGATACGTCTTTTCATATTCTTCAATTGCCTTAATTGACATTCTGTGAGGACCAGTCTTATGTCCACCTTCAATATCATTTCTCCAATATCCAGTCATTCTACCAACTAGACCTTGAATTTGAACGTTGTTATCAACACTTTTTTGGTGCAATTCAAGTGTTGAACCAATGCGAAGTTTCCAAGAATTTGGGATAAGATTAGCTCTTCGAAAGAAACCTTTGACTCCAAGAACAATATGCTTAGTTAGACGTTCTTTAAAGAATTCTTTAATTTCATCATGTGATATTCGATCGGTTGATGTATGATTTCTAAATGTGACACCTTTTAAAATACACGCATTTTGAACCACATTCACATTTTTTGAAGTTACACGAACAATATGAACTCTGAAATCTTTTTTTGTCGGATTTTTTTCTGGGTTGCATTTGTCACACATACACGAATCTTCATAATAATCTATAATATCTTCTTGAACCCATTTTTCAGCTGCTTCTTTTGTATCAACGGCGTAAATCTCTTTCACAATATCTTTCTCCAAGAAATCTTTATGACCAAAGTATGAAGGCGGAATAGTCATTTTATAAAGTTCGTGTAATTCTCCCCATCTGTAAAGGTCGTAAAGTTCCTTAATCATCGTTGCGCTTATAAATACGAATCTATTATTATTTTCCTCCATATGTTTCACATCTAAAACACCTGCCTCTTTCAAAGTTGTGTGAAGAACTTGAAACTCCTTATCACCCGTATCAATCTCGTCGATTATAATAAGACCATTTTTTATATTAACAAGATCTGTTCTTGATAGTTTTCCATGATGAAATATTTTATCCTTGAAACATGTTGGTGCTTTATCAATCATATCTTTCTCCCACCCTGCGTTACTCATACCTGTAAGAATCCTTACATTTGCAGGATTAACAACAAAATCGTCATCAACGTGAGTTGTTAGAAGTTTAGCAATTTCAATCATAAGACCATCTGCACCAACTTTTGTCTTTTTTTGAATACTAATAACACGACATTTGTTTTTATAGAATTTATGTAATATATTATTTGCATCTTCCATTTGGTTTGGAAATATATATTCAGATGTAGACTTATCATCACCCTCAAGAAATAAACGATGATTTGTTGCTCTAGCCGAGTTATATGATTGTAATACATCTTCGCGCCTTGCAGAAATTAATTCACTATTTGTGTTCATTTTTAATAATTGATTTAATTTTCAAAATAAAAAATCATTTTTTTATTTTAATATAGTTTTATTGATTTACGTTTTATTCTTTTGCTTCTTTTGAATATCTATTTTTTGATATGAAATCTTCATTCATCGCGTTCTCTAATAAGTACATCCAGTTTATATCTCAAGTCGCCGAGAATGTATACCTCGTCTTTTAAATTTCTTGTCAAATGATCAATATTATCTTGTTGTTCTTCATCATCTTCGTATTGATTTCTACTTTTTCTTTTTTCATTACGAATACTTTTCTCACTATCTTTAACATCTTTTTCAGCTTTTTTTATTTCTTTTAAGGTTTCCTTAATTCTTTCCCTGATACTATGTCTTTTGCTCTTGCTCTTTCTCTTACTTTTGCTCTTGCTCTTTCTCTTACTTTTGCTCTTTCTCTTACTTTTGCTCTTTCTTAATGATTTGTCAATTACACACCAAGAACCTTTATCTGATCTAACTTTACCCGATGGACATGATTTTCTTTTTCGTCCAGTTTCTGGATTTATTTCATAACCTGAAGGAAGAGATTTTCTTTTAGATTTCATTTTTATTATATAAAAAAAAATTATTAAAAAAAAATCAAATCAAATAAAACAACTTAAAAAAATTTCCAACACACACAAAATTTGTGTTTTTATTTATAAAATTTGATTTTTAACCTATATGAGCCTGTAGACAATATTTATTTTTTTATAATTTTTTATCTTTTTTTATCTTTTTTTAGCTTTTTGATAAAAAATTTGTTTTGAATTGTAAATTAGATATTTTGGAATTGGTAAGAAAAATTTGGTACAAAAAAATACAATTTATTTTGAAAAATGTTCATTATAAATGCAATGAACTGATTTTAATTATTTTAAAATTTGCGTTTATTTGCGTTTATTTCAAAAAAAACGCAAATAAACGCAAAGATATATTTATTGGTTAAAATCAAGAATACAAATTCAAAAAGTATTTTATATTCTTTTTTGAAAATGTTACGTATCGATGAAATTCTTCTTTTTTGAAATATTTTTTATTATTTTTTTAAAATATCAGGATCCTAAAAAAATTTCCAACACACACAAAATTTGTGTTTTTAATTAGAAAATAAGATTTTCAACCTATATGAGCCTGTAGACAATATTTATTTTTTTATCTTTTTTTATGTTTTTTTATGTTTTTGATAAAAAATTTTATTCTAGTTTAAGAGTAACTACGTAAAAATATAATAATAAAAATGTCCTTTTATAAATGTGAGCACTGTAATAAAAATTTCAAAAACACATATGTTTTAAAAAATCATATGAAAACTGCAAAATATTGTTTAGAAATCCAAGGTATGGTTTTGGATAATATATTTAAGTGCAATTTTTGTGATAAAAACTATACTCAAAAAAAAGATTTAGATAGACATCTTTCAAACTGTATAAACAAAATTATTTCAGAAAAAGATATGATTATAGCAGCAAAAGATGCACGTATTAAGGATTTACAGGATCAACTTATAGATATAATAAAAACAAGACCTCCTACAACTATAAATAATAACAATAGCAACAACCAAAGAATCAATAATATAGTTAATAATCTTCAACCTATTACGGACGCTCATTTAGTTGAACAATCACAATACCTTACTTTAGATCATATTAATAATGGAGTTGAAGGATATGTTAAATATGCACTTGAATATCCGTTTAAAGATCGTATAGTATGTGTCGACTATTCAAGGAAGAAAATTAAATACAAAGATCAGGATGAAAATATAGTAGATGACCCAGAAATGGTTAAATTGTCTCATAAATTTTTTAAAGCAATAGAAGGGAAAAATACAGAGATAATCAATAATCAATTAGAAATTTTATATGAACAATTAAACGAATTACAAAATAATCCTAATAATGAAATGAATGAAGATGAGACTGTAATTTTTCAAAATAGCTCAGAAAAACTCACAAATAAAATTTTTGCTTTTCGTGATAACAGGATTGAGATTATGGATGCTTCTAAAGGAAAAAAATCTGAAATTTGCAACGATTTTATTAAAAATATTTGCTCTAAAGTAATGAAATAGTGATATAAATTTTTCATATACATACTTTACCTAAGTAATTTAAATTTCTAAGTTTTCAATGAATTTTGATTCATTTGAAAATACTTTTTCAAATTCATCCGCGCATTTTTTCCAATGATCTATTCTTTTTCTCATTCGTAATTTAATTATTCCATATTCTTTTATATGTTCAGTTTTATCATGGCGATGGGATATATCAAGAATTACAATTTTCTTTTCAGGATTTATTTTTTTAAACATATCAGAAAGAATTTTAAGATTATCTATATAAGATAGATTGAATTTTTCATCAAACTGTTTAAGATCAAGTCTTCCTGTGGGATCCTCCTCATATCTTATAAAAAGTAGACTGTTATTATTTGCAAGCATATTCATAAATCTTTCTTTGCGTCTTTTCATCTTTTCAATGAAATCATCTAATTCGTCCTTATTTATTTCGTATTCATTGAGAATTTCAGGACCAAATTTTCTATCTAAAGTTTTTTTAAATTCATGTTTGCATCTTACAAAATATTTTTCATTTACAACTAAAAATTGATTATCATCACCTGTTTTCATTACATTCATAATTTTATAATTAGACTTATCAAACATTCCATCAAAATCATTGTTTAGTAAATCTATAATAGACCAAACAGATGTTCCAATATAATCAAAAAATTGCGTTTCTTGATCCATTTTTCTAGAATTAAAATATAATTTTATGTAGCAATTGTATCCTAAAGAAGACACACTATCAAACTTTTCAATGAATGTATTCATGGATTGTTTATTTATATTTAAAATAAATTCTTATAAAATAAAATGATATCTTTTCGATCTATACAAAATTTTATATTACTAAATTCTTTAATTGTTGTAACTTCATTATTCAATTTTACTTTCACTTCACCATCTGGTAATTTGATAAATGATTTTTTCACTCAATACACAGTTTCATTGATTGAAAATTATATAATGTTGGATTTTATTCAATATAGAACATCTAATAGTAAACAAATTATGAGTGAAAAACGAGAAATGATTGAAAATATGCCAAAAGAAAGATTTTATAAGGAATTTGATTTATTTGTTCTTAGCACTACAATGGTTGATTCAATTTCTCAAGTTATAATTAAAAATTATTTTTTAACCGACTTTACATCTTTAGTTGCATATGATCTTATAGATTTCATATTTATTTCATTCGCATTTGAAATTCTATTTGATTTTTTTCATTATTTCATACATTCCTATTTACATAAGAATCCTTTTCTTTACAGAAACTTTCATAAAATTCATCATAAATGGGCTTATCCAATACCTATACTTACGTTTTATAATCATCCTTTTGATTATTTTTTCACAAATTCTATACCGACGTTTTTGACACTTTACATTTTCCCTGTAAATATTACGTATTTTCAGTACACATTGATTCATTCATACAAAATACTATTAGAAATAGGTGGTCATAGTGGTAAAATAATAAAATCAAATTCTTTTACTCAATGTATATGGTTACCAAGGTTATTAAATTTTCATTTAAAAACAGAAGATCATGATTTACATCACAGTTTAAATAATTGTAATTATGCGAAAAGATTTACTCTATGGGATAAAGTTTTCGGAACATATATCGATCACTGTAAATATAACAAAGAAATATGATTTAAAGATATGATTATTATATAATAAGCCTCTATAGTTAAGTGGTATAACAGCAGTCTTGTAAAAAACAATCTAGTGAACTGCAAGCCTGAGTTCGATTCTCAGTGGAGGCAAATATTATTTTATAACTCAATTTAGTTATAAAAATAGATTTATTTTATTTTGTGTAAAATAAATGGATGAACTTAAAAAATGTGGCATGGAAACGCCTACTTTTTCTTTAGATGGAATAAATACTTATGCAAAAGTTGTAAGTGTTATAGACGGTGACACAATAGTTCTTGTTATTCCTGTTCTAAACAATTATTTTAAATTCAATTGTCGATTGAGTAATATTGACACATGTGAAATACATAGTTCAAATGAAAAAGTAAAAGAATTCGGAATTAAAGCTAAATATAGACTAATAGAACTTATTTCTAAAAAGAAATTGTATCTCGAAGATGATGTGTCCAAGAAGGATATTCAACAAATTTTTCACACTGATTGTTTCTTAGTATATGTGAAATGTTACGATTTTGATAAATATGGAAGATTGCTTATTGATTTATATTTGAATAAAGATGAAAAGTCCTTGTCGGATATATTATTGGAAGAAAAACTCGCTTATGTTTATAATGGTCAGACTAAATTAACAGAAGAACAACAATTGAATTTATTCAAATAAAAAAATTGAATATTTCAAAATCTTTTTTTTAAAAAAACAAAAATGTCACATGAATTAGAGATTCATTTTATTGAAAACGGAAAAAAACTCGACATAAATTCTTTAGACGAGTTTGATTTAGACTCATTAAGAGATTGTATATACGATTTTATACCCGAAACCTCTAAATTGTGTATGTATAGCAGTGATGGTGAAAAATTCGGAGAAATATCAAATTTGACGACCGAAGAATTCAATATATACAAAACTTTAGTAAATAGAATAGAACCTGATAATCCAAAGTTCAAAAATGGTATTATTATAGTTTTTAAGAAATCTTCGACGGCGATTGTAGAAAAATGGAAAGAAATAATGAAGAAACCTACTTTAGTTACTATAAAAAAAAGAAAGTATTGTTGTTCAAAATGTAAAAAACAAGGTCATAACAAATTAAATAAAAAACATAAACATAAACTAATTTAAAGTCATAAATTCAAGAATAAAAATGAGTGATAAATCTAGTCAAGCATTAACAGTCTTTGTAACTGTTCAATTTGTTAATATAAGTGCTTTATTTGCAGATTATCTATTAATGAAGGCAGGATTGCCTGCAATAACAGATATATCAGTAAAATATCCAGTTATCGGTGTGACGATATTACTATTCCAAAGTATTTCTCCAGTTAGTTTAGGAATACATTTTTGGTTTGCGGCAGCACCTAGTAGAATTTAGAAAATTTTTATAATACAAAAAAAGGTATTATAAAAACAAAATTTACTTGATTTTTACATAATCAGTAGTTTGATTAACATCATCATCTAATGATGTAGATGATGAAGATTGTTCTAATGATGGTGCCGATGGAGCCGATTCTTCAAAATCATTTTCAGTTTGCGTTTCCGCATCACTTTTACTTTGTGATGAAAAAGTTATTATATTATATAAATCTCCTCCATAAAAATACCCTCCCCCTAATAATATTCCTGATACAACTAAAATAGATGAGTAAAATAAACTTTTTTCCATCATGCTTGTCATTTTTTATATTTAAAGTTTATTTTTTTAAATCTATCTTAGAATAAATGATAAATTTTTCTTCTCTATATGAAGAGCTTTTGAAGAGCGAGAAAATTAGATATGGAAGTAAAATTTTGAATATTTTTTTTCAAAATAACACAACAGTATCGTTCGACTCAAAAATTGTAATAGACAATGAATATCATTTGGTAAAATTAAAGGTATGTTTTCAAAGTGTCATTTATAATCACAGTGATAAGAATTTCTTTGATTTTTTAGATGATTTATATGATTATGACGTGATTTTAATATCAAACATGTTTTCTTTTTGTGAAAAAGAACAAATAAATGAAATTCTTGAAATTCTATTGGACAAAAATTTAAATTCACATTACATGTTTGTAAATGAAATGATATGTGATTCTTCTGTTGTTAAATATCATCCATTCTCGTATATTAGAAACCTATTATATCAAATATCAAACTATAATTTTGGAAAAAATATTCATATAACAGATGTTTATGACATCATTAATAGCAATAATTTGAAAATTTTAGATACTTCAAGAATACTTAGTGATATTATTATACCTACATATCCGATAGAATATTTTTTGATTGTTTCACATGAAAGATATTACGTGAAATGAAATAATATTTTAACATATATTTTATTTAAACAAATAACAGCATTTGTTTAAAATAATAAGAATGAATATTTTAGTAACAGGAGGTGCAGGATTTATAGGAACATCTTTGATAAAAGAATTGCTATCAGTATACAAAAATATTTCAATCATTAGTTTGGACAATTACACTTCTGGAAGTAAAAAAAATCACATCAACGACTCAAAAGTTCAATATATAGATGGAAACACATGGGATATTTCAAATATAAATAATATTCAGAAATTCAATCCAGAATATGTTTTTCATTTAGGTGAATTTTCAAGAATAGTTTTATCTTTTGAAAAACCTAAAGAAACTTTTTGGTCGAATTCAATAGGAACTTTTGAAGTCATTGAATATTGTTTACAAAAAAAATCAAAATTAATATATTCAGCGAGCAGTGCAGTTTTTAATGGTAACGATTTAAACCCTTATGTTTTTAGTAAAAGTCATAATATAGATCTTATAAAAAATTATAATAAATGGTTTGGTTTAAATTATTCTATAGTTTATTTTTATAATGTTTACGGTGAAAAACAAATCTGTAATGGACAATATGCAACAGTTTTAGGAATTTTTGAAAAACAATTTATGGAAGACGAAAATTTGACAATTGTTTCACCTGGTACTCAATCTAGAATTTTTACACATATTGATGATATTGTTAGAGGGTTAATTTTGATAGCTGAAAAAGGCTTTGGTGATAATTATCATCTATCTTCTAATGAGGATTATACAATAAACGAAGTTGCAAATATGTTTGATTATTCGAAAATTTGTTATATACCAGAAAGACGAGGTGAAAGAATGGTATCTATTAAACAAGAAAATAGAATGGAAAAAGAATTAGGATGGGTAGCTAAAGAAAGATTACAAAATTACATAGATAAATTAAAACGAAATAAATTGTATTTAGAAGAAGAACGCAATGATATACAAAATTACATTCAAAATCATTTGAAAAATAATTTCAAAAAACCTTTAGTATTTTTTACAATAGATGATGTTCAAAAAGCAATAATTTTATTATTGAATACCAAACACAAAATTAAAATAATATATAGTTTTGATGATAAAATTTCGTCTAAAATATTTCCTTATTTATTGGATGAAATTAAATGTGACATAACAAATGGTTTTGGAAAATGTCAAAAAAAAAATGGAACATCTATAGAATATTCATATTTAAATTTAAAAAAAATTCCGATTGAATATGAAAATATTATAAAATTGGATGAAAATTCATATTCAAATGATCATTCTATATATATCATTTCAATGAGATATATAATACAAATTATTGAATAACATCATTAAATATCAACAGTTTTTGTTTTATATTTTTCATGCATATTTCTTAGCCATGCGATTTCACTATCTGTTCTTCCTAAACATCTCTTCAGATTTTCACATAACTCATCAATATCTTTTATAGATTGATAGAATTTTCTATCCTCTTCACTTACTTTTTTTTTGCTGTTACCATCCATTTGTTGATAAAAAATAAATAAATAAAATATTATTGTAAATAAAAAATGACAAGACAATTATATGATGGGTACGGTGTTAATTATGGTGATTATTATTATAATTCTCCTATTAAAAAACCAGTATTTCGAAGAGGAACAATACCAGGAGCAGCAGGAGCAGCAGCAAATCAACAAATATTTTTTAAACACCAACCAAGAAAATCCCCAAGAAAATCCCCAAGAAAATCCCCAAGAAAATCCCCAAGAAAATCCCCAAGAAAATCCCCAAGAAAATCCCCAAGAAAATCCCCAAGAAAATCTCCAAGAAAATCTCCAAGAAAATATAGTAAGAAAGTGCAGTTCTTTCTTCAAAATGCTGAACAAATGGGTGTTGATCCTGAATATGTTAAACGTTTCAGATGAAAAAAATATTATTTTTAATACTATAATAGTATTAAAACTCTGATGTTAAAAAGAAGTCTAAATATAGAAGAAAAATATCAGTAGTTTTCAAAACTCGCTGAGTATAATTTCCCAAAATCATTTTTCATATATTGAGCATCTGATATCGCTCTTCCTAGCAATGGAATCTGAGGTATAAATTCATTATCTCTATCCTCAAGATGTCTTAATTCTGTTCTGATATTTTGCAATAACAACATTCCAATATTTTTTATCATAATCGCTGAATTTTGCGTATATGTATTATTATAAATGTTTAATATATCACTTGATTTTGCGTATTTGTAGTAATGAGTTTTGTCTGCATTCATTGCATCTGATACGAATTTTTTCCCATTGTATTTTATGTTTTCAAGATCAATAAACATATTTGTGATTTTTGAAACACCAATGCTAGCTGGATCAATTATATGTTCGTAATCTATTTGTTTTCCGTCTAATAATATTTTATCGATGGTATATTGGTAAAATATCACAAATTCCCCATCTTCGCTATTTGTAGTTGAAGTGTATTCAACTACACCATTTCTCAACGCCTGAAAATCAACAATCGACTTATCAAAATATTGAGCGTGTAGAGTATTGTTTAAATTATCTGAACCATTTTGTGTGGAACATTTTATATTTCCATTTGCGAAAGGTTTTCCGGATGACACAGTTTTCCCCATTAAAGTTTCAATTACATTTGATAATACATCTTTATCGTCAATCACTTTGTATTTCTTGAAAGGGAATTCTACACAAAGGTTTAAATAGAAATCGTAAATGGATTTTGAAACAAAGCAAAACATGTCATCATCGATGTCTAAGTTTTTCAAATCATGTATCATCAAAGTTCTTTTGTTATCATTATCTGTTAATTCTGAAAGACCTGGGTATTTATTAAACACAAAAAAAGATTTGAATTCAGGGACCTTTGTGAATTTCACATCACTTATAAATTTCCAATCGATATTTTTTGGACGAATTGTCCCGAAATTATTATTCTTACGATCATCTGACAATTTTGAAATGCAATTCCCAGTAGTTCCATAAAAATGATAATTCGTATTTTTTATTATAGGAGCTTTTCCACATAATAATTGAATCGTTGAATAATCATTGTATAAATCTGAAAAAAATATACAACAATTTGAATCACTTATTTTGGGTGGAAAGACAACTTTATTTGGAACATCTGGGGATATAGAAAAATTTCCAATCAATGTGTTTCCGTTGATAACTTTTAGGTTCTTTAATTCAGCTGACATTTAAATCTTGAATAAAATGGAAAATTTCAAATAAAAAATCATTTTTTTAGTTTTTTCTTTTTCTTTGTGTTAGATAAAATGAACTGTTCACAATACAAAAGTTTAGGAAATTATTTTAATATTATGATGCCTTCTAAAAAAGCAGATTTTAATAAAACTGAGGTATCTGAAGGATATACAAAAGGAAATCCTTCTACAGTTGACGAAAAACCCGAATTTAAAAATCGATTTTTTTCAGATGAGTATAAAAATAATTATGTTTACGGTGTTTCTTCTGAAACAACTGGAAAAAAATAACTTATATTTTGGATTTTTTTATACTTCCTTTAAGTATAAAAAAAATGTATAGTATTAATAAAAGTTTTCCAAACCTGCAAAATTGTAATTATCTAAACAATGGAAATTTTTATTATTCTCTCTTATAAAATTATTCAATTTGACGCTTGCATGAATGGATAATACATAATGAGATACGAGTTTATTTTCTATTTTAGGCACGACAAATTCATTGAACATGTTGAAATATTCTTTATGGTAAGTGTCGTTTTTATTTTTTAATCGATAAGGTTGTTTTAATATATACTTTCTTATAATAAAATCATCAATTTTTATCTGATATTCATCGCAATCAAGGATGTCATAAAATTGAAATTTTTCATTTACTTTGCCAAATTCAGGATCTATTAAAATGAATACTAATTCATTCATATATAACTTAATATTTTCAAATTGAAATTGTTGAATTAAATTTTTTAGAATTACAGGTGTCATATTATAACTAGCTTCTGATATGATAATTTGTTTCTGATCATCACGATATTTACTTGGTTCATTTTTTATTATTTCAAATAATGTGTTTAGTATGTTTATATTTCTTTCATCGTCTATCTCTATTTCAACTTTTTTTATTTTTAATTCAATTGTGCAACAATCAAATAAGTTTAATAATTGCGAAGTGTTTTGTGACATATTTTGATTGTTATATGAAACATAATTAGTATAACCTGAATTGTGTAACATAATTCGTTTTTTATCTATTTTATTTAAATCATACTTATATTTCAACTTTAAATTGTTGATAATTAATTCGACAAAATTTTTAAGACTTATGTTTTTGTCGCAAGTGAAATAAATATTATCTTGTTTAAACTTTGCAAAAATATTTATGATGGAATGAGAACTTATTAAGGGTGACTTTTTAGGACTACGACTTCTTCTGGGTGACTTTGGGCTTCTTCTGGGCGACTTTGTGATTCTTCTGGGCGACTTTGTGATTCTTCTGGGTGACTTAGGGCTTCTTCTGGGTGACTTTTTAGGAGTCTTTCCATTATCTGATCGTTTTTTTCGTTTGAACTTCCTTTTCATTATAATTTTATATAATGGAGAGAAATAAATTATATAATAAAATAAATTATATAATTAGTTTAGTTTAGTTTAGTCATCGGAATAGTCAGATTCTATTAAAGTGCTATAATTTTCACTTTCAATTTGTTCTTTTGATTTAATATATATGCTTATTTTTCCTAAACTTCCGACATTGCTTCTAAATAATAGAGGTTTTCCTGGAAATATTTGCATGTTATTACTTAAACCAGAGAGTTTAGTAATTCTACATAGTTGTTCTGTTAAAAAATCTTGACAATATTCAGTTCCTCCTCCATCAAGAGAGTCTTCGTCAGCTTCCTCTTCACCAAATTGAACAGTTCTTTTAAGAATACCTCCGGCATTACAGTGAAATACTATTTGAAAATTTTTAGCAGTAACTTTCATTGTAGTTCCAATGTTAGACATATCTTTTGACATTTTTTGAAATTCAGATGATGAGACTATTACTGGCTTATTGTAACCTGTTGGAATGTCGATATCAAGATTTTGAACAGTCTGGATTTTTAAATATGAGGTGGAAATTCGATTGTTCTCCTTGGGGATTACTTTGATCGCCAAATCATTCGGACTCTTATCATCTATGAACAATTCAATCGAGTCCTTCTTTTTGATACTACGAAGGAGCTTATGCAGATGGTTGAGGTTGATTCCAAGGTGCATTTTTTTACTATTAAATTTGTAAATTGTGAAGTTTTCCGCCTTGAGATCGAGGTCGATTAAAATTGTTCTATGATGATCCATCATTCTCAAGGAAATTCCATTTTCATCTATGACAAAGCAGGCTGTTTTAATATTATTTGCCAATAATTCAGCTAATATTTTAATACAATAAGCTTCGTGACTTTTAGCTTTGAATATTATAGTCATATTTTTACTATAAATATTTTTAACTTTAAATTAAAATTTGTAAAAAAATATAAAATTTTAGTTATTTTTTTGACATAATTATCAATAAACCCCACTCTGACTTCAGAAATTCTGAAGTGGGGGGTTATATAAAACATAACCCCATTTATTTACAAACGTACATGTAATAGAAAAATATTTCAAACTGGATATCGAGTATAAAAAAATATTCCCTCGTGTCAGGGAATATTCTCAAGTTGAAGTTCGTTGACAAAAGGGTAAGAAAACTTCCCACCTTTCATCGTAAGCCCAAATACATGTAAAAATGAGATTTTTATTTGGAGGGGGTGCTCAGAAATTCTGAGTACCCTTGGGTTTAGATTTCCAACACCCTTTCAATTTTTTTAATACCTATTTAAAGAGATAATTCATAATATAAAATATGGAATTAATTAAACAAATTGATGAAAATTTTAATTTTAACAACAACATCATACGTATTGTTGGCACTTATGATGAACCATGGTTTGTTGCAAAAGATATATGTAAAATATTAGAGTTATCAAATACAACAGAAGCTTTAAAATTTATAAATGAAAAATGGAAAAGAAGTGAAATTATTAGTTCTTCATCTGGAAATCAGCATACAAACATAATTAATGAAGCAGGTTTGTATAAACTTATAATGCGTTCAAACAAATCTGTGGCTCATAATTTTCAAGAGGTTGTTTGCGAAGATATTCTACCAACCTTAAGAAGAAAAGGTGAATATAAGATACAGAGTATTATAGATAGAAATAAAGAACTTGAAGAAGAGAAACTAAAAATAGAAGAAGAAAATAAAGAACTCGGAGAAGAGAAGCTACGAATAGAAGAAGAAAATAAAAGATTAGAAGAAGAGAAAAATAAGAAGGAAGAAGAGCTTACAAAATTAACCAAGAAATATGTAAAACCTCCGAAAGAAGTAATTGATGGAATGAATTTTGTTTATTTAATAACTAGTGAAGAGAAAGAAGAATCGGGTGAGTTTGTTATTGGAAAATCATTATCTTTGACAAATAGAAAAGAAGATTATAATCAAGAAAAACTACACAATCATAAAATTATTTATTATAGATCTTTCAAATGTTCAAAAATAATGGATATAGCTGAAAGTTTAATTCTTTCTAAATTTGGTAAATATCGTTGTAAAGCAGGTCGAGATGTATTTCAACTACCTGAATCTTCTAATATTTCATTATTTACTGATTTATTTGATAAGTGCTTTGATATTTTAGAAGAAATAGAAGAAGACCATGTAATTTTTCCTAAGAGAACATATACAAATGAAGATACACAAAAATGGAAGACAAATCGAAAAGAAGTAATAGATGGCTATAGTGAAGAAAAGAAAGAAGAACTGAAGGAAAAAGAAAGAGAATATAAAATTAAAAATGAAGAAGCTTTTAGTGAACTTCGTAAAATTGAACATGAAGAAAATAGAGAAGAACATAATAAAATGTGTCGTGAATATTATGAAAAAAACAAGGAAGATGTGAAAAAACAAGCAAATGAATACTATTCTAATAATAAATCATTTATTTTAGATGAAAGTAAAAAAAGGTATCAAGAAAACAAAGAGGAAATTAAAGAGGTTGTAAAAGAATATTATAATAAAAACTACAAAGATAAGATTGCTGCTCAAAGACAGAAAAAGGAAAAATGTGAATGTGGATTAACAGTAACTCATTATCAAATGAACAAACATAAGAAAACAGAAAAACATACTATATTAATGGAAATTAAAAACAATAATCAATCTGAAGTTTTAGATGCTGACAAAAAAAGATGTGATTGTGGTATGGTAATATCATTGCCATGTTTACAAAAGCATGTGAAATCTACAAGACATAAAATGTTTATGGATTTGATTGATGAAATGAAAAATGAAAAAAGTGATGAAGAAGACGAAGACGAAGATGAAGGAGACGATGACGAATGTTCTGAAAATGATGGATGTGATGATGATGAGATGTGCGAGTGTGGGTTTATTTTATCAAAGAGATGTATGAGACGACATAAGAAATCAAAACGTCATAAACTTCTTATGGACAAAAAACTTAAGGAAAGCGGTAAAATAGAAGAAAATCAAACTTTCGCAAAGATAGTGATAGTCGAAGATGAAGAATCCGCCTCTGTCACCCCAGCATTAGCTTAATTTTTTATAATTTGTTGAATTATAAAAAAAGTAAATAAATAATATATTATTATTATATAATAAAAAAATGAAATCACGTAAACTAAGTCGTTCTAAGAAAAACAGACGTTCCAAAAAAACTAAATTGAATCGTTCTAGAATTTTTTTTGATGGAGGACTTAAAGAAAGCGGTTTCTGAATTGCAAAAAAACATTTCTGAATTACAAAAAGATATTTCTGGATTGAAACAAGAAATTGAAAAAAAAGATCTAGAGATTAACCATTGTTCTAGAAAAAAAGAACAATACACTCAACATTTGAAAAAATTAAATAATGAAAGCATTAAATTAAACTCAACATTGAATATTTATAATCAAATAATATACGAACTTGAATGGGAACTTGAATCCAAACTGGACAAAATTGAAAATCCGGAAAATTGAAATAATAAATATTTTTTCTGCAAAAAAAATCACAAAGCCAAAAATGTCTCCTCCTATTCAACATCAATCTAACGAATATGATAACAACAATGGATATCATCAACAATATTTTGTAGACGATGATATACCTGAACTTGAGAGTGACGATTCGGTTGGGTGGATGGAGTCTACATATCAACCATACAATGGTATATTTAGTGGTAATACAGAATCTTTCTGGAATCAAAACCCAGCAGAAGAAACTGATGATGATCAACAAGATGAACAAAATCAAGATTACAGTGACATGCCTGAACTTGAGAATGACCAAAACGTCATTTTTTCTGATAGTTTCATGGATAATGTTGAAGTGAATGATAACATTTTGGATATTGGTATTAACTTTGATTTTTTAGTAGAGATGAATTAAAGAAATAAATTTTGTAGTTTAATTTTATTATTAAAATAATAATAAAAATTTCGATTTTATCTCGAATATCTTTGTTGAAATTGGTTCATTACATTTTTTGACATTATCGATTTCTCGGATTCAAATATTTTCATTTCATTTTGCTTTCTTTCGAAAGTTGGAATAGACCCAGAATTTTCAAACCCACCTCTTTGTCTTCTTTCTTCAATGTAGTAATCTCTGCTAGAAATATTAGACTCACCCATTTTATTTTCATTTGAAAAGAAGTTTGTCGCAACAGCTTTTCTTTCATTTTCTCGCACATGTTCTGGTTTAATATTTTTCTGGGTATTATATTTAATATTGGTATTAGTTTGATATTCAGGTAAATTTCTTTCTAATTCAACATTCTTATGAATAAAGGAAACTTTAGCATTACCTATAATATTAGTCTTTGTTTGATATTCAGGTAAATTTCTTTCGAGTTCTAAATCCTTGTGTATAAAATTCACATCTTTTCTAGATCCATTAGTGTTAGTTCTTGTTTGATGTTCCGGTAAATTTCGTTCTAGTTCTAAATCCTTATGAATAAAATTTACATCTTTTCTAGATCCATTCGTGTTAGTTCTTTTTTGATGTTCCGGTAAATTTCTTTCTAGTTCTAAATCCTTATGAATAAAATTTACATCTTTTCTAGATCCATTCGTGTTAGTTCTTGTTTGATGTTCAGGTAAATTTCTTTCAAGTTCAAAGTCATCATGAATAAACGAAACTTTTTTACTATCACCCATCAAATTTGAATGAACTTCATATTCAGGTAAATTTCTATCAAGAAGTTCAAAATTTTCATAGATATGATTAGTTTTTTCAATACCTGAAAGTGTTGTTGTATGATTTATAGAATTTATATCTTTGGTTTTCAAATCATTTAATCCCATCATGTCTTCATCTAAAAACACCCCATTATCTACATAACTTCCAATATTACTATAGACAGAGTGAGCATTAGTGTCTTGAATATATTTATCAGAATTAAAATTTTCTTCGTTTAATGTTCGATGTTTCACTTCTTGTGGATTTGGCTGAGCAGAAACAGTCATGTAATTTTCATTAATACCTTTACTTGGGTCTTGCACAAATAATTCAGTATGTCTGTTCATGCTGCTAATATTAGGATTGACTTTTTTATTGGCTATATTTTGAACGCTACTATTACTGTGTACGAATGGTTCTTGAAATGGTTTCTGAAGCATATAAGTTTTTGTTGCTTTAACATTTGATGAAACTATTTGCTTATGAACATTCCCTGAAGCATTTACATTTCTAGAATTACCTAATTCTTTTGCATTATGTGGCATCCCAGGATTACTGACAGCAAAAGTTGTATTTCTTGGTAATCTTGATAAAGGTAATAAATCTTGAGGGGCTTGAACAGGTGGATGAAAATCTCCATCTTTATTAATTGTGTAGCGTAAAAAAGCTTGTTTATTACCAAAATTTTGTTGAGAACCTCCAAAATTTGAATAATTAACGCTTACACTAGGATTTACACCTCTTGCAAATCTTAAGATTGCTTCAGCCGAGCGATCAGAATTATCAATCATTTTTGTAATTTCATTTGTATCACCGACTTTATCTATTCTCCTCATCATTACAGATCTTGGTGGATCTTTCATTATATTCATATTTGTACCCCAAGAACCAACCGATGGCAGAGTAACTTTTCCACTATTTGTAATTGCTGAATATGATAACATTATTTATTATATTATTTATTTATATTTGGATAAAGTTTATAAATTAAATACAAAAAAAAATCTTTACAATCTAAAAATGAAATAGAAATTACCAGAAAAAATTAATTTATTCTTATCCCATAGTTGTTTTAACGAAGTTGAATCGAATCTTATATATAACATAAAGGAAACTTTTTATTTTTCCATATAGATAATGTTTTGTGTCATTTATAAAATGTTTATATATCATATTTAAAGACAAACGTTTTATATATATATAATGAAAAGTACAACATTTGAAGACTTTATTTCTAATTCGAAAGATAAACACGAAAACATATACGACTATTCTATGATAACTAAAGATGACATTGTAAATTTTGGGTCTAAGGTTAATATTATTTGTAAAAATCATGGTATTTTTGAACAAGCAGTAGGCAATCATTTAAGTGGTGCAGGTTGTACAGCTTGTGGTATTGAAAATACAAACCTTGCAAAACAGCGAAAATATTCAGAAGAATTTAAAAAAAAAGCAAATGAAATATTCGGAGATCTTTATGATTATAGTAAAGTAATTTATGTCTCATCTAAACAATATATAATTATTGTATGTAAAAAACACGGTGATTTTAAAATGAAACCATACGCACATATAACAAATAAATCTAATTGTCCAGAATGTGCAATAGAAATACGTGGTGAAAAGAAATCTTGTAGTCATGATGATTTTATTGAAAAATGCAAAAATTATTGGGGGGTAGATAGATTTGACTATAGTAAAACTAATTATAATACAAATAGAGACAAAATATCCGTTAAATGCAAACAACATAATAAAGAATTCATACAACTAGCATCGGCGCATCTTAGAGGACAGCACGGATGTGATTTATGCAGTATTGATGCGAAAGAATTAAAAAGACAAGAACAAATGAATGAAGTTTTCGAAACATTATGGTCTTTATTCAAAAATGATACGGAAATATATATTCATAAAGAATCATGCTTTGTTAACGGCACATCATTAGGTAAATCATTAGGTAAAAAAGGAATATTTTCATGGATAAGCGATAATAAAGAAAAAATTGACTCTATTAAAGCAAAACTAAAGTGTGATATTGATTTAGTACAAAAAATATTAGTCGGTTCAAATATTACTTTAATTCATCCTTATTTAGCTTTAGTTTATAGCAGAACTTTTAAAATTTACGAAGAAATCGTTATTTGGTTAAATAATGTGAGCAAAACTTGTCCTACTATGCGAAAGTATCTAGAGGATGCTTGTGAAATAGACGAAACACTTAAAACCGATCTAATGAAACTGAAGTTTTTTGAGGAAGAAAAAGTTGACTACATAATTGATACTAGTAAATACAAACTTATATTAAATGATATGATTATTACAGCTCGTCCTGAAGATGGTTTTATTAATGCGACTCAGTTATGTAAAGCCGGAGGAAAAAAATTCAATCATTGGTCTAGCTTAGAATCTACTAAAAAATTAATTGAAGACTTGAAACAGGATCAAGAAAACGTTACCGGGATCCCGGCAACGAATTTCATGGATATAATTCAAGGTGGTGAAGCTAAATTACAAGGGTCTTGGATTCATCAAGATTTAGCTATTCATCTTGCAATGTGGATTTCACCCGAGTTTTCTATTCAAGTTTCTAAATGGATAAGAGAAATTATTTACACTGGAAAAGTTGATATTCAACAGAAGAAAAATGAATCGGAGTTACTGAAACTTCAAAATGCTTTTTCAAAACAGCTAATTGAAAATAAAAAACTTCAGAAAAAAGTAGTTTGTAGAATGGAGAGAGAAAAATTTGCATCTGGATTCTATATTTATATAGCGCAAACTGATTCAACAAAAATAAATTATCGATATAAAATAGGTAAAACTAAAACTCTCGAAAAAACATTGGCTTCCTATAATCGCCTAGAACCAACTGAATATGTATTTTATATGGATTGTAATTCTGAGAATATGATGGATTGCACTGAAACATTTGTTCATTCTTGCTTAGCAAAATACAGAGACTATGCGAATCATGAATATTTTATACTTCCGGAAGAAGAGGAAATAACTTTTTTCATCAGAATAATACAAAATATTATAAATGCTGGAAATAGTTCAAGTGAAAATGGTAATATTTGTGACTTAGCTTTGTAAAAATATTTTTGAAATATCACAGCTTTTAAAAAAAAAAATATAAAAAAAAATTAAGAATAATAAAATAACAAGAAATGTCTAGATCATTAACTGATAAGCAGATCGCGAGTATTAAAACTTGCGCGGAACTTAGTGCGGACCCAATACCAAAACCCCAAGAAAATAATAATGAAGTAGTCTCTAGTTCAAAATTTGACGCACCTTCTATGAGGGCAGCATTTTTGAAAGGAAAGATTTTAAGGTCTCATACAATTTTGAAATGTGCATTTTTACAACAGCCACCTGATGATTTGGTGCGAACTGACTCTGGTGAAATGACTTCCTCTGTCGATGAAAATGGGGTGTCTATCCCAGTTGATCCATTGCAATTAGAAGTTGATAGTATGGATATAATTCCAGGTATAATTCATATAATTACGAAAAGACTTCAACCTATAGTTAATATTAAATTCAGCTTTTACGAGGATGAAGAAAACAAAAAGTTATGGAACCCGAATGTGGCTGATATAAGAATTTCATTTGATGAAATGGGGGGTGCTTGGTCATTATTAGGCAAAGATATTCTGAAAAGAGATATCCAAAAAAATAAAGATAAAGCAACTATGAATTTTGGTTGGTTTGACGTTCCGACTGTTTTACACGAATTTTGCCACACGCTAGCGATGACCCATGAACATCAAAACCCTTTGGGTAAACCAATAAATTGGAACGTCGATCGAGTTTACGAGTACTACTCCGAAACCCAAAAATGGAATAAAAAAATAACTGAGGCAAATATTTTGAAAAAATATGAAAAAGATCAAATAAATGGCTCTGAATATGACCCTAAATCTATCATGTTATATTTTTTTTCATCAACATTGGTTAATGATGATAAAGGGAATTGTTGTGGTAAAGGAGCTAGCCAAAATTTACAATTTTCGCCATATGATGTATTATTTTTAAATAAAATTTACCCTACTAAAGGGCAAACTTTGACACCTGCAGAATTTACTGTGAAATTTTTTAATGACAATTTCAACCAAAAAGTTGATATTGAAACTTTAAAAACTCAAGTGAAACTAAATGATGAAAGAGAGGAAAAAGCTGGAGGTCCTAAACCTGATGACGAAACTGATGACGAGAAAGAAGGTGAAGGAGGTCAAACACAAACAAAAAAGAAGAAAAATAAAGAAAAATTCGACGATATAGATGTTGCTCAAAATGCAATTCAACCTACAAATAAAAAAGAAGAATATTGTTGCGGTGGAAAAAAATCTAAATCTAAAAAAAGTAATAATTCATCTTACAAATCGTATTTTATTACAATTTTAGCAGTTTTAGTATTTCTTTTTTTAGGATATTATTTAATTTTTCATTGCATGTCTACTTCATCATCAACTGAAAATAGTAATCCTCAAGTGGAAAATCCTCGAGTGGAAATTCCTAAATTGAAAACTCCTAGATTAGAGCCTACTCAACAGACTCCTCGACTGGAATAGAGACTCGGTGATAAGAAAATAAGAAATATATTTAAATTAAATATATTTAAAGATTAAAACGAAAACTACTAAATAAAAATAATGTCTCAATATAAAAAATTGTCAACTTTTGGTGAAAAAAAATCTGAATCTGAAGTGGTTATTCCAACAATATTAAAAATTGAAGATAAAATGCATTTAATACAAAACTATAAAGTTTGTGTAGTTGATGTTTATGCAGACTGGTGTGGTCCATGTAAAATTGTTTCACCACTTTTTTCTAAATTATTTACAAAATATAATATACCTGGTATTTGTATTCTTGCAAAGGAAAATGTCGATCTTAAATTATCCCCCAATATTCAGGTTGTTCCATCTTTTCAATTCTTTTTATATGGTCAATTAGAATCAATTATTTCAGGTGCTGATATAACATTAGTTGAAAATAAAATTATAGAATTGATTAATTCAAATACCCCTTCTATTCCGCAAACAATTAAGTCAGATTCAAATCCGGCATCAACACCGCCTTTACCTCCTCAACTACAACCTCAATTTCAATATCAAGCACCGCCTCCACCACCTCCGTCATCAATGCCTCAGGTTCAAAATCAAACACAGTCTGAGGGATTTCAACATGCTCATAGCGTAAAACAGGAATTCTACGAAAAACCTCCTCAATTACCAATTCAATTACCTATTAGAAGAAAGTCTTGAAATTTGTCATAATATTTCTTATTTTAACACAATCATCATATGATAAAATAGCATATGTGTCACCTTCATACTCTCCTTTCAACGGAAAAGTAAAAAAAGTATTTGGTTTTAATATTTTAGACATTATATCTGTAACTGAGCGCTTTCCATAAGCCCATCCACCTTTTTGTCGAGTAATAGTTCCATCACTATATAAACAATATATTATGTTTTCATTTGGTTGTAATTTAGAATCTATAATCGATGGGTTGTGAAGCTTGTAAACCATTTCATTAACAGACGTATTTTTGATATGGTTTGAAATTTCCATTTCAGATGATTTTTTAAATTTGAATTTAAATTTAAAAATCATTTTTTTTAAATTTGTTTTTAAATAAAAAAATGAAATCACCAAAAGTCAAAGTTAGAAAGGCAATAGATAAACCATGTAAAGAAGGTCAGCAAAGAAATCCGAACACCAATAGATGCGTTTATAAAAAGAAATCTCCTGTAAAGAAATCAGTGAAGTCTAAAAAAATTAAAAAAGTAATGGACAAAAAATGTAAGGAAGGTCAAGAAATTAATCCCAAAACTAATAGATGTGTTAAAAAGAAATCAATAAAGAAGAAATCGCTAAAGGTTAAATCAAAGTCACCCAAAAAAAATAATTATTTTTCGGCACCATTACGTAAAACATCTCCTTTGTTCACTGATAATAGGCGTTTTTCAGAACCGGCATTTTATTTACAAAATAAAAAACAAAAATCAACGAAAAAGTTTAAAAAAGTAATGGACAAACAAAAACAATGCAAGGAAGGTCAAGAAATTAATCCAAAAACAAACAGATGTGTTAAAAAAATTGTTAAAAAATCACCAAAGAAGAAGAAATCACCAAAGAAGAAGAAATCACCAAAGAAGAAGAAATCAAATTTAAAAAAATCTTTGAATAATACAACAATGAAGAATGACGACGATGACGATGACGACGATGATGACGATGATGAAGAAGCAGACGAATATTTAAATCATTTTTTGGATCTTGTAGATGAATTGCCATTTATTACTTACAAAGAAGATATTGAAAACGGGGACGAACCTTATACAAAAGACATGTTGATAGAAGATATATTACATATTATAACTGATATTCATAAAGAAACAAATTTTATTGTGGTTCCAGACCCAGAAACAATGATTAATATAGCCACAACAAAGTTTGATAATGCCGATAAAAAACATAATAAGGAAGTAAATGAATTTATATTCGGAACAAAAATGGGTAATGATGGAGTTTTTGATAAAATTAGAAAGCTTACACGACAAGCTGAAAAACAAAAAGAAAATTTAATGGAAAATAGATATCATAATGTAGATGATGAGCATGACATTCTTTTTTAAAGACTTCCGAATTATTAAAGAAAAATGAAACAAATATTACATTTAAAAAACGAAAATGATTTCGATCTTTTAAGAGAAATAGAAATGTATAGAGAAGTGATAATAGAAGGATTAAACGAAAATACTCTCCTGTATAGATTTACAATAAACTTTATGAAAAGGTCTGGTTTTAATTTTATTAAAAACGAGAATTCTTCTAGTTTTAGATTCATAAATATGAAAATAAAAAAAATCGCATTTCATATATATTTTTTTTGTGTCAGAGGAACAAGCACGGCATTATTTGACTACGCTCATTATTCTGAAACTATATTGAAATGTGAAAGCATTTTTGTGGCTCCAAAATCATCTATAAAAGAAAATAAAAATGTTGAAATAGCCCTTCGAAAATTTCAGAAACGTTTTAAAATATTTTACTATGATGACCTGGTAGATTTAGATAATATATTGGAAAAAGAAAATTGTGATATGTTGTATGTGATAAAATATGGTTCAAATGACGGAATTTTTTCAAATAAAATAAAAACATGCATACACTGCGTTTTTGATATGTCTCAACCACACGGTAATGTTTATGCTGGGGTTTCTGAACAAATCGCTTCAAAATTTGGAAATAAAATATATGTCCCGCATATGGTGATTGAACCTTTTAAAAATTCAGAAAATCTTCGAGAAGAATTAGGAATTCCTAAAGAATCTATAGTTTTTGGCTATCATGGAGGAAGTGATTCTTTTAATATTCATTTCGCTATAAATGCAGTTAAAAAGGTATCTAGATTATTCACAGATATATACTTTTTATTTGTGAATATCCCAAGATTCGATAACAATAATCCAAAGATAATTTTCTTAAATAAAATAGTTGAAATAGAAGATAAATCTAAATTTATAAACACATGTGATTGTTGTTTAGAAGCACAAAGTTTAGGACAATCATTTGGTCTGTCTTTATCAGATTTTAGTGTAAATAATAAACCCATAATTACATATGGAGGTATCGTATTGAATGATAATTATAAAAAAATACTTGGAAATAAAGCTATGTATTACTATGATGAAAAAGGCTTGATTGAAATTATAAGGAAATTTAATAAAGAAGACTATAAAAATAAGGATTTAAATTGTTACAAAGAATATAGTCCTGAAAAAGTGATGAAAATTTTTAAGGATGTTTTTTGTTCGTAAAAAGTTTTTTTTATACTACAATTTAGTATAAAAATATTATTGGGATTCAAAAATTATATCGAGCGTTTTGAGCGTTTTGAGCGTTTTGAGCGTTTTGAGCGTTTTTTTCTTTTTGAGCGTCTTTTTGAACGTTTTTTTCGTTTTGAACGTCTTGAACGTTTTTTTCGTTTTGAATGTCTTTTTCCATCATCAATCATCACGCAGCAACAGGGTTCTTCTTCCACTCGAATTTTTTGATTTTTTTTTTCAAAGATTCTAACTGTTCCGTCTTTACTTCCCACTGCAAGACGTTTTCCATCATTTGAGAATAAGACTTTCACACAATCTTTTAAATTTAAATCATATATACTATCATCATTATCATTTAAATTCTTCTTTATTTTAACATTACCATTACCAGTCACATATGCTATATATAGTCCATCTTTATTATCATTATATATAGAGAGTGAACTAATTTTTTTTTCTACTATGTCTATTTGTTTAACCAGAGTAATATATTCTCCAATTTTATATATTCTTATGAAATTAAAACTAGATATTGAAATATATTCACTGTCACTTGAAAATGATATTAGAATCTTATATGATCTTTCTATATTTTTTGTAACTGAATATTTAAAATAATATATGTGTTTTCCTTTTGGTCCTACAGAAGATACTGGAATTTTAGCTGGATCTTTTATGATTTTACTAATTATAATTTTAATTTCTTTTAGTTCTTTTGTTTCTATTATTTTTTCTTTATCATAAATTATTTTCCATATTTTCAAAGTGCCTTTCATACTCGCTGATGCTAAAAGATTTCCATCACTAGAGAATTCCATTGATATCACTCCCCAATCATTAGATAAACTAACTTTTTCTTCATTCAATATTTTGACGTCTCTTCCATTAGTGAAAGCAAGTTTTCCATTAGAAGAATATGATAATTTCACAACAATCGTTGTTGTATTTATTTCACTTACAGTATTATCATCAACGCTGGTTATTATAATTTTTTTTTTATCACTTGATGCTATATTTTTTCCATCAGGTGATAAAAGGGTTTTATTATTTGATTTTAAGTTAAGTGTGCTATAATCATCATCAGCTTTGAGTATTGTTACGTTTTCTGAACTCCCAAAAGCTATATAATTTCCGTCACTAGAAAATGACAATGATCGTATTTCATTATTATGAATTTTTTGTGTGTGAAGTAATTCAAACACATTTTTTTCAATAGTTTTATCAATTATTTCAAAAATAAACAATTCTTTGTGAGGAATTGCTGATTCAAAATCGTCAAGATAATAAAAAACTACGTCTTGTAATACTAGTTTTAGATTTGGATTATTGTTTAAATATTTATACATTCCTTCACTTCCATCTGTAAAACCCAAATCCCCAATAAAAATGATAAATTTTTTTTCGATTGGTTTAGTTTGTTCAATGAAATCTTTACAAGCAAAATAATCAGCATAATTATTTCCTGGTTCCGGGGAAATTAATAATAGCACGTTACTTTCAGAACCATATTTTTTGACAGAATCTACGCTATTTAATTTTTCAAATTTTATTATGTCATCTTTTTCTTCTTTTTCTTTTTCATATTCAACTATATCAGTCATTACCCATTTTTTAATATATTTTTCAAAAAATTTTAATATGGTATAAGATGCAATACCATTTCCAGAAAATGTTTCTAAAACTATTAAATCTTTTAATTTGTGTTTTTCGTTATGAAAAAATTCTGATATTTTTTCTGCAGTTTGTTCTAATATTTTAGTTCCAAGAGTTGAATTACCCTTATGCTGTTCCGCGTTGTTTAAACTATCTGATATTTTTTCTTCATTCCATGATTTTATTATTTCTTGTCTATTTAATTCAGGTATTTCAATGTTTTTGCTTTTTTTTTTATCATTTTCATAAGCATTAATAGATCTTTGTTTAATATATTCTTCATATTCTTCTGACATTATTTTTGACATTTGATGTAAATATTCTTCTATTTTACTTATATGAATCATTTTTTTTTTCTAATTTTTTTCCATATACTTATACAATTTAGTATAAAAATATTATTTTATATTTAGAAAGTCTAAGTCTATTTGGATTTGTTTAGCCATTTTTTATAAACAGACATAGCATCTCGCATTCCACTAGTCTGGTTTGCGTGATATTTAGCACGATTATACATAGTATTTATTACTTGGTACTGGTATAATCTATCAAAATTTTTAAGATTTTGAATGGTTTTTATTGCTTTTTGTTTGTTTCCATACCCACTTTTAACTCTTGGTTTTTTGTTTCCATTGTAATATAGAGATTTATTTCTAGAAGATGATTTTCTTTTATATTTTGATGATACAATATATTTTCCATTATACTTTTTAGATGTTCTTTTTAATAATCCCTGAGATTTACAACTTGCTTTCTGACTAAAACCCATATTTCTAGGTGATGTATTTAAACAATATTTTCTCGACATTGATGGCATTTATTATAAATAAATATTTTTTCTATAATCTAATTTAAGTATTATATAAAAATAAATTAAAAATGAATCTAATTTCACATATCGAGAATCATGCGAACAACACACCTAACAATATAGCAATTTATCGCCGAGTCGTTCCAATACAAAATAAAAATAATTATTACATATTGATATTATGCATTATTTTATTTGCAATTATTTTAGATTATTCCATATTATTTGGAATATTTTTATTTTTTTTAGGATTGACGCAGATAAAATCAATACTAGATAATGATGATTGGGAATGGGAATCTGTTTCATATCGAAAACTAAATAATGATATCAATCAAATTTCAAAAAAACTTATCATTGGAGGTGTAAAGCCTAGACAAAAAATATGGTTGCTTTGGGCGCCTGAACAAAAGTATGAGTTGATAATAATGATATTGGCATTGTTGAAAATAGGTGTTGTTATATCTTGGTCATCACCTGAACAAATTGGTGGTATACTAAAGTTTTATGAAAAGATTGAAGAAATATCTCCAGAATTGATAATCGGGAAACCTTTTATTCTAAATATAGTGAAGTTTATTAAGTTTATTAGTTTAGGAAAGATATTTAAATCCATTACAGTATTTTACCCCCATTATAAAATTATTTCATCCAATTTAGATTCTGAATGTATAGTTGAGACATTTCCAGCTAAAATGGATGACGTTGCAATTATTGGATTCACTACAGGAAGCACAGGTTATCCAAAAGGAGTTGAAATTACATTTGGAATGTTAAACAGTCAAGTTAATTCATGGAAAAAAATTCTTAAAGATGATATTGTTAAGAATAATGGGATGGTAACTATTCTTCATCATGCAATTAATTTTATATTTTTGGATTTAGCAGCTGGAATATCATCAGTTATACCAGAAGGGAATATTCTTGATCAAGATTCTATTGATATAAATGTGGTGATGAACATTGTTCGTAGATTTACAGTTGATATTTTGACTGGGTCCCCTATACTTATAAAGAAAATTTCGGATAACAATTATAAAATACCTTCACATGTGAATAAGATTATTAGCTATGGATGTGAACTACATTTAAACTTTTTTGATAAAATAAAGGATTCATTTCAGCCTGGTACTGAAGGGCGATTATTAAGTATGTATGGGTCAACCGAAGGAGGTCCGATAGCAATTTTTGATGGTAAAGATATTACTCCTAATATTATACAAAATTATAAAGATGGAAATGGAATATGTCTAGGTAGAACAGATATCTCAATAATTGAAGTTTATATAAGAAATGATGATTTTTTATATAATAACACTTCTGGTATGAAGAGAATTGAAGGTGAAATATGCATTACTGGACCTGGAGCTAGTATAAAATGCACTCGAGATGAAGATACAAACTTGACAAAAATAACTGATTTCTCAGGTAAGATTTATCACAGAACAGGTGACTATGGTTATTATGATATATATGGTAATTTGTGGTGTCTAGGTAGAATTTCACATTTAGTTGAAACAAAGTGGGGAGTTTTTTATCCACTACAGGTCGAAGCGGCAGTAAATACTCTAATAATGCCAGAAGTATTTGCAACGGCATTCATTGGAATTCCATCGTCTGACGGAAGTAATTTTTATTCACCTTTCTTAGTTTTCAGACTTTTTCCAAATCACACATCTCTTTCAAGTGAAACTCTTTCAAATGTTAAGATATTACTCAAGAGTGGAAAAATGATAAAACATTTGGATATAGAGTTTATAATTCATGATCCAAACGAAAAATGGCCAGTTGATCCACGTCATAAATCAAAAATAGGAAGACCTGCAATAGCGAGGTGGGTTGCTTCAAAGATTTCAAAATTTTAAAAGAGTAGTAAAATAACTTTCACCATTTATTTTGTATCCAACAATTTTAATACCATGTGAATTTTCGTTATTCATGTTTACAAAAAATTTATTTATTTCAGAAGGATTTTCATATGAAAACAAATTACAATCAAAATATTCAAAATCACCTTCTTCGAGTTCAACATAATATCCCGAATTGTATTTTTTTCTAATCCAATCTATAGCAATTTGAGTGGCATTTTCAAAACTATTAGTATTTTGAGCTATAAAAATCTTATTACTAATTAAATCATTTTTGAAGAAATATGATTGTGTTAGATTGGGATTGATGTAATCGAACAAAGAATATTTATTAAATTCAATATTGTCTTCCTTTTCTTTCAACCATTTCAAAGTAAATTCTCTGTTTTTTAAAATAACTTGATTTGGAAAATCTTCAAAATCTTCTGTGTCTAAATAAAAATTTCTTAAAAAAGTATTATCTTTATAGGTTAGAATAGAAGGGAAATTTCTAGTGATTTCAAGTCTTAAACTGTATAAAAGTCGTTTTAAAATTTCATTTGAATTGATGACCATCTTTCCATTTCTCATAATTTCAGTATTTTGCATTGAGAAAATGTTTTTCATTTTTTTATAAGAAAAACTTGTGTCGATTGTTATAAATGTTCTTACAAATCCTTCTATTAATTCTTGATCAGGATTTTCTATATTAATTATTGGATTTTCATCTATTTTTTGTTGAATATATATTGAATATAACCAAAATACATATTCAGTTAGATATCTAGCGAGTTTTTTATTGAATTTGAATGAATTTATATGACTTATTGACGAATCACTTAAATTATTGAGTGTCAATGAAGTTTTTTCAATTACCCTTTTTGCGAAATATAAATCGCTGGTTATTCCTTTACACATAATAATTACATCTAAATTTCCAAATTTACCATGAATTTCAGATAATTCATCATTCAAAACAACATGTTTTATCGATGTTAGTTTCAAATGATTAAGAACTAATTCTTCTAAATATCTGATATCCGAGATTGAATAGTAATTTTCATCATTTTTTAAATTCAATGGGGTAAAAGGTTTTTTCAAAATCAAAGAAAATATCGAATTATTATGATTGATGTTTATTACTCTTGTTTTTCCCTTATTGTCTATAAATTGTGATAAAATATCTAATTTTTGTATTTGATCGTGATCATTTTCTTCAATGTAGTACACATTGTCCAATTTATTAAACATATTTATTACTTTTTGAGAAATTTCGGAATCATAATCAAATTCACACTGTATATCGTTGGCAGACTTATTGTTGGATAAAGCAATTATTTCGCATTGAGGATCTTCAGATGCATCACTTTCACTACCTTTATGAACATATATGAAAACACATTTGTTTTTATTTTCTTTTTTGTAATATCCTTCCTTACAAAATGGTATTTTTAGATATTCATCGTTATTATCATCCCTTATAAAAATAAAAATATTATACTTATAATATTCTTCAAGTATTCTTATGTAACTTAATGGGTTAAAATACGTGTTTACCTTTTTAATATCACTTTCAATGTTTTTAACAGTGCTTTCGAAATTTTCTTGTTTAGATAAAATGGCCATTTTAGAAAATAATTGACGTCGTAAATCTTCTGTATATAGCCAAAAACTGTCATCTCTTTCAGATAAAAGATGAATTGTTTGAATACAATCTATAAAACTATTAGGGCTTCTTTTAACGCCGAATCTATAGAAGGTGTAATTTATATCATTTTGTATATTTTCAAAAAACAAATTTATTTTTGGAGGAAGCATTCCGCTACATAGTTCTTTTACAAATTTATTTGTTTTAATTTTATCTTGTTGATGTTTTACTAGCTCATTTTTTATATCTTCAACTTTTTTATTCTCAACATATTTTTTTTCTTCTTCCTCTTCCTCTTCTGCTTCATCTTCTTCTTCCTCTTCTTCTTCCTCTTCTTCGTCTTCTTCATTATTTTCAAATTTAAATAAATTTAATATACTCGGAGACTTCTTTTTTAAATGTTTTATTTTGCTTTTTGTATTTTGACTTATTTTAAAACAACAGGGTAAATGTTTAAACATTTTTTTATTTTTCAATTTATTTTCCTTCATACCTGGAAAAGTTTTCCCTAATTTTACATTTCTATCAACATTACAAATATATCTTCTAGGTTTAAAACCATTCATTTCTTTCTTTGGAAATATTAATATATCTGTTTTTTCATCTAATGATTTTTTATACAAGTTGTTTGGACTCAATGGTTTTCCAGTTGATAAATGTTCTTGATAATTTTCATAATCTTTGTCTATATTGTGAGGGTATTGTTGGCATATATTTCTAATATATTTACCTTTTATGAAAATCCCTGGTTCTAATTTTTCCAAATCTTTTGCTTTTGAACCAAGAGATTTAGTGTTAATTTTTTGTTTTTTATTTTTTTTGGTTATGTCTTCAAAATCATCCAAATATATTTTATATATTCTTGCCACATTTTCAAATTCCAAGTAATATTTTTCTAATAACCGACTAAGTATATGTTGAAAATTTTCAACGCTTTTCTCATTTGAACATTTTGTGATATGAATTTGTATATAAGAATTTTTAGAAAAATATTCATCTTCTTCGTCATTGTTTTTATATTTATCACCCTTTTGTTCTATTAAACTTGCGGTTATTTCACCAGTGCTTTCATGATTGAAATGAAGAGTTGTTTTTGAAAAAGCAATTCCTTTACTCTCATCGATAGTTATAAAATGACTGAAAATATCATTTGTCATAATAAGATCACATAGAACCGTTTTATTCAAATTTTTATTAGGGAAATCAAAAATACCTCTGATTAAAGTGCATTTTTCAGATATTATTTTCACTTCATGTTCAGGAAATATACTAAAAAACGTATTCATTGCAGTTTCTTTTGAAATTTGATTTATATTGAAATCAAAAATGACATTGAAATCACTAGTTATTAAAACTTTTACGAATGAAGAATCATATTTTTGTTCAAACTTTTTTCTAATCTTTTTTTCAAGTTTTGTTTCATCTTCAACTGTTTCTTCTTCTTCTTGTTCATCGTCTTCTTCTTCTTCTTCCTCTTCTTCATCTTCTTCTTCTTCTTTTGATTCTTCTTCTTCCTTGGATTCTTCTTCTTTGGATTCTTCTTTAGTTGGTTTATTTTTTCTTTTAACCCTTTTGGTTTTTAAAATGTATAAAACTATTTGATCTTCATCGTTTATTATCCAGTGTTCAGGTGAAATAAAATCTCCAAATATTTTGTAAAATCCATTACATGAAGCAAATTGAATATTTGAATTCAGTTCAATAAAATTAAAAATATCAAGAATAGAAAAAATAGGAGGAATGTCAAGTTTTATTTCAATTACATTTTCTTCTAATTGAAAATCAGTGTGTTTAATACCTTCCAAATCAAGTATTTCATTTAATGAATTTATTATTTCATTTTCTTTTGATATTTCGGTTTTGATATTTTTTTCAAAAATTTGAATTTGTTTTCTATATTCTGTTAATTTTGAAAGCAATTCGTTTCTATCAAATAATATTTGTAGATCAGTTAAAGATATATATAATTGGTCTAATAAACTACTTGTAAACATATTACCCATTGAACTATAAGCGTCTAAATTTTCTGTAAATGTTTTATTATATATTATAAATGGTATTATTACATCTGAATAAACACTGAATGGCATGGTAAATTTGGGTTTTAAAATATTATACAGTTCAGTAAAATTAAACTTTGTTGAAACGTAAGTTTTTATGGTTTCCAATAAATCTTCTACGATATAATTTTGATTTTCACTGAAAGTTTTTGGAAATCCATTAGGGAAATATAAATATTTTGATAATGTTCCAATTTGAACGCTAATTTTATTTTTAATAGTTTTTTCCGAATCAAGTTCAGATATAATAATTTGCTTGTTGTTAAAAAATACATTCATCTTTTTATTTATTAAAATTTTTTTTTATATGATTTTAATAAAGAAAATATTGAATTTATGAAATTTATTAATGCGAATAATAATTCAGTCTCCTTCTCCTCAGATGGTCGTTACATCGCCTCAGGGAGTTTGGACAAGACTGTGAGAGTATGGGATGTGGAGAGTGGTAAGGAAGTTCATAAGCTCGAAGGGCACAGTGGAGGGGTGACTTCAGTCTCCTTTTCTGCAGATGGTCGTTATATTTCCTCAGGCAGTTTAGACAACACTGTGAGAGTATGGGATGTGGAGAGTGGTAAGGAAGTTCATAAGCTCGAAGGGCACAGTAATTGGGTGACTTCAGTCTCCTTCTCCTCAGATGGTCGTTATATCTCCTCCGGTAGTTTTGACAACACTGTGAGAGTATGGGATGTGGAGAGTGGTAAGGAAGTTCATAAGCTCGAAGGGCACATTGCTACGGTGAATTCAGTCTCCTTCTCCTCAGATGGTCGTTATATTTCCTCAGGCAGTTTAGACATGACTGTGAGAGTATGGGATGTGGAGAGTGGTAAGGAAGTTCATAAGCTCGAAGGGCACATTGCTACGGTGAATTCAGTCTCCTTCTCCTCAGATGGTCGTTATATTTCCTCAGGCAGTGATGACAAGACTGTGAGAGTATGGGATGTGGAGAGTGGTAAGGAAGTTCATAAGCTCGAAGGGCACAGTAATTGGGTGACTTCAGTCTCCTTCTCCTCAGATGGTCGTTACATCGTCTCTGGGAGTTATGACAAGACTGTGAGAGTATGGGATGTGGAGAGTGGTAAGGAAGTTCGTAAGCTCGAAGGGCACAGTGGTGGGGTGTTGTCAGTCTCCTTCTCCTCAGATGGTCGTTATATTGTCTCAGGGAGTGATGACGATACTGTGAGAATATGGGATCTGTATAAGTTTGTTAGGAAATTTTATCAGGAAATTCATAAGCTCGAAGGGCACATTCATTGGGTGACTTCAGTCTCCTTCTCCTCAGATGGTCGTTACATCGTCTCTGGGAGTTATGACAAGACTGTGAGAGTATGGGATGTGGAGAGTGGTAAGGAAGTTCATAAGCTCGAAGGGCACAGTGAGTTTGTGACTTCAGTCTCCTTCTCCTCAGATGGTCGTTATATCTCCTCCGGTAGTTTTGACGAGACTGTGAGAGTATGGGATGTGGAGAGTGGTAAGGAAGTTCATAAGCTCGAAGGGCACAGTGGTCCGGTGAATTCAGTGTCCATCTCCTCAGATGGTCGACACATATCCTCAGGGAGTGATGACAAGACTGTGAGAGTATGGGATGTGGAGAGTGGTAAGGAAGTTCGTAAGCTCGAAGGGCACAGTGATGAGGTGACTTCAGTCTCCTTCTCCTCAGATGGTCGTTATATTGTCTCAGGGAGTGATGACAAGACTGTGAGAGTATGGGATGTGGAGAGTGGTAAGGAAGTTCATAAGCTCGAAGGGCACAGTGATGAGGTGTATTCGGTCTCCTTCTCCTCAGATGGTCGTTATATCTCCTCTGGGAGTTATGACAAGACTGTGAGAGTATGGGATGTGGAGAGTGGTAAGGAAGTTCATAAGCTCGAAGGGCACAGCGATGCGGTGATGTCAGTCTCCTTCTCCTCAGATGGTCGTTACATCGTCTCTGGGAGTTATGACAAGACTGTGAGAGTATGGGATGTGGAGAGTGGTAAGGAAGTTCATAAGCTCGAAGGGTACAGTGGTCCGGTGAATTCAGTCTCCTTCTCCTCAGATGGTCGTTACATCGTCTCTGGGGGTTATGAAAAGACTGTGAGAGTATGGAATTTGGTTAATGAATTACAAAAAATTCTTGTTGAACCTGTTGGTCCTGTTCCTATTGTATCCTTTACTGGAAATGGTCATATTGCAACATGGTCAAATAGAAAATTTATAATATGGAATATGAAGGATGAAAAAATTATAATGATGGATATGATGAAAAAATATTTTGAAAAATCTGAATATGTTTACAGATTATCCTTATCTGGTGATGGCAAAGTTCTAGCCTTATGTGGAAGTAGCATAAACCCATTCATCAAAATAATACATTTAGAAGAAAAAAAAGATGTAAAAATTAATGTAAAAATTAAAGGAGACCCCGATAATTCTTTTAAATTATTGTCATTAAATGAAAATGGTGAATATATTGCTTGCTACTACAACGAAAGTCGTGAAAATTACTTGGTTATATATAAAAAAAATGTTGAGATATTCCGAGCTACTACTATTAAACGAGTTCAAACAATGTCGTTATCCCCAGATGGTAAATATATAGCAATAGGATTTCGTGGTTTAATTAAAATAATTGATGTTTTGGAAAATTCAAATAGGTTTCAACAAAAAAAATTGATGATTTCTAAACAGAATGAAGAGACTCTAAATACTAGGATTACTCAATTAAATAAATTAATATGGAGATTAGATTACCAAGAAGACGTGGAAGATATAGAAGAATATTTAAAAAATGGATCCGTTTCATTAAGAGAATCTCAAATAGTTTACGAAAAAATACTACTCAATATAGATGAAAAAAAAGTACTACGTAAACCAACTTATCCACCCGAACCTATTTTAATGCCTATTTCAATGTCATTCTCTGAAGACGGGAAATATCTCGCTGCCTTATTTAGGGATGGGATGACGGGTGGGAAGACTGTGAGAGTATGGAATATTGATACTACTAAATCTAAAACGATTTTATATGATTATAACTTGAAATCAATTGCATTCTATCATGATAAAATAGCATCTATAAGTTCAAACAATAATTTTGAAATAAAAACCGTTGACTTACCTCCGGGGTCGACTCCCATCGACCCACAGGACCACGAGAGAGAAAGGCACTTCGTGGACAGACTTACTGTAGATGGAAGACGTCTGAAAAGCAAAAAAAGTAAACGACGTCTGAGAAGTAAAAGTAAACGGCGTCTGAAAAGTAAAAGTAAACGGCGTCTGAAAAGTAAAAGTAAACGACGTCTGAAAATCAAAAAAAGTAAACGAAGTCTGAAAATCAAAAAAAGTAAACGAAGTCTGAAAAGCAAAAAAAAGTATTTTTATTAAAAATAAAACTTTTAAAAATTAGATTACTTAACAATCTAATTTGTTAAGTAATTTGAATCAAAAATTAAGCTTATTGTCATATACGGTTAACCAGAAATCGATTTTAGATATTCTGGGAATCCGTCAGCAAATGTCTGTAAATCTTTATAACTTCTTCCTCCATTATAAATGATTCTTTTTCCTTGTGCGTAAATCATATAACTAGGAAATCCAACTAGATCTGGATAAATTTTTTGAATTTTGTTTTTAAAATTTGCAACATCTGGATGTTTGCTATCAGCTTGTATTGAAGCAACGAAAAAATTTGGGTTTTTTTCTGCAAATTCTAGAAAATCAGGTTTAGCCATTTTACAAAACCCGCAAAAATTTGCTTGCATCATTATAAATATAGGCTTATCTTTTGGTATATCTGGGTTTATAATATTTCCCTCATCATCAAAATCATTTGAATCTAAATAAACGACTGGTCTTGTTAAATAATCCATTTTTTATTATATACTTTTTTTTATAAACCATTTTTTTTTTATAAAGAAATAATAAATGGACGAACGAAAAGAAATTTCAATTTTTTAATAAGATCCGATCCGGTGGAGATGGAAAAAGATATAGAAAATCAAACAGTCTAAAGAATGAACTTTTTTGAATACCAATTTTATTTTCCAAGATGTGATGTAACTATATTCTTTGTATTTATTTGTATTATAACCTGTACTGATGCAAAAAGTTTTCTTTTTATTATTATTTAAGATCCGCCCACAATTCAATTATTTCATAAATATTAAAATTTTATATTTATGAAATAAATTATCATTAAAATAAAGAAATAATGGAAAGTGATATATTAGAATTTTTACCTAAGTATTCGAATATTCATAATTTTGAAAATGACCTGTTGAATCCATATGACAATTTTAACTTATCAATTTCATCAAAGAAAGAATTTAATGATGAAAAAATTATAAAAAATGATATTCCGATTGAAGGTGAAAAATTGTTTAAAGCTCAGAAATTTGTAATGAAATTTTTATCATCTTATACACCTTATGATCAATTACTTTTATTTCATGAGATGGGTACTGGTAAATCGAGAGCTACGATTTCTGCAATAGAGAATATTAAAAAAGAAAATTATTACAATTTTGATGGGGCAATTATAGTTGGAAAAGGTATATCGATTTTAAAAAATTTTAAACAAGAGATTGTTGATTATACAGATGATTATTATCCTCCAAATTACGAGAATTTATCAGAAAATTTAAAAAAATTAAGATTGAACTCATCGATTAAAAAATATTACAGTTTTAAAACTTTCATAACTTTTTCAAATAGTTTAAGTAGTTATGATGATGAACGGATCAAACAAGAATTTTCGAATAAAATTATTGCAATAGACGAGATTCATAATCTTAGAGAAGATTTAAATAAAAATACAAATAATATTTGGTATTATGATGAAACAAAAAAAGAATGGTATAATCCATTGACAAAAGATCATTCTTCTGATAAACCAGCAAAAATGAATAAAAGTTGGGTTGCAGTTAAAGATAAAAATAATAAATTTGTCTATAAAAACAATAACGATAATTCAGTTCAACCAAATCATCCTTACAACGTGAATCCTTACAAGGAATTTCACAGGTTACTTCATAATATTAAAAATTCAAAAGTTATATTACTATCTGGTACTCCAATGAAAGATAGTTTTAAAGAAATAGCCAGTGTGATGAATTTAATATTACCAATGAATGAACAATTACCTGTGAAATCAGATTTCACTCGAATATATTTTGAAAAAGATGGGGATTTTTATAATGTTAAGGATTTAAAAAAGAACGAACTAAAAGATAAATTCAAAGGTCGAGTTTCATATTTAAAAGCAATCACGTCGCAAGTTCAAAAAAAATTTGAAGGACAGAAGGTTCCATCTTTAAAATATTTTACTGTTTATCCAGTTACAATGTCCGATGAACAGACTGAAGTTTATAAAACTGCTTACAAACAAGATAATAAAAAGTTTAAAAATTTTGAAAAAGAAGATTTATCAACTGAAAACGATGAAGAAGATGAAGAATTTGAAAACGACGAAAAAAGCGATGAAGAAACGGATGAATTTGAATCTGAAGAATCTGAAACTGAAACTGAAAACGACGAAGATGAAGGAGAAGAAGAAGAAGGAGAAGGAGAAGAAGAAGAAGAAGGAGAAGGAGAAGAAGAAGAAGAAGAAGAAGAAAAAAAGAAAGAAGAAGAAAAGAAAGAAGAAAAGAAAGAAGAAAAGAAAGATGATTCAACGACATATGTTAAATTTAAAACTGATTCTAATTATTCTGGTTATGGGTTCATTTTAGATGAAGAATTATATAAAGATTTTAACATTACAGATTATAATAAAGATGACATTTATATATTTGAATTCAAATACGATATCAAAGACAATAAAGTAATTTTAAAATATAAAGATGTAAATATAATTAAAATTTCCAAAGAAAATATAGAACACTCTATAAAATCAAATAGTTCAAAAGATTTTAATGAATTTATATTAAAAGATTTAAGAGACACTGAAGAAGAAGCTGAAGAAGAATCTGAAGAAGAATCTGATGACACTGAAGAAGAATCTGAAGAAGATGATGACGATGATGATGAAGATAAAGAAAGAAGACTAGTTAAAAGAAGAGGTAGAGTTGGAAATTTCAGAGATGTTTTTAAAACAGTTGGTAAAAGGAAATTATTCGATGGAGCAAATAATGAATCATCTTCATCTTTTTATTATCATTCAAGACAAGCATCGTTATTTATATTTCCAGATTCAAATGGAAATTACACATATGGAAAGGCTGGGTTCCAAAAACACATAAAACGTTCAAAAAACGGAGGTTTTAGTTTATCAAATGATGTAATATCTGCAATATCAGGAAAAAATAATGAAGAAAAACTTGAAAAACTTAAAAAGTATTCTCCAAAATATGCAGAAGTTATAAAAAAACTATTGAATGCTTATGAAAATAAAAAATGTTCATTTGTTTATTGTAATTCAGTTACTGGAAGTGGATTAATACTTTTTTCATTATTATTGAAAAATTTTGGATTTTCGAGTGCATCCGGTGAAGAGAAAACAAAAGGGAAACGTTTTGGATTTTTTCTAACGACCGGAACAGATTTTTCAAATCTTAAAGATAAATTTAATAGACCTGAAAATAGACACGGGGAATATATTAGCGTAGTTCTTGGTTCTAGATCAATATCGGAAGGGTATTCTTTTAAAAATATTTTAGAAGAACATATAATCACTCCACATTACAATTATGCTGAAATAGATCAATCTATTGCCAGAGGATTTAGATCTAGATCACATATTGATTTAATTAAAGATTGTAAAAAAAAATTAAATGATATGGGGTATAATTATGATTTAGATAATACTGAAGACACAACTCAAGTAATTGAAGATTGTAAAACTGAGAATATAGAATTTCCTGTATTAAAAATTTTACAATATGTAGCCATCTCAAATGATAAAAAAACTCCATCGGTTGATATTGAATTTTACAAAATATCAGAAATAAAAGATGTGAATATTAAAAAAATAGAAAGACTAATGAAAGAGGCGGCCGTTGATTGTTCAACTAACAAGGAAAGAAATTTATTATCAGGTTATGATACGTTGAGAGATTGTGAATATATGAAATGTCAATATGAATGTGATGATATTAGAAGAAATTATAAACCAGTAATAGATGAAACAACAAATTTTATTTATCATTTTAAAAATTCAAAAAATTACACTGATATCAAAAATAAAATTTTAGAAATATTTCGAATTACTTTTAAAATTGATTTCGATATTTTGAAACAAGTATTTCCATCTGTGAAAAAAAATTATTTACTTCAAATTTTATATGATTTGATTGTAGACAAAGAAAGAATTTTAAATAAATACAATATTCAATGCTATCTAAAAGAACATAATAATATATTTTTTCTAACAGATGATTTTTCAGATAACGATGTGTTAGTTGAATTTTACACTAAAAACCCAAATGTCGTTGAAGATGATGCTTTTGATAAATATTTTGAACAATTAACAATGGAAAATGCACCTGTTTTAATAGATTCATTATTCAGTCTCGACGAAAAACATAAACGTTTCAAAAAGAGAATTTTTGGAATTTTAAAGAAAATAGATATGGAATCACAGGAATTGCTACTTGAATATTGCATAATAGCCGAAGAAAATGATACAAAAACAAATGAATTTCACAGAAATTATTTATTGACAGAGGTTTTTGTTGGAAAATTTAAAAAAATTAATGATATTTACATTTCATGGTTATTATTCGATGAAAAGATGAAAAATTACAATAAATTGAGATGTCTCAAAAATATAGATGATGGGTGGCAAGACTGTGAAGATGATCAAGTTGAACTATTTATAAATAAAGATGAAAATATGGATGTTGAAAATATTAAAAACAACCCATATGGATATTATGGTTTTCTTGAAAAAGATAAAAAGACTGAAATTATGAATTTTAAATTAGTGAAAATTTTAAAAGAAAAGACGACGAAAAAGAATAAAATTCCTTCTGGAAAGGTCTGTCACACGTTTGATATGTTTGAACTAATAGATATTTTAGAAAATTTAGAAATTCATCCATCGAAAGAAGATAATAAATTATGGAAAAAATTAGAAAAAATTATTAAATCTGATATAGAATCTATGAAATTAAAAAAGAATTTGAAAACTAAAATAGATGATACGGAAGACATTGACATGATCCGTAAATATATCTTTTGGTACGATTTTGATAGAAAGATTTTATGTGATAAAATTTTAAAGGCTATGAAAGATAAGGGTTTGATAATACAATAAAAAATTGATTTTTTTGAGGAAAAAATATATAAATTTCACTTATTCAAATATCATTGATATTTAAATGTCTTTTTATGATAGATCTTCGACTTTTAGATGGGCTCATGGAATTTCATTTTCGTACGTTCTTTCTGAACTCGAAAGAAAAAAATGGACCGATTTTGATTTCCATAGAAACAGATTCATTCCAACATTGGATAGAATAAAAAATGTGGAATGGATTGAAGTGGACGCTGTTAAATATGACAGGGTGATTAATCCTGTTATAACTCAAAATGAAAATCATTGCTTTCTAAGATCGTCGACTTATGGGCATTATAGCTTTGTAAAATGCTTCCCGACATCAAGAACCTGCACTGAATGTTATAAATATTTTTGCATTTGTTGCTCTGAGGGCACCAATTGCATGTTTGGGGAAAAATGCATTACTATAAGATGTTCTAAGATGTTGAATAGCTATCACCCTGAAATATATGATATTGAATCATATAAAAAAAGAGTGTTTGTTTACACTTCAAAAAATGATGATTTCTTTACAGATAGAAAAGAAAGCATTTGTTCGAGAGAAATTTATGGATATTAAAAAGTAGAATAAGTAACATTAGTAAATATAAGAATAAGGATAAATTTAATTTATATCTAGAATAATTGATCAAACATTTCTTTAGTCATTTGTTTAGAGTAGTTTAGAAAATATTTGGAATCCCATTTTTTAGGAGCTTTATTTTCTTTTAAGTTTTTATTTATCCAAGATTCTTGTTGGGTGCAAATTTCTTCGAAAACAGACATTCCAATAATATGTTTGCAAATGTTATATAATGCATTAATTGAATCTTTTTTAGACGATTTCAATAATTCTTTTGATTTTTTTGTATTAAGTAAATGACAAAGAGTCCAAGTTTGACAGAAAGAATCGTTTTTGTGATTTTGAGGTGTATCGAAATCTTTGTTGAAAATAATTGTTTTTTTGAAAAAGTTAACTACTGTGTAAGAAAAATCTGGGAAACATCCAGAGTATGTGCCATCTGGATATGAAGAATCAAACAAAATCACATTTTTGTTTGTTTCTTTGAATGTCATAAAGTGTGCCAAGTTACCTGGAAATTGCATATATAACGTTCCGCTTTTTTTATTAGAATTTGGGTTAGATAAATCAATAACTTTTCCATTTTTATAAATGTGATAGTATGTTAAATTTTTGTTTGTGATCCAGTTTCGAAAATCAACGTCTGATAATATATCGTTCCATATATACTTCCAATGTTTAATATCATCTTTAGTAAAATTATTCATCTTATTTATTTATTTTATTTATTTATTTATTTTATACACAAAAATTTTAAAAAGTTCAATTTTTAAAATTCTATTTAATTATAACTTGATGCCATAGTGAAATTATTTATAACTACTACTTTGATAATAACCAAGAAGATGATTGTATTTTTAATCCAAGACCATCAACCAATTTAATATTAAGTTTTTCACAAATATTTTTTTCAGGAATGATTTCATTAGTTTGATCTCCTCCATTTGTAAATATGTCAGGTCTTATTGATTCTAGTGTTTTACAAACAGTTCTGTCTTCATCGATCGACAAAACAGCCATATCAACAATTTTCAAACTTCTCAATATTTTAAGTCTTTCATTTTCCGGCATAAAAGATGTGCCTTTTTTCAATATAGCTTGTTTATCATTGTTTACAATCACGACTAATTTCGTTCCTAAATTTTTGCTTTTTTCTAAATATTCTAGATGACCAACATGAAGAGGATTAAAATACCCAGAGACACAAACTATTATTTCAGACATTTTTTATTTTTAGGAAATATACTTTTATTTTTATATCTGAATAAATAAGATATAAAAACATAAAATAAATATAAAAATATGTTGACTAAAAAACGCAAAAGAACAGATGACGATCGTGTCAATTTAAAGAGAAAAAGAAGTGATGACGGTAAAGAAAAAGAAGATGATTGCAACGTATTAAAAAAAAAGCAGAAATATTATTGTATTTATGAAGAATACACAAAATACAAAAGACAAATAACTATGTATATTTAAAAAATGAAGATATATTTTTTATTTTCTTAACCTAATTTAAAATTGAAAAATTGATTTTAAATTTGAATTTTCTAGAACTTATCATCAACCTTAAGTAAACAAAGAGTCAAAAAGAAATGTTATCAAAAAGTCAAAAAGTGTTACCTGAAAACTATAAATGGAATATAATCAACGAATTCTTTAAAAAGAAAGGTTTCGTGTCTCATCAAGTTGATACATTCAATGATTATATAAATAATGGTGTTCAAAGAGTTATTACTGAATCTGATATCGTTGTTAATTTAAGTCCTGATCAAAAATATACTGTTTCTTTTGAAAATATTTACATACCAAAGCCTTCTGTGATTGAAGAAGACAGAACAGTCAGACCAATGTTTCCATCAGAAGCAAGACAACGAGATCTTACTTATGATTCTCCGATTTTTGTTGATGTGATTGAAAAAACTGAAACAGATGGTAAGGATCCCGAAATAACTGTTCATAACAGAATTATTATTGGACGAACACCAATCATGCTTCTTTCTGATAAATGTAACTTGAAAAAGTTGACATTAAAAGAACGCGTTGAAAAAGGTGAATGTGAAAAAGATTATGGCGGATATTTTATAATTAGAGGTAAAGAAAGAGCATTGGTAGGTCAATTGAGAGGTGTTTATAATCAACCGATTGTTCTTCTACAAAAACCAAATGATAAATGGAAGTATGTTTGTGAAGTCAGAAGTATGTCTGAAGAAACTGGTCATTCAGTTCTTTTACAAGCCAAAATTGGCGTGAATGATAGATCTATTGTATTTAATATTCCATATATTAAAGAAATCATACCAGTTGGAATATTATTCAAAGCTTTGGGTTTTCTAACCGAAGAAGACATTTCGAATATAATTGGGAACAAAGATAATAATGAAAAAATTAAAAAATATATAAAATTTATAGTCAGAGATTCTTACCATATAAAAACGCAAGAAGATGCTCTTAAATATATAAGTCAATTTACTGTTCATGTTATAAAAGATGATAAAAAGATTGACTACACAACTCAAGTAGTCGAGAATGAACTTTTACCTCACATGGGAATTTTTGCTACTATAAAGGAAAAATCTTATTTCCTTGGTATGATGGTAAATAAACTTCTCTGTACTTATATTGGTATAAGAAAAGAAGATGACAGAGATAATTACTCAAATAAAAGAGTTGAGATGGCTGGAGTTCTCTGCTGTGAACTTTTCAGAACTCTTTTTAAAAGATTTATAAAAAGCATTGTTATGCAACTAGAAAAGAAAAAACAATACCCTGATATTATAAATATTATTTCAAGAACTTCAGGCATAACTAGTGGCTTGAAGAGTTGTTTCTGTTTTGTTGCTGGAACAAATATTTCTATGGGAAATGGAACATCATATCCAATTGAAAAACTAGTAACAGAAAAAAATAAACAAGAATTAATTGGATGGAAAAATACAGGTTTTATTAGAACTGTTCACGGCGGAGTTATTAAACAAGGAATCAAAGATGTTATAAAACTTACCCTACAGGATGGTCGGACAATTAAATGCACTCCAGATCATAAGATTCTTATAATGAAAGATAAAGAAATTTTCGAATGGGTTGAAGCTTTAAAAATTCCAATTAACTCAAAAATTGTAACTGGTTTAGACTATCCACTAGACAATTTAGAAGAAGAAAATGACAAATGGTGTTTGACTATTAATTATACAAATGGTTATAATCAAAATATTGTAAAAAAATGGAAAATAGACAGTTTAATAGAGCGAGAAAAAACTTTAGCATTAATGCGTATACTTGGTTTGGTTTTATCAGATGGATCTTTATGTAAAAACAAATCAGATTGCACTGTTTTTCTTGGTAATAAATTTGATGTCGAAACATTTATTTCAGATTATTCGCTTATTTCAGGTATAGAAAAAAGCGACGTTAATGTAATTGACAGATTTTCTGAAAAATGGGGTGATTCATATAATATTAAATTGAAATCCGATTTATATCATATGATCACTTCTCTTGATGGAGTCAATAAAGGAAAAAAAGTAGAAACGTGTAGACAATTGCCTAAATTTATTTTAAATGATGATTGTCCAAAAAGTGTAATAAGAGAATTTTTGGGTGGATTATTTGGAGGAGATGGTAGCTGCCCTAGACTTGATATTAGAAAAAATAAAAAAACTTGTTTTGAAGGTGTTAAATTTTCATGGTCGTCTTCTCCTGAATATTTTAATGATTTGAAGATAACAATGAACAATTTATGTAAACTGTTAGAAAAATTAGGTATAAATGGATCTTTAATTAATGGTCCATATTACCATGAAGAAACATCAAATCCTTGTATAAGAATAACTTTGAGACCAAATACAGATTTCATAAACAAAATAGGATTTAGATATTGCATATACAAATCTTATAAATTATCTGTTATATCTTCTTACTGGAGATTTATAGAACAAATTAAAAGACAACATGACACAGTTATAAAAAGAGTAAATTATTTAAAAGATACTGAAAAAATATCTTTAAGAAAATCTCTGGAAATTGCACAAAAAGAAATGAAAAGTGACGAGTTTATTTTAAATTCTTACTATTCATTATCTACTTTTAAAGCTGTCTCTAAAAGACGAGTTTTTAATAGACCGAATGAATTAGGTTGTTTGAAATCTAATTTTGGTGTTCCAGACGCTAAAGATTTTATTGAAGAACTTGGATGTTTGGAATGGTTTATTGAAAAAAATAAATATGTATGTGCTAGAGATGCTACAAAATTACCATTTTTTTGTTTAAAATTAATGGATATAAGATTTTGTGAACCTGAAATTGTTTATGATATTGTGAATGTCAAGGAAACATCATCTTTTTTAGCTAATGGAATATGCAGTTCAAATTCAACAGGGTCCTGGTCCGTTACTCGAAATAATTATGTTAGAACTGGTGTTTCTCAAGTTCTTTCGAGACTTACTTTTGCTGCAACGCTTTCGCATCTTAGACGAGTTGTGATTCCTATTGGAAAAGAAGGTAAAAATTCAAAGATTAGACAGATTCATTCTAGTCAGATCATGTATATTTGCAATTGCGTTACTGGAGATACTGAAGTTTTACTTGGTGACAACAAAACTGTGAAATTTATTAAAGATCTCAAAGAAGGTGTTGATGAAATTATGACAATCAATCCCGTTACGTTAGAAAAAGAAAAATCAGCTTTCTATAATAAGTTTAGTATTCTACCAGAACAAATTTATGAAATCAAAACAATGTCAGGAAGAAAAGTTAAGTGTACTCCTGAACACCCCTTTCTCATTAAAAGACGTGGAAAAATTCAATGGATCGAAGCCAAAGATCTCGATTATACTGATTTGATGTGTATAAAACATTACACTAAATATTTGCCTGATAATGATGGTCGTTTGTTATCGGTTGCTTTAAATGGTGGAATTTTGAATTCATCCATTAAATTATCTGAGACTTGTGCGAGACTGTTTGCATTATTTCTTTCTAGTCGATATAAAGATAGAATTATTAGTTTTAGTTCAAAAAATGATATGGATGAAGTGATTGACGATATAATTTCTATTGGAATAAAAAGACCAGCTTGTAGAATTGGATCTGAATCTTCTATCATAATCACTAAAGATTTATTAAATTTCATGATAGAGATTGGGTTTGATTACTCTAATAGATTCGGTAAAAGTCTTCCCAAATGGCTAATTGAATCACCATCGTCTGTTAAGAGAGAATTTATATCAGCTTTTCAAGGATGTAATGGAGGATCATTATATTACAATGAAGAGTTTGAAAACATATTAATGTCTAGTACTTCAATTTGTGACGTTGATATCGATGATAATTCGCAATGTATTTTAGCTTGTCAGATATCAGAAATGTTTACTCGATTTAATATCAAGAATAAAATTTCCACAGTAAAAAAAATGGTGAATAATTTGAATTTTAGAAATTTCATTGTGATTGAAATTGAAAATAATCCAGTAAATCTTGTGACATATTCAGACATTTTTTGGTTTAGATATTCGGAAGATAAAGTTAGAATCGGTTCAATGTTACTTGAATTTTTGAAAACTTTTCTAGTTACAAAAGAAGAAATTTCATTATCTATTTTCAAGCAAAGATCATCTTCAGGAATAGATGATATTATACTGAACCCAATTCTTTCTATTAAAAAGAACATTCCTTTGGAACCAGTATATGATTTAACCACGAGATCCGGAAATCATAGTTTTATGGTCAATTCCGTGGTTGGTTCTAACTGTGAATGTTTTGATCCTGAAACACCTATTTTGATGTGGGATGGTTCAATTAAAATGGCACATGAAGTAAAAGTTGGTGATTATCTAATAGATGATAAAGGTAACGCAACTAAAGTTAAAAGTACAACTTCAGGGACAACTCAAATGTATGTTATTAAACAAAAACGGAAACAATATTTAGATTACAAAGTTACTAGTAATCATATTTTAACTTTGAAAATTAGAGAACATAAAAGAATTAGAAAAAGCAATAAAAATTGGATAATGATGTGGTTTGACAAAACTGAACTAAAACATAAAACTTTAGTTTTTCATACATTTGAAGAAGCTAATGAATTTAATAAAACAATTAAAGAAGATGATATATTAGACATTACAATAGAAAATTACATGAAGCTATCAGATGTTACAAAAAAAAAATTAGTCGGTTTTAAATCATCTGGTATTAATTGGGAAAAACAAGAGGTTTTGATAGATCCTTATATTCTTGGTTCTTGGCTTGGCGATGGTTTTAGTTCTGGATCTGGAATTTGTAATACAGATGTCGAAATAATTGATTATTGGAGAAAATGGGCATCTGAAAATTATGCTGAAGTTATTTTATCCCCTAAAAAATTGCTTGAACATTATAATTACACTTATAAAGATCACCAAATTAGTGACCCAAAAGAATATAAACCAGATGCATCATATTCTATCAGAGGAATTAATTGTTTGAACCCTCTGAAACAACAATTAAAAAAATACAATTTGATTGATAACAAACATTTACCAATCGAATATTTAGTTAATGATAGGGAAACTCGTTTAAAAGTTTTAGCTGGTATTATTGATTCTGACGGTAGTGTTAGAGCAAATGGTCATGAAATAAGAATTAGTCAAGGACCAAAAAATGATAGAATTATTACAGATATGTTAATTCTTGGACAATCGTTAGGATTTTCATGTAGTGTAAGTTCAGGTGTAAATCAATGGACTCATGTTTTCGAAGATGGATCTACTGAAAAAAGATACAGTACTTACAGAGAATTGACTTTGACTGGTGAATTTTTGTATGAAATTCCGACTCTTTTGCCTCATAAAAAATTAAATAAATTTGATGATGAAGTTTCAAGATTTAGATGTTCTTCATTTATGCAATCATCTATTAAAGTTATTCCTGATAAATATGGTGAATATGTAGGTTGGCAACTTGAAGGAAATGGTAGATTTTTATTAGGTGATTGTACTACGGTTCATAATACTCCTGAAGGTCAGTCTATAGGTATAGTTATGAATCTTGCACTATCAACGTTGGTTACACGTCGAATTCCAACAGTTGTTGTAAAAGAAATTATTGAGAGTAGTAAAAATATCATTTTTATAAATGATTATGATGGCATTAATGACAAACCGAAAATATTTCTCAATGGAATTCTTATGGGTATAACAGAAAACGCAGATGAATTTATCAATGAAATGAAAGACTTTAGAAAAAATGGATTACTTGATAAGGAAATATCTATCACATTTGATGATGTAGATAATGAAATCAAGCTTTATTGTGACGAAGGACGATTTATTAGACCTCTTTTGACAGTAAATGAAGATGGGGTTCCAAATATTTACAAATTCTATGAGGAACACAAAGAAACCAAAATCCCTGATTGGGATCAAATGATTGAAAAACAATTTGTCAGCTATGTTGATAATTCGGAAATACAAAGTTATGTTATCGCTATGGATGACAACGATCTGAAAAAAAGAAAAAACGATCTTTTCGAAATATGTCCATCAATGATTTTAGGAGTCATGGCAAGCGGAATTCCCTTTCCGGATCATAATCAGTCACCGAGAAACATATACCAATGTTTGTGCCCCGAAACAGATGTTTTAATGTTTGATGGTACCAGAAAAGCCATAAAAAATGTAAAAAATGGTGACAAAGTTATAACATTTGATCCTAAAACATTGAAAATATCTACAACTAAAGTTATTAATCAGTATGTTAGGGAAACTACTCAAAAAATTTATAAAATTAAAACAACGAGTGGTCGTGAGATAATTGCAACTGAAAATCATCCTTTTATGACACCAGATGGATGGTGTAAAGTTGGTGATATGAATGGTCTAACTAAAATTGGAATATGTTTAAAATATAGTGAGATTCGTGATAAAGAAGAAAAGTTAGAGAGAATAAATGGTTGTATTTTTGTAAATATTGAATCAATAAGAGAAGTTCCTAATCAGATGATTTCTGATATAACAGTTGAACACCAGAATCATAGCTTCATAGCAGGAAATGGATTCTTAAGCAGTAACTCAAGCATGGGTAAGCAAGCTATGGGGATGTTCGCTTTGTCCCATCAAATCCGTACAGATACTATTGCACATGTTCTTGATTATCCACAACGACCGCTTGTAAACACAATTCCGGCGGATATTATGGGTTTCAATGACATGCCTAGTGGAATTAATGCTATTGTAGCAATCGCAACTTATACAGGGTTCAACCAGGAGGATTCGGTTATATTCAATAAAGGAGCATTGGAGAGGGGTCTTTTTAGCGCAACATCTTATAAAACTTTAACCGACGAAGAAAAGAAGCAAGGAACGTATAATTTCGAAACTATTTGTCTACCTCCAATAGATAAAAGAAAAAGAAATGCGAATTATAGTTTCCTTGATGATAGAGGTATTATTAGAAAAAGAAATGATACCGGATCAAACGTATATGTAGAGAAAGGTGATGTTATTATTGGAAAAATTCTCACAAAATCAAATAAAAATGGTGATGAAGAAGTTTTCGATTGTAGTTATACAATTAAATCTGGTGAGGAAGGATTTATTGATAGAATTATTGAAACTGTCACACCAAACGGATATAAGATGATTAAAGTCACAATTAGAAATCAAAGAATACCAGAAATTGGAGATAAGGTAAGATTGAATTATTTTAATTTTGTTATAGAATTACTTACACTAACATTTTTTATTTTTTATTTTCACACATATTCTTAGGTGGCTTCAAGGTCAGCTCAAGTAAGTTCATTTTTTTTTTTAATTTTTTTAATTATCTAACTGACATACATAAATTATTATGTTTATAGAAAGGTACAATAGGGGTAATTTTACCACAAGAAGATATGCCCTTTACGGCAGATGGACTTACCCCAGATATTTTGATCAATAGTTTGTGCATCCCAAGGTGAGTTATAGCTTATTTATATTTTTTGTATTTTTAAACACAATCTAACATTGATTTTTTACATTATTTATAGTCGAATGACAATTTCTCAATTATTGGAGACAGTTCTCGGTAAATCTTGTTGTATTGAAGGAAAATTTGGTGATGCAACACCTTTCACAACCAATAGCACAAATGTTGCTGAACAAATTTGTGATCGTCTACAAAATAATGGCTATGAAAGACATGGATGGGAACGCATGATGAATGGAATGACAGGTGAAATGATTGAAGCCCAGGTGTTTTTTGGCCCTGTTTTTTACCAGCGTCTCAAGCATATGGTGAGCGATAAGGTGAGTTCAAGCTTAAATAATCATCTTTGTATTTTTATACTAACATTATCGATTTTTTATTTTTACAGATACATTCAAGAAGCCAGGGACTCGTGACCTCATTAACTCGACAACCCCTCAAGAGTTGTTTTTTTATAATTTCAGTTTATAATTTAAGTATCAAAGTAAAAATTGATATTTTAAGAATTGTTATATTAATAAAATATCAAATATAAAAAATGGAAGAAGAATTACGTAATTTTCCATACCCAGAATATAAAAATATATATGAAATATCAAACTTCGGGAATGTTTATAGAATTTCAGATAAAAAATGCATGAAAATTTATAACGAATACGATGATGGTCCAAGAATAAGAATCAATAATAAATATTTTAAAATAGACGAAATTGTGGCGACTGTATTTTTAGGAGAAAATGAAAGTTTATTTCTACAACATATTGATGGAGATGTGAAAAATAATCATATTAACAATTTAAAATATGTTAAGTATGAAGATTATCTAGAAATATCATATGGAAATAAGTGGAAAAGTATTAAAGAATATTCTGAATATTATATTTCCGATGAAGGAAATGTATGGTCTAAATTTACAAACAAAATTTTGGTGAACAATTTAAATAACAATGGGTATTATCGTGTTTTGTTGTGCGGAAAACAAGTTCCAAATCACAGACTTGTTGCAACAGAATTTATTGAAAACCCATTAAAATGTGAAATTGTAAATCACATCAATGGAAACAAAATAGATAATAGAGTTGTAAATTTAGAGTGGTGTACTGTTTTGGAAAACAACGTGCACTCCAAAAATATTTTAGGAAATATTAATAGTACTAGAACTTATGAAAAATGTGATCCTCCTATTACATATGTAGAGCTGGAATGGTTAAAAGGATATTTCATAACAAGAGATGGTAATATTTATAGTACTTATACAAATAGATATTTAACATTACTGAATAAAGAAAGTGGGTGTTATAAAGTTGAAGCAAATAATAAAAGATATAGAGTTCATAGATTAGTTGCCGAAGCTTATATAACCAAACTTTCTGAAGACAGATTGCATGTAATACATCTCGATGGAAATGCATTTAACAATAATGTTGAAAATCTTGTTTGGGCTAATACAAAAGAAACATCTGAAATTTCTTATAAAAATAATCCTAATATTCAACAAAAAAATCGTAAAAAGATTGTTCGTCTAAATAAAGATACTTTAAAAATAATTAGTATTCATGAAAGTATATTTGATGCATCTGAAAAATTAGATATAGATTCTGGTAACATTTCTAAAGCATGTAAAGATATTAATAAAAATGCCGGGGGATATAAATGGAAATATTATGAAGAAACTGAAATTGAAATATAATAGGGGGGTAAAAGGTAGCTTTAAAAGAGTGACTACCTAGTCTTAGTATACATATATTAAGGCAAGACACCTTATAATGACGGGGACACCCTTAGAGCTCTTAACTACCACCTTCATTTGGAAACTTATAAAGGGAACACGGTTAATAACCGTATCCAATGGTAATAAAGTTAGAGATTGGGCAATCCGCGGGTAAAGTATCTAAGTCCGATATGATTAGGATATGATACTCCCTCAACGACCGAGTGTATACTTATATTTAGTATGCCACGGGTGTCGGTAGATAATGATAGTCTAATCAACTTGAATCTGCTTAAGATACAGTCTAGTCCATTACGAAAGTAATGGTTCCAACGTGAAGGAAGAAGCAGGTATGTTTTTATTTATTTCGAAATTATTTTTATTTAACTTGTAACTAACTTTATTTACTTATTATAGGGATGGAGGTAAAAATTTTATGCCTCAGTGGTATGTAAAAATACTGCTAGTCCGCGTCGTAACGGGCGACACTTTCAAATTCAGGGGAAATCTAGTTTAAGTCTCTAATACTAACTTATTTTGGAAACATTATAAGGGTGATAGCTAATTACTATCAGAGTAAAAAGTTAGAGATGTGAGATAATCCTGAGCCAAGCTCCTAAGTCCATTATTACAGGATATGGAGAAGGTGCAACGAATATATGGAAGTGGGCTTGAAGGATAGTTAAGTCCTAATGATAGCTTAAGATTTATTCTACTCCCACCTGAGAAGGTGTTGCAATGTAGTTATCAATATTTTACGACAATAAATGTTGATATTGAATTTGTAAAGGTAATGATTCTAAAAGGAAATGTTTAGATGAACCTGGTATCAAGGTTAAGATTTGGTGAAATGGAAAGAGATTGCATGATAGCCCACGGAGTGTCTCGATTTTTAAAGGAAAGATTGTTTGAAAAATCGGATCCGTATCAAGTGTATATATGTGATTTATGCGGTAATATCGCATCAACGCAAACAGAATGTAAAGTGTGTGATACAAATAAAATTTCTAAAGCTAATCTCCCCTACGCTTCCAAATTACTTTTAATGGAACTCAATGCTTGTGGAATTAAAACCAGTATCACTGTCAAAAAATAAATTAAAAAAAACAAGTATATAAAAATTGATTTTTTTTGAAAAAAAATATTAAAAAATCAACACAAAAAGCCTGAAATGTTTATTAGAATAACTGAAATCTTTTGCAATAACACTCTTCCACCAAGTTATAATTATAACCAAGTTATGAATCAACTTAAAAAGGTATACTGTGATCCAATTCATAATTACAAAAAAGTTATTAATGAACTAACACAGGTCTACTGTCACCCAAGATGTCATGATAGCTGTAAATATATAGCTGAATTTAAAGAAGGTTCGTTTTTAAGAAGACCAATCTTCATTGTTCAGTGCGGTCGATATTGCACTGAATGTGAAGTTTATAAGGTAAGTAGACGTGAACATAAAGTTTGTCATGCATGCGCTGAAAGATATGACAATCCATTCGAGTTTTCTTATCACCACTCAATATGCCTTGATGTTTAAGATGAAGATTAAGACGATTGTTTAGGATTAAGATTTTAAGTAATAAATTAAACCAATAAATACAACTTATATTATATAATATTTTTATATTATAAAATAAAAACTATTTTTTCATTTTTTTCTTCGAGTTTAATAAAAATGAAATCACCTAAAAAGAATGGAAGATTTACTATAAGACAAGTCAGTAAAAATACCAAATCACCTAAATCACCTAAAAAAATGAAATCACCTAAAAAGATTGGAAGATTTACTATAAGACAAGTCCCTAAAAAGATGAAATCACCAAAAAAGATTGGAAGATTTACTATAAGACAAGTCCCTAAAAAGATGAAATCGCCAAAAAAGATTGGGAGATTTACTATAAGACAAGTTGAAAGTTTAGATCAACCACAATTATTAAACTTTCCTTTAAAATCATATCATAATTTAAAAAGTATACAAAATAGGAGTGATGTTTATAAAAAAATGATGTTAGAAAATAAAAGAAAAGAGGAAATAATAAAAGAAATACTTTCTCCACATTATGAATATGATGATGATGAAGAAGAAATAAATATTATATCACCTCCTAAGTTGACTTTATTAACAAGACAACTAAGCGATCCGGAATATTCCTTCAAAAAGATTGTGATGCATGGATTTAACTTTGATATATTAGATGAGTCTGAAGAAAGTATTGAATCAAAAGTTGTTTACATATGCGACAAACTAAAAGAAAATTTATTAAAAGTATTAGAAATAAATAAAATCATTCAACAAGATAAAAGAGGTGAAAAAAGTGAAATGTTATTAAATGAAAAATATGAAATAAAAAATAAAATATATAAATACAATAATCAGATGAATTCAATAGTAGAAATGTTTAACAATTTTATGTAAATTCAGTGCATTATTATATCCTCTTTTAAACTTATATTATTATCTAAAATATAAATTTTTATACTATTTCTATGATCACCTTGAACCTGTAAAATTTTTCCATTTTCTTCATCTTCTATAATACATCCATTACAATTTAGTGATTTTTTAAAAAATTTTAAAGTTGTTTTTAAATCTAAAGTAGATGGTAATCCAGATACGAGTGTAATGCTTTTTTTACCATTTCTTTTTTGAATACGAATATGAATTTTAGGATTATTAGTAAATTTTAAATCTTCTGCGAAAAGATCATCTTCTATATTAAATCCAAATTTGTTCATTCTTTTATTATTAATGGTTTTATTTTTAAATTCGATTACGATTAATATTGTCTACTCTTTTTTCTTGGCGACTTTTTTCTCCTCGCCGACTTCATTCTTTTTGACTTCTTTTTTCTTTTTGACTTTTTTGATTTTCGTCCATCTCTTCTAAACTTCTTTCTAGATCCTCCTTCTTCTCTTTCTTCTCTAGCCTTATTCTTTCTAGATTCTGATAATAGTCGTTGTTCTTCAATTTGTTTTTTGTCTTCTTCTCTTTTTGTTATATAGTCTGTTAATTTTTTTATTCGAAGACGGTTTTTATCCGAATTTATTTCCAATGAAACTAAGAATTTCTGTAAAAATTCATCTATATTATTATCATGTAAAAATATTACATTATTTATTTCACCAACTTTTTTCATATAAAAACTAAAATCATCTAATGGTATTTTGATTTTTTCCATTTTGAGTTTCTCTATTCGTTTATTTAGATTTATTAATTTGGTTATTATTGTTTTTTCGTCGTATACTTCTGTTTCTTCCACATCCATTTTTTCGTCGTATACTTCTGTTTCTTCCACGTCCATTTTTTCATTCGGGTTTATTTCTAAATTCTTGAATAAATCATTTAGACCTTCCATTTTATTCTTTACAGATATATTTTTGTAAAAAAAATAACAAACGAAAATATATCTGAAAAAATTGATTTTTTTCGATTTTTTTTCTAATATTTTTCACTATCAAACTTAGATGAAGAGCATTGAAAAACAAACGATTGAAAGCGTCAACGAATACCTACTTGGATACGACTGTTCTGGTTCTACTGGAATTTCTGTGTCTTGTTTTTGCTTTACTAAATCCCTTTGTCGTTGCAAAGGAAACTCTGAGAACATTTCTTTTTATCATGAGAAAACTCAGGAAATTGAGAGAACTGTCCTCGAGGGTAAAAATGTTACTAGAACAAGATGGGATGACTCTATTAAAGAAATTACAAAAAATGAACTTGAATGGATAAATAAAAAAAAAACAGGTTTTGGCGGCACTAACCCAGAGGGTTTGGTTGACTACATTATAAAGAAAAAATTTCATCGTAAACTGATCTTAATTAGTGATGGTCAAATTTCACGAAATATTGTTCAAAGATGTTCAGAGAAACTCAAGGAATGGAAATTCGAGAAAGTTCTAGTTTATCTTATTGGAACTGGTTGTAATATCGAGGAAAGCATATCCTGTGCATTTACGAGAAATAGTCCACATGTTATTGAGATCTATAACCCAAATGGGACTTTGAAACAAGATACAATTGATGTTACGCAAGAAAGTTTTGCTATTTTAGACAAAATTGGGTCTATCTCAGCCGAATATGAATTCATGGCTATTGTTCCTGAACTTGACATTTTACTCGCTTCAATTAATATGGGAACTTCTGGTAATTCCCAAATAAAGGATAATTTGGTTAAACTCAAGAAAAGAATTATAAAAAACAAAAGTGACAATGTTGGTGGAATTTCTGAAATATCCGATCTTGTTTCTAATCTCAATCTTGAGAATCTGGCTCGTGTTTGGAATTTATACTATTATGGTTCATCGAGTATTTGGGAAAAAACCATAGATAAGTATATTTCTTGGTGTTCCGGTGCTTTGATAAATAGTTTCGATCGCAATAATATTAATAGAGAAATTAAGGCGATTGTAACACCACCTGAACCACCTCAAATCATAGAACTTGTTGAGACCACTGAGAGTAGTATTGTCTCTGAATGCCCTATTCTATTGGATAATTCTTGTAATATGATGATTCTCGTTAGAAACAAAGATTCTTTATTCAATTATATAAAAGATAACAAAGATTTAAAAGAATCACTTACCAACTGTCCTTTGAGTGCTTCAAATAACCCAGAAGTTCTTAGTTATATTAAGGGAATGATGGACAACGTAATCAGTATTGAAGCATACAAGGAACTTATTGAGCATGGAATCTCTGATCAAAGCCCATTGACGAAAGAGGAAATTATAGGAGGGATTTGTCTTGGTTCTCATGAGAGTCATGTTAAATTTAGCAATTCTGTGTTGAGAAAATCTCTTACAAATGGAAAGTGTCTCGGAAATATCGATCTTTGGTTTTCTGTCATTTACCTAATGGTCAAGAATGGTCTTATTCCACATCTAGATGACTATCTACCAAACATAAAAGAGCAAATGATTTATCGACTCGAAAAAAGTACAACTTATATGTGTTTGTCTGGATTACCAACCTACCCAACTTATCGTGTGCCTTTGAAAGTTGCTCTTTGGTCCATATTGTCAGCGTCAAAAGTTGCTGATGACACAAAACAAGAACCAATCCGACTTCACCTTTCTTATGCATCGGATATTCTTTATCTATTCAGTATAGTAGGATTATTTGCACCTGAAGGAATTGAGGAGTATATGAATCGATTAAAGTGTTTAAGATTTATACTGAATCAAAAGAAGAAAGGCGATAGAGAGGAAATAGAGAATATATCTGATGCTAGTGGTCATAATTTCATTCAGCTAAGTAATGGACGATTCGTTTTTATTGATGGAATTCCAACGGAAGAACAAATAAAAGTTGTTAAGAAGAAGTTACCTGGGATATTCGAATTTATACCTCGAGAAGACATTCTTTATCTGAACAAAATTTGTAATAAGAATAAGTCTGAGTCCGATATTCCTTATAATATCAATTCCAAACCAATAGGCGTCAAAATTGGATCAGCAAATTGGAAATATAAAGATGATATGCCTTATAGTAAAGTTTATATATGTGAAGCCACTTGTCGACCTTTTTACTATGTTGATGGTGGACGTAAAAAGTGGATGGAAAAGGCGAGAGAAATTTATGGTGAAGGAGAGCTCTTTTCAACAAACAAGATATTTGGTTCTTATATTTGCAAGAACAAGAAGTATCCAATAAAGGAAGAGTTTTTGGTTTATCTATCGAAGTATTTCGAAAGACGAGAGAAGAAGACTTTACCTGTTTGCATCAATCAGTTCTTGAACGAAGTATACGAAGAATATAAGGAGATTATAGAAAAGGTGAGCGTTGAAGACTTTATAAAAAGATGGAAAAATAGTTCGGAAATTGCGAATAGAATAGAAATGGAGAAGAATTCAAAGTAAAAAAAATTGAAAATTGATTTTTGTAGTTAATATAATTTTATAAAATAGATATGATAGATTTCGGTTATTTTATTTTTTTAATTGTCTTAGAAATATGTTTTTACTTAGCCACGGCTTATTATGCATGTAAGATATTCTCTATAACTGTATTGCGACATTTTTTTATATTTTCAATATTCACTTTAATTTTCTTGATAGCAGAAATGGTGTATGTTCATGATTTAATTGTTTATGAAAATAATTATTTTGAACAAGCTAATTTGATATGTCATTTTTTAAATATTTTATTTATATTATGTCATGGATTCTATGTTAAAAAAGTTTTGAAAAAGCAAAGACAACAGTGTATTAATTTATTAGGATGAAATTTTATTTACTGAAAAATGTAAATAAAATTTATATATTTTTGTACTAAAAATTGATTTTTATATTTAAAAATAGGTAACTATTCAACCATGTCACTTTTACCTGAAAGCATAACCAATTATATCTTGCTGTTTAACAGTCACAAGACTGCTGATATAATCAGAGAGATGAATAGGCAAAGTAGTAGTAGTATGGGCGACTTGATAATTAGTCGGTTGAATTTACCGAAGTATATACTACATTACAACAAGGCGTCCTTTGAGCGCTTTGTAAATGTCAAGTCTTTGGCTATATTAAATAACTCACTCGAACTTGGAATCGTTGAATCATCCGATCAGATTAGACTAATGCAGTGTCTATCTATACTCTTCTATCAAGAGCACTATTCACGAACTCGTCGTATTCGGAACTTAAATGCATAACAACAGCGAAGCAAGTATGGACGTAATTAAATAAATGGATTTAGATTTTTTATATATTTGACGATTTTATAAATCCTTCGAAATTTGTTTTCTTTATATCATCTAACAATCTATCTCCAATTATATTTTTATACTTATCTTTACTAATACACTCAAACAATAACAAATATTTATCACATCTTTTGCAATAAGATAAGTTGTTTTTGACTCCATTTATAATCATATCATTGGAATTGCAATAAAAACATTTTTCATCATTATAAGAAATTTTTATTATATTTTTTTCAACTATTGGAACAATTTTATTATTAGAAAAAAACATCATCATTTTATATATAATTCAATATAAACCCTTCTCTTAAATATTATATATATTTTATTTATTCATTACCATTTCTAAAGTGTAAATATCTATTTATTCTTTCTTAATGATCGTATTAGTCTTTTTTTTATAGATTTTTTTAACTCTATAATCTTTTTGCTTCGCTTTTTGCTTCGCTTTTTGATTCTACTCTTTTTGCTTCGTTTTTTGATTCTACTCTTTTTGCTTCGTTTTTTGACAGATCTTCCATCTTTTTCTTTTTTTTCTTTTTTTATCCTCTTACTGTCTTTAGTAGTATCATCACTGTCAGCGGCACGCTTTCGGAGATTATACCTTGGTGGTTGAGGAGTATCATCTTTCTTTCGGCTTCGGAGAAAATGACCAGTCTTATTTTGTTCATAAGCTTTATTATAATCGATTAATATTTCTTTTTTTACACCTTTTAAAAATGTTATTTCTTTATCTTTAATTAAATCTTGATACCTTTTATGCAATTTAGAAGATTCCTCTACTGTTAACATTTCTGGATTTTTAGTATAAATCATCATGTCATTTAAAGTAAATGACATACGTATCTTACCATCAAATTTTTCCCATTGTTCAAAAGTGGCGAATTTTTCACCGGTATTACCATAAATATCATTCATTGCAGTGTCAACCTCATGTATTTTGTTTTTTGTAATAAATCCATTTTTGGAACGATCAATAAACCATTCTAAAAGTGAAATAGACTCATTATAATCTGGAATATATTCTTCTGATTCATCTTCGGATTCATATTCGAATTCGGCGGCAGTACTTATTGATCCTAAAGATTCTGAATCGTAGAGTGGTAATGGAAGTGATTGCGTCATTTCCCTAGCGGATGTTATTGAACCCAACGGATCGGAATGCATTGAACCTAACGAATCGGAATGCATTGAACCTTCTTCTTCATCATCATATGTGTCTGACATTATTTTTTATTTACAAAATTTTTTTTTATTTACAATTTTTTTATTTACAAAAAATTATAACCTTTTCAATTATAGTAAATGCATATCATTCTCATATAATCATTTTTAGATCTCGTCTTCTTATAAGTTTTTCACTTTTTTAGGACTTTTTTTTACAGATTTACGAAGTTTTTTTTCTTCACCTTTTTTTGATATGTAAAATGCGTTATAAAATAATTCCTTCGAATACCTTTCCCAAATATCTTCAGGTAAATCTTTTTTTCCGATTGTAGTTCTATTGAGTTCTTTTCTTTTCAATGTATAATTATCAGAGGTGATTTCATCAGTGTTTTGTTTATTCATTAGATTTTCGGCAAGAACCTTGTATTTTTCGATCTTTTTTTCAAGTTGAGATAGTTCTTGTTTTGCAGAATACCATTTATTTAAAAGATTTTCAATATCATCGTTCATTTTATTTTCTAAATAAGAAAATAAAAAAGTTGAAAATATAGATGGATGTGATTTACAAAATATAGAGCTAAATAATAATAATCATCCAAATAATATATTTATTCAAATATTTTATAAAATTCTAATAACCAATCTGGTTCACCTCTTTTTTTCCACGAAAATATATGGTGTTTCTCGAATATATAATAACTTCTATAAGCATCAACCGTGTTTTTTTCTTTATAAGTTTCAGGCATTGCTTGTGCTGGTTCAGTAAATCCCAAATCTTGAATTTCTGGGAGATTTTTTTCTAATTCCTCTGTGACATATTGACCTTTGTGAATTTTACCGTATCTGTATGTATATTCAGCACATAACTCTTTATTAAGTCTTATCAAATATTTGTAATTCGATAATGATAATCTAGCCCACTTATTACATGGATGGTTTTTATGACATAATTTATATGGCGGAACATATTTGTATTCGGGATTTTCTTGTTTACAGATATGATGAACTGAACATAAAATTTGATTATGTTCAGTTATCATTTTAACTACATGTTTATCTAAATGCATTTGTGCACATTGCTTAGGATCAAAATGTAAGAAAAAGATGTTCATTTTTCTTATATCTTGATGTATTGTGATTTTTCAAACATTTTTTCTAATAAAAATCATTTTTTTGGTGGTAATTTCTTCAAAATTTTTTGTTTAAGTCGTTAATTATAAATCCAATTTAAAAAAATAATTTTAATAAAACTGGTTTAAAGACAGGGCGTTTAATATAAAAAATGACAAACCAATCGAACAAAGTTTCAGACAAGAAGGATATTAAGACCAAGACTAATGTAAAGACTTCAGTTGTAGCTTCAAAGAAGCCAGCCGTAGTTTCTGTACCCGCATCCGAAGATGTATCTGACGATGTAGTTGACGATGTAGTTGACGGAGAAGTGGACGTAGATGGAAAGAAGAAGCGAGTTGCCCCAACTAAGGATTCAGTTATTAAGTATTTTGATGATCTAATTAAGAGTATTGAAGACGAGGTAGAAAATCTTAGAGAGAGTGAGAATAAGACTAAGGGTGTCAAGTTTCTTAGAACTTTGAATAAGAAGCTCAAGGTTCTCAAGAATCAATCTTCTAGAATTATTAAGCAAAAGAGAACTACTACTCGAACCAACACCAATAACAACTCTGGATTCTTGAAGCCTGTAAAGATCTCAAAGGAGATGGCGAAGTTTACCGGATGGGACGCTGGTTTACCCAGGTCGCGAGTTGAGGTAACCAAGTTCCTATGTAATTATATTAAGGAGCATGAGTTACAGAATCCGGCCGATCGTCGCCAGATTTTGGCTGATGATAAGCTAACAAAGCTCCTTAAGTATGACGTAAAGAAGGAGAAGGAGCCTCTAACATACTTCAGAGTTCAAACCTGCTTGAAGAACCATTTCATTAAGCCAGATGCACAAGTAGTTTCTGCTTAAATTAATATAATTATTTTATAAAACTAGATTTTAGTTTTATAAATTTGTGCGCATGAAGTGACAAAATCTCATAATTACATAAATTCGTGCTATTTTAAACACGATCTAAAGAAATGATGATATGATATAAAACAAATGCAAAATACTCTAGACATAGTAAACCTAATTGAAAAGAATTCTATTACAAGATTATCAAAAGATTATGAAAGTAAATTACTAAATAAAATAAAAGAAAATTTCAATGATAACCAACAACAATTATTTGTAGCAAGTTTTTACTGTTCTTTGAATTATGATCCGAAAAAAGACTTTGTTATCGATTTCGATAATGTATGGAAATGGTTAGGATTTTCAAGAAAAGAACATGGTAAAACAGTCTTAAATAAACATTTTATTGAAGACGTTGATTACAAGGTTAATATTTTTGCTACCGAACTTGCGGTAGCAAAAAATGACGTCGAAAATGAAGTCGAAAATAGAGGAGGACACAATAAAGAAAAAATTATGCTGAATGTAAATGCGTTTAAAAAGTTTTGTCTTAAATCTGGAACTAAGAAAGCTGACGAAGTTCATGATTATTATATTAAATTAGAAGAACTTTTACAAGAAACTGTAAATGAAGAAACAAATGAACTAAGAAAACAATTACAAATAAAAGATACAGTTATTCTAGAAAAAGAACATCTTTTGAAAGAAGAAACATATATTAGAAAAAATTTAAAAGCAAGATATGAACATATTTTAGAAAAACGAATAGATATTGAAACATATGCTAAAGGCGGTTTAATATACATTATAGGATATAAGGAATTACCTTTAGAGAAAAAAATTGGATTTGCTTCAGATTTAAATGAAAGAATTAAAGGATTTCAAACCGAATTTCCTTATGAACCAGTTGTTCAATACACAAGATATTTTTCATTACCAGATCCAATTAAAATAGAAAAGATTGTTCATTTCACATTGAAAAAATTTAGAAAAAGGAATGGAAGAGAATGGTTTAGAACAGATAATGTCTTTACTTTACAAACTTTTATTGAACAAGTTGACGAAGTAGTTAGTTTTTTTGAAATGATCGATAAACGATACGAAAAGAAAAAAGATATTAAATACGAACAGCTAAATGAATATTTAAAAAAAGAAAAAGTATATGACGATGATACTTGGGAAGATTTTGATAAAGATGACGATGAAACCTTTCATGAAAAAGAAAAAAGTAAAGAAGAAGATAATGAAAGTGAAGAAGACATCGAAAATGAAAGTAAAGAAGAAGATGCATATAATATAGAAGATGAAAATGATGATGAAGAAGATGCATATAATGTAGAACATGAAAAAGAATTAGACGAAGAAATGAAAAGAAATATTCTTGATAATGACCTTAAAAGATGTTATAAATGTGAAAATTATATGGAGAAATCTAATTTTGCAAAAAGTCCTAAAAGAAAAGATGGACTAGATGGATGTTGTAAAAGTTGTAGAAGAGAATCTTACAAAGAAAGAAAAATAGATAAAAAAATGCAACTCGAAGAAAAGAAATGCACTCAGTGTGATACTATTAAAGACATTTCAGAATTTTACAATAGAATAGGGTCTATAGATGGAAAAGTTGCTGAATGTAAAGATTGCACTATGGTTATGTATGAAAAAAGAAAAGAAAAATATGAAACAGCTGATATAGTAATTCCCGAAAATAAGAAATGTCATATTTGTGAAATTACTAAAGAAATTACAGAATTCGATTTAAAAAAAGATTCACCAGATGGTCATAAAATCTGGTGTAAAAAATGTTGTAGCGATTATGCGAAAAACAAGAGATTAGTACCAAAAGTTGCACCATCTTTTAAAAATTGCAACCAATGTTTAAAAGAATTATCGATAGACAACTTTTGGAATAACAAATCAAATAAAGATGGAAAAGATAATAAATGTACTACTTGTCATAAGGAAAAACGAAAATCTTCTTCATGAAAAATGAAAATTGAAAAATAATATTTTTTACTGAAAAAAATAGATAAATCAAAATGTTTTCAGACTCTATTTTTGAATGTACTAGCAAACTTATTAAAGAATACTTATGGTATGATGATTATTCTTTTCATTATCGTGAAGAACTTATCGATGCGTTATCTCACTTGTATTCTATATTATATAAGTTGGATATTCATCCTACGTTAGAAGAGGACTTACCTATAGGAGTTTTCAAAATGTGGGCTATAAATTCAATCGAAAAAGCCGTTTTTCAAAAAGCTAATTGTGAAAGTTGTTTAGAAGATTGTGCATACTGTGAAGGTTGTATAAGATTTAAGAAAAATATAGAAAATTTTAAACAAGAAAATAACGTTGCTGAACTGAATAATAATTAGATAAACTCATAAAAGACTATTCGTTTATAAAACTAAAATCTAGTTTTATAATTTTAGACACCTATTTTATTTTTATAATCATATTTTTTGAATAAACTCATATCTGCATATTTTAAAGCATTCTGAGAAGTTGCTTCTAAATCTAATAAAGGCGCTGATCCATTTTTATAAGCTTCTAACCACCTTGAAACACATAAACACCATCTATCACCTGCTTTCAAACCAGGAAATCCATTGAAAGGTGTAATCAAATCATTACCTTTTGAAAGAGTGAATTTCAAAAATTTATCGTCAACTATGGCGCAAACAATGTGAGTTCCTACATCTTCATTTGATAAACTGCAAAATCCGGTTCTATTATATCCAGTTAAAGGATCTTGACCGCATAGTTTTAATGGTTCACCAAATATGTTAGTATTCATTTTATTTTATATAAAAAATCAAATATATAAAAAATCAAATATAAAAAATCAAATATAAAATATAGAAAAAAAATATAACAAATATAATTGTATTTATTATAAAAATTGTGCTACTTCTGAAAAAATGTTATCTGAGTCAACAACGTTTTCGGAGAATTCTGAAAAGAATGATTTTCCTCCTTTACAACAATCATAAAAATGTGATAAACGCTCATAGAAAATTTCGACTTCCAATTCTGTTTTAATTACTTTCTTTAGAACATAATAAGGGTGATTTTCAGGAAGTTTATTCATGTCAAAAAGTTTTTTCTTCACAACCATATAAAATTCTGCACTTTTTTTAAGTAAATTTTGACCATGATTTGTATTCAATATATTTATTAAAACAAATAAATATAATGGTGGGCGTGATTCATAATCAATGTGACTATCATTCAATATTTCAGTCATGAAATTAATTATATTTTCCGAAGTCAATTCTTTGTACATTTGGATATACTTCGCTTGATCAAACATACGAACTGATTGAAAAACGTCACAGACATCTTCAGGGCAACCGAAAAATACCCCAATGTTATTAGATTCATGATTGTGACCACGAATCTTGCATTTCAAAATACCTCGTCTGCAATTTTGACCTGACATAATAGTTTGAAAATTATTGTGAAAAAATGGAAAAAAAATCATTTTTTTCAAAGTAAAGTTTTATATATCATTTTAAGAATAAGAATTATATATATAAAAATCATGACATATATTCCAATAACCAGCTTTGAAATTACTAAAGTTTCATTGACATCTAAAATTGTATATCTAAAATTCTACATAAATAACAGTAATTTCATTACATTTCCATTCATATATGAAAATATCCAGACAGAAATTATTGATAAATTCCAAAAGGTTCTTGAAGGCAAAGATGTTGTTATTGATTTGAAATTGAACGATGATTGTTCAGATAAGGAATCTAAACTATTGCAAATCAAAAAAGAATACATATTGTTTGATATAATTAAACACTATCAAGACGATTCCGATTCAGCTATACAAGAAACTTATCTAATATTTGAAAACAATTCTATTTTTAGAAATGCAATTAGAAAGTTTATAAACGACTTTATTATATCTGCGTAAATCCAGTCCAAAATAATCATGTCTTAGGAAAGCATTTTTTATAGGTCGCTATAAAAAATACAAAATTAACTATAAATTCGTGTTTCAAAAACGTTTTATCAGAAAAAATCGTCGTTGATGATGTTCAGATAAAAAAAATGTTCATTTTAGATATGAAACGTATCATTTTTGAATCGATTTCAACATGTTTTTTCGTTTTTGAAGATCGTTATTTCAACCGTATTCCAATCTATATTTATTTTATCATTTGGTATCTTAAATTCGTGTTTCAAAATCGTTTTATCAGAAAAAATCGTCGTTGAGATCCGTCGGGTGAAAAATGTTCGTTTTTGATACATTTTGTATCGTTTTTGAATCGATTTCAACATGTTTTTTCGTTTTTTTTGATCGTCTTTTTCACATATTTATATATGCATTTTTTAGATATTATATAACCATGATTACAGGCTATCAAAAACTATTTTTTCTTCTTTTTTCTTCTTTTTTCTTCTTTTTTTAAAGTTTTCAGATATCAAAAATAATTTTATAAAAATCGTCTACACACACACAATTTTTTTTCAAAAAAACACACTTTTTTACTGTATAGCATGTATTCAACCTTTAATAACACATTTATCGACATATAAGTTGCAAAAACAGTTTAATATTTAACTTTACGTCAACCCGAGATTGTTATTTTTTCAATAATTAAATTGAAAAAATAATAATTTCAGATAAAAATGACGATTTTAATAATTAAAAAATTAATAATCATTATTCAAAAAATTAAATTATTTAAAGATATATTTTATAATATAAAAAATGGAATGCGAATTTTGCAAAAAAACTCTTAGTAATAAATCAAATTTAACTAATCATCAAAAAACAAATAAAAAATGTTTATCTGTTCAGGAAAAAGAAGGTCGTCAACTCAATGAAATAAAATTAAATGAATGTGTCTTTTGTAATAAAATTTTTTCAGAACAAAATTTAAAAATACATTTATTATGTTGCAAAAAAAAGAAAATAAAAGATTCTGAAAAAGAAATAGATGAAATAGAAAAAGAAAATAAAAGAAAAATAGAAGAAATAGAAAAAGAATATGAAAGAAAAATAGAAAAACTAGAAAAAGAAAATGAAAAACTAAAAAATGAATTAGAAATCTGTGGATTACGAAAAGAATTGGAAATAAAAGATAAGTTGTATAAAGATGAACATAATACTATAAAAAAAATTGCTCTTCAACCGAGAACTAATACTAATAATAATACTAATAACACAAACAATATAATTGGAAATTTAAATCTAAGCGACACAGAAAGAATAAAAGGTATTATAGAAAGAGAATTTACAACTGATGATATACTTGATGGTCAGAAAGGTCTCGCAAATTTTGCTTTTCAAAAAATTCTAAAAGATGAAAATGGTAATCTTGTATATGCATGTGTAGATTCTTCTAGAAAAATGTTTAAATTTAAGGATGTTAATGGGAACGTTATTAAAGATATAAATACACAAAAACTTACGGAAGCATTCGTGCTTTGTGATATTTCAAATATAACGAATGCAAAATCTCAAGAATTTTGGGCAAATGAAGATGGGACACAGAATCATCACAAATATAATGTTATTTCGAATCCTGCAGCTGAAATAATAAATTTAAAATACAACAATATTACATTTAGAGAACAATTGGTAAATTTGACTACTTCATGAAAAAATTAAAAAATAAAAAAATACAATAAATAAAAAAATGTTAAATCGAAATAAATCACAAAATGGTTTTTATCCCATGGGATCAGTATTTGGTGGTTATCCAAATCAAGGAGGAATGAATCCTCAATATGGTGGAGGAGGTTATATTCCTAATAACTATGGTGGAGGTGGTTATCCTCCTAATAATTATGGAGGTGGAGGTGGTTATCCTCCTAATAATTATGGAGGTGGAGGTGGTTATCCTCCTAATAATTATGGAGGTGGAGGTGGTTATCCTCCTAATAATTATGGAGGTGGAGGTGGTTATCCTCCTAATCAAGGAATTGGTGGTTATCCTCCTAATAACTATGGAGGCGGTGGAGGCGGTATTAGAATTGCAAAAAAACATAATGACAATAGAGATTATTATGTGCATGACGATTTCACCCCATACTCTTTTGAAAGGGAATATAAACCAAAAATGATTTCAAATAATAATGATTTTTATGAAATTACTGATTGGTCTGATGGGATTGAAAGATATAAAATGTATACAAATAGATGGAAAATTGTTAAACATATGTTTGGAGGAGGGAAAGTGTCTTTGATAAACATTGATAATAAAACAATGATTCCAAGTATATCAGAGTGGAAAATAAGAAAGCATCATTCACATGATAAAATGCACCATAATATTATGGATGAAATATTACACGAAGAATTAGAAGATGGAAGAAAAAGAAAGAAGAAATCGAAGAAGAAATCAAAGAAGAATAAGAGAAAATCATCAAAGAAAAAGAAATCAATAAAGAAGTAAAATAGAAACTTATATATTTTATATTATATTTTATATTATTTTTATAATATAAAACTTTTAATAATTCGGGAGACATCTCGCACTAGGCTCCATCATTTCACCGGACCATTTAGGTAACCAATACCCATTAAATTCGTCATTATTTGGATAAGATTCCATAAAAATATCATAGTAAAATTTGGCTTCTTTCGTTGGAAAATTTCCAATATTACTATCATTATTAGATACAAAATCTGTTATATATTCAAAAAAAGATTTCTTGACATTACTGATTCCATCTGAAAATGCTTCTTTGGGTCTAAATAAAATTTCTCTTGGTAGAATATTTTCATTTTCAAAACTTTTTCTGATTAGTTCCTTTTCTATATTACAACCATTTACAAAACGTCTTTTATCTGGATTTATTGAAAGATAAAGATCAACAAAATGATGACACAAGAATGGCACACGACATTCTAATCCAAAAGAACTTATACCCCGATCACATCTTAAAACATCATAATAATGTATATTTGATAGTAGTCGAACACATTCTTCATGACTTTCAATACTTGACGGAGCATTTCCAAAATAACGATATCCGGCTGCTATTTCATCACTTCCATCACCTACTAATAAAACTTTCACGTTGGTATTTTCTTTGATCCACTTCGCTATCAAAAATTGCCCTGTTGTAGCTCTAACAGTTGTAATATCATAACTTTCAATTATTTTTGGTATTACTTTTAAACATTCTAACCATTCTTCAATTGGAATTATAATTTCATGATGTTCTGAATTTATAAACTCTGCCACTTTTCTGGCATTCTGAATATCTGGTGAAGATTCCTCGATACCTATACTGAAAGTTTTTAATCTCTTTCCTTCATCTTTAAGAATTCTAGCGGCTATTGCACAAACCAAAGAAGAATCTAACCCACCGCTTAGTAAAGCTCCAATATCTCTTTCTGATTGTAGACGATCTTTTACACTTTTTATCAACGAAAGTCTAATTTGATGATACACATTGTCTATTAATAACATCGAATTATTATTTCCTATTTCATAATAATTGAAATAATCGCTATGGATACTATTTTTTTCATTGTTAATATTGAAAGAAAAAACAGTTCTGGGTTCAACTTGATAACCCAAACCATTGAAAGGTAATCCTTTTAATTCTGAGCTAAAATAAAAACCGCTTTCATCTATAAAACTAAATAAAGGTCTTATACCGAAACGATCTCTACAATAATATATTTTCATATCATCGGAGTTATAATCCAAAAGCACAAAAGCAAATTCGCCGTCAAGTTCTTTTACAGTATGTTCAATACCTTTTAACAAATATAAATCTAAAATCACATGACAATCAGATTTAGTTCCAAGATTATAATTTTTGATAATATCTAAATAATTATAAATCTCTCCGTTGCACAAAAGAATAACATTTCTTCCCGAATCATCTTTATATTCAAAAGGTTGATTACCGTGAGATAAGTCGATAATTGCTAGTCTATGAAAAACACAGTTTACAAAATATTTAGAGAATTTGAATTTTAGAATATTAGTATTATCAGGGCCACGATGAGAAACGTTCTGAATTTCATCATTTTCATAATTACTTTTAGAAATATAAACTGTTATACCACACATTAAATTTTATTTTAGTTATCAGGTCTTTAAGTTAGTTGTTAAAAGTGAAAATAAAAACTTTTACCACACTTTAGTAACACTCGAACGATAAGCTGGACAACAACCTGATACCATTAAACTTGAGCTACAACATTTGTATCCTGAACCAAGCCAACAGTCAGTTTGAGCGACATTATCACTTGAACAAGTAATACCTCCGTCACTGAAATTAGGATTTGTACTTCCAGCTGGACAATTTCCACCAAAAGCACCAGGACAAGTAGTACAAGAACCTGCTCCCGAATAAGAATATGTTCCGGCTCCACAAGTTGTGCAAGAACCAGCCCCAGCTGATGAATATGTTCCCGCTGAACAATTTGTGCAAGAACTAGCTCCAGCTGATGAATATGTTCCCGCTGAACAAGAAGTGCAAGAACTAGATCCTGCGGAAGAATACTTTCCTGCTGGACAAGTTGAACAAGAACTAGCTCCTGCAGAAGAATAAGTTCCAGCTAAACATTGAGTCTTATTAGTTCCTCCACTACAAGAAAATCCAGCAGGACATTGTAAACAACCTGAAGTCGCGGAAGTTGAATATTGTCCAGCCGGGCAAGTTAAACAAGAACTTTGACCATATAAAGATTGAGTTGTATTAGAAGCACATGCTACTGGATTACCAGAAGAAGGTGGACAATAAGATCCTGGAGAACATTGGGTAATTAGATTTCCTCCGGGACAAGCATTTCCTGCTACACAATCTGAACAACCGGAAGTAGTTGAAGTTGAATATTTCCCTGCCGCGCAAGTTATACACGAACCTTGACCAACAGCAGGTTGTGTTGTTCCGTTATCACAAACTATTGATGAACTTGATCCCACTGCACAGTAAAAACCAGATGGACATCGATTCACATTTGGTCCAGTTGTTCCAGTAGGACAGAAATAACCAACAGGACATTGATTTGAAGCAGACAATAGACCTGTTCCAGTTGAACAATAATATCCAGGTAGACATCTGTTTGCATTTGCTCCGGTTGTTCCAGGGGGGCAATAATAACCAATAGGACATTGATTGATATTAGGTGAAGTTGTTCCAGTTGGACAATAATAACTGACTGGACACTGATTAATATTGGACCCAGTAGTTCCAGTTTGGCAGTAATAACCAGCTGGACATAAATTTGCATTACCGGATGTTGTTCCTTGAGTGCAATAATAACCAGCAGGGCAATTTTTGCAACCAGTGCTTCCAGAAACATCATTGTAAGTTCCGGCAGAACATAATTTACAATTAAAAGATGATATAGTATCTGAATATGATCCAAGACCACAATTTAAACAAGTTGATGCACTCTGTGCGCCTAAAACACTTGAATATTTACCAACTGGACATGAATTTGTTGATGTATATGTAATACTTCCAACAGGGCAATAATAACCAGATGGACAGATATTACTAGTTCCTGTACTAGTTCCAGTTGGGCAATAATAACCGGATGGGCAAATATTATTTGTTCCAGCTGTAGTTCCACTTGGACAGAAATATCCCTGCGGGCATATATTACTAGTTCCCAAGTTGCTTCCAGAAGGACAAAAATATGCTTGTGGGCATATATTACTAGTTCCCGAGTTACTTCCTACAGGACAAAAATAACCGGATGGGCAAATATTATTAGTTCCCAAAGTTGTTCCAGGTGGACAGAAATATCCAGGTGGGCAAATATTAGTAGTTCCCAAAGTTGTTCCAGGTGGACAGAAATATCCAGATGGGCAACTATTTGTAGTTCCAGAAGAAGATCCAGCTGGACAGAAAGATCCAGATGGACAAATATTACTGGTTCCCGATGGTGTTGCAGGTGGACAGTAATATCCAGAAGGGCAAATATAAGCAGATCCTGTAATACTTCCTTGAGGACAATAATATCCACTATAACAAACATTTTTTGAGTAATCTGCGATTCCGCTAGTTGGGCAAAAAAATCCGGATGGACAAGGTTTCTGTTCAAAACTTCCAGTTGGACAATAAGTTCCACTTGGACAAATATTACCAAAACCGGTCATACCTATATTTGGACAAATATATCCTCCTGGACAAGGTGTGCAAGTTGTTTGCCCCACATTCGCTGAATAATATCCACTTGGACAAATATCACATCCAGAAATTCTTCCAGATGAATATGAAACAGTTCCGGCGTATCCTATATTACAAATACCTTTACCGCCAGTCCCAGCAGTAGTATATGGTAATCCAGCAAAATTTTTATTTGCGTTAGATGTAAGTATAATGTTATTTAAATCAGTTTGAGAAACACAAGTTGTTCCGATACAAAGTGAAGATGCATCACTCATATTAACATTACCAGATGCATTTATGGTTGTTCCATTAGATTGATTTTGTAGCCAAGGAGAACTCCATCCACCACTTGTTCCATCTTTATTTATAATTTCATATCTTGTCACCGATTTTACAAATTGATTTTGGAAAGATTGAATACTAGAATCATATGCAACTTGGAAAGCCACACCTGATGTAGGTAAAAATGTCTGAACATTAACTAATTGTGATCCTGAACCAAATGGTCCGGGACTTCCAGTCATATTACTATTTAAAATATTATTGCTTACTGTATTATAAACAAATTTTGAATTTGTATTTTTATAAATAGATCTCATTTCATTAGGTGAAAAATCTCTAGTTATAGTTAATTCTGATTGTAAATTTCCCATATTATTTTATATATAGCAATAAAAAAATATAATAAATAAAATGGTTTTTTTCTCATTATTATATATTCTTTGATATAAGTATAATATTTTTCTTAATTTAGTTGTGAAATCAATACAATAAAAATATTTTCTAAATATAAAAATGTCCTTCAATAGAAATAATTATGTAACATTGGAAAATTATAATAAACAAATAAAGGAAAAATATGGGTTTTCTTCTTACGAAATTCAAAAAGCTAGTTATCCTAAAGAAATTGAAATTAAAAATCAACAACAGGCTACTTTATCGAATTATAATTCATCTGGCGTTGTTTCTACAAATCCAGCATATAATGTCGGAGAACAAAATCCAGGACTATCATGGGTATAAAATTATTATACAAATACTGGTATAATAATATATATATTCTTCTTAATATTTTCTTTTATATATTCTTTTCGACTTTCTCTTTTTACCACCATCTAAATAAGATAAAATATTCATAGGAATAATTCTATCGCTGTCAATTATATTTGCCCTTAATGTTTTCATAAAGCTTTTCTTTGTGTTTTTTTCTTTGGATTTTTCAAATAAGTGAAGATTATATAATAAATTATTATGCATCTCACAATCTTGAATTAAATTGGTTAGAATAGTATTTATCGTTACTCTGGATTTTTCTTTTTCAAAATCTTTATTTCTCAAAAATGTGTTGATTGAGTTGTTTATATTCATGTCTTGTCCGCATACTATTTGTAAATACGATATAATTTTTTCAATTTTGCTTTCTTTATTATCATTATTATCATTTATTATAGCATCAAAAGGTGTTTTGAAATTTGTAATCATTTTCAATGGTGATTTAGTGTCATCATAATTTTCAAATCTAAAAAATTGCCCAGTTGGATTTGCTCCATGTTTTAATAATAATTTAATTATTTCGGTATTATTGTTTTTAATGCTGTAAACTAATGCTGATTTGTTAGAATCAGCACTTCCAAAACAACCTATGTTTGGATCAACACCTTTTTTAAGTAATAATTCTACAATTAAAGGTCTATTGTAAATTATTGAATATCCAAGAGATGATATTGCTTCTTCATCAGATGAATATAAATCTACTTTATATTTAGGATTTAATAAACATTTTATTATAGATAAGTTTTCTTGATTTACGGCTGTCAATAAAGGGGAACTATTATTGCTATCAGCATATCTAATGTTTGGATTAGCACCAGAATCCAATAGCATTTTTAGAATTTTAATTTGAGATTCTTTAATTTGTCCTAAAAAAGGAACTATAGTCGCAAAATAAATTGCAGTGAAACCAGTATATTTTTGAACTTGGTCTAAATTCACTTTATATTTAGGATTTAGTAGTAATTTTACAGCTTTTTCGTTTTTATTATTCACAGCAATAATTAATGGGGAATCACCATTCCTATCAACAATATTGGGATTTTCTTTTTGTAGAAACAACTTCATTTTTTTCACATCTCCTTTATGTGTTGTTATTATAAGAGCCGTGTTACCTTCTTGATTTTTTAAATTTGGTCTAAAATTTTTCTCGTTGGTTAATAAAGATTTTATTTGACTATCAATAAAAATATCATCGATTGTAGTTTTTGGTTTAATAGATCTTTTCATTTATTTTTAATATACAATTTTTTTTATTAAAAATAAAAATCACTTTAAGTTTATCTTCTTAATCTCCAATTTGATGAAACGTCACTTTCTGTTTCAAATCTTCTTGGTGATCTTCTGGGTGATCTTCTGGGTGATCTTCTGGGTGATCTTCTGGGTGATTTTCTTGGTGATTTTCTTGGTGATTTTCTTGGTGATTTTCTTTGGAATAATAATTCAATTTCGTCATTTTTCAAAACACCTAATTTTCTATCTGAATATAATAAATATTTATTAACAGCTTCATCATATCTGTGCTGTTCATCCTTATAATAATTTCTATAATCGGCATCAAAATCTCCACTATGAACAATACTACATAATTCCTTATAAATATCACAAAATTCTCTTTTTCTTTCAGAGCATAATTTCTTAGAATAAGAACGTAAAATAGAAGCAGCTCCAATCTGATATACACTGGCTCCATCTTGTTTTTTTTTCTGTTTATGTTTTTTCATTTATTATTTGAAAATATATTAAATTTCAACATTCTTTTTTGATCTCATGTAATAATTCAAGCAATTTTTTACTATTGTAACATTCATCAGATGAAAAACATTCGTAAAAATTCCTATATAGATTTTTGCATTTATTGGTATTTCCGAATAAATCAAAGATAGTTTTTTGTTTCTCGTATTTAGGTAAAAACATTTTTTCGGGATATATTTGATAGGATATATATAATTATTTTCTTCTTTATATTTTATATTTTTATTGTTTCAACAAATTACACAAATGTTGCAACATGTGGATGATTTCTTTCTTTTTTTTATTTTATTGTGTGATTCTATATGAACTGAACAATCGAATTTAGTTTTGAATTCTTTTAAGCATATATCACACTTATAAAATATATCTACATTACAATTTTTGACAAAATGATCTGATTCTCCGCAATTTGCGCATTGATTTTTCGCGAACCGTATTTCTTTTTGTAATAATTCAATTTGATTATCATCCAATTTATCTTGAACATAAGAACCACCGCGAACGTTTTCTATACCATATTCGCTCATATATATTTTAACAAATGTATCTTCCTCAAACGAATTAAAACATGTGTATTTATCTAATATTTTCACCGGTTTATGTTTTTGAGTCCACCAAGAACCTTTTCCGTTTATATGTTCATTATATCGTCTCTCAAAATTTGATGTTCTCCCAATGTATATTTTGTCATGCTCAAGTAATAGTATATAAATCATTTCATCTTTCATTTTTCAAACTTTATTTATGCTTTCTATTCTATAAATATCGATTTAACTTCTTTTCTAAATATCTTTAAGATCGTAAATAAATTTTCTATTCCAACTATTGCATATAATTTCATTATCCTTGTCATAGAAACAATAATATACTCTAATTAAATCTTTATCATTTTTTAATCCCATTTCGCTTATTTTTATTATTAAATTGAAAAGTATTTCCATTCGTTCTTTCTTATTTTTCTGCTTTCCTTCGGTCTTGTATTTATGAGGATTCCATCTTACAATAGAAACATAACCATCCGGTATTTCATCTAAGATTTCGTTCATTCGTCCTTCTTCACATCTTTTATCATATCCTTGATGTTGATTTTCGTCAATTTCAACAACCATATAATGTTCTGATGATGACGAAAGTAGTAAATCGGGTCTTCTTTTAGTATTACATTTATTTCCTTTTAATATTTTATCTTCTAAAACAATATATGGGGAAATTCTGTCGTTCTTTTTAAGAAATTCAACAGTTTCTTTTTCTATTCGTGAAGAATATCCAGCACTAGTTTTATAGCATTTTCGACATATATCATTTGTGATTTTCGTTTTAGGATCAGTAAAAGACGTCAAAGAATTGACATTAGAATAACAATATTCGCATTGTTTTTCTCCAATATCGTGAAATCCAGATAAATGTTGTTTTAAGTTACCTTTATCTTTTGTGCTATAAGGACAATCTTTTACAGAGCATTTAAATATTTTTCCTTCACCTATGTCATGAACCTGCCATAAATGTTGTTTTAAGTGACTTTTTCTTTTAAATGTAGAAGCACAATCTTTTACAGAGCATTTAAATATTTTTCCTTCGCCTATGTCATGAACCTGCCATAAATGTCGTTTTAAGTCGCCTTTATTTTTAGATGTAAATGGACAATCTTTTACAGAGCATTTAAATATTTTTCCTTCACCTATGTCATGAACCTGCCATAAATGTTGTTTTAAGTGACTTTTTCTTTTTGTACTATAAGCACAATCTTTTACAGAGCATTTAAATATTTTTCCTTCGCCTATGTCATGAACCTCCCATAAATGTCGTTTTAAGTCGCCTTTAGATGTAAATGGACAATCTTTTACAGAGCATTTAAATATTTTTCCTTCGCCTATGTCATGAACCTCCCATAAATGTCGTTTTAAGTGACTTTTTTGTTTTGTGCTATAAGGACAATCTTTTACAGAGCATTTATTCATTTCTAATTTAATTTTTTTGTTTAAATAAAAATTAGATTATCATTTTTTATTTTAAATAATAGAAATCAAAACCTCTTGTCAATGTGTTAAGTTATCATCAAAGGGGGTGAAAACTATTTGCTTTTTCCTAATATTCGACACATTTGCGTTTTCGATATTGAATATTCTTCCATGAGTTTTTGTCTTGTTTCACCTCCATCATAGAATTTCTTGTTAATTTCTGCGTGATCTTCCTTTGAAAGTTTTCTTTTTGTTTTTTTATTTACCTTATTAATTTCTTTGATATCTTCTTCTGTAAATAAAACATGCTTACTTCTAAAAATAAATCCATTTAGAGTATATTTTTCATCTAAAGCATGTTTAAGCGCATGGCTTAGATCTAATTTTTCCTTTGCTTCCATAACTGAATTAAAATGTTTTATCAATTTACCTTTATTGTCATATTGATATACATCAATTCGTTTTTCACCTTCTTTTTCTCCGTTCTCAAAATACTTTATTATTCTTTCTCTTAAAACTTCTATATTTCCTATTTGCAATAATTTGTAAATAGAGCAAATCGAAACCATTTCAGTATACTTCATATTTGGTAAACTTTTAATAATTCTTTCTTTTTCATCCTCGCTGGCAGTCGACTGCAAAACCAGATTCTCTTCTTGTTTTTCCTCTTCAACTTCCAGGTATCGAACTTTTTCACCAGTTTTTTGAAAATGACGTATCCGTTCTTCTAAAATGTCCTTATTTCCAGTATGAATTAAACCATGATTTTTACATATCTCTATTAGTTCATTTAGAGTTTTATATTCGATTCTTTCACCATTTTCTATGAAGTATTGTATTCGATTAAAAAGTTCCGATTGAGTTCCTTGTTCAGAAAGTTTATGCTTTCGACATTGTCCTTGAAGTTCTTGTAATGGAGAATATTTACTGAGTTCGTTGGATTTTTCTTCTTTCACAGATTCATCGTCAGAATCTTCAGATTTTTCATCATCTTCTTCAATTTCTATTTCAAAGTCATTGTAGTCGTTTTCTTTCTCTTCAGATTCAGTATCTTCCGTTTCTTTTTCATCTTCATCATTGCATAAGGATTTCTCTAAAATACTTGTAAGTGATTCATCAACTATTCTTTCCTTATAAGGCATTTTCATATTATCGCAAATTTTTCTACAAAAGAAAATTATATGTTCAATTGGGCAGTCTTCTATCCATTCTTCTTTGTTCGACTCGACTGTTTGGTCTCTGAATCTGTATTTTATATTTTTTTCCAGCAATGTATTATCATCAATATAAATCAAGTAATGCACTGTGTAATTAATCGGAGCACTAGTATTATAACCAGTTAATCGATTTGTGAATGCCGGGGTATTTTCACTCTTACTTTGAGTTGCCTTTCCAATTTTCCAGTAAATTTTACCATTCACATTGAAATTTTTATGAGATATTATATAACATACACTTCCTCTATCATACAAGTCTCGTTTTCTTGCACGTAACATCTTGTTATGATTTTTATTCAACGTTTGAAATTTAATTGTTGTTTCGACTAGATTAGCCTTATTTTCATTGAGTTCTTTCTCGATTGTTTCCGTTTTTTGTATGTTTTCTTTATCTTTGATTTTTAGCTTTTTGATTTTCTTATTTTTTAGTTCTATTACTTTCTCTTTTTCTTCTATTTCTTTTTTGTTTCTTTCCAGCATTTCTTTCAATTTGAATTCACCAGTTTTTCTAATTGAAGGTAGAATTTCTTCACAAACTACTTCTTGGAATTTTTGAGCTATAGGTTTATTTGAACGCATAATAAGTCTATATAATCCTGCTTCATTAATTATAGTCATAATCTGCTCACCTCCAAAGGTGTTAAGTTTCTCTGACCCCCTCCATTTTTCAGGAATCATTTTCATTGCTTCTGTTAAATTTTTTAATTCTAAAATATTACAAATATCCTTAGCTACAAACCATGGTTCTTGACATGTGCCAATTATACGAATATTTTGTTCGTTAAAAGAAACTGTTTTATCTATTTGTTTTATTAATTCCATTTTTATATTAGAAATCATTTCTTTAAATAGGTGTTATTTATTTTTTTTGTTAAAAAAACACCTTATTACCCGTTATAAGGGCTTATCATCAAAGGGGGTGAATAGTTTTCACCCCCTTTCAAAAACCAGATTTTATACCTCAAAGATATAAAAATCAATATTTAACTTGGTATTACGGCTTATTTATGATAAGCTTCTTGAAATTCTAAATAACATACATCCTCATCACATTTTGGTATTCCAATAGTAAATGCTGGTATATGACCGCGAACTTCTTCCTTGACTTGTTCAGAAGAGAATTTTTGCTTTTTTTGAAGCATTTGAGCAACTTCAAAAACATAACGCCTTATTTCAGACTCGATAGAGGGGCCATTATACTTATGATATGGTCTACCATTAATATAAAATATTATTAGTGGAACGTATGTAATGGGAGTGATGGTATCTTTAGATAAACGAATACAATTTTTATTGGTGCTGACATTAATGATACCAAATTGACATCCATTGATTGATCCAGGAAGTCTTTTAAAAATAGGAAGTAGATTTTGACAATGAGGACATTGGGTTGAATAAAATAAAATTAGAGAAAACCCAGGTATTGAGGTGCATAATATATTACCTTTTGTTCCTTTTGATAGAACAAAATCTTCATTTGATAAAAATAGAAGTCCGCTCATAGTTGTGTATTTTATTTAAATTAGATGTTTTATTTAAATTACATTTTTTTCTTATAATTTGTTAATATGAAAAATATTCGTGAAGATCGGATAAAATTACGAGTTAGAAATATAGTATCGCAATTATCTGATAAAAATTTCAATGAAAATGAAAACAAAACTTTAAGAAAAAACTTTGTTGTATGTAAATAAAAATGTCGATAAGAATATACAATCCTGAAGAATTACCATTTGGATTACTAAGTAATAATTTTAATTACAAAATGTTTATAGATGGCGAAGAATGGGATAATGTAAGTCAATATATTTATACAAGTTTAATACCAGAAGAAAATAAACATTTTAGAGATATTTTAAAAAAAATTCCTTATAATTACATTTCAAACAAATATTTAGAATTTGAATCTAGTATTAAAGACACGTTTGTAAGAGATATTTTAATTAAAAGTTTAGAGCAACGATTCAATGATGAAGAAAAAAGAAAATATTTATTAGAAACCGGAAATTCTAGATTATTTTATATCAATGAGAACAATCTATTTTTTGGAACGAAAGAATCTTTAATTCCAAAACTTAAATCATTAGATTACACAGATAGTAAAAATGTTCTTGGATATGTTTTTGAAGAAATTAGACGTAGACTTCATATGACAATTATAGAGACTGATCTATTAAAGCAATACATAAAACTTTGTTTACTAAATGATACAATCATGGAATCTTATTCAAAAATTATAGATCTAATGGCTTTATTGCATGATAAAACTAATGAAAGTAAGCAGCCAATATTCGATGGATTTATTAAACAATTTGATTCAAATTCGATTGAAATAAACGTTGATGAATACAAAAAACAAATAGAAAACGATTCAACTTTATTGAAAGTTCTTATTATATCGAAAACAAATCCGTCATGCATGGTTTTATATTCTTTACATAAAACAATTAGAAAGAGTAATGATAAAATAAAAAAACAATTGTCTGGAGTTATATTTGAAAAGTATTTGAATTATTTCGCAAAAATAAATAATGTGAATAAATCTGATATAGAAGATGAACTAAAGCTATTAAAAAAGGACTATTTGGAAAAAATACTTTTTTCTCTATATGAAAAAAAAGTATTACCCACGCCTTTAAAAAATGAAATATCTTCTTACATCAAAGATAAGACATTTTTGAAAGAAGATGTTTTAAAATCATATGATTATTTTAACGCCGAAGCTTATGTTAACGATGAAGAAATTTTAAATAATCTCAAAATTACGGAACCATCAAAAAAAGACTTTCTTTTCACGGATAACAATTCAATTTTATCTATTTTTGGAGAAGAAGCATTATTTTTAGAAGGAAAAACGTATTCTAATGTTGATAAATATATTCAAGAAAAAATAGGACAAAATGAATTTTTTAACCATGATAAACGTATCGCGAAAATAAATATGTTATGTTTGAATGGATTAAATGCTAAATATAAATTTGAAAATTACTCGGGTGTTTTGGACCGACATACATTAGATTTACATCATATTTTATATTTAGGCAAAGATAAGAATATTATTCAACTAGATGAAATTTCTTTAATTTCAAGTTTAACATCTGGTTATTTAAATTATCACAGTAAAAATTCTGTTAATATAAACAATATAATCTCAAAATATGAAAATGACGACTATAATTTGGATGAATTTTTAGAAAATGATTTATTTCTAAATAGATGGTTTATGAATATAATTAAAAATTTTTCAACATTGGTTTCAAATATGTTGTTCTTTATAGAAAAGAAATTCAATGAAAATATAAAGATAGATTCAAATTTTGTGAAAAATATTCACATTAAACTTTATGGTCATGATGAAAATATAAACAAAAATGATCAAAAAATGCCCGAATATATTTCAAATCATTTAAAATTATTGTTTGAACCATTAAATGATAAAATGGTTGATGATAATAGTTTTAAAAAGACTATATGGGAATTATTTTATAGTGATTTGATATTTCTTTGGAAATCAATTGGAAACGAAAGTAAACAGAGTGATCTAAAAAATATTATCTATAATGTGCAAATAATTTTGAGTGAATCACAAAGTCAGTTCATAGTATTAGATGACCCATTAGATAATTCGATATGCTTAGCTGTAATAAATCTTCTAAAAAAAATAAACGAATTTTCAACAGAATATTTAAGTGTAGAAAAAATATATAATAAATATTATAAGGATTTTAAAGCTTTGAATATAGAAAAATTTCAGTTCAAAAATACATCTGAACTAATTAAAGAAATTTCTAAAAATAATGATTCAGCTACAAAAAATCTTTTAGGAAATATCTTGTTTGAAATTTCGCAGATGAGTGTAGTCAAGAATGAAGATTTGGTTAATGTTTTTGGGATAATTACAAATGTGAATACTTATACTAAACAACCAATTGAACAAAATAATGAAAAATCGAAAAAATATGATTTTTATGATGAATATGAAGAAGGTGTAAACGTGATTCGTAATTATTATGACGAAGAAGATGAAGAAGAACGCGCGGTTGTTTTAAAAACAACTGAAAAATCTAAAAATGAAGATGATGAAGATGAATACGGTGTAAAAACAAAAAAAAATAAAGATACTGATGATGATTTAAATGACGAGTTCGAGGAAGCCGTAAATGAAATGTATAATGAAGACAAAGAGGATGATGAAAATGATGGAAATTTTGATCAAAATCGAATGAAAACTGAGATAGATAAATTTTTAAGAAAACAGACGATATCTAATATTAAAAGTGATGTGGTTATATATCTCATAGGTATTATTAAAAATCATTCTAAAGCTATAAAATCCGATGCGATAATAAAAAATCGATGTAATTTTTTTCAATATAATACTTCTACTATTAGAAATATTGTTGAAAAACCCAAAGTGAAACAACCAGAAACAGCAACTTCCGTAGTCGATAAAAATATTTTAAAAGATATAAAAAATGTAACCGGAATGAAAGGAGGATCAACGGCATCTGAAACTTGGATTTTGGAATTTTTAAACAAGGCGAAGATGTTTGGGAAAATTTTTGTAAATATTGATAATAATAGTTCAAATTTGATTTTTGATGATGAAATCAAAAAGGAAAATTTCTTTTTATCAAGTAAAAGTTTAGATTATGAAAAACGAATTTACAAAGATATTATAGGTCCTATGAAAAAACTAAAAATTTGTAAGCATTTTGTCCCATTAATTGATGTTATTGAATGCGATTATGGAACATTACTAAATATTTTAACAGGACATACATATGATTCTAAATCGAGACAACTATTTGATAAAGAAAAACTAGATTACATTCTAAAAAGAAATATCGATGGACTAATAAATTTCAACAAAAAATTAAAAATAAATGAATATGATTCGGATAATATTGAAATTATTAAAAATAGAGATGCAATTGAAAACTTGAATTTTACTCTGCTTATCACTAAATATTTTGACGCTGAAAATGATATAACAAGTCTAACTAAATTTTTGGAAACATATTTTAAAAACAAAGATGTGATTTTGCAAGTTTTGTTTCAATTGTCAGTTGTTTGTTATGCGATTTCATTGTGTAATATGACCCATAATGATTTGCATTCAGATAATGTTTTTATAAAAAAATTGGATTCATTACAGACGTTTATTTATTATATAAATGATCAAAAGTATGAGATAAAGACTTTTTTCAAAGTTTATATTTTTGATTTTAATTATAGTTATGTTGAGAAATTTGGAGTGAATGAAGGAGTGAATGACTATCTTTGCGAAAATTTCAGTGTATGTAATGAATTTATTCAGAATAAAGATATTTTGAAGATTCTATGTGCGATTTTTAAGTTTTATCCAGAAAGTTTAAAATACACGACATCGAATCTGGAAAAACAGAAAATTATAGAAAAAATATATATTGAAGACAAAGAATGTTTCTTTAGAAATAAATCATCGGCTACAACGATGGGAAAATCTGTTAGATCAGACTTTTTTAAACAATTCAATACAAGTTTAAATATTTTAAAAATGATTTACATTGATATACCGAAGAATGAAACTGAAACTTTAAAAACATCAGAACAGACCATTAAACCATTTTTAGATGGATCAATAACTTCTAATGACGGAGAAAATTTATCTTTTATAAATGAATCTCATTTTGTTGATGGTGAAATAGATCCAGATGGACAAGTGAGATACATTTCTAATATATTATCGTCATATCCAGAATATTCTCCTAAAATAAAAGAATCGGAACCATATCCAGAAAAAGTAGTAGAAGAAAAAGAAGAAGGTGAAATAATAAAAGAAAAAGAAGAAGAACCAGAAGAAAAAGTAGAACCAGAAAAAGTAGTAGAAGTGAAAGAAGAAGAACCAGAAGTAGAAGAAAAAGAAGAAGAACCCGTTGATGAGAAAGAAATCATTAATAATAAAAATAACATGATAAAACTATTTGAAAATGGATATTCTATATTTAAAGGAAATAAAGGGAATCAGTTGAATAGTTATTTTTCAGAACAAATAGAATTTAAAAATAATTCAGAAAAAGATACGAATTTTAGTGCTTTTAACGCATTATGTAAGCATCCAACTAGTTTTCATCATAAAGAAATAAGAAATATTAGGATGAATATTTATAAAGATTTTATACGTAAATTCAAATTATATTTCCCAAAAATGAAGTTTAGAATGTTGTTTGATTGTTTATGTTGCATTACAAAAAAATCTAAATATAATCAATGTAATTTTTCTGATGATTTTAAGAAAGATGATTTAGTTTTCAGGGGATTTGTAAATTTGAATGATTCCGGTAATCAATATTTTCATTTTAAAAGACTTGATAAACAAGATGAAACCCATTTGAAAGAAATTATCTTTCCAAAACATGTTGTTTTATATAATACAAAAAATATAGAAGAATGTGATTATTCAACTGATAATGAAAATGAAACAGATTATCGACTATATTTTGGTTTTCAACTTTCAAAAAATGATAAGGAAGAAGATAATCTGGAATCAATAGAGACTCAATCGATTCCTAAAATTTATGGATTAGTTCAAGAACTATGGACTGACGAAGAATTAAAGAAATGGAGTGTTAAATTGAAACAATATTCCAAGAAATTTATAAAATCAATGTTGAATGAAGATGGTATTGTTCATAAAAACCCTTCCTTGAAAAGTGAAAATTCGATTATTAATAATTTACCATACACTGGTGAAGAAAAAAGACTTCATAACTTCATCTCACTTGGATAAAAATAAAAATTGATATTTAAAAGATTATTTAAGGGAATAAAATAAAAAATGTCATGTTTTGAAAGTCTAACAAAAACAATTGATAAGGAGGTTACTTCTTTATTAAAAAATATTTCATCTAAATACAATATCGATGAAAAAGAAATTTTAGAAATGTGGACTAATAAAGTTTCAATAACTTCACCGGCTACTAATACACCTGAAGAAAACACTTTATTAAAATTAAGTAAAACTGAATTAATTGAAATGTGTAAAGGTAAGGGTTTGAAAATAGCAGGTTCTAAAAATGATTTAGCTCATAGAATATCTGAATCTGAAAAAAACAAGTCAGCATTATTTCAAAGTAAAGATAAAAATTCTGCACCAACTAAAATTACCACCTTAAATAATGTCGTGAATAAGTTGGTTGAAAAAATACCTGTTATTGAAATCAAAAAAAATAAATTTGGAAATTATGAACACCAAAAGTCGTCTTTGGTGTATGACAATAAAACTAAGAAAATGTATGGTAAACAAAATCCAGATGGAAGTATTTCTAAACTTACAAAAGATGATATTAATACTTGTAATCAGTATAAGTTTCCTTACAATATACCAGATAATCTCGCAGAAGATAATGAAGAATTAGATGCGGAAGCGGAAGAGGAAGAGGAAGAGGAAGAAGAAGAAGAAGATGTCGAAGAAGAAGAGGAAGAAGAAGAAGAGGAAGAAGAGGAAGAAGAAGAGGAGGAAGAAGAGGAAATAGAAATTGAAGATTTTTATGACTAGAAAACGTATATATGATTGTAAAAAACAAATGTAAAATTGATTTTAATATTTTTTATATACTAAAGAAGTATGATTTATGAAAATTTAAGAAAATACTTTACGGAATACTACAATAGTTCGAACCAGCTTGAAATATATGATTCAAATTCAAAATATGAATTAGATATTTATACTACTTACAGTGAAGACTATCATAACATTTTATCATTTATTTTTGGATTATATCTTATTTTTAGCCTGTTTTACATTAATAATATTAAGTCCTCTTTCAAAAGACAGTTGTTTATTTATTATGAAAAGCTCGATAAAATTCAAAATGAAAAGAAAAATGTAAAGAAAAAGTTCCAAAATTTGATGTCGTCTATGAAAAGAATAAAAGAAATATCTTTAATCGATGATAGATCAGCTAAGAAAGTATGTCTAATCAGATCTGAGATACAAAAGAATATGAGTTGAATTATTTTTTTTAAACTAATTATATAGTTTAAAAAATTAAATGTTTTGATAATAATAAAATGGATTTTTATATTAATGATGATGGTAATATTGATTCTCTATCAGAATTCATGGTTGAAAGTTTAATAAATGAATCAACGTCTTCTTTAGAACAATATCCAAAAAAAAACACTTTATTGAATATTTTTGGTGTGGAAAAAAAAGAAAGGTATAAAAACGATGATAATTTTTACAGGGATGTTTACAAGTATTTTTATAAAAAAGGAATAACAAATATAATAACATCTAATGTTTGTGATATTTTTTTGATATTCTCGGGAATTTGGTTCATGTTTTTCATATTAGAGTGTTTGGATTGGGAATCACTTCTTTTATGTGGAAATGAAAATCATCATTGTGGTGATATAGGATTGTTTATTAAATCACCATTACCTAATTTTGTTACTATTATACTTTTATTTTGCGGATTTATGGTGGCTTTAGATAAAATAATTGAATTATATTCATCATTGAAGCAAATGTATTTCATAAAAAAATATTATGAAGATAAGCTTGAAATTTCGAATAAAGAACTTCAAACAATAAAATGGTCTTTAGTTATACAAAAAATTGAAGGATATTCTGGTATTTCTGCATACGATATAACCAATAAAATTTTGAAAAATGAAAATTATTATATCGCGATGATTCACAATTGTATTCTTAATGTATCTAACAAGTATTACACAAAACAGTTGGATTTCAATATAAGATTGATTGTATTTAATGACGTTGAAAATATAAATGTTGTCAATATAAAAAACAAATTTTATTTACTAGGAATTTTAAATTTAATATTCTCACCTGTTATTTTTTTCTATTTATTATTCTATTTTTTCATAAGTAATATACAGGAAATATATACTAATTCGAAAAATGTAAGTTCTCGTAGATTTAGTTTATTGACTAAATGGAAAATACGGCAATACAATGAATTAAAACATTTTTTTGAAAAAAGGATAAATATAGCTATTCCACTATCTAATTTGTACTTAAAACAATTTCCTAATCCCACAATTGAAATTTTTGCTAAAACACTAACTATATTATGTGGTATATGTTTTAGTTTTAATTTATTACTTTCACTCATGGATGAAAATATACTTTTGTACATAAAAATTTTCGACAGATCTTTATTATTTTACACAGGTGTAATAGGTGCAATTTCATCATTTTCTAGAAGTTTGATAAAAAATCCTGAAGATACGATTTACAAGCCGAGTAAATATATGAAAAAAATTCAAAGATGCACTAAATACAAACCTGCTAAATGGAAAAATAAATTTCATACATATGATGTGCGAGATGATTTTATTAAAATATTTCCATATAAAATTTTGATATTATTTTACGATTTAATTAGTGTTATAACAACTCCAGTAATAATGATTTTTCATATGACTGAAAATTCAAATGAAATTGTTGAATTCATAAAAATGAACACTTTTTATGTTAAAAAAGTAGGGAATGTATGTAAATGTGCTTATTCTGAAAATTTCAACGAAGGTTTAGATGTGAAAATTAAAGATGGATCTATTATGCTTTTTGAAGAAAACCACGAAATTTCGAAAAAATATGATTCTGATGACTCTGATATTTTTGAGTACGAATTTGAAATAAGAAATTAAAAATTGATTTTTTTGAAAAAATGATTTAAAGTTAAACAGATATTCATAAAACAACTAATTCATACAAAATGAGCTCAACACAACTAATAAATGCTTCTAGCTATGATACTAAAAATATGAGGTTCTCTGAACCAATTCCCGGGAGTATTCCTGATAGTAAACCTGCAATTAATTATAAGCGAATTAATATTACAACTGTAAATAGTGACGGGTCTGTCGGAGACCTAGTAATGGCGACTAGTAAAGTATATTCTTATGGAATAAGTGAAAATACTAACCAAGAGACTGGAAAGGTGAATGGACTAGTAATGCCACTAGTTCTTCATGATAGAAATGGACCAACCCAAGAACAAAAAGATTTCGTTAATTGTTTTAATGGAATTATAGATCATATTAGAAAGTTTATTCTTGAAAAGAAAGAAGATCTTGAACTCTATGAGTTAGAGCCAGCCGATTTAAAGAAGTTAAATCCGCTTTATTATAAGAAGGACAAGGGTAAGGTGGTTGAAGGAGCCGCTCCAACGCTTTATGCAAAGCTAATTGTATCTAAGAAGCAAGGTGAGAAGATTATTACTGTTTTCTTCGATGAGGATAGTGGTGAAAGCGTTAATGCACTTGATCTTCTTGGTAAGCATTGCTACGCAAGAGCAGCAATAAAGGTTGAATCTATATTTATTGGAAATAAGGTTTCGGTCCAATTCAAGCTTTACGAATGTCAAGTTACTTTAATTGATTTTGGACATAAGAGATTATTGCAACGACCTACATCTGATTCAAGGGTCAGTAATGAAACTAGAAATAAAGTTCCAATGACTCTTTCAAAGTCAGCTCCTGATGACGACGATGATATTGGAAGTCTAGTTGGAGATGATGATGACAAGAAGGATGATGATGACGACGATGAAGATGTTGAAGTTCCGGTTGAAGAAACTATTAAGACAATCCCTAAGAAGGTTATTAAGAAGGTTGTTGTTAAGAAGGTTGTAAAGTAAAAAAAATATAAAAGTAAAAGTAAAAGTAAAAGTAAAATAATTTTTTAATACAATATTTTGTATTAAAATTTTTAATTTGTTGTCAAAGGTTCATAATGGTTTCCGAACCAAACAATGTTAGCAATCTTTATATAAGAGCCATTCAAAGGAATGAATTCAATCTTTTTATTTCCGCTATTATGTAAATAAACATTTATCTTAATTTTCCATATATTACAAGCGGCAAGAATTTCATTTGAGCCACCCCATGTTGTTGTTGATCTCATTTTACTAATATAATTAGAATCTTCCATATTCAGCACCATTTTTGTTTCGAGGCCATCAATTATAGTATTATTAGCTTCTAAATAATTACAGACTTGATCTCTTATTTTCGAACTTTCAATTTTTAAAAAATAACTTATGCTATCGAATAAACATGACATTTTATAATTATGATAAAAACTTATAAATTACTTTTAAAAAAATTCAGTTATAAAAAAAATTCAGTTATAAAAATTTCAGTTATAAAAATTTCAGTTATAAAGAGATAAATGAAATATTATAAAAAATGTCTTATTTAACGATAGTTGTATACAATGGTTTATGTAATAGATTACTCCCATTAATATCAGCGTTAAGATTGGCTAGAAAATGTAATAAAACCGTAAACATGATTTGGACTTATACACCTCAAAGAAGTTGTTTAACATATTTTGGAGACTATTGCAACCTTCTAGATTTATTTAATAAGCCGGAAAATTTAGTATACGAAAAAAGTGATATTGAACATGTTAAAACTTACGATTTTTATTATTGGTTGAACTTGGATTTGGTTATAGATATAAAAATTGAGGGAAATATTTATGTGAATTATGCATTATATCCTATAATCTGCGAAGAGGATAACACAGATGTTTTTCTAAATTTCAAAAAAACTTTAAACAAAAAAGGGGAATTTATTTTAGATGATGTCGGAAAAGAAATAGCTGATGAAATGAGAAGGCTATCACCGGTTAACGAATTACAAACAGAAATCGAAAAATGTTCTGCTGTTTTTTTTAAAGAAATGATTGGTATTCATATTAGAAAAACAGATGGTGGTTTTGTGAATTATAATTGGAAAGCTATAATTAAAAAACTTATTTCTCAATGTCAGAAATGGTGTAATTCTGAAAGAGGTGTATTTCTAGCAACCGACGATTCAGAAGTCTATGTTAGTTTTGCAAGTAATCTTGGTAGAAATTTAGTTTTTTATAATCCACCAAAAACCTTGTGTGGAAGTACTTCATCTAATAAATTTAATAATGATAAATATAATGTAATTTGCGGTGTTGTTGAAATGTATTTATTGGGTAAATGTAATAGAATGATAATTGGGACAGTAGATAGCACATTTAGTATATGCGGGATGCTTCTAGGTGAAAACGATGTTCAGAAATATTTAATTTCAGATGAAGAATCAGTGCCAATATTTTAAGAATTTTTTATAACTATTTTATAAGTTATAAAAAATTATTCAGTATAACGACTTGTTTTGTTATAAAACCTTTTATTCTTATTAGGAATATTGAATAAAGATGAATTGTTTTTTAATATACTCATTTGGTTGATAATTTGTTCTAATCGTTCTTTCTTTTTTATAAATTTATTTCTTTTATTTTCAGAACGATTTTTTCTCATAATTGGAATTACAAAATCGTTTTCAAAAAAAAGTGCATCTTCATTGGATAAATTATCATATAGTGTTTTCCCTCTGTTAAAAGGCAATGTTATCTCTTGTCTACATAATGGACAGGAATTTGATAAAAGTTTATCATAACAATAATCACAAACGAAATGCGAACATTCCATGTAATGAATATTTGTTTCAATAACATTGTCTTCTAAACACACAGGACAATCCATGTTTTTATTTAAAAACAATATAATAAAAAATTGAAAGTTTTTTTGAAAATTAATGAAATTTCAGAAATAATATGACAACTATAGTTACAATTGAAAAACGTGTGTGTATAAACCCATGTTTTTTGGGTAAGAAACTAAAATATCAATTATTTAATTTTTTAAAGGAAACAACAAAAAATGAATGCACAAAAGAAAATGGGTATATAATTGAAATAATAAAAATCAATAGAATAATTAATAATTACATTTCTGGTAATAACTGTGAAATTATATTCGAGGTTGAAATTGATACGGAGGTTTTAAAACCTGAAATAAATAAAATTTTCACAGATAAAGTTTGTATGATATTCAGTGGCGGAATTTTTATAGATGTGAAAAGCAAATTTAAGGTTCTTATACCTCTAGCTTATTTACACAATTTAGTCTTCGATCATGAGAAAAAACATTTTGAAAATGAAAAGACTGGTTTTATAATAAAAGAAAATGATATTACTAATGTTAAAATAACAGGTATAAAGTATTCTAAAAATAATTTTAGTTGTTTCGGTGAACTTATTTAAAGATATGATTTTGACTATTAAGAATGGTTTGTGATTATTATATAATTAATCAAGTTAAAATAGAATTTAAAGATGATACTGAAGAGTATAATTTGGAATGTAATATAAAAAAGGCTTATTTTGATGATGATAATTTCGATATAAACAGTGATGGTTCAGATTACGAAGAAAGAATTGATGATCTTATTCAAAACAAATATTTGAAAGTTGATTATAAACCTAAAATAATTTTTGATAATGGCGAGTGGATTAATACGTATTGTAAATATAAATACGAAAATTATCTACTTAATCTGAAATTTGATATATCAAATATAATGAAAATGACTAAGCATCAGGTAAGGCGTTTATATGATGAATAAATCACTTAAAGATTTGTTTTTAATATAAAAAAATGAGCGAAATTCATGTTTTAAAAGAGTTTAAAAATAACTTGATATCCTTTTTTGACGAATTAATAGACCAATTTCCAGATATAGGTGAACTAGTAATGATCAGAATTTTTCTAAACGATCAAGTTATAATAAAAGATGTTGTTGAATCAGTCAGTTATCAGATAAATAAAAATGATCAAATGATAAGAAAAATAATCAAAGATCGAAATGAAGAATTCTTTTTAGAAGAAAATAATTTTTTTGATGGATTATCTGTTTCTTCTTCGAAACCGGATAAGGTTTTAAAATTTCAAACGATTTGGAGATCAAATCGTTTAGATAACGAAGATAAAGATACAATCTGGAAGTGGATCGATTCATTTGTGTTTTTAACAGATAAATATAATAAAATGAAAGAAAAGTAATTATTTCCTAGGTGAAGGTGATGGTGATTTTGTAGGAGAAGGTTTTGATGGTGATCTCATAGTTCCTCCTGGTGATCTCATAGTTCCTCCTGGAGATGACGTATATCTTACAGTTCCTCGTGGTGAACTCCAATTTTTCCCTCCTGGAGATGAAGTATATGTTTTTCCTCCTGGAGAATAGATAGGATTTTTATTAGGTGTTGGAGGTTTTAGCGCCGATTCGGGAACTTTTTTTCTTTTTATTTCAGAGTCTTCATTTTGATTATCATTTTGTGCATCACTTGGCGCATCATTTGGCGCATCATTTGGTGCATCACTTGGTGCTTCACTTGGTGCTTCACTTGGTGCTTCACTTGGTGCACTTGATGCTTCTTTTTCATTCTTATCAGTTAAAATAATATATTTAGTTTTTTTGCTTTTTCTTTCAATAGATTTCAATTTCTTTTCAAGATTTTCAATTTGTTTCAATAATTTTAATGTCAGAAGTTCTTGTATTTTAAGATTGTTTGTTTCTATTTCACTGTTTTGAGATTTCTTTAGAGGAGATTTTATTTTTACCATCAGTAGAGATTTTTTCTTTGGAGATTTTTTCTTTGGAGATTTTATTTTCACCATCAGCAGAGATTTTTTCTTTGGAGATTTCTTCTTTAACGTCTTCGGAGATTTCTTTGTTTTATAAGCCATTTATTATATAAAACAATATATTTTTTTTAGTTATTAAATAACACTTGAAATTTTTATCACTATTTCAAATCGATGGTTCATTTTTTCTAATAACATTGGTATATTTTTGCTTTCATTTGTTATATTATAACTTCTAATAGAATTGAACCATAAGTGTTTATGATTTTCAATTTTATATATAACTGAATCAATATTTTGCTCCAATTCCTTCAAAATTTGACCCAGATTTTCAAGACATATACCTAATGTTTTACTTGTATTTTGTTTTTGTTTTTCTTCTATAAAACTTTTTATTATGCCTATATCTTCAATTATATCATTCAAGTTTAATAAATTTTGTAAATGAGTATCATGTTTAATTAAAGAATTTAAATACGATGCACTATATACCAAATTCGAAGCAATCGATACTGTGCTTCTAATTACAATTTCTGGATATAAAATTTGACTTGCAACAATTGACATCATTTTATTTTAAGGTGAATTTTTATTTTAATTTATTTTAATTTATGTAAATTAAAATAACTATATTGAAAACTTATAAACTGAATAATATATATACATATTTGTTTTTAAAAAATACCTTTTGCTCTTAGTTCATCCTTAACTCTTCCGTAATATCCAGGATCAGGAAATCCAAAACCAGCAGGTCCGCCGCTAACACTTGTTTTATGATGAACACCATTCCAAACAACTACATTTCTTCTTCCGGTTGTCAATGAATCCCCTATAGTAAATGTTAGACCTCTTTCAAATGATCTACGTAAAAGATCCAACACTTCATAACCTTCAGGACTTGCTTCTAAATAACAATTTCTTACATCTGAAGGGTAAGGTGTTCCAGGATTTGGTTGATTTGCCGTAGTTACTCCAGCAGGAAAATTATATGTTATAATTATAGTGCTGTGTCTAGAACCTGAAAGCATTGGTCTTTCTAAAATTGCTGACATAGTTCCCATAGGCATGTTTCCTACTTGAAATCCATAAATTCTATTACAAGAAGGACATTTACTTGAATGATTCCACCATTGTCTTAAACATTCCAGGTGAAAACAGTGACGACAATCTCTTAAAATGATGCTATCCGACTCGTCATTCTCAGTTAAACATATTGGACAATCATCTTGACATTTTGATTCATCATAAGGTATAATAAAATCATCTAAATTTTGTTGAGCTAATCTAGGTCTGACATTATTGAAAATATTTCCAAATCTTTGAGGACTTTTGATTTTACGTATCGGACTTTTCACTGGACTTTTGATTTTACGTATCGGACTTTTGCTTTTACGTATTGGACTTTTGCTTTTACGTATCGGACTTTTGCTTTTACGTATTGGACTTTTGATTTTACGTATCGGACTTTTGCTTTTACGTAATGGACCTGCGACATTAGTTAATGCAACTCTTCTGCATTTTGCTGATTTTTGATGTTGTCTCAAATTCAGAACTTGTTTATTACATATTTGACATGTTTTTTTTCGTGAAACAGGACTTTTGGTTTTACGCACTGGACTTTTCATCGGGCTTTTGGTTTTACGAATTGGACTTTTCATAGGACTTTTGGTTTTACGAATTGGACTTTTCATAGGACTTTTGGTTTTACGAATCGGACTTTTGTGAGATAGACCAGCGATTCTCATGCATGTTTTAGATTTTTGGTGTTGTTTCAAATTCAAAACCTGTTTATTGCAAATAGGACATGTTTTTTTTCTTGAAACGGGGCTTTTCACTGGACTTTTGGTTTTACGTAACAGTCTTGAAACAGGACTTTTTGTTTTTCTTGAAACAGAGCTTTTCACCGGTGAAAGGGAAGGCCAAGATGAAGGGGAAAGCGGAGAAGCTGATTTTTTTTTAAAAATATTACATTTATTGTTTCTTTTTTGGTGACCAGCGATATCGAAAATTTTTTTACCACAATTTGGACAAGATTTTTTTGAAGAAGGACTTTTCTTTTTTCTTGATTTCATTTTTATTTATATTCTTAAATAAAAAAAAATTAAAAATTTGTTTTGATTTCCTGATATCCAGATGAAAACAGATTTAATTTCTCAACTGAATTTATATTAAAATCAAAAAATCTCGTCTTATTATTTTGAAGTTTTATAATTTTGCATTTACTCGATGCATTATTTATTTTGAACATTGTGCTCTGTGAAATAGGTATAAACATAAGTCTATATATGTATTCAATAATGTTGATATCATTTTCTTTTTTAAAATTATTTTTATCATCTGTTTCAATATATAATCCCAAAATTTTTTTACCAATTTTATCCCCGAGATCAATCGCAAAATTATCAGATACCCCGCCGTCAACATAAAAATTGCTTCCATATTTAAAATTTTCAAAAATCAAAGGTAAATTGGATGACATTCTTAAAGCAATTAAGCATGGTAAATCAGGATTATTTTCACATGATAAATATTCAGTCTTATTTTCGGTTATATTATAAGTGGCACAAATAAAATTCACGTTATATTTATTTTTAAGGTCTGAAAATGTTGGGATGTATCCAATTTTTTCTATAGTGATTTTTTCAAGTTGTTCATAAATATTACTAAATGATGATGCACCGCATCCGTTTATCATTGCAACTATGTTAAAATGTTGCATTTTTTCTAATAATTGATGAGTGCATATATACACCATTATTTCAATTGGACTATACCCAATCGATAGTAAAAAGCATATTATTGCACCGGAAGATGTTCCTATGAAATTTTTTATTTCTGAAAGATAAAAGTTGTCAGCTAAATACTGAAGGGCTCCTAAAATTATGATACCTTTAGTTGATCCACCAGATAATACAAGTGTGTCAAAATTTAATTTAATATTTTCTTCAACATTCGTTTCTACTATTATTGTAGAATCGGTGGAATCAGACATTTGTTTAAATTAAATTTAATCCTTTAAGTTTTTTTTATTTTTACGTTTCGATTTAGATTTAGATTTTTTACGTTCACTTTTCGATTTACGTTTACTTTTTGGTTTACGTTTTCCACTGTCACTGCCAGTAATTTTTGGTTCAATTTTTGGTTTTTTTGCTTCATTTCCTCCTTTTTCATCATGTATTTTTCTTTTTCTGTCATTTATTTTTTTTTCAAATGCAATCTCTTCTTGAAGAAATTCTTGAACCATTTGTTTGTTTATATCCATTTTTGAACCTTCACGTTGTATTTCCTTCAACACTTCTCTAGATCTTTCTTTTAACATTTGGAGTTCAACTTGTTCATCCATATTTAAACCTTCAATTTCAATTGCGGACGCAGTTGTTTTTGCTTTCATTATAAGTTCTCTCCATTCTTTCTCTTCGACAATATCATCAATTGTTTCATTTAATTGAATTGAAATTCTATTCAGAGTTGCACTTAGAAGTTCTTCTTCTTCTTTCGATTTCGTTTGAGTATTTCCCATTTTTTTATATTACAACAACATTTTTATTTTTCTACAACTTTTTTCATCAAAATAATAGAAATGATGATCAAAACTCCTATTATCGCCAGATATAGAGTCTTATCGTTGTTGTATAATTTGGAACATACTATGCAATTAGCTGCATGATCAGCAACGCTTATGCAATTTAAATCACAGTCACTTTCATATCTTTGTTGCTTCTTTTTATGTTTTCTTTTTTCTTCATAAACAGGTAGATGAAAATCCTCTTGTTCTTGCATTTGAAGTTGACGTTGTTGTTCTTCATAAATTTGTTGTTGTTTGACAAGTTCCTGTTCTTCCATCATTTGCTGTTGTTTAGTATTCATTCCAGCTTCAGGTGGTAGATTATATTCATTATTTCTGATAAATCTTTTTATTTTTCCCGATTCAGATGATGGAATCATATTTAATCCACCGTTCATGATTTGCTGTTCGGCTGACACAACATCTTCTAAAAAAGGGAGATCATCAATATATGTTCTGTTCATTTTATTATTAGTTATAATTTAATAATATTAAAAAAAATAAATTGAAAAAACTAAATGTTTTTTCTGATATATAAAATAATAAATTGATTTTATAAAAATTTTATAATTGTAAAAACCACATGACATCAAAAGCAATAGTTATAGGAGATCAACATTTTAAAATAAACAATATTCCAGAAGTCGACGAATATATAGTTAAAATAGAAAATCTTGTCAAAAATAAGGAACCTGATTTTATAGTTTTATTAGGAGACATGCTCGATCAACATGAAAAGATTCATAGTGTTCCTTTAAATAAAGCATATGAATTCATTGACAAAATGCGTAAAATTGCAAGAACATTCGTTATTGTGGGTAATCATGATATGTTAAATAATTCCGTATTCTTAACACCAGATCATTGGTTGAATGCTTTAAAAGAATGGGAAAATGTTACAATTGTTGATACAGTAATTAAAACTTCTATCAATGGAAATGATTTTGTTTTATGTCCATATGTATTTCCTGGGCGATTTGAAGAAGCATTAAATTCTGTATTAGAAGAAAAAGAATGGAAAGAAGCAAAATGTATTTTCAGTCATCAAGAATTTGAAGGATGCAAAATGGGGGCAATTATTTCAGTTGATGGTGATCGATGGTCACAAGAATACCCGAATGTGATATCTGGTCATATCCATAAGAACCAAACTATCAATAATATTTATTATCCTGGGTCAAGCATGCAAGTTAGTTTTGGTGAGACTGATAAAAATATAGTTTCATATATTGTGTTTGATAAGAATGAAAAAGAATATTTATTAGAAGAAATAGAGGTAGATTTACCAAGAAAAAAAATACTCTATATGGATATTGAAGAATTAGAAACATTCAATGTTGAAAAAACCAAAGATAAACTCAAAATTACTATATCCGGTTCTTATGAAGAATTTAAGACATTGAAAAAAACTAAGAAATATAAAGAAATTACTGATGAAGGAGTTAAAATAGTTTTTAAATCGAAAAGAAAAGAAATTAGAAATTTGAAAGATCATATAGAAGAACAATTAGAAAATCAAAAAAAGTCGAATAATAATACATCAGATGGTTCTAATTTCAGAAAAATATTAGATGAAGCTATTAAGAATGAAAAAAATCCATATTTAGTTGAGACATTTGAATATGTAATTAATAATAGAAATGTTAATCATGAAGATGTAATATATATTTAATTATATTTATGCATATCCTAAACGTGAATCGAAATCATCCCATTTATTTTTTAAATAAAGTCTTCTTTCCATAACCGACCGTAATTCCATCCATATTTTCCCCAATAAATTTCTTCCTAATATTTCAACTTTTCCATTATTTACAATAGCTTTACCCTCCCATAATCTATCCTTTAATTTCTCCTCACTACATCTTAAAGCAGGGTGAACTAAAATTTTAGTTCCACTTTTTATTAAATCATTCCTAACTTCTTCATAATGATCAAATTTCCAGTCACAAATTTCTCTTTGCATATCAACACTTATAGAACTCCATAATTTTAATTCTTCACCACTTAATATAAGACCCTTTTTTCCTCCCATTTTTTTTGCGTCATTAGCCGTTTTATAAGGAGATGGTTTCATAAATTTGCTGGCATATTCCAATAATTGTTTTTTCCTATCTTCATTTTTAGATAGATTTCCAATTCTCCTATACTTTTCACCATGAAAACAATGTTCACCACTTTCATATGTCAAATACCTATCATAATGAATTATGTTGACATCACAAGTCCAAAAGTTACTCAAACTTTTATATTCTTCTTTCTTACCGAAGAAATTAATTACATTATCACTCAATATTTTCTTTTCAAATTTGTCACTCATGTTATTTTTTATATATTAAAAAAAAATATAAAAAAAATCAATTTTTTTATGGGTTGAATCATAAATTCATAAAATCAAAAAAACCTAAATCAATTGGATCAAATCGATCATCATCCATCAATAAAGAAACAAAACCCGCTATAAGCATTATTATCCCAACAACAATAACAATCCATAATAAAGGTATTGGTTTGTAAGAAAAATAACCAAAATTTTCTTCATTGTTTGGGTCATATTCAATTTTTATAGTCTTTTCATTTATATTTATGTAATTATTTACATTTGCTGATGCTGAATCTATATCAAATTTTTTTTGCTTATTACCGAATGTCACTGTTACACGAATTTTTCCATCATTGATGTCTTCCTTGAGATCATATTTCACAAATTTTGAATGTGTTCTTGTTGGATTAAATAAGGATCCTACTACTATGAAAACTATTCCAAGTAAAATAAGAAACCAATAGCTAAAACGACCTTCAATATATAAATTATAATTTTCAATTTTATCTTTCAAATATGATATCATTTTTATTTAAGAATAAATAATATAAAAAAATTGAAAAAAAATAAAAAAAAAATGTTATTTTTCAAACTGTGACATGAATATATTTTTTTTACATTGGGACCCAAAAACTTGTGCTATAATGCATGTTGACAAACATGTGGTTAAAATGATACTTGAAAGCACACAAATATTGTGTTCGGTGCATCACGTATGTAAGCAACTAGATAATTCTTATGCATATATTCCGCCATATAAATTGACCCATAAAAACCATCCATGTTCTATTTGGACAAGAAAATCAATTTCAAATTATAAATGGTTGATTGAATTGGCGAAAGAACTTTGCTATGAATATACTTATAGATATGGAAAAATTCATAAATGCCAAGCTTATATTTATGAATTAGAAAAAAATTTACCTTCTATACAAGATGTAGGAATGACTCCACCAGCCCAAGCAATGCCAGATACTTATAGAGAAGCGGATCCAGTAGATGCTTACAGATGTTATTACATATTTGAAAAATATAAAATGTTTTCATGGAAAAAAAGGGAAGAACCCGAATGGTTATTGGAATTTTATAGATTATTTGAAAAATAAAGTGAATTTAAAAAAATATGTATTTTTTATTAAATAAAATGTCTAAGGATAAGAAGAAATGTGTTATATTCAATTATATTCCACAAAAGACTCCAAAAATATTGAATTCTAATAGACATTTTGAAAAATGGTATGAATGTTATGAAGAAGAACTGATTCAAATGTACTACACTACTATGAATTTGGTTAAAGAAAAATATGATAACAAAAATATCGAGTCTGAAAAAAATTTTAATTTATTTATTAATGTTATATATAATTCATCCTCTAAATATGTATCTAAAGATACATAAGATACTAATCAAAAATAATGTCGAAAAACAAAATTTTACAGGCAGACGACAATCACAATGAAAAACAAAATGATGATGATAACGATTCTGATTATGAATATAAACAATTTTTACAGAATGATATTCATGTTGAGCTGATTCTTAAAATTCAAAATGAATTAGTCAAATATGTTTCAAATGGTGAGTGTCGAGCAGGCTTGGTATTACCTTTATGTGAATTTCTAACAGTGAAAGATATTAGAGATTTTCTATATTTTTTAGAATAACAAAAAAAACTTTATATGATTTGATTTTCATTTAATAATTTAAATGAAAATAACTATATTTACTTACTTACTATACTTTTAGTCACACACTTTGCTTTTTAGTTAACTTACACTACATTTGCGATAGGCTTGTTTGTTAGAATAGATACGTATTGTTTCTTTCTTACCACTCTAGGTTGATTCATTTTATTTGAAGAATTTGAATTATTTACCCCATTTACATTATTTACATTATTACCAGCAGAATCCTTGTAATATCCAATAATTTTTCGCTTGATCATTCTATTAATATTGGTGGCCGGTTCTTGATTCAAGACTTCAATTACTTTGTTAATACTAATTTTATTTTCAAGACGATTGTCAATATGCCATTCGTGGCATTTTTTTATGACGCTGAATTCCTCAATAGGAACTGAAACATAATTTCTCTTAATAAATCGATCTATATAGGCGTTTGTAATATCCTGAGCTATTTCATAAATGTGATTCTCATAATCTTCAAATTGTTTAGAAAACTCTGGGTAAAGATAATGCAATGACTCATTCAAATCTTTGTCCATTCTTACCTGGAGATATCTAAACTTTATGCTTGGCTCATTTCCCCTCGCATTATAAAGATATTGATAATCTATATTAAAAATTTTGAATTGTAAATTATTTGGAGCAAACACAATTACTCCTTGTAAATGCTTAAAATCTACCTTAAAAACATATTCTAGTAATTCATCTAGATTTTCAAAATTGTGTTTCTTAGGATAAGGAATGTAAATATCTTCGGACATAGACAAATTTCCGTTCACAAAAGTTCCAACATGAAAAATCTTTGCATTTTCAGAAGCATTACAGACAATTCTATTTTCATTATTATTCAACAATAAAAACATATATTGTTTATCTTGATCTAAGATCTGATCAGCGAAAAATTTAATGACATCATCTTTATCGGTTTCTTTATTATAATCTGTAATTTTTGAAATTAGTTTTTCATTTGTTTCAAATTCATTTTGAAGGCTCTTCAAAAAAAATGATCCGAATGAATCTTTTGAAGCCCATTTACTTTTAAAAGCATCAAATTTTCTATTTGTAGAAAGGTACCATTTTCCGCCGAAATAAAACATTCTAATAACAGATCCCTCATGTGAATCGTAAAAAGAACATGTTTCAAAATTAATATTGTCTTTTATTTGTTGCAAATTCTCTTTTTCACTGAATTCGTAAGTATATGGAAAGCCTTTCATAATAAGCTGATCATCCTTGTAAACAACACCTCTACATCTTTTAATTAGATCGCTATCAGTCGGATCACAATGAATATAAGAAAACAAAGACAATCCAGTTTCGGCATCAGTATCAACCATCTTAATTTGCTTGTTCTTCTCAATATTTTCTCTAGTGAACTCTTCTTCATTGGTAATATTTCCGTTAGAAATAGTTTCGCTTGTCATTTTTAATTTTATAAGTAATTTTTTGTGTTTAAATCAATTTTTTAAAATCAAAAAAACTATTTTTTTTCTTTTTTATTAGACTTCTTTTTAGTTGATTTCTTTTTATTAGACTTTTTATTAGACTTTTTAGTTGATTTCTTTTTATTAGATTTCTTCTCATTTCCATCTTTTTCCACTTCAACATTTATATCTTCAGGTTTTTTAGGCGCTTCTTCAGGTTTTTTAGGTTCTTCAGGTTTTTTAGGCGCTTCTTCTTCTTCAGAATCTCCTACTATAGGATTTAGATCTGATTTATATGATGATTCATGTGATTCATGTGAACTGACAAGTTTTTTAGTAGTTGTTGATGCACCGCTTCCCATTTTTATCTTATAAAAGGAAAAAAAATATAATATTTTTTTCTATTCAGGTTTAAAAGATTTACGTATTATTATAACTGAAACAATGACATCGGAATATCAAATACACCCTGATTTTTTTGAAAATAAAGAAGATTGTGAAGCCTTCAAATTCAGACAAAGAAAACAAACTAATCCTCGATATAAACATTTTTGTCAAACTCATTTTACTGCTGGAGATGAAGAACAATTTGAAGACTATAAATTTTCAAAAAATAATATTGATGAATGTATTATGTCTGATAATCATAGTAATAAAACTTTTGATATTTGGGATAAGTATTGTAATATAGATGGGTCATCAGTGAATAACACTTTTAAATATATGTTCTACAAATTTAAAAAAGGTATATTTGTAAAAATAGTCAATAATCAACTGAAAGTTTTTCTTCCTTTTTCAAACTCAAATTTCGTAAATGAGTGGAGTGAAAATATCGACTCAAGTAATATATATGAATTATGTGAATATGCATGTAAAATTGAAGGTAGGAAATATAATTCAAAAAATATAAATACCAACGTTAATTCTTGGTATGCGAATAATTATTTAATAAGACATGAATACCCTATAAAAGAAAGCGATACAAATGTTTGTGTATTAAAAAATATGATTGAAGAATTATGTTCTAATAGGAGTATTCCTGATATAGAATTTTTTATAAATAGACGAGATTTTCCATTACATACTTCGGACTCTGTTGAGCCCTATTTTGATATGTGGAATTCTGAAAATATACCTTTGAAATCTCATAACTACGAAAAATATTCACCTATTTTGTCAATGTCTAAAACTGATAAATTTGAAGATATTTTAATTCCAACACATGAAGATTGGGCTCGTGTTCAATCATTAGAAAATAAATGGTTTCCTTCTTCTTCTAGAAGCACTGTTGAAAATTCTATCGATATTTTCAAATGGGAAAATAAAAAACCAATTGCATTATTTAGAGGTAGTTCGACTGGTAAGGGTATTTTAATTGAAGATAATATGAGATTGAAGGTTTCTTACATGTCATCATTGAATTTGAAAGATGAAAAAGATAATTTGAACTATTTGGATGCTGGAATAACAAAATGGAATGTTCGTGCTAGAAAAATATCGAATTCTAAAAAGTTACAAACTATTGACGTTGAATCTTTACCTTTCGGATTATCTAATTACTTATCTCTTAAAGAACAATCTGAATATAAATATATTATTCATATAGATGGCCATGTGTCAGCATTTAGATTATCTTTGGAATTAAGTTTGAAATCGGTTATTTTAATAGTTGAATCTGAATGGAAAATTTGGTATTCTGAAAAACTAAAACCATATGTTCATTATGTTCCAATAAAAAATGATTTATCGGATTTGATAGAACAAATTCAATGGTGTAAAAATAATGATGATAAATGTAGAAAGATTTCAGAAAATGCTTTTTATTTTTACAATAATTTTTTGAATAAGAATGCTATATTGGATCATTTTCAAAAAACACTATTAAATTTAAAAAAAAACATTGGATCGTATTATTATTTTGACATAAAGTATAAAGATATTTTAAATTACGATGAATATCGAATGATTGACTCGTATATAATATCATTAAAAAGAAAAAAAAGAAAAATGATGAATTTAAATGATATTGAAATCAAAGAAGAAAGATTTTACGGACTTTTAAAAGCAATTCAAATATTATTTGCAAATAACTATAAAAGGATTCTTCCAGAATCTGAAAAAATCTTACTATATTCAAGTAGATCAATAATTATAGAAAAATTTAAAATTGGAAATTTTTATTTATGTGAAAAAAATCCAATCGATTCCAAAAAAGAAAAAGAAAATATCCACGAAGCTTTCATTGGAATTTTTTGTGTAAACGAAATTTTAAAAGAAATACCTAATTTTTCCTTTACAATAGGTTTATATGAAAACAAAAAGATTATAAATGAATACATTGAAAATAGTATATCATTGTTTGATTATATAAAAAGTGCACATTTCGAGTTCAAAACTTTCCTATTTATATTAATACAGATATGTCTTTCTTTGCAAGTTAGTCAAAATAAATTTAATTTTGTTCATTATGATTTAACGCCTTGGAATATTTTACTACAAAAATTAGATGAGGAAGTTAGTATTGATTACAAATTTGAATATAACAAATGTTTTAATGTGAAAACAAAAATCGTTCCTATAATAATAGATTACGGAAAATCTTATTGCAGTATAAAAAAGCGTCATCATGGTTATGTAAAAATGTTCAAATTTAGTACAAGTCAGGACATTCTATCATTATTGATAACATCTATATATGAAATAATATGTCATCAGCATTTATCAACCGCGGATTTTCATAATTTGATAAAACTTTCAAACTTCCTATCAGATAATAATTTCCGGAAAGAAAAATTCAAAAATTCTAAAGAATTAAAGGCATTTCTTCTATATAAGAAAAAATATTCAATTCTAATAGATGGCGACAAATATGAACTTGAAAACAAAACCCCAATGGATTTATTTAATTACATAAATAATAACATTTATATTTATCAATACCCCATATTTCAAAAAAGTCCTAAAAATTTTAAATCCATTATGATGAAATGTGATGAAGACTTATTTTACAATTTATTATTGAAAAATAAAATTTCAAATGAGTATTTTGAAAAAAGGATAAAGACAATTGTTAGAGATGATCCAGATAGTTTGAATTGTATTTTATCAAATTACATGTGTTTTTTGTGTATAGAAAAAAAGAAATTTTATAAAAAAATTAGAAGAAAATTACCAACTGCAAAAAAATATATAAGAGAAAATAATTTTAGCACAGAACCAATAAATGATACACTAATTTCATATGATGAAAATGATTTTCTTTCTATATCAAAAATAAATAAAATTCGAGATGTTCTAAAGTCATATCATAAAGATGAAATAATAGATCCACTGATTTCAAAAGATATTATAATGAAAAGAAAAAATTCAACCAATCTTTACGATTTTGAACATATAATAAAAAAACTGATTGAAAATAATAATACAATTGAACAAAAATTCATAGAATTATGAAAATAAAAAAAATATTCAGAATAAAATGTTTTTTTATTATATTTTTTTCTCTTTTTTCTTTCTATAGTATAAATAAAAAATGTCAACTAAAAATGATAACAATTCAATGGTAATATTAGGTGCATCTGCAATTGCTTTATTGGGTATATTTGGAATATACTCTACAATGAATGAAGGTGATTATGAAGGTGATTATGATGACGGGGAAGAAGACGGTTGTGATTATGATGATCAAAGAAGATGGGAGATGGAAAGATGGGAAAGTAGAAATATTCCTATGGTATCTGAATCTTATTCTTGTGGTTCTGGTAGCTCAGCTACAACTACTATGCCTCTTCCAGTAGTTCCCACCAATCCAGAATCTTATACTCCTCCTCAATTTCAAAAGAAGTTAGAACATTTTGATCCATCTCCTCTAGGATTTTCAACAATGGCTGGTGGTTCAAGTGAAGGATATAATTTTGAAAATAATTCAGGATTATCTGATTATGTAGATTTAAAAAATTTTGATAGTGGATCCCAAAATATCCCTGTTTATAATGAATTAGATGGTCAAGTTGGTCTTCCTGTTCCTGATATGTCTGACATTAGTGCCGGTGAAAATAATAAATATGTTTATGATAGAACTATAGGAACTATTGGTTTCACATCAACAAAAATTGGTGGTCGTAGAAGAGGACAAGCTGATTATGTAAGAGGCGATTTGGCAATCATTCCTGATAAGAACACCAACTTCCAAGTTTCAGCAGATCCATTAAATTCTCTACTTGAAGGTGCCATGAATGCATCTAATGGAATTGGACAATCATATGCAAATGCAGCTGATGCATCTAATGCAAGTCAGTTCGGTGTACAAATGGCTATGAATCCTAATGCAGATCCTAATGCTCCTGTTGGTCTAGATGCATTGAGAACAATGGCTTATGATGATAATGTAAAGGATGTAGAGGAATCTTTGAAAAAAGCATCAACTAATGGTGGTCAAAATGCACCTGCTCCTAAAAGTGTACTAGATAAGAGAGCTAAAAATGCTATTGCACAAACTTATAAAAATTCAGAATATTCCAGTTTTAAACCTCCTGCTAAACATCAAGGAGGAACTCTTAAAGGATTGACTGTTGCAGATTTAAAAAAGGCTGCTATAGAAAGTGCTAAAAATGATAACAAAAGAGGAAAACCTTCTCAAACTTTTGGGTATTCTTAATAATTGTATAAATAAAGTTAATTTTAATTCTTGACTACTTCAATATAATTTTTTAATACTTGAAGGAAAGTTTTTAAAGAATAAAATAATATATTTTTAAAACTTAGTTTAGTTTTAAAAAAAAAATCAGCTCTTATTTTTTGTATTCAAATATGAAGACTCTGCAACATTATAATTTAATATCTGAAGCGCTTTATACACATCACTAACCATCACAGTTTTTGTTTGATGCTCCGAATTTACTACTATAATAGCTTTTACAACTTCATTCAACTTATCATCTATTAAATTTCTAACTGTTTCGAAACAATCTTCTGACAAACTTTTTATTCCGGCTTGTCTAGCCAATCGGGTTATCGAAGGTTTTGAAATATTGTCAATGTTTTCCATTTTTAATATTTCCACAACCTTTTAAATCAATAAAAATAAACATAATTTAAAAGTAAATATGATTGTAAAATAAAATGGAAGAACACAAGAATGTTATTAATAAAGTAGTGAAAAAGAAAAAAAGTCATATGTTTGAAACTTATATTAGTAAAGTATTAAAACAAATATCCGCTTCTAACGGTATCACAAATAATGCAAAACAACAATTGAATAGTATTCTTTGTCATATTACTAAACATATATCTATGTTGACAGTAAAACTAACTTTGGCCGGAAAAAAGAAAACGATTTCATTGAAAGAAGTCGAAAATTCTCTTACTCTTGTTTTATCTGGAAAACTTCTTGAAAATTCCTTTAAAGAAGGGAGAAAATCTTGTGATAATATTTCAAATAATGAAAAAAATATAAATTCTTCACGACAAAATAAAGCCGGTATAATATTCCCACCTTCATTGGTTGAAAAATTTTTAAGAGATTTCGGATCTTCTAATATCATGATCGGTAGTTTGTCCCCTATTTTTCTAGCATCTGTTTTGGAATATATTTGTTTTGAAATTTTAGATTTAAGCGTGAACTGTTGCAAAGAAAATAAACATGTTAGAATAACTATTCGAGACCTTGAACTTTCCGTAAGAAATGATATCGAATTGAATGATTTATTTGTGAAACTTAACATGTCTTTTCTAGGAGGAGGAGTTCTTCCTTATATTCATGCATCTTTACTTAATAAGACAAAAACCAAAATTAAAAAGAAAAAGACAAGTGACGATAACAATGAAAATACTCATCGATTTAGATATGGAACATTAGCTATTAAAAATATTAAAAAGCAGCAAAAATTAAGTAATTGCCTTATCCTTTCAAAATCACCTTTCGAAAAACTCGTCAGAAACATTTTCAAACAAAATAGCGTTGAAACCCCAAAATTTAGTAAAGATGTTTTCACTGTATTGCAATATTTCATGGAACAATATATTGTCGAATTTTTAAGAAATAGTAATTTTCTTGCTATTCATGCAGGAAGAGTAAAAATAATACCCTATGACATTCTATTATACAATTCTTTTATAAATGGTGGTCGAGAAAATCCTTATACAAAATCAAGTGTAAATCTATTTTCTTTGGAAAATCAAAGTAATTTAAATCTAATTTTTGATGGAAATCAAGATGAAGAAAAAAGTGATGAATCTCCGATATTCATAGATGAAGAAGATTATGATGAAGAAAATTAAATTTTAACTTAAGGACACAAGAAAATAAATAAAAAAATGCCAACCATTGAAGAAGTAAAACAAAAAATTAAACTTGATTATGAACCATCTCATAAAACTGACGGTAAATACGCAATTTTGATGGAAACAAGCCCAGAAGAATATGAATCTTGGTATTATTTCATCAGAGTTGAAGGAAATGAAGATAATTTAAAAAATTTGAAAAATCACATTGAAAGTATTGAATGGTCTATCATTGAAAACTGTAATGTTTTTGATATAGAACTAGATCATTTAATTTCAGCAACAACTGCAAAGGAATTGACAAAAGTTGATTTAAATCACACTTCTTTTCATAGAAAATTTGACGGGGTTTTAAAAAATATAGAATTTAAATTCAAAAAGAAGGCTAGTAATGAAGATAAAATGTGGAAAATATTCGATGTTTTAGGGTATGGTCAAATAGAAAATTTCATTGACGACGAAGATCTTGACGAGGAAGATCTAGCAACTGATAACGGAGAAGACGATGAAGATGACGATGAAGATGACGAAGAAGATGACGAAGAAGATGAAGACGAAGATGATGAAGATGAAGATGAAGATGAAGATGATGAAGACGAAGAAGATGAAAAAGTTGTTGAAATAAAAACTAAAAAGAATTACAAGCTACCACCATCTTTATCCTAAAAATTACTTATATCTTTTTTAAACTTAAAAAAGTTTAAAAATAATACACTTTTTACATAAAAAATATCGAATATTCAGGTGAATACTTACTAATAACTTCTTTATAAGATTCCATTATTTTATCTTCAAGTTGTAAATATTCTACTGCAAAGTGAAATTGCAACCCTGAATCTTTATCTATAAATTTAAATATCCTATTATTATTTATATCTCTTTCATCAACACCTATGCAATTATTCATCTTATTATACATATTCTCACATTCTTTTTGAAATTTATTCATAGCAAATAAAACGGAATTTTCATCTGTTTTATTAGTTTTAGAATCCCAATGTTTTTGCCAGATATACGCAAATATAAAAGGTCTAATAAAATAATTTTGAAAATCATAATCATACATTTTTTTTATTATTTCAAGCCCAAAACGATGTCTTCTAGCAATTTTTTCGGATAGAGCATGATTGTAGAATGTTTCAGTTAATTCAAACAGATTAGAATTATTTTTTTTATTTGTCTCAATATTTTCACCATACCAATATACATTACCGTTACTTCTTATCCTCCCCATAATCTGTAGACATATATTTGAAACATACTTATTTTCCATATCTCTAGAAGATGTTGATTTCGCACTCAAATTTCTTAATATGAATATATTTTTTAATTCCAAATCGTTCATACCAGTTGTGCCTTTATTTATAAAAATACAAATCTTGGTATTCCTGGCTTTACTTGAAGAAAATTTGCATTTTTTTTTAGAATGCCAAAAATAGATATCATTTTCATCAACTGATTCAGTAGTTTCAGTTAAATATTGAAACACACTCTTTAATTTTTCAATATTTGAAACAAAAATGTAGCTTTTTTCATTGCAATTATAAGTTTCAATGATTTTTTTCATAACATCTTCTTTCTTTGAAAAATAATGAATAGGAATTTCTGGAAAATGTTCCTTTTTATGCTTCACTACTATATTCAATATATTCATTTTCAAAGTATACGGAAATAAATCGTTTATGAAATTATCATCTAATGTCGCTGACATGAAAAAAATTTTATTTTTATTTGATAAATTTATTATATTACTGAAGAAATTGTTTCCATCATCTTTTTCCTTTTTAAACGAATTATAAATAAACTCGATTTTTGATTGTGAGTGTTGATATTTATTTCCCGCATGAACAAAACCAAATTGAGTCTGATACGCATCTTCTTCATCAAAATACAATATATCGTTATCATGCTCTAATATCTGCTTTATAGATGATCCATTATGAACAAAGCTTAAAATTTCGTATTTGTAAATTTTTTTTTCAAGTTTGATTTCATATTCAGTGGATTTTTCTTTCATATTCTTTACATATTCTATATTTTCTTTTTCACAAAAGGTTTCTAAAGCATTTTCATGTTCACCAATAAGATTTTTTTGGTTATTCGGAACATAAACATAAGTTTTCCTATATTTTTCACTATCATTTAATATACCTTTTGGAGCTATAAAAGATTTGCCTGTTCCTGTTCTTGTCATAATCGTTACCAATCCATGATCGAATTGATTTTTTACATTCTGTAATAAAGGTTGAATTTTATCTTGCCAATCATATTTAGTTTCAGAATAAATCACTTTCTTTAAAAATTTCATTATAAACTAAATGAATTGTTCCGAAAAATATATTTTAGTTATTTGAAATAATCAATTTTTGATTTAAATAATTTTATTTCGGTATAAAAAAATATTTGCAATTATAAAAATTTAAAATGGATAAAGATGGATACGACCCAGGAAATTTTTATAAAAGTGAAAATAGTGGTTTATATTTAAGTAAATCATTAATGGAACCTTTTCAAGATTTTATTTATAAAGAAGGAAAAACTAAAGAACAAAGAGCCGCACTCGAAGTATCTTTATTAGATATTCTTTTCTTTGATTCAGATGACGAAGACCCTAAAGACCCATCTACTACAACAATTGGCACTGAAACAGATGAATCTATAAAACCATCAACTAAAACAGTTGGAACTGAAACAGATGAATCTATAAAACCATCAACTAAAACAATTGGAACTGAAACAGATGAATCTATAAAACCAACGACTAAAACAATTGGGGCTGAAACAGATGAATCTATAAAACCATCAACTAAAACAATTGGAACTGAAACAGATGAATCTATAAAACCATCAACTGAAACAATTGGAACTGAAACAGATGAATCTATAAAACCATCAACTAAAACAATTGGAACTGAAACAGATGAATCTATAAAACCAACGACTAAAACAATTGGGACTGAAACAGATGAATCTATAAAACCATCGACTAAAACAATTGGAACTGAAACAGATGAATCTATAAAACCATCAACTAAAACAATTGGGACTGAAACAGATGAATCTATAAAACCATCAACTAAAACAATTGGAACTGAAACAGATGAATCTATAAAACCATCAACTAAAACAATTGGAACTGAAACAGATGAATCTATAAAACCATCAACTAAAACAATTGGGACTGAAACAGATGAAAAACCTAAAAAAACTTTGTCAGAAGAACCAGATAAACAAAAAGCCGTTAATGAAAATAATATAGAAAACAAGCTTTTGCAAATAATAGATAATTTGATAAAATCTAATGATGAAAACAATCGTCAAAATTTAGAAAATATTTTGAGAGTAATTGAAACACATAAAAATGACATTTTAAAAATAATTGGAGAAAATAATCAACAACATTCAAAAGATTTAGATGAAATTATAAAAGCAAATGATAAACATAGAAATGAACTTATGAAAGAAAATGAAAAATATAGAGAAGATATTTTAAAAATTTTAAACAAAATTTTAGAAAATAAAGAAAAACATCCTAATGATCAAGATAACAATCAAGATAAAATTCTAAATTTAATTAGTGGTTATTTTGATAAAATTTTGGATATAATAAAGAATAAACCTGAAAAAAATGATTCATCTGATATTATTAAAAATATAATAAATGAATATGAAAAACATCGGAATGAAATGGAAGGCAAAATTAATGATTTAATTAAAGCTAAAAATGATGATGATGAAATCGCAAAATTAAAAATGTTAAATGAACTAAAAGAAAAAGTATCATCTCTATCAGATATAAAAATTTGTGAAAATATTAGTAAAAAGTTAGAAGAAGTAATAGGTGAAATCGGAAGCGGTAAGGCTGTTATTCAAAAAATGACTGATGAAATATCTGGTATAAAAGATGAGCTACGATCTATTTTAGATAATTTAAGAAAAGAAAAAAATACTAATAATAAAATAATGGAAAACGAATCAAATAAATCAGAATCTGGAAAAAATATTACATCCACAGCTAAAGGAGTAGAGGGAGGAATTAATGTTACAGTAAATTTGGGAGATGCAATAAAAGAATTGGTTGGAAAAAAGGAAATTATTACAGAAAAGGAACAAGATATTGAAAATAAATTAACACAAATAAGAGAACAATTAAGCAACTGTTTAAAAGAAAGAAATAAAATTTCAAGTGAACAAACGACATTGCAAAATGAAATAGGTGAACTGACTAGTACTATTTCTTCTGAAAAAGGTAAAGTTGAAAAATTAGAAAGCAAAATAAAAGAGTTAAATGATCAACTTCAAGCTGAAAAATCAAAAGCATCAAAAGCTGAAGAAGTAGAATCAACTGTTGCTACTTTAAAAAACCAAATCAATGATTTACAAGCACAACTTGAAACTGAAAAATCAAAAGCATCAAAAGCTGATCAAGCCGAATCATCTGTTGTTACTTTAACAAACCAAATAAAAGAGTTAAATGATCAACTTCAAGCTGAAAAATCAAAAGCATCAAAAGCATCAAAAGCATCAAAAGCATCAAAAGCTGAGCAAGCCGAATCAACTGTTGCTACTTTAAAAAACCAAATCAATGATTTACAAGCTCAACTTGAAACTGAAAAATCAAAAGCATCAAAAGCTGAGCAAGCCGAATCAACTGTTGCTACTTTAAAAAACCAAATCAATGATTTACAAGCTCAACTTGAAACTGAAAAATCAAAAGCATCAAACGCTGAAGAAGTAGAATCAACTGTTGCTACTTTAAAAAACCAAATCAATGATTTACAAGCTCAACTTGAAATTGAAAAATCAAAAGCATCAAACGCTGAAGAAGTAGAATCAACTGTTGCTACTTTAAAAAACCAAATCAATGATTTACAAGCTCAACTTGAAATTGAAAAATCAAAAGCATCAAACGCTGAAGAAGTAGAATCAACTGTTGCTACTTTAAAAAACCAAATCAATGATTTACAAGCTCAACTTGAAATTGAAAAATCAAAAGCATCAAAAGCTGAAGAAGTAGAATCAACTTTTGCTACTTCAAAAAACCAAATCAATGATTTACAAGCTCAACTTGAAATTGAAAAATCAAAAGCATCAAAAGCTGATCAAGCCGAATCATCTGTTGTTACTTTAACAAACCAAATCAATGATTTACAAGCTCAACTTGAAACTGAAAAATCAACTTTTACTAATTTAAATAAACAACTTCAGGCTGAAAAAGAAAAAGCATCTGAAGTTAAAAGTTTAGAGGACCAAATTCAAAAATTAAAAAATAGTCTCGAGGATCATCAAGATAGATTATCAGCATATGTAGAAACACTTCGAAAAAAAACAGAAACAAATGAAGCTTTGGAAAAAGAATTAAATGAAATGAAAGAAAAAATTAAAGAAATTAACAATGCGAATAATTTAATTCAATCATCTTTAAGTAAGTGCGAAACTGACAAGAAAACACTTAATGAAGAACTAAATAAAGCTAGACAAGAAATAATTTCGTATAAAAGGAGATTATTGAACTCTATGTATTTTGATTTGAAAGACGATAAAACAAAACATGATAATGTGAAAGATGATGATCTTGATAAAATGATTGATGAACATCTCAATCAATATAATGATTATGAAAAAAGAATAAAAGAACTAAATGAACTTTTAGTTTCAGCGGGTGATAATAATTCATTCCGGTTTAGTCAATTATTAAAAATTCCTGAAGAAGATAATGCTTTTATAAACAATCCAGATATACCTAGCATAAGTAATTTCAAATCAGAATTTCAAAGTTATATTAAAAATTTTACAAAAACATCTTTTACAGATTTTATAGATCCAGAGCTAACAATAATAAAAACACCCGATGCCGAAGTTGATTTTGACCAAGGTGTTATTAAAAAAAATTATATTATTCTTATAAAATATTTAATATTGATGCATCGTTTTTATTCAAGAGATCCTCTTTTGATGAGATATCAATCCATTATTGGATATGAAACCAAAAATCACGGTGAAGAAAATATTAAAAAATATGTAACATATATTAATAAAAATATAGCTGTAAGCTTATTTAGAAATATATATAATAATAACTTAGAACTTAAAAAGGATATTAACGCAAAATATGTAAAAACTGGAGATCTTAATATCATTGATGCATTTAGTATAGATATCGAAAATTATATACACAAATTCATTTTAGGTATCACTATTAACGAAGAAAAGGATGGTTTTATTCATAATACAGGAATTTATGATTTAATAAAAAAAGAAATTTTTCCGAATATGATTAGCTATACAAACTTTGTAGAAATTATAAATAGTTTGTATTATTTAAGAATACAATCAAATTACAACATAATTTCAAAAAAATTACTTGATACAGGAATTTTTGATGCAAGTAACTTAGATTTTTTTATAAAACAGAACGATGCATCATATAAAATCTCAACTGAAATTTTTTTAAATAATATAATGTTAAGATTATTTGAAACTTCAACAATTAAACTTCAAGAGTATGAAGTAATTTTAAGAATATTGTTGACTTATAACGCAAATTTATTTAATAATTTAAAAGTTCTTCAAAGAATCAAGGTGAATTCTATAAATCTTGATGAAATTGAAAAAAAACATTTATCACAAAATGAATTTGTTCAAACAATCTTAAGAATAAGAGGAGATGCTGATGGTGGATCATCTAATTGTAGATTCGATATTGAAAACGAAGAAGATATTAATAAAAATACTAAGATTATTAAATTGAAATATAGTGCAATAAATCGACAAGTTTATGATTTTAAAGATAATGGCACTTTTACCGAACTTAAATATTATACTGGAAACGAAAAAAATAATAATGTTCCACAACAAGAAATAATTTGTGGACCATATAATCAAATTTTTAATAAAAATCAAACAAATGAAGATATAGTTAAATCTGAATACATGAAATCACTTATAAAAGATATAAAAAATGGAACAATTCTATGTCTATTCGCATATGCTCCAAGTGGTGCTGGAAAATCTTTTACTTTTTTTGGTGATCCTAAAAATAACAAACTAGGTATATCTATTTTAATATGTAATCAAATGATAAACGATTATGATGAATTAGATATTGATATGTTTGAAATAGGTGCATTTTCTGATGGTGAAGAAAGCAAATTGACAAATTTCAAAAAGCAAACATTTAAAAAACAAAAAAAAGAAAAAGAATTTATTTGGGTTTCAAAAATTGAAACAATAATAGAAACAACTACTAGCACAAAAGGAAAAACAATTCGTTCATCTGAAACAACTCCAAAATCAGATGAATTTATAAATTTAGATGATTTTTTGATAAAAATGACCTCTGAAAGAAAAACATTTCCAACTCCAAATAACAAAGAAAGTTCAAGAACTCATTTATGTATTATATTTAATTTTAAAGGTAAAATATTTGCAATTTTTGATTTTGCAGGTGTAGAAGGAAGTTTTGATTGTGATAAATTACTTGGTAAATTTAAAGAATATTATAATAGTGAAATTATTCAATTTGAGACAACATATGATGATAATGCTATAAATAAGGAAGTTTCTAGAAGGAAAGCATTGAAATCAGATGACAAATTTTCATCTAATAATGAAAAAATACAAGCAATATCATTTTATTTTAAGCAAATTCTTGGTAATAACTTCATTAAATCTAAAATACCAAGGTTTATTATATCTTTTCTTACTTGTAACGGTATTATAAAAGACTACGAAAATAATAACAAATTAGGTGATGATGAAAAATTAGGTGATGATGAAAAATTAGATGATGATGAAAATAAAGTTATGAAAGAAATACTTAATGAAGGTAAAAGAGGATTAGGTTTTTTTGAAACTGAGATGGATATTTCTGAAGAAAAAATAAAAAAATTCAGTAAAAAAGAAGATGCGATCTATAAAACTTTTGAAGGTTTTATTGGCAAATTGGATACTGATTCTAAAATGATATCAACAATAAACAAAATTTCAAAATATATTAAGAGAAACGGGGATGAACTTCCTGACATTGTCGGAACAAAATATGATTCCGAGATTTATCTGCAAAACTTGTTTATAATTAGACAAGTTTATCGTTTTTATAAATTAACAAAAGAAAATAAAGAAATTGATAAACTTGGAAATGAAAATGAAATACAAACAAGAGAACAAGTCATAAAAGAATTTAATGACAAAAAAGAAAGTGCAACTAAAAACAAGTTGACAGCTATTTGTCGAGAAAGAAATAAAGAAGGTGTTCAAATAGTTAAAAACTTATCTTTGATAAGAAATTTCACTTCATATTTTATAAATTTAGTTTCTAAAAAATCAGACGAATTGTATTTCGAGCCTTTTTATAAAGACTGTTGCTTCTTTCAATGCAATCCTTTGTTTAAAGAATGTTTTAAAAAAACAAATGAAGATGAGATTAGAGTGAAAGAGAATGAAATAATAAATATGTTTTGCAGTAAAATTAAAAGTTTAACATCGATCAAAGAAGACAATGATGTTTTTAGAAAAATGAAAATATGCTATTTAGGTATTTTAAACGTATCTAAAAAAAATAATGACCCGGAGGTTTATCCAAATATATCATATTCACGATTACAAATTTTATTTGAGAGAATGAAAAATTTTCAGTTTTTAAACAATAATAAGAGTAATGAATTAAATAATATAAACTTTGAATTGGTCAAAGTTTTAAATCAAATTAGAATAAATTTTGGCGCGGATGTTTATATTCCATCATATATAACCGATGTTGATACCAAAGATTATTTAGAAAGTATGGAAAAAAATAAGGATCGTCAAAATTTATCAGTAATATATTTAAATGGGAAAGAACATAAAATACAAACTATAAACGATCAAACTATTGAAACAGTTGAAATTAATAGCCAACAAATTTTAGACCTGTCGCTTATAGGAGATAAAAAAAAATATACTGAATCATTGTTAACAATATTGTACGAGTATAATTCAATTAACCAAGTTGGGACCTTATTATACTTAAATAGTATAATACAGATGAATTCACCAGAATCTATGATTGCATGTAATTTAAAAGATAACGATTTTTTTGAAAAAATGTCAGTTGATATATATAAAGATTTCTTAAGTCTTATAAACAATGATTATAAGAAAATACGAGAGAATGTTGTAAAAACTTTCGATGAAAGTGCTGTTTTAAAAGGGACGGGTGATCAAGTAATATCTGGAGTAGAAGAATTAGAAGAGAATACCGAGGCTAATAGTGTGAATGATTCGGACGATACAAATTTGGAAGTAGAAGAAAGTGTGGAGACTTCTGAAGTGCATTCGGAAGACGCATCAACCCCACCACCAACAGACCCTCCAGAAGAGCCAAAAAGTGGCACCCTCAAAACCGGAACCATCGCTCAACCAAAATCCGCAAAATCCACAAAATCAGAACTGACGAATTCAAAATCCGCTCAATCAAAATCCGCAAAATCAGAACTGACGAATTCAAAATCCGCTCAATCAAAATCCGCAAAAACAACCATCGCTGGGGCAAGGCCAACAACTATCGCTAACAAAACCAATTCGAAAAAAATAACTAAATAAGTAGAAAAATTATTGATATAATAGATAAAATGATTCCAATCATTTTGTAAGTATTGATTTCGTTTCCAAAATATAAAATTCCTATCAAACTGACTGTAAGTATTGAGATTGTGTTTAATAATGTATATATAAACGAAATATCATTTTGTCTAAGTAATTTTAAATAAAGAAACGAAAGAAATGCATATAAAAGCATAGCATTTATTATATAACAAGGATTTGAAGTCTCAATGTATTTCTTCAAACTTGTTACAGGTAAAGATATAACAATACAAGCTAATAAAAACCATAATATAATCATTATTCTTTTTTATTATATTAAATGTATTATTAAATGTATTATTAAATGTATTATTAAATTTAATAATCCGCAATCTTATTTTTTATTATATATTTTTTGAATTTCTTTACTCACATCAACTATCAAGCCGCTGTAATTTCGTATAAATGTAGTCAAATTAATTGGAAGACTTTCTAATTTTTTCATGGCTATTTTAACCAATTGTTCCCTATCAATATCTGGATTAGACAATCTCAAATCAATATACCATGCAGACCATGCAGCACAATACCCAACTGGTTCATCATCTTCATTTCTCTTCATCCATTCTTTTTCTTTCTCTTGTTTAGTTTGGAAATTTTCAGCCGGTAGAAAAGACTGAGGGGGGTAATAATAAAGAAGTTCCGATCCTAATTTTCCATGAAATAATTCGAAAATTTTCTTATCTAAATTCGGAGGACTTAAACAAGAGCTAATAACTTTTCCAAAAGATTCAAATCTTTCTAAACTTTTATTTTGTCTATCATAGAGGATATAATTTGCGTGACCAGAATCTATGCATGTGAATCCGAATGGAAATACAACAAAACGTTTAGACGGGCATTGATTAAATTGTTTCCAAAAATTTTTCGGAACTGAAATATGACCATCCGAATCATCATTCGTCAACGAATCTAAAGTCAATATTTTATTTTTTTTACTCGTTTTGCGTTTTTTCTGAATCCATCTTAGTGAAACTTTTGTTTGTGCATCTGGAATTTCTTTGATGTTTTTAGGTAATAAAACACATGAATCATCATGAACATGATCATCACCATCTTCAAACCAATGAATATTTATATTAAAATCTATATTATAATTATTTGGGTGTACAACACAACAATTTTCGTGTTTGTGAGATAAAAAGTACATTACTATAACGTTAAAAAAAGGCGATCCTTCAAAAGACGTTTTTTTAATGTGTTTCTGACCGGCTGGAAAAATTATATCCGCATCCATATTCATTTATTAAATCTAAATACGGAATAAAAAAAATATAAAAAATAAATGATTTGGATTGTTATTGTTATTTCAATCATACTATTATTTTATATGTTAATTAGATGCATTTTTATGACTACAAAAAAAATGAAAAAAAAAATTATGTTTAAAAATTATTCAGATATATATTATTATTCTGAAGAAGATTCTTCAATAGATAAAAAAATGAAAATAAAAACTAAATTCTAATTCAATTTCAGAAAAATGAAGAAAGCTTATGAAATTAGTTTACAAATGTTAGAACAACGAAATTATTCTATATTGGATAGCGACGATGAACGTATTTTGGCTCAAAAACCAAATAATGAACCCATGTGTGTTTTTTTCACAACAGCTTCTAAATTTAATGTTGAAAGCATCCAAGAATACATTTTAATGATGAAAAAGATGAAATTGGATCATTCGATAATTGTTTATAAAGATAATGTCACACCTGTTGCCAAAAAAATTATCGATGAAACAAAGGAATTTAAAATTGAGTTATTTCAAGTAGATGAACTTCAATTCAATATTACTCAACATTATTTGGTTCCAAAACACGAAATGCATTGTAGAAAAGGGACTAAAGATTGCATTAAATTTAAAAAATTATACAGTGATAATTTTCCTATAATATTAAGGAATGATCCAATAGCAAGATTTTATGACTACGAAAAAGGAGATATGATAAAAATAACTGATTCCGATGGATATATCACATTTAGAATTGTAAAGTAATATAAAAACATGATTGAATACAAATAAACGATGGGCATTGATAAAACAGCTCTTGAATTAATACTATTATCTCAAAATTACGTAAAACATACAGCTGTTAATAAAAAAGCAAATATTTTGACATTAGGCAGGCAGCAAATTCATATTTTAAAAAATGATATTAATCATCTCTTGTATAAGTATAAATTTAATTCATTGATAGATAAATTCTCAATGTATAATTATTCTGAAAATCTTTTTAGAAATCTATTTGAAGACAGATCAAGATATCATGAAATATTTGTCGATTCCATTGATAATTCAAATTATGAAGGCGCTTCTATTATTCACAATATGAATAATCCATTTATATCATCTAAAAAATACCAATATATATACGATGGAGGAACAATTGAGCACATTTTCAATATTCCTCAGGTTATTGAAAATGTAATAGATATGCTAGATATAGATGGTCTTTTTGTTTCTATAACTTGTAATAATAATTTTTCTGGTCATGGAATATATCAGTTTAGTCCAGAGTTTTTTCTCAGTTCATTAAATGAAAAATATGGTATGAAAATAGAAGCTATTTATTTAGGAAAAGTTCACACTCCCTTTGAAGAATGGATGGACGTTAATGATTATAAAGGAGGTCGTAATTGCACTAAATTTGATAATACTGAACCAGTCTATATTTTGACTATAGCAAGAAAAATTTCTAATAAAAGAGAAAATCTAATTTCTAATAGTCCTCAGCAATATAGTTACGAACAAGTTGATTGGAAAAAATCATGATCTTATTCTACCTAATACTCTTTCTAATTTATTGATTATATTTGGGTTCGGAATAGCCTTACTACTCTCATAATCCTGAATAATTTTAACATTCAAAGATAATTGTAAAGCAAGTTCTTTTTGTGTCATTTTTTTTTCACATCTTAGTTGTGAAATTTTTTTACCCATCGACAATGTGACTTTTGGAATAATGAAAGTGTCCTCTTCCTTTTCTATTTTACGAAGTTTACTTGCGTCGACATCAGATTGTTTATTACAAACATTTTTATTTACAGATGATACTATTACGGGATTTGTTCGCTTGAGTCTATTAATATACTGATTATTAGTTTCATCTTTTTTTCTTTCACCTGTTTTATTCCAACCAACTTCATTCCAATCTTGAAAATTTTGCATTTTATTTTATTTATATTTATATAATTTTTTATTTTTAAATTATATAAACTCGTAAATTATTTCAATGGACAAGTTTTTAACATTTTTTCTCGTAGATAGAAAACAAATGAATATCTGTCACCATCTCCTTTTTTTTCTGAATTACAATGCCATTCATGAACATTCATAGCTAAAAAATCACCATTTCTACAATCAACTCCGATTCCATATTGAGGAAACATTGTGTAAGCACCTTCATAATCATCTGTATCAGACGAGACAACAAGATTACCAAACCCTTCTCTTAAATCACCGCTATCTCGATGTAATGCCGTTCTGAAATTTTTATTTACAGTAACAGTAGTAAAAATTGTATCTTTAATTACATAATCCTTATGAATTTTATTTATAGCACTTTTCTGTATTTTATAGTGTTTAGGAACTAATTTTTTATAAAGTCTATCTATTTTTTTGAATATTGGTAAACAATTTTTAAATTTATCCATATGTTTTGTTGTAAAAGCAGTTGTTCTACAACCTTTTTTCTCTTTACTTGAAACAGCACTTCGGAAATTCGAAATTGTGTCATAAAAGCCTACAATACCACTTTTAATTCGTTTTTTATTAGGAGGGGATACAATAGTATATTCTTTTCCACTTTTTTTTGAACGAATAGTCTTTAAATATTTTGATCTATCTTTTTTTGGAAGACCCGCCTCGGTTAGTCTTCTACTTGAAGAAGCAGCTTTTTCAAAAACTTGTAATTCTAGACAATCTTCTTCCTTTATAACATTTTTTCTAAATTTTAAAAGAATTTCACCTTCTTCTGTATATATATCAATGTTGGTTTTGTATATTTTACATTCAGTGTCGTTGAAGAAAGTTCCTTCTTTGTCCAACATTTCTTCATCGGATAATATTTTTTTCACGATAAGTTTTTTGATTACCATTTATTAAATAATAATATTATATTTTTAATTTTTCAAAAGCATTCGAAGTTGCTATCAACTGTCTATAACAATCAATCAATGAATTATGGACCGAGTCTTTTTTATATTCAATCATTTTCAAATCTATATTAGCAATGTCAAAAAGCGTTCTACTGTCTCTTATATTCCAAAACTTCCAAGGTATATTGATTTCACAAGCCCTATATGCATTTTCTAAAATAACTGAATCAAAAGAACCCTGTGACCAAATAAAATTGCTATTAGAAACAAAATTAGACAATTCGATTAATGCTTCTTGGATAGACTTTCTATCTGGATGATTAATCGCTTCATATCTGACATCTTTGATTTGATCTTTCCACCATTTTATAGTAGAAGCATCAGATTTCAAGCCAGCATTTTTACACGATTTAATGTCTATCCTAATATATAAAGTTTCATAATCATCAAATATGAAATTACGCATCCCTCAGACTGATTGTTTTCAATTAATTTTCTAGAAGCTTCTGAATCTTTTGAGTTTTGTTTTCTGTATAGGTCTGATCTATATATAACCATCACATATTCTGCTTTTTTTTATTCTTTCTTCTGCTTCCTAAACGATTTTTTTTGGCTGGGGGGAGGAACTTTTTTTGATCTTTTTTGTTTCTTTTTGACTGATTTCCTTCTACCATCGGCATTTGGCAACAAGCTAACTAAATCTCTCTCTTCATTATATTCTAAAGTAGAGAGAGTCAATCTCAAAGGGTTCACTTCTGGAACTAAATACCTGCCATATCCACGGATTCTATCCTTCACCAGCACCTTCATCATAGCGATGGCCCTCTCTCTACTCCACGGTTCACTGAGTCCGGCATTCACAAAGGGCAGGAAGAAATCGATGGGCTTGTTATTTCTATCTGATTCCTCGGGAATAGAATTGAACGCCCTTATCACTCCCGTGGCAAAGCTTTCATACACATCGCTCTTTATATCAATAAACCGAGGATCCATGTCGGCATCGAAACTAGTAGGACCAGTAACAAATGACATGATATCCCCCATCATTTCCATAGCATCAGGGACTACATGAGAGAAAGCGGCTAGAGGAGTTGTATCATCTGACACGGGAGCAGCACTGGCAGCTTTAGCACTATTGAGAACAGTAAAGAATTTAGAGGCATTCATGTTCCTAGCCTTCATTCCTTCCCAAGCATCTACTACTCCATACGGTCTATTCTTTCTCACTGCCATTTGGAAAGCAGTCTCACCATCTTCATTAACAATGGTGTCATCAGCTCGTTCCATCAATAGTTGAGCCAGACAGCTACGACGGTCATAGAAAACTGCCCTCATCAAAGCAGTGTTGCCATTATTACTTCTCACATTTAAATCAGCCCCGGCAGATATCAACTGTTTAAGTACTTTCTCTTTACCATTAGAAGCAGCCATCATCAAAGCAGTGGGGCCACCTCTAACTCTACTATCAAGTGCAGCCCCGTTGTTGATGTTGATGAGAATGTTGATGAGATAGTCCACGATGGAGGAGTGACCTTGATCACTAGCCGCTATTAAAGCAGTGAAACCAATATAATCAGTGCTGTCTAGACTAACCCCATCGTCATACAGTCTCGTCACTTCATCCAGGTCTCCCCTCCTAGCTGCTATAACTATCGCATCATCGTTCCTTCTTACTATTGCAGGTGGACTTCCTACCGAGGGTTCTTTTGTTTCTTCAGAACCCCCCTCCATTCCATCTTTATAAATATTTAATCTTTTTATACCTGTAATTCTTGACGAACGTCGTTTTTTTACATTAGATTTTTTCTTCCTGTTCTTAATAGATCTTTTTTGTTTCTTAATAGATCTTTTTTGTTTCTTATTTGATTTTTTTGATTTCATTATTTATTATTTATTTTTTATTTTTTATTTTTTATTTTTTATTTTGGTTCTTTTGGTTCTTTTTCCATTATCCAATATGAAATCTGTTCTAACTTTTTAAGTTCTTCGTTATTTTTACATAAGGGATTTCACTTGATGCGTGTAGTTGAATTTGTTTTAAACCAAAATATTTAGAAAATGCATAAATTATAGCATGTCCTGTTGATGGCAAAGTGCAAGTAGAATTTATGGTTTCTATATACAACATCAGATAGTGCTAGAAGAATCGTCAGAAATGTCTTCTGGTCTGGACATTATTTCAAATTCTATTAGTTCTAACATGTTTAGTCATTTTTTTTGTCTTTCTTTTCGTTTAAATTTGTATATTTTTATACAACTAATTGAAATTAATTTAAAGAAATGTGTATTTTATAATAAGAAGCGATGCTCGAGCGGTCTAAGAGAGTTGACTTAAGATCAACTGTATTCGTACTCGTGGGTTCGAACCCCACTCGCTTCAAATTAATTTAAATAAAAATTATTTAAATTAACAAGGGTGTAAATTAACCATTATCAAATGCATTTTCTACAAATTTTATTATCATCATAATTTATGGTTTGACATTTGTTCCAATATTCTAGATCTTTTTTATAAATCATAACATTTTCATCATTTTCATAGTCATCATTTTCATTATAATCTTTATTGAAATATGGAAAAACTGGTTTAGATATCGACTTGTTAAAAAACATTTTTCTAAAACAATTAATACATAAACTATGATTACATTCTTCTCTTTTCACAGTCATATTAGTTAGTTTTGAACACAATAAACATTCAGCGTTTTCAACACGTTCGATAATTCTTTTTTTGTTTTCGTAAGGTAAATCTTGACAATCTTTACAAAATTCATCATCTTTATTGATTTCTTTGAAACATATAGAATAGTTTTCGCATTCTTTTGTATTTTTTGGTTTTAATAAGTAATTTGGAACCAAACAACATGAATCTCCACTGCAAATATATTTAAAATCGGACATCTTTTTTTATTTTATATTTTATAAGTTTTTAAACTTAAAAAATATATTTTTCAATATAAAAATAAAATAATGATTGAAAATCAAAATCAAAATAATGTTGAATACAAGGAGGTTGATATGACTGATAATAGTTTAGTGTATTACTCATTTTATATGTATAATAGAGCCGTATCTAATTTAAGATACTTTAAAACTTTAGAAAATAAATTTGAAGCGAATGAAATTATAAATGATTTATATTTAGGATCTATAAGTTCATGCTACGATTTCGATGAACTTAAAAAAAAGGGGATAACTCATATAATAAGTGTAATGGCTGGATTTATACCACCTTTTCCCGACGATTTTAAATATTTAGTTATAAATGCTCTAGATAATGAAAACAATGACCTTTCAGATAGTTTTAAATTCAGCAATGAGTTTATAGAAAATGCACTTGATGATAATGGTAAAGTTCTAATACATTGTATGGCTGGTAGAAGTAGAAGCGCTACTATACTAATTGCATATTTAATTCATACTCTAGGTATAGATGTCGATAACATTTTATTGGCTGTCCAAAATAAAAGAAATATTGTTCAACCAAACTTAGCTTTCATGATTCAACTTAAAAAATATCATCACGATAAGTACTATTTAGATTTATAAACATACATCGTAATAATATATAATGCCACTATATGTTGTCACCAATGTTTGTCACACAGATTATTACAAAAGAGATTATACTTCTAGTAAAGTAATGAGTATTCATGAAAATAAAATGGATGCTTTAATAAAAGCCATTAATTATAACTTTGAACAATGGAAATATTTTACAGAAACTAATGGGGATGTGGGTGATTATTATGCAAGCGATTTCATGGATATTGTTGATAATGAATATCATGATATTTCATATTCCTATTCAGAAGATGATTTTTTTTGGAAAGTTTTCGAGAAAGATATTTCAAACTTAAATTTCGATCAATATAAACTTCAACAAATATACGATATAACTATAAATTGTTTAACTAATTCTAATTACGCTGAATTTACATTGGCTCCTTCATATGATTTATATCAAATCGATGAAGTTGAAGCCACTTGAAATCTTAAATTTGTTTTTATTTCTTCCCATTTAGAAGAATTATCGTCATCACCTAGTTTTTCAGTGATTAATTCTTCACTTTTTCTTATAAAATCTTCAATATTTTCAATATTATCTTTTTCTAGTATAAGAATTATATTTTCCCATTTTTTTAATTCATCATCTTTCATATTCAATCTAATTCTGTATTTTAATTGACTTACATTATTGTTGAATAGTAATGGTGTATAAACTAAATTCTGCAAATCTTTTTTTATAAAATCCCAATTACCTTTAGGATCATATTTATTTTCTAAATATTTTCCTGTTTCGTATAATTCAAAATTTTCATCCCTACATAAGTCTTCATTTGTCTTATAAAAATCAATAGAATTTTTTCCATATTGAATATAAGTTTCAACTATATCTATCAATTCATTTCGGAGATTTTCTTTGTATTTGTATTCGTATTCAAGATCATTTATGCAAATTTCAATATGTTTATTTACAATATCACACTCTTCATCTATTTGAGAATTTTTTAGAATTTCCATAAGAATTTGAGTAAGGAAATCTTTATTTATTTTGTTCTCAAGTGAGTTCATTTATATATAATATATAACAATATCTGTTTAAATATATTATATACCCTTGTCTTTATCATTATACCCCTTTTGAATATCTTTATGAAAAAATGAAAAAAATTCATGCTAAAAAAAATTGATTTTTTTCACATTTTTTGGCTTATAATTCAACTTTGTTTTCTGAAACCAAATCAGTTAAAATGACCACGAAACTAACCAAGATTTTCATTGAATTCGCATCTGATATTGTATCAGGAAATACTTCTCTCGAACAAGAGGAAGTAAAATCCATTCTATCAAAGAAGGATATAAGACAACAATTTGAAGAATTTATAAAGACTAATAAAATCAAACAAAAAAAGGAAAAAAAAGATCCCAAGTCTGATGAACCTACGAAGCCTAAAACTTCCTACATCATTTTTTGTTCAGCTGAAAGAGATTCTGTGATTGAAGCAAATCCTGGGATTGATCACAAAGAAATTTGTTCTTTACTTGGACAACGCTGGAAAGAGATTCAATCAAATGACAAGGATCTCTTTGATAAATATAATGATTCTGCGCTAAAGGAAAAAGCTGAATATGAGGAAAAGATGAAAGAATATAGAATTCTTCACAATATTCCAGAAAAGATTGAAAAAGTGAAGAAGTCTAAGGTTGTAAAGACTGAAAAGGCAGAGTCACCTTTCTACTATTATCTTAAGGATATGGAGGCTGAGGTGGCTTCAGCCAATCCTGATATGAAAAAGAAGGAGATTCATGAAAAGATCAAAGCTGACTGGAAGGAATTAAAGGATGAAAAGGATGATATTGTGAAAAAGTACAAACAAATTGCAATCCGAAAGAAAAATGAACTTAAGACTGCTGTTACAGCATCAACACAGACTTCTCCAATCCATCCGACGTCACCACCACCTTCTACCCCTTTACCTACAATCGCTCAGATGTCACTACCTTCATCTCCAGTTAGATCTCTAGACCTTTCTTCACCTATCGAATCTCCTCCAAAAAAGAAGGAAGATGATGGAGAACAAAAGAAGAAGAAAAAGAAGGATAAAACTGATGGTGAACAAAAGAAGAAAAAGAAGGAAAATGATGGAGAACAAAAGAAGAAAAAGCTAATGAAGAAAAAAGTTGATGAAGAGGATGAAGAAGAGATATTTTGATGATTAAAATGAGTATAATTTAATAATAAATATATCGTAAGTTTGATTTGATTTTTTTTATAAACATATTTAAAAATGTAAATGATTTAAATTAAAAATGGTACATATTGCAGTTTTATTAATGGTAAAAAATGAAAAAATAAGACTACCGGTAACTCTTAATAGTCTAAAAGGGTTTGTTGATTCATTAGTCTTATTTGACACTGGTTCAGAGGATGAAACTATTGAAATCGCTAAAACTTTTTGCGAAGAAAATAAAATACCCTTTCATTTAAAACAGGGTAGTTTTGTGAATTTCTCTATTTCAAGAAACGAATCTTTAGAATTTGCTGACACTTTCCCTGATATTGACTATCTTTTAATGATGGATGTTAACGATGAATTAGTTGGAGGAGAACATTTAAGAAAATACACTGGAGAATACATTAATGACCCCTCTTCTGGATTTCTTCTTAGCCAAGAATGGTTTTCAGGACAGCTCGATAAATACTATAATGTTCGTTTAATTAAACCAAGAAAAGGTTGGAGATATGTTGGGGCAGTGCATGAATATATTAAGACCGATATAAAAGAATTTGAAGGACACCCTATTGTTAAACTTCCAGATAATGTTGTTTTGTATCAAGATAGAACTCAAGACGATGATAAATCTGGTAAAAGATTCAAAAGAGATAAAGAACTACTTCTCGCAGAATTTGAAAAAGATCCAACTGAACCTAGAACGGTTTTTTATTTAGCACAAACATGCTCGTGTTTAGATGAAAAAGAGGACGCATTTTACTACTACAAAATTCGTTCAGAATTAGAAGGTTTTCAAGAAGAGAAATTTCATGCATTTTTAAGAGCCGGTGAAATTTCTCAAAAACTAAATCATAGTTGGCATGATTCTTATATATGGTTTTTAAAAGCATTCGAACATTCTTCAAGAGCAGAACCTATACTTTTTATGGCTATTTATTATATACATATAAAGAACTGGATTTTGGCATTCACTTATATTAAATTGGCGTGTAGTTTAAATTACCCATCGGATTCTATTCTATTTGTAAACAAAATTGATTATGATTATAAAAGATGGCATTTATTAGGAATAGTTTCATATTATGTAGGACAATATCAAGATGGTAAAATTGGTTGCTTGAACGCAATTCAATATTGTATAAATACTCAAAATTGTAAATTCGACAGTGCGATAGACGAAAAGAATCTGAAATTTTATCAAGACAAAGAATTCGAAATGAACAATCAGCATGTTTTGGGAAACTCTACCAACAATCATCAAACACCAATTAATAGCACACCTCAACAATCCATTCAACAAGTACCAAGTCAAATAAATTCTTCTTCAGAATCAAATAGAAATATAACCTATGAAATTATAACCAAAAAGAAATTTCTTGAAACTAAAATTGAAGAACTAAAAAAAGAAACTCCTTCATTATCTAGTAAACAATTGAATGTAAGGGCAAACATGCTCTGGAAAAATCGCCCTAAATCATCATAAAAGAAAAATTATATTTTTATTATATTTTTATATAATAAAAAATGAGTGATATTGGAGAAATTGTATTAAATTTTCTTTTCATAAGAGACCAACTTAAAATTTATCATTGGACAACAACTAGTTATGCCAGACATAAAGCTAGCGATTCTTTAGTAGATAGTTTGACTGACAAAATGGACAAATTCGTTGAAGTCATCCAAGGTATTCATTCAAAACGATTGATAATTCCAAAAAATAAAATTTCATTTAAAAATGAAAGCGATGATTCCATAGTTGTTCTATTAGAAAATTTTAAGCATTGGCTTATTAAAATACTACCTAAATATATTAAAAAAAATACCGATCTGATTACTATTAGAGATGATATTCTGTCTGATGTAAATAATACTCTATATTTATTCACATTCACACGATAAAAATTACATCTGTATCTTTTTGAAATAATCTTTCTGGTAGATGTTCTAATAAAACATCACATAAATAATTATAACATTCATTTTTATCTTCTTCTGTGCGTTCTGTCTCATTATCAGATAGTAAGATTTCTATCGTATCTATTTTCTTTGAATATTTTTTCGATCTTGTTCCATAAAATACAGCTTCACCTACATCTTCTGGTGAAATATCACCATTAGTGATTTTATATTTATATTTATTATTAACCGTAATTGAAAAATCATGCAAACCTATTTCTATAAATAAAATATTACTAACAACTTCTTCTTTAGTCTCACTTATTTTCATATTTTTTAATTTATTAACGACGCGTGAAGTATCATCATAAACATGCATCGCCAACATTTCATCTAAAGACGAAACATTTATTTTTGGCTTGAATTTTGGTTCATTTATATCCTTTAAAATTTTTGAACATGATTTTAAATGATCTTCTTCCATATCATCGGTTGATGATTCCAAACAAAACCAACCAAGATTTGCATTTTCAGCACACTTAGATAATAAAGATTTAAATTTTATGATTCGAATATTTTCCCTTTGTGTTTTAACACTATGACAATTTGGGCACAATGCTTGTAAATTTTCGAGACTATCATCGTTAGATATTGAATGAGGTATAATATGATCTGTTTGATATGTAGGGGGTAAAATGGTCTCGCATTTACAACAAATATAGTTTTGTCTATGTGCAACTTCTTTTTTCACTGATTCACTTAGTTTTCTTTTACGGCTCATTATATATTATTGTAATTTAGTCTTTAAACCACCTCTACAAATCATCTTCAAAATGTGTTGAAACTTTGGGATTTCTGAATAAAATCCAATATAAGTCCCAATAAAAAAGTGCTATACCTAAAATTAGCAATATTCTATCTGAATTATTAAGTCCTTTAAATATCAATATAGGTGCAAAAATAAAAATTGCAAAATATCTTCCGATTTGATCTGTGAACATTTTTATTTTATAAAATAAAATATAAAATATAAAATCAAATAAAATGAACTTCGACGAACAAAAAAGATATAGTTTAGAATCGATAAAAAAGTCAGATATTATAAAAGAACCTTTTTTTCATGTTTTCATTGAAAATATATTATCTCCTGAATTATATTCAAATATTATTGAAAAATGTAAAACTTTCAAAAATCCAAATGTTGTTCAAAATAGAAATCAAGACAGTAATATATTCATGAACAGACGCTATAATTTCACAGATTCAAATGACGAAATAATCCTGCTTTTTAAACAAATTTTTGAAGACGCTGATATAAAACAAGCTCTTTTTTCAAAGTTTTTTGTAAACTCTTCGACATTTTTAAAAAATATTAAACTCCATGATAAAGAATTTGAAGTTGTATTCACTGAAAAAAATAGATTTCAGAATATTCACGTTGATATTCCTTCGAAATTCTTATCCTTAGTATTTTATTTACCTGAAGTATCGACTCCATTTGAACTATCTGAGTCTGAAATTGCAAATAATTCAACCGTTTTATATGATAAATCAATGAATCCCGTTCATTCCGCTAAATATAAATCAAATTCTGTATGCGTTTTTGCACCACATTTTTATTCATATCATGGATTTGCAACTACAATTGAAAGAACGGCAATCGTGTTATTTTATATAGATGAAAAACTATTGAATGAGCATGATTCTAAAATCGCTGAAGTTGATAGACAAAAAAGAAAAGAAATAGACTTTAAAACTTTTAAAAATAATATATTACTCAAACTAAAAGAATTTCATCTTATCGAATACAAAGACAAAAATCTAGAAGAAATTATGAGTGATTGTAAAATAAATTCACCAAATGGACGGATTGTATGAAGAAAAAAGAATAAAATTTGGAAAACAACTTGATAAATAAAATATAACACACTTATTTTTTACTTATAATAAATAAATGAAGATATTAGAATTTTTTATTAGATCGCTTTCGATTTTTAATTTATATAAAAATAATGACATTTACATTTTCAAAGATTATGACAATGTTATAATTGATTCATCTCTGAATAAAACTATTCCAATAATAAACGAAAACTATAATACTACATACACAGAACAACCCTGTATTTTTAACAAATTGGAAAAATATAAATACAACGACGATTTCAAACTATTAAAAAGAGATAGTTTAAAATATCAAAAACAGGTTGATATCAATATACTTTCTTTATATCATGATCATTTTTGCATATCGAATCAAAATAATAAAGTTATACAAAATCTTATTTTAGATAACAATGAAAGTAAAATACGTTGGTTGCGACTCAGGATTGACAATAACATTGATAAGTTGTCACAATTACAAGAAAATAGTGCTTATTTCAAGGAATCAATTGATTTAGAAATTAAAACCAAGGGTCTGACGAAGAAACTTAAAAAAGTAGAAAATTTGAGAATGAAATATTTTGAAAAAGAAATCAATGAAACTAATGATAGAATAGACCTGCTTAGGTTGAAATTTAATATCATAGAAAATATTAAATACAAAAAGGATTTATTTAGTGTTGAATATACTGATACTTATTCTGAATTATTTACGGAAAAACGATTGTATTATAATAAGATTTTGAAAGAAAAAAAAATTTGTTGCTGTCATAAAAATCCATAAATTTGTTTAGTAGAGTTTATACTGGAAATATTCTCCGCATTCATCTAAATTAATATATCTTAGTTTTTCAAAACGGGTTTTCGCTTCAATGTACCCTTTTCCAAAAGGAGGCGTATATCTTATTTTTAGAACATTTTCATACAGTTTATTGAACTTAATTAAACATAAAATATATCTTCTAAACAAAGCTTTATTATCTTTTTTTATTTGTTGTCTAATTTTAAAGATTTCTTCGTTTACTATTTCAAAATTAAAGTCCTTATTCATTAAAGACAATTCGATACAAGATGCAGATCTTGTATCGTTACACATATAACAATTACACCCAAATTTAATTCTATCATAAATGGGTATACTCATAACCTTATTATAATTATACGAGAGCTCACTGTCAGTTAAACAATCATGACAATTTCTACAGTTATTACAAGACATATTCATACGAATAGAATCAACTTTCAAAATTTAAATCAATTTTTGAAAATTTAAATCATTCTTTGCAAAATTTTTGTTTATTTTAAAAATTTCAGTTTTTAAAAAATCGTCAACACACACACACATTTTTTTTCAAAAAATCAATAAATGACAAAAGAAGATGTTTTTACAATCTCAACAAAATAAAAAATATTAAACTGATTTAGAGTTTAATATTTTAAAAAATACATGATTTTCCGCGAATATTTGTTAATTTTAACAAATTTTTGTTAATTTTAACAAATATTTGTTTTTTTTAACAAATTCAGTTTTTAAAAAATCGTCAACACACACACACATTTTTTTTCAAAAAATCAATAAATGACAAAAGAAGATGTTTTTGCAATCTAAACAAAATAAAAAATATTAAACTGATTTAGAGTTTAATATTTTCAAAAATGTATGATTTTCCACGAATATTTGTTTATTTTTAACAAATATTTGTTTTTTTTAACAAACATTTGTTTTTTTTAACAAACATTTGTTTTTTTTAACAAATCCTTTTTAAAAGAATATTTTCTATAAATAAAATGAGTTGTGAATTTTGCAAAAAAGTTTTAAGTTCAAAAAGTAATTTGAATTATCATCAAAAAAATAATAAGACCTGTTTATTGATTCAACAAAAAATAAATGAAAATGAAATTGAAATAGCATTAGTTGATTGTGAATTTTGCAACCAATCATTTTCTGAATCGAATCTTGTAAAACATTTACAAAAATGTAAAACGAGACCATTAATTGAAACTTTTAGAAAAGAAAAAGATAAGGAGATTCAAATTATAAGAAAAGAAAAAGATAAGGAGATTGAAATTATAAGAAAAGAAAAAGATAAGGAGATTGAAATGATTAGAAAAGAAAAAGATAAGGAGATTGAAATGATTAGAAAAGAAAAAGATAAGGAGATTGAAAAACTTAAAAAATTTGTGAAAAAACTGAAAAATAAAAATTCATATTTAACAATCGAAGTTCACGCTTTGAAAGTTGAAAATGGAATATACAGTAAAGATCACAAAGAAATTATCAATATGGCTAAGGAACCAAAAACTATCATAGGAAATAATTTTTTTTCAGATTCGGAAAAAATAAAAGAAATTATCAATACAAGATTAGATCGTTTCGACATTGCTGGTGGTCAAAAAGGTATAGCTCAGTTTGCATTAAATAATTTACTAAAAAATGATGATGGTATGCCAAATTACGTATGCACAGATCCGAGTAGACATATTTTCAAATTTCAGAATGAAGATGGTCAGTTTGAAAAAGACGTAAAAGCAACTAAACTAACTAATTTATTATTTGATGGAGGATTGAAAGATAAATCTTATGATATTGGCAAAAAATTATGGACTAAAGAAGATGGAAGTCATGATAGTGAAAAATTTCGAATGTATCAACCAAAAATTTACGAAATAAACTCAATGAATAGCGATAACTCAAGTTTTAGGAATGAACTAGTATGTTTAACAACGACAAAGTGATTTTTTTATACTAATAATTTTAAGTATAAAAAAATTTAAATGTATATCAAGTTGATACTGTTTTCAAATCATAAATAAATATCTGAATGAAAAATAAATTTAATTTTTTTAAATAGTATAAAAATATTTATATATATCCTAACTTTTTAAAAAGAAGAATTTCATCGACACACATCTTTAATTTCAATACTACATTTGAACATAACTTTTTTTTATATTGAAGGTAATTTTTTTAAATCACCCCTATTTTCACCTTCATTTTTTTGCTCCCCCACTTGGGGGAGCGCTACTTTATAATCAACATCCATAATAAACCCTTTTTCTAAAAATAGAAGAATCTTCAAACCTCAATTAAACATGTTGTCAAGCAGAGAATTCTGCTTCGCCGAAGTCCCACGAGTCCTCTTTACAAGCCGCACTGCTGCTATGGAGGTACTCAGAAATACGGCATTCAAAAAAATTACTCTTGTTTTCGAGGCCAAAAGCTTTCATGAAATCGAAAGGGTTCTCTTCGTTATAAATTTTGTTAAAATCTAATTGAACAAGTAGACGATCTGCAACATATTTGATATATTGTGTCATTAGATCAGAATTCATTCCAATAAGTCTACAAGGAATAGACAAAGTGATAAACTCAATTTCAATTTCCACTGCTTCGCGAAGTATTTCTTCTATTCTTTCTTGTGAAACTTTATTATTCAAATGATTATACATAAGAATTGCAAATGAACAATGTAGCCCCTCGTCACGGCTAATCAATTCATTTGACTTGCCCAATGCCTTGGTCATCTTGTTTCGATTTTTTAACCAAAAAATTGAGGCGAAACTAGCGCTAAAGAACACCCCTTCTACAATGGCAAAAGCAAGTAATCTTTCTTCAAAAGGTCTATCGTTATTCATCCATTTTAATGCCCAATTAGCCTTCTTTTCTACGGCAGGAATTGTATCGATCGCATTAAAAAGCTCTTCCTTTCTCTTAGGATTCTTTACTAAAGTATCTAAAAGAAGAGCATATGTAATCGCATGAACATTCTCAATCATTCCTTGAAATGCATAGAAATTTCTAGCTTCTGGAGCCTTAACTTCAACACAAAAATTCTTAATAAGATTCTCTAAAACAATCCCATCTGCTCCAGCGAAAAAACCCAAAATATTTTCAATGAAAAATCTTTCATTATCAGACAAACTTTCCCAATCATTTAAATCAGCTGAATAATCGATTTCTTTTGCACTCCAAAACATACTTTCATGCTGTTCAAAAGCTTTCTGTAATAAAGGATATTTCAAAGGAAGTTGTGTAAAACGACCGTTGTCATCGGTCAATAAAGGTTCTTCTAATCTGTTATTTGAATTCATGTTTTGCATTTGTCTTGTCTAAAATTAGAAAACTAAATTAAAAAAATCATTTTTTTAATTTTGAAAAATAAAAAAAGGTTATATATTTTAGTTATATATTTATTTTAAAGTGCAAGAGAATTTCAGAATTTCAAAAACAAAAAGAAACTATATTTTGTATACAATCATTATTTAAATTAGAAATATTATAAAATATCTTTGTGATTCTTGAACAATCCCTCCTTTTTTCCTTCTTTAATTTTCTAATTACTTCTACATTTTCACCTTCTATTGCGTGATCAATAGAATTTTTTCCATTCTTGTCTTTTTTGTAGATATCAGCACCGTATTTTATTAGTAACTCGACATTTTTTTCATTTCCTATTCTGGATTGAAACATTGTAGGGGTCATAGTTTTAGTGCATATCATTTCATTATTGAATAACATATCAGATGATTGTTTGAATTCTAAATTGGGATTTGCACCATTTGCTAATAAAAATTCAGAATATTTTGTAGTTTTTCTACCACAAAAATGAAATGATAGATTTAATAATGTCAAATGGCTTTGTTGATTACCGGGGTAACAATTTATTATTTTTACTACTTCATCTTTCGGAATATTTTTTAATAAATTTTTCATATGTTGCAAAGGCTTCGAACTTATAATTCCTTGTCTTAGTTCTTTTTCTATCTTAAAAAAATCTTCAGAAAGCATTATTAAAACTCTTTTGAAATATCTTTAAAAAAAGTATTAAAAAAATCATTTTTTTATATACCGAAAACGTCGTCTAACATATTTTTTTCATTTGGATCTAATAAATCAACATCATAAATCATATCAGTTGTTTCGTTTTCATCAGACGATTCATATATAATTGGTAAATGTTTTTTAGTTAGATAATTATTTAAAAACTTTATTGGTAACTCAGGTTTTTTAATTTTAACAAAATCATCATCAGGTGAAATTTTTCTATTTTCACCCGAATTCATATCCGATTTATTACTACTGTAAATCAGACCCATTTATATATTTATTGTATAGAGTATAAAAAATAATTTAAATTTATAATTTAGAGAATTAAAATTAAAATATTAATACTATATTAATGTCATTACCAGATTACTACGAAATATTAAAAGTTCCTAGAACAGGGACAATTGAAGAAATAAGAAGTTCTTATAAAAATCTAGCGAAACAACATCACCCTGATAAAGGAGGCGATAAAGAAAAATTTCAAGAAATTCAAACTGCATACGAAATTCTTTCAGATGATAATAAAAAAAGAGAATATGATTTTCAACGAAATAATAGCGGAGGTATTCCTAATTTTTTCCAGCAACATCAACAGCAACAGCAATTTCCATTTAATTTTTTCAATTTCACAGCCAATATGAATAATAATGGTGATAATAGAATGAAAAAAAAAGATGAAATTTATAATTGTAAAATAAACTTGAAAGAAGTTTATTTCGGAACTTTTAGAAAATTTCATATAGTTAGAAAAACGATATGTGAGAAATGTAATACAGAATGTCATAATTGCAATGGAACAGGCTTCGATAAAAATAATCAACGAATTCAAATCGGACCATTTTTACATATTCAAAATCAAATATGCGTTCTATGTAATGGTCAAGGATTTAAAAAACTTCCTTTTTGCGAGAATTGTGATAATAGTGGATTGAAAATTAAGGATATAAATATTGAGATTTTAATACCTAAAGGAGTTGAGCATGGAAAAACTTATTCATATGAAGGATGTGGTGAACAGGCAATGAAGAAAAACGAAATCAATGGAAATTTTATCGTCATAATTGAAATAATAGATGATCCATTTTTCAAACGAGGTAATAATTTTGATCTAATGTTCGAACATCAAATATCTTTAAAAGAATCTATTATTGGAAAAAATCTAATCATTCCTCACATGGAGGAAACATTTGTGGTCGATATTAAACAATTTTGTATAATCAATCCGAATAGAAATTATATTATACCCAAGAAAGGTTTACAAGATGAACTTGGAAACAAAGGAAATTTAATATTAAAATTCAAAATAAATTACCCAGATAGATTTTTAAATGAAACTGAATTGAAATTATTAAGAGATGTTTTTGAAAAAATTGAAATTTGAAAATTTTTATAAAATAATCTTAAAATAAAAATGGAATACGTCACAGAGCTTACTAACACAATAACTTCTTATATTTACTCGTTTTTTGAAAAAGAAGAACATTTTCTTTTCAAAAAAATCGAAATGTCGTTTGTCAATGATGTTGATGAAAAAGAAGTTGATGAACTAGTGAATTCAGTAAAAAAAGATATCGATGATGAAAAACAAATGGTTGAACTTGAAATTAGATATGAAAATTTGGTTAGAGACTATGATGAAATGATTTCAAAAAACACGTTTGAAGACAACGAAGACGAAAATAATGATAACAATAACGACGATGGAAAAGTGTTGATTCCTGTATAAATTCTAATTTTATATATATTTTGTTTGTCAATATATATAAAAAACCCAATATATATAAAAAATATCAATCATCCTCACTGCTATCATGAATGTTTTCAAATATCTCATCGCCATTAACGTAACATTTACCATCACTTATATATTCTTCAATAAAAGCACCATCTCTTTTTGGTAGTTGTGGTATTTTCGGTGGACTTAAAAACGATGTAATTGAATTTTTAAAATTGTTTATTATTTCTGTTATTTCATCTAGTTTATTAAATCCTGACCACCATTCAACTATAATTTGTAATTGATTTTCTAAACTTATTGGTGCTCCAGAAGAATCTTTGATTTGATATAAAAATAATGTAAATATTATTGCTTCTAAAAAATCAGCACCCCATATATTTTCAAATGACTTATCACCACCTTTATATTCATTTACCAATTGTTTTTCTTCTTTATAAAACGATCCACCATTTGGTATTATTGTAACATAATATTTAGTCGATAATTTTAGAATTTCTTCATTTATTTCATGAAGATCCATCAATCTATGAAGAAATAAATTAGTTTGAATATTTTGTTTATGATCTCTTGTTATTTTAAGTGATGATCCTAATTTATTTTCACTTAAAAAATGCAAATAATGTTTTTCATATTCGTCATATTGTGTGGATACTATAATTTTTAATAATTTGTCACCTATATATTCAAAACCGTCGCTATCAAATTCAAATCCGAGATGAATTCTAAAAGAACTTTCTCTTTTTTGTATAAATGATATCAACTCAACAGATCTTTCCTGATATTTTTTTTTCACATTCATCACATCAACTAACTCATAGTTAGTTAGACATATTTTTAAAAGATCATAATAATCATTATTATTATATTGGATGGGTAATTGTAGTTTTTTATAAATTGTATCTATAATTACTATAATATAACTTTTATAATCTTTTTTTTCTTCAAAATGGTTATTCATTTGTTCCTTATATGCTATTAAATTTCTAACCGTGTCATCGTATCCTTTATTTTGTAAACGATTAATAAGTTTGTTGAGATTTTTATTATTATGTATATTATTTTTATTATAAGTCATCAAAAGTTTCTTTTTATCTTTGTCTTTCGATTCTTCTTCTTCTTCTTCAGCTAATAAATTTTCAATGTATTCTATTACAACTTCGTTATTATTTTTTCTGATTATGTTAACCAATATTTCAAAAGATGAAATTTCTAATTCATTTATTATTTTATTTACAATAGTAGATACTTCAGGGTTGTCTTTTTTTTCAAATAAAAAATTAAATAATAACCATATGACATCATTCATTTGTTTCTTGTCTGAATCTTCATTATTGTATTCAGTAATAATAACAAAAAGTTTTTCTTTTATTAAACTATAGTTAGTTGTTTTTGGTAATATCTTCTCTAAGTTTTTGAAATCAGTAATTTTTGAAAAAAAAATATTTATTATACTATCATTTATCTTATCTATTTGTATAACATTAAATAATGTTGAAATATCATTTTCTTTAAATTTTTTTTCTAATTCGCGAACTTCTTCATCATTTCTTAGATTTATAAGTATGTTACCTAACTGATCTGTGAATTTTTTTGTGATTTCAGATAAAGAATAATCTAATTCTGAAGTTATATAATTTACACATTCAAAATCTTTCTTTTCTTCTAATAAAATTTTTATAATTACTTCTTTTTTGGGGTATTCATATTCTTTGATCATTTTTATAAAATCAGCTTCTTTATAATGTTCTAATACAAAATCTTTGTCAACAATAACTTGAAGATATTTAAAATATTTTAATATTTTTTTCACCGTAGTCCAGCAACCTAGATCAGCAAAATTATTTAAACATTCTTTCCAAATTTCTATAGCAATATCATCTTCTCCAATTTCTCCAATTTTTCCAAGTATAGAATCCTCTAATGTTTTCAATGAAATTATAGAATTCAACATAAAATTAAAATCATCGTCTTTTTCATAATCATAATCCAAATCATCAGCAACATAACTAAAATTTTTTAAGTCAATGTTTCCATTCATCAAAACTTTCATGATCTTTAAACTGTTTATAGAATGAAACTCACCATAATGAATCGCATAATATAACGCATTATTACCTTTTTTATCGACAATATTGATATCTGCTTTGTTTGATAATAAATGAGAGATAATTTCATGTTTTCCTGTCGATGAAGCGTAAATTAAACAATTATTACCTTGTTCATCTTGAAAGTTAATATCAACGCCTTTTTTTAATAAAATGTCAATCATTTCAACACTTGAACAGGTTACAAAACAATTGTTTAGATCATCAATATTTGTTAAATTAGATAATATTTTGAAAATGTCAAAGTAAAAGTTCTTCTTTTCGGTTTCTTCATCCTTAAGTTGTTCATATTTGCTTGAAATATATGAACAACTTGATACTCCATTAAAAACTGAATTCATGTCATATTGTTTTACTATCATTTCAACAATAAGACTATTTACACCAAAAATTTTTAAAGATTTTAATAACAACAAATTAATTAAATCTCGGGGACAAGATTCAATTTCTGCCTCCAATCTCGTAATAGCATTCTTTACTTCATCTAATGCACCTTCATCCAACTTAGCCTTCATCGTTTCATACGTCACTTTCAAGTCCAGCAGATTCTCCTGCAAACGATCTATTTTTTTCCCAACGACAAGTAAATCAAACAATAAAGATCTTTTTTTGAAAAATGGAGTCGGTAATATATGTTTTTTGAAATCTTCAATAGTAAAAGGAACTTTACATTTACTCAATACAGAAATAAAAGGTTTATATGATTCATAATCAGGAATTTGAGTTTTATCATCAATTAATAGTATTATAAATTCCTTAAGTTTATTAATAAAAGCAAAATCTTTATCATCTTCACCAATAATATTTATTTTTTTTGATCTAATTACATCAACTCCTACTCTATTGATATTTTCTATTATATAACCAATTGATTCTAAAATTTGATCATGCATTAATTTTAATTTGGTTATTTGTGGGTATGTTGCGTCGATTTGATTTCCATAAAAAAATAATAATATTAAAAGTGTATCATTATCAAGAAGAGTTTTGCCATTATAAATTATTTCTAAAATTTTTTCATTTAATAATAATTTTCCATTAGTTTTTAATCTATCAAGTAAATATATCAACGTGCTAAAATCATTTTCTGCAGATGTTGCTGATCTCAATAATTCATCGTAATCTGTGTCAAGTTTCAATTCAGCAATTTTATCTAATATCAATTCAACTATTTTCGTATATCCTTTTTTACATGCGTACATTAAAGCGGAAGTGCCTTCACATTTTGGATTAAAATTTACAAAACCATTATCTAAAAGTAATCGAACTGTATCGAAGTGTCCTCTATCACATGCAAAAATTAAAGATGTTGCAGAATCTTTATTTGCCCAATTAATAGTTTCCGCATCACATTTTTCTAGCAGAATTTCAACAATATCAACTTGTTCAGTTTCAGCTGAACAAGCTAGTGTCAAAGCCGTATCACTAGCATCATTTTTTTTGCTAGTATCAGCTCCTCTGTCTATTAATATTTTAACGATTTTTTTATACCCAAAAACACAAGATTCCATCAAAGCATCGGATGAATTAAAATCACCCTCATGTTTTTTAAAAATAATGTTCAAAATACAAATAATATCATCTTCCTCAGTGAAATGATGAATATTATCTTCTGCTGACGTCTCCACTTCAGGAAATTTAAAACTTTTAATCAAAGTAAAAAGTAAACTTTCAAGTTCGTTTTTGTTCAATACAAATTTTATCATATATATTAATATTTCAAACCAATCTTTATTTCTTCTTTCACTTTCAATAAGTGATATTACATATTTTATTTTTATTTCTAAGAATTCTTTATCTGTCATTTTTTCCGGTTTGCTAAGAATTCTATTTTTTAAGACTATATTTGAATCTGAAATATCGGGAATAATTTCTTCAAGATGTTTATAAAATTCAGGTAGTAATAATTTAATATTATATGATACATTTGGGTCAGAAATTATTTGTCTTTGAGTTTCAATTATACTTGCATTATTTAAGTCTGCTTTTATTAATAAAAATTCAACAATTTCAATACGTCCTTTCCTGCATGCAAAAACTAAAGCTGATTTTCCATCTTCACGTTTAATATTAATTTCTGCGCCATTATTGACAAGTGTTTTAACAATTTCAATATCTCCTCTGATGGATGCTACCATTAAAGCTGTATCGCGATTATTATTTACGGCATTCACATTAATATTTTTCAATTTTAACAAACCTTCAACTAATTCTAAATTTCCGAGTAAACAAGCTTTCATCAAATAAGTGAAGAATCTTTCATCAGATAATATTAATTTATTAATAATGTCAATAGTACTGTTTTCAAGTAAAATTTTTAATATACCAATCTTATCACTTTCCCAATGAAATAATTTCGAAAAACATTTTTCACATGTTTCATTTTTAAGTTCAACATCTTTAATTTTTTCCAACAAAATTTGGACAATTTCGATATTTCCCATGAAACATGCTACTTCTAAAGCTGTGAAACCGCGTTTATCTATGAGATTCACATCAATGTTTTTATCTAACAAACTTTTAATAATGAGATTTGTATTTTCATTAGGTTTACTATTACATGTAGTAATTAAAATTGTGGAATCTTCATCATCTTTCAAATCTATACTAGCACCTTTACTTAACAAAAGGTTGAAAATATCTATTTTTCCTGAATAACATGTGTAAACTAAAGCTGTTTCCCCAGCTTCATTTTTTGCATCAACATCAATTCCATTAATTTGTAATAATTTTTCAACAATATCTATTCTTCCTATTTCTTCAATTGAATATATTAAAGCGGTTGTTTTAATTTCACCAATACTAATAATTCTGTTATTAATATCAGAGAACTCTTCGGATTCAGAAGTCGTCTCCGAAGTAGGGTATATAGATACAATCTTGTCTAATATTTTATGAGTGATATGAACATTTTTATATTCTAAACTTTTTGATAAATAATTCATTCTAATTTTATGTATTTGTTTTTTTAAATATTTTTTTTTATATATTTTTTTTTTAAATATTTTTTATATTTAGTTACAAATAAAAAATGTACTCGTCAGAATTTATTGGAACTTTTATTTTCGTGTTTTCTATTCTATGCATAACATCTATCGAAGGTTTGAATTATATGCAAACAGCTATTTCTGTTGGGTTAGCTCTTGTTATTTCAATATTAGCAACTATGGGTTTGAACAAGGAATCTAAAGCCCATTTGAATCCTGCAGTTTCAGCAGCCTTTTATGCAAAAGGTGAAATGAATTTCGGAACTTTAATCACCCTCATTGTCATGCAAGTCGTTGCTGGACTTATTGCACTTGGTTTATTCAAATTCATTAAGGCAAATGATTCGACAATCGACAGCAATCTAAAAAGCATTGCTAAAACAGATTAATTAGGTTTTTAATTTATGATCATAAATTAAAACACGAAAGATACTTATTTATTTTAAGCGCTACAATTAATACACTCTTTCTCCTCTTCTTCAGCTATTTTCTTCAACATTTTTTCTTTATTTATATCCATTCCGAAATTTTGACCTGATACAGCCGCTTTAGTTCTGATATAATAACTTCCAGTCTTCAGACCTAATTTCCATCCAAAAAAGTGGCAACTTGTTAAATCCTTGAATGATGGTTTATCAAAGAATAAATTTAGACTTTGGGATTGACAAACAAAAGGGGCTCTTTCAGCAGACATTTTTATCAATATTTTCTGGTCTATTTCAAATACCGTTTTATATATTTCCTTGAATTTTTTAGGTAACATAGAAATATTTTGAATAGACCCTTTATAATACATCAATTGTTCTGTCATATCTTTATTCCATAATTCTAAATCAATCAAATCAGAGATTAGATGCTTATTTATAATAGTGAAAACACCCGATAAAACGTTTCTAGTGTATAAATTTGATGTGATTGGTTCAAAACTTTCAACATTACCAAAAATACTCGCCGTTGATGCGGTTGGCATTAAAGAAATAAGAACAGAATTTCTTACACCATATTCAATCACATCTCGTCTCATTTCATCCCAGTTCCACATACCTGAAAGTTCTTCCTTTTTCAAATCCCATAGATCAAATTGAAACTTTCCTTCAGAAAGAGGACTTCCTTTAAAAGTTGAATAAGCCCCATCAATCTTTGCCATATCTAAAGAACCTCTCATTGCACCCCAATAAATCGTTTCGAAAATATTTTTATTAATTTTTCGGGCTTCATCTGAAGTGAAAGGTAATCGTAACATCATGAAAACATTCGCTAAACCTTGCACACCTATTCCTAAAGGTCTATGTCTCATGTTTGAAACTCTGGTTTTTTCGACTGGATAATAATTTATATCAATGACCTTATTTAGGTTTAAGACTAAATTATAAGCCAATTTTTCAAGTTTTTTATAATTGATTCTAGGTTGAAGAATTTTCCAACAATCATCGTATCCACCTAAATGTTGAACATCTTTAGAATTTAGAACTGAAAATAATTGAGGAACAGTTTCAAATGGTTTAACGACAGATGAAGACGGATTACTCATTAATCTTAACTTTTCGGCTTCTTCTGAATCAATTTCTTCAAACTTAAGCTTTGATTTCTTCAAAAGAGCTTTTAGAAGCTTGCAATATTCACAATCCTTCTTAGTGAATATTTTAAGATCACCTACTGATAGGTATCTACTTATAATAATTTCATCCTCATTTAATAAATTATACCATCTTAAATAATTATCTGTATCTTCATTATTTGGAAATTCCAAAATAGATGGAAGGCAAATACTTGCCAAATTACAAACCGCGATTTCGTTGACATCAGAATACAGGTTAATCTCGCTACACAAATTAGATGATCGAATTGTGCCTAAATTTTTTTGATTTGTTTTTCTATTTACATGATCTTTATAGCATATATAAGGCATTCCATGTTCAATTTGACTTCCAATAATGGCTTCCCATAGCTCTCTCGCCTTAATCTTCTTTTCATATTTCCCTTCGCTAACGTATCTGTTATAAAGACTTTCAAATTCTTCTCCATAAACATTAGGAAGACCCGGGCACTTATTTGGATCCATTAAATACCAGTCTTCATTTTTCTCAATCTTTTGCATGAATAGATCGCATACCCATAATGCATAAAACAAATCTCTTGCTCTCTCATCGTCTGATCCAACATTTTTCTTTGCTTCTAAAAATGTAAAAATATCCGCATGGAAAACTTCCAAATACATTGCAAAAGAACCAAGTCTTTTTCCTCCCTGATTAAATTGTCTCGCAACGCTGTTGAAAGTTTTTAAAAGCGGCATTAATCCATCCGAACTTCCTCCAGTTTTTCGAATATATGAACCCTTTGATCGAATATCAGATATATGTATTCCTATTCCACCAGCAAATTTACTAATTATACCACATTCTCTATAACTGTCAAAAATTCCTTCAATAGAATCCTCTATATAACCCAAGAAACAGCTTGATAATTGAGGAGTATTTGTACCGGCATTGAAAAGAGTTGGGGTTGCATGAGTAAATTGTTTTAAAGAGAATGCATCATAAGTTTCTTTCACTAATTCCAAGTTATCACCATGAATACCTATAGCAACTCTAAGAAATAAATGCTGAGGACGCTCAATAATTTGTTTAACACCACTTTCAGAGTTAATTTTCAATAGATATGATCTTTCTAATGTTTTGAAACCAAAAAAATCAAGTAGGTAATCTCTATTCAAATCAATAATATTTTGTAATTCAGTTTTGAATTTTTGAGATATTTTAAAAAGATCGTCGCTTACAAGAGAACATATATCACCATGCATATCCTTATTTTGATATAAAATTTCGATAACGTCGGAAAAGTTTTCTGGTGTATTTTTTTGATGATTAGAAATAGCGATTCTACTACCAAGAATTCCATAATCAGGATGTTCAGAAATCATTCCCATGCATATTTGACATGCTAAATTATCTAATTCAGTTGTACTAATTCCAGAATACATACTAGAACAGGTCTTTTGAGTTATTACAGCTGGATCTATTTGAGAATCAAGATCATAAATCAACTTTGATATACGACTTGTAATCTTATCAAAGTGAACATATTCCTTGTTTCCGTTTCTTTTAGTGACATACATTTTGTTTCTTCTTGTTTCTTTAATGAAAATTTTCATTTTAAATTTCATTTTTTCATTTTTTCAATTGTTTTTTATTATAAATAATGAGCGATAAAAGAAATGAAGAAAGTCCAAAATATATAATTTAAAGAGTTGTTCATATATAATAAAAATGACTACAATAAATCATCATATTTCACATATATTTAATCATAAGAAGGATAAACAAGACCATAGAGATTTAAAATTTGAGGTTTTTCATAAATCAACTATTCCAAATCCTGTTTCGGTCGATTTAAGAACCACGACTTTTATACCAACGGTTTTAGATCAAGGTCAACTTGGATCATGCACTGCAAATGCATCTTCAAATGCTTTAAGATTTCTTTTGAAGAAGGAGAAAATTACCGATTGGCAACCATCTAGATTATATATATATTGGTTCTCACGTTTTCTTGAGGGATCAACAAACGAAGATTCTGGTTGTCAAATTAGAGATGTCATGACAGCTATTCATACCTATGGTGCGTGTGATGAAAAGTTATTACCATATAATATTAATAGATTCAAGACAAGACCTGGTAATTCATGTGTAAGATCAGCAACTCCTCATATAAAGAATTTTAAATATTTATCTCTTTCCAATACAGAATCAAGTTTGAAGAACTGTTTATCTTCAGGATTTCCTATTGTTTTCGGATTTGATGTTTATGAATCTTTTGAAACTGATGTAGTAGCTACTACTGGAATCGTTCCAATGCCTGACACAAGCAAGGAAGAACTTCTAGGAGGACATTGTGTTTGTATTTATGGATATGATGACGTTAAAAAGCAATATCTTATAATGAATTCTTGGGGAACAGGTTGGGGTCAAAAAGGATTTTTTTACGCTCCATATGATTTTGTAAAGTTATATGGAAGTGATTTTTGGACACTAAGATTTTTCGATTAAACTATAAATACTATTTTTAAACACACAATTGTGTTTAAAAACAATTTAAAAAAGTGAAACAATAAACATAAACATGGAAGACAACTTTATTACCATTAAAATAAATGCGAGTATTTATAAAGGATTTCAACATAAAATGAAACGAGAAATATTTAATGCATTATCATCAGAAGAAATTGTTTATGTGATGAAAAACATAATGAAATCGTTTTTTTATAAAAATAATTTATATTCATTAGAAAAAGGAGTTGACGAATTAGAACTTCACTTTCACGACGATATACCTTATAATAGACCAATTGTTTATTTATGCGATGATAACCATGGAACAACAAAAGAAGAACCTTGATTTAATTATTCTTCAAATAACCAAATTGTAAACAAACATTTTGCAACAACTTGTTTACCATCAATATATTCACCTACTTCGAAATCTTCAAAATCGCTTTTCCATACGGTAGATAACTTTAAAGAATCAAATTCTTCGATTACTGATTCAATGTCAGGGTATAACAAAAAATCTACATGTTGAGCTATTGAAATTAGATCTTCTTCCTGATTTTGTTTTAAACATTCCCATATTGATGAAAACAAAGGGTCTTCGATATTATCATTTTCACATAACAATTCGTATAAATATCTTGCCATGAAAAAATGTTTGTGGCCAGTATAATTAGAATTACTCATAATATTTGATTATTTCATAATTTTATCATGACAAAATCAATTTTCACCATGGGAAATCATTGAATCTTGTTTTAAAAACCAATTTATTTTCATTATTAAATATATTACACGAGAGACCGTACCTATCTTTTGTTTCTAAAGGACAAGTTTGTGAATTACAACAAACTTCTCTAAAAATGTGTATTACATCATTATTTTTTAAAATATTATATCCATTATTTAATTTAGTTTGACACATCTTTTGTATATCTTTGAACATAAATTCAGTGAATATTACATAATTTTGCTTAGTTTGAAAATACGATGTATTTAAAATAAAATTTATTGAATGCTTCATTATATCATTTAAAGGGTTTACTGCCAGAATTCCTTGATAAATTGAATTTGGATTCATTGATGAAACTGAATAAAAAGAACAATTTACATCATTGAAAATGTCCTTTAAAGGTCTTATTAGTATTGTTTTTATATCTAAATAAACACCTCCGAAAATGTAAAGAATGCAATATCTAAATAAATCAGCTTTATGTGCTCCGTCGAGCTCATCAAACTTTTGCAACACTTCAGGTATAAAATGATTATGTAAAAAATCTCTGCATTGATTATCGTCGTAAAAAAAATAAGTGTAATCGGATGCGTATTTTGATATATTATCATGAACTTTTTTTGGAACTCTTTCTTTTGAAATATAAGTTTGAAATAAATATTTAGGAATTTTTTTATCTACAACATCCAGATTAAATGTGAAATGAGGCAAAAGAATATTTTTATCGAAATTTATCGCTTTTCTATTATAAAATTCCATTGAGTTTTTTTTATTATATACTAATATTTTATATATAGAAAAAAATATTATTACAAGTTTGTTTTTAAGTTGTTAATTGAGGTTTAAAAATATATTTACTACAAGTATAATGGACTTTGAAGATTTTAATATTATAATAGAAGAAGAAGAAGCTGACGAAGAAGAAGCAGAAGGAGAAGAAGGAGAAGAAGGAGAAGAAGGAGAAGAAGAAGCGGAAGAAGAAAAAGAAAAAGAAGTAGAAGAAGAAGTGAAAGAAGAAGTTGATGATTATTTATTATCTAATTCAAAGTATAAAATACAGATTACAATAGATTGTAGGGAAAAATCTCTTATAAAGTCTTGTCAAGAAATGATTAGTAAAAATAAAAAATTCAATAATATTTTACTTAAAACAAAAAATTTGGAAATCGGAGATATTATAATTTCTGATATGAAAAACGTCGAACATCTCATAATTGAAAGAAAAACTATACAAGATCTATTATCATCTATTAAAGATAATCGTTACAGAGAACAATCTTTCCGTCTTACTCATTTAGAACACCCAAACCATAATATAATATATTTGATTGAAGGTGATAATATAAATGACTTTTATGCTGAGAAAGATATGATATATTCATCAATGTTTTCACTCTCTTATTTCAAAGGATTTTCTTTGTTCAGAACTAAAGATGTAAAAGAAACTTCATTTGTTTTATGTAATGCAGCCTATAAAATAAATAAGGAGGATGCTAAAACACCTTATTACAACAATAAAACGAATACAGTTAATACTGAAAGTTTAAATGAGGATTACACATCTGTTATAAAAAAGAAAAAAAATTCGAATATAACACCAGAAAATTTCGGAGAAATAGTTTTGATTCAAATACCATCTATTAGCAATACTACGGCGAAAGTAATAATGGATGAATTTAAAACATTGAATAATCTAGTATCTAAATTAAAAGAAAATAAAAATTGTTTGAACGATTTATCTTATCTAACTTCAAAAAATCAAAAACGAAAACTAAATAAGACGTGTTTAAAAAATATACAAGAATTTCTACTGACTTAATTTTAAGAAATTTTAAACTTTAAAACAAGTTTAAAATTCACTTCAGTTTTATTTACATCAAACCAAGTTAGGAAAAAATTCATTCACTTTTGATCTGAGTCCAACAGCCTCAGTTATATGAATAAACTTATTATCATCAAAATATGTGCTCAAATCTAAGTCATCAATAATGATATAATCATCGATATTGTTTTCTTCAATGTATCTCTTCACTTCCATCGCTCGTTGTTCTGACAAACTAGAATATTTATTGAAAATATTTTTTGTATAATCGACAGGAGTTTTTATTATGTTTTGATCAATATAAAAATCATCCATTTGTGATAACGATACCCAGTTTTTCCAATCTGACGAAACAACAATTTCGAAATCATAATATTTGTTCAGAAATTTATTCAAAACATTGACATTTTCGATATCAAAATTATCGAGAACTCCTGGATTTAAATGTTTTTTTGTATACATAACACCTTGATGATCTAAGAATAGTATTTTTTTCGGTTTTTTACAACTTTCTAAACGCTCGATGTATTCACATGTCAACTGATTCTCTATACTGTTTTGTTCAGATAAACGCATACCTTCAAAATAAGATTGTGTCATATTAGGATAAGAAGAAATCGATTTTTCCAATAAGATTTCAGGTTTTACAAATTTCATATCCTCAATCGGATAAATGTTATTATATCTACAAGAAGTGAGTATCGTATTCGCAAAAATATTCATGTGTCTATTTGTAATTATATTGAAAAATTCGACGTCTTCAAAAATGATTTTTTTACTCACTAGCCTAATATTTTCTTCATTGCTATTAAAAGCTGATTTTCCTATTACAAACTCGGAAGTTTCTGTAAATTTACCATCCTCTTTATTGAATACACGATGATCCCCAATAGTTTTCAAAACTGTTTTATCGCTAAAACTTAATTCATTGTACATATTCGTTGATTCGACTTTTTTGATCCAAAGAGGTTTCGAAACATCCATACAGCCATCATCGAAATTCCAAACTCGTAGATTGTGGTTATAATTTATATTTTCTATCGGTAACGACGATCCATCGGATAGTAAAATCATTGTTCCTTTTGCTAAACAAATATTCACAGTTGTCCAATAAACATCACTGAATGAAACACCAACTGAATTAATTGCGTATGCTCTCACATAATATGTTCCTTGTGGTGTGACTGGATATACTGTTATATTCAAAGTCGTTGGAGAACCAGAAGCGGCTAGTTTATTAGTTAAATCTAAAGAACCAAAATTTCCATATTGAACCCCGGATTCAATTAAAGAGCTTGTCGATGAAATATTTGCATTCATGATAAATGTACCACTATAAGTACCTGTTAAGCTAACAACACTTATTGATGGTAAAGACGGATCACTTCCGCCAGAAGGTCCAGTCGGACCTGTGTTACCTGATATTCCGGTCGGACCTGTATTACCTGATATTCCAGTTGGACCAGTATTACCTGATATTCCGGTTGGACCTGTATTACCTGATATTCCGGTCGGACCAGTATTACCTGATATTCCGGTTGGACCTGTATTACCTGTTATTCCAGTTGGACCTGTGTTACCTGTTATTCCAGTTGGACCTGTATTACCTGATATTCCAGTTGGACCTGTTAGAGATGTTGAAAATTGAGTAAAATCTGTAAGAATCTGATTTAAAGCTTCTGAAACTTGATTATTTGAAATTTTGAAAGACGACATTTGTTTTTATTTAATAGAATAAATAAAAATTTAAAATATATTCTTATAATATTTTCCGCTATTTTTCATATTGTTAATGAAAGTGTTGTATAAGATCTGAATCTGTTTTGAATTTTCAACATTTTTAAAACGACTATCAAGAATTTCAAGTAGTTCAATGAAATTTTTACAATTTTCATAATTTATTCCATTTTCATAACAAATATCGTGTTCATTAATGTTAGCTAATCCAAAATCGATGAAAGAAATCATATCTTCATCATCGACAATCATATTGTTTATATTGAATTCGGGATAGTAAAGATTCCTAGAATTAAAATCTTCAAAAATCTTATTTATTTGATCTTTATAATCAACAGGTAAACTGAAATGATTATAAAGAGACTCACCTTTATATTTTATTCTGAAAACCATTTTTTCATCATCATATTCAATCAAATGATTCAGTGATTGTAATATATTTAACTCTTTTTTAAAAATTTTAGTGATATTATTATGTCCATCACAAACCCATCGCAATCTTTTATTGTATATTTTAATTATATCATCGCCGTGTTTATACACACTTGATGTCGAACCGAAATTGTAGGCTTTTATTATTATTCCATTTTCAAATTTATTATGTAATTCAAATGAAGATATTATAAAATGAATTTCATCTATTATATGTAAAATAAAATTTTTAACATTGTTATTCTCTTTAATGAAATTGTAATTATATATTATTTTGTTTATCTGATTATAGACAGGATGTTCATAGTATTGATGATATTCTTTGCATTCAAATTTTTCTAAAACACTGTTTATTTTTTCATCTATGTTGTTAAAAATGTTGTTGTATATAACATCTTCGATTATTTTGTTAGAAATATTCTTGTTATACTCACTGTTTTCAGATAAATGAATATTTACAATTTGTTGAATTATTTTCTCTAGCTTTACAATTTCTTTTACTAATTTAGAATAAACAGGTGTGTTGTATATTACATGTAAATTATTTTGAATATTGGTGGTAAAGAAATTTTGACTAACCGTGTTTGGTATATTATAAATATTCAATTTATCATGTAAGCTACTAATTACAATATCTATTTGATCTTTGATGGGATATAAATTCTTAAAAATTGTATCAAAACAACTGTTTTTGATTATATAAAAATGTAAACGGTAAAAACTGTTATTAAATTTAAAATAAGGCATACCGGAAATGTTTGATGTTTGAGTTACTGGTAATGAATTTAAACAAATTATATCCCAGTCGTTTGGTATTAAAGATATACAATTCTCTATATTACTGATACAATCTATATTTATATCATCCTCGCATATAATCGTGTAATTTTTGAAGTTCAAATAACCATGTATCATTGCATTTACATGACTACAGTAACATGCAAGAGGTCCAGATTGTATTTTTATAAATACATCATCTGGCTCAGAAAACGAGTTGATACTTACTTCTTTTTCTATATTTATTTCACTGTTAAATTGTTGTAAAAATTTTAATATATGATTGAGATCTTTTAGTAATTGTTCTTTATCTTTCCAATATGTTGTATCTAAATAAAAAGGATTATCAATAGATAGTTTTTTTAGTTCATATTTTGATGTCTTCAATCTAGATATATCTTTTTTCAAATTTAATAGAATGCAATTATTATTTGAAAGAGAAGATGCTTTATGAAAGTGAGATTCAAGAAGTTTATTTAAATATATATTATTTTCAGAATTTATTACATTACTATTTTTGAAAGAAGATATTGAGTCATCCTCTTTTTTTGATTGAAAATGACTCATTATAGCGTCAAGTAATTCTTTTGGACAATTTTCGCTTGGAACAAGTAATCCATTTGTATTTTTTGATAGATGATTTTTTGGGGAATAATTGAAGTTTGTTAAAATTTTTTCTCTCATATCATATTTTCTACTATTAATACTTCCGTGATAATAATGTCTTATCACACCAGGTACATAACCCAATCTACAACCACTTACTCGATCTTCAAATTCTTTTAAAGATTTTTTATAATCATCAGAAACATCATCTGGAAGCGCAGATGCGTAATTTGAAAGAAGACAAGACGCTATTTGCATATCACCATCACCAGTAATCGCATATTCGTACAATCCATTCATTTTTTCATATAATTTGCGAGTACATGCCCATGCAAAACCGGGGTGCCAATAAGAATTTATATCCTTGATTCTATTACTCCTTTTCATTTTTTTAACATATTGGAATCCTAAACCGGTCAATATCATTTCCGTTTCACATGATGCATCCATGAAAATATTATGACTGAATAATTGAACTATATCCTTATAACCATTCAGTATTTTAAGAGTATCCATTGCCCAACTAACATTTTCAAATTCAATATCAGCGTCAATCCAAGCAACCGCTTTCCAATCACATGGCAGCAATTTTCGAATTCCAATATTTATCATATTTTCCTTATGCCAAAGAGGAGTATCGTGAGATCTTAATCTCAAATGTTTATCATTGTCCATTTCAGTAATATGATAGTCTTGAGTTCCATACGCCAATTCTACTATATAAAGTATTACATCTGGTTCATCTTTCATTCGTCTTATAAATTCTTTTGTCAAAATGTATCTTATCGCATAATTGCATGGGTTGGATAATACAATTACAGTATGCAATTTTTCTTCAATAGGTTCATTGTTTAGTATAACTTTTTTCACTTCATTTTCGTGATATTTTGTATTATCAATCTCAATGTTATTAATTATTGTCATAATATTTATAGAATATTATTCAATAACTTTAAATAATATTCTATCGTAAAACCATTTTATAAAAATGTTTACATTCAAATAAAAATGGATCTTAATATTTTTCCAAAATATTGTGTTAAAATTCAAAAAGTTTTTAGAGGATATTTGTTCAGATTAAAAAGATTACCTTTGATACTTTATATAGTTCAAAAATATTTGAAAAATACACCACTAAATTTATCTTTTACAACTCAAGATGGTCGTGTAAATAGTTCTATCGATGAAATTTCAATTATTGAATCCTTAAAAATTAAGTTCTCTAATAAAATTAAGGTTCCTCCTTCTAGAATGTGGTACGATATATTACTATTTGATAATTTGATCGGATGGATACCTGTGAATATAAAATCAACTACGACATTATCTTATGACAATACTGGAAATTTGGCAACATGTGTTTACGCTTATACAGATACAGAGTTTGATTTTGAAAAAAACGAAAATTTTGAAAACGGCGAAATGTCCCTTTTATTAATAGATAAAATTAAAAAGGGATTTTTAAATAGAAAGAATAAAAAAGACTATTATTTTCTAGTTATAAATAAAATAGATCCAAATGATGTAATTGTAAACAGTATGAAAGGGTTGTCAATGTTAAAATCAAATGTGAACAATTTACCGTTTCAAGTATGCTGGAATAAAAATAGAGAATATAAATACGATGTAATTACTAAAAAAGTTGATGAGTTTTTACTAACCATGAATAAATCGAAGAAATCTTGGAAAGAAAATTTTTTGAAACACATAAAGAAAATTAAAACACATCGTTGCTTTCATTTATTTAAAAAAAGAAAATTTAGTCGACAACCAAATAAGAAGAAATTCATAATAAATACGTCGCTGTTAAACCTGCAATAAATCCTAAAAGATGTCCGATGTGAGAAATTTTTGAGTCACCTGAAAATAAAAACAGTATAACTAAAGTATATATCACATTATAATCAATATTTTTGAACTTAAACATTTCATATGCAACTAATCCGTAAAGAACGCCTGAAATACCAATAGAGCATCCACTTTTTGATGTATACTCGAAAAGTGATAAAATAACAGTGATCAAAATAACCAACGTTAAAAAATTTGAAGAACCAATTTGAGTTTCTAACTCTGATATAAAATATATTCCCATTAAATTCGAAATTAAATGAATAGAGTTTGTATGGATGAAATTTGATAATAATTTAGAAGAAAATTCTTGATCACAAGGAATTGTTGTCAGAATATTTGAATTATATAAAAAAAATATCAATGATAATATTACTGAAATAAAAATTGATATAGTTTTATTATACTTAATAATTTTCATTTTATTTATCTATGTTATTTTTTTTATTTTTTTATCTCCTTTATATAAATAAAATGGAAGAAAAAAAACAAACTAAAGAAGATTTCTGTCCAATTTGTGTTGCGGCAGTTCCATTGGCATTTGGTATAAGTAATATGAGTAATGGCAATTCTGTATCCGAAGAAGAAACTGATATTATTATCGAAGAAGAAGAAGAAAAACAAATTATAAAAGAAAATAAAAAGAAAGGAAGTAATTATTTAATTAAATGGCTTTCGATATTTTTACTATTTGCCGGTCTTATATCATTAATATTGATTTTAAGGTGAAACACTAAACACTAAATACAAAAAATCCTCTTGAAAAATACATTTTATTATTTTTTACAAATAATAAAATTTTATAATAACATTTTAAAATATATATTTATTCGGAATCATTTTTTTCACAATCTTTTTGAACATGATCAGGACTATCACACATATAACATTTAATTGGATCTCCGTAAATATTCAATCCTAATCCAATATCCTTTTTTCCACTATTATCCTTGTTAAAATTTTCATCGAGTTCTATAAAATTTTTTAAATAATTAAAACACCCATCTACTACCTCAGGGGCAGAATACACAAATCTTTCAGATGCTTGAGATAATATATATCTTATTTCTGATACGTAAGTGTAATTTTTCAACGTTTCATTTTCATCTTGAATTCTCTTCAATAAGTATTTTTTTTTCATTTCAATTTCATTATCAGTCATCATTTTCTGTTGTTGTTGGTTTTCTTCGGGGAAAAACATATTTTTTTCAATTTTTTCAATTATAACATTCCTGTCATTTCATCTTTAATTTTCTTTAAAATATTTTCTGGATAAAAATTTTTATCTTTAAATTTAAAAACTTGTTCATAGAAATTATGCCACGATTTAGCTTTATATTTGTCAAGTAAATTGAAAAGAAATGTTTGTAATTTATAACTTATTTTTTTATAACATGCAAAGTATATACTGGCCAAAAATAATCTCATGTCATGACTTTTGTTATCACAATAATTTGAATAGTAAGTTCCTTCAGATGAAATCTTGGCTCTTGGCATTTGAATAATTTTTAGACAAGACGCTAAATCAACACATGCCATTCCATAATCAATTATGTAAGTCTCGTATTTTGAATTAACAGATAATAAATTCTTTCCATTCAACATAATATCAACATTCTTAGATTTATTTAATTTTTTCGTCATTACATTCCCACAATGCAAATCCCTGTGCATAAATTTTTTCAATGATGATTGTAAAAAGTAAATATTGTATGCAACTAAAGCGATAAAAGTCAATTCATCTTTATAAGAATGTTTTTTATTAAAAAAATAGAATCCGTCATTATCTAACTTTTCCATTATAACTATTGGTTTTTCATCATTTTTATTCTTATCTGTCGCCTTTACTAGATTCAATATTTCCGGAATACATGTTGGGACAGATGAAATTTTAAAACATTTATTCATTAGATCATGACAACAAAAAAGGATAACGTGAATCAAATTTTCTTTTAAAAAACTTATATTTACTTCGTCTTCATCATAATCTTTGTATTTTGGATTTTTCACTATGACATTTACCTTATTTAATAAACAGCTATTAATTTCACCATATGTTCCTTCTGTAATGTTCTTTTTGAATTTTAAATAGTTGTCATCATCATTTATTTTAACTTTCTTTTTTGTAAAAGTTTTTTTTTCATCCAAAATTGTTGCGTATTCTAACAAATCCAATATTTTAAGAGCTAGTTTATTCGATTTAAATTTATTATTATGATAAGTAAGAAATTCATCAAGAATTTGTATAAATTCATCCTTTTTATCTTTTTTTATGTTGATTACAGATGTCACACATCCTTTTATTTTCAACAATCCCTTATTTGTTAAACTTTTCATGGCGTTTTATTATAAAAATTATATTAAAAAAAAATTTTTTCAATATCCATCTATCTCTATTTACACACACCAAGTGAGACCAAACAAATTAAAACTTTAATTTTTAAATCGAAAATTGAATTTAAAAAAAGAAGTTTTTTATATTATACAAACACATGATACAAACTGCTACTAATTCAAAGAAATATGTAAAAATGGATCCCATTGATCACGTTCTTCTAAGATCTGATATGTATGTCGGGTCAAATAAGGCTCAAAATACAAATGAGTTTGTTTGTATTAAAGATGAAGATTCTCTTAAAATTTTAAGAAAAGAAATCAGTGTTTCACCCGCCATTTTACGCATTTTCATTGAAATCTTAAGCAATGCAACAGATAATGTTGAGCGTTCTAGATCTTCTGGAATCCCTTGTTCTTATATTAAAATTAATATAAATAAAGAAACTGGTGAAACAACTGTCATTAATGACGGTGATATTATTCCTATTGAAATTAACACTGAAGAAAATATGTATAATCATAGTTTGATTTTTGGTAACCTTCTAACTGGGTCGAATTACGATGACGAAGAAGAAAGGTTAATTTCAGGTAGAAATGGAATCGGTTCTAAAGCGTCCAATATTTTCTCCTCAAAATTCACTGTTAAGGGAGTTGACCCTAATAACAAGAACACTTTTGAACAAACTTGGACTAATAATATGAAAGAAACAACGACTCCTATTATTGGTAAAACTAAGCTTACAAGAGGTTATACAAGCGTTTCTTATTTCCCAGACTTCAAACAGTTTGGAATATCTGGATACACTGATGATATAATATCTATTTATCTAAAGTATGTAGTTGACGTTGCCATGTTATCGAAAGTCAAGGTTTATTTCAACGAAGAACTTATCCCTGTAAATAATTTACAGTCATATGCGAAATTATATGATTGTGATACAGATGAAAATCTTTTTTTAAAACATGGTAATTCTGAAGTTCTTCTTACACCATCAAAAGAATTTCAAATAGTTTCATTTGTGAACGGAATTTATACTAAATTAGGAGGACAACATGTCGATTCATGGTCAGAAGCAATTTTTAGACCTCTTGTAGATAAATTTAATAAGAAAGGTCAACCTACATTGAACATCAAGGATATAAAGCAATTTTTTAGAATTTTTGTTGTATCGTATGTAGTTAACCCTGAATTTGACAGTCAATCAAAACATAAGCTTGAAAACCCCAAAGTCCCGGCTCTTGTAAAAACTTCAGAAATAGCAAAGATTTTGAAATGGTCTGTAATTGAAGATATTGAAGATATTATAAAATCTAAGGAAATTCTCACTCTTAAAAAATCTGAAAAGAAAAAGAAAGGATATGTGAAAGTTGATGGATTAGATCCAGCAAATAAAGCCGGTACTAAAGAATCACATCTTTGCAGCCTAATTCTCTGTGAAGGTCTTTCGGCGAAGACATATGCAGTTGCTGGTATAGAGAAAGGAATCGATGGAGTATGTGGACGCGATTTCTATGGGGTGTTAAGTTTAACCGGAAAAATCTTGAATGTTCGAAATGCTAAAATGGAATCAATAGCTAAGAACAAAGTTATCACGGATTTGATTCAGGCTTTAAATTTACAACACGGTGTCGATTATACAGATGATAACAATTTTAAAAATTTAAGTTATGGAAAAGTTGTACTTCTTACAGACGCTGATTCAGTTACATTTGACACTCCATGTATTTTAAAAAATATTGAAACTGATGAAATCGAAATTAAACCCATTTGTGAAATTAACAATGAAAATTGGGTTGATGATTCTTTTTCAACAAAACAATATAGTGAGTGTGAAAAATATTTAGTTTGGTCAGATAAAGGATGGACTAAAATTAAAAGTGTAATGAGGCATAGAGTTAGTAAACCTATCTTCAGGGTTTTAACTCATACTGGATGTGTTGATGTTACAGAAGATCATTCTCTTTTAAATAAAAATGGTAATGAAATAACTATTAAAGATTGTGAGATAAAAAAAACTGAACTACTTCATAACAAGTATATTCAAGAAAAAATAATTAAATATGAAATCAATGAAGAATATGCTTATGCTCTAGGGTATTTTCAAGCAGGTGGACATTGTAATACCGATGGTAAAGTGAGACTAAAAAATAAAGACGGTTCTATAACGCATTCTACAAATTCAAAATGGGTCATTGATTGTGTTGAAATAGAACCTTTAGAAAAACTCAAATTGATATTGGAAAAATATGAGAATACAAACTCGGATATTGTTCCGATTGAAATAAAGTTTCCAAAAAAACAATGTGTTAAATGTTTTAAAATATTTTCTGATGCAAGTGGTTTAAAATCTCATATGAAAAATAAAACATCATGTGACGAACATAAACTTTATTTTGAAATAAGAAAATTAAAAGTTAGTAAAGGTAGTTACTCTGGAGAAAGTGGTAGAGAATTTAAATATGCTTTGGAGGCGAAGGGTATTAGAAAAGATATAGCTCTAAAATATAGAAAAATGTTTTATAATTCACTTAGAGAGAAAAAAATTCCAACAGAAATATTAAATAGTTCAGTGAAAGTTCAAAAATCTTTCATAGAAGGATTTTATGCCGGTGATGGAGATAAAGGTAAAAGAACAACTGACCGTTTTGATGGAGAATATAAATCTCAGATAATGGGGTTGTTTCAAGTTTTACAGAATTGTGGCTATACACCTAGTTTAAATTGTTCGGATACTAAATTAAATGTCTATAATATTCTTATGGGTAAAGATTATAATAGACCAGAATATACAATTAAAAAAATTATAGACGTGAGTGAAAAATATAAGGATACTTATGTTTATGACTTTGAAACTGAAAATCATCATTTTCATTCAAGTATAGGCAATATTGTGGTTCATAATTGCGATGGTCTTCACGTAAGCTCGTTGATAATGAACTTCTTTCATTCTTTGTTCCCATCCATATTAAAGAGAAAAAATCCTTTCTTGATAAGTATGCAAACTCCAATTGTTAGAGTGTTTAGAAAAGAGGGTGATCTATTATTTTATGATGAAAATAAGTTTAAAGAATTCTCTAATAATCAGACATCTAAAATTAAGTGTAAATATTACAAAGGGTTGGGAACAACAAGAAGTGAAGATGTAAAAGATACATTTGGTGAAAAAATGGTTGATTACATAAACGATGATAATTGCGACAAATCTTTTAATAAAGTTTTTCATATAAAATTTTCTGACCAAAGAAAAGAATGGTTGGAAAAGTATGATCCGAAAACATCTTTTTCATTGGACTCTGGAAAATTTTCAAGTATGAATCTGACTGATTTTCTAAATAACGAAATGATAAAATTCTCACATGATGATTGCAAAAGAAGTATACCAAATCTTTTCGATGGTTTGAAAGAATCTCAGCGTAAAGTTTTATATAGTTTGAAGAAAAGAAACCTTACTTACAACAAGACTTCTTTAAAAGTTGCTCAATTAGCTGGATATGTAGCTGAGGTTTCAAATTATCATCATGGTGAACAAAATTTATTTCAAACTATTACAAAGATGGCAAATGAGTTTCCGGGAAGTAATAATATCCCCCTGCTTTACAGGGATGGGCAATTCGGATCAAAATTAGCTGGAGGTATTGACGCTGCAAATGCACGATACATTTTTACAAAAATGGAACCATTAACACCTCTTATCTTTCGAGAAGAAGATGACATTTTATTAGAACGAGTTTACGATGATGGAGATGAAGTAGAACCTAAATTCTATATACCTATTATACCGATGGTTCTTGTGAATGGGGCACATGGAATAGGTTCAGGGTGGAGTTCAAGTATACCTTGTTATAATCCACTTGATGTCATAGAATGCATTGAAATCTGGCTAAAGAAAGATGGAAAAGTTATAATTGAAGAAGAAGATTCAATTATTTCATATCTACCAGATTTAGTTCCTTGGTACAGAGGTTTCAATGGACCAATCGAAAAGAAAAAGGATAGTGATTCAACTTTCACAACATACGGAATTATTGATAAAGATAAAAATAAATCGATTGTTTCTGAATTACCTATTGGAATGTGGACTGATAAATTCAAGGAAATGACTGAAGACTGGTTGGTTGATAAGAAGGTTAAAAGTGTTCAAAACTATTCAACTCCTAACCACGTTTATTTTGTTATAACAGAAAGTGAAGACGGATTTAGTTGTAATTTGAAGAATATGAAGCTACATTCTTATTTATATACAAGTAATATGGTTCTCTTTAATGAAAAAGATCAGCTAAAGAAGTATAAAATTGAAGAAATTATAAACGATTTTTGTATTATGAGATATGAATTTTATAAGAAGAGAAAGGCTCATATGATTTCTTTATTAGAAAAGGAACTTCGACATCTATTTAATAAAGCAAGATTTGTAGAAGAGGTTATAGCGAAGAAATTACTTATTATGAATGTCGATGAAGCAATCATAGTGGAAAATTTAGAAAAAAATGGGTTTGATAAGGAAAATGTAAAAGACGATGAAGAAAATTCTGGTGGATATAACTATCTATTAAAGATGCAAGTCCGAACTTTTACATCTAATAAAGTAAAACAATTAAGAGGTGAAATAGAGGAGAAGAATAATAAATTAAATCATATGAAATCTACAAGTGAGAAACAGTTATGGTTAAATGATTTAGAAGAATTCAAAAATGAGTATAAGAAGTGGTTAAAGGTAATGGAAGTTGCACCTTTGAAACTAAAGCAAAAACCATCAAAGAAAAAGAAGGAAACATAAAAAATTGAATTTAAAAATTTATTTTAGAAAAAAATAATGAAATAACATGATTATACCAGTAAGATGTTTTACATGTGGGAAAGTAGTTGGAAATAAATGGGAAAAATACCAAGAATTACTTGAAACAAATGAATATGATAAGAATGAAATATTGAATATTTTGGATTTGAAAAGATATTGTTGCAGACGAATGATATTGACCCATGTCGAGTTGATAGAAAAACTTTTGAATTATTCAATAGAAAAAATAACTAAATAACTTTTATAATTTTTATAATTTTTAAACTTGTTTGAAGTTTAAAAATACAAACCTTTCAGTTTCTAAATTTGAAAAAAATTATATGCGTAGGTACTACCATATCATCATCTGGAACAACGAAAACTGAACCAGCAAATCCTGGAACTGAAATCATACCTATATTACCTCCTGTATGACCAGCTGGAGATCCTGTTCTTTTCATTGGATATTGAGGTCTATTTTGAATTAAAGAACTGAAATATGGATTTTGGTAATTTGTAGTGTCTTTAGTAATACCTAAAATCACTTGATTTAAAAATATAATTCCAACATTATCAGGTCCACGATGAGCGTAATCAGAAACAACATTTGCAGACGGAGAAAAATAAGTTCCTTTTCCATATCTAGCTGTAGTGTTCAAATGCTGTAAATAACCACCCTCAGCTATAGGTTTAATCGCCTGTAATTTTGTTCCATGAAATAATGGGACAACTCTACATGCATTATAATTTTGTAATTCCATTAAAATTTCTCCAAATTTATTATTGAATCTTTCTAAAAGCATAGGATTATCAATTTTGATAATTTTTGTAATTTCACCAACGTGTGAATGAGCTCTTTGATTACCATACATAATGCTAATTTGACTATGTTGATCATTCGCCACAAGTTGTTCAATATTAGAAAATTCTGGATCTGTTCTAGCTAAACGTTCATATTTAACTGTGTATGTAGGCTTAGCAACAGTGATTTGTTTTAAAGGACTTTGTGGGTCAAAGTCATATATATTTGAAGCGACACTTTTTTGTGTTATAACGTGTGTTCTAACGCTTCTACCTCTTTTGATTTTTTGACTGGTTCGTAATTGAGAATTTTTACATTTTGTAGAATAAGTATGCGAAGGCCATCCTCTACTTCTTACAGTCGCTCCACATAATTTACATTTAACATAATCATTAATTGCAGGACCATGTATATATACATTACCATATCTATCAAGTTGTTGTTGAATTCCTTGTGTTGTTGCACCTGGTGGATTATAACTAGGACTAGTTGGATTATAACTAGGACTAGTTGGAATGTAACTTGGACTTGTTGGATTGTAACTTGGACTAGTTGGAATATAACTTTGACTTGTTGGATTGTAACGATGAGTTGTTGGATTGTAACCAGGAGTTGTTGATGGGGTAGAAACTCGACTAAATACTCTATAAGTGGAAGGACTATTATAATTTGGACTTTTTTTTTTACGTAATGGACTTGATGGGCTAATTCCTCGTAAAAGACTTGTTGGTCTACTACGTAAAGGACTTGATTGTTTTTTAGTTTTTAATTTTGTGCATTTTTTTGTTTTATTATGAACACTCCACCCAGATTTTATAACTATAGTACCGCAATATTGACATTCAACTTTGTTTAAAGAAACAATTTTATTTCCGTATTTATCTTTGTTCAGAATTTGTGGAGATGAATGACTTAGACTTAGTCTTCTTTTTGGGCTAACTATTCTTAAAGGGCTTTTAGATTTTATTTTAATTGGGCTAACTATTCTTAAAGGGCTTTTAGATTTTATTTTAATTGGGCTAACTATTCTTACTGGGCTTTTTTTTGGTGAAACTTTTTTTAAATTAGACATTGGAAAATTATGAATAGAATTTTTGATATTTTTATTTAAAAGTTTTCTCAAATTATTTGCGTTATAAGTCAAAAGAGAATTTAATAATGCTTTTCTTGATTTTTTAACACCGCTCGAAATCGTAGGAGAACTTGGGGAATCAGGTGAATCAATAATTCTTCTTCGTTTTCCTCTTCTTTTAATAGGAGTGTAATCAGGAGAAGAACTCGGAGATGAACCATCATCTTTTTTTTCATTATTATTATGAATAACAAATGAAAGTCCCTGATTAAAACTTATATCTTTACGTTTTTGTGAACAAGAAACATCATTTCTTTGATGATCAGTTAAATCTTTTTTGAGAACCTGTTTAAAACAAAAAATACAATTTGTTTTTTCGAAATTTCTAACAGGTGATGTAGGTATTTTTTCAAGTTCTTTAACAAAAGATGTCTTCTTAAGAGATTTTGGTCGTTTGAGAGATTTTTTCACAGATTTCTTCTTACCACCGGATCTTCTTATAAAATTATTTTTTCTCACACTTTTCTTCATTTTTTATTTTAAACGTTTATTTTTTATTTTTAAAAAAATTTTCATGACAATCCCGAGTAATACAGTTATTATGAACATGTTTAGAAATAAATGAGGATCTTTTTTATTTGAAGAAGTATCACTATAATAAAGTCTATAATTTTCTTTTACCAAATTGAAAATTATAGTAGATACGTCACCTGAAATTAGTTTCGAAAAATCAGGCCATGATTCCTTTTTATACAGATACTCATTTTTTTCTAAAATCACATTAGGTTTCTTTTTTAACATAATTTTTTCATAACTTGTTAGTTTATATCCATTATCTTTAATACCCCATAAATTTCTTATTATAAAATCGTCAAAATTATATAGTATAGGATACTCCAAATACAATCTTATTCCAGGTAAAATTGGATACCCGTTGAAAACATTTTCTTCAATTTCACAATGATTCATTCCTCTTAAAATTTTAAAATAACCTTTATCACCCCATTTATCACCCCAAGTATTGCACACATTCCAGTATTTTTTCCCATTTTCTTCACCCCACCCAACTATTATTACCGCATGACCATATTCTCTAACTTGTCCTGATTTTCCATCCCATTCATAAATACCTTCACCATTCCAGAATATAAAATCTGCAAAAATTTTCATAACTGAACATGACGGTCCCCAATGATATATATCTCTTCTAATATTATATTCATTTCCATCTTCAAATTTAATATTTTTACTCAAAGTTCCTGGAACGTAATAATAACCAGCTATTCTATGACTAATCATTTCATTCTCATTTCGACTTGGACATTTATCATAACTTTCACCAAATAATTGAATAGACGAATAAACATTTTCTGAAAGTGAATCATTTGCACAAAAACTTTCACATACTCCAAATCTATATAAATATTGCCATGCTTCAATTAAACTACCAACAGATGGCTCAATTACATTTGTTTTTAAATTTACAGGTCTAGAAAAATCAAAAGGTAATTTATTACTCATTTCTTTTTTGATATCATCCCAAGAATTTAACTTGTCATTATCATTATTTTTACCAAATATCATTTTTGATGGGGAGAAATTTAATTTGTATTCACCTTTTGTATATATAGAAAGCCTTGTTGATAAAACAAATAAAGATGCAAAAACCCAACAAGAAATACATTTTGACTGGTCTGGAACATTTATGAAATATTTATTCCAGACATTTCGGCCATTAAATGAATCTGGTACCTCCAATTTTGTTTTTATATCCACATTATTAATAAGATTTAAATCAAATAGTTGATCACGCGTTTTATTGTTTGAAAGTAAATATGTTCCAAATTTTTTAATAGTTGACATTAACTTTTATTTACATAAAATATTTTTTCTAAATATAAATGAAAAAATTGAGTTATTTTTTTTGTTTTCCACAAGGAGGTTTCAATGATTTTTGTGAAATTATTTGGTCATCATTTATTTACTGTAAAAAATTCGATAGAATTCTAGTGATTGATACTAGACATATTATAACATTTAAAGATGATTTTAGAAATTATATTATTATTAATGACCCTCTCGTTTACACTGGAGATATCGACATATTATTCGATGATTTAAAAAAATCTGACTCAACTTTCTATCCAAAAATTTCATCGAAATTATCTGATTTCGAAAATATTAGTGATATAACATCGAAATTTATTTGGAAAAAACTAGGAATTTATTTTAACGAATTTAGGTGCTCTATTTCATTAGATAAAAATTATGATGAAAAAGTTCTTATTTATTCAACTGTGAAAGGCGGACCAAATATATCAAATCTTTTACAAATTTCAAAACTAGATTCAGCTTTACAAAATAAAATTAAAACAAAATATGAAAGTATACCTAAAGATTATGTCGCAATTCACATTCGAAATACGGACTATTCAAGTAATTTTAAAAAGTTTCATGAAGATCATATGCATTTATTAAAAAACAAAAGCATTTTTTTGGCCACAGATGATTACAACGTTATAGAATATTTCAAAAATATCTATAAAGACCGACTTTTTCATTTGTCTAATATTCCATCTATTATTATCAGAGAAAAAAAAGGATTTCATTATGACAATAAGGTTGTGTCTCCAAGAACAATGATAGAAGATTGCATTTCAGATTTTTTATTATGCAGTCTAGGAAATGAATATTATTATTCATGTGAAAAGTCTAATTTTTCAAAAAATATTGAATTAGTACGACAAAATAATAAAAATTTACTCAACACTTTCCTCTAATTTGAAAATTTATTATTAAATATATTTATTATTGTAAATATATTTACTACCATCGGAGTTATTTACTTTCCTCTTTTTTCTTTTTTTTCATTTCGTTTACAACATCCCAATTAACTTTTGGAGATTTTTTAAGTTCTTGTGCAACGACAGTAGTATTTCTTCTTATTCTTGCATATCGAGAATGATGTTCTTTCTTTGTAATACATAAATAAGGGCAATCTTGGTAGACACACATATCTCTATTTAATTTTATTATTTTTATATATTTTTTTCAATTTTTATATCTCATTTTTAATATTCAATCAAATCATCAAAAATCAAAGAGAAATTTCCTGTTGCATTTAATTTTGTTAAAAGATGGAATAATCCATAAGGTATTTTATTTAAATAAACCATTGATGGAGGTATTTTCCATTCCTTCATTAAATCAGGGTTCTTATGCATACTTTTATCCAAAAATTCCCTATCGAAATTAAAAACTTCATTTTTTGTCCAAGGACTATATTGAATTTTTAAATATTCATAAACATACTCTTTTGATTCAAGACTAGCAGTTTCATCGATTAAACCCAAAGAATAAATAGATTCGTAAAAAAGTTCTTTATCATCATTTCTTAATGCTTTATTAATTTTTTTAAAATTTAACAATATATTATCAGAAATTTCATTCAAACAGCCAAAATCCATTACATTCAATACAGATTTGTCTGTAATTAGAAAATTACCATAATGAATATCTGAATAAAAAGTGTTATTTTTATAGATATTTACAAATGTGAATTTTATAAGTTTGACAGCAATATCATTTTTTTCTTCTTGTGTTGAATTTAATATAAAATCATTTAAACTCTCACCTTTTATGAAATGCATACCTATAATATTTGTTGAACAAATTGGTAATAATTCAGCTATTTTAATCCCATCATCATCCTTCCATAACTCTTTCATAATCTGTTGATTTTTATATTCTGTATTGTAATCAAGTTCTTCATTGATTTGTTTCTTTATATCTTTCAAAGCATTAGTTAAATCAGCAAAAGAATATAAAAAATTTATTATTTGTTCTAGAACAACAAGATCGCTTTTAATTTGATCACTTAATCCAACATATTGAACTTTCAAAATAATATCTCGACCATCATTTAATTTGCCTTTATGAACCTGACCTACACTTCCACTTTTAAAAACTTTGAAATCAATTGATTCAATATTTTTAAAAAAATCGTTATTGTTTTCAAACTCAGTTTTTAAATATTCAATAGTTTTTTCCATATTAACAGGTTTGCATTCAGAAAATACCTTATTATCAGATTCATTTCCACCTAAACATAACAATTGTGCAAGTTTACTGAATACTCCTCCATAATTTTCAAAAGTTTCTCTTATACAGTTTAAAGTAGAAGCTTTATTATTAAGATCTTGAATACCATCATTAGATGATTTATTATGTTGTGATTTTAAATAATTATAAAGTAAAGAGACGCATATTGATCCAGTTCTAATCATTTTAAATTTTATTATTAATGTAGTATTTTTTAATTTTTATTTTCAAAATTTTAAATCAGAGTTGTTTTAAAATTCACACCTAAATGTATGTGTAATTAAATCAAAAACTCTGGATTTTTTAATTGGAAAAATTGTAAACTACTGTAACAAACCTCCTTATAAAAAGAATCATGTGTGATTATAAATACAGTTTTATTGTTTTCTCGTAAATATTTTACATAATTTAACACAGAATCTCTTGATTTTGAATCCAATGCACTAGTTGGTTCATCTAGAATTACAATTTTTGAATATTTGTTAAACATTATCCTTATCAAATGAATAATTTGTTTTTGACCTCCAGATAATTTTTGACCAAGTTTACCTACCGAATCATGTAAAAATGACCATTTAGGTTTATTTTCATCTAAATTTTCAAAAATTTCATAAAATTTAAAATATGCAAATATGTGTTTAATTTTGTCTATGAAATCCGCTTCATTCTCTTCAATTTCAGATTTTGTGTAATATCCATACAATATATTATCTAATACTGATTTATTAAATAAATTTGTTGTATTTTGGTTTATATATGATATATATTTTCTAAAACTACTCATTGAATATTTAGAAATATCATTCCCCCCTATTTTTACACATCCATTATTTGGTTTTTCTGAACCAAAAATAAGTCTTATAAAAGATGATTTACCTGAACCAGATGGTCCGAATAAACATATTATTCTATTTTCTGGAAATTTAATACTGAAATCTTTTAATAACACATGATTTTCATTATCATTTTTATTTTTGTATTGAAATGTCACATTTTCAAACTCAACGATAGAATTTTCCATAATAAAATCACCATTCGAAATAATTTCTTCATTTTTCAACTTCAATTCTTTTAAAAAATTTTCGTTATTTTTTAATACACCTAATTTATAAGATAATTCTGGTATATAATAAGTCATCTCATAAATATTTTCAAACAATCCTGTTAAAGAAAGTAGTGTTTTTGTGACTTTTTCTTTAGGCAAAACTCCGGTAGTATACATATTGTATATTGTGTATATTATAATTGCAAAAATTAAAATATTTGTTGCATATCCTTGATACTGTTTATAATTTATACATTCATAACTTTTCTCTTCTTTTTCTTTTGAAAACGTTGTTATATTTTTTAACTCGTGCATTTCATTTTCGAATGCTTTTGGAGTGCTTTGTAATGTATTTATGTTGTAAAAAATATCTTCGATATAATCATAAACTTCATCTTTGTTACTCTGTTCTTCAACTGTCATTTCTATACAAGAACTCAATCCTATAGTAACAATAAATCCCAAAATTATTAAACATGTAAATATAATTAAACCAAGTTTTTTATTGATCATGTAAAAGTTAAAACAACTAAGAAAAATTACAATTATTCTAGGTATAAACACCGAACAAAATATGTAAAATAAATCTTGAAGATTTTTCTTTATTATAGTTACTTTATTTATAATAACAGCCGCATTTGCAATTTCATTTTCAATTTCATATTTTTTGAAAACCATTCCAACTAATTCAATCGTTATATATTGTGTTATAGCCGGTTCTACTTTTTTTCTAAAATAATTCAACACAGCATAAGACATTTTGATTACAATCCATGAAAAAATTAATTTTATCAGATGACTTTTAAATTGAGGATTATTTTTAGGATCAATATCATTTCCTAGAGAATTGAATGTCCCTGCGACAGTATTTGGAATTATTATGGATTCTATTGTAGAACATGCTATTCCAAAAAATATTGTTCCCAAAACTAAACCTTTATTTTGTAAATAAAATCCATGCGATAGTTGTAAAATTTCATTCATATATTTTTATTTTATTATACAAACTTTTTTTTATTTTATAATATTTTTTAAACTATTTTTAGGTTTAAAAACATTTATTTATTATAATTAATACAAAACTCCTTGTTGGCTTATACAAGTGAGATTATTTCCATTCTGAGTTATACATAAATCATTTTTATCTGTAATATTGAATCCCCATGTAATATTACCCTTTTGTAGCGCCAAAGATGTTCCTGAAATACTTCCAAATGTTCCAGAACCTGAAATATTAACATTTTTACCTGTAATACTGTCAAATTTACCTGTTTCACTCGAAACGCTTCCGAAATTACCAACACCTATAATATTTGCAGTTTGTCCTGTAATATCACCAAATTTTCCAGATCCTACAATATTTAAACTTTGACCTTTAATATCACTAAATGCCACGGCTCCTGCAATATTTGCTGATTGAGATGATATATGATCGAAAGTACCAGTTGATCCTACTACACCACCTTTTGCTATAACTTGTCCACCAAAATTTCCATCACCTACGACATTTGATGATTCTTGTTTAATATTACTATTTCCCATATTTTTATTTACAAAAGGAAAATAAAAAATGAAAAAAACGTTTATTATTCTTTCAAAACTTATAAAAGAAGATGGGTATTCATAACTTAAACAAATTTTTAAGAACAAAATGTCCTCATGTTTTTAAAGATATTCATATATCAGAATTTGCATATAAAAAAGTTGCTATTGATATAACTTTATTTCTCTGTAAATTTAAAGCTGTGTGTGGCGAAAAATGGGTTTCAGCTTTTATAAATCTTGTTTCTTCTCTAAGACGAAATGAAATTCATTGTGTTTTTATTTTTGATAATGGGGCACCTATAGAAAAAACGACTGAAAAAGAAGAACGTCGAAAACAACAAGAAAACATAAAAAAAAAAGTTTTCGATTTAGAGAATGCTCTAGAGAAATTTAAAAATACAAATCAAATTGATAATATACTTATAGAACTTCATAATAAATTGACGCCATCTGAAAAAACCCAAAAAAGATTATTAGGAAACAACACCAATTCCATAGATATGAATGCCGTTGAAAATAAAATTAAAAAGATGAAAAATTATATTTTAAATATTTGTGAGGAAGATTTTGTTCTAGCAAGGAAATTATTCGATATTTTGAATGTTCCTTATTATTCAGCACCTTTAGAAGCCGAATGCGCTTGTGCTGATTTATGTAGACGAGGACTTGTAGACGCGGTTTTAACTGAAGATACCGATGTTCTTGCATATGGATCACCCATTTTTCTATCAAAAATAGACACTTCTAATGACACATGTGTTCAAATTATTTATTCTGAAGTTTTGGAAGCATTAAAAATCACGTCATCTGAATTTTTAGATTTATGTATTATGTTTGGTTGTGACTATAATAAAAATATTAATAAAGTTGGTATAGAAACATCTTACAAATATATTTTAGAATTTAAATCTATCGATGAGATAGAAAAAAAAAAGAAATTAGATGTGTCAATTTTAAATCATAAACGAACTAGAGAACTTTTTACTCAATATGAAAAGATTAAAATAGAATCAATACCTTTTTGCGGATGTCCAAATTTTGATAACTTACAGAAACTAATTTTTGATTATAAATTACATGGATTGAATTTTTCAAAAATCAAATCACATTTTATCGATTCTAATATAAAAATTTCACATGATGAAAATTATGAAAATGATGAAAATTATGAAAATGATGAAAATTATGAAAATTATGAAAATGATGAAAATTTAGAAGAAGAATATGAAGAGATTGAATATGAAGAGGTTGAAGTCACTGATGATGAAAATGAAGAAACTAAAGAAAATCCAGTTGAAGAAGAAGAAGAATATGAAGAGGTTGAAGTCACTGACGATGAAAATGAAGAAAATCCAGTTGAAGAAGAAGAAGAAGAAGAGGTTGAAGTCACTGACGATGAAAATGAAGAAACTAAAGAAAATCCAGTTGAAGAAGAAGAAGAATATGAAGAGGTTGAAGTCACTGACGATGAAAATGAAGAAGAAACTAAAGAAAATCCAGTTGAAGAAGAAGAATATATTGATTTTGAAATAACAATTGAAGAAGATGATGAATAAAAAAATATTTAAAAGTTTCCAATTTATAAATAAAATGAATAACGAAATTAAAAAAGTTAAATCTAGAACCAGAAAAAAAAAGTCAAGTCCGAAAATAATTATTAAAAAAAGTGCAACCAAAAAAAGTGTAAATAAAGTGAAAATACCACTTACTAAAATAGAAGGATTGGAAAACACTTTACTTTCCAAATATAATTACACACCAAATAATTCAGAATCTAAAAGAAAAAGATCCCTTGGTAATGCCGTGATTGTTTATGACCCAAAAGGATTGAATGAAATCCTTCAAAATCTTATTTCTAAAAATTCAAAAAATAAAACTGTCACCGATATTTTGAAAAAAGATTCGGATTTTGTAATCAAAACATATTATAAATTGGTTCAATAGAAAAATTTTAAAATATTATATATTTTAAAAAATTATTTGACTGATATTGAATTGTCGTTCAATATACTATTATTTATATAATCAACACCAGGTATATCCACATTTGATATTCTAACAACAAATTCCTTATTATAATCATCTATATTATCTTTTGGTTTACCATACTGGTTTCCAACCAAACGTGTCCCACCATTAGTTACATAATCAAAATTTTGATGTATATGACCACATATCCAGGTATGAACTTTATCTTTATGCAACAAGTTGTCTAATTTAGAAAAATACAATGAAACATATCTATCTCGTTTCTTTATATTTTCTTTCCCATAATCTTTCAACATCATGTGAGTATTTTCCATTATATTGAATGATGGACAATGATGCGTTATCATTATTAATTTTAAATTATTTTGGTGACAATGTTCTATCATTTTATTTATATATTTCAAATCACTTAAATGTTTTTTGTTATACATCTCAGTTGTCATACCGTGAATCCTAACTATGAATTTAGGAATTTTCACTTCAGCTTTAGTCCACAAAGTGCAACCTGATATACATATATTATTTAATACTACACTTTTTCTATTCAAAATATATAAATTTTCAATATCTTTTTCTAAACTTAATAATTTATTTAAAAGAAACTCGAAAGTCTGTGGGATATCTTCACTATCATGTTGCATGTAAAATTCGTGATTTCCAGGAACATACAAAACATATTCAAAATGAACACATAATTTTTTTAAAAACCCTTTTAATTGGTCAAATTTATAAATTGATCCTATATCACCAGCCAAAACTAATATTTTAGAAACTGGTTTTATGTAATCTAATGGATTGGGTACATTATTATTTCTATATTCTATATGCAAATCAGATACTATTTGAAAACTCAAATCTTCCAAAAGCATTTCATCTAATTTTTTACCAAGCATTTGTAATAACTCTATCTAATTATATTTCCATATTTTTTAAATTTAAAAAATCAATTTGTTTTTTTATTTTTTCAAAGAAAGCCATGTCGATTTTTTAAGTATAGCTTGCTACATGTTCAAACTTCTTTTAATAAATTGAAATAATAGAATATTACTTTGAAATATTTCTTCCAGTGACATTTTTTTGAACTTATCATATATCACAGCATTATTTAACATGAAAAATGGTTGATCTTTCGTTACATATTCATCAATTCCTTTCTCGTATTCCATATATTTCCAGGCATATCTATGATCTATTGATTGCACTTTAGATGCTTCATCAAAGAAACTTTTCTCATCACCCATGAAATTTCTCAATGATCGATGTCCAAATTCTCCTAAATATATTCCTCGCCCTTTCGTTTCTTCTAATATTTTTTCATTGCTTGCAACCCATTTTTTCATTATTGAAGCATTTTTATGACATGCAAATCCCCAAACACATGGAGCTATAATTTTGTAACCGTAAAATTCATAATCATTTAATTTTTCAAACACACTTTCCAAATTATTGAAAACTATCGCATCTGAATCTAACCAAATTCCTCCATATTTACATAACAATTTAGCTCTAATATAGTCAGCTTTTTGGGCTAATTGATTGCTGTCACCGGTAATGTTATCTAAATTAGAATTCCATTCTATATAATTTTTAACAGTATCTTTATTCAATCTAATAACTTTATACCCTAAACCTTCTGAACTATGCAAATCTACGCTTTCGTGACATAAATCAATGTAAGGTATTCCATTCGGATATTCAGATGAATTTTCCCAATATTGCCAAACTATTCTTTCAAACATCTTATTATATTAAATCTATTTTTCTTTAATATAATAATAATCATCGTCTGACCCATCACTTTATAACCCCTCATGAACCTATTACCTTCAGTTGAGATCCAGCAAATCATAAAATTTACAACGTCATCGGCAGCCTAACGGTTGATGCGAGCGTTGACCCTCTAACTCTCAGCTGTTGGGATCGAACCCTTGAGGATTGATTCTTTTTTTGTCCCACAAGGGTGGGTCCTTTTGTAATATCTTTCTCACATATATAAAAATTCACCACTGGCTGATTTAAAACCACTAATTCCTATTAAGCTTCCTATGATTTCATTTTTATTCACTTCACTATATTTTAAGGTATCAATAAAATTAGTCAATAATACTTTGAATTCTTCCACATTTCTAGAAGAGTTTAATAATAAATAGTCCTTTAATTTGAAAACAAGTCTTTTTGGTAATTTGTAAAAATTTGTTATAACCATATTGTTATCAAGACGTTTTATAGCATAAGATTCGTTTTTGAAATTATCTATATTGAAATTTTCATTTAACCAATATCTTCCGCTTATTTTAAATAGATTATTGAAATCTATATTTTCTTTTTCTAAATAGTCAATAGCTTTTAGCATCATCATTTTTTCACCTAATGATTTGGATTTCAAGACAGTTTCATTTATATCAATGTCGGTTGATAGATTCAAAAATATATCGACTTTTTCTTTTAGAAAATGTTCTTGTTCTCTTGACATATCAGAACATTCTAATAGAAAAATTTTTGCATCAGGATTCTTTTCTCTGATCGAATATATAGTTTTCAAAGTTTCATGTTGACGTCTTGGATGATGACAGAAACTTTTTTCATTATGATCGTCTGACACTTTTATAACCGATGTTATCAAAAATATATTCATTTTTTTTATTTATTTTTATATATTTTATATTATATTTTAATAAAAAATGAATTGGTACTTCCTTTTAATATCTATAATAATTATTGTAATTGGTAGTTTGATGACATCATATAATAGTCAACCTGGTGTTCCCATTTCTAAACAAAATACAAGTATATATACACTTTCTATAGTTGTTGTTGTAATTGGTGTTTTATGCATTGTTGGAATGATTGGATTAATTGTATCTAGTCCGCCAATTCTTCGTTTAGCTCCAGGTATGGTCAGTATGGTATTTACAATTGGTGGTTTATTGACAGGTTTAGGTTCTTATGCAATTTCAGTAAATAATGGCTCTAAAACAGACGATGATAAATCCGATGAATATATTAAAATATCAACATCTATAACTTCAGTTGGAGTGCTATTTATTGGTTATACTATAGGTACAATGACTCATTCAGTAAAAGCACCAAATCCATCATCAATGTTGGGTTCATTAATTCCTTCAATTGGACCATTGAAAATTGAATCTTTATTTTAATTTTCTTGTAAAAATTTGACTCGAATAGAACTTAAAATATTCGATATTTTACTCAGTTCTATACCATTATTTTTCCAAAAAACATTTGATTCTATATAAGTTATAATTATTGGTCGTAAAAAAGATCTTAAAAAATGCTCTTTAACTTCAGTATTGTTTTTGAAAAATTCCAAAAATAAGAATTTTAGGATATTATCTTTAATATCTAACCATTCTATAGGTTTTTCTTCAATTATACTTTTCTTTCTATTTCTAAATTTATCGAAAATCGTATTCAAAGGATTTTCAATAAACTTTTCACTGTATAAAGCAAAATAATCATGAACACTCTTGTTTTCACCTAATTCATATATATTAATTGTAATCGGCTCATTAATAACGTGTTTAAGAAGCGCATTCATATTTACCGGGTGAAAACTCTTGTATACAAATTTTTTTTGAGAATAAGTCTGAGGTGAGCCTATTTTTCGCCAGCGTTCTCTCATATTTTTACGATTGTTATGACACTGTGTTGTGTACTGTAAAGATTCATAAGGTGATAATGAAAAAATATAACAAAGAATACATGCGACGATTATACCAGACCTACCGTGACCACCCTTACAATGGATGTACACTTTCTCACCGATTTGAAGTTCTCGAATAATTTTAGATGATTGTAAAATGAACCGTGAGAAGGCTTGTAAATCCATAGGTATGTTTTGGTCCACTATAGGGAAATTTATATAATTTTGAGTTGTGATATAGGGTACTATTTTTTTCTCGTCATGGAAGGTCAAATCTATGAAATTTGTGACACCTTCTTTTTCGAGCTCATAAACCGACTGTTGTGTTGGAAAGCTACCAAATAAAGCCTTATCTTTAATAAAATATGAAGAAGATTCCATTTATTTTTATTTATTATGATCGTTCTTATAAATTGGAAATTCAAAATATTCGGGTCAAAAAATTCTCTATGCATATTTTTATGTATTTCAATTATGATGCTCTTTATAAAAACATATTACGTTTATGAAATAGCTATTTAAAGACATGCATTTTTATATAAAAATGGAACTTATTAAAGAAATTGATCAATCAATTAATTTTAACGATGAAAATAATATTAGAATTGTAGAAACTGACAAAGAACCTTGGTTTGTAGTTAAAGATGTGTGTAAAATTTTAGGATTAAAAAATAATAGAGATGCTGTAAGTTTACTTCCAGATAATTGGGTAAATCTAAAATTATTTACAACTTCAAGAGGAAATCAAAATACAAAAATAGTTAATGAGGCTGGATTATATAAAATAATGATGAGATCAAGTAAACCAGTTGCACAAAAATTTCAAGAATTTATATGCGAAAACATTCTAACTTCTTTAAGAAAAAACCGTGAATATAAAATTCAAGAAAGTGAGACTAGTGAAGTGCAAAGAACTTCTGATGAGGTTGAATATGAATATGAGTCTGATGATGTAGAAACCTTCAATATTGTTAAATTTATTGAAGAAAATCCTATAACAAGATTATCTAGTTCTTACCAAAATAAACTTATTAACAAGATAAAAAGATCTTTTTCAACAGAAGATCAAAAAATATTTTTGGCAAGTTTCTATTGCTACCTAAATTTTAAAAGTAATGATTTTGTAGTAGACCTAGATGATGTTTGGGAATGGTTAGGATTTAAAAGAAAAGATTATGCGAAGGATCTTCTTATAAAAAATTTTGAGCCTAATACAAACTTTAAAACTTTGCTCCGGTTACAACAGGAGCAAAAAAATGAAGGTGAAAACAGGGGCGGTTATAACAAAGAGCAAATTTTAATGAATGTGAAAACTTTTAAACGTATGTGCTTACTTGCAGGTACAAAAAAATCTCAACAAATTCACGATTATTATATCAATCTCGAAGAAATAATTCACGAAACCGTTGATGAAGAAACGTCTGAACTAAGAAATTTACTAGAAATTAAAGATAAAGAGCTTGAAAAAAATAAACTACTACTTCAACAACAGGAAATCGATAAAATTGTTGAAATGGCAAAAATGCTAGCTGATAATTTTGATCTAAAACACGTAGTATATCTCGGGTATATTGGTATAATTAATTCTAAGCATACATATAAATTTGGTTTTACTGACGACATCAAAAAAAGAATGACTCAACATATAAATGATTTTGGTAAATTTGAACTTATTTATTGCATAGAATGTCGAGAGAATAAAAAATTAGAGACCCGATTCAAGAAAAATAAGATCATCCAATCAAAACAATTCAGTCACGTATTTACAGTCAAGAATAAAACAAATGATGGTACTAAGACAATGAAAAAAGTTGAATTATTTTGCCTAGACGATGATTTAACCCTAGAGACTGCAAAGAAAATACTCCAACGACAAACAAAATTTCTAGAGAAAAAGTATGACGAGAATCTTGAAAAGGCTATTATTAACCAAGAAAACGGTTTTACTCCAAATATAGTATTGGTTGATGATGAAAATGAATCAAATGTGGTAGAATCCCCAATAGTAATTTCGCCACCAGAAATTTTATACGAGGATGACAATAAACGTAAACTTATAAATCAGTGTTTACCATCCTTTTTAACAGAATTTTTATATCAACATAAGAATAGAGAAGCACCACAAGGTATGCGTTGGTGTAATTCTTTCTGTCAAAAATATCAACCAAGAACTGAATTTTTATCTCACATGAAATTTCTTTTATCAAGATGTAAATCATGTGTGAGATGCGAGAATTCAGCTTTAGATAAGTTAAAACGAGGTGTTTTAACAACTGATCAAATTTCTAAGAATCCTACTATAGTTATGTTACCTGATAATACCAAAGAATGTAATACATGTCTAAAAATCAAACCTCTTGATAAGTTTCCTGAAAAAAGAAACTCTTGCAAAGAGTGTCGAAATAAAGTAAGATCTAAATATAAAGTTTTTGATGAAGTGGTTGATGAACATATATTACAACTTTCAAATATGAAAACAATTGATGAGATGAAAATTTTACTTGATACTTATGTTAACGATAACTTCAAAACTATTTGTTCTAAATTAAAATTAGGTAGAAAACATGATGATACTAAACAACATTTGAAAATAAAGGTTATGGATTACTTTGTATCTAAAAATGGAATAATAACCACATAAATAAATTCAATTTATAAAATAGGTCTTTATAAATTAAAAATGGAAATAAATAAACTTATATCTGAAAATAATATAGAAAAGGCATTAAATAATTGTTTTTCTCAAAATTTAAATAGTTTAGGTTCTCTAATCGGAAAAGTGCATGAATTTAATAATAATATTTTATCAAATGAAAGTAAAGAAATTATCAAGAAAAACAAGACTCAACCTAATAAAATAAGAGTTCTTCTCGCATGTAACTGGAGTGACAGTAAGCCAATATGTGATCTTTGGAATAGAATGAGTAAAAATAACGACTATTCATGGGATAAAATTCAAATAGTTTGGGAAGAACCATGTGATTATTATTGTATTATCAATAAACCTTTTGATGATAACTTAAAATATATTCCTGAAAAAACAATAATTTTCAGAATGGAGCCTAAAATGGAAACAAATACATTTCTTTGGGGAGATTTTTGGAGTAAACCAAATGAAAAGGATTTCAAATTCGTTGGGTATCATGAGAAACATTTTAATAACAATGAATGGCATCTTTCTAAAAATTATTCTCAACTTTCATCTGAACCTATAATAAAAGATAATAATTTATCATTTACTTTGAGTACTATTTTGTCAAGTAAATATATCGACCCAGGTCATATAAAAAGAATTGATTTCATGAAGTTCTTTGAAAATAAAGGATGTTTGGACGTTCATGTTTATGGTCAAAATAAATTCTTATGGAAAAATTATAAAGGATCTTTACCACCTCATAAAAAAGACGATTCTCTTTTTCCTTATAAATACGCGTTTAATGTAGAAAACTTTTCAATCAAAAATTATTATACTGAAAAACTAATAGATGGAATACTTTCTGAAACATTGGTGTTTTATTCGGGGTGTTATAATATCAAAGATTTTATAGATGAAAGAGCATTTGTGTATTTAGAATTGAGTAATTTCGAAAATGATTATGAAATCGTAAAATCTGCAATAATGAATGATTTATGGTCTGAAAGAATAGAATATATAAGAGCTGCAAAGAAAAAAATTCTCAATGAACTTCAGTTTTTTCCTCGTTTAGAAAAAATTGTTTGTCATTCGTAAAAAATGATTTTTTCTAAATTTAATTTCATAGAAAATAAACTAATATATAAAATATGGGTCAATACTTTCGATTTGTTTGTTTATTAAATGACACGTTCATTCAATTTATTGATATCTTTTTTCATGAAGGTGGTTCTAAGTTTTTAGAAATGGCATTTAAAAATAATTATTACATGTTGAGAATGGAAAAACTACTATCTCCAGGTGGTTTATGGCATAAACAACGAGTTGTTTTAACTGGGGATTATGCAAATAATGAAAAAAATCACGAAGTTAATTTATTTGTATTAACCACACAAGATTCTGACTCCGAGTACGAGTATAAAACTGACGTAACTTCACAAAACATTAATCCAACTACATCAGCTGATATTTGTATTAACGAATATTCTGCAAAAGAAGATGAGTTTCGTTATATCATAAATCATGATATATTTCAATATGTGGATAAACAAAAAACAACTACAAAAATACATCCTTTGGCAATCCTTCTTGAAGAAGGTCATATTAATTCAACTGGGCTTTGGTCTCGTCAAAGAATAAGTGTTCAAAATAATATTCCTGAAAATTTTACAGAATATACACTTGACGAAAGTGAATTTGAATATCTTTCCCGATTCTAAATATAAAGTAGTTTTTAATACTCGGTTATATGAAAGACATAAGTATTACAAAGACGTGAAAATTTAATCATAAAAAAAAATCTTGATTGTTATTAAAATGTTAAAGAGTGTTCGTAAGAGTGGTCGTAAGAGTGTTCGTAAGAGTGGTCGTAAGAGTGTTCGTAAGAGTGTTCGTAAAAGTGTTCGTAAGAGTGTTCGTAAGAGTGTTCGTAAGAGTGTTCGTAAGAGTGTTCGTAAGAGTTTTCGTAAAAGTGTTCGTAAAAGTTTTCGTAAAAGTGTTCGTAAAAGTAAAAAAACGAAAAATGATGGAGGTTTGATACAGCCTTTCTTAAAGAAAATTATTGAAGAATTAATAAAAAAGGGGGTTGAAGTTGATTCATCTGAATATGATACAAAAAAAGTTATCAAATTAACATTTAAAGGAAATATTTATGATATGGTTGAAATATATCATTGCACGAAATACAGAATAGGTTGTAATATTATCGAAAGAAACATGGGAGATTCAGAACCAGTCAAAAATATGTCTAATGAAATATATAAGACCCTCGATATTGTAAACACAAATAAATACGCTTTGATATATTGTCATAACCGAAAATGGAATGATGTTACACCTCATTGGTTAAAAAATCAAATAGAAGCATATTGTGCGAAACATAATAAAGAAGATAAACCTATTATTTATCTAACCCTTGATGTATTAGAAGGAGGTGATTTTAAAAATGATGGTTTCAGTGATGAATTTATAAATTCATATGAAGGATCCTTTGATTTTGTTTTTCTTCCCGATTGTGGCGGTGAATGGTCTGAAGGTTATGATAAAGGAGATTATGAAAAAATTAATAACATTCTTAATAATGTTTCATTGTTGTTGAAAAAGGACGGGCAATTATTATTTGCGAAAATCTATGATGACTCCTTAAAAAAAAAATTTAGTAAAGTAGATGATTTTTATAAAGACGATGATGAAAATAAAACTCACGTTTTTTATAAATTTAAATAAACATTTTCCATCGTTGAATAATCAATTTCTTCTACCCCTGAAACAATTTCCTCAACGGTTGAAACGATATCATTTTCATTATCGTCATAGATATCAAGACCAAGTTTAATTAGTCTATTAATATGGTCAGCGAACTTAACAGGTTCATCAAGTGAATTTGAATATCTTTCCCGATTCTAAATATAAAGTAGTTTTTAATACTCAGTTGAGTATTAAAAATTGTAATTAAGAAAGTCTATATCGATTACAAAAATAAATTTGCACTTACTTTCCAATATCTGGATTGAATGTTGGTGATGATAAAGCATTGATGATATTTGATGGATCTATCACATCACCTCCTCCACCCAAGCCTCCCATGCCTCCTAAATTTAAACTCTGTAAAAGTCCTGCTAAATTTAAATTTGGTGCACCATTTGCCCCACCACTTCCATCTTTTGGTGCCATTGATGAACAAAGTTTTTCCACAGTTCCTACTAGTTTTCCTAAATCTAGCGACCCATCTTGTAATCCATTATTCATATTAGAAAGAAGTTCTGTAAAAATCCCAGAATTCATGATTGAACTAACCGCATCTAACGGATTAGAAGAATCAATATTTACATTTTCCTCGACCTTTTCAATCATACTAGATAAAAAATCGGCTTCTTTACTCTTTTCATCTTTCTTAAGAATGTCCTTAGCCTTTGCAGCTGGATCGACCAAGGCTGAAATTGTTAGTAAATAATCAAAAATTACACTTTTCGTATCTTTGTCAGCAACTTTGAAAATATCATTGAAATTAACATAAACTTTGTCAGAAAATTCAACTTTATAGTGAGTTGAAGATAGCTTAGTTACATCTTTATTTAAAATCATATCTCGGTTTTGTGTGCAAAAAGATTTAAAAATTGAAATATGTTTTTCAATACTTTTTTCGTGGTTGATTGTTGTCTTGTCTAATAATCTTTGATATAATTTCAACGAATGATTTGATGATCCAAAAAGTTTAGTTAGTTCATTTACAAAATCGTTTATTGTTTTGAAAGTTAAAATATTATAATCTGTCTTCATTTTCATGTTGCTTTATTATGAAGAATTCTTGATTTTAAATCACATTTAATTTAAAATTAAAATAATTTTTTTTTCCTTCATTTGTTATGTTTCCATTATTCTCTCAGATTTTTTGGCTACATTAATTCAACACCATTTATTTTCACTCTTATATTCAAATAGTTTTTATTTTTCAAATTAACTTGTTCGTCAAGAGCAATATTTACATTTTTAACACAAGTATTTCTCCCATCACGTCCATCAAATGCACTCAAAAAATCATCATTAATAAAGTCAGTCTGAGGTATTATATATTCATGTTGAGGCATCATTCCTTCTGAAGATTTAATCATATTTTCAAATAATTCATCCATTGATTTGTTATTCATAAAAGAAAAATACGCATTTTGTTTGATTAAATCGTCGCTAAATTTTATTTTACCGTCAACAAAAGATACTAGATCTTTTTCCCAATCGAAAATTCCTTTTACATAATTTTCATATGAAGGTTGAATCAACATCAAAGATGATGTAATAGGTGAAATTATTTCTTTTAGTTTTTCTTTTTCTTTTTGATCTTTTATTATTTCATTATTAAAACCAGGTATAAACTTTGATAAAATCCCTCCTCTTCCCCCACTATACATTACAAATCCTAATAATTGAACATAATTAACATTTCCATCGAATTTTTGTTCAACTGAGTCTAATAATTCAATGAATTTATTACAATATGAAATTATAAGGTTAATTTTATCTTCTTCTGTCAAAGCTAAATTTTCACCTTTTTCATTTAGGTAAGTTTTATTTTTAAAAGTGAAATATTTATAATTTTCCTTTCGTTTAAAAGTGTCTAAAAGTGCAATTAAAAACATTTTGTAATTTTTATTTCTTTTTTTATTACTACACAAAATCACTTCATCATTTGGGAAACTCTCAACTGAATTAATAATTGCGGCTATTTTTTCCTCAGGTTTTAATTTAGATATTTCCGACATTATATCAGATATTGAAGAACTAGATGAAGAAGAACTAGACGAAGAAGAACTAGAACTAGAAGAAGATGATGTTTTCCTTGTATACCCCGTTGATCCAGTATACCCAGTTGCTCCAGTGTATCCCGTTGTCCCAGTGTATCCCGTTCCTGAATATGATGAAGTTTTTACAGTTGATGAATACTGAGATGAAGAAATAACAGAAATTATAATAATTAATAAAACTACTAATGCTAATATACCAACATTTCTCCATCTTTTATTTTCACTGTTTGTATTTATTTCCTTTATAAATTTAATTATTTTGTCAAACATAATATTGTTTTATTTTAATGACAAATAAAAAAATAATAAAAAAAATTATCCGCTTATTTCAACGAATAATTTTTTATTCTTATTATCATAATGCATCGATTTCAATACCAAATCTTCAAAATCATATGAATGAATTCCAAAAAGACCATTACTTCTATTTCTATTTAATATTGATCCGCGTTGTTCTAATGGAACTACTACTCCACTGTATTGATAATATACAATTCCTTTTCCACTACATGAAGTGCATAAAAATATATTGTATCTACATAAAGGACATGTCCCTGCTTTTTCAATCCATTTTTCAATACAATCTTTGTGAAAAATATGATCACATTTTAATTTAATAACATCTGAATCTTTTATAGTTTCATAGCATATTGCACAATCTTCTTCATTTGAGTTGTTTGTTTGATTTTCCACATAATCTGATAATTTTTTAATACCACAAGACGAACATACCTTTTTTAAGGAAAACGTTTGTGGTGTGGCGGTTCTTTCTTCTTCATCATAAATAAATTTGTATAAAACTTTAATAGCATTTATCAATTCTTTTAATGTAAAACCCTCCGATGATGATATAAAAATATCAAAAATGAAAGAAAATGGGTAATACAATGAAACTGTAAATGAACTATCTGAGATAACTTCTTCATCTCTATTAATTAGAAGTCCATCACAACATTCTGGATTATCCTTGTCAAATGATGATATTCTTACCTGACTTTTTTCAATATTTAAATTTTTAGAGCAAAATCCATCTCTAAAATCAGGATTCTTTTCTAGAACTAATTCTGTTGAATCATCAGACATTATTATATACTCACATTTAGTTGTGCATTTATGTCTACAATAAAAATATATATTCCATTGATTCTTTGTTGTTCTAATCGGATATATTCTTAACATATATTTTTTATTGTAAATAAATATAAAAAATATTTAAAATTTATCATATTTTTGCATAATTCATTCGTAAAATGTTGTTGGGTGATTAGGTGGCGAATAAATATGTATACTTACACATATTTCATCTAGAATATTTTTTACAGAATGAAACCCGATTTTATTATCCATATAACTAATATTTCCTTTCTCTAAAATTCTCCTTCGCGAAGTATTTAAATTTTGCGAAAACACAATTTCTTCTAAAGAACCTTCTAATACTTTTAAAAAACATCCATTTTCAGAATGATCGTGAACTTTAGCCTCCTGATTTTTGTTCCATGTTATTATTAAAACTTCAATATCATCGTCGATATAAATTCTTTCACGATGATATTTCAATTCATCTACATTTATATATTTTTTGTAATCAGTTTCTAAATAATTCTCAAGATACATCGAACTATTTTTAAAATCTGTTTTCACATTTTCAATCAATTCAATCAAACCCATTTTTATATTTTTAAAAGAAGATTTTTTTATTGGAAATTGATTTTTTAAATTTAAAAATAAATCTTTTTTGATTAAATGAACTCTAAATTCAGATGTGAACACTGTGATAAAAACCACAATTCACTTGAAAACTTGAATAGACATATTGACTGTGATCGAACATGTGAAAGATTTAAAGATTTTTCGTTTTTTTGCCATAAATGCAAAGACTATATGACAAAAGGACACACCTATGTAAAAAAACACAAAAAATCTTGTAAAAATAGGGAAAGAAATTACATGAATGAATTTAAGGATCATCTTCAAAAAGAATTTCTAGCCAAACATTTGGAAGTGTTACTAGAAATGAAAAAGGATTTTCAAGACGACCGACATGATTCACAAAAAAAAATAATTGATTTACAAAACGAAGTTCATAGTCTAAAAAATGCTTTATCTAAAAATAATTCAAATGATGTAGATGAAGATGAAAAAGTTGTAAAATACAGAAAAGCAAACAGTAAACATACTGAAATTATACCACAGCAAAACAGAGAAAATCAAATCGAAGAAATTTCAAAAAAATATGATACCAAACGTCAAACTTCAAAATCATTAAATGAAGCCAATATTATTTTCAAACAATATTTTGACGATTTACCCAACCTTAAATTTGAACAACAACAAAAGAGTATTAACGAAATGAAAAAAATTAGAATGGATATTTTTAAAATAACACCTTATGATAAATATAAAACTCTATTGGATGATCATATAAAAAGTCTAACATCTTTTTACACTTCAACCAAAAATTATCAAGACAAACGTTTGAATAATCATTTGTTAAAAAGTTTAAATAATATTGACTCACGACTACTTTTTTATCCTAATTACCACACTCTTTCGTTGGAAAGAGATGAAATTGACATATTAGAATCATGTCTAGAGTTTTCAGGTAATTTTGAAAAAGAATTTACAGTATTTTCAAACGATTATTTTCTAACAAAGTTTCATAATTTTGGTTCAGTTGTTTTGTCTATTAAAAAATTAATAAAAAACTATTTGTTCAATGCTTATGGTTTTAACAATTATATTTATTTACTTTATAAAAAAAGTTCTGATGATGACCCTTACACTTTTTATAAACTTGTGAAAATTGAAAAAGGTGTATTGCATTGGGAAATTGACTGTCGAGCTGAACATTTGACAAATAATTTTATAAGTGATGTTTTACCATATCTAATATATCTATTCAGAAAAATTTACAGAGATATATTCCACGATAATATTTACAGAAAAGATTATTGTAAAACAAACACTGTTACCGAATATGAATGCGAACAACTTTTGAGAAATATTTTTATTCTAAGTGACCAAAGACAGTGCTGTGATATTTTTAGGGAATTAATAAAAGAAAATGCAAGCAAACATGCCGATGACAAAGATAAATTTAGCATGTTCGGTGATGATTCTATTCAACGAGAAAAATTTATAAATCATAAAACTAATACTGATAATATATTAAACACAATTTCGACTTTATTTGATAACATGAATATGGAAGACGCTGTTGATTTATTAAGGGAAAAACATGCTTATAACTGATTTTTTTAATTTGAACCCTGTAATTAAATTAAAAAAAAATAAAACAAAATAAAAAATAAAAAATAAAATAAAAAAATAAAATCTTTCTTTTAAATAAAAAATGTCGTCCTATTCTCAAAATTCAAGCTTCCAAGGAATTCGCAAACAAACAACTAGCGAACATGTATCTTTAATTTCAAAAAATATTAAAACTGGATTTTTAACTGTTTCTAATGATGCAACTTTCAAAAGCAATCTCGCTGTTGAGGGAGATGTTAAAGTTGATGGATTTTCAACTTTGACTACTGGTGTTAGAGTTGGAACTAATGGTTCCGATATTTATAAAGTTGTTGTCGGATCTATTTCTGTTAATCCTGGAAGTATTGGAGCGTCAACAAGAGGTTCTGTTGATGTAACTATCACTGGTATTAACACATCTGATCGTATATTTTTACATCCACCTACTGGATTAAATGCAGGATTATTATATTGCGGTTGTGATATCACCGCTTCAAATACTCTTACTATTTATTTATACAATAAATCTGGTGGTTCCATTGATGACACAGCTTTAACTTGGAAATACAGCTATTTGATATTTACCGATTAAAAACTCAATCAAATGGTATAAAATTTAGATCTTTTACAAAAAATGATTTTTTTAAACTTAATTTTATAGTTTAAAAAAAATAAATGCTCAGAAAACAATTGGAAAATAGCATTGTTTATAATAACATCATTGAAGAAAAATCATCTTATGACGGATCAAATGATATATTATTTTCATTCGATAATTCAGTCATAGTTTCACCAATAATTTATAATGAAATTTACAACGCATTAGAGATGGATGAAATTCATTCAGAAAAAGATAAGTTTATACACAAACTCATGGTGGAAGAATTAAAAAATAAAACATTAATCAAAAAGAATTTTTTTCTTATTATTGAGAATAACAAACTCAGATATAATATTGTTCTGAATGAATTGATAATGAAGGAAGTAGATAAAAAACTTCATGAATATAGACTCGGCTACACAGTTTGGAAATCCTTATTGGGAGAAACATATTAATCCAAAATGAAACTATATTATTTTATTTTATTAATTATTTTAAAAACAGATTCTAAAGCCCCTTCACTCCATCCTTGATTTTGACTAAATGCTTCTCCTACACAAAATATATTTTTTTCAGGATTTTGACATATATCTAAAAACTCTTCCCTGTTGTTGAACTCCTTTGGCAGCGGTTTATAATAATGGGTTCCATTTTCCCAATATATAAGTTTATGTTTGAGAACTTTGACTTTCTCTTTGAAAATTTTTAGTATACCATTTTCAACAACTTTTGGTATATTTTCAACGTTTTTCCATCTATTTGCTATTTTATTATCAGAATATGATATTTGATATATACATTTATTTTTATCGATGACTATTATTTTCTGAAAAGGTTTATCTGTTTTTATAAAGGTTTTTGAGACATTCAATGGCTTATCTAATTTTACGTATAGTCTAACAAAAGATTGACCTTCTATATACTTAAATATTTTCATTTTAGGTAATAATTTTCTTATCACATTCGCAGGAGTCGCCAAAATAACTTTGTCAAAAATTTCTTTGTTTATTTTAATTTTTCCATCGCTTTGAACACTAATTTTGTTTATATTTCTATTCAATTTAATATCATCTTTCAATAAATTTTCAAACGATTTCAATAATTCAGTCCATTTAATCGAGAACGCGTCAAATCCTGACGAAGTGTAATTTTCAAATCCATAATCAAATATTGTATCTACAACATCTGCTTTTTCATAATCCGTTTCTCCAGTTGAAAATACAAATTCATTGTATATTTCTTTACCTAATATTTTGGTTGCAAATTCTTTAAAATTTTCCTTACTTCTTTCTAGCATATGAAAATTATCCTTAAGAATTGAAATAACTTTTGTTATATCTATTGGTTTTGATGTATGTTCGAAATCCGCATGATATTCATTTATTGTGACATTCAGATTCTTACATAAATCATGTAAAAGTTTGTCTTGTTTTCTACCAATTCCTGCACCAGCAATTACTTCTTTTCCATCGAAATTCACCATTTTTATTCTCCCACCAATTTCACTATTTTTCTCAAATATAGTTATTTTAGAATCTTTCATACTATTCTTAATTATTAGACCTGAAAAAAGCCCAGCAATTCCAGAACCAATTATCGCAATTTTCATTTTTATTTAAATTTTTATTTTATTTTCATAATATAAAAAATGTTATTACTAATACCAATTATATTTTTAGCAGTATTATTGTTTTATTTGTTTTCAATGAAAACTAAGAAAGGTTGTCGAAGAAGAAGAAAACAAAAAGAATGTTTCGTTGAACATCTAGAACCAACTGCAACAGGTCAACTCATGGTGAGTGATGGAGTCGGAAATTTATCGACTTTCAATGTTGGAACTGGCAAGACACTTGTTTCTGATGGTGCTGGAAATATTACAACTATTGATACAGGATTGTTTAATAACACTATAACGGCAAATGGAGGATTGACAGGAAGCACTGGAACTTTCACCGGTGCATTAATAGCGAATGGAGGATTGACTGGAAATGTTACAGGAAATTTGACAGGAAATGTTACTGGAAATTCTACATCATCGAGTAGAAATTTAATTACCGATACTAGATCTGTCAATAGTCCCCCATCTTTTTATGCCAATTCCACAGGAGTTACAAATGAATTTAAGACTAGTTCAGTTATAGGTTTACCAGGTACAGGATTTGTTTCACTTGAAACTACATCTCCTTGGAAGGATAATAGTGCTGAACTTCCAATTAGACAAATAGCATATGATGGAAAAACCAGTAAATACTTTCGTTCTGCAATGCCTGCAGACGCAGCTTGGGGTCCTTGGAAACTTGAAACATCTATGGATGAAAATGATTATTATGCATTTTCTAGTGTTGGTGATGCCGATACCGTATTTACCCCAGCTTCTAGTGGATGGACTATTGATCCGAATAGTACTAACTATGATCCGGCTATAAGAGGTGGATCTAGAAAAGGTGTTGCTTGGACAACTTTACAGGATGATTCAGATACATCCACTTTATGGATCGACGTAACTGTTCCATCGAAATTAGCCGGAACACAAGGAAGAACGGCTTATGTTCATTATTTGCCTTGGAGTACTTGTAGATATTTTGATATCTTCGGATTGCTTTCAAATAATGATAAAGTTTTCATAAAAAGAGTAAATGCTTACATGAATGTCAATCAAAGTGACTCAAAGCAAACTTATTTTAATGGAATTTCAATAGCAGCGGTTCCAAGAGCTGATAGATTCACAAAAATTAGAATTCAGGGTGTGAAAGGACGAATATTTTATATGGGAACTGGTTGGGGTAAAGAAATAGTTGGTTCAGAGAATGGAATGATTCATACCGATAATATTTATTTAAATGATCCTAATAATACTAGTTCTATTGTAACGGTTAGTGCCATGTTAGATTATCTTAATACCACTCTTAAAACTACTAATACCACTGCTAATAAATTTTGTATTGGATCAACTTGTCTTACAGAAGATGACTTTAAAAAAGTAAAAAACAATGATTTTCCAGTTTTAAACACTCGCTCTGATCTTACATTTAATAGTGGTGGTAAAAATACATATATAATTCATAATCCTCATGACGACCGTAAAACTTTATATGTTGCTAGGAGTTCAACTGACAATACCTTTTCACCTAATTGGGAGTGGGGACGTGGTAGAATGAATATAGGTGACAGAACTTTCGGAGATAATATTTGGGTTACTGCTGGTGGCTATTTGCATAATAATGCTGGATTTAGCGAGAAAAACGGATTTTCTTCTCCCAATTTTTAAAAAATATTTTGATTTAAAGTGTATCAAAACTTTAAGAGAGATAATTCTAGAGTTTCTATATCTTCAGAATAATATAATTTATATCGTTTGTTTTATATTTTCCTTTTGAATAATATTCAACTTCATTTCCCAAATTATTTATGTATTCTAAACCCAAATATTTAATAATAATTTTTATTATACAATAAGCAGTATCATTTTATTTTTCTTAACCACAAACCAGGTTAAGAAAAAACTATTACAATTTAATATATTAGTTATTTATTTTTCATGGGATGATTCGTAGTGTATATAGGTTGCATCAAAGAATTGTATTGATCAATTGATTTACCACAACCAATATATTCTATTGTTTTATGTAATGAAATTTTTTATCAACGTCATTATAGGAGTATTTCCCTTACTTACGTCAATATTTAAACAATCTGGATATTTGATTAGTAACTCTTTTAAACCTTCAAGTGACTCGTCTTCGTCTTTACTAAGAATGTAAGTTTTCAAAGTTTTGATGATATTTTCTTTGGTAGAAGCTTCCATTTATAATATATGAATATATTATAAATTAAAAAATTAATAGATTAGTATTTATAACTGAGTAGGCTTCATTATTTGTATTTCATCGTCCGTATAAACAGGGTAGAGTGGAAATCTCATATCTCTGAGACTTGGTAAATAACGTTTAACAACCTGGTATTCTTCTCTTGTTCTTGTATTTCTTTTTGTTTCTAGACAAACCGGATGAAAAGTTCTATTCGACCAGTTTATCAAATCCGCTTGGAAGAATCTCAGATGATTTGGCATGTACATCCAAGGTTGTTGTCCCGATGGTATTTTCGGCGCTCCTTGATTAAGTATAATTTCGTCGATGTTCGTAAAAAGTGAGACCGGGTCTCTAGTAAGTCTCCAACCAAAATATTGTTTCATAGAAAAATCTGTTTTCTGTTTGATAGACAAAACCTCGTGTAAAATATTTTGGTAGAATACAATCCAATGTCCAGGCGGCACTCTTACCTTTGTAGAGCGAGGTCTATATTCTCTTTCTATAGCCTTTTGGTCTTTGCCAAGTGAGAAACCAGTTGTATCCGTGTCGTCAAGATGTGTTTCCATAACACATGAGAAAAATTGGTCCTTTTCAAGGTCTAAGTTAACCCATCCACCAAAAATATCGTCATCTCTATAATCTTCTTTTAAAGGCGCTATATCTCTATGCCAGCTTTCAGCGGTTGTTGCTGATCCTTCAGTACGCAAGGAAAATCTATCGAATAATTGCTCTAGATAACGACTTTGTGGTTTGTCTTCCTCAAAATCGGTGAAGAATTCTGTTGCTATTCTCATCATATGCATTCTAAGTTCTCTTATAGTCAGATTATGGAAACTTGAAGGATTTCCTAGAGCGCCAAATCCACCCTTTACGAGTAATTGACGATCTATATATTCCGGAAAATGAGCTATCTCGTGTAAAAATGACCGGTTATAATATTCTAATCGTTCTCTGTTTAAAACTGGAATAACAGCAACACCATATCTTTTTAAATTTATAACATCAACCATGTAACTTCTACTTCGGAGGAAATTTATTTTTTTCAATTTTTTCCTTCTAACCGTTCTACGTATTATTCTTCTACGTCTTAATGTAATATACCTCGAAGTTCTCCTAGTCTTTGTTCTTCTCAAACGTCTGGGCTTAGTTCTCATAGGCTTTGTTCTTCTCAAACGTCTGGACTTAGTTCTCCTAGACTTTATTCTTCTCGAACGTCTAGACTTAGTTCTCCTAGTCTTTGTTCTTCTCAAACGTCTGGACTTAGTTCTTATTCTAACTTTACTAAGATTAAGAATATTTTCATATATTAAAAAAATAAAAAAGGAAATTTAAAGGATGAATATATAACAATAAAAAAATGGTAAAACTTTATTATACCCCAACAAGTTGTGGCGCATCGTCATTTATTTGTTCTCATATTGGTAATCTAAATTATGATTGTGAAATTGTTGATCTTGCCACTCACAAAACAGAATCTGGCGTTGATTTTTATAGTATAAATCCAAAGGGTAATGTTCCTACATTAATTTTAGATGATGGTACTATATTGAATGAAAATATTTCATGTCTTGAATTTATCGCCGATGAAGCAATGAGAGTCAATAATATCGAATTAGCACCTCATAAAGACTCCAATGAAAGATATGTGTTGAGACAGCTTTTATCATTTTTGGCTAGTGAACTTCATCCCGCAATCGGATTATTTTTTAATCCTAAATCAAAAGAAAATAATGTTAGAGAATTTATAAAGTCTGTTTTTGACAGAAAAATGAAATATTTAGAAAAGCATATTTTAAATGATGGCAAAAAATATGTTTATGGTGACAAGTTCACAATAGCCGATGCTTATTTACATATTATTTTAACATGGACAGGATATGTCGGTATTGACATAGAAGAATATCCAATCGCAAATAAGTATTTACAGAATATTTTAAGTTTAGATTTGGTAAAGAATCCTAGAATTCTCATGTCAACTTCGCCGAGTAAAACTAATTTAAAAACTTGAAAAATAAATATACATATTTGAAAAAATGAACGTGCAAAAAGAGAATCAAATTATAAATACAGATGAAATTGAAAAACAAATGAAAGAACAAATGAAAAAGGCGTTCTTTGATTTAATCGATTCAACCGTGAATTCAGAAAAACCAGACTATGTTTGGATTACAAATCTCTATACAGAACTTAGAGATCGTTTATGTAGTTTTACAAAAAAAGATTCGAAATCATATTTCAAAATTATTGAAGAATTTGATGTTGAATTATTCAATCAGATGATAACAAATGATGTATTTGATCAAAATTCTTTTTTAAAATTAGTGAATAATACTTTCGGTTGGATAGAAAAACTTCAAGCTCCAGCTAGAGATGAGTCGACAAAAGAATCAAAAAATCGAGTTCTATCATCGGACCCGCAAAATTTTATTTCGACTTTTCTGAAAGAAATCCATAATTGTTTAGACAACCTTGAATACGATATGGAAAATTATTTTAAAACATGTGACACTAAATTATAATTTAAAGATAAAATATAAAGATATATACATATAATATAGTATATTGGGAGCTTTAATTAAAAAAAATGATTAAAGCTCTCGTAGTGAAATAGGTTATCACGCGCTGCTTATAACTGCGTATTGCGAGTTCAAGCCTCGCCGAGAGTATAAATTTAATACTAATTTTAGTATTAAATTAAAATTACAACTTTTTTTATTCTTCATATTCCCTGTAATCTATTAATAGTTCTTCACCTATATTTATAACTCTAGATGTTTTGAAAATCATCATAGTAGATCCGCTATCATAAGTGATTTTTAAATTGGGTTTTTTCGAATTATTCAAATAGAAACTTATATCGTTTGAATTTAGACCTTTATAAGGAATACCCCAAAAACCATCCTTGGATTTTACATAAAAATCAGAAATCATTTTAATAACAGCCGGGTCCATTTTTTGAACTTCTTCATCGGGAACATTTAGAATTCGTTGAGTGAAATTCACATGATTTGTGACATGAAAAGGGTTTACTCCTTTAGGAATATTCTTGATTGCAAAAACACCTACTCCGCCGTAAGAATCTGGTTTCAATCTACAATAAGTATCATTTTTTAAATTTTTTATTAAAGCTTTCTTCATATCTTTTTAATACATGTGAATATATTAAAAATTAAAAAAAAATATACAGATCTCTTACATATTGCATCTTCTCTTACATATTGCATCTTTTATATATTGCATTTTCTTCAATTGTGTCGCTATATTGGGTTAAATACAATCTACACCCTGAATCTGTATTTTGTGAATTAAATGACTCTATTCGTTGAAGATTCTCAACAAACAATTCAAAACCATTTTCAGTCTGAGGTTTTCTGTGAATTTGAAGATAATTATCATATTGTCTCTTTAATTCACCCATATTAGTCAAATACGCATTATATCTTGAAAAAGATAGAAATGTAATAATTGTTGAAATAATTAGCTTGAACATCATTTTTTATTTATATATATGTGTTATACCTTTAAATTACTTTTACTAAAAAATTCTTATTTTTTTCTTATTTATAATATAAAAATGCAACTGATTTCTCACATAGGTGATATTTTAGCACTACTTTTTGTATTTCCTTGTTTCATTTATTATTTTTCTAAAATAGAGAATAGATCAAAATTTGAAACATATTTGTTAGTTATCGCATGTTTAAGTCTCATCGCGGATTTTATCTTTACAGTATTATTCTTTTATTATTATTTTTACACAAAAAAATAATCAAAATGTTCAATAGTCGTCATATAAATCATCCTTATATTGTTCATAGCGACCTTCTTTAATGGCTAATTTCAATTCATACTCAGCTTCTAAATCACCAATTTGATCCTGTAGCCTTTCACTATATTCTTCAAGATTTTCCAATTGTTCGTCAAGATATTTTATCTCATAATAATGAGAACATCTTCCATTTTTTTCAATATTATGACTTTTTTTGCATTCATAACAAACTGACCGTATTTCACACTTGTAATACGATCTTCCATAATTAGGGTGATCTTTCTCATACCCACCATCACAAATTTCCAAGTGTTTTTCAAGCTCTCTTAGACATTCATCACCACACATTTTTTGTTGTTCTTTAATTTTAGATATATAACCAGTTCGTTCTTCACGAACTTCATCTCTGTAATCACTAAGTCTTTTACGGGTTAGTTCAAGCTTTTCTTGCATAGCAGCCAATTCGTTTTCAGGTGTGATTGACATCATTTTTAACAATTTGAAATCAACCAAAAAAAATCACAAAAAAAATCAATTTTTTTCCCACATTGAAAAATCACAAATTATTATATTTTATTTTAATTTTTTTTATATATTTTCTTTAAATAAAAAATGAAAACCAACGAATTCTATTGTGTGAAATGCAAAGATAAAGTGCATTTACAAGATAATCATATAACATGCACAACCCTGAAAAATAAACGACCCGCTCTTAGAGGGAAATGTTCCAGTTGTAATACAAAATTATGCAAATTTGTAAAGGCGGCTGATGAAAAGAAATTGAGAAGCAAATTCCGTTCGAAGAGATCCAAGTCAAAGAAGAGATCAAAGTCCACGAAGAGATCAAAGTCTAAGAAGAGATCGAAGTCTAAGAAGAGATCGAAGAGTCGTTCTAGAAAATAATTGAAATGATTTTTTAACACCAATTATCTGTATTAAAAATATAATTAAATATATTTAGCCTATTTATCACCCTGATTTCTAAATTGTAATCTAAAGATACACACTTCTATATAAAACAAATGTATCGAAATTATATTGAAATCTGTTTAGATCTTGATAAGTTAAAGGAAGTTAATAGAAATGCACCTGAAAATGTTAAATATTGTAATTTTCTTTGTCAAGATTTTAGAGATAAAACAATATTTGGTAAACAACGTAGTTATTGCAATAGCTGTAGAAATTATATAGATTCACTTGAGAAACTTATTGAGAAAAATAAAGTTACAATTGAACAATTTAAGGAAAACCCTGAAATTGTTAATGGAATTGATGCCGTTTTTGATACAAAGAGATCATGTATGACTTGTAAACAAAGTAAAAATTCAAATCATTTCGAAAAAAATAGAAACGAATGTAAAGCTTGTAGAAGCATCAAATCATCTGAACGAAATAATACTGGTATTGAAACCTTGATATCTGATATTAATAAAGTAAAGGATTTACCTTTACCTCTAGAAAACTTTATCAAAGGTATCCCAAAAGATAAGCTAATTAAAGTTATCGCACATTTTGCAATTGGAAGAAAGGCTACTGACACCAAAAATGATATGGTGTATAATTGTCTTCAACACTTTAAAAAATTAAGCAGCCCTTTGGTTTGTAGAGGATCTTGTGGGTTTGTTTTGCAAACTGAATTTTCTTATTGTAAGTCTTGTTTAGAAAAAAAGGATAAGCCAAAGGCTGTTGAGGTGATGTTTAATTTTGACGAAAATATCGATGATATAGTTTCAAATTTAACTGAAATAACTAAAGATAAAGTTGATAAATATAATCGAGAACAATATTACAAAATAGGTGCAAAATTAGGATTAAAAATTAAGCAAAAAACACGTAAAGATGATGTGGTACAAATTATTAATGATTGTCTGAAAAAGAAAGCTGAAGAAAAAGAAAAGAAAACACGTGAATTACTTGAAATTAAGAAAACGAAAGATGAACAAGTTTATGCACTTACATTTAACGGAGTTACAGTAGAATCAAGAAAAGAAGATGGTTTTGTCAATGCAACCGCAATGTGCAAAGCAGGTAAGAAAGATTTTTTCGATTGGAAAAGATTAGAATCAACTAAAGAATTAATTAAAGTTTTCGAAAGTAATACGGGGATTCAAGCGTCATCTTTTTTAAAACCGGGAATTATCGGACATAAAAAAAGTAACTCAAAAGTCGGGAATAATCCCATAGTTAAAAGTATAGATGTAACTAAGGGTCGTTATGGTGGATCTTGGATTCACCCTGATTTAGCTGTCCAATTAGCTCAGTGGATATCTCCAAAATTTGCATTACAAGTATCACAATGGGTTCGGGAAATTGCGATAACCGGCGCAGTAATTAAAGGTCAGGAAAAGTCTGAAGCTCAAATACTAGAAATTCAGAATGCTTTAGCTGAAAAAATAATTGAAAATAAAAAAATTACTAAGAAACACAATTCTATTTTACAAAAACGTGAATATCATAAATTCCAAAAAGGACCTGCTTTTTACATAGTAGGCACTTCTAATGGAAATGATGGAGAAAAAGAAGAATTTAAAGTTGGTTTTGACGGAGAGGATGTTAATCAAAGATTCAAAGAATATAGAAGAATGCACCCAAAAGTTGTAATACATTATATAGTTTATACCAATAAAGCAAAGTTAGTAGAGGAAATTATGTTAACAAGGTTTGACTGTAAAAAATTGGAAAAAAATCACGAAGTTGTCGCTGAAATTGACTTGAAACAACTAATAGTTGACGCTGAAACGTGTATGTCATTCATGAATATTCAGAAAACTATACTAACAAACGAAGAATTAAATAAATATAATGAAATGATATAATTTTATTTTAATACACGAATTTCTATGTATTAAAATATTTCAAACCACATTAGCATCTATAATACTGTTTTCAGTTTCAAAATCTACCCCTTCATCTATAGTGTTGTTGTCTTCACTCGTTTTTGTTTCTTCCAACTTTTTCATAAAAATGTCATGTGTTTTACTTTTTCGATGAGCCGATAAAGATCTTTTGCAAATATCTAAACCACATTCACATGTAACTTTGGGATTTCTTGCACGATCTTTGGCGCGTATTTCGTCTATATTTTTTTCATAATACTTTTTACGCTGTTGAGTAATTTTCTCTTTATTTTCTTCATTATATAATTTTTGTTTCATCGTGATTTCTTCTTTGTTTTCACGATAATACTCAGCATTTCTTTCTTTATATTCTTCTTTATGCTCTTCTTTGTATACCGCTTTTTGCACCTTAATTTTTTCATCATTTTCTTCTCTATATTTTTGGTTATATATTCTCACTTCATCTGTATTTTCCTCATACCACGCTTTATTTTTTTTATTTATTTCTTCCTTATTTTCTTCATAATGTTGCTTCTTATATTCTTTCATATATTCTCTATTGTCTTCATAGTACTCTTTATCTTTATCATCAGTCAATCTTTCAATGACAACATCTTCATCTACATCGTTAAACCAATCACATGCCTCATTGACAACTTTAGTAAATAAAGAAATTTCACGACCTTCAGGTAATATAAACCTATCTCTATTTGCTCTTTCTCTATACTTATCGAGCTTATATAATATAGTCTCTTCGATCAATGACATTTGCTTTGCATTTTTACATTCTCTTTGATACACAACCACATGCTCTGCATTTTTATTATATTGAGACATTCTATTAGCCAAGTTGATAGCTCTTCCTACTATAAAAATTCTCTCTCGATCAAGATACTCATTAGTAACTACATATACAACATTTTTGCCTTTTTCAGTTCTTTCTCCTTTTTTACAAGTTTTTAATTCCAAAAGTTTAATACGCTTAGCATTTTTTTCTTCATGAATTTCAAAAATTACTTCTTTTTCTAAAAGTTCATTTTCTTTTTGCTCAAGCTGTTCTTTTGTCAGAAATAGATCATTTTCTTTTTGTTCAAGCTGTAGCCTTAACTCATTAGATTCTTCATCTATTATTTCGTGTAAAGTTTCCTCAAGTTTAATATAATATTCATGAATTTCATTTGCTTTTGAAGTATTAGCTTTCAAACACATTTTCTTGAAAGTTTTAATACTTAGCATAATTTTTTCACTTGGTCTTCCAATCGAGGAGTTTTCCTCCGAACGGAGGAAAACTCTTTTAAAGTCAATATCAGGTTTAAAATATTTTTCAAGTAATCTTTTTGTATTATCTTTACGTGTAAAACCTAACCAGCTCCAGATATCATCTAAATCGATAACGAAATCATCTGATTTATAATTTAAATAGCAGTAAAAGCTTGAAATAAATAATTGCTGTTCATCTGTGGAGAAACTATCCTTTAATTTATTAATTAATTTACCTTGATAAGGCTTAGATAGCTTAGTATTGGGATTTTCCTCTATAAGCTTGATGATATTAATTGACTGAGACATTTGTTTTTATTAGTATTTTCATTTCTTTAAGCCATTATTTTTATTTTTCTGGAAAAAATAAAAATCTATTTTTTTTCAGTATTTACATATAAGGTTATTTTTAAGGTTAATTTAGTTTTTTCTCTGTAGAGAAAAAACCCCTTTTTTAATATTTGTATACTTAAGCAGAAAATTGGCTTAATCGAAAGGATCGACGTAATCTTCGTTAAATCTATCTTTATGAAATTGGTGATATTCAGGACTACCGAATTTCCAGCCTTCAGGGACTGGTGGCGCTTTGTACCAATACACGCAATCCCGCCAATCATTAGTTTTTGTTTGATTTGAGATGTACATACAGCAGTAATCTGTTGTAAGAGCATCCATCAATGTGCAAAATAAGGAGAAATCCGGTATAATCGACGCATAGTTCTCCCATATAGACTTGCGGTTTCTCAGGTTGGGCTCACGACACACGAAAACATTATCCACATTGGTTCTTATTACTGGTTTGACGTCCATGGCATATTGAAGCGAAACTATGTACCAACAAGCCCAGTGACGTCCTCTCTTGAAAATTCCTTGTTGCAAAGGTGTGTTGAAAACTCGGGTGTCGTCCGTGCAATCGTCTAAAATGCAAACGCACCACGGATTCTGTAGATGTTGTTTAGCAATTTTTTGCCGACGAATGAAGCTTTTTAACTGGTCTTCATTATACTCGTTGAAAACAAAAGTACTTGGCATAATCTTTCGAAAAAAACCATTAGAATCTTCTGATCCTGAAAAAACAATTCCTGCGGGAAAAATATGTTTTTTAGCGTATAATAGACTTGCAATAATTGTTGATTTTCCAGTATTTCTGACAACATCACAAGATCCTAATAAGAATCTATGATTCCCATCTAAAGTAAATCCAAAATATTCACCTTCTCCTTGCGATTCAATTTCAAAACTTGTTTCTAATACATTATCATCAGCTTGCTTAAAATCAATAGTATTTTTGAAAGGGATTTCGTTGAGATTTCCAGATATCAAGCAATAATCTTGTAAATTACTAACACAGAATCCCAAACTTCTAGACAAAAATACAATATCATTGAATAAGTGTTGTTTAGAGTTTTTATATTTTAGAGAATTATTTTCTAGAATGAAATGATCTTCTAATAAACCAGCTAATAAATGCAATCTCTTGTTTCTATTATTAATTAAATAATTATAAGGTAAATGAATTTCGATATTATTTTCTAAGCATATATAGTTCATTGATAATCCAAAATAATATGGATCAACTATAGTTTTCTTTTCTTGAAATTCTACAGGATTTCTAAAAATTTTCATTTTAGATTTAAAATCCTTTGTTTCTTTCAGGTAATTTTCTACTGTAATTTCAACTATTTCTCCTTTTTTATCACCGTGAGATGATCTTAAAACCAATTTGTGTTGTTTATTAACAGTATAAGATTCCCCACCAGAAATTGGCATTATCTTAAACATTTCGTCGAAATTATGACAAACTTCTTCTACATTTCTAGGAGTTGAATCATCTCCCATAACTACATCTCCAACCTGAACATCTTCAACATTTTTTATTTTCCCATCATACATTAAAATTGGTGTTTTTCTTACGAAACAACCAGGCTTTCCTATTACAAAAGTTTTACTTCCACCGAAAGATTCTGTTTCAGATAAAGCATCAGTGTTTGGTGCTATAAGTTCTGGATTAAATTCTTTTACATAAAAGGTATTAGTTGGACTATTTGATGTCATTTTTAATAAATATTTAGGTTTTTTTAAATAGTATAAAAATTCTATTTAAAAAATGATTAATACACATTTATTACTACAAATTTATCTTTCTAATACTTTTTTTTACTTTTTTTTGTTTTGCGTTTACTTTTACTTACTCTAAAACGATGTAAATTCCCCGAATCTTTAAAATCAAAAAGTTTATTATTTTTTAAAAACATTTTAAGCCCTTCATCTCGTTCTAATGCTTTATTTAAATATTCATTTGTTATTCTCACTTTTAAATTTTCTCTTGTTATAATACCTGAAATTTCTAATATATCTACTGCCAAATACTCTATAATTGTTGCTATTAACAAAGATACATTTTTATCTTCATTGAATTTTATTTTGTCAAAAACTATGTTTACACGTTCATTTGTATATAATACTCTTTCAATATATTCTAAAATCTCTTTTTTCATTTCACAGTGATTATTTAAAAAGAGTTCATCAACCACGTTTGATATATTTGGAAAATGTTTATTATTAATTATCGCAAAATGTGTGTTACCTAATATTTTATTTACAACCTCTAAAGAATCTTCATTTAGTTGCAAAGTCGGATTCACGTGTTTAAGAATTCTTTTAATATAGTTTTTAAATTTCATCATTTATTTATATATTGTTTTTTTTTAAAAATTTTATAAATAGGTGGGATAGAATGATATACGATTTTTAATATATAAAATATAAAATATATTGAAAACAACTTTATTTATACTACTCTTTATACTCAATTCACTTTCTAATCTTCAACTCAAAGTTAGTCTTACCATTAGCCATCATCATTTTTACCATTTCGACTACCATACTTTCATGAACCTCAATGACAATCTTGTCATTTTTTTTTGATTCTTCAGTTATAACAGTTTTATTAACTTCTTCTTCCATCATCATATCACCCCACGACTTTTTCACTTCAGGAATGTCAACAACTTCCACAGGAACGTCAACAACCACTTGTTGTTTAGATTCCTTTTTCTCTTCATTCATTTTTCTGCATGGTTCTAGAACTCGAGAAAGGTAGTTATCGAAAGTCTCGGAAGGATGTTTATAAATGCAGACGAAAGCCTCTTTGGTTTTGTAACCATCTTCGTTGCAAGTAATGTGCTTGCACTTTTCTCCAAAGTTGCAATCATTTACACTCAATTGCTCTTTAGAATGAGCGTAAGTGCATTCACCAGTAGGTTTGTCACAAGCCACACCAAGGAAGAACGAGTTGCACATCTTCGAGAAATGTTTGCGCTTGTTGATCTCTTCAACCGAAGGGCGAGTTATCTTAGCCTTTTCGATGTTCAAACGTGTATAGAACATTTCCAAATTCTCATGAGGATGAATGTAGAGACACATGTTTTTGGGGTCAACGTTTTTACACTTTTTACCCCTAACACGGTTACATCTCTCACCATGATGGCAGTCCTTGATACACCATTCATCCTCGTAATGGGCATTCTTACATCTGTTTCCGTAAGAGCAAACTCCGCCAGAGAGAATAGTCTTGCACAGATTACCAGACTTAGCGGAATCAGAGGACTCAGTTACGGAAGCAGTAGTAGAAGTCGAGTTTGAGTTGCTCTCAGCTGGATTGTGAACATTCTTCTTGTTCTTTCTGTCCTTTACAGCGGCAAAGTCGGGGAAGTTTTCGGCAAAGTTGGTTGAGATCATTTCGTAAATCAGTTGATTTCTGAGAGAGTGAAAATATAAAAAAAATTTTACTGAAAAAATCAATTTTTTTTACTTTCTGACTTTGAAATTTTTTTATTATAAATGTCATTTTTACCTGAGGCGTATATAACATCTTGTAAATATGCTGAATAATACCCATTTTCAAAAATAAAAATTGTAAAATAACCAATACCAACAAAGCTTTCCATTCAACAATATTGTAAAAATGGTATAAAATTGATAAATGAATTTGTTTCACAAGCTGAAGCGTTTCGAAAAACTAAAGTGTCTCAATCTAAAATATCAGAAGTTTGTAATGGTAACAGATTAACAGCAGGTGGTTTTTTTTGGAAAAAAACAATCAAAATATAAATTTAAAGATTGAAAAGATTTAATAAAAACAAATGTCAGATAAAACAAAAGGAGTTAGTGTTGGAATTGATTTGGGTAATTAAAAGTGCCCTAGTGATATAAAAAATATTGCTAGTCTATTTTTATGTTTTTTTATAGGCGACACATCCAAATTGCGGGAATATCCAAATTGAATTTAATTTAAGCTTATTTAACTACCAAACTATTAAAGAAATCTAGTAGTGGCTCTAGTTAACTGCTAGAGAAGGTAAAAATGTTAAATATATTAAGGACAATCCGCAGCCAAGCTCCTAAGTCCGTTATGTTAGGATATGGAGAAGGTTCAACGACTAGATGGTTGTGGGCGTGAGAAATCTAACAAATTTCAATGATCGCTTAAGGTATAGTCTACTCCTACTCGAGAGAGTATGGTACAAAGGACAACATATAGCTGTGTCGGTGTTTGGCAAAACGACAGAGTTGAGATTATTGCCAATGATATGGGACAAAGAACTACCCCATCTTATGTAGCATTTTCTGATTCAAGATTAATTGGAGATGCTGCAAAAAATCAGGTTGCTATGAATCCTGAAAATACAGTATTTGATGCAAAGCGTTTAATTGGTAGAAAGTTTAATGATGCGTCAGTACAAAGTGATATGAAGCATTGGCCTTTCAAGGTAATTGCGGGTAAAGATAATAAACCTGTTATTCAGGTTAAATTTAATAATGAAGACAAACAATTTTCACCAGAAGAAATTTCATCGATGGTTTTAACTAAGATGAAGGAAATAGCTGAAACATATTTAGGAGAAAAAGTAGATAACGCTGTAATTACAATACCAGCTCACTTCAACGATTCTCAGCGTCAAGCAACTAAAGATGCTGGTGCAATAGCCGGATTAAATGTTTTAAGAATTATAAATGAACCAACTGCGGCAGCGATTGCATATGGCCTTGATAAGAAGGGTGATTCAGAAAAGCACATTTTAGTGTTCGATTGTGGCGGAGGTACTCACGATGTCTCTTTAATCGCAATTGAAGATGGAATTTTTGAGGTTTTAGCAACAGGTGGCGATACCCATCTAGGGGGGTCAGATTTTGATGATAGAATGGTAGATCATTTTGTAGATGAATTTAAGAAAAAGTATAAGAAGGATCCTTCTGGAAATAGCAGAGCCTTAAGAAGACTTCGCACATCTTGTGAAAGAGCAAAAAGACAATTGTCGTCATCTACCCAAGCATATATTGAAATCGATGGATTTTTTGATGGAGTAGATTTCAATAGTTCTATTTCTAGAGCGACTTTTGAAAATATAAATTCAGATTTATTTAGAAAAACTATGGAACCAGTAGAGAAGGTATTAAAGGATGCAAAAATGTCTAAATCTCAAATCAACGAAATTGTGTTGGTTGGTGGTTCTACAAGAATTCCAAAAATTCAACAGCTTTTGAAAGAATTTTTCAATGGTAAGGAACTTAATAAGGAAATAAATCCAGATGAAGCTGTTGCTTATGGAGCAACTGTCCAATCAGCTATTTTATCTGGAAGTAAAAGTGAAAAACTCGAAGATATGATTCTACTTGATGTTGCACCTCTTTCTATGGGACTTGAAACAGCTGGAGGAATTATGACTGTATTGATTCCAAGAAACACAACTATTCCGACAAAGAAGACTCAAACATTTTCAACTTTTTCAGATAATCAACCTGGTGTATCTGTTCAAGTATTTGAGGGTGAAAGATCTTTGACAAAGGATTGTAACTTGCTTGGACAATTTCAGCTTGAAGGAATACCGCCAATGCCTAGAGGTCAACCGCAAATTGAGATTTCATACGATATCGATGCAAATGGAATTTTGAATGTAAATGCGGTTGAAAAATCATCTGGTAAGTCTAATAAAATTACTATATCAAATAATAAGGGACGATTATCACCAGATGAAATAGAAAAAATGATTAGAGAAGCTGAGCAATTTAAGTCACAAGATGAAGAGAATAAGGGGAAAATTGAATCGAAAAATTCTTTAGAAAACTATTTATATCAGATGAAGAATTCTGTTCTGGATGAAAAAAATCAAATGACTGAAGATGATAAGGGTATTATTAACGATACAGTAAAAGAAGAATTGGATTGGTTGTCAAGTAATCAAAATGAAAATAAAGAAGTTTATGAACAAAGATTAGAGGAAGTTTCTAAGAAGTTGACTCCAATTTTACAAAAGTCTGGTGGAGGAGGTGGTGGTAATCCATTCCCAGAAGGATTTAATCCAGAAAATTTTTCTAAAGCAGCCACAGCACCTCCACCAAAGTCCAGTGAGTCTAATGTAAAGATAGAGGAAGTTGATTAAGTGAAAATAAAATTTGATTTTTTTAAACTAATGATTAGTTTAAAAATAATGGAACACCAAGAGCAAATCAAAATCAAGAGATCTAAAAAATCAGATAAATCTAAAAATAATTCTTGAATATAAAAAAGAACAGTCTAAACTAAATAAGTTTTAAAATTAAATTTTTATATTTTAAAAATTACTTATAATAAAAATGGATAAGGAAATAAAACAAAAATGTGAAAATGGGTATCATTATCATCCTGGACACCCCAAATCTGATAAAAATGGATGTATGAAAAATGAGGACATGAAAGATAGTGATACGAAAGAAAGTTTTGGAAGTTTGTCTATTTACAATGCCGTCAGATGTAGTTCGCAGCGTAGATTAAATAACACAACATCTTATATCGGTGTTTAAAATTATAATTTTATTACCATTATTTTGGTAATAAAATTTAGAGTTTCTTCTTGGATTTATTTTTATATTTATTTTTCTTTTTGGATTTCTTTTTAGATTTATTTTTTTTCTTCTTAGATTTTTTCTTCTTCCCATCAGAAGTTTTATTAAGTTTTTTATATACATAATCACCGCGTTTCATTTTTTCAATAATATCATTTTTATTTTTATCGAAATTAAATGATTGTTTTTTCTCAATGATTTCTTTTTCAAATGAAATTATAGAAGAAAGGTTATCTTCTTTCGTTGATTTTAAATAGTCATCTTTATAGAAATTCAATTGCTTTATAATTTTTTCTCTATAATCACCATTTAACAATAATTCACTGTCAAATCCACGAATTCTTTTTGAAAGAAAAGAATTTATAGTTTCATTTAGCTGATTTTGAAAATTTAAAATCTGATCTTGACAACATTTGTGTTTTTCTTTAGAAAGATTTATGATCTTGTTTTTTAATTCTTGGGTTTCTTTTTCATCTTCAAATATTTTTTTGTCAATTATTACATCTTCTTCTTTTAATTTCATAATAACTAAAGTTACTATTCGGTAATCATTTTCCAATTCATTTTGTTTAGAAATATATGAATCTAATTTCTTTTTATGGTCAAAATAACCACTGAATTTTAAATAAATATTTTTACAAATTGTTTTTCCAAAATTAGTTCTCATTTTGGATAACAAGTCATCATAATATGCTGAATAATTTGGATTATAAATGTTGTTATAATCTTTAAATATTTCATCTATGAATATATCATATATTTTTTTGTCATGTGCTAAGAATGCTTTTAAAATTTCGGTGTAATCATCATCGCATTTGCAATAGTATGATTTTAAACTTTCAAACCATAATTTTTCATAACATTTTTTGAATTCATCTGACTTATCTGTGGTCTCATACGCCATTTTTATAATTAGTAAATATAATGGTTTTTTTATTTTTAATATTATATATAAAAATAAATGAGTGACGAAGAAGAAGAAGAAAGAAGATTAATGGGTGAAATTCTCAAAATTATTGAAACAAATGGAAAAAATTTTCTTCTAGATATTGATAAAACAATTGATGAATGTTCAGATAATAAAATAAAAAAAAAATTATTGGAATTCACAATTGAAAATCTTTATTTGACACTTTATAAAAATTCAGACTTGAATATAAAATTAAATGAAGTGATATTTGCAAGTCGTCTGAAAGATGATAAAAAACTCCTCTTAGAAAAAAAAGAATATATAAATAAAAGAAATGGGTTTGGTGAATATGAATATGTGAAATACATTAAATTATTTTGTAAATTTTATGTGGAGTTATTTAAAACTTTAGCCATATCTTCAGACGTTTCATCAGATGTTGAATATTTAGAATTGGAAAAATTTAATCAACAAGACAATGATAAAAAAAATTATATTTTATGCATGTGTTTTTTTGATGCATTTAATAATAATAAAGGGGCTGATCATAACATTAGTTTAAATGATAAAATTAATGAATTATCGGAACATGTTTTTACAAGAAATGATTACTATCGTGAGAAGAATTTCTATAAATTTAAATCATTTAACATTGAACAAATCAAAGAAATATTAGACTTGATAGGTCCAAAAAAATGTGTTATGATTCAAGAAAAGATTTTCAAAGAAATTAGTAATGACAAATATCGTGATGATACGAGTTCATATATTGAAGAAATTTGTCGAAATAAAATCAGTAATTACATCAATGTTCAAAACGGAATAAGATGTATAACTCTAAAAGACAAAAATGTTGATTTTAAAAATAATATGGAAAGAATCTATTTAAATATTATATGTCGAAAAGAATACACTTTTCTATTCAAAGATGTATTGAAAGATAATATTAAAAAGGAAAGTATAGTAGAATTTATGAAAGCACTTAAGAAAGATAATTTTTTTATGAAAGACGAGTTTGTTGAAAGACTCCGTTTGACATTTATTGAAAATGATGAAAAAAACTTAAGATCTGATATTAAATCATTTATAGATGATAAATTTAAAGAAATTCAAAAATTTAAGCCATCAATGTTATCTAATAATGAAATGTTATCAGAGCATGTAAAATACATGATTAGTTCATTCATATCAATTTTTAATAAAATTTTAGGACAGATTTACATTTCAAATGATGTGAAAAAAAATATATTTGAATTCACAATTCAATATATGTATAAAGAAATATATTTAGAAAGGTCTTATTTCCATCAAACATTTTTACTTTACAAAAAAAATGAAAGTAGTGGTGAAATAATTGAGAGTTTTACAAATCAAATAAGATTTTTTAGTGACGGTATAGATATGAAAATAAATTATTTAATGTCACAATATTTAGAATTGACAGTAAGTTTGGAAAATGATAAACCATATTCAGACGAAACAAATGAAGAAAAAAATTATAATCTAACTTTGTGTATATTTAAGATTCTAACATATAAATTTTTTGAAGGTTATAAAGATGAAATAGAAGAATTTGATTCAAAAAAAGCTTCCGTTTTCTCTCGAATTGATATTCAAATTTGCCAAGATGATGTGAAGAATAAAATACAAGATTATTTTTCAAATATTGATTTCAAATTGTTAAAGATTTATCAAATCAAAGAAATATTAGACTTGATAGGTCCAGAAAAATGCGTTCGGACATATGCAAAAATTTTAGAAAAATTTGATAAAGACGAAAATAAAATGGACAAATCTTTGGCCTCAAGAATCCATATAGAAAATGAATTTCAATTATTTGTCATTGATAGAAATAAAAATGATATTGAGATTGTAGATAAAGTAACAAAAAAAACAATGGAATCAGTATTTACAGATATATATAAAAAATTCATTTATATTAACGAGGTAAAAAAATATGGTTTTGAAAATGTTCTTATCAAATATGATAATCTCTCTAAAGATTTATTGAACATGGATAAGACAATTATACTGGAGTTAATAAACAAACTGAATGATGAAAACATTTTTGAAAAAGAAAAGTTTTTTATAAAAATCAAAGAACTATTTAATGTATCTGAAGACGATGTTTTAAAATTCGTTCTCAGTGGTGACAACCCCACAAAAACGAAATCCAAAAAAAAGAAAAGCAAAAAAGTCATCCCAGAAGAAGTCACCGACGAAATGATAGGCTCCGCAACAAAGGCAACTGATATAGAATGTTCGATGATAGATGATGAAAAAAAGGGTAAAATTTTATCTGTAATGAACGATGAAATAATCAACAAAATAAGATCCGATTTTTTTTATGAGAAAGGGGTAGTAATTTTTTGCAATGATGATTTAAAAAACCCTTCGTATCCAAAAGATTATTATTCATTGATTATATTTAATTTCATAAAACCGTATTTACTTTTCATTATCAGTTTTATACTTAATAATGATGAGTTTAAAAAAAATAATTTAAATGTTATATTATGGGGAGGAGCGTGTGCACAATTTTTTTCTAAGGGTAAAAGAAGAGCTTCAGATTTAGACTTCAAGATTTATTCAAATAAAACTTATCCTGACATGAAAGAAGTTTTAGAAAAAGAAATGTTCCCATATCTATTGTCTATTTTAGATATTAAACAGATTTTAAAAGAAAACAAACCTATATTTAATGAAGGAACTCATTCTGATTATCAAACGAATATTATTAATGCGATTAAACAACTTGTGGATGATGATGCAAATATAGAATTGAAATTTGAATATTATGAAGAAAGGCATATTATTAAATTTAATGCAAATGTTGTTGAAAAATTATCATCTTTCAAGATTTCTTTAATAGATATTAGTTTAAATATTTTAAAAGGTGAAATTAAACTCCCTAAAATAGATACTATTAAAATAGGCGGTGTTGAAATTAGAATAATAAAAAAAAAAGAAATGATGAAAAATTTATTAAATTATAAATCAGACTATGAAAATTTGAATAAAACAAAAGAATATGTCGAATCTATTATCAAACGTGAAACAGATGAAACAGATATTAAAAAGAGAAAAGATGGTATTAAAAAAAAAATGAGAAAAGAAGAAGAAGGTATTAAAGAAGAAGATATCACAAATTTGTTTAATTTTGTTGAAAAAGAAGAAGAGAAAGATTTAACACCAGGTGAAATGGTAGAAAAAATGTTGACAAATGATGATGAAAAACATAAAAAAGATTTAAATTATTTCTTACCGAAATACATTAATAAAGTTCCTTCAATTAATTTCACAAAAACGATAGAATTCCTTGGGAAAAAGGCAATCGATCAGCTTAATGCAATTAATACAATAAAAATAGACAAAATTAGTGAAGAAGATGAAGATGGTAGAAGAATTGTAAGAAAGAAGTCTTCTAAAAGAAGATCAATGATTAGAAAGAAGTCTGTGAAAAAAAGATCAATGATTAGAAAGAAGTCTGTGAAAAAAAGATCAATGATTAGAAAGAAGTCTGTGAAAAAAAGATCAATGATTAGAAAAAAGTCTGTGAAAAAAATTAGAAATTAAAAAGTGTTGTTTTATACTTATAAAATTATAAAACAAAAATGTTATATTATAAAAAAAATTAAATATTACATCTACAATTTGGACAAGATCCTCTTTCTAAAATTTGAGGATAACAATTTGTGCATAAATAATGACAGCATTCCAATGGGATGCATTTAATATTATTATTTAGACAAATACAGCAATCGTCAATTTTCGACATTAAATTACACTTGTTTATGTATTTAATAACATCAGAATCATTTACAATCTCTTTAGGTATTTCATTTACATTTGGACAAATTTCTTTGAAAATTTGATATTGTTCAATTGATCCTTTAAAATCTTCTAGCCAGTAAAACATGTCAATTAACATAGATTCTCTTAATTCTTTTGGTTGTATCATAGATAAGATTTTTTTAACATAATTCAATGAAGTTGAGTAATTATCATCTTCTTTAGAAAGGCTAATAATATAAGAATTCATCACGGATGATAATTTCCATTCTGGGTTTATAATTGTATCGGAATCATATTTCTCGGCTAATAAATTAAAATATTTCATCATTTCATCGAAATTATCCTCGTCATATTCATTATATGCCATTAAACCTATTATGACAATATTTTCTAATTTCACTCCCTCTAACCCATATTTTCTGCATTTTTCGTAATCACGTTCTTTTCTTAAATAATGTACCGAAATTTCAATTAGTGCCAATTCAATTTCGATATTCTTTTCTATCATGTATTCCAATATTTGAATTTTTTGTTTATATTTTTTATCTTTGTCGTATTTAAAAACCAAATCATATAAAAATTTTTCAGGATTTTTATTTAAAATAATATCCAATAATAGATCTTCTTTACTAGTTGAAATTATCACATTTTGTTTTTTAACAGTCTGTTCAAGTTCTCTAATTTTATTTAATCTATCACTGGCTATTTTGTTATTATGTAAAACAATGGCTCTTCTAATTTTTTTCAGAAAATCTCGGCGATCATATACATTTTTAAATTTCATTTGCATGTCGAAATAATTAAATATTTTAAATGAATCATAAGAAACACTGCAATTACCATTCCCATCAGATAAAATTATGTTTGGATAGCATTTTTGACAAAACTTTTCAAGATCATTCACGTATAAAATATTGTTATTCAGACGAACAATATCTGTAATATAATCAGTAATTTGTTTAACACTCATCATACTTTTAATATGTATTTTGATTTTATTTAAATTTAAATAAAATCAATTTCATTTTTTGATTTTCAATTATTAAAGACTTGCGGGATGAATATATTCAAATGTGTCTGATTTAATTTCAAGTTTACATTTTCTACATAACAAAAATATAGAAACAAATAATAATAAAATAAGAAGAAGAATCATAATCAAGTGCATTTTTATTTTAAGAGAAGATAAATTTAAAGAATTACTTTGATTTATAAAATGAATTTCCCTGTCAAGAATATAAATGATATGACCTTTGTGAATAAAGAAACTTTCACTGAAATACTACAAGAAAATTTCAAACTGAAAAGCGAATTAGAGCATTTAAAGCAAGAGAAATCTATTAAAGAAGAAATGATGGAACACATTAAGGTCATAAATGATAAACTAAATAATTTAGAATATAAATTGGATAATGAAATAGAAATAATAAATGATGAAAGTCTGTCTATTGAAGAAAGAAAAAGAATAATTCAAAATGAACTTGTGAGAACAAAAAATGAGATCACCACTTCGAATATTATTTACAGATTTCATGAGTGTGATTCATATGAGGATTTATTTAGAGATAATGTTCCTCATTTGGAAACTAAATGTAATGGAATACAAATTTCATTAGATAATATCAATAATGACAGAGATGTGAATTATGACGATGATGACGATGATATTTAAATGTATTATTTTTTATCTATAATATCAATTATTTTTTTTTCAATTTGACGCATTTCTGTTTGCCACAAGCTTTTCGACATGTATTCATCTGGTCTACTAATAGAAATACATTTCATTCTAAAACGTATTTTATTTTTAATTTCGTTTAATTCGGTCTTAAAATTTTCTTCTTGTTTTTCTTCTTGTTCTTTTAATTCAATCTTAAACTTTTCTTCTTGTTCTTTTAATTCGGTCTTAAACTTTTCTTCTTGTTCTTTTAATTCAATCTTAAACTTTTCTTCTTGTTCTTTTAATTCAATCTTAAACTTTTCTTCTTGTTCTTTTAATTCAATCTTAGAATTTATAGAATTTATCCAAAAATTTTTACCATTTTTATACAAGTTACAATTTTCATTTTTCAAAAGTTTAATATGTTCACAGGATTCATTTTTTATATGTTGTTCTAATTCACAACGTTTGAATTTTTTTTTACAAAGACTAGTCACAGTACACGAAACAATACTCTCTGAGCATTTATTTTTCTTGTGTTCTTCCAATAGAATAGCAAAAACACTCTCTGAACAATCTGGGCATGGTATCTTTGTTTCGGGATTCTTTAAACAAACAAGTTCATGTGATACTTTCAATGAACGAATATTGTTGTATCCACATTCATATTGGCAATTGACAATACAATTTTCACACTCATTTTTAAGATGGTGTTCAATTCCTTCTAAATATATTTCTTTGGAGCATTGAATATTCCCAACTTCTGGAATTGATTCTAGACCGCTTACGCTTGTCAAGTTTTGCTGACATCTGACTTGTATAACATCTATAGTCGACGCTAAGTTTATATTTTTAGTAAACATCGAAGAATGAATTTGTTCTCTGCACATTGGACATTTGCATAATGAACATTTTATATGTTCACTGCATTTTTTTTCGGGAAATTTCTTAGTGCAATCTTTACATAAGTTATGACCGCATGCAGCCATCAAAGGTTCCTTAAAAAAATCCAAACATATAGGACATTTAAGAGTATCGAGTATCTTTTGATTCTTTTCAATACATTCAAAAGATACTTCTCTATCTTGAAATACACGGGATATTTTTATTGTTTCTAGAGACATTCTTTATATAACTTGACATATGGTTTCAAAAAATCTTAAAAAAATCATTTTTTAAGAAATATAATATAATAAAAAATTAATATCTGAAATTACTATCACATTGATATTTTCCGCATAATTGTCGTGGGTTGAAAGGACCCATGTCAACGCCGCATTCACAACAACGCCATGTATTTTCTAATTCATCATACCCATAAATTTTCTTTTTGAAATAAGAAGTTATTAAAGTTTGAAATTCTTTCATAGGTTTCTTATTTTTCATCATTATTATATATTTATGTATCTGTGTATCAACTTCAAAAAAAATATTTAAATTTTTCAATTTTCAATTTAAATCACGGGTAAAAATTGAAAAAAATATAAAAAAATATAAAATGAATTATAAAGATAGAGATGAATCCGATAAATGTTTTATTATTAGGACCAACAAATGTCGGCAAAACTGTATATGTAAAAAGAGTGAATACTGGTGAATTCAATAAAAATTATGATGCAACTAAATCATTTGAAACAACCAAGATGCATTTTTTGACAAATAAAGGGAGGTTGGATATTTTCGTTCATGATTTTTCAGGCGAAACAGAAATAAATCAGGATATAATTTCAAAATTCAAAAATCTTGATATAGATTCAATTTTTGTAATGTTTGATTTAAGTAACGCAACAACATTTAACAAAAGTTTGGAAATTATACTCAAGTTGAAAAAGTACTTTCACGAACAAGAATTCGATTCATTTTACAAAGTAATGATTGGAAATAAATACGATTCAAAACCAAGACAAATAAATCAGCGACAAATAGCAGAACATTTAACTATAAAAAATGCATATGGATTTTTTCAATATTATCAGATATCAGCGAAAAGTTGCTTTAATTACGAATTACCATTTTTAAATATAAGCAGGAAAATTCATGGACATGATATAATTTTTGAAGAAGATGTAATAGATTTTGATGATGATAAATTTGATTACATTGAAAACGGAAATTAAAATGTTTTTCGGCAAAAAAAATTGATTTTTCTGGTTTTTTTCTTCTAATTATTCACAATAATAACCAAAAACATGTCTGAAATTTCAAAGCTAATCACTAAGTATATTGAGGAATTCGTCTCATCTTGTGACAAAGATAATAAGAACGATATTATAAATGAATTCAAGTCAAAGGAAAATAAGAAGAAATTAGATGCTTTTATAAAATCAAACAATATTAAAAAGATGAAAACTAAGGGTGATAAAGATGAAGATAAACCGAAGAGGCCGCTAACTGGATATTTCATTTATTGTATGGATAATAGAAATATAGTTATGAATACTGGTATAACCGATAACATGGAGATAACAAAAGAGTTATCAAAAAAATGGAATATTATAAAGACTAGCGGTTCAGATGAATTTCAGAAATACAATGAAATGGCTGAAAAACAGAAGGGCGAGTATTATTTGAAAATGAGTGAATATAAAAAAACTCATGGAATAGTTGACAAACCGAAAAGCGCTTTTCAACATTTCAAGGATGAAAATACCGAATCTATGAAATCTGAATTTCCAGGTATTACTAAAAAAGAAATTCATCGTAAACTTCAAATAAAGTGGAAGGAACTTCAATCTGAGAAATGCGACGCTGTTAAGAAGTATATTAACATGTCAAAAAATGAAAAAAATTGTGATTCAGGTAAAACAGAAACAGAAATTGATGTCGAAGTTGAAAACAAGAAAGATATTACGAACGAAGATAATGATGAAGAGCCACCAAAAAGTATAATCAAAAAGAAGAAAAAGGATAAGGATGTGACATCTTCTTCAAAGAAGAAAACGCCAGTTCAAGCAACAACTTCTGCTGCTTAAGTATAACTTTTAAAAAACATTTCATGTAACAACAAATACAATTTTTTTATTTTTTTTAAAACTTATTTTAAGTTATAAAAAATCAGTAGACAATATATATATAGATAGTAATTATGAATTTCAAAATAAAAAAAAATCGTTTAAATAGGATAATCGCTATGCGTGATAGAATTAAAAATATTTACACAAAAAAAAGATTTAAATTGTTATGTAGTTTTTCAGTTCTTTTACACATATTCGGTGCGGGGTGGGTTTTGTATACTATTTTATATAACCCATTAGGTATGAATAACAGTTTAAATTTCGGAAGATATTTAATAGGTTTAGATGATCATAATCACAATATTGAAAATATTTTTGAATGCTGGCTTTTGTCGATCCAGATAAGATATGTTATAACAGATTTTTATGTTTTTTACAATGCAATGATAAATAAAACATTGCTAAAACATACTATACAAATTCATGGAATAGAAAGTTTTGTTTGCTGCTCGATTTTCTTTAATAGAAACGATAAAGATAGTTTCGTATTTGGTTTGATTTGTTTAGGGTGGAGTTTTATGTGGTTTGTTTCGGATAAAATTATAGATTTTTTCTGAAGGTATAAATAAATTTAATATTCTTATATCATTTTTAATATAAGAATTAATTCTTTGTGTTTCACACATCATTAACCTCTGGGATTTCATCCAAATTGATCGTTGGAGGTTTCATTTTCTTTTTGTTCAAATTTGTTTGGTTTTGAGTGGAGTTGCTACTATTCATACTATTAATCATTCCCATCAAATTACTTCCAGTTTTCTTCATAATCATTTTACTGATAATAAAAAGAACAGCATTCATTACTATTAGACCAAGTAATCTAACTTCCACAGGCCATTTAGATCCTTGAGGCATGTAAGATTTTTCACCAAGCTCTATCAACAGTTTTTCGTAAGAGTTCATTGACATAATTTGTTGCTGGGTGAAACCTTGCATATCAAGTCCTAAATAATTTCCTAAAATGTATTCGCATACCATGAAACCTCCAATTAAATAACTTTTGTAACTATCAACTGATGAGTCTAATGATAATCTTCTAACAGTTGAATCATAAGTTTTTTTCATTGTGCTGTAATCAGAGTGAATACTAAATTCTGGAATAGTTGCATTCGGATAAGATTTTTTCAATAAATCTATTTTAAACATGAGTTCTCTCTTAAGATCTTCTTCTTGCTGATCATTATAATTTATCGAAATATCGCGTAGTTCTTTTTTTCTTACTATACCAGCTCTATTATCAATTTCTGATAATGCAGGCGGCATTTGAATATCATTTTGTTTTCTGTAATGCTCAACACTTTTATAATTGGACAAACTTCTTTGTCTACTATATTTATCAGATCTTCTTTGTGAAAACTTATCATCATCTTTATCATTTAAAAGTTCTTGTAATCTATCAGAAATATCACTTGATGGAGATTTGAAATCATCTTCTTTATCTTTATACTTATCTTCTTCGTCTTTATACTTGTCTTCATCTTTATACTTGTCTTCGTCTTTAAAAATGTCATCATTTTTATACTTATCTTCGTCTTTAAAAATGTCATCATTTTTGTACTTGGTGTCGTCTTTAAAAATGTCTTCATCTTTTTTATTGGTGTCGTCTTTAAAAATGTCATCATCTATCGGTTTAGAATCTTTTTTTCTATCATACTTATCATATTCACCCGATTTATTATCTACTGATTTATTCTGATCCAAATATTTGTTCAATCTGGATTCGAAATTGTCATCATCATTTTCTTTCATGTAATTATTTTTGGAAATAGTCTGTTCTTTTTTTTCAGGAATCTCGTAAGAAGTCGTATTATTTTTTGAATAATCATCAGACGGTATATAATCAGTATTTACCAAATTGTGTTTTATTTTTGTTTTATTTTCTAAAAGTTCTAAATAGAGTCTTGGCATTCTTGGAAAAACCTGTAATTTATTCAAAGCCTGTTTTTCATCTGGGTTCAACGGGACTTTAACAACTTTTATGTTTTGTTTTGTCATTTTAATAAAAGATTTTGAGTACTTTAAGTATCTTATTTTTTAAATACCGATATTTTTACAACCAATAAAAATTTTTATTTTAAAAATATTTAATTATAAATAAAACAAATGACTTCTTTTAATTATCAAGAAAAATTAAAAAATAATAAAAACAAGACTGTTAAAGATTTGATTAAAAAATTGTACGAAGAAGGTATAAAGCGTGGTCCAAATTCAAAAAATAATATGGAGTATATTACAATTGTAAAATTGAATTTACCAGATTTAGCGAAAATTCTAACTGATGTTCAAGAAAAAAAAGCTCTAGGTATGAAAAATAAAATAGATAGATTAACTGTTGAAAATTGGGGAAATAAAGATTCTTTTATAAAATATATTAAAAAAAATAATTTATACAAAGGAACAGACAGAACTCTTAATGGTTTAAAACTTGATAAACTCAAAGATATTATTTTAAAAGAACATCTAGGATTATCACCAAGAAGTTCCCCTTCGTCATCTTTAAGAAAAAGTTCTTCGTCGCCAAGAAGTTCCCCTTCGTCATCTTCAAGAAAAAGTTCTTCATCACCAAGAAGTTCCCCTTCGTCATCTCCAAGAAAAAGTTCTTCATCACCAAGAAGTTCCCATTCGTCATCTCCAAGAAAAAGTTCTTCATCACAAAGAAGTTCCCCTTCGTCATCTTCAAGAAAAAGTTCTTCATCACCAAGAAAAAAAAGTCCTGTGGAATACGAAATAGATCCTTCAACTAAAAAAAAAAGAAAATCATGTAAAAAAAATCAAATAAGAAATTCAAAAACAGGAAGATGTGTTATTAATAGAAATTATAAAAGTCCCTCATCATCTTCAAGAAAAAGTTCTTCATCACCAAGAAGTTCCCCTTCGTCATCACCAAGAAAAAAAAGTCCTGTTGAATATGAAATAGATCCTTCAACTAAAAAAAAAAGAAAATCATGTAAGAAAAATCAAATGAGAAATCCCAAAACA
>Ga0209190_1000004_pt1 | contig 226997 bp, 215 predicted proteins | sample M_140205_XF_Meta_FD_187315 | JGI IMG/M metagenome (GOLD analysis project Ga0209190, IMG submission 187315) | Freshwater microbial communities from Lake Montjoie, Canada to study carbon cycling - M_140205_XF_MetaG (SPAdes) (version 2) | ecosystem: Environmental > Aquatic > Freshwater > Lake... | reverse complement strand
GTTTTCCACCCATTTGACCCGAAGACATAGAAGACGAACCAACTGAACTAGGATTTAACGTAGGAGTCATTATTATATATTATATAAATATTATAAAATATATATTATTTTCTTTTATTTTCTTTTCTTTTATTTTCAATTCTTTTTACTAAACTTATTCTTAAAGATTAGAACTAATAGCGGCCTTTGATGGTCTTCCGCGTCCACGCTTCACTTGAGTTAGTGGCGCAGAAGAATTATCACGCGGTCCGGATCCACGCTGTAGCGTAGTAGTTTGCACAGGCGCTTGATCGTCAGATCCACTTTGGGTTTGCTTATGCGCAACGCGTGATTGTTTCAACTCATTTCTGGTCTCACACATTAACTTACCACCGTTAATACCAGAAACATCTCCAGCCTGATACTCGTGTGCGCCATCAGGAGTATGTACCAAATTCAAGGTTACATATTCTCCCTGAACCAAATACCTGTACTGCTCTTGAGAAACTACAATACTACTATGATGAACAAATACATCTGACCCGGATTTCACTCCATCAGTGACAGTGATAAATCCATACCCAGCCTTATTATTAAACCATTTAACACGCCCTAAAAGTGTAACGAGTGAAGTTGTTTCGCTTGATGAAGACATTTTCTATTATACTATATTAACAGTGATAATCTTTATATTATTTTGTCTAAAATATATTTAGATGGTACTAGCGTATACTACATATATTATAATTCAATAATATTTTTTTTAAATATGATCATTGCAAATAAATATAAAATAATTGAAAAAATCGGCGAAGGTTGTTTTGGATTTATTTTCAAAGGAGAAAATATTCGCACATTTGAAAAAGTCGCCATTAAAATGGAATCTATATCGTGTGAAACCAAATTGTTGAAAAATGAAGCGAAAATATACCAGTATTTACAAGGTTGTAATCATACTGGAAAAGAAGGGTTCCCGACGGTAAAATGGTTTGGAATTATCGACAATTATTATTATATGGTGTTACCTTTATTCGGTGATTCTTTATGTAATAAAACATTTGATACAAACACATTATTTTCTATAAGCATTGATATTATAAAACGAATACAATACATACACGAAAATGGATTGATACATAGGGACATAAAACCAGATAATTTTTTATTTGGTGCTAACAACAAACCAGTTATACACTTGATCGACTTTGGATTTTGTCGCAAATATTTAAAAGCCGATAATAAAACACACATTGATTTGAAAACAAATCGACCGATGATTGGCACTCCCAATTTTGTGAGCGTAAATGTTCACAATGGGTTGGAACCAAGTCGCAGAGATGATCTAGAATCGGTTGCGTATATGATGATATATTTTCAGTTAGGACAATTGGAATGGATGAATCCCGGAGTTGGTTTAGATAAAATGAGAGAAATGAAAATAAATGTGGATAAGAATATGAAAATACACCGAAGTATTTTGAATTTTTTGGATTATTGTAGGAAATTACAGTTTGACGAAACGCCGGATTATAATAAAACTATTAGATTTTTCCATAGCGTATAATTTATAGCGTATATTTTATAGCGTATAATTTTATGTGTAAAAAATATAATTATTATATTAGTATGTCTCATTATCAAAATCAAAATCAAAATCAAAATCAAAAACTAGAAAACGACTCATTATATCATTCTTTTTCAAAAATAGAAGAACGAGATGGTGTTTCTATTTATTATACGTGTCCATCGAATTTAACCAGTGTTTATGATAGTAAAATCATATTAGCACATTATGAAAATATATTGAATAATCTAGGAAATGATACACAATGGATATGGATTTTTGACAGTAAAGAATTTGGATTGACACAATCTTTAGAAATACAAACAGCTATTGGTATTGCGAAATTAATTTCGCCGCAAAAATACGGGAAGAATTTACAGCAAATTGTGATTGCGAATCCATCCACATATATTCGAACAGCGTTAAATGTAATATTGCCCTTTTTATCGCAAGAAATTCGTAACAAAATTGTGTTTGAAGGAAAACGAAAGCGTTAGCTTGGAGCGATCCGAAGCCTTAAGCGCAGCAAACGGCGCCGGTGAGCGATGGAACTCCGTAGACGTTAGTCGAAGGAGTTGGATGTTTTCCGATTTCAATGAATATCACAAAAAATTGAATCAAAAATAATATAAACATTTTTACACATATATACAAAAGAAAATGGTAAAAATCTGCTCTGAAACATATCCCGCGGAAAATGAAGAACGTTTCAAAGAACACTTTGAAATGTTCCCTTATGGGTTAAGCCCTTTTCAAAAACATTCTATAGAAGCGCTTGTATCTGGACATCATAGTTTGGTATTAGCTCATACAGGTGCGGGTAAATCAACTCCGTTCGAATTCGCTGCGGAATATTTTATAAAAAAAGGAAAAAAGGTGATTTATTGTAGTCCGATTAAAAGTTTAAGCAATCAAAAATTCTCTGATTTTACGCAGAAATATCCGCATATTTCTGTGGGAATCGTCACTGGTGATATATGTGTAAATAAAGAAGCATCTCTATTGATTTTGACTACAGAAATATTATGTAATACACTATTCTTAAAAAAAAATATGAAAAAAAACGAACAACAACCATCTGGAAATAACGCATCACTACTTTCATTTGATATGGATTTTGATAATGAATTGGGATGTGTTGTATTTGACGAATTCCATTATTTAAATGATCCTGATAGAGGTCACGTCTGGGAAAATACAGTGATGATGCTTCCTCATCATATTCAAATGTTAATGCTCAGTGCAACTCTAGACAAACCAAATAAAATAGCAACGTGGATTGAAGCGAGACCGAGCGTAAGCGACGGTGAGCGACTAAACTATGGAACGTCAGTGGAGGAGTTTGAAGCGAGACCGTGTATTAATGTAGATGAATCAATGATGAAAGACGTATATATTTCCTCCACAAATCATCGCGAAGTGCCATTAACCCATTATAGTTTTATTACAACAACCCAAAGTATTTTCAAAGCAATCAAAGACAAAGAATTGGAAAAGGAAATTAACAACACCATAAATAAGCTACATTTAATTCAAAATGAAAAGGGTGTATTTAATGAACCAATATATCATAAAATACAAAAAATGCTCACATTATTTGAACAAAAACAAGTATATGTAAAACGTTCACACGTGATTAATCAAGTATGTAAATATTTGGTAGAAAATAGTTTATTACCCGCCATTTGTTTCGTACTTTCCAGAAAACAACTGGAAGTTTGCGCAATGGAAGTCACTACCATATTATTAGAAGACGACTCAAAAGTAGGATATATTGCAAGTCGAGAAGCGGAAAAAATATTGAGAAAATTGCCGAATTTCCAGGAATATCTTGAATTACCCGAATATATAAAATTAATTTCCCTATTAGAAAAAGGTATAGGGATTCATCACGCTGGAATGGTTAGTATATTTCGCGAAATTGTAGAAATATTCTTGACTCGCGGATATATTAAATTATTGTTTTGTACGGAAACCTTTGCTCTTGGTGTCAATTTTCCAATCAAAACTACGATTTTTACAGATGTGAAAAAATTCGATGGATCGCAGACGCGTATGCTTTATGCGCACGAATATACGCAACAAAGTGGTCGTGCTGGACGTCGCGGTTATGATAAAGTTGGCACAGTGATTCATCTGAATAATTTATTTAGAAATGTTGAATTAACTGAGTATCGACTGATGATGCACGGGAAACCGCAAACACTCGTATCAAAATTCAAAATATCGTATAATTTGTTGCTTAATCTAATTGAATCAGGTGATAATAATATATTGGAGTTCTGTCAGCGTTCAATGATCCAAGAAGATATTGAGTCTGAGTTGACTGTTATGAAACAATATTTGGTTAAAGTAGACGCAGACGCAAATGCTATTAAAAATGGTTCTTTGGCACATATCAAGACTCCGAAAGAAGTTGTGGAACAATATTTGATTGCGGTTGAGAAACGCAAAACGTCTGTCAATAAGAAACGGAAGGAATTGGATCGCGAAATTCAGAATATTGTAGACGCACATAAGACATTGTTAAATGATGTTATATCCGTGACAAAATATAACGAGAAGGTTTTAGAACTTGAAAAATATCAGAAACAATATCGAAATACCAATGAATATTTGAATAGTAGTATTAGTACATTGTTGGATTTTATGGAAAAAGATGGGTTTATTTTAAATGAAAATAATGAAAACAATGAAAACAAATATATGTTAACACCGCTCGGATTTATCGCGACACATTTTAGAGAAGCACATTGTTTGGTATTTGCTAGGCTCTACGCGTCTAACAAGTTTGAGAATTTATCTGCTATACAAATGGTAGCGATATTTAGCTGTTTCACAAATGTAACGGTATCAGATGAACAAAAAACGGTTTTACCAGATTCCAATGATACTTCTGTTAAAAAAATAGTTCAAGAAATGACAGAAATGTATGATTATTATCAAGATTTTGAAACGAATTATATGACAAATACCGGTGTAGATTATAATATTCATTATGACCTAATTGATTATGTAATTCGCTGGTGTCATTGTGATTCCGCGCCAGAATGTAAATTTATATTACAAAATTTAGAATCGGAAAAAACAATATTTTTGGGAGAATTTGTAAAGGCGATTTTAAAAATAAATAATATGGCGAGTGAAATGGAAAAAATTGCCGAAAGTGTTGGGAACATTGCACTGCTTCACAAATTAAAGGAAATTCCTGTATTAACTTTGAAATTTGTTGCTACAAATCAATCATTGTATGTATAATAAAAATAATATCATAACATAATATAGTATACAATGAAAATCGTGTTGAAAGCTCTTTTTGTAAATATGTTATGTATTGTGATTTTTAGCATCATTTACATAAATATTGCAAAGGATAATTTTATCACGCAACAAAATACATTACCTGAATACATTGACTGTCTTCAAGAAAGTATAACAATACAAGCTGGGGTTGGAATTAGCACTATATACCCAGTAACCAATCTTGGCAAATTGATTGTAATGATTCAACAAATATTATTAATATGCACAAACGCAATAACACTATATTTATTTATTACACTATAAAATTTTTACAGCAGGAATATTATCTTTTTTCTTTAAGTAGGAAAATCAATAATATATATAAAAATACAAAGTACCATTTTCCAAAAGTCGTTCCGTTTTTCCTTTTTGGACAAAAATAAATGTCCAAAAATGGCATATACGATTTAACTCCCCGAAAAAGGGGTGTTTTTTTGCTTATGTAGACAAAAGTGAAATTCGCCAAATATTTTGGCTGCATAACTTTTTTTTTGGAAATATATATTTTATAAATAAAGGTTTAGGAGTTTTTTTATAGTTTCCTATATTAAGAGAGAATGGAAACTTTTGGAAATACACAACCCGCGAAAATCTCTGTCAAATACCAGTGTGATATATGTGACTTTAAATGCTCACGGAAGTCCGAATGGGCTATACATATACATAGACCAAAACATCTAAATAGACTAAACGGAAACCCGGTGGAAACAACAAAATCTCAATATTCCACTTTTATTTGTGAGTGTGGTAAAAAATATATATCTAAATCCGGTTTATGGAAACATCAAAAGTTATGTAGTATAAAAATAAATAATACTATTGAGAATGAAGTGATATCTTCAGATAATTTGCCAAATAATAATTTGATAATAGAAATTTTGAAACAGAATCAAGAATTCAAAGAAATGATTTTAGAAAAACCGATACCAGCTGATACAAACGATTCATTAATAATAGAATTATTAAAGCAAAATCAAGATTTCAAAAATCTGATGATTGAGCAAAATAAATACATGATGGAGCAATCCAAACAAATGATGGAATTAGCCAAAAACGCAGGGAATCATAATAACAACACCACTAATAACAAATTCAACATGCAAATATTTTTGAACGAGACTTGCAAGGACGCAATGAATATAACCGAATTCGTTAATTCTCTCGTGTTAACCTTTAAAGATTTGGAAGATTTAGGTCGCTACGGATATACACAAGGAATAACGAACATATTCACTAGAGGTTTGCAAGCGACAGAAATTTCAAAACGCCCGATTCATTGTAGTGACATGAAACGACTAATTATTTATATTAATGATACGAATGGGTGGGAAAAAGATAACAGTTCCCAAGAAAAAGTAATCCAATTAATAAAGAAAATCGCAGGAAAAAATCTGAGACAAGCGACCGAGTGGATGAGAATAAATCATTCAATGATACATGGACCAGATTCATATGAGCAACGTCAATACTTGAAAATGATATCGCAATGGTTTGGGGGTACCGACGAGGAGAATGTGAAAATCTATAACAAAATCATCCGAAATATTGCTCCGCAATGCTATATTGATAAATACCCTGCGTTAAAGTAAATAATAATCTTATTTCAAACATATAAGATTATTATAATACAAATATAAGATTATTTTAATATAAATATAATATAAGTATAATATATAGAATGCCAAAAGTAGAAATAGATTATTCAAACACTATTATTTATAAAATAACGTGCAATGATCCAAATGTTAAGGATGTATATGTTGGTCATACCACAAATTTTGTTCAAAGAAAACACGCACATAAACAAAGTTGTATAAATGAAAAATCGACAAATAATAAGTGTAAGTTGTATGATGTGATTAGAGCCAATGGTGGGTGGCTAAATTGGACTATGGAAATAATACATTTTTGTAATTGTAAAAATCACTATGAAGCAAGAATAAAAGAACAAGAATATTTTGTATTATTAAACGCGAATCTAAATAGCATTGAACCAATGCCACCAAATAAACCAATTACATCGAGCACCATCGATTCGAACCAAATTGAATTAACGTCTGATATATCAATAAATAATACGCAAAAAAACGAAAAATATAGCTGTGAAAAATGTCACTATACTACATCACGTTTAAGCCAATATAACCGACATATTATGACACCTAAACATAAAATGGTATTAACATCTGAAATAGAAAGTTTCAAAATACAAAAGTGTTCTTGCGGTAAAATATATACATATTATTCTGGACTATATCGTCACAAAAAAACGTGTGAAGATATTAATACCACAATTGATGAGATTACAGAAATAGAAGATAATGAAGAAAATACCGAATTACAAAATAATAATTTAATATTAGATATTTTGAAACAAAATCAAGATTTCAAAAGTCTTATGATTGAACAATCAAAACAAATGATGGAACAATCAAAACAAATTATGGAACAATCCAAACAAATTATGGAGCTGATGAAGAATCCTTATAATAAATCAATGTGAATTCATTACTTTCACGTCGCTCAAAAATTTACATCCCATTTTCAAAATTGCGGAATATTATACTAGCTCTTGTCCCGGTCGTATCATCTGTAGGAATAGAATGTAACCAATAATTATTTGTAGGATAATTGATTACACATAGGTCACCTTTATCTAACATAATATCAACATCTTCAAAACCACTACGTTCAAATCTCATAACACGTGATTCTCCTAGTGAAATACTTGATATTTTTGAACCCGCATTCATTTCTTTATCTTTATGTGGTTTTATACCAACACCGCCTGAATTATAAATTTGTAAAGCACAAGTATTATAGTTCCTATCGTCTCCAAAAAGGAACTATAGCAATTGTAACCGTATTTTCTTCTTATAATTGTCCTCATCGTGAAACAAATACAATTTAAAATTCTTCTCCGAGTAATTTTCAATATCATCACGTAAAGTCACACGAGAAGCTAATCGCAATTCAGGTAAATATACAATATATTGAAATAGTCCATCATTTCTCACGATTTTATCAAACGCATACCCACTATATTCCTTTTCCATCACTTCGGGTGTTGTTGCACAATAATGTAACAAAGAACAATCATTCTGAACTTTACGTATAGATCGCATAGTGGCATTAATATAATCAATCTCTTTCAACCAATTATTATAAAAATTCGCAGCATTTTCAGAGAGTTGTATTATCCCACTATTTTGCTGAAATTTAATAATATTTAACAAATCGACTAATCGCCGAATAGGCGATGTAATATGAATATATGCATCCATCTCAAGCAAATCGTGTGAAATAGATTCATCATTTTCAACGGAACTCACATCAATATATTGCCCCGATGAACTGTTCCATATTTTAATAAATTTCCCGACATCTTCCGGAATATGTTCAGGAACAGCAAATTCCTTTTTAATAATTGTCGATCTAAAAATGCCATTCTTATGTTGCAATAATTCTTTCGCCGAATGATAATTCATTAATATCATTAAATAGCATACCACATCGTGACTATTACGAATACTATTAATATATTTATATTTCACGGATATTTTTCTGGTCAATTCTAACAATATTTTATAATTATCATTCATAAGTAGGTCCGGTTCTTCGTAACAATAATTTTTATATACATTAATTTTACAATTGGAATATTTGATATCACGAATAGTATCGTCTTCAATAAATACGTCCATTACAAACGCAATTCTAGTGTGGTTTGATTGTAAACTGCATAAACAGTCTGATAAAATGGTTGGCAACATCGGTCGTTTTCTATCAGGTAAATAAATCGTAGATATGCGTCGGGAAAATGATTCCCATAAATTGAGAACGTCCATCCAGACAGTCACATTCGATATGTATATACTTAACTGTTGTATACCATTATCCAATGTTCTTATACTGAATCCGTCGTCAAAATCCACACTTTTATGTGGGTCGATCGTGAATACTTTCCACAATTTCTGATCACTTCTATCTTCTATAGAAGGATATTTCACACTAATATTATCTATAAAATCATTATGTGGTTTTATTTTTGAATCATAATTTCTAAGCACAGTATTTGTGTCTTTATTGAATTTTTGTATAGACGCATTTAAACTTTTACAATATAGTTGGTATTCGTAAAAGTTGTCAAGAATATCAACACATCCGATCATTTGTGTTAACACTCCGCGCGGATGTTTATCATCCCAATGAACATAGTTAAATGTGATATAATGATTTGTATATATTTTGGAGAACCCAATATTTTTTATTTCATATGGTATTAGAAAGGCGGGTAGTCGTTTATCATCTGGAATACATTTGTATAATAATTTTCCATTGGGAGCACGACCATATGTCTTATTATTTTTCAAAATAATAACACCTGGAATAGATGTACATGTGCGAATACTTGAATGATGAATCGTTATTATATTGGTCTCTGTGTCAAAAGAGAATACGTCATTGGATAATAATTTATATTCGTCTGGACGTATAGTTAATTCTACTTGTTGAAAGTCTGTTGTATTATAATATGTCCAGCTTCCATAATTTCGGTCATTTATATGAACCTTATATATCTTCATTTTGTTATATGATATGATGATATATGTTGTGTATATAACATTCAATTTATATTTAAATGAATATTTAAGTGTATATTATATTGTATATTATCATATGGTTTTTTTATCTTCCTCTTCTTTAACTTCATCTTCTTCTTCAACCTCTTTCTCAGCTTCTTTTTCAGACACAGATGAATTTAATATATTCACATCGTGTTTTTTCGTTACATCTCGTTTGACATTCTGTGTTTGTAAAGCATACAACGCAATATGAGGCGATATCGCGATATTATTCATGTAAGTTCTATAATTAAAACACGAAATACTAGAATCTTTATTAAATTTAATAGAATACCACCAATAAGGAGGAATAAACATACATTTTCCAGTATTCAATGTTATTTCTAGACATTTTATTTTGTCAAAATCCGCTCTGTATTGAGTTTGTACTTGCCACGGATTGACAGGAGAATGAAATTCAAAATTTTCATAATCACGAATAGGATATAAATATTTCGAACTTTTAGGAGGAGAAGTTTTATTTGTACACTACCCGAGGTAACTAATAAAAAATTTCTAAAATTTAATTCGTATCTGAATGGTGTTAACGTATTTTGAGAACCCATCATAATATCATAATTACAATTTGAGACCATACTCGGTCGTAAAAATTCGTCATTATATTGAAAATTTTTAATGACTCCTGTTTCTTGAAGAAAATCGGAGTTGCTTTCAGAGAAATATGTCGACGATTTATCTTCATCGAATAATTTTGTAGCGGCGTGTAGTGGTAGCGGCATATATAACTCGCTATTACTATTTACATCAGCCGTATTTCTAATTTTTATTTCAAAAGCATTATAATTATTTTGAATGTATGTTTTGTTGGTGGTTTGAACAATTTTTTCGTTATCAAAATTAAATATAGTAGGTTGTCTCATTTCAAAAATTTCTTCCAGTTTGTCTTTTGAGCCGTCATCGACTTCAAATATTTCTAAATCATCGCTGGTTTTAAGATGATAATTGACGTGAAGGTATATAAATAGAACCAAACAGAATATCAAGAACGCAAATATGATTTTCATTTTCCTAAGTAACTAATAAAAAATAATATATTTTTTTTACTATTTATACTCATTGCGTCTTCGACTAAAGTCTTATGCCTAAACATTCTTAAATTTAGCAAACGGATTTTCTTCTACTGCTTTTGCTTTTACTACGGAGTTCAGATTATCTCCAGCGACTTCTACTCGCTTCAATTCTTCATAATAATTTTTCACTTTTGTATTGATTTTGATTTTTTCTGCGTCAAAAGAAGTCATATATAACCCATTTAATGATCTGACACGTGAAAGAGCAACATAAGTTTGTCCACATTCAAATATTCCACTCCCTACATCTATTTCCGCTGTATCTAATGTGGCGCCCTGCGATTTATGAATAGTTAGAGCCCACGCCAAAATCAACGGTATTTGAGAAACGCCAATTCCGGGTATAGTTTCACTTTCCCACGTATGTCGTTGCATAATCATCTCAACACCATTATTATATTTTACAATTGGTAATCCAGATTGCGGACAAAAGTTAGTAACAATTCCTTGACTCCCATTGCATAATTTTAAATCTCTCTCTCTATTTTTATTTTTATTACCATCTTTATCGGCAATATCGCCTTGAATATTTACGATACACATTACTTGACAACCAATCTTCATTGTAATAGTTGTATCACACGTTAAATTTCGTGTTAAATAATCTAATTCAGTTTGGATATCCTTGTCGTTATATTGCGATCTATTGTACTTATCTTCTTTTGACATTTCTAAATCGATTAAAGGTTTGATACTGTATGTCTTTTCCTCACAAATTAAAGCAGCCATTTTTGTATTATTTATATATTCTACCTTTGTTTTTGTCGGAAACAATTTAGTCGGTTCAAATAATAATCCTTCTTCCACGGTTCTACCTACATATTGGAGAAGCAATTCGTGCGATTTTCGTTTAATACGCCCTTCCCGTATTTGATTGAGAATATTGCTATATATGTCATCCGTTTGTCGGAATATTTTTACTAATTGAATTTGGTTCTCTTTTTTGAAAACATCATTCCAGTTATCACTTTCAAAACAAAACCGCATTGAATCTGGGTCATCTTTACTGCCCACTGGAGGGAGTTGATAAAAATCGCCTGAAAATATGACTTGAATGCCGCCAAACGGACGCGAATTTTTTCTCGTGATTTTTCCGATTTTGTCTAATAAGTCAAATAATTTGAGAGATAACATACTTACTTCGTCTACTATCAAGACATTTGTTTCTCTCCAAGATTTTCTTTTGTAATTACTGTGTAATATTTTTGTTATAATTAGATTTTCGGGACCATTCCCTAAGCCGATTCCGGCCCAAGAATGAAGTGTTTTTGCTTTACAATTTAATAATATCGCAGCGCAACCAGTAAGAGCGCAAACCTGTATGGTTTTTTGAGAATGTTCTTTTATTTTGCGAATAAGTGCTGATTTTCCTGAACCACCGGGTCCCGTAATAAATATGTTTTCTCCTTGAACATATTTATCAAATGCTTTTTGTTGTTCTATTGATAATTCGTCTGGTATTAATAATTCCATTTTGTAATATTCGTATATATAGTATAATTTATGAAATATCTTTATATATATATTTTATATTCAATTTTTTCGCGAATCTTTTTCTAGCGATGCGCTTAGACCCAGGCATCTTCTGATTTCATAAATACAGGTCGATCCAATCGGGTTCTATTTGGTAATTGTGTTATCACTTTGTCTTCCCACAATCTTAGAACAAGTATATCAGTAAAGGCTTTTTTTAATCGTCTATCTGTTTGATTCCAGTCATCTACCAAATTATGGTCAGATATAATTTGATTTGTAATATCAGGACCAAATATATATTCTGTATTATTATAAGATACATTACTGTCATACCAAATAGTAATATTTCGGTTGTCGTCATAGTCATACTCGCACATACCGATATTGTGTTTTTGTCGCATCGTTAAAAAATCTTATAAAATATATACTTATAAAATTTTTAAATAGTTTTTTATACACACACTTTATGCCGATAAAACATCAGCCTTTTCGGTCGATGCTGTTTTTTGTTCCGATATAGCTAATTCAACCGTCTCTTTCAAACTGAGACCTTGTATGTCGGCACTCTGTATATCAGTGCTTTGGATTTCAGAATATTCAATCGTAGCACATTCGATATTATCATCCATGCACTCATCTAAATTACCAGCGTCATTAAATACAATATCAGATAATTTCTTATTCGTTTCCATAGTAAATGATTGGAGCTTCATCAACAAATCCTTGACTTGAACTATCTCCGCCTTTAAAACATCAACACTGTCATTTAATTTGGAAATGTTCTCTTCCGATTTCGTGTCGATTATTGTATGAGACTGCGTAGCAGTAGATAATTTCATTGAATTCATTTGTTGTTGATATTGTGTATGTTGTTGTAACTGTTGTTGCTGCTGTTGCGTTTGCTTATCCGTCATAGTTTTTTGTCCCTTTTCTAAATTATCTAATCTACTAACAATATTTTCAAAAACAGTTACATCAATCATTCGCATATTCTCGTCTTGTTGGAAATCTAAACCAGCACCAGATGGCGAATCTACTGGCATATTTTGAATAAGATTTTCCACACGACCTAAACGTAACGTGATAAGCGCAATAGCATCGGAAATGGACAATCTAGGGTTCATTTGAGGTTGTTGTTGTGATTGTTGTGGTTGTTGTTGAGATGAACCAGGTCTCATATTTTGTTGGGTCATAGGGGCAGTTTCTGCGCCACCAGCTCGTCGATTTCTTGCTCCAGCATTTGATCTAGCGCTACTCATTTGATAAAATTTATACACACTTTGTTTTTAATTTCTTTACGCGACTTATAGATTAAATTAATTAATTATTTATTTATAAATCTCCTAAACAATAAACAATAAAAATAAACAATAAATCATCCACAATAAAATTTTAATTTCTAATTATAAATCAAATGGAAAGTTTAGAAGAGACGTCAAAAAATATATCATCAAGAATGGGCTTTTTTAAGCACGTTTTTAATTTTGAAGAAGATTCAAAAGCAGAGATATTTAATTTAATTCAATATTCAACAATAGCTCTTATTCCAGTGGTTATTTTAAATAAAGCGATGCAGAAATATGTTCCTGAAGCCGACGAAGAAAAGGGAAGCTTCGAACTTTTAGCAGAAGTGATGACGCAGATATCTGTAATGTTTATTGGCATTTTATTGATTAACAGAATCATCACATATGTACCAACATACAGCGGAATTAAATATCCAGATTTTAGTGTAACGTATATCATTTTAGCAGTTTTGGTAATAACTATGAGTCTCCAAACAAAATTAGGAGAGAAGGTTAGTATTTTATTTGATAGAGTTGTCGAATTATGGGATGGAAAACCAGAAAAGAACACGAAGAAGGGTAAGAAGGGTTCGGTGAAAGTATCGCAACCAATTTCAGGACAGCAACAAACGCACAGCAGTAATAATTCATCTCAAATGGCGATGAATCAATCTCTTTATGGTGGAGGTGGTGGAGGAGAAAGTCAAGGAACCACATCGATAAGTCAATTACCAATGACATCCGGTGGTCAGTCTATGCCCGATTATAATTCGATGAATAGAAATGATAGCACCCCATTAGTTGCTGCGGCTTCACCTGGAGACCCGTTTAGTGGAATGATTATGGCCGCAAATGAAGCTTTAGGAGGAAGCGCGTTTGGATCTAATTTCTAAATAAGGAAAAAAACATAAAGATACATCAGTAATCAATGTATATGATGTCAACTCATTCGACAGTCGGCTCCGAAGTTCCATTGCCTCAAAACATTGATAGTTGGAAACAATATTTATCGAATGAAGATTATGTATATCTATTTCAATACATTGAAAATATAAAAAATTGTATTTCAAATGATAAAATGATTATTTTGGCTGGACCAGGTAGAAGTGGAAAGTCAACACTAATAAAAAACATATCTTCCTATTTAGGTGATGAATTGTGTGGAAATTATCCCATGTCTGGTGAATTCATTTATGATAAAGATATCAAACCGTTAGGATTTTTTTGTGGTATTGATGGAATATCTAAGAGTAAGAAAAACAATCAAGCAATTATAAACTTTATCAAGTATAAACAATCGTTCATTGCGGATACAATTCATATAGAACGAGTAAATAGTAAACTTCTTGAACATTCAAAAATTATTATGATGACGCATATTTTTTAATATATATATGTTGTATCCATAAAAAATATATTAGATATAAAAATATATCTAATATATCTACCCTTAACCTGTATAAAAATGGACATTGAAAAATTATTAAAAGCGTTAGACAATGAAGAAAATAAGAAATTATTACATTTAACTACACAAAAAATAAAAGATATGAAATTAGAGATATTAAAAGAGTTAGACTTACCTAGCAATGTGTTAATTGATTATATGAAAAAATTAAAAGACTACATGTATGTTGATGAAATGGACGAATTACGACACGGCGCATTTATCCGATGGATAGTTTTAAGCGATCCCAATAACTTATATTTAACACCAGGGGGTATTATTTGCGAAATAAAAGTTACCGATACTGGTATGGCAGTTGTATGTAAAAATTATGCACATAAATATTTTCATATTAAAATAGAAGAGTGTCTTATATTTCAAAAAATGAGTAGCCAAGAACAAGTGTTGTTGTCAGCATTAGATCATTTGGCTAAATAATATTATACGGAACAAAACTTTATTGATTGAGTAAAAGATAGTATCCATGATACCCTATGGCTGCCATACCCAACATTAATAATAATTCAAACGCGTATCTAGGCGTGTCTGTTTTATTATATCCGATGTACAGTAATAATGGTCCAACAAGTAAGATGTGTATATAGTTGACCCACGGGTTTTTGTTTGAAATTAGTTTGATATATGTCTTATAGCAATGATACAGTATTATGATAAGACCTAGCCCTAGCATAAATGGATACATAAAGGATGGTATATTTTTTTGCGAAATACCAATATACAAAAAGAGTCCACCGACAAATAGAATATGAAATATGTGTACAAATAAATTAGGATTAGAACTCATTTATATTATATTATATAATATAAAATATAAAATATATTATAAAATAAAATAAAATATTTTTATATTATATAATATAAAAAATGGGATTTGATTATAACAATACACAAGTTGTACAACAGGGTGGAAAACGTTTTGTGCGTAAAGTTTCCATCAAAAATGGTAAAGGTCATAAAAGTGTGAAATATTATAAAAACGGAAGAATGATTACCAATGTTAAAAAAGGACTAAAACCAGTGGAAGTCGGGTTCATTAAAATTGGTAAATTTATTCCTGGATTATTTAAGGATTGTCCGTGCAACAAAACTAAAAAACATAGAAAATGAGAAAACTATGAAACCCATTTTTTAGTAACAACTGCGTCTACACTTTCTAATGCGCCTTGAGTCCATCCCTGATTTTTACTAATCATCTCTCCTACTACAAGCATTCCTCGCATAGGATGTTGTGCGGCCTTAATAAATTCATTGCGATTTTTATATGGTCCGCGTAAAGGTTCATAATAGTGAGTACCAATCGGCCAATAATAATCCGAGATTGCGTTCAAATGAAGTGTCCCGACAGGTATTCCGAGAGATAATTCCAATAATTCACAAAATATATTTCTATTTTCAGGAGTATTTTCTAAATATTTTTTCAAGGATATAGCGTCGTCATTATCAGTATACGCAATCATATACACACCTTTTTCAGTATCCATCGGTATAATTTTCTTAAGAGGTCCAGGAACAATCGTTTGTCCTGTCACTATTTGTTTCATAATTGATGTGGATGATTTAGAAAACTTACCGTATACACGCAAAAAAGTTTGTCCGTGGATTTGCTGATAAATACTGTTTTTATCAGACGCTCCAGGAACAATTTTCAATACACTTTTAATCGTTGTTGCAATAATAACTTTATTGCAAGAATATGTAGGACCCTGTTCCGTATGAATTACAAAATTATATGGGGATATCGTATCAATTTTTGAAACCGTATTTGATGTTTTTATATTATGTAATCCGATTTTTTTCGTAATCGTTTCAATAAGTGTTTTCCATTGAATTCTAAGACTCATCCAATCTCCATAATTATCTTCAAACCCATAATTGTATAACGTATCATACACGTCTTCATTTTCGTAATCGGTATAACCAGAGCATACAGTGAATTGTTTATACGATGTAGAACCTAAAATACTAGTAGCAAATTCCTTGAAAGTTTTTTTTTGGTATTGAGTTGTCGATTTCTTATATTCGGATTTCAGTAATAATAGTGTTTTTTTTACATTACATATATTTTGAATAGTTGGTGCGTAATTGTGTGATACTTGACAATCAGAATATGGTATTTTTAATTCTTTCAATAAGTCAATCAATAAATAATCCTTTTCTTTTCGACCCACACCAGCACCAGTAACAACTTGGACGCCTTGAAACATCTCATTACTTATACGTCCACCCAACCATTTTTTTTTATAACTTTCTAAAACGAGAAGTTTACAATGGGGAGACATTTTTTGAATATTGTATGCGCTGTAAAGTCCGGCTATACCACCTCCAATTATAATTATGTCATAATGATTTGATTGTTGTGTCGATGTCATTATTTATTATTATTATTACTATACATATGAAAATATAAAAATTTCATATTTATTCATTTATTTTCTTATTCTACGGGTTTTTCTATCGATGGATAGAGGCCCTTTTTTATTTTTGGTAAAAGATATATTCCGACCATTTCGACATTTAAATTTACCACGAGTCAACCCTTTTCGCTTAAGTACTGTTCTTGAACAAATACCAATTGCACGAGCTTCATTTTGTGGTCCTCCTACTTTTTTAATACACGCGCACAATTTAAGAGCGATAATATCTTCTGCACGTTTTTTCAATTCTTGATTATTTTTTGGAATATTGATATCATAATAATTTAGTATTTTTGTATAATCCGCATTTGTTACTTTGAAGGACATTTTTTATTATTGTTGTTGTTATTATAGATATATATATTATTTTTTTTTTATATAAAAAATTTATCGTATTACATACTATATGGATATTACAGAATACTCGACTAGCGTTCCGTATTCTGGGTCTGTAACTACGCGTTCCGCTCCATCACATCCCCTAGAAAACGAATTACCATCCATACCCATACCCACACTCATACCAAAACAAATATTCCAAACACACAAATCTCACGAGTATATCAAGCAAAATCCCGATATAAAACACGCATTGAATTCGTGGCGACGATTTGTTCCTGAATTCGGATATTTTTTTTATACAAATGAACTATGTGAGAATTTTATGAAAAATGAAATGGGGGGAGAAATATACGACGCATACATAAAATTACCTATGGCCGTAATGAAAGCCGATCTTTGGCGATATTGCGTCATATACAAATATGGCGGCATATATGCTGACGCAGATACAGTATGTAAATATAATCCGAATATTTTATTAAAAGACGGAGCACTATTAGTTATAGTTCCCGAAAACAGCACACATTTATGTAATTGGGTGTTCGCTGCGCCTAAAAATTCACCAATGCTAAAAAGTGTAATAGATTTATCAGTAAAACGAATTTTAAATGTGTCAGTATTCAAAGGGGAACATATAATACATCATTTGACTGGTCCAGGCGTATTTACAGATGGGATAGAAGCCTATTTGGAACAAAATGGAAAACCAATATTTACAGATAAAAAGAAATATTACATGTATCCAGACCCGGCATTAATTGTATTTGATGGATATATATTTCATAATAAAATAGTCCAGCATTTATTTGCTGGGCAAAAACCAGATGGATGGTGTAAAGAACGATATAATAAATTAATGTAATTATTGATGTGATTATTGTAATTTATTTATCTGCTATATATTTTTCGCTGTGACCATAGCGTGCTGTAATGATTCACTTTCTGAAATTTGTCCTGTTCATCGTAGTAATTATCATACATTTTTAAAATAGCAATATTTTTATACAGAATAAATTTACTATTATTGGAACGATTCCATAAATGCGACAATGATATTTTTGATCTGTCCGACTCAGATAACATTTTTGCAAGTAAACCTGGACCGGTTGGGTCTAAACAATTTGACCCATAATATCGATTCGCTACATTTTCAACGATTCGATTAATACATTTTAATAGTATTTCATTTTTTGGAAGGCATACTAAAAGAGCATTATAAATAGAACCACCATCTACATCTAATACAAAGTGTTCGGCTTCCGTTAATTCGATAAATTTAAAATGATTCACGCAACAATATTTAATGTCTACATAAATCCCACCGTTGATATATAATACACAATATCTCCATAAATCTGCCTTATATGCACCAGGTACTAAAGAATCAAACGCCAACAATACATCTTTACTAAAATGTGTCTGAATGAAATTTCTACAATCATTATCATCAAATAAAAAATGCTCAAATCGTGGATGTTGAAGTTTCATTTTATTCACAGCAAATTTCATCAATGGTGGTAAATTTTTGGTATGCCACGTCTGATATATTTTTAAAGGAATAATACTGTTATAATCGTGTTTTTTGAACTGATTATAAAAATGTATTCTTTTGTGTTGATTTTGTATTATTTCTAAACTATTCTTTATTTTTGCATATTTGGCTTCTTTTGTAAGTGGAATATAATCATTATTTATTTTGCCAGTCAACATTATATAAATAGACTATTATAAAAAATTCGATAAAATAACTATTTTTCTATTTTTTTAAATATGTTTATATATTAGATGACAATATCTTCAAAAATAGTCGTGTTTGATGTAGATGAAACATTGGGTTATTTTGTTGAATTTGGTATATTTTGGAATTCAATCATTGCCTATAAAATACATCAAAAAATAGATTATGAATTAACACAAAATGATTTCAATAAAATACTCGATTTATATCCTGAATTTATACGACCAAATATAATATCCATATTAAATTATATAAAACACAAAAAAATGTCGAAAGAATGTAGTGGTGTGATGATTTATACTAATAATCAAGGACCAAAACAATGGGTAATGAATATTAAAGAGTATTTTGAGCATAAAATTAAATATAACTTATTTAATCATATTATTGCGGCATTTAAAGTGAATGGTAAACACGTTGAACTATGTAGATCATCACACGATAAATCATATGGCGATTTTATAAAATGTTCTAAAATACCGTGTGATGTTCAAATATGTTATTTAGATGATACATATTATCCTAAAATGAACGCAGAAAATGTATATTATATTAAAGTTAAACCGTATACACACGATTTGTCGTTTGATGAAATGATTCACCGATTTGTAAATAGTGAATACGGTGAAACATTCATATCAAATAAAAAAGATTTTATTGAATTTATGAAAGTGCATATTAATAAATATCAATTTACGTATGTTACTAAACCAATAAATGAATATGATGTGGATAAAATTATAACAAAAAAAATAATGGTGCATTTACAAAGTTTTTTTAGTAAAAAATTTCAAATAAAATATAAAGATCATAATACTACAACCAAAGTAAAGAGTCATTCATCGTCATCATCTAAAAAAAATAAAACGGTGAGAATGATTAAATACCCGCACGATAATCCGCGATAGCAGAACGAATATAGGAACGTACATCATTTGCGTAAGTCAATAGTATTTGATTTACTATGGTGGTTGTAAATATAAAAATTCCTGCAGTGAAAGCAACTTTACGATCTAGATCTGTAAAGGTAATATGTCTAAATGGATTAAATCGCAATAATAAAAATAAACTTACATAAATTCTCACATAATAGTCGACATTTGCCAAATATGTTGCTGCGTTTGGATATAATCCCAAAACAATAAGAGCACCACACGTATACGAAAATACAATGATGATATTAAATATTACATTTTGGAAAGTGTTTATTGATTTGGAAAACATTCGATATTCTATATTATATTATATTATGATAAAAATATTTTCAAAATAATAACAACAATAATAACAATAATAATATTATATCTTAATAATATAATATCTTATATAAATAATGGCAACAAACGGTGTTTTTAGTGATAATAAATGTTCTTCTCAAAAAACAAATTCTATAAATGAGCGAATCTATGATAGAAATATTCCATCTCAACAACTACAGCCATATTTAAACGTACGACCAGTTATGACAAAATATTCTATTATGCCGATTGTTGACCCAAGAGCTCCCATTAAAACTCCTATGGTTCAATTGCCTGTTTATAACTCATATAATACTTTTAATCCGGGAAATACACAGTCTCCTTGGTCTGGATTCGCATCAAATATCAATAAAGAATCTGAATTAAGAAATCAAATATTTGCATTACAAAAATGTAGTCAAGCCGTATATGTCCCAAATAGTGACAGTGATTTATATCAATTTGGGTTTACATCCACCAAGAAAAGTGAACAACCATTTCCTGGATTATTTCAAGATGAACATTTTAACACATTTAATCCAAATCCTGAAAATTTAGGCAATATAACTTTTAATAATTGCACTAGACAACAACTTAAGGCATATGGTGACAAAACTGAATCGTCTTGTATGTAAAAAAATTATCAAACATAAATGTAGATGTCTGATAATTTAATTTCCGAAATAACAATTGAATATTTAATGAATAAAGACCAATATGCAAAATATATAATGAATAAATCGAATAATAGTTCTATATCTACTTATAATAGCATTCGTAAGGACAAAAAATTTTATAAAAAACGCATATATGACCTAACAAAACAATTAATAAATAACGAAAAACCAGAAGGAATTTATTCAGGAATTATAGACACTTTTGAATTATACACGAAAATATGCATAGAATATTTTAAAACTTTAGATAAAACAGATATTATTCAAAAAGATTATAATGGACTTATAACAGATGTCTCATCCAATACTAATATTAACGCGGGGGGTCAGTCGCTCACATTCGATTCGCTTCAAAACGCACAAAATACAGAAGAAGCGAATAAATTAATGATGCGTTTAGTTAAAATAACCGAACCAAATTCACTTGAAAAACTTGTGAAAAGAACAATAATCAAAAATGTGGACGCAAAACCGAATATTCCTCCAAAACAAAAGGAGATAAATTTAAAAGACCCTATTTTGAAGAATAAAGGAATTCGTAAAAAGAAAAATATCACTAATAAATATGACGACGAAACAAAAATCCCGGAAAAATAATACAAAAAGCGCAAAGACAAAGAAAAAGACAAAGAGAAAAAATAATAAAACGGTGAAAATTGTAACAACCACAGCGTCTTCTCTCGATAAATCAATTAAAAAAAAATTTAATGTGATAAAATTAAAATGCAGTCCTAAAACACAACAAAAAGATTATACGTGTTTAGAAGATGAGACCTTGTACAAATTGAAAGAGTTATGGAACGCACGACATCCAGAGTCTACTATTAAGACAAATGACTCAAAAGAAATATGGGAAATATTAACTGTGAAAATGAACAATGTATGTAATAAAGAGTCATGTTGGTTAAAACAAAAATTCGTAGATGGTAAATTGGATAAAGAATTAACAAACTCTTTTGCGCCAGTATCACCCAAGGAATGGAAAAAGAACCCAAATGAATGGCTTTCCAGTACAGATATATTAGATGTGATGAAACAATATGAGAACGCTTATAAATGTTTTGATTTTATTGGTCCGAGTCCAATAGATTTTGATACAAAGAAAATATATGGAGAATGTGTTTGGGAGGAATTATGTCATTTTAATTTAGAAGATGAAATTAAAAACGGGAAATTTAAGATAGGTATTATCTTTAATACAGACCCACATAATAAACCAGGGAGTCATTGGATTTCTCTCTTTATTAATATTAAAAAAGGGACAATATTTTTCTTTGATAGTGCTGGAGATAAAATTCCTAAAAAAATAATGGCCCTTGTAACCCGTGTTATGAAACAAGGTAAAAATTTAGAAGAACCTATCAATTTTAACTTCGACCAAAATTATCCTGTGGAACATCAATATAGTGATACAGAATGTGGTATATATTCATTATATTTTATTGCCCACATGTTGGAAGATAAAATAAATGCGCATTATTTAAAGACACATATATTGAAGGATAAATACATGGAAAAATTCCGCAAGATTTATTTTAATGCTTCGTTATAACAATATTTTTACATATCATAACTATTTCGAATAATAACTATTTCGAATAAAATATATAAATACTATTTTTTAGTATGTGTATATTGAATGTCTATTTCAGATTTTATATCAAATGAAAATGTGGAATTGATTTGGGAAATTATTATTGATACTGATATGATTAAATCGAAACAAAATATAAATGTTTCTCAAATGAGACAATATTTTATTGAAAAAACAAAGATGTTTTACGAGAATGAAAAAAATACGTATCAAAATTTAACACAGATGAATAAGAGTTTTATTTCATTGATTGTCAAAGATATCCAACAAATTTTAGAAAAATCTTCTTCACAACAGCAACAGCAAAAAACTCCTGCTATTGTAACAGCACAAGATATTCAAGCAGAGAGAAAAAGTACATTTGATAAAAACTTAAATCAGAAACAGGAGGAATTTATGGCTGCAATGTCTGTACCGGTTCCTGAGGCTCCCAAATTTAATGATAAAATGGACGAGCCTATTGGAGGTAATATGGCTGAATTAATTTCTAGAACATTGGCGCAACGTAATTTTGAAATGGATCAAATACATAAAAATACAAATAAATCGGATGTTGAAAATTGGTTAAAACCGGCTGAAACATCTATTAAAAATGATACATCGACGCATGCACAACCGAAACTACAACTACAACTACAAATGCCTCCACAACAGCAGCAACAGCAACACCAATATCAATATCAACAACCAGTAAAATATATTAAAATTGGGGAAAATTTGGATGAAAATGTAGTTATTAAAAGTAATATTGTTGATTTAGAGCGACACGAAGCCTTCAGCGCAGCAAAAGGCGCCGGGGAGCGATGGAACTCAGGAGACGACAGTCAAAGGAGTTTGAATATTTCGCCAACACAACAAAACGGACAGAAAAATACACTAAAAAAAGTTTTATCGTGGGATAAAAAGAGTCCAGAATTTATTATTCAAAAAGATAATATTGAAATGAATATTCATGAAGAGACATTGTTTTCAGATAATATTTTTGCAAAGTTGAAACCATTATATAAACCCGTATTAGAAAGAGAAAGAGAAACAGAACCAGACAATATAACATTAGACAATTTAAAAGCAGAAATGACAACGATGAATAATAAGATTGATTTTATAACTGAACAATTATCTAGACTTTTACAGACCGCAACACAGCAGGAGCAAACATCCAATATATAATATTACAAAAATCAAACATAAATATAATATTATATTCTATATTACATTATATTATGTATCTTTTCAACGGATTATTATGTGCGTGTTTTTTTATGTTTTCAACAGTCGTCTCCGGAGTTTCATCCCTCGCCTACGGCTACAGCTCACTCAAAAGCCAATCATCAGTAACATCAGCAGAAAAAATATTTGTTCAAGGACCTCAAAATAATTATTTATTGAATTCATCCTCTCTTTTTCTGCCGACTGATTTTCTTACAATGAATAAACCAGTGTCAGATGTCCGTTCAGTGGTAGTCAACACCGGACTAGTTGGTGGATTGAATTCCCTTGTTCCATCAGGTGTCGAATCTCACGCATTTAAGGATTCATATGATGGTGATTATTTTTATCAGATGTGGCATTTAGCTCATATTGACGAGAAACATCAGCGAACAAACGTTGTTACTATTATTGTTTCACTTGGTGGAATAGAAGTGTCGCCGTCAGGTGATATTGAAGATAAAAGAAGAAAATTGGATTCTTCGTCTGTTCCCAAGGTATATGTTCAAGTATATCGTGCGTGGTCTGTCCCTGTTACTCTACCTCTTACCCAAGCGAATATGGATGGATGGTGGCATTCTATTACTCACGCGTTTCATACTGTTATGCATATATATAACGAAATAAAACCGTGGATTGGTATTGCGAGAACAGTTGTTCCTATTTTAATTTCCATGTCAGATACTCAGTCTGGATTAGGATTAAAGAGTATTGTATATCTACCCGAACCTCAAGCAACTACTACTACAAGTTCATCATATTCTACAAGTTCTTCTGACAATGTATTCGCATATAATGTAACACCTGGTGAAATGTCTGCTATTGTTATTTGTGTATATTTATCTGGATTGATTTCAGCAATTGTAATCCCAAAATTATATAATAGAAAGCCATTTGCTTCTATCACTTCGTATAAATTAAATAATAATGGTAAATTGGAAGTTATACCTTCAACTACTACACCCTTCGTATAATAAAAATAATAATAATAATTAAAAAAATTGAAACATTTTTTGATGTAATACTTACTATACATCAAAAAATAAATTACAATAATTGTAAATCATCTTCAAATAAAATAAAATAAACTAAAATGGGAAACTGTATTTCTGATGAACAAATGCGCCGTGAACAAGAAGAAAAGGAAAACGCACAATTACACAACCGAGCTGTAGCGTTATACCAATATCGGGAAAAACAATATAACTTCTATATTCACGGTTCATTTGAACAATATATGCGTCAGATTGCTGCTCAATTTGAACTGGATTGTTTGCCAGACGATTGTAAGTATGGTTCAAACGCAGAGAGGTATTGACATAAAAACAAAAATAAAATAAAAATAAACAAAAATAAACAAAAAACATTTATACCTTTTTCAAAACTTGTTCACCGCGTTGATTCGTTTCAAGAGTTGCAACAAGCATCGGTTCTATTCGCGGATCTTCCAATGCTTGTTTATACGTATCCATGTCATATAAATTATACAAATTCTTATTTACTTGTCTAGAAATATATGTTTTCCCGCGTATAGTAGTCTCCACACCACGCCACTCTATTTTATTTTTATTCATTTTTGCCGTAACATCTATTTCATCTTTTGAAATATTGGGATTATATGCGAATTTGTCAGCAGACGGTTGACCAAATGATAAACAATGTAGTTGTTCTTTAGAACCCTGTTTAGAATAAATAGCACAGTCAATAGACGCCTCTTTTATTGCAGTTAAAAATTTTTCACTGAGTTCTTCTTTGATTGTGGATATTTCAAACAAACATTCATCACTTGTCAATGGTATATTATCTACATCTTCTTTATCCGGACGAATTTTATATTTTCGTTTGCTCAAATCTTTTCGTTTTAACTCGATGGACGCATCACTTTTTATTTGTTCTGGAGTAAAAGACATTAAGTAGACAAACACTTCCACAGTTTGTAATGCTACGGGTAAATTTTTATGAGAACATATACGACGGGCTCTTCCTATCACTTGTTGACTTCTCACAGGGTGCCAATAGGGCTCAGTTAAATGAACGTATCGCGTATTACGTAAATTGATTCCTTCTGAACCCGAACTTGTGATCATTAACACCTTTATAATTTCTCCCATGTCATTGTTATTCGCAATCTCTTTTAGTTGAGCAGTAATAGGTGATTTCAAATCCCAATCACCATTATAAATATTACGAATAATTTCCTTCTCTTCTGAACTTTCTGTCCCAGTATACAGAGCAAAAGTCGGTTTTCCCATGTCTTCTTCACTAATATCCAAATTCCACGTGCCACTTGGATCCTTTTTTATTTTGAATTGTGTAAAGCCATTTTGTTCCAACACCATTTTAAAAATGCCAATTCCTTCGAGAGAACGAAATTGTGAATACACTAAATGAAGACCACGATGTTCGGCGTCCTGAATGTTTTCTAACATGTGTAAAAACTTTGGACCATACGTTTTTAATCCTTCCGGGCTCAAATATTCACCCGCGTGTTCTTTCAATAATTGCAGTGCGGTTTGAATACGTTTTTCGTATGTTTTATCTGCGATTTTTTCAATGATTTGGTCTCCCTCTTGTTCACCACTCCAGTCATCTCCTTCCAAATCATTTGATCCTTTTTTGGCCGTTTCTTTTAATACATCTCCATATATTTCTTCTAATTGATCACCAGGGGCTTTTTCTCTGTCTTCAATCGGTAACGGACGACCGCCGATTTCCTTTGGCATTACATAATTACAATATAACCGTGAGAAAATACGATAAGTAGAACTAGGATCCTTATAAATTCCATTTACATCAGGTACACCTTTTTTCTTTTTAGAATCCTTTTCTTGTTTTCGTTCTTGTTGTCGAGCAGCCTCATAAACCGTAAATTGATAATCGCTCATTGGAATTTTAACCACGTGATAATCGGTCAATTTGTCATATTTAGGTAATAACCCTTCTTGTTGACTTCTGAAATAAGATGTTAATCCCATAATACGTCTTTTAAATAATTCCGCGTTTTTTATATTTCCAGTACTAGGTTCAATATACCAATTTATAAAATCGTCCAATTTATCTGGTAGAGCTTTAAATAGTTCAATTTTAATACCCGTGGGAAAAACCTGAATTCCGTTATTATTTAATATACTAATCACTCTTCTCTCAAAATCATTATCGTTTATTTCGCCCACATTTTGTTGTACTATTTTTCCAGACGGTTCACGAAATTCTTTTGGTTTATTTGTAACACCGTGGTAGCCACTATCTTGTTTGATTTTATTTTCAAATCCAAAAGGGTTGCGCGTAATTGTAAGTTTTTTACTTGCTGTGGAATATTCAAAATAATCCAATACTTTTTCCTTCATAAAAATATCTTGTAGTTTTTCTTTTGTCACGGGTTGTCCTGAGGTGATATCTAACGGAATTTCCCAAGATTTAATATAACCGCGCAATATATTAAAAAGTATTGCTAATTCATTTGGGTTATTTATATATGGACTACCCGTTAATAAAACAACTCGTGCGTTTTGCGCGCTTAATAAAAATTCATACAATACTAGGGCCATTGCGTATGGAACATGATCTTTTTTGCCTTTTTTATCTACCGGAATTTCCTTTTCTTTTGCAATTTTATTTACAATTCTACTAACAAAATTATGTGCTTCATCAATAATGATAACGGAATCATCAAAAATATTGGTTTCAAAGTTATTTGTCATTTCTTTTAATTTATCACGACGTAACCCGTTATAATTAATGAATTTATATTTGGCTTGTATCATCTCATCTATTTGATCGTTCAAACTTTTTAATTGTGTTTGATCAAGCGTATCATAATTACTTGGTTTTGTATAGTTCACCAACCACGCTCCTTTATTTTTGGTAATGTACTCAACAGATAAATTCAAAATACTTGATAATGTATCCATTGCTTCTGGATGTTCTTTTATAGAAATCCATTGCCAAAATTGATTTTTTTTGTAAAGTGGGTCACCACATTTTTTAAGTTCTTCCATAAAATTGCGTCGCAATGATGCTGGGGTCATTACAATCACTTTTTTACTATTTTTTAGACCTTCCGCAATAGCAATAGAAGTGCACGTTTTACCTGTACCTAAACCAAAATAGAGCAAAAGACCTCTATAAGGTGTGTATAAATTCAAATAATCGCGGACTAGTTTTTGATGTGTCAATAATTTAAAATCGCCTGAGTCTTGTCCAAGACTTTCGCAGGTAATTTGCGTTTTATCATCTAACACTTCATCGCGATATGGTTCAAAAACGGAATTAATAAAATTAATAAATTTTTCACGATTATTCATAAAGTAACTGGAAACTTTGATATTTACTTTTTGTTCTTTGGGGGGCAATCGTGCGATCACGGATTTATTATCAATATCGACCCATTCTTCGGGTGCTAATATAGATATTCCCTTAATATGCTTTTTTGTGCGACGTCCCTTTGGTTTTTCTTGTTCTTGTTTCTGTTCTTCTTGATCTTGATCTTGATCTAGTACCCTTTTTTCAGTTCCTTCTCCTAATTCTTTTCCTTCTTCTTCTTCTTCTTCTTCTTCTTCTAATTCCTCAATAATCAACTTTATTTTTTTAGCGCTTTTTTTCACCTTTTTCTTCGTTTGTTCTTGTTCTAATTGTTCTTGTTCTGGTTCTGGTTCTTGTTCTAATTCTTTAGGCGCTTCTTGGAACATCTGAACTCTTGTAGCTGAAGGAGTTGGAGCCATTTTAACAGTGGATTTTATAGTAATCTTGCTAAGTTTTTTATCTTCTAATCGTTTTATTAATTCTTTAATATCAAACTGAGTATCACGTTTATCAGTCATTGTAACTTTACTAAGTTTGACTTTTTCTGGTGCGTTTGGAGCAACATATGTAGACGGGATAACATTTATAGGTTTAAATTCATCGACAATTGGTTTTATTCTTAATTTATCTTTTAATGAGTCTAATGGATTCATTTACCTATAATATCTATATAGTTTAAATATATTTAAACTTTTGTATCTAATCCAACTAATAATATATATAAAATTATTAGTTGGATTAAAATTTGGAATAAAAATTGGATTAAATTGAAAGTTTATTCAGTGCTTCATTACACGCGATTTGTTCTGCTTTCCGCTTAATTTTATGGGTTCCTTCACCTAAAAATAAAAATATTTTTCCGTGTGTTTCAATATAATCTTGTACTGCCTGGAATGTTTTCAAATGATTAATATGAATTGAATTATTATGATTGCAATTATACACGTGTTGTCCTACACATAAATATACACCCATTCTGAAACCATTCTCAACGTCGTGTTCAATTTCTAAATAATGTGGAGTCACTTTGAACTCTTTTTGTATTTTCACTTGAAGTATATTTTTATAATTATCATCGTTTTGAATAAGCGCAATCCAATCAATATGCTTTTCAAAAATATTCTCGATAAATATTTGAGCCATTTGAAAACCCGGACCCGTTACAAAAATATTTTTAAACCAACCGTCATCATCAGTAACCTTTATTTTATTAACGTCTAAAAAAAGTGCACCAATAAAGGCTTCAAATAAACAGCCCATTTTTTTTAAATTATTGCGAATATTTTTTTCTTCTGCGTGTTTTGATAAAATAAGCCATTTATTTAGACGCATTTCAATTGCGATTTTTCCAATTGCTTCATTTTTCACAATGGCTATTTTTTTCTCTGTCATAAATCCTTCATTCTCTTTAGGAAAACGGCGATATAAATAATATTTAGTCACCAGTTCCAATACACCATCTCCTAAGAACTCAAGACGTTCGTTTGATTTTGTACTTAACGGCATACAATCTGCTGGTTTTTCTACAATTGTAATATTTTGACAGGCGTTCTCCAGGTGCGGTCTTTTCGTGTATGAACGATGAACAAATGCTCGCTTGTATAAATTAATATTATCTATAATCCCAGGAACTCCGTATTTAGTGAGAATAGATTGAACTTCATTCAATGTAATCTCCACATTTAAGGAATTATATGGGTTGAATATTAATCCATCTTCACCTTTAATTATATCGTCGTCGTGCATTATATTCTTATCTAATTGGTCCATATCGTCTCGTATCTATATATAAATGTAGTAATTTATATTTATATCATTTAATAATATTATATATGGGTTTCAAAAAAAACAATTTCTTTATAAAAATAAAAAATAAAACACAAAAAAATAAAAAATAATATTAAGAGTATATATAAAATGGCATTAATCGTAGGTCACAATGGTCCATCAAGTTACGCGAGTACAATTGCTAATAGAACCGGGCAAAGTGGAGGGTCTGTCGGTGGTGTTAAAAAGGCGGGAACGGTTCAATATGGTCCCACTTGGTCTCGTGGAAATATGGGGAATTATTTGAGTCGTGCTCCCCAAGGATGCTGTAATAATAATATTGTCTTTGCTATTACTCACACAACCAGACACCCTGTTCAAAGACGCAGAAACGGATATGCCGTTGGTCGTGGTCAAATGTAAATACATATACATATACAAAAAAAACAAAAACAAAACAATACAACAGGATCACAAAAACGAAATATCACAAAATATATAATATAATAAAAAAATAATTTAATAACTATCTCGTATATTAAATTATCAAAATGAAAATTAAAATCGACAACCGTGAACACGAGTTAATTCGTATGTGTAAATACTATTTGAGTATAAGTCCAATCTATAAAGATATCGAACTTGTTATAGAGGTATTACCTTTAGGCGATATAATAATTTGTGATGATAAAGAGGACAAACTCATTATTGAGAGAAAAAGTTTGAGTGATTTGTCATCAAGTATAAAAGATGGGAGATATGAAGAACAATCATATCGATTGAATGGATTAAATCATCATAATCATAATATTATTTATTTGATTGAAGGCGACATGAATCGGTTGAATTTATTTAAAGATCGTATTGATAAAACCACATTATATTCAGCAATGCTTTCTCTCAATTACTATAAAGGGTTTTCTGTTTTAAGATCATCTAATACAGAGGAAACTGCTCTAATAATTTGTAATATGGCTTATAAAATTAAAAAATCTGAGGAAACTGATGGAAAACGTGCGTTTTATTCGAATCAACGTGTCGTTACAACCACAACTGACGCGAGTTTAAATGATATGACAACACCACCAGAAAATGACGTGGAACCGAATTATTGTAGCGTCATCAAAAAAGTGAAAAAGGAAAATATTACTGTTGAAAATATTGGAGAAATTATGTTATGTCAAATCCCTGGTATTAGTTCAGTGAGCGCAATTGCAATTATGACGCAATATAAAACAATACAAAATCTCATTTTAAAATTGAAAGAAGATGATACGTGTTTAACAAATGTTACATATACCAATACAAAAAATCAAGTTCGAAAAATAAATAAAACTGTTATAAGTAATATTAAAAAGTTTTTGACAAATGCTTGAAAACAATACAAGTTTCAAAATCATATTTTATTTCCACCATAATATATAAGATGAACGAAGATATGTTGAAAATAATAGGAATTCTTGTTATTGTCATTTTTTTAATATATTTAGCAACAAAATCGATAAAATTACACTTAAATGTAATGGAAGGATTGACAATGCCTTCCTTATCTTCCACACCAGACTCAAATAGTGATATTGCAAAATTCGCAGAATCATATAAAGTCGCTACAATTAAAATGCAGGACACCTTATTATTAAGTAAATATAAAACAGATTATGAGAATTTGATTCTGAATATGGATGATTTTGTGAAATTACAAATAGTAACATTGGTGTCGACCGGTAAATTTGATGAAGCTACAAAATTTTTCAGTTATATACCTGTATTAGAAATCGCAATGAAGACTATTGATAACACAAAATAAATATACTATATCGTATATCGTATATGGTATGATATAAATATTATGTAATATACAATTGAACGTATTATATAATATCTAGGTTTTTTTTATACCCGAATCATCACCTCATTACCAGCATAATATCCCTTATCAACTAATGATTGAGTATAATCACCACCGCCCCAATTTGGATCCATTGGGTCAGGACTATGTAACAAATTTTCTTGGTCTTCGTTCATTTTATCTAAAGGAGTGGTGGTACCAACATAATATGATGTAGTGTCATAACCAGGTAATGAATTAGTGTTATATGGTTGGTCATTACGAGTCGCGTCAACTAAAAGTGTTGGGTTTGGTTTCTTAAAAGACGTTTGAATTTGGTCAAGTGGGAGTGTAGGGTTTTGTGTAGGTGTTAATCCTGGTATTTGTGTAGGTATTTGTGATTTATTTGCGAATGAAGGTGGTAATCCTCCTTGCATATCATCGACTCCGGGGCGAATTTTATATACTGCTTCACCTTGTGCGTCGTAAGTCTTTTGTAAATATAATACGGGGCATATAACCCCCTTACTGCGTTGCCATTCAGTAAATTCGACATAATCTTCTAAATTATTAAACTCGATTGGATTTACTCCTGGAACTTTTGCAAGTTTTGAATTAGACAAATAAAATTTACTGCCTTTTTGAATTAATATATCGGGACAAGTTGGTGTTGCTTTATTTTGAGCTGAATTTTCATATCCTTCCATAAAAGATCCGGTCATATAAAAATATAATCCGGATAAAAATATAGCTATTAATATTGCGGTCAAATACATCATTATATATATTAGATTGTGATAAATATAATGTCGAACAAATAAAAAATAAAAATGAAAAAATAAAATTATTATTTTTACCCCTTTTATTTTCTATATAAAATATATAATAATATGGTGAAGCAAATAGATATAAACACCATTGATGAATCTGGCGTTGAAGATAAAATTACGCAATTTGTAGATGGTGTAAAAGATGGTAAACATATTTTTTTATTTTTATTTATGGATGGATGCGGTCCGTGTAATTCAACAAAAGAAAAATGGAAAAATATATTGGGTGAAAATGGAACATTAGATAAAAAATATATAGATAATGATGATATAATTGTGGCGAAGATAAATAAGGATCTATTTGAAAAATTAGGGAATATTGGTCATTCACCTTCTGGTTTTCCTAGTTTACGTTATATTAAAAATAATGGAACTGGAAAAAATAACCCATTGGTAGAAGAATATGAAAATAGTGGTATTAAACCATTAGATAGAAGTGGTGAATCATTCGCAGCGTGGATTGACTCCAAAATGAAAGGTTCCAAAAATAAAAAGGCTTCTCGTGGAGGATCTAAGAAATCTAAGAAATCTAAGAAATCTAAGAGATCTAAGAAAAGTAGGAAGACAATGAAGACAAGGAAGACAAGGAAGACAAAAAAGAATAGGAAAAGATACTAATTCAACGCTGGATATTTATCAATATAACATTGCGGTGCAATATTTCGAATGATTTTGTTATAGATTTTCACATTCTCCTCATCGGTACCTCCAAACCATTGCGATATCATTTTCAAATATTGTCGTTGCTCATATGAGTCTGGACCGTGTATCATTGAATGATTTATTCTCATCCACTCAGTAGCTTGTCTCAAATTTTTACCGGCTATTTTCTTTATCAATTGTATTACTTTTTCTTGTGAACTGTTATCTTTTTCCCACCCATTCGTATCATTAATATAAATGATCAGCCTTTTTATGTCGCTACAATGAATCGGACGTTTTGAAATTTCTGTCGCTTGCAAACCTCTAGTAAATATATTGGTTATTCCTTGGGTATATCCGTATCGACCTAAATCTTCCAAATCTTTAAAGGTTAAAACAAGCGAATTTACGAATTCAGTTATACTCATCGCGTCTTTGCATGTCTCATTCAAAAAGATTTGCATATTGAATTTGTTAGTGGTATTGTTATTATTATTCCCGGCGTTTTTTGCTAGCTCCATCATTTGTTTGCCTTGCTCCATCATATATTTATTTTGTTCAATCATCAGATTTTTGAAATCTTGATTTTGCTTTAATAATTCTATTATGAGAGAAGAATCATTATTTTCGGCTGGTGGCTTATCATCATCATTTTCTTCTATTATTGTGTTATTTTCATTTATTTTATGTGTGCATTTTTTTTTATGACAACATAACCCAGACTGATATTTATATTCTTTTCCACAAGAACATATGTATTTTTTAGATGTTGATGTAATTGATGTATTCGATGTAATTTGTGTTATTATTTCGTTATTATTTATATGTTTACTAGTAATAATATGTCGTTTCCAATCACCTATTTTAGAGCATTTGAAGTCACACATTTCACACCATGTATTTTTGATGTTTTTTGATGTAATTTGTGTTATCATTTGTTATTCTATATTTATCATATAAAATAATTCCTAAACCTTTATTTATCAAATATATTTTTCCAAAAAAAAAGTTATGCAGCCAAAATATTTCACCGATTTTCACTTTTGTCTACATAAGCAAAAAAAACACCCCTTTTTCGGGGAGTTAATTCGTATAAGCCATTTTTGGACATTTATTTTTGTCCAAAAAGGAAAAACCAAACGACTTTTGGAAAATGGTACTTTGTGTTTTTATATATATTATTGATTTTCATACTTAAAGAAAATAAATAATAACCCGAATCTTTTTCTCCAAAAAAATATAAAATATAAAAAATAAAATTGAATATAAATATTCCACTGTATACTAATACATCAAACAATAAAATGGAACGTATCTTTAAAGTATTTGATTTCAATGTATATAATAAAAAGTCTGACGACATTAGTAGTGGAGAGGAAGATACTACACGTCAAAAAGATAATAATAATTTCTTAATCCAGATGTATGGTATAAATGAAGAGGGGAAATCGTGTTCCATTATAGTAGAAAATTTTAAACCATTCTTTTATGTGAAAGTCGAAGATGATTGGACCCAGTATACTAAAAACACATTTCTAGACTTTATTAAAAAAAGAATAGGCGCGTATTATGAAAATTCAATATGCGATTGTAAAATAATAAAACGCAAAAAATTATACGGGTTTGACGGTGGCAAAGAGCATAAATTTATATTATTTCGCTTCAACAATATGCAAACATTTAATAAGGTAAAAAATTTATGGTATGGGGATGACTACAAATTATTAGAATATGGACTTAATTATAAAGGCACAAAAACATATTTATATGAATCGAATATTCCACCGCTACTACGATTCTTTCATATAAAGGATATTAGTCCTTCCGGTTGGGTCGCCTTGCCAAATAAAAAAACGGTTGAAAATACGCTAGATAAAAAAACCAATTGTGATTATGAATTCACGATTGATGAAAAAAATATAATCCCGTTGAATGATTTGGAACGACGTGTTCCATACAAAATATGCAGTTTTGATATTGAAGCATCAAGTAGTCACGGTGATTTTCCAGTACCAATTAAATCGTATAAAAAATTGGTTACTAATATTATGGAATATATCGAAAAAATGAAAATAGAATTGACACCAGTAATATGCACGAGTTTATTAAAAAGAATGGTATTAACTGCGTTTGGATATGATAATATGGTTGAGATAGAGTTAGTTTACCCCAAAAAAAAACCAAAGAGTAAAGAAGAGGTTATTTTAATGATAGATAAATGGTTGACAATTCCTGTAAGAAATATGGAAAATATAGAAGAATATAATAATCAATTGACAATTGAACGAATGTTTGAAAATATGAATGATGTGAATGAAAAAGTGAAAAAATATAACAACAATAATGAAGACAACGAAGACAACGAAGACAACGAAGACAATGATGATGACAATGGAGATAATGATATAGAAGAATTGGATGCTGATTACAATAAATATAATAAAAACAATCTTCTAACTTCGCACCAAAACCCAAAACCAAAGACAAAAACAAATACAATTGTAGATATTTTATGTGATAAAAAAATCGAAAGAGAGTTTAAATTAATTGAAATAAATTTAGCATTTGTGTCGTGCTTTCCACAATTAGAGGGAGATAAAGTAACATTTATTGGTTCTACATTTTTAAGAGCGGGTGACACAGAGCCATATTTGAATCACTGTGTTGTATTGAATACGTGTGGAACTGTTCCGGTTGAAAACGCCGCAATTGAAACATATACAACTGAGGCGGATTTATTAATCGCGTGGAAGAATATAATTCAAAAAGAAAACCCAGATATTATTATTGGGTACAATATATTTGGATTTGATTATGAATTTATGTTTCGTCGCGCAGAAGAAAATAAATGTGTAACAGAGTTTTTAAAATTATCTAAAAATAGTAATGAAATATGTGGTACATTTGACCATACGACCGGTAAATACAAAATAGAAGAAAGCACTCTTAGCATTGCGAGTGGTCAACACGATTTAAAATACATCAAGATGGCAGGTCGTATCCAAATTGATTTATATAATTATTTTCGGCGTGAAGAAAATCTATCATCGTATAAATTAGATTATGTGGCGGGTTATTTTATAGGCGATTATATTAAAAAAATAGAATATGATGACATATCTGATGAAACTACGTTTTATTTAAATAATTTAATGGGTCTACAACCAGGTAGTTATGTACATTTTGAAGAGATTGGACATTCTACAGATTATTATAATGACGGTGAAAAGTTTCAAATTAAAACAGTAAATAAACAGATGGGAACCGCGACAATTTCCGCAAAAATAACTCCCGATATGAATAAAAAAGTAAAGTTGTGTTTGGCAAAAGATGACGTAACACCAAAAGATATTTTCAGAATGACAAATGGTACAGCGGATGACCGTGCGATCATTGCGAAATATTGTATTCAGGATTGTAACTTGGTGCATTATTTGATGAATAAAATCGATGTTCTTACAGGATTTATAGAAATGGCGAAAATTTGTAGTGTTCCTATCAGTTTCTTAGTATTAAGAGGCCAGGGTATTAAATTGACGTCTTATGTCGCGAAAAAATGCCGTGAAAAACGAACATTGATGCCCGTATTAGAAAAGAGTGAAAACAATGATGGATATGAAGGCGCCATTGTTTTAGACCCGAAATGTGATTTATATATGGATAATCCAGTCGCGTGTGTTGATTACGCATCATTGTATCCGTCCTCGATGATGAGTGAGAACATTTCACACGATAGTAAAATATGGACGAAAGAATATAATTTACAAGGCGCTCTAATATGTGAAACAGGAGAACAAAATGACGCAGGCGACTTTATATATGATAATTTACCTGGATATGAATATGTTAATATTACTTATGATACTTTTAAATACGTACGAAATACCCCAAGCGCGGCGGCAAAAAAAATAAAATGTGGTTCAAAAATATGTCGATTTGCACAATTTCCAGATGGTACGCGTGCCATTATGCCATCTATTTTGGAAGAGTTATTACTCGCGAGAAAAACAACTCGGAAAATGATTCCATTAGAGACGGATGAATTTATGAAAAATGTGTTGGATAAAAGACAGATTGGTTATAAATTAACAGCGAATTCATTGTATGGGCAATGTGGAGCTAAAACAAGCACATTTTATGAGAAAGATATTGCTGCGTCTACTACAGCAACAGGACGTCTCCTGTTAACATATGCCAAAAAAATAATAGAAGAAACATATGGAAATCGAATTTGCGAAACGAACAAATATGGACCAGTCTTAACAAAAGCTGAGTACATATATGGTGACAGTGTCGCGAATTATACACCGGTATATATAAGAATAAATAAAGAAATGTTTGATATATGCACCATTGAACATCTGGCTGAAAAGTATGGAGAAGGTAAATGGATAAAATGTGTAGAATTAGGAAAACAAGAAAAAGAAGTATGTGAATTAATAAATGTTGAAACATGGACAGATAAAGGATGGACAACTTTACATAGAGTTATTAGACATACTTTGGCTCCTCATAAAAAAATGATGCGAATTTTAACACATACTGGAATGGTAGATGTTACTGATGACCATTCATTGATTACAAAAGACGGACAAGAAATATCACCCAAAGATATTAAAAATGGTGATGAATTATTACATAATCTACTTCCAATAAATGAAAATATATGTGAAAATAATATTACAGAAGAAGAGGCACAAATTATGGGGTTCTTCTTTGGAGATGGAAGTTGTGGTGAATATAATTGTCCATCTGGGAAAAAAGCATCTTGGGCGCTTAATAATGCGTCTACAGAAATAATAGATAAATATATTAAATTATGTAATACAGCATATCCAGAGTTTGACTGGGTTGCAATGCCAACATTAGAAAGTTCCGGAGTTTATAAAATTTCCCCAAGATGTAAAATATATGGTTCTATCACTAATTTTGTAAAAAAATATCGTAGTAAATTATATTTTGAAAAGTCAAAAATAATACCTCACGAAATATTATCAGGTAATCATAATATTAGAAAGGCTTTTTGGAATGGATTATATGATGCTGATGGTGATAAAGATATAAATGGATATACTCGCATCGATCAAAAAAATCAAATTAGTGCTTCTCATATATGTTGGTTGGCGCAAAGTTTGGGTTGGACTACATCTATTAATACCCGATCAGATAAAATAAATATTTATAGAGTTACAATGACAATGGCTAAACAGCGTAAAAATCCACACGCAATAAAAAAAATTATCACAGTTCCATATCAAGGATATGTATATGATTTAACAACAGACAATCATCATTTTGCTGCCGGTATTGGAAATATGATAGTTCATAACACAGACTCAGTATTCTTTACATTTAATTTAGCTACTCCAGCAGGTGAACCTATTCGTGGAAAACAAGCGTTAGAAATTACGATTGAACTTGCGCAAGAAGCTGGACATTTAGCATCTAGTTTTTTGAAAGGACCACACGATTTAGAATATGAAAAAACATTTATGCCGTTTTGTTTGCTTTCGAAAAAACGGTATGTAGGAATGTTATATGAGCACGACCCGAATAAATGTAAACGTAAAGAGATGGGAATTGTATTGAAACGACGAGACAATGCTCCTATTGTGAAAGATATATATGGTGGGATTATTGATATATTAATGAAACAACAGGATATCAAAAAAGCTACTGAGTTTTTAAAATCTTGTTTGACAAATATAGTAAATGAAAATTATTCTGTAGATAAATTAATCATTACCAAATCGTTACGTTCTGGATATAAAAAACCGCAGCAAATTGCGCACAAAGTATTGGCAGATAGAATTACATCACGTGATCCTGGGAATAAGCCGAGTTCTGGAGATAGAATTGCGTTTTGTTATATACATAATACAAATAAAAAGGCGCTTCAAGGTGAAAAAATAGAGACGTTGGCTTTTATAAATGATAATAAATTAAAAATAGACTATTCATTTTATATTACAAACCAGATTATGAAACCGGTTCAACAGTTATTTGCTCTGGTATTAGAAAAAATATGGGAAATGCAGAATAAAAAAGGTAAAATATCCAAATTTAAAAGAGATGTACAGACTTTGCAAGAAAATACAGATCCAGACAAATTTGAAGAAAAATTAGAAACACTTAGAAATAAAGAAATAAAAGTGTTATTATTTGACGAGTTTTTAAGAGAAACAAACAATCAGAAGGAATGTAATCAACCTTTGACCAAGTTTTTCGGTAAAAAATAATAATATTTATTTTGTATGTTGTATTTGCTGTATTTGTTGTATTTTTTGTATTTACTGTATTTTGTATTTTTTGTATTTTTATTTTAGTCACGTCTTGTTATAAGTTTTGATGAGATCCAAATTCCAAATAATACCCACATTGAATCTAGTGTATTGGCTCCAGTATAAATAGCCCATCTTAATGCTTTACAGTGAGGTGAACTTATTAATAATGGAGATAGTAATATTCCGATAATAGTATACGGGGTACAAAAACGTTTATATAAATAAATGGATATATACTGAATAAATACCCAGATAAAATATATAACAGTCGCGTTATAAACAAACATTAAATAATATTTAATTGTATTTACCATATTATTGAATATTACATATGATGATGATATAGGTTCAATAACAACATCATTTGTTTCATTATCTGACGTATTGCTAATCATTCTTTCATTACATTTATGGCGTTTTGATAACATTTCTAGTGCGAGTATTGATAATATTGTACATAACAATTATAAATTCAATTTTTTTAGAATTATTCGATAACATTATCTAATTTGTATACATTTTCCTAGACAAAATTATTATTTCTGTGTATATTATTATCTATATACAATATATAATGGATAGTAAAGAAGAAGTGAATCTTGTTCACGAAGAAGTGAAAGAAGTTTCTCATATTGAAGAGGTTATAGTTGTTGCAAAAGACGTGGAAAAGAAAGCTCTTGGGTGTATATGTTGTTGTGTTAAAGTGTGGTCATCGTGTTTAAATATGATTCAATGTATATGTACTGGATTATCAAATACGTGTTTATTATGCAGTTCTTGTTTTTTAGGATGCAATAAATGTTTGGAACAAATGGATTGTGATGGTAAATAATAACATTTCTCAAAAAATATCATAATAATATAATTTTTCTAATAATTATATTATTTTATTTATATTATTTTTTATCTTCTTACACTACCACTTTGAATTATAATATCGTTACCACACGCATCAATAGTATAATTTCCCAAATTCATATTCATAGAACCTAATTGTGGGAATAAACTATTCAAAATACTTTCGGTCATATCAGAAAAAGCATCCATTAATTCATTATCCGACATATCAAATGGTATTGAATGAGATTGGAACGATGGAACTCCGGACACCTCTGTCGAATGATTCGGTTCAGACATTATATTATGTGATCTTTCTTCCTCATCTTCTTCTTCTTTTGTTTCTTCCTCTTCTTTTGTTTCCTCCTCTTCTTTTGTTTCTTCGTCTTCTTTTGTTTCTTCTTCCTCTTCTTTTGTTTCCTCTTTAGTTTCTTCTTCTCTTGCTGCGCGAGGTACAATTCGATGTGTCGGACGATAATTTCTAATATCATATCTACATACAGGGCATCTCACATTTGAATTAAACCATTCATTAATATTTACAGAATTAAAATTATGTCGGCATTCTAAAATTTGTGTAACATTATTAGAATTATTAAATCTTTCTAGCGTTATTGGACAACTGTTATTAATTGGGTCTTCAATATCACCAAATCTAATAATTCTGGTCGATATGTCTATTTGACGTTGTGTCGGTCTTACTGGTACATTGCTATAAAAATTTTGTAAAACATTTAAATAATCTAATGGAGCTGTTGATGTCGTTGTATTTGCTGTATTGTTTGTATTGTTTGTATTAAATCTCAATAAATCTACTAAATAAGTACGTCCGTTTAATTCTATTCTCTCATTTGTATGTTCATATGGAATATTATTATGGGTTGTGGAAGTGTTACTTTGAACTGGGTGTCTATTTCGTCTACGGTTTTGATTATTAGAATTTGTATTAGAATTTGTATTAGAATTAGTATTAGGAATATTATTACTCGAACTCCTTCGGCTACCACCTACAGTGTCAGACCGATCCAAATTTGAGTTATGATACGGGGTATATCCTCTATTAGTATTAGAACTTGTATTTTGGTACGACCCATAGGAATTTGTTTGAGGAAATGTATTATATGAACGATTATTATTTGTATTATTTGTATTATTTGTATTATTTGTATTATTCATATTTGATTGTATATTTGATGCGTTGTTATGGACTCCTATTATAGAATCAATATTCCTTCTATTACTTTGCTGCATTTCTTGTAAAGAATCTATTTGCCGTTGCGTAGTATTATAAAATCCTAGATACATTTCTAATAACAATCGTTGATCTTCTCCAAGCCATAAATTGTTATTATTTGACATATACTATATACTATACTATATTTATATTATTTGAAATGTGTTTAAATATATCTTGATAGTAAACATAAGTAAAAAATAATATGGACATCGAAATTTATAAAGACAAAGGATTAACCGGATTGGCAAATTTAGGAAATACATGTTTTGTTAATTCGTGTATTCAAGTATTATCTCATACATACGAGTTAAATAATTTTTTAAATAAAAAAACATATAAACAAAAATTAAATAATGTATACGACACAGCATTACTTATTGAATGGGATAGTTTACGTACTCTAATGTGGAGTGAAAATTGTATTATTTCTCCAGGTAAATTTATAAAAACAATTCAAAAATTGGCGCAACTTAAAGGGGTAGATATTTTTACTGGGTTCGCGCAAAACGATTTACCAGAATTTTTATTATTTGTGATTAATAGTTTCCATACAAGTTTATCTAGACGCGTAATTATGGATATTAATGGAAGCGCCGTTAATAGCACAGATGAAATGGCTGTTAAATGTTTTGAAATGATTAAAAAAATGTATTCAACCGAATATTCCGAAATATGGAATATGTTTTACGGTATTCATATTTCACAAATAATTTCATTGGAAACGGGTGAGGTATTAAGCTCTGCGCCTGAACCATATTTTATGATAAATCTTTCATTGCCGCCACCCAATAATAAAAATCCATCATTGATCGATTGTTTTGATTTATATGTAGAGGGTGAATTATTAAATGGTGAGAACGCGTGGTATAACGAAAAAACACAAAAAAAACAAGAAATTCAGAAAAAAATCTCGTATTGGAGTTTACCAAATATATTGGTGATAGATATTAAGCGATTTAATGCGCGAAATCAAAAAAATCAAATTTTGGTATCATTTCCTTTAGAAAATTTAGATTTAACAAAATATGTAGTAGGATATAAGAAAGAAAGCTATATTTATGATTTATATGGTATATGTAATCATAGTGGAGGTGTAAATGGTGGGCATTATACCGCGTTTGTTAAAAACGCAAATGGTAAATGGTATTATTATAACGATACAAATGTATCTGAAATAGTAGAATTACAACATTTAATTACTCCAAAGGCATATTGTTTTTTTTATAGAAAAAAAAACACCTGAATAATATATATAGATTATATAGGATATAAATATGGACGTAAATACCACATCAACAGTATCTCCCGATATATATAATTATATAAATGATTATTTAGTGAATTCAAATAGTTATATAATAGTAGTTGTAATCATCCTTATTTTTTTAATATTGTTTTTATCTTTAGGTGATTCTTCTCAAAATAACACGATGACATATAGCGGAACTTCAGATCAAGGTGATACAGGAACAAATATAATTTATATGATTATAATAGTGATTTTTATCATTCTTTTATTAAATAACGGATTATTTTACTTTTTTAGCATTGATGTGGTAGCGACTATTAAAAATTTTTTTACAACTGAACCGGAAATTGATATTGCTGTTAATAATCTTAATCTTGACTACATACCCGAGCCGAAAATATTTAAAGAACAAAAACAAGTATTTAATATACCTGGAAATGATTATAGTTATGATGATGCAAAATCGGTTTGTAAGGTATATAATGCTCGTTTAGCGACTTATGATGAAGTGGAGGGCGCATATGATAGCGGAGGTGAATGGTGTAATTATGGATGGTCACAAGATCAACTTGCGCTTTTTCCAACACAAAAAAAAACATATAGCGAATTACAAAAAATAAAAGGTCACGAGAATGATTGTGGACGACCAGGTGTAAATGGTGGATATATTGCGAACCCTGATGTTAAATTTGGTGTTAATTGTTTTGGATACAAACCCAAAATCACTTCGGAAGAAGAGGAGATGATGCGAAATATTAGTCCATATCCAAAAACAGAAAAAGATATTGAAATGGAAAACAAAGTGGACTATTGGAAAACAAAAATAAATGATATATTAATATCACCATTTAATCATACAAAATGGAGTCGCGTTTAAAACAAACTATTCGACAGTCGTCTCCATCCTTTAGCGGAGCAAAAGCTTGCTCCAAATATGTAAAAATATATTTTCTGTCATTATAACATAATGACAAGAAGTAAAAAGAGGATGGGTGGAAAATGGAGTATGAAATATAAAAAAAGTATTAATTGTAATCATCCAAAAGGATTTTCTCAAAAACAACATTGTAAATATGGGAGGAAAACTCATAAAAAGAAAATTGGTGGAGCGACTGAAACCCGTAGAAATTGGAAAAAAATGTAGACGATAGCCGAAGTTTTTCGAGGGAACTCTAGAACGTTGTGGAGGAGTTTAATTGTTACACCTTTGGACATTTAAAACGCCGATTTTTTAGACCTTATATTTTTTCTAAGCTAATTGTAAATGAAACACTCATTTACAATTATTTGTTGTATAGTTATTCTTCTAATTGGTACGGTTATCGGCTATATCATATGCCAGTCATCGTGTAATTCAGCACCACCTATTGACCCTAATAAAAAAGGGGCTTCTGTACTTGTCCTCGGATGTATTGACCCCCGTTTTGCCAATGCTCTCGCATGGCATCTAACACACTCAGAAGAACTTCATATGGACTACGATTTATTTACACTTGCCGGTGCATCCCTCGGTGTTCTACAAGATACGTACCCGCACTGGAGTCAAGTTTTTCAAAACCACGTTGATTTGGCAATTAAGTTACATAGTATTAATGAAATATGGGTATTTGACCATATGGATTGCGGAATGTATAAAGCAACTCTCGGTTTAAAAGAGGATACAGACCCGCATATTCATGTAAATAAATTACAAGAATTACAGACACAGTTAAAAACTAAGTATCCTACACTCGGATTCCGGGGCTATATTATGGATACAGATAGCTCAATTAATAGGGTTATTTAGTTTAGATACGATATAATAAAAAATATCTCGCAAAAATATTGAAACTTTATCTATAAAATCGGCGTTTTAAATGTCCAAAGGTGTAAAATATATAAAAAATTATATATTTGTATAAATTATATAATGTTGCCTTGCACAATAAGTTGTTCGATATCTGCTGTTTTCCTTATAGGAATGATGTATATGAATTACGCAATAACAAAGAGTGAAATAATTTTACAATACAAATCGCAACTTCCTGAAAAATTTCAAAAAATCTATGAACAAATAACAAACGAACGAACAACAATTTATTATCAAGGATATGTTCTAGGTTTTATTCTTTCACTCTTTATCATTTTTGGAAATGTATATTCAGACCACAAATTATTATCAACGACATCAATGGTTTGTTTAGTTTTAGCAATAAGTTTCATAACAAATTATTTTTATTATATTCTCTCACCTAAAAAGAAATGGATGTTGAATTACATTGAAACTCCTGATCAAACAAAATTGTGGTTGCAAATGTATAGAGGTATGCAAGTATATTACCATACGGGTTTGGTTTTGGGTATCATTGCTGTGGGAGTATTTGCACTGGCTTTTAGACATAGAAAATAAAAAATAAAAACATAAAATAATTATATAGATTTATATAATTATTAAAATACTGGTTATATTTTATTTTTTTTTGTAGTTCTCTTTTTATCGCTCACCGTATGTCTTCTCGTTTTTTTAGCTTTCCTTGTCGAATCAACATTAACTAAATCTAATAATTTCGCGTGAATATCATCTGATAATATTTGAGGTTCTTCAGTATCGCGAGCATACGCGCGTTTACCCCCCGATTGTTTCATTTCAATATACGATATTCCGGCAGGTACACCCAAATCTTGAAACAAATGAGCTAATTGTCCACCTCCACCACCAATAATATTATTTTTTGATGTCATTATAGAACCACCATTTTTCAATAATAATGAATCGATGCTAAATCCAGCACTCATTATTTTCCCATCTTCTTTATAAAATACTAATTCGGAATTATCCATATACATTATAAGTATATAAATTAATTATTAGAAATCCGCTTTATTTCGGGAACTAATTTTGTCTCTCGTTTTTGTTTTAAATAATTGACTATTTGTTGTACTTGTTTCTCGTTTTTAATAACTTCGCCTAAAGTTTTTTCTACATATTTAAATGTTAAAGGTGCAGTAACTTTGGTGGTTACAAATTTAAGTTTACCGTCACTTATTTGAATCGTTGCGTTTTTCAAATCATTTGAAGAAATATAAGATGTTAAATTTTCACCAATATTATTTTTATTATCTCTCAATTCGTGTAATTTTTCAGTCAATACTCTAATTTGATTATCGACTGAAACCCATTGTTGTACTTGTTGTTCAAAACTTGCCATTTTCGAGTATATTTATTATATTTATTATAAATATTATAAATTGGAGAAAATATTCTACATTTTTCGATAGATACTAAAATATTTATTTACGATTCTTTTTAGTTCTTTTTGCGTATGCGTGTTGTAGCCCCAATAATCCAAATGGAACTAATGCTTGGCTGATCATTTGACCCCAATATCCTCCACGTTTACTTCGTCTGCTTTTACTGCTACTACTACTAGTGCTAGTGCTTTTGCGACCTCCCTTGTGAGCCATAGCTTGAACCGAACTAGGATGGTGTTGATTTATAATTTCATTGCCAAATGGTGGATTACCCGTTTTAAACACGGCGTCCCATTGTGTATCTCCTGTACCATATTGACCCAATACATATTCAGCAGCACCATCGCCACCACGTCTAGATCGTCGTCCCTTTCTCCTTTTACCACCAGCTACAGCCATTGACTTGCCCATGGATGCTGACATAGATCGCGTTGCGGCTAAAGACATACGTTTTGTGGATTGTTTTCCTCTACTAGAAGAAGAAGAAGTACTAGAAGATAGTGGGTTTTTCTTTGTCTTACTCATTATATAGATAAATGAGAAAAAATTAATTAAAAAATTTTAGATATTAAACTTTTATTACGCAGAACTAATATTAATAATACTAATATTGCTAAATTCATTATAAAAATGGAAAAAACGAGAAAAAGTGTAATATACATGTATGGATTAATTTCAATAAAAAATAAATCTATTACCGGTGAAAAAAACCGTTTCAGTTCATTTTTTATATCATCCCTTTTTAATATATCTAAACATTGTTGAACAATGGTTTCTTTCATAATATAATATATAATATTTCAATATACAAATTTATTTTATTTTTGGCGAGTGTTGAGGATTCTGCGTGTTATTATATTTAAAATTTTCTATATAACCAATAATGGAGAATATTTATGAACCTAATGGATCTTTCGATTTCGCTAATATATCTTTAGCTCACCCGATTAGTATAACTGGTGGTGCATATTTTACTAAAATTCAAATGAATAGTAAACCACTTTATATTGAAACTCCAAAATGCTTAACAAAACAAGGATTTGTTAAAAGTGGTAAAAAAATATACTCTGAATTAATGTTTGATAATAACGACGAACAATTTATTCATTGGATGGAAAATTTAGAAATAAAGTGCCAACAGTTAATTTATGAAAAGGGTGAGTCGTGGTTTCAAAACCAACTGGAAATGAATGACATTGAAACTGCGTTTACATCACCTATGCGTATTTATAAGTCGGGTAAATTTTACTTAATACGTGTGAATGTTAAAATGAATTATATTACAAATACACCACAATTGAAAATCTATAATGAAAATGAAACACCTCTTAGCATTGATGATGTCACAGCTGATACAAATATAATATCGATTCTTGAAATTCAAGGTATAAAATTTACTAGTAGAAATTTTCAAATAGAATTGGAACTTAAGCAAATTATGGTGATAAATACAAATGAAATATTTGAAAATTGTTTAATTAAAACAAATACACATATTCCTGCAAAAATAAATAAAATTGCGGTAGATAACAGTACATTTATGTCACAAAAATTAGATTTTAAAATATTACCTGTAGTACCTAAACTAGAAGAAATAAATCACGATAACGCCGTCAATGATAATGTAGTGAATGATAATGTAGTTAATGATAATGTAGTTGACGATAATGTAGATGATTTAAAAAATATGTCTCTTCTAGAAAAAATAAGTGAATCCATTATAAATGACATGGGAAATGTGGAAGATTTTGGAAATAATGAAATATTAAGAAATAATCAATCAATACCAGAATATTTAGAGCGAACTGAAGCCTTAGACACAGCAAAAGGTGCTGATGAGAGAGTGACCTACGAAGACGACTGTCCAATGAGTTTAGAAGAACAGAATGATGTAGAAGAACAAAATCCTACGACTATCGTCTCCGACAATTTCAAATCAAGTCCTTCAGCTAACGCTTCCGGAGATCATTCGCTTTTCGCTACGCTTACACCAGGTGCATTCGACGACGAGTCGCTCCAAACAGATGTAGACATAGATTCTTTATTGGATACTCAAAACGATTTAAAAGAAATTATTATTAATCCAAACTTGGATTCTTTAGAAACAATAACATTGAAAAAACCAAATCAAGTTTATTATGAAATTTATAAAGAAGCAAGAAAAAAGGCAAAATTAGCAAAAAAAACAGCGATTGTTGCTTTTTTAGAAGCAAAGAATATTAAGAAAACATATATGTTGGATGATTTAGATGAAAGTGATAGTGATAGTTATAATGATAGTGATAATAGTGATAATAGTGATAATGGTAGCGATGATAGTGATAATGACAGTGATGTAGAAATAATGAATTCAAATAATTAAAGATTTACATTTTATATTTAATTAAGGATAAATACATTTTGTTAATCTAATTAAATGTATTCAAAAAAATTTTTTATCCCTAATTTTATATAATGAGCATTACTTTGAAAAAGCTTTGGTCTGATTACGGTATTGGAGCAATTGTTGTTTTACTAATTGTAGCATACGGTGTTAGTTTATTCGCGAAATATTTAACGTCCAAAGGTAGTTACGGGTCAGAAAATATGAACTCATCTCCAAATTCAGCGTATAGGAACTCAGGGCCTATGCCTGGAACTGCTCAAGCTCAATCTACTGGACCTATTCCATCTGAAAGTATAGGACGAAATGAAGTGTTCTCTTCTGTTAATGGAATATCATCACCTTCTCAAGGCGCATCATCATCTTGTTCTAAGCCAAATGTCCAAAATCCTGCTGATTTATTACCCAAGGATTCTAATAGCCAATGGGCGCAATTAAATCCCTCTGGAAAGGGTGAATTATCAAATATTAACTTGTTGAAGGCTGGTTACCATATTGGCATTGACACTATCGGGCAAACCTTGAGAAACGCCAATTTACAAATTAGATCCGAACCCCCAAATCCTCAATTATATGTTGGTCCCTGGAACCAGAGCACAATCGAGAGCGACTTTATGCGCCCTCCTCTTGAAATTGGTAGCGGTCCTCAATAAATTATTTACATAATATTAAATAGTGAATGGTGATTAGTGATTAGTGAATAATAGATAATAAATTTATATTATATTTTTTATAAATTTATTTTAATTTTATATTTGGTCTAATAAATGGTGTGGAGCGAGCCGTAGCCGAAGGCGCCGGTGAGCGAGGGAACTCCGTAGACGTTAGTCGAAGGAGTTTATAATATATTTATTTCAAATCATATAAATAATGATTCATATTTAGTTATATAATGTTTTCGATTATTCCAAAAAATCAAATAATAAAAAATTTTACTAAATCCATTTGTAAAGAGTGTATTTTTTTCAAAAGCTCAAATAATAATTGTATGAAATATGGTGAAAAAAATATTATTACCGGTGAAATCACATATAATACAGCTATTTCATGCAGGACAGATGAAACAAAATGCGGAATATATGGTAACGATTTTGAAAAAATAAATGCTGGAAACCATATGATAGTATATAATATTCCTCCTTTTGATAATCCTGGACCAGGATGTTGAATATAATATTTATTTTCTGAAATAATAAAATAAATAAATAATATATAGTAAGATGTTTAATAATATATGGAAAAGTGACATTTTAGTATATGTCATCATTGTATTTGTGCTTTTAATTTGTTTAAAAGTATATTCTGAATCTGATGTATATAATTTAAAATGTATCGTATCCACTGTGGATGGTAATAAATATTGTGTCAGAGAACGCGAAAAGATTAATGACGCGGCAAATTTATTGGCAAGAGTTACAGAAAAATGTAAAGCATTGATTGTATATCTCAAAGAAAAACATTCCAATGATGACGATGTAAAGCGACTTATTGATGGGTTTAATCCTAAAAAAATAAGTGAAACACTGCCAACAAGCGAATTGACAGCATATAGTGAAAATAAAGGAGAAAAAATAGCGTTTTGTTTAAATAAGAAAAAAAACGGTACAAAACTCATTGATATTAATACGTTGACATTTGTTGCAATACACGAGTTATCTCATATTATGACAAAATCAATAGGACATAAACAGGAGTTTTGGCAAAATTTTAAGTTTTTACTTCAACAAGCAAAAGCAGCAGGATTATATACACCAGTCGATTATGAAAAAAAACCGGAGAGTTATTGTGGAATGACTATCACAGATTCGCCATATTTTTCCAATATTTAAATATCAAATATCTAGATCTCAAATATTAAAATTTTTATATATGAAAAATTATATATAAAAAAATAACAATAATATATAGATGTCAAAAACAATACCAACACCAACACCATTCAAATTAAATCCAATATATAAAGTAAATTATTTGAATGGTACAACATCACCCCAATCTATTTTGGTGTTTTTTGGAAATAATGTAGATATAGAAGACCCTGAAGATTTGTTTAAGAGAGAACCAACCAATTTAGTATTTAAAAATATATTCAGCGAAAAAGAATATCAAAATATAAAGGACAAGAATATTCCAGTTAAGTTTTCAAAACAACAAATACATTTTGATGATACCATCGGTGTAATAAAAATGAAAATCGCCATTGAATTTTCAAAACAAATATCATTGGAAGAAATATACATGTTTTGTTTGAAAGAAGAAACTATCAACCCAATTACATTGTTTCAATCATTAACACAAAATAATAAGTTAGATATAACCCGAGTGAGACTAGACCAATTTTTATTTAATGTGAAAGATGAAAATGGAGAACCAATCGATTTTAATATTCCGGAAAAAAATAAATATGAATATGATGATATTATGGCTTTAAATCTTACAGACAAAAAATTCCTAATAAATAAAGTTTTAGGACAAAAAATTGTCATCGTTTCAAATGAATATCCGTTTGTATGTAATCCATTTAATGTTGTAGAATATGATAATTTTATCGAAAAATCTACAAGAAAATCATTAACTACATTAAATAGTCATTTACTATTAAATACCGGTGATATAGCAGATAACAATATATATTTATGTCTCGCAGCAGATGTGTTGGCAAACGCAATTAATAAGAATTTGTCTGAACCAACAACGATTCAATTGTATTATCCGCTATTATCTAAAAACCCACCTGACATTCAGATCCAGTCTCTAGATGATTTAGAAAGTAAAAAACAGTTTCTTCTAGAAGAGAACAATAAAAAATATTTTAATAGCGATACAAATGAAATATTTCAAGGAATTGATCTATTTTATGATATATACAAAGAGAGAACCAGCGAATTACATTATAAAACCAGAGGTATTAAATATATCAAAGCAGTTATACATCCAACATATAAAATTAAAATTCCGTTGGATATTGTATTCAAATTAATTCACGCAACGGAAATGAACCCTCTTATTAAGTTTAATCCCGCGTCAAGACAGGAAAATATTTTTAGGTTATACGCAAACAAAAACGCAAAGGATGGTAGAAAAATACCATTTCTTTCAAAACCGGATATTTTAAAACTTATGCGAAATATTGGCAAAACAAAATCAGTTGTTGTTCTTATTAATTCGTCTGTGAATGATAATAAGATTCATTCGTTATTATGTGAGTTTGAATATAATGGAAATATTACAATTGATTGTGATTTTAAAAAAATTGTATCTCTCGAAGAAGTAGAAGATATATTTAAAAAATATGTTAATCCTATTATAAATGAAGTAAAAATATATTTGGAGCAAAGTGGGTATACTATTAATTTATTTGAAAATTTGTATAATGAAAATGTCGAAATTAAACGAATCGATTATCAAACCGTTATTGAATTAGCAGATGACGCAACATTTGAAATTAATGATATTATGGGATGTTTAACGAATATATTTATTGTTGAATCCAAAAATTTGGAGAATGGTATAGATATGCGATTTAAAAGAATTGCGAATTTTAATAAAATGACCAGCCAAGAAGCGTTTGTTATTGAACAGGCAAATGATAAAAATGGATTAAGAGGTAACGAATTAAGACGCGCGTTAATGGAAAATTATAAAATAAAAGAGGCGGGCGCAAATGAATTAATAGCAAGAATGGCGAGTGAACTTCAAGTTGAACGTGGAATAAAGGGGAATGATATTGAATTTAAAATGAATCCTGGATTTAAAACCACTATTATTGGGACGCGAAATTTGGGAATTATTACAATTACGGTTGAAAACATTAATGATATTCAATATTTATCAACTATTCCTATTTATTTAGATTCGTTTATTCGCCTTACTCAAGATACACAGAATAAAAGAAGCACTCGTGTACCATTAGATTTGGTTAATACGTTATGTTCCGGTAATGAAAAAAAAGAAATAACAATGATAGATATTATTTCTCCATTAGAACAAGCATACCCCGACCAAGAAGTGGCCATTATTGAAGGTGATAATATTATATATAAACCTTATGATGAAAATGATTATATATCAGATGATGAAGACAGTGGAAAAAGAAAAAATGCTCTTGATTTACTTTATGGCAATGAAGAAGAAGAAGAAGAAGAAGAAGATGAGGACTTAGGGGGAGGTTCGCTCCATAGTGGTCGTGGTGGTGGAGGTGGAGGTGAAAATACCAAAAAAACATTTAAAAGTATTGACGGGATGAAATTAAACAATCCGAATATTTTTCAAAAACGAATGGAGGATAGGGATCCAAAACTATTTAAAATAACTGGACAAAAATCATACGCTAGTATATGTAATGGTAGCAAAAGTGGACGACGACAACCTGTAATATTAAACGAAGAAGAATTGAATCAAATTAAAACAGAACAACCGAATTTATTAAAGGGAGACGATGTCATTAAATATGGGTCGGACGCAAACAACCCGAATTATTTTATTTGTCCCAGATTTTGGTGTATTAAAACAAATAAACCAATTGACCCATCTGAAATTATAGAAGAAAAAAACTCAAAGGGTGAAGTTGTTAGAAGATATCATCCTACGTGTGGTGAGGTTATTTCTCAAGATGAGAAAAAAATTAAGCCAGGTGCGTATATATACGAATTTTTCTCTCCTGCTGAACACGGTACATTAACAAATTATAAAAAACACGTACCTGGAGTTCAAAAAGCGAGTGCACATCCAGAAGGGTTATGCTTACCTTGTTGTTTTTCAGTAGGCAGTCAAAAAATAGATTTGGATTTAATGAATTTAATATTTTCAAAATTCAAGTCAAGTAAATTAACAGCAATTCAATTACTCGAACCAATTGGTATTACTATTGCTGAAGCAACAAAATCATTGTCACCGAGTAAACTTAAAAATACAAATGAAGGTGTATTATTAGTTAAAAATGTATTTTCCAATAGGTTATCTGAAAGTGTCACTGAAAATGAAGCATATCAATTACTTAATCCTTATGGAATTAATGAGTCAGACGCAGCTACAATACTTGCAAATAATTATATTGCTATTTTAAAATTTATGGTTTCTGGAGACAAAAATATTTCACAGAGTATAAAAGAACGTATAAAGGATCTTGAAGAAAAAAATGAGACAAGTACGTTTGAAGAGAAAAAACGAGAATGTATACAAAAAGAAGAAACAAAAAAAATAAAAGGACCGCAGACCGAAGGAGAAAGGGGGGAGGGAGAAGAGGGAGAGGGAGAGGGAGAAGGAGAAGGAGAAGATGAAGAAGAAAGGGAAGAAGATGAGGATGAATTATTAGAAAGAGTACCATTAAAAAAGAAGGAAGATAAAGATGATTATATTCAGGGCTCCGAAAAATTTCCTATGGAACCTGTCGGAAGATGGGGACGATTGCCTTTAAGTATCCAACATTTTTTTAAGGAAACAGATTCACCTTGTCAATCGAATAAAACAGTTACGTCTATTAAACCAAATCAAACGTGTTTACTTAGACACGCCGTCGAAAAAAATAGTAAACAATCATTTATTGCGTGTATTGCGGACGCAAGATTTTACGGTGAATCTAAAATACAAACAATTGCTGAAATGAAAGAGACTATTATAAAGGCCATAAATATTGATAGTTATATTACTTATCAAAATGGAAATATTTTAACGATGTTTACACCAAAAGATAATGTTGAAATGAGTCAAGAAAATGTCGATAAATATTCTGAATCAAAAATTTACAAAAAAATATATAAAAAAAACAATTTGGAGCGAGACGAAGCCTTAAGCGCAGCAAAAGGCGACGGTGAGCGAGTTGAATCCGTAGACAGTAGACGACGGATTCCAAATGAAGATAGATATTTTAAAACAGTTATTGCTTCTTTTGAAAATTTTATTCATTATTTAAGAGATAAACAATCATTTATAGACTATACATATTTATGGGATATTGTATGCAAAGCCGATATCATATTTCCAAAAGGAATCAATTTAATCATATTAGAAATTACAGGAAACGAAAATATAAATATAGAAGAAACAAATATGGTAAAAATGATTTGCCCGACAAATCATTATTCAAATGAATTTTATAATGAGGATAAACAAACACTATTTTTAATAAAGAATAAAAAAAATAATTGTTATGAACCGATTTATGCATACACAAATAAAGAAAATAATAAAATAAAAATAGATAAAACATTTAGTGAACATTACCCACAACTATCTAACGTAATGAAAAAGATATTTACCAAAGTGATTAAACCCGTATTGCGAGATATGTGTGTCCCGTTTTCAAGTATGCCGAATAATTACAATAAAAAATATAAATTTAAACATGCTATTATTGCAAGTACTCTTATCAATAATTTAAAGAAAATAAAATATACCGTGGAACACCAAGTCGTAAACTATCAAAGTAAAGTGATAGGAATTATTTCTACAAACGAAAGTAAAGATTTTGTTGGATTTATGCCGTGTTACCCATCTTCAATAAATTATGATTATGATTATGTATACATGAATGAAAATAATTTATATTCAACTTATGAAAATACTGTCTCTTTTTTGAAAAAATTATATGAAGATGGTAAAGGTAAAATTCCGAGTAGTCCCAAATTTAAAATTGTAGATGATTCAGATAAAGAATCTGGTCCTGTTATTGTTGGAATATTAACAGAAACAAATCAATTTGTACAATTGTCTAAAAGTATTCCAATAACAGATATAACAGATGATATTCCACAATTGAAAAATTCAAATTATATTATGAATAAAGATAGCATACCTATGTTATCGAGTGACGTGTCAATTTCTATTTCAAATAATATTGATACCGATCGTGTAGAATATATTAAAAAAATAAAATTAGAAACCAACTTTTATAATGTTTTTAGAAATACGATTCGAATATTATTAAATGATTATGAAAATATTCGACTTCGAGAGAAAATCGAAGAAGAGATAAAAAATCCGTATAACCCATACAATGATAAATTAAATACTATTAATAAATATTTGAAAGAATTAGTAAAAGATACAATTATATTTACAGAAAATTACGATTATAATTTGATTAATGAAATTACTACGTGTTTAGTAACACCAATGGATAAATGTTCAGATAAAAAACCATTATGTGCAACCACACAAAATAATAAATGTCAATTGATTCTTCCAAAAAATAATTTATTAACGACAAATTCCAATAATGAAATATATTATTTTGGACGAATGACGGATGAATTAATCAGATATAATCGAATTAAATCGTTTATATTTCAACCACAATCTTATTTATCTTTCGGGTCATTGGGATATAATCTAAAGGACGATGAAATTATTGTGATTCAATCACTGTTGACATCTGAATATTTTGATGGTTTAATTCCGGAAACTATAAATAAATATGTTGCATATAACACATATGATACAGCGAATCCAATAATAAGTCAAGTATACGATAATAAGATAAATGTAAATGAAACTGTAAGTGAATCTGTGAATGAAACTGTGAATGAATCTGTGAATGAAACTGTGAATGATAAAATTGAGTTGGTAGATAATATTGTGAATGAACCCATAATTATTATTAAAAAAAAATCAAAAAAAAATAAAGCATCGACAAATAATGTAACTAAAAAAAATAGTTTTGGAGGAAAACGTAGACGTTAGCCGTTTTCCTATTATATACCGTAAACTTATTCGACTCTGGCTTGCTCCAATTATTATTCTTTTTCTTCTCCCTCTTCTATTTCCTCTTCTTTTTCCTTTTCCTCTTCCTCTTCTTCTTCTTCCTCTTCCTCTTCTTCCTCCAATTCTTCCCCTTCTTCTATGATTCTTTCAAAATGAATATCTCCAAATATATTCATCCTATGACTACCGTCGATGGATTCCAGTTGCTCACTATGATCATATTCTATATTTGAATATGATACAGGCACGAATTCTGATTCGGATTCTGATTCGGATTCTGATTCGGATTCTGTATCTGATTCTATATCCGATTCAAAATCTAAACTATTAAAATTTACATGGATATAATTAAATGATATATCTCTACGTATTATTTTTTTTGAGGAAAATTTAAACACAGCCGGTATAGGTTGGATTGTACCGAAGGCGCCGGTGAGCGACTGAACTCCAGGCACAACAGTTGAAGAATTCTTAATAATAGATATCTTTTTTTTTCCAAAATGTGGGTTAAAATTTACAAATGATCTAAGTCTGCTGTGTAATTTTATAGTAGAACATTGTTTTATACTTGAACCAGAAATATAATACTTACTTAAATAATATAAATGTAAATATGGCCTCATAATATCGACCAATTTATCTTTTGGAAAATCCTCGTGAATAAATATTTTTTTATTATAAATTTTATATTCATTTAACATATTTATAACTATTGGATGTAATGTCTCATAATGTGTTGTAAATATGTAATTTTTAATAAACGTCTCGCGTATTAATCCTTCATTGTTATATTCAAAGTGTGACAAATCTAAGTTTGATAGAAAATACCCTTGTATTAATTTTGGCATAACACAAACATTGAATCGGATAAAAAAATATATATTATATAAAGTGCTATTATTAAAGGGTAGATTATTATATGGATTTTTTGGAATTAATGGTTCAGGAAAAAAATAGGATGAATTAGATAAATTGTTATTTAATATATTTATTAAATCACTAATTATAAATAAATATTTTGATTTATTCTGAATAACAGTAAATACATTTTTGTCCGTTTCTTTAATATCATTCATGTATAAATCGGTATTAATTTGTAAAGATGCTATTTTATATTTAACAATATTTGCAAATCGTGATAACGCGTAATATGTTCTCTGTGTTTTACAAAATATTGTTAAAAAATCTTCTTTATGTGTTTTTGATAAAAAAATATTATTTAACATTTTATTGAGTTCTTTAAATTTAAAAATTGTTATGATTTTTTTATTCTTACACATAAACTGTTGTGTATTATAAAATAACCTTATAATATACGTGTGAAATAAATTGATTATAAGATCATTTTTTTCATTTTTTTTATTATTATGAATATATTCTGTAATATTGGTTTTATCTAATGAAACAAATAGATTTGTAGATGACTCTATATGTTGTTGGATTATTGAACAAAATGTTTTCATTATATATACATAAAAAAATATATTTAATATTATTACATAAATAATATTAATTTTTATACAATTTATACATCTTGGTTACATGTCGCTCCGCTCTATATTATCTAAAATCCAGGATTATAATCATTATCATCTCCCAAATCACTTGTTTTGATACTAGTAACATTATTTTGTATAATTAATTTATTCGTGCTACACATATCATCAGTATTTTCAAGACCACCAAACATTTGTTCAATCGCGTCATTGTCATCAATATGTTCTTGTGAAATAACACTATCTAATTTACGCATTTCTTCCAAGTCTAAAACCACTTGGAATGCGTTTGTTCCGTATAAACCTTCTTGACCACACATTACATTTGCTGATACACCACGCATTGTGTCTAATTCAGCGTGTCTTGCTGCCTTTAAAAACATTTCTGGTGTTTCCTCAAATGATGCTTTCGCAATAGGTCCAATATTATCATTGTTGATTCCGTGTCTGAAAATGGATATTAATTTATTAGTAAATGTCATTCTATCACATAGAACACTCAAGTGATGGTAATTAATATATGTACCATCGAATTCAATAACATCAACTAACTCGTTATAAATAGTTTGTCTTGCGGCTTCAATTCCGAATATATTGAAAATCTCTATGATATCATTACTAAATGTTCTTGTCGTGTCAATATAGTCCAATGCCAACACATCCAACATATTTGTTCCGATGGTATCCAAAACCCAAATATCCTGTTTTTTATAAGACCCCGCGTTTTCAACAACATTGTCTTTTATTTTTCTAAGAATTACTTTATCAATTTTTTTGACACCACGTATAATTATATTATTCAATAGTTGATCTTGGAAATTCTTCAATAAGTATATCTGGTCAGATTGATCTAATGGATTGACTTTTATTTTTTTTGCTGCGCCTTTTCCCCCACCAGGTTTTAAAATGGAATTCATTCGAATACGGAATACTAATTTGTCCGCGTTATAATCCGAATACACGCACGTAATCTCATCTCCATAACTATTTTTAAGCACAAAATTAATGTCATCCATTGTAATATTTTTCTCTAACATCATCTCCGCATCCATTTCCATTCGGATAATCCATTTTGATTTCTCATTTGAATCGTCTGATAAAGAACTCTCATTACACTCATTCATCATCATCTCAAATGAACGGTATTGTGCCATTGTTGTTTGGTCCACCGTAATAAGTGTATTTAAATCATCGGGATCAAAGCATATCTCAATCGACTTTACAATCTCTTGCATTTTAGTGTGTTCTAACATATACATAATAGATTGAGCCTTTTCTCGTTCCGTTTCCTCTTCACGTTTTAAGAAGACTGTAAGTGATGGATTTTTTGGTTCAGATGACAACGACAAAATTTCTTCAATTCTTGGCACACCACGAGTCACATTAGATTTAGACGCAACGCCAGCAAAATGAAATGTATTTAGCGTCATCTGAGTTGTCGGCTCTCCAATACTCTGGGCCGCAATCATTCCGACCATTTCACCGGGCGCAACAATCGCGCGTTTATAATTCAATGAAATTGTTTCTAACAATACTGCTAGTGCTGCGCGATTAAATCGCTTTACAATTAATAAATCTTTTGGTGATAGACTGAAATAATATAGAGTTTTGAATAGGCGAGTGGGGACCGCACAACGAATTTTTTCTAAATTGCTATACGTCTCTTCAATCATTTCAAATGCTTCTAATGGAGTGATATCTACAATAGAACTCGCGTTTATGTTTTGTTGTCCCATCACATTGTTGATAATATGCATAAACGCAACAGGCGAATTGACTACACTATCTCCCTTATTTTTAAATACATATTTAATAATATCGTCACGACTTTGAATCATAAAATCAGTATATATTTTACATTTGTCTTGCGTATCTTTCATCTGTTTCTTGAAACGAGTCATTGTATTTTTCAAAAAGAATAGTGATAATGTTTTCATTTTTCCTGCCTCGTCTGGAATGTTAAAATGCGCATAAATATCTTGAATACTCATACTAACAATCGGCATTATCTGATTTTCAACTTTTACTGGATCGATTCCATCATCCCCATAACTAAATTGGACGATTTTACCTTTATTTGTTCGGAGAGTCATATCGTATGACACCATAATATCTTCCAATCCCTTGATGAGTCGTCTTTGAATATATCCAGTGGTACTGGTTTTCACTGCAGTATCAATAAGACCAACACGACCACCCATTGCGTGGAAGAACAACTCTTGAGGGCTGAGTCCATTGATATATGAACTTTCTACAAAACCGCGAGCACTTGGGCTGTCGTCAAACTTTGAAAAGTGGGGGAGTGTTCTGTGGTCAAACCCATACGGGATTCGTTTTCCATCTACGTTTTGTTGCCCTAAACACGAAATCATTTGTGAGATATTTAAATCACTGCCTTTTGACCCCGCGTTTACCATAATAACAAAACGATTCTCCTTGTCCAAACTTTTAAGACCGGTTTTTCCTGCTTCAGCAGACGCTTGATTTAAAATATTATTCACTTGTGTTTCAAACTCCTCGTTGTTTGTTTTTCCTGTATTATTTTCAAACACACCAATTTGAGTCTGATCAATTAAATTTTTTACATCATTTTTCTTTTCACTAATAATTTTAATAATTGATTGATTTGTTTTTTCATCGGATAACAAATCACTAATTCCAACACTATACGAGCTCGACTTTAAATATTCTGTTACTATATTCTGTAAATCGTCCACAAAATTTGCAGATATGAAATTACCATAATCATTACAGATACGATGAATTAAGCCCTTTGTCCCCGCTCCTAACACACCCTTTTCCATTTGCCCACGCATATATACACCATTTTTTATTTCTAACACACTATTTGACGTCTTTGAATCATCGTTGTCTCCAAACAATTTTGTTTTATATGATATCGAAAAGGGGGGTAGAATTTGGGTTAGCAAATCAAAATTTGTAATCACCCCTCCTTTCGCCAATAAAGCATTTTCGTTGACACGATTAAACATCATTAATATGTTCATTGCCTCTCTAGGCGTAAATTTTATATTTTCTCTGGTAAAACGGTAGCATCCAAGCATTGAATCTTGGTAAATACCAATAATAGGCGAGTTATTCGCAGGACTTATTATTTGATATGGCACCGCTGCCAAATTTTTTAATTCCGAATCGGATTCCGCATCTTGCGGCATATGTAAATTCATTTCGTCGCCGTCGAAGTCGGCATTGTATGGCTTTGTCCTTTGCCAATCCCTAAGGTTTCCCAGAGGGTCGGACTGTATCTTAGATCAATTCAAGGTGACTAACCTATCATTATTGACCGACACCCGTTCAGTCTCTGAATGCCTTCCATAGTCTTGTCATAACGACCTTAGGAAGTAACACTGCGGATTATCCAATCCTTTACATTATTACCGCTGGGTTCGGCTATTAACCGAGTTCTTCTTGATATCTTTCGACATTAGAATGGTAGTAAAGGCTCTCTAGGAACTTCCCGCAACAAGGTATCTCGCAAATAAATTAATAAATTCTTGAGGCATTTCTATATTTTTCTCTTTATGATATTCTAATAAGTATTTATAATGTTGTTCAATCTGTGGTATTAAAATTTTATTATGTTTTGATAAATTTTCTTTTGCAGATAAAGGCATAGTGTTTCTCCAATTAAACGCAATCAGTTGTTCTTCTTTATCTTCTAAATTAAATTTTGATAATGGAATTACGTGATCGATGTGCCATTCTTTTCCACGATTATCAATTGTGTATTTTTCGTCATAAGTAAGAATCCATTGTAAATATTCAGTGGAAGATAATCCTAAATAGTCAATGGTGTGGTTAATTTTATTACTTAACGCACACCAAATCCTACTGCGAACTGTTCTTTTGAATTTTTCAATAGGTTCATCACGCTCACAATCTTTACATTTCAAACGATTATGACGAAATTTACACTGATTTTTAATAGTAGAACACACACTGCATTCTTTATTATCTTCACCTATCTTTTCTAATTTTAATAAATTCCGTTCAATAACCTTATTATGCTTGTATTCGGTCACTTGCTTAATAAGTTTAACACGATGAGTTTCATCAGTTTTATACTTATTTTTTCGGTTGTTGTTATTACAATCTTTGCATATATTTCGGTTTCTTATATATGAAGACAAAAGCTTATCTTCATTACAAGAATTACATGTTTGATAAGAATCATTATCAATTTCAACTATTTTATATTTTTCTCTACATTTTGTATTACGACATTCCTTGCATATATTCCGTTTTGGTATGAATTTATCGGATGTTTTTGTTTGGTCGCATTTTGAACAACATTTTTCTAAAGGTTTTGTATCTGTCACCATTTTTTATATAATGGTTTATATTTTTAAAATTATATTCAATTTTATATTTATTTTGCCTCAAATTTATTAAATTATTCACTAGGGGGTTACACGCTTTTAACGCCCCCTGTTGCCGACACAAAGTTTATCAGCTACATTCATTCTAAATGTGTCGCCTTGCTTCATAATTCGAGCAATATGACACATCATCGACATTCTATGTAAAGTAGGTTGTCGGTTAAACAAGATAGGATCACCATCCATCATATGTCGATGAACGATATCCCCGTCTTCCAAAATAATAGATTTTCTATCAACATATCGCAATGTAATAGAATCACCATTTTTCTTCTCCAAAATTTTCGCACCAGGATGGACTTCTGGCCCATTTTGAATAAGTGTTGTCAAAAAGGCTCTATTGATCTTATTTACAGTCACTGGTTTGGTGATATTCTTCGCGATTTTCATAGGAATTCCAAGCTCACGAATAGATATATTAGGATCGGCAGTGATAACAGACCGAGCACTAAAATCCACACGTTTTGCCATAAGATTCCCTCTCATTCGTCCACCTTTTCCATTTAATCTGTCTTTAATAGATTTCAGAGGACGTCCAGAACGTTGAGCGACTGACGCGACACCAGGAATTTTGTTGTCAACTTGTGTTGCAACATAATATTGTAATACAGTGGTCCAATCGTCAATCACGTTCGCAGGAGCGTTATTTTGAATTTTTTCTTGTAATGTTTTATTTGTTTTAATAATATTCACTAAAATATGACTGAGATCGTCTTCACTGCGTTGTTGAGCATCGTGTTTAACAGACGGACGAACCGCAGGAGGTGGTACAGCCATTACTTGACAAACCATCCAATCGGGACGAGACCAAAGAGGGCTGAACCCCATAAATGATACATCTTCGTCAGAAATTCGTTTACAAATTTTTAGTACCATTTCAGGAGTAAGTTTTATAACAATATTTTGTGATTGTTCGGGCGTGGATCCCTCATTTTTCCATTCCGCGAAAATATTAGCAAGACCCTCTTTTCGAATTTTACTTGGTTGTAAGCAACCACAACCGTCATCCGTATCTTCTCCACATTTTTTAATTTTACTTGCAATTTGAAACACATATTTCCATCTCGCATCTCCTGTCAATTTTAATGCTTGTTTATATTTTTCTTTGCTGATGAGAAGTTTGCTACATTTAAAACAAGTACATCTCAACACTTTTAAAATGGAGGTTAAGTATTGAATATAGAACACTGGGCGTGCCAATTCAATATGTCCAAAATATCCTGGGGTTTCCATATAATCAAGTCCATCGGTGGGACAAATTAATCCTGGCTCTAAAACACCCATTCTTGGATCAAATAAACCTCCAATGATGGGCTTATTATTAATATAGGTATCTCGAGTAGTAATCTCAGCGACAGAACCCTTGCGGATTTCATCGGGTGATAATATACTAAACTGTATACCAATAATTTTTGACGCATTCATATTTGTTTTGTTCGCTGGATTTCGCGACATATTCTTCCTTATATTACTATAATAATATTTAGATTGTTTGAAATCAATTTATTATTTAATATAGAAACAGAAACAGAAAGATAAACAGAAAGATAAACAGAAAGATAAACAGAAACAAATTTTTTATTTGTGAAAATATAAAATTTGATTATATTATGAACAATATAATTAGTATTAATACTTCAAAAAATATTTTACAAACAACCGTGTACGCATCATTATTTGTACAAATAATTACAGGTATATTTGATTTTTATGTTCTTAAACTAAATGTTGTTCCATCTATGATGATTTTGAAAGATTTATTGTTATTAGAATTGATTGTTCAAATAATAGAAGGTAGTTTTTATATTTGGTTAGCATACTCTTTTGTAAGCATTGAAAATATCACACCACATCGTTATTATGATTGGTTTTTAACTACACCTACAATGTTAATTACTTTTTCTATATACTTAATTTATTTGAAAAATGAATATGAACAAAAACTAAATACAGATACAAATACTACTAAAACAATCAATAATAATAATGATACATTTGTAGAAATACTTCAAAAAAACGCATATATTTTGATTCCTATTTTATTTTTAAATGCATTAATGTTGATATTTGGTTATCTAGGAGAAATAAATATAATTAAAGAAAAAATGGCTGTTTTATGTGGATTTATACCATTTGTTTTATGTTTTACAATCATTTATGAAAAATATGCTAAATATTCCGAACAAGGTCTTATATTATTTTGGTATTTTGTTAGTGTATGGTCTTTATATGGCGTGGCCGCATTATTTCCATACAATTTGAAAAATATATTTTATAATATATTAGATTTATTTGCTAAAAATTTCTTCGGACTTTACTTAGCATATATAATTTGGCATAATAAAATATAAAAATAAAAAATTGATTTATATTTTATCTGGATAAATCATTCAAATTATAAGTTATAACAATGCCGAGAGACACACAAAATAAATCAATTAAGAAGGATAATAAAAGTAAGAGTAAGAAAAGGGATGAACTTACTCGTCGTAGAAAAATGAATGAAAATTCGGATAGTGATGATGATGACGATGATGATAGTTTTATTAATGATAGCGATGAGGATGATGACGGAGAAGAAATGGATGTTGTAGAATATCAAAAATTTCTTAGTAAAATGTTTCCTTCCAAATATATGAATAAAAAGATAAAAGCAGGCGAAGATATTAAAAAATTTTTGAAAACTCTGCCTAATGATGATGATGAATCATCTGATGAAGAAGAGGAAGATGATGATGATGAAGAAGAAAAAGTTTCAAAGAAAACTTCTAAATCTAAATCTAAATCTAAAAAAATCAACAAAAAAGACATAAAAAAATCAAAATCTAAATCAAAATCAAATAAAAAATTAGTAGTTGAAAGTGATTCGTCCGAATATGATGACGATGATTCTGAGTCTGATGACGACAACCATAATAAAAATAAAAAATCTGGAAAATTTAATATTATCTTTACAATTGGAAACCAGAAAGAGGATGATGATGATTATGACGATGACGACGATGAAGATGAAGATGATAGTGATTGGGAATCAATTGAGGATACCGAAGATGAGGATGAAAGCGTATCTAGCGATGATTCTGATTCAGACGATAATGAAGATGATGATTCAGATGAAGATGATGATGAAGAAGAAGAAATAACACGCACTAAAAGAAATAGAAATAAAAATAAAAATAAAAATATTTTATCTAGAGTAAGTGAAATTCCATCAGATGATACACAACCACTAAAAGAATTACAAAAAGAGGATAGTAAAGCAAAAACGAATGAATTATTGAATGAATTAAAACTACTTTTACATAAAAACGCAAATAATAATAATAATAAAATGTTGAATCACTGTATTCAAGAATGTGAAGAGGATATTAAAAAATCCAACAAAAAAATCGAGAAAAAACAAAAAAAACAAAAACAAAAAAATGCTAGAATATTCAAACGTATTTTGCGCGATAAAAATACTATGAATGATTACGCGTTCTTTGGTAAAATGAGTACCGAAGATCAAGTGAAAATCATTAAAGAAGTCAAAGAAATCAATAAAATCAGTCGTGTAGAAAAACCATACAGAATGACAATTTTAGAATCAAATATCCCACCGATTTTCAAATCAGAAGCATTGAAAAAAATTAGTTCCCTTCGATATATGGAACCAGGAAGCGGCGAATATTATAAAATTAAGAATTGGGTTGATACTTTTATGCGAATTCCGTTCAACAAATTTGAACACTTACCAATTAATATTTCCAATGGAGTTGAAGCGTGTCACGATTTTATGGCAAACGCACAAGCTACACTTGATTCCGCTGTGTATGGTTTAAATGACGCCAAAATGCAGATTATGCAAATGTTGGGACAACTTATTACAAATCCAGCAGCTATCGGCACAGCAATTGCCATCAAAGGCCCAATGGGTACCGGTAAAACATCACTTGTGAAAGAAGGTATTAGTAAAATTCTAAATCGTCCCTTCGCGTTCATATCTTTAGGTGGCGCAACAGACAGCAGTTTCTTGGAAGGTCATTCTTACACATATGAAGGTAGTGTATGGGGTAAAATCGTCCAGATTCTAATTGAAAGCAAATGTATGAATCCAGTCATTTATTTCGACGAGTTGGATAAAATTAGTGATACAGCAAAAGGTGAGGAAATTGCTGGTATTTTGACGCATTTGACAGATACGTCACAGAATAGTCAATTTCACGACAGATATTTCTGTGATATTGATTTTGATTTGAGTAAATGCTTATTCATTTTCAGTTATAATGATGAAAATAAAGTGAATCCAATTTTACGTGATAGAATGTATAAAATCCAGACAAAGGGATATGATAAGAAACAGAAAACGATCATTTCAAATAATTATTTGTTGCCGAAAATTAGAGAACAAGTTATGTTTCAAACGGGAGATATTTTAATTCCTGATGATTCAGTCCATTATATTATTGAAACACACTGTAATAAAGAAGATGGTGTTCGAAATTTAAAGAGATGTTTGGAAATTATTTATACGAAACTTAATTTGTATAGACTTATGAAACCTGGCACCAATTTGTTTGAAGAAGAAATGTCATTGACGGTGGAGTTTCCGTTTACTGTGACAAAAGATGTTGTTGATAAATTAATTAAACGAGATGGGACAGAAAATAATATGGCGCTTCAAGGAATGTATGTGTAAATCCGTATACGGTGGGCGAATGATTCTGTTTATAATTTTTGTATATTTGTATTTTTTTTGTATTTGTATTTTTTTGTATTTGTATTTTTTATTTTATTTTATTTTATAATAGTGTTTCATATTTATTGTAACCACTTAAAGATATACTATTAAAATAAAATACGACTACCAATATGGAGACAACAACAAATCAACAAATAAATATGGATAAAATAGGTCAAATAATGACACAAAAGCTGAAGAAAGTTATATGTGAGAGAGAATTTGCAAATATGATAACGCAAACAGCACAACAACTAATGGATGTAAATAATAATAATAATAATAATAAAAAAGAGGACGAACCTCAAGAATTAAACGCAAGTCAAGATTTATTTCAAAAATTGAATAACACAGTATATGATGGGGAGCTTGTGAATGATAATACTGAATTGAATCTCAATATATTAATGCAAATTCGTACTAATATTGAAGACCAAATAAGCACAAGAACTAATGATATTAATTTTAGTGCGTTTATAAATAATTGTATTCCAGATGATTCATTAACATCTGAGGTCAATGATGTTATTCAACATTATTTAATATTATTTCAAGAAGAAAGATTGAAGAATGAAATTAAAATGCTCAAGTCGTATTTAAATATGTTAAATGAGAAAATTCATAGTTTATGTGAGCATACGTTTGTGAATGATTGTATTGATATTGATCCTGATACCAGTGTTAAAATTTATTATTGTACCGTTTGTAAAGTTAGTGATCTAAATGACAAAATAAGAATGATTCAAGAAAAATGTTGCGGTAAGGAAAAATGTGCTGATAAATAATAAAGGTATAAAGTTGAATGTGTATAAATAAATAATTAAAAATGTAATATTTATTTATAATTTAATACTCTGAATATGGTACGTTATTTCCGCCGCGATTTTGCAAATATTGGTATTGTTTTTGTGTAATACATGCGCATCCTGAGCTATTTGAATACGCACCTGAATTACCACAACATTCTGGCGTGAATGGCGTATTTGCAAACATGAGCATTTCCCCCTCTGGTAGCGGGATAGGTTGCTCTTTGCGATTCAAAATATCCTGAACACCCTTACCACCTTTGGTGCCAGCTTTATACGTCAAATTAGGAGTAAACCAAGAAGAAGTACTAACTGGAGGAGCATTATTTGGCGCGGATTGTCCATAGTTAGTATTCGCACCGACAAAACCTTCATTCATGGCACCGTCTTGCATAAGATGGACAACAGTATTCGCACCACCCCTCATCATATCTAACCCTTCCATCATTCCAATTTTAGAGCAAGAGCAAAGCAAATGTCCCCATAATACCCAATAAACCAACACAATCAGAATTAATATTTCCACCCTAATCTTAAATCCGAATAAATCGAGTTCCATTTTATTATACATATTTAATAGATAATAATTTTGGTCGATATCTTTCTAAAAATAATTCAATCGCGGAATTATAATGGTAAAATTTTAAATCACCCACATAAAAAGTTTGGGTATCGGTTAATAAATGATATAATTTAGAATGCTTCTTACATTTAATACAACGACCAGAATTCATTAGTTCTAAACTAGATGTTATATTTAATTTCGAATCGCAAAAATTCAAATTAGACCCACCCTCAAATGTTTTCAATGGTCCTAAATTAAATTTATATTGCGAATCCATTGTGTCCCCATCAATTTCAACAATGCCATAAACGCATTCGTTGTTTTTTAATTTGTCGCCTACATTAATATCTTTTATTGCCTTTTGTGTAACTCCATCCGAGAGAGTAATCATAGTCTCCCCAGAAAACCCACCGTCAAAATATTTATGTAAATTGGATGTGGATATATCCAATACGTCTTTCGTCTTATTTGTTAACAGAATATTTTTATTATGTGTGTCGAAAATAGTTAATATATCGCAAGTGGTTACTTCGTCCCAATCATAAAAAACGGTGTCATTTATTTTTATTTCTTTTGTAGATGTATTCAAACAATAAATATATAATTCGCTATAATTTGTTATTATCTTGCTAGAAGGATGAACTGATACTGGAATCATTTTATCGCCATTCTGTACCATATGACTACCACTTACAATAATTCCATTCAAATTATACATTTCTGCGTTTTTTGCACATAGTTTCATTTTAGACGTGACAAATCCATTATTAAATAATTTATCACCGACATTTATATTGTATATGGATTTATATGATCCATCTTCCATTTTAAAGATGGTTTGTTTATCAAAGCAAACGGCAGGTCTTGATGGTACTCCAGGAATAGACATGTCTACTTGAACATGTAAAACCTCTGTAAAAAAAACAACAATAATTGCAAGAGGTATCGTAATAGATATAAATACAAGAGTCATAGTCATTGCAACTGGCCAAGTAAATGGTATTATCCACATTGCCAAAATAAGTGCTGCCAATACGATTAATATAGTAATGATGAATTGAACTATTGCGCCTAATAATGATTTTAATACATAATAGGTGCCTAAACTAGTATATAACCCAGCTGTTAAAATTCCTTTTACTTTTTCCATTGAATCCACCACGGTTATAATAATTTGTTGCAATGGAACAATAATATTCGCAATTCTACCCATTATTTCACTTGTAATAGTCGAAATATTTGATCGGATACTTGATGTTATTTTACGAATTTGTTGTAATGCTTCAACTATTACTTCAAATAATCCACTCAAAGTATGTGTTACATATGATATTGGTTGAATTGCATACCCTGATATAGATATTAAAATATTTTGAAGACATCCTGTGAAATTTTGACCAGTAAAATCAAAAGCGCTCATGTCTTCTGGTTTATTAATAAATCCTGCAAAAGGAATGACTGATGGCTTACATCGTTGATTTACCCAATCATCTTTAATAGGTTGTATATTTTTCATAACTGTGGCGTAAGCAAAAACTAAGCACAAAATTATGATCAATACAATAAATATAAATACTGATCCACCATATTGGTCAAAATATGTTAAATCTGTATACATTTCATTTATTTTATGAATACTTTGTGAAATATTGTCCACCATATATATATTGAATGGATAATATTCGATCAAAAATTACCAAATACCAAATACTCATAGCAATGTTTGATATTTTAATAAATCATCTTCCCAATCCCAGAATGTATGTTCCCCGATTTTAATAAGGTGATCATTTGTGATTAAACAACTAAACCAGTTACTTTCGATAACATTTTGTTCAGTCGCGCCCATAAGTTTTTTTACTTCTATAAATTTTTCACTTTTTTCACATAAAACCATATGTGTACCTGTAACATAAATATCTTCTCCATTTACACCTTTTCCAGAAATTTTATACAATTTTTCATTTTCGGTATTATCTAGTTTCATTAAGATATTCACTCGACTACCATTTTCTAAAATATCTCCTAAATTCAGGTCTTTTATTTTGACAATATTTCCATTTTTCAGTTTTACATTTGTATCGGGATGAAAACAATTGCCGGATAAAGACCGAACCATTTGTCCAGGAGGACCATTCCACGTACTTTGCATTGTTTTAATACTGCCATCCATCACATACATCACTGTAACCATTACACCTATTAATTTTCCTACTAAATCTTTAATACTAATTGTTATTTTTTGAAATTCAATGATAAGATTTAAAAATACACCAAATATACTTTCAACAATATTTGTAACAAATGATCTTATATTACTTACAATACTGCGGACATAATTCAATGAATCTGACATTTCTCCTCCGACAAATGATAAATTGGATAAAATATAATTGATTGGTTGTAATATATAGCCCATAAAACTAGTCTGCGTATTTTGGACACAATATACAAAATCTTTTTCAATATTATCTGACAATGGCATATACATTGGATTACATCTGTATTTCGGCCAATTTTTTTTAATTTCGGATATACCAGTTAACAAATATATTGCGAATACTTGTGAGATAAATCCTAAATTTATATATATGAAATTAATCCAATCGATTCCTTTGGGCATCTTATAATAATAATATATAATTTATAGAGAATCTATTACCTAATTCTTATTTTTCTTTGATTTCTTTGATTTCTTTGATTTCTTTGTTTTTTTATTTTTATTGGTTTTCTTTGTTTTCTTATTTTTCTTTGATTTCTTTATTTTTCCTCCGATTGTTTTTTTAATAGATTCCCTAAGTTTGTTTAATTGTAAGGTTAATAATGTTAATTTATCAATATGATTTTTATTTAATTCAGTATCTTTTTCTCTCAATTCGTGTATTTTTTCTTCAATTTTGGATAGTAAATCATTCATAACACTATTGATTTTATCTAGTTTGTCTTCTCTATCATTAAATACGGTTTCATGTTCTTGTACTTCCTCTATAAGGTTACTTATAAATTTATTCGATTCTTTTGCAAGCGTTTGTAATTTAAAAAATTCCTCAGGGTTTTCGGAATTATCTATAAATTTATCCATTTCAGCTAATAATAAATTATTATTTCCTTTCACTGATGCTAAAGAATGCATTATATCACCGCCTTTTTTATGTCTGCTATGTTTCATTGAATATATACTATATTATACGAATACTAAAATATATATTTTATATGTGACGATTTTATTTCTTCGATTTCTTCGATTTTCTTGATTTCTTCGTTTTCTTTGATTTTCTCGATTTCTTCGTTTTTCTCGTTTTTCTCGATTTCTTACCACCCCTAACTGGAGGTGGAGGAATTGGAGCCAATACAACTTTACTATCAAACGCAGCATTCGCACCTGATTGATTAATTTGTGATGCGTTTGTTGTAATTTGATTCGCAATAGATTGAGACGTTCCAGCAGAAGGATCATTTACTAAATTTAATCCGGGTGGTTCAGCAACTACAACCCCAGCAGCTCCTCCTCTAATACTACTTCGTTTATGACCACGTCTTCTACTTAGTTTACCAATGTGTTTATGACCACAACTATGTTTATGACTACATTTGTGTTTATGACTGCATTTGTCTTTATGACTGCATTTGTCTTTATGACTGCATTTGTGTTTATGACTACAACCTCGTTTACTACCACCTACATTCACCAATGAAGTAAGAATATCGTTTTTTTGATTCATTGACTCAATTGCGCTATCTCTCGGAGTTGCGCCAAGCATTCCACTCATTTGCGGTGGGGGGACTGTATACACCATTATATATAATATAATATTATAATATATTTACGCGGAATAAAATATAAAAAAATAACAATAAAATACTTATATGGACGACAATGAAAGATTACATTTACAAAAAATGATAAAGGCGAATAATGTGGAGGACCAAACTGAATTAATCCGCAGTTTGAAACATAGTCATTTGCTTCAAGATGATATTAATAAACTTCTAATGTTAAAAAATAAATATAAGAATAATCAAGACAAAATAAATGAGGAAGGTGTAGTCGAATGTGAATTTTTGTTTACCTATTATACGGATATTTACAACAAAATTCGCAAAGATGAAATTGATTTAAATATATTAAATAGATTCTTAAATGTGTTGCGAAATATTGAAGATGGTGAAATTGACCAGCACGATGGTTCTTATATCGTTGGTTCTTTATTAAAAGAATTATATGTGGATAGTGCTCTAAAAAAGGCAGATAAAATAAATGATGAGCACGATAAGACCGTTGTAAAAGTAGTTCCGAAGGAAACGCTCAATGTATCATGGAATAGCTTTAAGAAAATGTCACAAAAGTAAAGTAAAATAAATATAACATTTTCTGGGTTTAAAATATAAAATAATATATCTAATATTTATTAAGATATATTATGACAACTATAAACACATACCCATCTCCACTAGTACAAAATCAGCCAGGAATACTGACATATTCTAATCCATCTGTATTTGCTGCGCCAGAAAATTCGTATGTTTTAAAAAATGTGCTAGGTTCTACTGTGTCTGATACATATGTTGTGCCATCAACACCCATGACAGTGTTTGTTCCAAGTATAAGTAGTCCAGTTGGTATTGCGTATGATAATTCTGGTGTGTTATATGTTGGCGCTGCAGGTAGTCAAACTATATACAAAGTATCATCTATAGGTGTTATAACACCGTTTTCAGTTGTTTTTGATTATAATTTTAGTACTGGAATGGTATTTGATAGTTCCAATAATTTATATGTATTTAGAATTTTAGGAGGTATAACACCACAAATTGTGCAAATAGATACGGCTGGGGTTCAATCTATATATTATTCTGGCGCTCCTCTAGCGGTTACTGTATATGGATTAGAAATTGATAATAGTGGAAATATATATGTTTCTAATAATACAGCTAGTAATAACATTATAAAAATACTGCCGGGAGGAGGTAGTGCATCTGTATATTATACTGGTGGTTTAAATGACCCACACGGAATAGTATTCGATAATTCTGGAAATTTATATGTTGCTGATTCAGGAAACAATCGAATTGCAAAGATCAGCCCTGGTGGCGGCAGTATATCTACTTATGCAACATCTCCATTATTTACTGGATATATAGTTGGATTAGTATTTGATGTAAATGGAAATTTATATGTAACCGCCAATATCACTAATAAAATTTTAAAAGTATTTCCAAATGGGTCAAATACGATCATTTTTGCGTCTTCCCCTTTATTAAATCTACCATATGGGATAACAATCGATACAAGCGGATATTTATATATTGCAAATAATGGAGGTAATAATGTTTTAAAAATGACTACAGTTACAACCCCAGATACTTTTACATTTCCCAACGTATTAATTCACACAAGCGGTCTTAACCACCTATACATTTATGATGTCACAACTGGACAACTAATAGCATCCGATATTATTATTGAAATCAGTGCAATATGTTTTAAGGAAGGCACAAAAATTTTATGCTTCATAGACAAAAAGGAAAAATATATTCCCATCGAAGATATAAAAGAAGATACATTTGTAAAAATATACAAAAAAAATGGGAAATTTGAAGACCAATATAAAAGAGCAAAAACAATTATCAAAGGATCTATATTAAACGCGAGAGAACATACCATGCATAAATTATATAAATTATCGAAATCGAAAAATCCAGCATTAATTGCTGATTTATATGTGACCGGTTCTCACGCTCTTTTATATGACAATTTATCCAACGAAGAATTTGAAAAAATGGATGAATTAATAGAGCGTTACAATAATTACAATATTAAATTTAGAGATGAAGATGAATATGATGAGGAATATATAAATGATATAAAAAATATGATAAAATATTACAATGATTATAAAATCACACTGGAAGATAAATATAAATTAATTGCGTATTTTAACACAGATTTTGAGGAAGTAACCGATAATAGTATTTGTAATATTTATCATATTGTATTGGAAAATGAAAATAAATATGAAAATTATGGGATTTATGCAAATGGCGTACTTGCGGAATCAACGTGTGAAGTCAGTTTAACTAGATTCCCTGGATATGAAAAAATAAATGAATCAGCAGCAGTAAACAATGGAATTAAAAAGGGCTTCGATATAAACGACAAATTAAATAAGTATCTTATAAAGCAGGGACAATCTGATAAAAATATAGTAACTAATAAACAATTAATAGAACATATTGAAAAAATAGAAGATACGGTTGTAAAGCGAATTGATACCAATACTAATAGCAATACCAACATAAGAAAAAATTATACTTATAGGAAAATTCCTATCAAAAAAAATATGACGTATAAAAATAGATTTTAATACAAAAATATTTTAGATAGCTTTTTCTCTCTTTGATTCCATTTCATAAAATAAAAATGGTATCAAAATATCTGTAAATGATATAGAAATATGGATATATTAAATGTAGTTATAAGGAAATAAATTACAAAATGTCAAAAAAATACGCAAAAACTACGACCAGCTTAGTAATCGTCGAATCTCCGGCAAAATGTAAAAAAATAGAAGAATATTTGGGACCAGGATATAAATGTGTCGCCACCTTTGGACATTTGCGTCAACTTACATCATTAAAAGCAATTGATTATAACAACCATTTTGAAACAAAATATGAAAATGTAGATGACCCAAAAAAAGCAAAACACATTGAATTTTTAAGAAAAGAAATCGTAAGCGCGGATGATGTTATATTGGCGTCAGATGGTGACCGTGAAGGAGAGGCCATCGCTTGGCACGTATGTTCCATGTTCGATTTAAATGTTAGCACAACAAAACGTATTATTTTTAATGAAATAACTGAAACCGCGATTCAACACGCAATCAGAAACCCAACCGTGATAAATATGGATCTAGTACACTCCCAACAGGCGCGCCAAATTCTCGATTTATTAGTTGGATTTACCATTTCCCCGTTATTATGGAAATATATATCTAAAAATTCAGAGAATAGTTTGAGTGCTGGGAGATGTCAAACCCCCGCTCTAAAATTAATTTACGAAAATCAACAAGAAATAAATAATTCGCCTGGAAATAAAGTCTATAATACCACTGGCTATTTTAGTAATAAATGTATTCCATTTGATTTGAATAAACATTATGAAAATGAATCAGACATGTCAGACTTCCTAGAAAATTCAGCTGATTTTGATCACATATATACGCGGACAGAACCATTCCGCATATTTAAACAGCAACCAGAGCCATTCACAACTTCTAGAATTCAACAAGTCGCGAGCAATGAAATGCATATTTCTCCCAAAGAAACAATGAAAATTTGCCAAACATTATATGAAGGTGGATATATTACATATATGAGGACAGATAGTAAGAAATATAGTAAAGATTTTATTGAATCCGCAAAGAAATATATTATAAAAAATTACACAGATGAAAAATATATTCATACGAAAATTGATGAATTATCAAACGCACACGATGATACCCTAACAACAACACCAACAAAAGAAAAAACAACACCAACAAAAGAAAAAGCAACAAAAGAGAAAAAAACGCCCACAAAAACAAAAGAAATTGCCCCTCAAGAAGCTCACGAAGCGATAAGACCTACGGATATTACGTTAAAAGATGTTCCGTCTGATATGGAACCAAGAGAGAAAAAATTATATAAATTGATATGGGAAACCACCTTGGAAAGTTGTATGTCGCCGGCAGAGTATTTTTCATTTACTTCATCGATTTCGGCGTATAACAAAACCAAATACACACATAGTAGTGAAACTCCCGATTTTTTAGGCTGGAAAATAGTAAAAAATAAACTGGACAAAGAGGAAAATAATAACAAGGAATATCATTATTTATTACAATTAAAACAGAATATTTCTCTCACATTTAAAAAATTAACATCGATAGTTACTATTAAAAATACGAAACAACACTACACAGAAGCAAAATTAGTACAGCTTTTAGAAGAGAATGGAATAGGTCGCCCATCCACTTTTGCTACATTAATTGATAAAATTCAAGAACGTGGATATGTGAAAAAAGAAGACGTGAAAGGGAAACAAATAGTGTGTAAAGACTTTGAATTAGAAGACGATGTATTAACAGAAACCAATACAACGAGAGAGTTTGGCAATGAAAAGGGTAAATTAGTTGTTCAGCAATTGGGAATAATTGTTATGGAGTTTCTAGATAAGAATTTCAATGAACTATTCAACTACGAATATACAAAAAATATGGAAGATGATTTGGATAAAATTAGTAAAGGAGAAAAAATATGGTACAATACGTGTGAGTTGTGTTTACAAGAATTAAATGTTCTATGTGAAAAATTAAACGGTGAAAAGAAACACGAGATTAAAATAGATGATACACATTTTTATATGATAGGGAAATATGGACCGGTTATAAAATGTATAAAAACGAATGATGGTATAAAGCAAAATGATGGTATAAAAACGAATGATGGTATAAAGCAGAATGATAGTATAAAGGCCGAGCAAGACAAAGACAAAGACAAAGACACCGTAACCTTTATTCCGGTAAAAAAAGACATTGATTTACAAAAACTGGAGAGAGGTGAGTATAAGTTGGAAGATATAATAGAATACACGAAAAATGATAATATGTGTGCGGGAAAATATCAAGGATTCGATTTGCTATTGAAAAAAGGAAAATACGGATTATATGTGTCGTGGGGTGAAAACTCCAAATCGTTATCGTGTTTTGGTAATAGACCGATGGAAAATATAACATATGAAGATATTTTGGAAATAATTGAAAAGGATAAGGATACAACAGATTCCAATAAAAAAAGTTTTACTGCGAATATTATAAGAAAATTAAATGATAATATTAGCATTAGAAATGGAAAATTTGGCGATTATATTTTTTATAAGACATCAAAGATGACAAAACCACAATTTTTAAAATTAGGAGGGTTCAAAGAAGACTATAAAAGCTGTGATAAAAAGGCGATTTTAGAATGGATACAGACAGAATATAAAGTAAAATAATATTTCAACCAAAAATCTAATTATAAAAATTAGCAATTGTTTCAGGAATATACATTTTATAATCCTTTAGATTTTGAGGTCTAAACATTGTCAATTCTAACATAATGGAATAATCAAACTGTCCAAAATCAACTAATTGTCCATTATGATATCTAATTCTAATTTTCAACTTTCGTATTCTCTCTGCTGGTGGATTGTAAATTTTCATAGTATTTGCGTTATCACTATTCCACGGTTGAAAAGGATAAACACCAGAGATTATACCAATTTTTGCAAATGCTGCTTTAACGACACCGTTCGTTTCATTTGAATGAGTAGTAGAATATGTGGTAGAATATGGTATCGTTTCATCAATATTATTTAAACCATCAATTTCCATGTAAAAATAATTGTCACCCTTAATATTTAGTCTCTCAATTGCTTCTAAATAATATACAGAAGCACCAATATAAGCTGCGTCAGGTTTTAACCAATATCCATTGTCACCAACAACAACATCACCATAATAAAACCTGGGTTCTAACAAGGTAGATGATGCTGTAGTGGTTGCATCAACACGAGAAAATCCTAAATAAAAAGGTAATCCCCAATTAGTGTACTCGGGGTATAATGATTTATTCACACATTTAAGGTTATCTGTTATATTTTCATAAATAGATGAACTATTCGTTAAAATAAATTCAGAACTTTTATTTCCGAACCATAATTTTTGACTTACTGTATTATAAACTATGACAAATTGATTGTATCCTTTATCAGTATTAAACTGTGTCAAAAATCCAGGAGCGTTAATTGTTAAATACTCACGAATCACATCAGACACAGTAATATTAAATCTACGAGTTAATTCTGTAGCCATATGTTCAACGCTATAATTACCTTCTTCAATGACACATACATATTCAGTTTGTACATTTGCATAAAGCGCTTGAAAAAGTATATCTAGGTATGGATCGGCCACCCCATACGCGCCGGGGTTATATGGATTCGTTATTTTAAATGTTATGGTAATATTTTCTTTGATATAAGAAAAAGTATTATATATTAAAGGAAAAGTCCAATTACTTAATCTAACCGATTGAACATTGCAGTAATCTTGTGGTAACTCTATTTCAAATTCACTCGAACGGGGATATTTTAAAATATTTCGATCTTCTGAATCAATGGATATATATTGTTTTTCGAACATGTATTGTTGTGAATTAGGTATTAACGGATGATTGGATGAAGTATTTAATCGACTCATAATATAGTATTTAATATACAATATCCGTAGAAAATAATGATATAACATTACCCCACTAAAAATAATATTATTTTGCAAATAAAAATAATATTATAACTAAAAACAAAAACTACAAAAACAAAAACCAAAAAAAAACAAAAACCAAAAAACAAATAAAAAAATATAAACTATATATAAGATGCTAACAAACTGGTTTTCCTATATATATAATTCTTTAATAGTTGTTGGGATAATTATTGTGTTAATAACAATTGGTGCAAATAGTATATCGGGATTAACTGGTATGATGATAGGATATTCATTTATAATATCCGGTGTTTTTTTATTAGTCGGAATATTAATGAACAATATTTCTAAATCATATCCACAAGGAGGATTCCCATTTTTACTAGCATTATTTTATACTATTGGACCATTTTTAGTAATAATTGGGATTATCCTTTATTTACTATATTTATTAGGGTCATATTTTAAAACAATTACTAGTGGACACGTTACTGAAAATTATTATTTATTTATGAATATTTTTGTTATTTTATTTATGGTTCAATTATACACCTTTTATAAGGGAACACAAGATAACGGGTTCAAAGAAACATCTTCCCTTAATAAGGTCACTGGAATGTTTATATATTTAATTCAAACATTGAGTATAATAACTGTCATCACTTTAGGTATAATATTGAAATACTTTGTCACAGATGGTTAATTTTTAAAAATTTATATGTGACTCCGTATTGTGTAGCGGTTTCCCAAATCCCGGAAATTTTAAGAATAAACAAATTATTGGTTATTTTATCAATATTTTCTAAAAAAAATTTAATATTCCCGTTTTTTAATTGGGACGAAACCTTGAATTGTGGAATTTTATTTTTGATATTTACTATTTTTAATATATTTTCTTCAATTGATTTTATGCTTTCAATTAATTCCAAGTGTGTATTTACATTGAATGAGCACTTATATTTATTATAGTATTTTTCAATATAAATATCGTTTAACGGGACGAGTAAGCTAATTCCATTTAAAATAAATATAGGTGTCGAATAAATAATTCGTGTGAAGGTTCCATCTATGATCACGTTATTTTTTATTGGGTCTGAAAAATAAATGTTATTTTCATCATATTGATTGATATTTTTTACAATGTTCATTTATAATTTATGTATTATACATGAATAATGTGATATATTTATACCTTTTCCGCGTTTCATAAATAAAAACAAATATAGTGTGAAATATGAAATAAAAGATTGTTTATATGGATAATAAATAAGTAAATGAAATTTCTTGAATCCCATTTTGATGATTATTTATCTTCCAACGCAAAGGAAAATCTGCATCCAAAATTAGAAAAAATATTTGATAAATTTCCAAAGAACATCAGAAATTTGCGTAATATTATTTTTTTTGGAGCACAAGGGACAGGAAAATATACACAAATGTTACGATCTATTAAAAAATATAGCCCATCAGAATTAAAATATGAAAAACGAATATGTGTAATGTATAACAAACAATCCTATTTTTATAAGATAAGTGATATTCATTTTGAATTGGATATGTCTCTCTTGGGTTGTAATTCCAAATTATTATGGCACGAAATTTATATGCAAATTATAGATATTGTGTCAACAAAAAGTGAAAAATCTTTTATAATCGTTTGTAAAAATTTTCACGAAATACATAGTGAATTATTGGAAAATTTTTACAGCTATATACAAAAAAATAATACTACTTCAATTGAATTAAAATATATAATGATAACAGAACATATTAGTTTTATTCCAGATTCTATTTTAAACAGCAGTGAAATAATTAATATATCGAGACCAACAAAAAGCACATATAATAAATGTTTGAAAAAGAAGATGCCGAATAATATGAAACTAGAGGAAATAACAAATATTAAAAATTTACACATAGCTAATAATGAATTGATGCATCCGTGTAAAATTATATGCAATAAAATAATAGACGCAATGATAAATGTGGATGATTTAAAATTTATTAAATTCCGGGATTTATTATACGATATATTTATTTATAATTTGGATATTTCAGAATGTATTTTATATATTAATTCCACATTAATAGAGAATAAAAAAATAGAAGGTGCGTCTGTGACAAAAATGTTTATAAAAACATATTCTTTTTTTCAATATTATAATAATAATTATCGACCAATCTATCATTTAGAGCATTATTTATTTTATTTGACAAGTATTATTCATAATTTTCCATAATAATAATAATAATAATAATATCTTTCTGTGTAATAAATAATACAAAAATCACAGATGCTCCAAAAAATATAATATATATTATTATATATTATGTCTACTCCAAATAATGTATGTGTGTATATAGTAGCACACGGTGGTTATCAAATTGACAATACGAATTTAATACCCATAGGATCCCTATTAAAATCACAACTTCCAGAATTCGAGTACAATTTGACCACCCCTATAATTTATAATAATAAGAATGTAAAATTAATTAAATATTCACCACCAGGACAATTTCTATATTCAAGTCAAATGCTTACAATAATTAAAACTTTAAGTAATAATTGTAATTTAATTGATAAATTCACTACATATTTCGCAACAAATAATGGTTCTATATTTTCAAATGATGTAGATCCTCAAATCACCAAAATAGATTCGATCAATGACGTAAAGGATATGACTCTTGGATTTAATACAAAACCATTGGGAGGTGTAAATTTTGGCGTTTATATATTAAATGGGACTAATACACCTGAAAAAATATTTCCTTTAAATTATGATAGGTATGTAGATATTGGTGAAGGAGACAGTTCTTTTACAACTACATTGCGAATTATTCTTGATTATATATTTATTTACATAAATACCAAATATCCCAATATACCAAATATTACTATATCACAATTGTCGTGTCATGCTGGTGACTATACTAAATCAGGTGTAACAGGGACTAAGGATGATGTAAATACTCTCGCTGATGCTTTAGCTAACCTTAAAGTTTCAGATAAATATAAAAAAACACATAAATCAGACCCGTCAATACCTATAGTATACTACAGTAATGATGAATCTGAGGTTTTACGTGTTATAAATGGATGTTTAAAAACATTTGAAGTAAAATACGATTCATTTGATGAAGAAATTAAACCACTCATTAATAATCTTGTGAAAAGTAGTTTTGATGTTAATTTTGAAATAAAAGATTACGCCAATTCAGATTATACATACGTTTATGGTTATTTTGATTTTGCTCAGTATAAAATAGAACATTTACCAAATTTAAGACCTACAGAATTGGCATTTTTCGCTATGATATCGAATCCCTCTGGAAGTTTTTTAATTGAAACTGTATGTGTTGCGCCACACCTTAGAGGTAGAAATTATATATTTAAATTATTTAATTATATTGCTAAAACTATATATAATTCTAATAATGATGATCTTTTTTCCTTATCCGCATCATCTACAACAGATCAGAGTTTAGATCAGCAAAAACGAATATTAATATATGAACGTTTGGGATTCCATATACCAGTAAATACAGCAGTAAAATATACACCTAGCCAAATTAAAAGGACTGATGCCACTATTGTAATTCCTGAAACCGTTAAAAGTTCAGTTTTTAACGAGATACCTTTTCGAATAAGTAATGTATCATATAATGGAGAAAAATTTCAATATACCCTACAATCGCCTAAAGATACAAACTATTTTATCACGGTTAGTTCAAGTGATTTTGATTCGTGTTTTGATATATATGTAAATCCTGACAACACCAACAAATTAATCCCTCAAACTGATGGATGTAAAATGATAGCAACCCGTAAGAATATTATAGATTTTACACAAAATATTGTTGACAAATTAAACGAACCAATTGAGGGTTTAAACCAGCAAGATTTTTGGGAAACTAATATGGAAATTGAGAGAGATCACGGGGGAAGTCAACCAGGTTTTGGAGGGAGCCGTCTAGATAGCAATGGAAAATCCTTCACTAATATTCCCGAGTTTGGATCAATCCGTAGCATTAAGAGAAGCAAAAGGCGCCGCGTCGCTTCAAAAAGAACAAAAAAAATAAGAAGACATATTTCAAAAAAAATACACTTGAGAAAAAACTCCTTCAACAGTAAACTCAGGAGGTCACACGCACCAAAGTCGAAAACGTCACGAAGAAAAATAAAACATTGATCAGTAATTATAATTACTTAAATATATAAATATTTAACTAGTTACTATGGATATAAAAATAGCAATGGAAATTCTAGAAATAGAACATTCCGAAATAAAATACTTTAAAAAAAAATATCACAAAATGGCACTACAATATCATCCCGATAAAAATGGTAATACAATCGAATCAAAGGAGAAATTCCAAAAAATTAATGAAGCGTATAATTTGTTAAAGAGAGAAATGGATATTATAAATGAATTTTCTAACGAAGATGGATGTAATGATAAATATGGTGACAATGATAATGATAATGACGATGAAAATATGTTTCATTTTTCAAATACTGGAGGCTATGTTCAATTATTAAACACGTTTATAGATAGTATAGTAAAAGGAAATTGTACTCAATTTATTTCAACTATTATTAAAGATATTGTTAGTGGATACAAAGACATTTCGGTAAAATTATTCGAAGGTTTAGATAAGGAAAAATCGATGGTGGTATATGATTTTATTTTAAAATATAAACATATTCTTCATATTAGCGAGGAAACCACAAATAAAGTTCGCAATATTATTTTGGAAAAATTCAAAGATATGCAGATTTATGTGTTGAACCCTAGTATAAACGACTTATTTAATAACAATATTTATAAATTAGATGTAAACAATAAATTGTATTATGTCCCACTTTGGCATAGTGAATTATATTTTGACAGCGATAGTGGCAGTGGTAGTGAAAATGGAGATCTTATTGTAAAATGTATTCCTGAATTACCGGAAAATATATCGATAGATGAAAATAATAATTTGGTTATAGAAGTAAAAATATTATTTACTTTTTCTCTCTTACTACAAAAAATGATAACAGTAAAAGTTGGTGAAAGATTGTTTGATATCCCAATTGATACTCTTTTTTGTAGAAAGAATCAGACACATATTTTAAAAAAACAAGGAATATCGCAAATTATTGAAAATGATATTTATAATATCGATAAAAAGGCCGATCTAATCATAAAAATAAAATTTGAAGAATCATTTGAGTGATGTATATGGCTCGCTCAAAAATATAGAAGGGTTCATTGATAAATAATACCAATTTATAGATGATTGATTTTGTTCTAATATGTGAATTGCGTTAGGATTTTTAGATAAAAAATTCCAGTCAATGTTATTTATATTTTTTTCCAACAAAGAAATAGCGCGTGGATGTGTATTTGACGACAAAAAGCTCCAATCAATTTTATCGGGATTTTTTTCTAATAATTCCATAGCGGATGGATTTGACGACAAAAAGCTCCAATCAATTTTATCAAGGTTTTCCTCTAATAATTCTACTGCGATTGGATTATTATTTTGTGACAAACAATGCCAATTTATATTTTTTGGATACTGTTTCAATAAAGGAATAGCTGCCGGATTTAACGATAACATATTCCATTCAATTTTATATAAATATTTTTCTAGAAAAGAAATCGCACTAGGATTACGTGAAAAATTATCCCAATTTATTGTTCCAATATTTTCATTTAGATATCTATCAAAGTTTTTTTCCAGTAAACGCATTGCGGATGGGTTTCCCGATAACCAATTTAAATTTATTTTATCAGGGTGTTGTTCTATCAAGTTGATTGCTGCTGGATTTGTATTTTGTGATAAACAAAACCAATTTATTTTTTCTGGATTTTTGTCGAAAAAATAGAGTGCGTTGGGATTCTTGTATATCATACTATTTGATAATTTATATTTTTTTTTATCTACCCAATCAACCAATTTCATTTTTATTATTGTACTGTAATACAATAATAAATAATATTTATATTATTTGAAGTAAAAAAAATACAATATATACATTTTTTATATTTTTTATATTTTTATGTTTTTTATGATTTTTATGATTTTTATGTTTTTTATGTTTTTTATATTTTTTATTTTTCATCTTCTTCATAAGAAGAAGTATCTACATTTTTATTATTGTTAGACGCAACTAAATTGCGAATAATCTCTTGTGCTTCGTGAACGGATGTCAATTCTTCATCGGTGAATGCCCAGCTGGTAGACTCATCACGGTTCAATTGACCCGTAAACCATTCCCAATCGGTTCCAGCCCAGTTCTGATTATACATCTTGGAATCGGGAATAAGTAGCGCACTATCTATTTTTTTACGTATTTCTTCAGGGTTCTCAAAACTTTTGATAAATCGAATTAAGCTTTCAATTGCTTCTATTTCATCCACACTTGACCCGTGCTTATCAAATAATTTGTCTTTCAATTCATTACACGCTAATTCTAAGGATTCTTCCAATACAAGTTCTACAGGTCGTCCAATTGTTGAAATGTCTACATATTTCATATGTAATTCATATACACTCGGTACAGGTTTTCCTTCTATAATGATGGTAGCTTCCTTTCTAAAATTATTGAATCCTGGTCCGAGTTCAAAATCATTATAACAACAAGCACAATCTATACACGGTCCAATCATTACTCCGCCTTTTGATCCACACATAACACATTTACGGCAATGAGGTGGTCCAGCTTCGTTCATTTCTCCGTATTCATACATAAATTTGGCCCAGTATTCAGGCCAGGTTCCTGTGTAAAATATCCCTTTATACAAATAACTTTGTATTTGTCCATTTTTATAATAGTATTTGAATTCTGGAATGGATTCGTCAACTCCATTCATTCGTTCATTTATATAAAAGGGCGCTTCTTCATTAAAATACGACATTTTGGATTTGGATATGGATATTGATAATTAATTATATTACTTAATAAGATGTGCTTATGTTATATTTATTTAAAAGTATTTCAATTTTTTTGGTATGTTAGAATAAAAAACAAATAAATATTATATACATATTTTTATTTCTTATTTTTTGTTTTTTATTTTTTATTATTTTTATTTTTTATTATTTTTATTTTTTATATAAATTAATTGTAATAATTATTATTATTACACGCTTTAATGATTGTTTGTTCTATTTGTTCTTGTTCTTGAGGTGTCCAAACATTTTCATTATCATTATCGTCAAAATCAAAATCATTTCCAGTTAGTTCAGAAATATCATCATCAAAATCAAAATCATTTCCAGATAGTTCAGAAATATCATCGTCAATGTGAATATCTTGATAGGGGATACGACGGTTTTCTTCTTCTTCTGAAGAACTACATAGAGAATCAGGCAATGACCAAGGTCTCCAAAATTCACTCCAGTTTCTATTATACAATTCTCTGGTCGGAAGATTATTCGCAGCATATATTCGGGAAAGAGTCTCCCTAGGATTACCTCGTAGGTTATGTAAATATCTAGCTAATTTGTAAATATCATATTCTTTTTCAGATCCGTGTTTTTTAATTAAACAATAAACTAGTCTATCTATTATGAACATTAATGCGTCTGTATGTTTTATACCGTGGCAGTTTAGTTCGGCGGTGGTTTTCAAGTAAGTATCAAATACACTATTAATATGGTCAGTAGATTTGGTGCGTAATTCTTTTCCCCAAGAAATGAACCCTTTCCCACATTTATTGTCAAAATTACCAGCACAATTCGCACAAGGTCCAAGAAATATATTATTAATGACTCCATATTCCATACAATTTATACAAGTTGTGATATTATCTATATTTTTTAAAGCCTGATCCTCTGGGAACAAAAATGGAAATGATACGTCATTAATGGTGTAATGATCCAGAGATCCATATTCATCAATATGGTAGATAATCATATTACGGTTCTGCATTGTTTTAAAGCGAGCTCTAGTAGAAAGATTTGAAAATTATAATTTATTATATTACTTATGAAAATATGCGTATAATATATTTAATGAAAAGTAAATCAATTTTTTTCGAGCCCTAATAAAATATATAATAATAATATTAATATTAATATATAAATGCCTACTATTTTTTTGGACAATGACGCACAGCATATAGATAATTGGCAAAGACATTTCCCCAATTCTCGGACAATGAAAATAGATGACACAAATATAAATTCATTGGGAAATAAAAATAATTATTATAATGGATATATAACCAATTATGGTGCTAATACATATACAGAATTATTACGCGAAAGTAATAATAAAATAGAACCATTCAATCCATCGAATGGAATAACTCAGGCAGATATTACTTCGATATTAAACTGGGTTCATGACAACACAGCAAATAGAATTGCCGTATTTGATTGGGATAGGACCCTTAGTGTGCTTGAAGGAGCAATAATGCCAATTGGAAGATTGTGGAATGATCCACTTTATAATTGCAATCCAGCGGACGCATTAAATTATATGTTCGGTGGTACAGAACGAGTAGAATTAATAAAAAATATGTTTATTACACTTCACTCCGAAGGTGTTGAAATATTTATTATTACAAATAGTGCTAATGCACAAAATAATAGACCAACAATGTTACAAGTGATAAAATTGATGGATCCTGATTTTAAAGAAAAACATTTAATATATTCTGGTGCAGGTAGCAGAAATGGTAGAGGTTATACAGTCAAAGCAACCGCATTGAAACAAAATATGGAATATATAAATATTCCATCAGAATTAAAAGGTGGTAAAAAAAGAAAAACGAGAAAAACAAGGAAATTAAGAAAAACAAAAAAAATATCTAGAGGAAAACGTAGATCGAGTAAAACGTTGCGGAGATGAATCCAAAAACTTTAGTGAATGAATTTTACACCTTTTCTCATTTAAAATGCCCATTTTATATTAGAGTTAATTTAATTTTAATATAAAAATATTACAATTAACTAATTAATATGTCATCTTGTAACGGAAATGGCGAATGTTTAATTCAATGTGGTTGCGAATGTTATAATGAAGAAACTGACGAATATAAGGAAGTATGTATTTGTAGTCACAGAGAGCATAATGGTTATTGTCCCTCAAACTGCTGTGTTCCAGTTGAATGTAGAAATTATAAATATTGTAATGTAAAACAACCAAAATGGGTAACATTTTGTCATAATGGTATGTGTATGAATTGTGCTATTCAAATGGGAAAACATACTTTTACAAATCAAGTAGAAGACTGTTGTGTGTGTTTAGAAAATAAATTAATGTTAATTTTAAAATGTAATCATAGAGTTTGTAATGATTGTTGGTATAAAATTACAGAAAAGGGATTTGGAACTAACGACCAAACCCCATTATGTCCTTTATGTCGCAATATGAATGACTGGAAGTAAATAATGGGCATTTTAAATGAGAAAAGGTGTAAATGAAAAAAATTGATTTACGTTTAAATAAATATATTATGAGCACACTTTCCCACATAATATAATCAATTATAATTTTCATACCACATCCGTTTACGTTCAAAAAAAATGTCATACGAACCTTGTTCCAAAATAGCCGCCACCAGAATGATAGAAATTATACCAGACATCTTTTTGAATAAAAAAGAATTATTGGATAATTTTGTTAATAAAACGTGTTTGTATCAATCTCCCGAAGCCACCCGGAGAGATTATAACTGGTCAAAACTGCAACAGATTCTCGAACATAATTTTAGACCTGAACAAGTAGGGGAAGAATTATGTCAAAAAATAAAGAATATATATCTTCAAGATGAACAAAATGATAAGTAATGTAAAATATAAAAATAAATAAATAACAAACATAAATGTATATATTGTTTTTTTGTTATATTTTTACACTTAGAATCCTCCAAAATAAAAAATATACAATTATATACATTTTTTATTATTAATATTTTTATTTCTAGGTTATCTAATGTTTTTATTTTTTATATTTTTATTATTTTACGCGTCAACCTTCTTCTTGATAATCTTCTTCACAACCTTCTTTGGCTCTTCTACAGGAGCAGAAGCAGGAGCAGGAGTAGGAGCAGCAACTACAACAGGAGGAGTAGGAGGAACAAATACGGATTCAGGTGCGGATGGTTCCTCTTCATCTTGTTCTTCGTCATCGGAATCATAAACAACTGTACTTGTCACAGGTCCATCAGTTGGGTCAGTATCTGGAGCAGTAGCCGACTTTAACTTTGCCTTATCAGTTGGCTTCAACTTAATAAAACATTGTCCAGATAATGAAGCCTTGGGTCTTTGAACTACTGCTTGAATTAGCTTCCAAGTACATCCAAACTTTCCATTTGCGAACCATAGACCACCACACTGCATTAAGACCGCAACATTTGTACCCTTTAGGATGAAATCAAGAGGTGATACTCCAGGATTTGACGGATTTGGAAACAACTTGTTATCATCTTCATCATAAATTTCACATTTCCATACTCCTTCCCAGATAGGAAGCTTTACACGCAAAACTGGTGCTTTATTCATATCAGGCTCACCAGTATGCTTATCCTTACTATATTTAAGCATAGGAGAATAAAGCGCTTCAACAACTTCTGCGTTTTTATGAACTTTCCCAAACCATTCTTTTGAATTAGCTAGAGCATCTGCCTTAATCTTACCTTCAAATGCCATCATATTCGCAAGGAACGCATCAGTATCATCATTTTTATATTCGGAGCTAGGAAATTGAAGTGACATATCAAATTTTCCATTTCCCTTACCAGTTTTCTCATCTACAAAATCTGAAGCACCCCACGTTAGCATTAGTGGGGATGATAATCTAATTCCAGAATTAGTAGATTTATTTAAAATATTAATGCTCTTTCCACCACTCCCACCAGCCTTGGGAGCGGAATAGCGAATATTCTCAACATTAAATAGAGTGCCGTCAACGATTGTGTCTGCCATTGTGTGTATTATACTATATTCTATTCGATTATCTTTAAATCAATTTTTTTTTGAATGAAAAAATAAATATAAAAGAAAATAAAAATCCATCACACGATAAATGCTGTAGAATATAAATACATCTTTTTAAAAATTCTCAGTGAAATCCCTTTGAAATATTATTTATTAATTATTAATTATTAAAATAATTCAAAAGGATATTATTATATTAGTTTATAATAGAAATGATAAATGGAAAATTATTTAAAGTGTCATTTTTTAAAAAAAATAATATTGTCATTACAATAATGCCTATAGATGATTATATGAATATAATTAATAGTGAATGTGAAAAATCAATTCCAGTTGTTAGTAATCTAAAAAAAATTACTGACGATAATATCGTCTTACCAACAGTTAATTCATATGAATTAGTGATTGGTTATAATTATTCAGTCTCTCAATTAAAATCTTTTGCAAAAAATTATAAATTAAAAGTATCTGGTAACAAAAAAGAATTAGTGTCAAGAATATACGTGTTTTTAAAATTGTCATCTGTTATTATTAAAATCCAAAAAAGTTTTAGAGGGAAATTACAACGAAAATGTAATCAATTACACGGCCCTGCATATATCGATAGAAGTTTATGCACAAATGATTCAGATTTTTTAACAGGTGACGATGTGAAAGATTTAAAAAATTCTCAATTTTTTAGTTATAAAGATGTGGATGACTTCATATATGGGTTTGATATTATTTCTCTCTATAATTTGGTTATAAAAGCAGAAGGAGTGGTGAAAAATCCATATAATCGAAATAATATACCTAGACAAGTGATACAAAATATGAAAAGACTTATACAAATTAGCAAAATGTTAAAAATTCATATTGATACAATAATTCAAGATGTTTCTAGTGAGTTATCAATTCAAAAGAATCTAGAATTGCGGATTCTTACATTATTTCAAAATATTAATTCTTTAGGAAATTATAGTGAACCTGTTTGGTTTTCAACCCTAAATAGACATCAATTAGTAAAATTAATGAGAGATTTGACAGATATATGGAATTATAGAGCACAATTATCACATGAAACGAAACGAAATATTTGTCCACCAGACGGCAATCCATTTAGGAATATTAATTATACTTATTTACACACTGAACCAGATGAAGAAAATGTAAAACAATGCGTTTTAGATATTTTAGAAAAATTTATAAATACAGGAATTGATCATGACAATAAATCTTTAGGTGCATATTATGTGCTTGGAGCCCTTACATTAGTGAATGAAAACGCCGCTGCGTCACTTCCATGGTTGTACCAGTCAGTTTCTTATATTTAAGAGATTTTATTATATTATTATGATGTTAAACAATCACAATAATATAATAATATATATATTTGCTGTAAATCACTTAAAAGGTATCTATATAGATATAGTATAATATGGCAAAGACAAGTTCAAGTAAAGCAACTAAGACTACCGACGTTTCCGTTTCCACTCCCGCTCCTGTTTCTACTCCTTCAGCCTCAGTTGAGACTGCTTCTGTTGAGAAGGCTGCGACCAAGACCAAGAAGCCCAAGGCTGTGAAGCAAGAGGCTGCTTCTGCTCCTGAGCCTGTAGCGGCTCCTACTCCTACCCCTACTCCTACTCTTGCCCCCGTTTCTGATGCTACTTCTGCTGACGCAACTGCCGAGGTTTCTGTTTCTGAGCAATCACTCGAGTTTATCGCCAAGCTTCAACAACTTGGTCTTTTGATCTCATCTCTTAAGACTGAATACCGCACTCTTGAGAAGAAGTGGACTCGCGAGCTTAAGGCATCCCAAAAGCAAAATTCTCGCCGCAAGAGAAAGACTGGAATTCGCAAGCCTTCTGGGTTTGTTAAGCCCACCCGCATCAGTGATGAGTTGGCGACCTTCCTTGGAAAGGACGTTGGATCCGAGATGGCTCGCACGGAGGTTACCCGTGAGATTAACGCATACATCCGTGCGAATAAGCTTCAGGACGAGAACAACGGGCGCACTATCAATCCCGATATGAAGCTCGCATCTCTTCTCAAGATCCAAAAGTCAGATGTCCTCACTTACTTCAACCTCCAGCGTTATATGAGTCCTCACTTTGCTAAGAGTGTCAAGGCTGAGACCAGTACTGCTTAAAATAATATAATAACAAAAATAAACAATAATAATAATAATAAGAATAAATAAAAATTCTATAATACCGCGAAATAATATTTTGCTGTATTATAATGACTGAATCCTTCGACAGACGTATCGTTTTATAACTAGAAAAAAATAAATATTCTGAAAATATTTTTAACACGAATATTTTTCATTGAGTAAATTATGAAATACTTATATCATATCATATCATAATTTTATTTGATTGGTGGAAATAAAAAGCCATCCTCTATTAAAATGGGCTGCATTTGTTCACTCATTATTTTTCCATTTATAATTTTAATTTTATCAAATACTTTTAAATCCCTATAATGATTCGATAAGTCAAACATATTATAAATATTTGTCAATAATTCATAATCATTATTATTATATTTGCCTTCTTTTTGAAGCCATTTATAAAATCCAATACCCGATTCTATTGTTTTATGATATTTTCTGAATAATATAAGTGTTTTACTCAATGTATTATCATTTATTTTTTCATCAATATCGAGATGAATATTATAGTCTGTCCCAGATAATACACAAATTTCTCGAAAATCTATTTGTGTAATTCCCAAATCTGTCATTATTCCTTTGGTATCGTATAACACGATGGTATGATTTAATAAACTAAAATATCGTAACACACGTTGGCAACCATATACAAACATATCCATGTCTTCGCTCATACAAGCCCATACTTTTTTTTTAAATACAAGCATTGCGCATAATTCATCTGCTTCCCCCGGAGCATCATAGTACGTTAATCCAAACGCCCGTATCAATTCCTTTACCATATTAATTTTGTCTTTTGTTAAATATACAAATTTTTTTTTTAAACTATCCATATTTAAAATAATTTCCTGTTTATCTACATCATCTATATTAGTATTTGAATCTAATTTATATTTTAAAAGATCGTATTCCTTTTCAGCTGTCACTTTATCATCCTTTCTTTTTTGTAGTAGTTCTTTTTTTTCAGTTGGCGGTTTTCCATCAAATATGAAAATAGGAACTATATTATAATATCGGAATATAGCCATCATTAAATACATATTTTCTATTAATGTACCATCTCCTTCATATTTATATAAATAAATACTAATGTCGACGGCTATTTTTTTACCAGATAATTCCATTACTGGCATACATTTTATAGAATTTGAACAATTTTCTCGTAAAAAGCTGTTTAAATATTTTATTCCCATTTTTGTTTATGTTTATTTATTTTACATAATCAACCCATCAAATGATTCATTTCAATTTTTATATTAAATAAATTGAAATGGATTACGCTTGTGTCTATATATCACACATAAGTAATATATAATCGTAAAAATGAAAACTCGTAGTCAAACAATAAAAAGTAATGTGGAGCACCTGGAATCTGTAGACGAAAAACAACAGATTCTGGAGCTCATCGTTAATCATTCATTAACTCCGACCGAAATTCCCTCGCTCCAAATATATGAGGTTAATATCGACTTTGATGACGCAAGCGCAGCATGGAGAATGAATAAAAAATCTACCGGTGGTGGGTGTTATAAATATATATGCGAAGCAAAAACACTATTAGGAAATAATTGCTTGAGAGAACCTATGTTAGGTTGTGCGTATTGTAAAACACATAATAAATCTAATCCTTCGACTAGTATTTACGGATCGCTCCCAAAAAAATAAAAATCACCCCAATTCACAAACAGTCATTCTCATATTATTTAAAATATAATCTAAATTTTTGGTATTTTTGGCATTTTTAGATTTTTTTTTATCATTATGTAAGCGTGACATAAATGTTTCCATACATTCAATCGATTCAAGCATCGTTTTTGTTTTGTATTTTTTTTCAATATATGTACAAAATCCATTTAAATTCGATGTTGTTTTCTTAAATTGTAACAATGACAGATTATTTGTATTACACCACGACATAAAGCCTTGATAATCATTCAAAAGAACTGCTGTTATTATATAATATGAGAGAACACTTGATTTTTCTTTATATAACATTTCTCTCTTATATTCAGATTCTGAAGTAGTAGAGTATAAATCTTTGTATTTCAATCCCATATAATCTAGTGTTTTAACAAGCTGAAAAATTTTATATGTTCTTTCAAAATTGATAAAAAACTCGCAATTAGATAAAAATTCTTCTTCTCTTTCGTATTCATCTCCTATATTTTTAAGTAATATATAACTGCAAAAAACAGCATTCATAATTTCTGCCCAAAATTCAGTATAAGCTTCATATAAATTTACATTTGATTTCACTTTAAATATAGATAACACGTGTTTAGTACATTCAGACGTATTCATATCTGAAAAATCCAACGCAAAATTGTGAAATGTTTCATGCATTAATACTTTAAACCACTCTTCTTTACGAAAAATTACAATTTCAGAATCAACTGGACACGTATATGTAAACGCTGTATTGACGTGATTTTCATCTAAAATTGTAATATTAGTGGTGGGTAAATTCTTTTTTAATGATGTGAGATACATAAATATATTTATTTTTTTTGAGCAGGTTTTGGAAGAATATTCATTGACGATATACAACCATTTTAAAATGGTTTCAACATATTCATTATATAAATCAATATGATACTCGGGAGACGAATGCTCAACTACAAATTGTAATCTTATTTCTCTGTTGAAGAGAGAAAAAGTATAGGAAATATTATATAACATTGTTTTATCTATATGATCTATAATATCTTCAGGAAAGCTGTTTTTATTAAATGTCTTAGGTTTAGGAATTTGAGACACATTCAAAATTTTAGTGATATTTAATTTATAAAACGCATCTCCCATTTTTTGTTTTTGTGATTTAATATAATTATCGGCGTTTTTTACATCAATGTATAGTTTTTTTAAAATATTATCTGTTTTTACAGTTTGATTCACGTGATTTATACATTTTTTATTTAAAAAAAAGGACATTAATAATTCACTGTTTTTTGTTAATTTCATATTTTAGTTATATTGTATATATTATTGTATTTATTTTATTTTTTTCAGTTAAATTATATATTTTATATGTTTATGTAAAATATAATGGCAGATAATTCGAATAATACAAAAGTGAAACCTGAAAAAGTAAAACAGCCTCGTGCGAAATCGACAAAGAAACAAATGATTGAGGAAGAAATATTACCAGTAATACCAGAAATAGTGGAAGAAGTAAAGATTGAACAAGTAAAAATGGAAGAAAAGCTTGAAGAAGTAATTCAAGAAAAGATGGAAGAAGTAAAGACGGAAGAAATACAAGAAAAGATGGAAGAAGTAAAGACGGAAGAAATACAAGAAAAAATGGAAGAAAAGATGGAAGAAATACAAGAAAAAATAGAAGAAGTAAAGATGGAAGAAGTAAAGATGGAAGAAAAAATACAAGAAAAGATAGAAGAAAAGGTAGAAGAAATTAAAGAAAAGATAGAAGAAAAGATAGAAGAAAATATGTTAAAGATTAAATCCTTGTTAAATCTACTTATATTGATAACAGTAAGAACAGACTTACACGATAAATATGATATTAAATCTAATTTAGAATTAATAGAAATTATTACAATTATTATTAAAAAGAATCCAACACAAATCTCAAAAATAGAAGAATGTTTTATAAATATTATGAAGGATGGTAAAATAGATTCATCTGATATTCCGCATATTATGGAATTATTATCTACTATGTATAAAGCTATAACAGATATCAACGTAACTACTATAAAAACATCCGTTAGCGAAATATCTGGGCAAGTTATTAAGCTTATTTTTAATATTATGATCACTGAAAAATTTATTAATTTGGATAATGGATTAGATATGATGACATCCTTTAATACGTTAGTTGATTCGAGTGTTATGCTTATTTCATTGTCTAAATATAATACAGTAACTTCTAAATTATCATCTAGTAATATTGGATGTATATGTTGTTAGAAAATTACGTTGTTTATCGTCTACGGATTCCTGCCGATCTTCTGCGTTTTTTTGTTTTTTGACGTCTTATACGTTTATTTTGTATTCTCCCTCCTCTAGGGATGCTTTCATTCTGGGTTTTTATCATATTCTCCAATGATGTAAAATCGGATTTAAAATTCTCTAATGTATATTCATTGTTTTTGAGTGAATCAAACATATTTTGCTTATGTAACTCATATTGAGAATTCAATGCCGTTAAATATCTCAAAATTTGAACTGTATCAAGTAACAAATACGGGGTTGTTTTTTCTCTAGGTAAAAATTGTTCGCTAGGTAATTCATTTGTAATAATCTTAATTCTTATGTCATCAAATTTATCTTTTGCTTCTTTAGACAACTCCTTCTGCTGACGACCAGATTCAATTGCACGTGTAATAATTTCAGAGTTCATATATAATAATATAATATTATATATTTTATTTTATTACTAAATAATAACAGATAAACAATATAAAAATTTATTATTTAGTATTATATATGTCCGATAATTCAGATGAAATTATTAACGCAGATGAAGTTGTTGTAGATGAAGCGGTTGTAGATGAAGCTATCATTCAAGAAGAAATATCAAATTTTTTACAAGAAGAACCGTTTGTTACTGGTGTTCGTGATCAAGAAGTTCCTGTTATCCAAGAAGTGCCTGTTATCCAAGAAGTTCCTGTTATCCAAGAAGTTCCTGTTATCCAAGAAGTTCCTATTATCCAAGAAGTGCCTGTTGTTCAAGAAGTTCCGGTTATTCAAGAAGTGCCTGTTATCCAAGAAGTGCCGGTTGTTCAAGAAGTTCCCGTTGTTCAAGAAGTGCCTGTTATCCAAGAAGTGCCGGTTGTTCAAGAAGTGCCCGTTGTTCAAGAAGTGCCCGTTGTTCAAGAAGTGCCGGTTGTTCAAGAAGTGCCTGTTGTTCAAGAAGTGCATGTTGTTCAAGAAGTTCCTCCTGTTGTTGAAGAAGTTCCTGTTATCCAAGATGTTCCTGTTATCCAAGAAGTTCCTCTTGTTCAAGAAGTAAAAAAACCGGTTGTCGTTGAAGAACCAGTTAAAAAAAATATTATTCCTGTCGTAGAAAATTCCACAAAAGTAAAAAGTTGGTTTCCTAACATGTTTAATTGGGCTTGGAACTAAAGCGTTTTGCTCTGCGTAAGGCTCAAAAGATCGTTCCAAAATAAATTATTACATTTTTATAAAAAAAATGTAATATACTGTATCACAAACTATTTAGTTTTTAATGCCTCGCGTATCATCATCAAATTCTCAGCCAATTCGGGCTCTTTCCCCTTCCTATAATGAAGTAACTTAGCTTTTTTGGTTTCTAACAACATTTGTTTTAATTCATTATTTTGTGAAAACTTTGCGTATTGCGCGTCATATAATTCCTTTTCCTTACGCTTACCATAAAAACTCGCATCAATTGACACTTCTACTGGTCGTATTAATTCTCCATTAAATTTACCACTTGAACTAGCAGCGGCTTTTGCCATTTCAGGGTCTTTTGATAAAATTGTTCCCGATTCAATAGAAAAAGACAAATAAAATTCAGGATTTTGTTCTTTAAATTTGGATGCTTGATAATAATGTTCGACGCTATTCCATCTATGTCCGTCTAAAATAAATGATTGAACCCAAAAATCATCTAGTTTTCTACGCCAATTTGATATTGCGTGTAATTCAGAAAATTCGCGAACGTATTCCTTTGAAATTTCTTCACCGGAACCTTTTCCAGGCAATCGTTCTCCGGAAGATTTACCATAGAATTGAAATACTATATTATCATCATATAATCCACGTATTTTCGATTCAGATAATTCCTCAAATTTTGGATTCTCTTTTATTCCAGACGATAATTGTTGTTTAAATTTTATAAAATCCGGGATTAATGAAAAAACCCCTGAGTTTCTCTCCATACATTTATCGACCGCCAATTTTTTAATATCATATGGCAATTCAACAAACGTAAATATTTGTTTTTTCTTATACCCAACTAATTTATAATGACCGCCTGTATACTCAACCATAATATAATATTCTGGTGTAAATTCGCCACGTGATTCCAAAATAGTGTCGTTTAATTGACCACAGTTGAGTACATTTCCAAAATCACCACTTCGAAATGACTGTGATGACAGCAATATAAATTTAATATTTAAGATTCGCTCCAACGTTGAAATTGCCCACGTTTCACCCCAAAATTCACACGTTTGGATTTTATTTTTAAATTTTTCAAGTGTATCTATATCTTTCATAAATTTATATTCGTCATTTAACATTTGTTGTGTGATTTTCTTTTCATTTATAACTCTAGTATGTTGTTCTTTTATTTTTGTAGCTGCTTCTGAAAATTGTTTTTTTTGTGTTCTATCTAAAGTATCTTGATGCATTTTTTTATATTTTTCATATTCGATTTCTAATTCTTTAATAGCTTGCGTATCCTTTATAATTGACGATTTATACATATCATATAATTCTTTATATCCGGAAAATATTTCTTGTGTTGCTTCCACAGACAATTTACTTCTTATTTTATGAACGGTTGTTTGTTGTCCTAGTTGTCCGAACGCATCTCTTATAGTAGCAAAAAAACAATCTCCACCACCTTCATTATCCGTAATAAAATATTTATTGTTTTTCATAAATGTTTCAATCCAGTATTTATCATTTGATTTATTATATTTATCTCTTATAGTATCTGCGTCTTTTTTGGTTTCTTCTGGTAAATCTGCTAGTATAGGAGCGTCTTTAATAGAAATAAAAATATCCTTTCTTATATTTGGTATAATTAATTCTTTTTTCTCTTCTTTTCCTTCTTTTCCTTCTTCTCCTTCCTTTTCTTCTTTTCCTTTACCCTTTTCCTCTTTTTCTTCCTTTCCTTCCTTTCCCTTACCCTTTTCCTTTTCCTTTTCTTTTTTTTCTCGCTGTTCTTTTTTTTCTCGTTGTTCCTTTTTTTCCTCTTGTTCTTCTTCAGGAATAAGTCTTATATTATTTAACATTGCTTTATTAACATAACTATAAATTAACGGATCATCTAATTTTTCTACTTCTAATGCGCCATCTTCATCTACATAATTTACTAAATCCGTTTTATATATCTCATATAGACCGATGCGAACAACTTTATTATTGGTCTTTACTAAATAAATAGGAAAATATACCACATTTTTATCTTCAAATGTTTTTTTTTCATTTCCGACAGCTATTATAATTTCAATATCCTTGACGGTTATTTCATATATGCTAGCTTCTTTTTTAAAATCATCTAAATCTACACTTTTTAATTCAGGATAACTAATCGTTTTATCTAATTTTGATAATACCATATTATATCTATAATTTATAAAGATATTTATATATATATTTTATGTATAAATATATTTTTTATAAAAAAATGACCATTTTTTTCATCAATTTATCATTTTTTAACTCACTCATATAATACCACATTTCTTTTCGCTTTAATACAGTATTATAATTCTCATAACTATGTTCAAATAATATAATTTGTTCAATAATATCTTGTTTTTTCATTTTATTTAGTTTGATATCTTTTGATAAATTATAATACTCGCAAATTTGTGTTAATTGTTTCAATGTGAAATTTAAATCATAATTTTTAATTTCCATAAAAATATTATCGTATTGATTATCAGATGAGGGTTCTTCACTCTTATTTAACATTGCGTAAAATTCATCAGTTAACGTATTATCATTATTATCAGTATTATAATTATCCGTATCCGTATCCGTATCAGTAAATTTGAATGTTATATTTTCATTCTCACTAAAATTATTCATATGCTTATATGAATAATTTATTATTTAATATTTAAGTATATTGCATACAATAAATTTATTTTTGTAGAACGATTCATTCGCTCCAGTGACCTTCTCCAATAATTTCAAGATTACTGTTCCACGATCCGGTATATATTTCGCCATCAGTAAACGTTATTGTTCCTATTCCAATTTGATTTATTGGGTCCCATTCACCATTATATATTATACCATTATTCAACGTAAATGTTGCTTGTCCGGTAACGATCAAATTATTATTCCACGATCCGGTATATACGCCACGAGATAAAGTTGATGTTACAGTTATTGTTCCTGTTCCAGATTTATCTGGATTCCATACCCCACTATAACTTGTACCATCTTCATTCGTAAAAGTCCCTTCAATAAATTCAAGATTATTATTCCACGAACCATTATATATATTCATTCGACAAACATCTTCGGTTTTCTCCATATCACCAGGAAAAGTTACGGTTCCTATTCCAATTTGAATTATTGGATTCCATATTCCATAATATATTTTACCATTAGTAAGCGTATAAGTTCCTTGGCCTGTAAATTCAAGATAAATATTCCACGATCCTCTATATATTGAACCATCAGGAAAAGTTAATGAATCTTGATCTATAACCGCAAGATCATTATTCCACGAACTCCGACGACTATTAGCATAAGATCCCATTCGCTCCATATTATTTTCACCAAAATTATTCATATTTCGTGTAATGATGTGTATTTTAACTGTGGGTTTAACAAAAAAAATAATTCAATTTTTTTGAGAATAAAACACATATCACTTAAAAACCATCGACTAACGTCTACGGAGTTCCATCGCTTACAACCGTCGCATTTTGCTGCGCGTAAGGGTTTGGATCGCTCCAAATATGCCACTACATTTCAATCAAGTCCATAAATTTGAAAATAGATTTATTCGATAAACTAACATATGTTTTTACTTTACTATGAGCCAATCTATTAATGATCTGTGGAAATGTCTCATCACCAATTTTATTGGAACATTTTTCAAACAAATTTTTATCATATAAAATTGCAATATTTTCAGTCAATTCATCCACTTCATCCTTTTTATTTTCTATTAAAATAAATGACGTAAGTTGTTGAAGTAATCCATAAATCAATTCAATTAATCTACCCTCACTAATAATACCATTTTTTTTTAAATTTACAAAGAATAAACTAAACGCCTTTCTTCGCTCATTATTTTTGTTAACTTTACAAAATTTATCATAATCTTGATCTGGATCGGCGTGTTCAATACAATTAAACAATTCCATAAAAGAATTCAAGTTAGTTTCAAAGATAGTTCGCATAATTTCATAATTGTGAATTAATGAAGTATATAAATCCGCATATAACTTTGAATAAAAACGATTATTTGACGCAATTTCAAATATAGAATTACCAATTTTTAACATATTCTCTGGTGATGTTTCTTCTTTAATTAATTGATTCAAAATTTCGGTAATTTTTCCATATGAATCATTATAATTTTTATCAGACATTTTATTCAAAGACGAACGAAGTAGATCAATTTGTGCATCAATTCCAACCTTTTGTTCTAGTTTTGTTGCTTGAAAAGAACGGATAGATTCCCAATCTTCATCATTTGAATTACCATCTAAAGATGAACGATTTCCACGTTTATTTTTTTTAAATCCATTGCCACCACCACCACCACCACTATTATCATCATACGATCCACTATTTTTATTAGGGTGTTCCTTTTTATAGAATGTTGGAGTTCTTATATAAGTGGGTGAGCCAACTTGCAAGGCCAATTCTGAAATCATACTTAATGTTTCATTAGGTAAGGTAATTTCAAAACCATTAAATATAATATCATTTATATCCTTAAGACTATATCTCATTGCTAGCATCTGATGTTATATAGTAATTATATTCGAAATCCATTTATATCAATTTTTTTTTATATAATAAATATTATACATTTAAATACACTTAAATGTATAACATGTAATAATGTATTATGTCACTCGAAAATCCAAACGAAACATTAAAACAAGAAGACGAGAAAAATGATTGTTCCGATGAAATCGATAATTGGGATGAGCTTAATATTAGCCCCGAGCTATTGAGGGGTATTTATGCTTATGGATTAGAAAAGCCTAGTCCTATCCAACGAAGATCGCTCACATCTTTGATAAAAGGACGCGATGTTATTGCGCAAGCACAATCAGGAACAGGTAAAACCGCGGCTTTTACTATTGGTGCGCTTTCACGACTTAATATAACTAATAAAACAACACAAATTCTATGTTTGTCTCCTACACGTGAACTTAGCACCCAAACAGCAAGTGTGATGACGTCTATTGGATCTATGATACAGGGATTGAGCATTCAAGTATTAGTTGGTGGTAATTCAGTAGATCAAGATATTTATAATCTTAAAAATGACACTCCACATATTATCGTTGGCTGTCCTGGACGCGTATATGATTTGATGCGTAGAAATCAGTTAAATACATCAAATATTTCCATTGTTGTGTTGGATGAAGCGGATGAATTATTATCTAGTGGATTCAAAGAACAAATTTACAATATTTTTCAATATTTAAAGACTGATGTCCAAGTTGCGTTATTTAGTGCAACATTGCCTTCATATATTCAAGATATTACTGATAAATTTATGCGAAATCCCGTTAAAATTCTAGTAAAGGCTGAATTGTTAACTTTAGAAGGAATTTCGCAATATTATGTTGCTATTGAAGATGACCGACAAAAATATCTCACATTGAAGGATTTATATGGGTTTATGTCGATGTCCCAATGTATTATTTATGCAAACAGTGTGAAACGTGTATCTGATTTGTATGACGCAATGGTAGAAGATGGATTTCCCGTGTGTCGTATTCATAGTAATATGGAGAAGTCTGAGAGGGATATTGCGTTTCAGGAGTTTCGAACAGGGAAACATCGTGTACTAATTTCATCAAATGTGACAGCACGTGGGATTGATATTCAACAGGTAAGTGTCGTTATTAATTTTGATATCCCGAAAGATGTATCTACATATCTTCATAGAATTGGACGTAGTGGTAGATGGGGTCGAAAAGGCGTGGGTATTAATTTAATTACTCGCAGAGATATTAGTAAATTAAAAGAAATCGAAGAGTTTTATGTATGTCAAATAAATGAGTTGCCTTCAGGTTTTGATAATTTGATGAGATGAGTGCGAACTGGATAAAATCTACATACATACGCGTAAAAATAATTTGAATAAATTCTGTATTTGATATATTATGTTAATTGTATCAAATATAGAAAAAATAAATGATATTTTCAAATTACCTATTTCATATAATGAAGGAAAAGTCGAATTAAATAAAAACATAATTACAGATTTAGAACTGACCGAAACTTTAGACCCATCATGCACACCAATGTATAATATTGCTTTTCAACCCAAAACAAAATGGGGATTAAAAGTGCTACAACAAATGACGAATTACTATACAAATGACAAACATTTTTTAAAGGATACACAAACGTTATTAAAGGAATACAAACCATTGTCAATGTCACAAAATATTTGTCTACCTGATTTTAATGAAATACTTAACATCTGGGATGAGATAAAAAATGATACCGGATTTAAGGAAAAATATCATTATATTGATTGGCCTATGTGGGAGTTTTTAAATAAATCTGGCGTGTTTTTACAAATAATGAGTATATATAATTTGATTTCACCTGTTCTTTCTTTTTTTGTCCCATTTATCATATTAATCATTCCATTTTTTATTATAAAAATGAAAGGGCAAGATATTTCAATAACAGAATATGTAGAAGTTCTTACTATTGTTGCGTCAAATCACGCTATAGGTAAATTATTTACACAATTTAATAGTGTCAAAATAGACGAGAAAATATATTTATTATTATCCGCTGGATTTTACGTATTTTCTATTTATCAAAATATATTAACGTGTTATCGTTTTCATAAAAATATGCACAAAATTCATAACTATTTAGAAGTAATTAAAACATATATCGAATACACTGAATCATCTATGAAGAATATGTTGATGTATACAGATAATTTAAAAACATACCAATTGTTTAACAATACTATAAGAGATAAATTACAGATATTAACAACATTCAAATCAATATTAGAAAAAATTACCCCATATAAGCTTTCCCCTCATAAAATTGGAGAATTAGGACACGTGTTACATTGTTTTTATGACATATATAGTAATGATGTGTATAATGATGCGTTTTTATATTCATTTGGATTTAACGGATACATTGATACTATAGAAGGAATCAAAGAAAACATTTCCGAAAAATATATCAACTATTCAAAAATATCCAATCAGAAGAAAGAAAAGAATGGTGATAAGGAAAATAAGAAGGAAAAATGTGGATTTAAAAACGCATATTATCCTGCGCTTATCCATGAAAAACCAATTAAAAATAGTTTTAAATTTGATAAAAATATGATTGTTACTGGACCCAATGCTTCAGGAAAAACAACAATACTTAAATCAGCGTTGATTAATGTAATTCTTACACAGCAATTTGGATGTGGGTTTTATGATAGTGCTGTATTGGTTCCATTTAAATATATTCATTGTTATTTGAATATTCCAGATACTTCTGGGAGAGACAGTTTATTTCAAGCGGAAAGTCGTAAATGTAAAGAAATGATTAAATTGATAAATAAACATCCGACCGATAGACATTTTTGTGTGTTTGATGAACTATATTCAGGTACAAATTATGAGGAGGCGACAAAATGCGGTTATGCGTTTTTGTTATATTTATCCAAATATAAAACAACTAATTTTTTATTAACTACGCATTATTTAAATGTATGTGAAAAATTAGACAATCATAAAAATATTCAAAATTATAAAATGTGTGTTGGAAAAAATGAAAACGACGATTTAATATATAAATATAAGATAGAACGAGGAATTACAAATATTAAAGGAGGAATCGAAGTTTTAAAACAAATGAAATATCCCGATGAGATTATGCAAACAATCAAAAATTTAGACTAATATACATAGACATATACATATACATAGACATATACATAGACATATACATAGACATATACATACACATATAATTATTTATTCGTTCTGTAACAAATATAATTATATATTCTTTTTGTAATATAATGGCTTTATCTGATTTTATGAGTGTCCCTTTTCTTATTTGTTTAGGTATAACTTTAATCCTTGTAGGTGTTGTTGGAATTTATTTTACGCAAAAAATGCAAGAACAAAACCACAAAATTAGTTCCATGATGGGATTAGTTTCAACAATGGCCGAAGAAATGAATTATATGAGGAGCAGACTAATAATGGCTTCTCAAAATAATTTCCAGCAGCATCCTGGTACGGATATTAATAATATTATGCCTAATATGACCGGTGGCCAAAATGCCGATACAAATGACAAATTAATTGATGTATCGGATGGTGAAGATGAAAGCGATGAAGATAGCGATAGCGGCGAAGATAGTGATAGCGATGAAGAGAACGAGTGTGATAGCGATGAAGATAGTGATTGTGATAGCCACATGTCAAAAACGAATATAAACATTTTAGATAATGTTGTAGCGAATATTAATATTGAAGATTTATTAGACGTAAACAATACAATTAAAATTATTAATTTTGATGAAGCCTTAAATGCTACTACTGGTGAAGATATAAACATAGAGAATGACAGTGAATCTATAGATGATTCTTTAGGTGATAGTGATAGTGATAGTGATAGTGGAAGTGATGATGATTCGGACGATGATGGAGAGAAGAAAAATAATATAAATCTAACACAAATATCAAATGACTCACAATTATTTAATCCTGAACTATTAAAAGTAATTGATATTTCAACTATTTCAGATGAATCAATTAAAGAAAAAAATGATAGTAATATCGATTATAAAAAAATGTCATTGAATAAGTTAAGAGATATTATTGTTTCAAAAAAACTAGTATCTGATCCATCTAAACTTAAAAAAAATGAGATGCTTAAATTACTTGGTTCAGAATGATAATTTTCTCTAGACATAATATAATATAATATGAGTTGGGCAACGTGTTATTCTGGATCTAATAATATTCATTTTAATTTTCCTCCTATTATGGCAGATGGACGAAATTTTGCTACTTGGCAACCAGAAGCGGTTGTCAATAATCGTATTAGAGAACAAGAAAATATTCAATCTAATTGGCAGTATAGACAATATTTAACAAATAATGCTGTTCAAATAATGAGCTATAATAATATGGAATCTTGTTATGATTTAGGTCTTCCTTCTCATTCTATTACTGGAAAATCACCATCATCAAATGTGCCACATTTATTTTCATCGACTCACGATACAAATTCTCCTGGATATGGGTATCAAACAAGTAATTTAAAGTCGCAATATTTGTCAAGAGAGCAATTACAAGCAAGAATGATTGCTCCTTCTATTACTGTACCAAGTAAATTACAATAAATATATTCACCTTCGCTATCACTTACACAGGCGCCTTCGGCTTACACCGGCGCCTTCGGCTTCAAACACTTATTTGTAAATAACTACTTAGATCCATAATAACAATACTAATTATTATTATTATTATTATGAAAATATTAAGCATTGATGTTGGTATCAAAAATTTAGCATTTTGTCTACTATCGAAGCCGTCTGGTTCCGAATCGTTCCAAATAGCAAAATGGGATACTGTGAATTTATCGCAACCGACAGAAGAAGTAAAATGTGAAGAAATGGATAAAACCAAAATATGTGGCAAACTTGCAAAATTTATGAAAAACGATAAATGTTTTTGTTTAAAACATTCTAAAAAACAACCTTTTTTAATTCCATCACCAGATTTAAAACCATCTTTTATAAATAAACAGAAATTGAAAAGTTTACAGGAAATCGTGGTAAAACATAAAATTCCCCACGATAATAATAATAATATAAAAAAAGCAGAATTGGTGATCTTAATTAATAATTATATTCTTGAAAAATGTTTTGAACCCATTGATAAAACCAATGCTTCCAAGGTTGATTTAGTTACTATTGGCAGAAATATTCAAAAAAAATTAGATTCTATTTTTAGTGAAGACATGTTGACAATTAGTAATGTAATCATTGAAAATCAAATAAGTCCTATAGCAAATCGTATGAAAACGATACAGGGTATGATTGCACAATATTTTATTATGAGAAATGAAAATATTCAAATTGATTTTATATCTGCTGGTAATAAATTGAAAGATTGTGATATTGAACTTAAGTCAAAATATAGTGATCGTAAAAAATTAAGTATCCAGGTTTGTTTAGACAATATAGACCAAGAGTGGATTTCATTTTTTAAATCTCATTCGAAGAAGGATGATTTAGCTGATTCATTTTTACAAGGATTATGGTTTATCAACAATAAAATAGCAAAATAACAACATAGCAAAATAGCAAAATAACAAAATAAAAACAAATTAAAAACAAATCAAAACAATTCAATAACAAATTAAAATAAATAATATATTTATTATTCGTTTTACTTAGAATTATAGTTTCTTATTACATCATAATAACAATGGATCACGGAATAATCGATATTTCACCTATTCATTTAAATGAAAATTTTGACAATTTTAATCAATCTGGTTCTGGTTCTGGTTCTAGAAAAAAATCATCCAATTTTGGTGATGGTATTGAATTGTTGATGAATGATAAGAAAAAAGAAAATAATAGAAGTGATATTGACGTGGATGATTTAGATAATTTAGAAAACGAATTAAATGAATTAGTAGACGATTCGCCTCCAAGTAGAAACATGTATGAAGCAAAATCCGATATTTTTGGAAAAAATATAAAAATAAATTACGATGAAAAACCAGCAGTTCATTTTGACTCATCTTCACCAAGTATCGGACAAGCTACTGCTGAAAATAGTTCAGATAGTCAAACGTGGGATGGATATACTAAATTCAATAATGTTCCGTTGAATCCAGATAAACCACTACCATCACAACCTCAAATGAGTAAAGAGGAATTATTAAGAGATAAATTCAAGTATTTGCGAAAGTTAGAAGCACTTGAATTAAAGGGAGTTACGCTTACAAAAAAATATTCAATGGAATCTCCTTTAGCGGAAATGCAAGGAGAATATGAAATGATTATGGAGGAAAAAGGAAAAGCCAACTCAGTGAAATTCCAAGGGAATATGCTTATGGCGGGTATTAACGCACTAGAATTTTTAAATAACCGTTTTGATCCATTTGACATTAAAATTGACGGTTGGGGTGAGCAAATTAATGAGAATATCACTGATTATGATGATGTTTTTGGCGAATTATATGAAAAATATAAGTCAAAGGCAGCAATGGCACCTGAATTAAAACTGCTTTTCCAACTAGGTGGAAGTGCAATGATGGTTCATATGACAAATACAATGTTCAAATCAGCTATGCCTGGAATGGATGATATTTTGCGACAGAATCCCGACCTAATGCGCCAATTTCAGTCAGCAGCAGTAAATTCGATGAGTCAAACAAGTCCAGGATTTTCAGGTTTTATGAATGGGGTAATGAATCCGGAACCGCAAGCGCCTTCTGGTAATGGTCCTCCTCCACCAATGTCTGCACAGGGTCAACAATCAATGCCAGGTCGCGGTGGAAACAACAACGCTGGAAATCGTCCTGATTTACATATGGGTAGAAATAATTTCTCAAATCAAAATGATGGAATTAATATTAGAGAGAACTTTAGTGGCGCAAATGACTCAGAACGTAGTAGTAGAAGACCTGAAATGAAGGGACCCAGTGATATTTCAGATATTTTGTCTGGATTAAAAACAAAAACCATTAATATTCAAGAGCAGCCTCAGATGAGCGATAACAATAGTAGCACGATTAGTATTTCCGATTTGAAAGAGCTTCAGGGTGAAGGGAATATGCCAAAGCGTAGTAAAAGACGACCAAAATCAGATAAGAATACGGTAAGTTTAGACATTTAAACTCTGACCGGCTCATAATGTCCTCCAGTCCATTCTAATTCAATCGTTTTTTCGTATTGATTACTAAATGGGACAAATTCTATATTACTTCTTTCGTGAGTTCTGTAATTTTTAACTATAATTCGTAAATTCCATAAAATACACGCGACTTGAATCTCGATTGCTCCTCCCCACGTACTGGGGTTTCGCATATGTTCAACATATTTTCCGCTAGGATTATCTAGTTGTAAAATATAAGCTGTATCTAATCCATCTATTATTTTACCATTGTTTTGTAAATAATCACAAATTTTTTGGCGAATGGTAAAACTGGATTCATCTGGTATAAAATACTGAAGACTATTGAACAAGCAACTCATAATATATTATACTTTTATAATATTTTATACAAATATTTTCATCCTATTATTTTTTTGTCATACTATTTTTTTGTCATTATATTGTAATGATGACAAAAAAGGATATCAATATAGAAATACACAAAATATTTGATAATAACGAGTTGGATGATTTGAAACGATTTATTGAAAAACGACGTTGCTTGAATAATTGTAATATGTTCCTTATTTATTTTTTTCATATTGTCCAATCTGCTGGTATAATGACTACCACTATTGCGGTAGGTTACGACAAAATATATTTGATATGGTTAGGAGTGGGGTTAAATATTTTTGCGTCTCTCATAAACATATACGAAAAAATAAATAATAATATATTGAAAAAATTAATGGTCGATATTAAAGCCATAAAAGATGGAAATTATGTTGATGAAGGTGAATTGATAGAAACAGAAAAAGAAGAAAAATCCCCAGAAATTACAGATATATACACGGATAAAACAACCACAAATAAAAATAATCGATATAATGAAGAAAATACAAATCCATTATATGATCCTCTAATTAGTAGTAAAAAAGAAACAAAACTTTAGAATACTCACACGAATAACATCTACGTTTTCTCCATTTAACTACTATTTCACCAACAAACCTACTAAGCCATAAACCGTATCCAGTGACCATTGTCAAAATACCATATTTCACTTGCGGCAGTTTTATTATTGAGGAATTTTTGAAAACGATTATATATTTCTTTATTGATTGTATTAGATGGTTTATAAGCATCACCATAATTAACTTCATTTACAATAGTGATGTATTTTTCTAGAATAACTTGGCAACTACCCTCGTCATATTTTAAACCTATGCCCATTTCCAAGTTTTCTAACTCCTCATTAATTGCCAAGTTTTCAGAAATAGATTCAACTTCAAATATTTTCTCTTCATTAATAAACCAAAACTCATGATATTCCATTGATTTCTGTAATACTTTTAGTAATGTTTCTTGTATATCATCTTTACAAACAGTATCGCGTTCAACAATAATTTCACTTCGGTTGCGTCGGTCAATTACAATATAAGGGATCTTTATATTTTCCATTTCTATTTAGTTAATTATAGCTATAATAATATTATATTTTTTAAATAATTTTTATAAAAATAATAGTTTATAAAAATGGGCGTTTGAAATGAGAAAAGGTGTATAACGAAAATTGGATAATTAAATTTCCACTTGAAATGAGTGGAGGAAATAATACACCATTGAAGATTTAAGTTCGCACAAAATTACAAAAATAAATATTATGATAAAATACATAAAAAATATTTATTATACTATACTAACTATGAACATTGATGAACTAATACACAAATTAAAAATTACAGATGAAGAATTACAAAAAACAAAAGATGAATTAATACAAACCAAAGAGCATCTCAAAAAATATACTGCTCCTTCTAATATGAAAAAATATTACGAAAATCACAAAGAAGAAATCAAACAAAAAGTTAAGGAACATAAGGAAAAAACAAACTATGTTTATGTTCCATCACCTGAACAAAAAAAGGAATGGGCAAGAACCGCATATTTGAATAAAAAAGCAAAATTAAAAAAAATGGAAGAAAAAAACGAAAAGGAAAACATTTAGGAAATTATATAATTATTTATATAAAAAACTATATAAATAATTATCTTTAGTAAATATATAGAATGGTCAAAAAGAAGAAGTTGAAGGACGAATTCAAAGAGTTTAGGAATAATAATAAATCAGCATACAAAACTCTCAAAATACCACTCAAATCTGTTTTACTCAATCGTGAGATGGTTCAACCAGTAATAAATAATCTGGTTTTTGAAATGAATGATTTAATGATACATTCTTACCAGTTTATTCGCTTGTATGTGCTGAATTGCTATTCCATTAAAATTGCTTTGCCTAAAATTGATAACACTTTTATTTTGTATTGTATCAAATCATTAGGAACACGAAGCAACCAAGGTGTGAAAAGTAAAAATACCGAACTACTTGATAAGTTGGAAAAGTTTTATTTGGAAGAATATCAGCCATCAGTAAATCACACGAAAACAAATTTGAAAAACACTACTTTTTTATTACCTTATTTAGCAACGCAAATTCATACTTCTTTATCCAACAACGCACAAGAACATTTCATTCAGCACTTTTTGAGATTTATCAATAAAACAACAACCACTATAACTGAGGATAAATCCATTTTATTCAAGTTGAAACATCAACTGATGAGTTTGAATAATGAAACGGATGAAATTTTCAATGAATGGAAAACCACTCATTTACATAATATTTTACCAACCAACATTACCAAGTCTGTTTATTATGATGTAAAAGTTAGACCATTTGACTATTTGAAAGGAATGTTATATATGAATGAAGTATTGGAAAAACAAGAAAGTAAATTATTCCAACCCTTACCACTACGAACCAATATCATTCCAAAGCATATTATTTTAGATACAGCAAGTTTGGTTAGTTTATTCTGTCCAGCAAATAAAACAGATGGAATAAAAAAAGGCGAATTACATAAAAACCTAAAAGAAAACCAACACGACATTTGGAATGCCTTTTTGAACTTGAACCATAAAATATTTAGAAACCAACATTATCAGTTCCATTATCAAATACAAACTGACGGAGTATCTTGTTGTTTGTTGTTTATTAGAAAAGATTTGAAAGATAAAAAATGGGGTGCAAGAGTTCCAAGTATTCCAGAACAAGATTTTTATGGTATTGAAGATTTATCCAAAGAACAATTAGATACTTTGAGTAAAAGGAATATTGTTGGGTGCGACCCAGGTAAACATTCGTTGGTGTATATGATGGATAAGAATGGTAAGAAATTACAATATACAGCATCACAGCGAAAAATAGAAAGTTATGGAAAGAGAAACCAACGAATATTATTACAAGAAAAGAAACGAAATAAAATTATTGAAAAAGAAACTCATTTATCAGTTCAAAATAGCAAATCGGTTGATTATATAAAGTTCAAAGCATATTTAGTTGAAAAAGATAAACTAAATAAACAAGTTGGTGAATTTTACCAGAAAGAAACTTGGCGAAAAATGAAATTTAGACAATATAGTTATGGTAAGAAAAGCATAGATACATTCCTTAATAAAATCCAAGAAACATTTGGTTCTAATATCCTAATTGGTTATGGAAATTGGAGCAGGGATACACAAATGAAACATTTTATGCCTACGATGAATAAGGGATTGAGGAAACAAATCCATAAAAGATATGATACTATAACAATCAATGAATTCAACACAAGTAAGAAATGTTGCGATTGTTATAATGAAATGAAACATTACCAAGATAAAAAGAATAAGGAAATATATCGTCTTTTCGTGTGTTCTAACTGCGTGAGTTGCCAAAACAAACAAAACGTATTTAGAACGCGAGATGCGAATTCCGCAGTAAATATAATGAACTTGACTACTTGTTGGATAAATAATCAAACGAGACCAGAAGAGTTTTGTAGAGCATCGTCTTTCACTTGTTTTGGAGAAGAAACAAGAAAAAGTAAGACCATCGTTGTTAAAGCCGAGGGAAGCGGTAAGCACAACTATTGATTTTACACTTTTAAATTTTTATTTTCGTATTTTTGTGCGAACTTAAATCTTCAAAGGTGTAAAACACGAAAATATTATTGTCCAAAAGGAATTATTACAAATAATTTTAAATCGAAAAATATATGTATATCTCCAGAAGATATATAGAGTGGATGATGGAACTACGCGTTCCCTCTATTAAATATTGTAGATTTCAAAACACTTAAATATTTGTTATGAAAATATAAATAGTAAGAATAATGATACGTGTTGCAATAATTACAGGCATTACTGGACAGGATGGATCATATCTATCAGAATTTTTATTGGATAAACTATATGATGTATGGGGAATTATCAGACGATCTTCTAGTATAAATACGAATAGAATAGATCATATTTTCGACAATAAACATTTATTTTTAAGGTACGGCGATTTATCTGACGGTGTTAATTTATTAAACATATTGAGTGAAATTAATAATAAGTACGGTGTAGATTTGGATAAATTAGAAATATATAATTTAGGCGCAATGAGTCACGTAAAAATATCATTCGATATGCCTGAATATACCGGAGATATTGACGGATTGGGTGTATTACGTATTTTAGAGGCAACAAGAAATTGTGGTATTCCTTTGGATAAAATTAGATTCTATCAGGCATCCACATCGGAATTATATGGAAAAGTAGTTGAAGTGCCTCAAACTGAGAAGACACCATTTTATCCTAGATCACCATATGGTGTAGCGAAATTATATGGTTACTGGATCACCAAAAATTATCGTGAATCATATGGTATGTTTGCGTGTTCTGGTATTTTATTCAATCACGAAAGTCCCCGTAGAGGTCATAATTTTGTCACGCGAAAAATTACATTGGGTCTAAATAAAATATTGAAGGGAGACGAAACCAAATTGGTTTTAGGAAACATCAACTCCTTGCGTGATTGGGGTCACGCAAAAGATTATGTTAAAGGTATGTGGTTAATCCTCCAACAAGATACTCCGGACGATTATGTGTTGGCTACAAATGAATACCATAGTGTTCGAGAATTTATTGAAAAAGCGTTCGCACTAAAAGGATTCGATATTGCATGGAAGGGGGAAGACGTGAATGAAATCGGATATGATAAAAACAGTGGTCGGGAACTCATATTTATTTCTGAAAAATACTTTCGACCGGCTGAGGTGGATGAATTATTAGGTGATTCAACAAAGGCACAAACTGAAATGGGGTGGAAGATAGAGCATACGTTTGATGAGTTGGTAAAAGAAATGGTTGAGTACGACTGTAAGTGATTTTAGGAACGACTGTAAGTGATTTTAGGCACGACTGTAAGTGAATTTAGGCACGGCGGTATAACTTTAATATTTGTGTATATTAAGGTTATAAAATTAATAATGTCTTTTGAAAATGGTTTATTCATTTTTCGCCGAGACTATAGAATGGTAGATAATATTGGTCTTTTGTCTATCAATTCAAAATGTAAAAATGTGTATACTATTTTCATATTTACACCAGAACAGGTTAGTAAATCAAACGAATATAAATCGACAAACGCCGTTCAATTTATGATTGAAAGTTTAGACAATTTGTCACAAGAAATTAAAAAAAATGGCGGAAAATTATATTGTTTCTATGGTGATAACGAGAGAATTGTAGCAGACTGTATAAAAGCATTCAATATTGAATGTGTGTGTTATAATGCTGATTACACTCCTTATGCAATAACGAGAGATGATAATTTACATAAATTGTGTGATAAATTGAATATTCATTGTTATTTTGAACACGATTATTATTTACATATTCCTGGAAGTATTATAAATAGTTCAGGAAAACCCTATCAAAAATTCACACCATATTATGAATCCGCATTAAAGAAAAAGGTGGATGTACCCGTGAAAGCAAGAAAAATCAAATTCCAAACAAAGAATACATCCATTTCAAATGCTATTTCTCTCACGGAAGCATTTTCAAGATTTACAAAGAAGAATGATGAAATATTGGTACACGGTGGAAGAGTAGAAGCTATCAAGGCATTAAAACAGACATTAAAAACACAAACACATTATTCAAAAACGCATAACGATTTGGATAAACAAACAACACAATTATCCGCGTATATAAAATTCGGATGTGTCTCCATTCGTGAAGTTTACGCAGTATATAAGGGAAATCGCGATTTAATACGACAACTAATATGGCGGGATTTTTATGCAAATGTTTTATATTCGTTTCCCCAAGTATTATCACATTCTATGAAACCAGCCTATTCAAAAATAAAATGGCATAAAAATGCGAACTGGTTCAATGCGTGGACTAATGGAACTACTGGATTTCCTGTAGTAGATGCGTGTATGCGTCAACTAAATACCACAGGATATATGCATAACAGAGGTCGTCTAATAGTCGCGTCATTTTTAGTCAAAACTTTGTTGATTAATTGGAAAGAAGGAGAGAAATATTTTGCCACAAAATTGGTGGACTATGATCCTGCGTCAAACAATGGTAATTGGCAATGGATATCTAGCTCTGGGGTTGATTCGCAACCCTATTTTAGAATATTCAATCCGTGGTCTCAAAGCGAAAATTTTGACCCCGATGCTATATATATCAAAAAATGGGTTCCTGAATTAGCAGATGTTCCAGCAAAAGATATACATCAATGGTTTGATTCGTGGAAAGACTACAAAGATTCTGTAAAATATTATAAACCTATATGTGAATACGAAATACAAAAAGAACGCGCACTAAAAATGTATAGAGACATTTATTAGTACCTTTTTTTCAGTTGTTGAGGGTAAGAAAATGTGTTATTCATTCGGCAGTCGCTCCAAAAAAACATAAAAAATACAATATAAAAATAATATCATATATGTATTTATAATATTATTTGAAAAATGACAGATATAGCCAATATAGCCACATCTATTCTACAGCGACGTGCAAATGTAGCCGAACGATATAATGATATTTTACGCGATAATAATTTTTCAGCTTTTCCACATAGTATATTTTCACATTTTGTTTTTGGTATTCCTGATGATAAAGTAAATGACCCAGTATATATCAAAAATTGCGAACATATTGATTTTTCAATTCCGGTAAATATGTATTTTCGTGTATTTGGTGGAACATATATAGAATTAGAAGAAGAAAAGTGGCATTTCACTAAGTTGTGTAAAGAAATTATGATTGATAATAATTTTACTAATTACCATTTGTTAGATATGGTTTTTAACCGTCGGTTTATTAATCGTCAAAATGATATGTATTGTATAAGAAGTAATACGTGTCATCATTATGATATGGATTTTGAGGATACATTCGATAACGAAATTGTCCAACGATACACTGTTGTTTGTGACGACGATGAGGATGATATCTCGGTGCAATATGTATTACCTATTATAACTGGATTCAAATTGTCGTATGATGATATAGATAACGCAATAATATGTGATATGGAAATTTATGAATGAACCCTTACATTATCGTCTTCTACTTTTACTTTTTCTACTTCTACCCTTTCTACTCTTTTTACTTTTTCTACTTTTTTTACTCTTCCTTTTTCTATTTTTTTTACTCTTCCTTTTTTTTGATTTTTTCCCCAAAGACTTGCGTTTTCCCCCTAATTTATTGTTATAATTCATATTCCATTTAGCTTCTGGACTTTGGTCTGAAATATATTGCCGTGCTTTTAATAGATTGTCACCATAAGTTTTTTGTTCTTCGTCTGTGCCATTATCACGCACACGATTAAAGTCATTTCTAATGGCTTCGTTTTCCATCTCTAGATTATTTTCAGCCATTTGTTGCCCATCCATTTGTTCTTGTTCCCCATCCATTTGTTTTTGTTGCATCCATTCACTTGGATATACCTTTTCAAATTTTTTGTTCTGTTTGTCTTTTCTCGCTCCACGTTCAGTTTGACATTTATCATATTCTGAATTAAGTGTTTCCCAATCACGAGAATTTAATTCTAAATTTTTATTTATTTTACATTTTGGATTGCAATTTGAAACTTGCTGCTGTAATTGTTGGTAAATATATTGTTTTTGTGATTTATCACAAAGAGAACCGGATGTGTTTAATTGTGAAAGTAACGACTTAAATATTTTGGGTTGACACGGAGATGAATTATATATATTCGATAATCCAGGCAACCTAATATAATCTTCTTTACTTTTAGATAATGATTCATCTGGACAAATGATATTATCATTCGGTTGGGATGAGAAGAAGTTCATCTATCTATATATATCTATTAGTTAAAAATAAAAATTATACAATACAATAATATTATATTTATATATTATAAATATAACATTAGAAATATGTCGTCCCCTAATTTTATACAAATTACAAATGGAGGACCACCGATAAAACCAATAAAGCGACCTCCTAAGCCTCCTAAAAATATAACTGGTTTAACTGGACCTAGTGTCCCTGGAGTAACTGGACCTAGTGTCCCTGGAGTAACTGGACCTAGTGTCCCTGGAGTAACTGGACCTAGTGTCCCTGGAGTAACTGGACCTACTATCACTGGTTTAACTGGTTCTATAGGAACGACTGGAGTAACTGGTCCTACTATCTCTGGTTTAACTGGACCTACAGGAGTAACTGTTTCTACAGGAACGACTGGAACGACTGGTAAATCTACTCCTATACCAAATTCATTATCCATTACTTTATTAACGAAAATACCCGGGTTTCAAAAAATAAAATATAAACCATCAATGACAATTCCAGATGATGATAAAAATGAAATAGTATATTTTAACCCACTTATTAAAATAAACAAATACGCAATAAATAAAATTCCACAAAATACAATGAAACAATTTTTTAATAAAGGATTATACGATAGTTTATTATACGAATCATTATCATTAAACCATTCAGAAAACTTAAAAAATATATCTTTAAAAGAAGCCAAACAAAAAGGATATGTAGATAATAATATACAATTAACTTTAGAAACATTATTTAAACCGGATAATGTTATTTATATTGGAAAAAAACCATATGTAATATCGAATAATATTTTTGATAATACTTCGTGGAAATTAGATATAAAGGAAAATGTTCCAGTTAATTTTCAAAGAAATCTCGCAATGCAATATAATTATAATAACGCATATAACGAATTAGAACAATTAAAACAAACTGACCCAGAGGTTATTGCGGGATCTACTGCTCCTCCTAGTCCTCCTGGTCCTCCTCCTCCTAATCCTCCTGGTCCTATTCCTCCTGGTCCTACTCCTCCTCCTGGTCCTACTGGTCCTAGTCCACCTGGCCCTCCACCTGGTCCTACTGGTCGTAATCTTCTTCTTCTTGGTCCTCCTCTTCCTCCTACTCCTCCTCTTCCTCCTGGACCTAATGGTCGTAAACCTTTTCTTCCTCTTCCTCCTATACCTCCTCCTCCCCCCTCTAACATAATACGTTTACCAACATCACAAAATGATATAATAGATACAGATATATTTAATATAATAGCTGCTGGTCGTAATGAACCAGAAATAATGCGTGCGTATTTTTTATCTTACACGTGGATATTAAATGTAATTTATACATTAGTAAATCGGGATAATAAATTACTTATTCAACCCCCATTACAAAACGGCGACCCACCAGTAAATATATCAAACAATGGTTATTATGCAAATTTAGTAAATATGTTGCAAATTATACCAATGCCTATGGATGGTCATTGTTTTTTTCATTCGATTGCGTATGCTATAAATTCTTATAATAGCACGAATCAAAATCCAACAAAACAAATTACATATGAGGTTAATAATTCTGGTACAATAACAATATATGGATTAGGATTACCTAATAGCCCTGTTTTTACTCAGCAAGTGATAAGACGTATCGTTGTAGATTATTATAATGATAATAGTGACAAATTAAATGAAGTATTAGCAGTTGCGCGCGACGAGGCATCAGAATTAAATATCAAATATATGGATGCGGTTAACACAATAAATCCTATTACACGCGAGATACGGAGGGATTCTATAGAATCTATATGGAACGCCAGTGAAAAAGTATTTCTAACATCACATTTTGATGATTATGATGATGTTGGAGATATGATCCCTTTTTATGTTATAGAAACCCCAGCTGAAATATCTTCATATATAATGAGTGATAAATATTGGGCATCCCAAGAAATATACGCAATTATTCAACAAAAATTACATATTAATGTAATTACTATTCAGCAAACTGACACGATAATATCTGTTAAATTAACACCAACCTCAAAAAAACTAACACCTATATCAAATTTATCGATTCTTCCTCATATAACGAATGAAGATGATATAGAAATGGGACCTTATAACAAATATATGTTTTTAAGACATAATGGACTGCATTATGATCTAATTACATTTCGTATGGATAACACCGGTGTTAAAAAAACAATATTCGAAACTCAGCCACAAAATGTAATAATCCCATTATATGATTTAAGTAGAATTCCTCCATTATATATATTATTTTTAATTTATGGTCAATATTATTCAAGATTATCTGATGAGGAAAAACAAAACGTAACATTGTTTTCAAATGAATTAAATATGATTAATAAATCATTTAATCTTTCAGCTGTACAAAACTCTCGGGAAGTGGTTAATATGTTTAATACACTTTTTAGACCACCTTCTAAACAAAAAGGAGGTGATGGTAATCCTTATTCGCAGTCATATAATTCGCAGCCATATAATTCGCAGCCATATAATTCGCGTCCATATAACACATCACTATACGGAACTAACATGTCATTAGTAAATCAAAATATAATGTCTACCCCACCATCTAATTTAAGTTATCATATAAATGTCGAGCTTGTATTATATCCAGGTACATCTATTCCATTTAGTAAACGTCCGGCATTAATGTGTGAAAAAAATTCTGCTGTATGGTCAGAAGCAATGTCAACATTAAGAGGAACTGTTTATGCGCCTAGACCATCATCTAATATGATTGTAAATACACCGACGAAGGCACAAGATAAATCACAGACAATAGATAAATCACAAACATTAGATAAATCACAAACATTAGATAAATCACAATCACAAAATAAATCGTATACCGGTGGGAAAAAAAAATATACGCGAAAAAATGGTATACGAAAAAAATATACACGAAAAAATGGTATAAGAAAAAAAAATACACGAAAAAAACGAAAATATACACATAGAAAGAAACGATAATATTTCTCTAAAAAAAATGAATAAAAATATATAAATTGTTTTATTCATTATTCAGAATAGTTATTTTGCTGTTGTTTTTTGCGATTGCTTTGTTTTTTTTGCCTTTTCCAACACAGCAATAGCTGAATTTAATTCTGCTTCCGATACAACTCCATCATTATTTGTATCTACTAATTTTTCTAAAACACGGTAACTGTGTGGGACAATACAAAAATTACTTTCTTCATTAAATAAATGGTCTGATAAAATGACAAATGCTGCGGTTAACATTAATGCCGCATATATATCACGGGTACCCATCCACGCCATAGAGAACACTAATAACTGTTTACTTAATGAAAATTTCAAATATTCTTCCGTTGATTTGCTAAATTGTATTGATATAAATTTTGAGCCGACGTTAAGTAATATCATAACCAATCCGGCAAAAAATTTACTACTGTTTAAATATAATACATGTGTATGTATAAATTGTAACGCACTCATAAAAATATTAGAACTTTTTACGGAACGAGTATTTGAATTTATTGTGTTTTTAATATTATTTTTTTTAGTCGCCATATATTTAAATAATATTAAAATTTATTCCATTTTTTTTATGTATTCCTCCAATAAAACCCCTAATAATTATCAACTCCCGAATTTATCGCCGAAAACCCATTTTTATCCGGCCAATTTGATACAGGTTCATTATGTATTTTAAAATTTGGGTAAGGAAGTGTATTTGACATTTTAGAATGAATTGTTTGTTCCGCTGTTATCTTATCAACACGTTCATTTCTCCTTATATTTTGTGAAATATCCGGATTAACCACCTTTGTTATCCTGATCTTTTGTTCTTCCACTTTTACTGTAGATTTTCCATTTGCGGATGTAATATCATTTTTATCTGTGTTCGGTATTGATGGGGTATATGTATTATTACAATTTTTTGATTTTCCATTACCATCAGGAATTATTTCCTGAGTTTCAGGTCTACATAAAGGAGCATATGGCGGTGTTACACTCAACCCTTCTTGATACGTGTTTTTATGTAAATACATATAAGTAGATATAATCATAATAGTCGCGATTAACCCTATCAATGTATTATAACTGGTCAACAACACAATTAAAAATATAATTATAATTCTTCCTAAAACACCATTAAAAATGTGACTGATAGCACTAGCGGGATATTTTAATATAATTATACTAATTGTGATAACTATTACAAATATTATAGAGAATAAATTGCTATCACTAAGTCTATCTAAATGAACTAATTTAGAAACTCCTTTCATAATATCTGACATTTTGACCTATATATAACTAATATTTTATTATTATTTTGTTATCTTGATATTTTTGTATTTTGTATTTTTGTATTTTGTATTTTTCGCATTTACTATGAAATAAATGATAAATTAAGAAAAATAAATAGTCATTTCGGTGTATTTTTTCAAATTATTATCTTATTTTTTATTAGGAATGTCTTTAGCAATGTATGCAGCTCCATTTGATACAGATATAAATCAAATAAATAATAAAGATAAAGATAAAGATAATGATACTTCAATAGGAAGAAAAAGAAATATGAATAATAGAACCCAAAAACGGGTTCCTAAAGAAAATGTTTATTCTGATAAAGTAAATTCTGTTTTGCAATCTATTCATAATTTACCTGATCAAACTGAAGGATTATCTGATTTTAACCCGTTACCGCCTCCATCTTCGGCAGGTGTAGAACAAACTAGAATTAGAGATAATAACGATTCTTCTTCTTCCTCTTCTTTAGATAATGGGTCCATGATGTCTCACGACCCAACTATGCAACAATATCAACATCACAACCAAGAACCCACAACAGAGGATAACTCAAAAAATCCCGAAACTTATTATAAACGATTTATGCCGAATTATGATAGCATGTATAAAAAATCACCCCATAATTTACCATATTATAGCAACAATTATTCATCTTCTTCTTCTCATCCTTCATCTTCCTCTTCCTCTCTCTCTCCAAATGATATATTAACCCAAAAATTAAACTACATGATCAATCTTTTAGAAGAAAGACAAGATGAACGAACGAATAATGTGACCGAAGAAGTTGTATTATATTCTTTTTTAGGCATATTTATTATTTTTATTGTGGATTCTTTTGCACGTGTAGGCAAATATGTTAGATAGTTAGATAGTTAGATAGTTAGATAGTTAGATAGTTAGATAGTTAGGTAATTAATATTTTGATTTATTATTTTTATTTAGAAATAAATCAAAACGTTTTATAAAATTTAATTACAAACTAAAAAATATTAATTGATAATAAATACCCTTTCATGATTGAAAGTAGGATATGCAAAGTTATAAAAAAAATATGCGGTAGGATTTAAAATACACGGAACAGTTTTTATTTTTAAATTATCGATGATTGGCTTATTATCTGAGATATTTTCTATTATTGCGTATTTATATTTTTTATTCGATTCACTTATTTTCCACAACGCCAATTTATAACTATGAATAAATAATTCGGTATTATTGTTACGAAACCCATTAATAGACGCAAAACAACATAGTGCTTCACAATTTGTTGTAATAAATGTACTTGTTTTTCTAAAAAAATAGGCGCTTTTAACTTCTTGGTCTTGAATAACCATATACACATACACGTTTTTGGTTTTCAATAATTCCAAAATATTGGATATCTCTGGCACGATACAAATATCGAATCTGTCTTTATTTTCTTTCATAAAATCTACCAAATGTTGAATATTTGTGGGACCACATTCAATGATTGTCGCTTCATTTGCTGGCAATTCTTGCGGTTCTATCCATCCCGACATGTTGAATCCAAATGTGTCATATACGGTAAGTGGAACTATCCCTGTTAATTCTCCTTCTCTCTTGAAGAGAGAAACGTGAATCTGTTTTAATTTGTGTCGTTGATGATAATGATGTGTTTGGATTAATTGTTGTGCGATCCCCTTTTTTCTGTGCATATTATTTACACATAAATGGTCCACATAATTACAATCGAAAAATGCGTGTTTGCCTCCGTTATTAATGGTTATGTGAAGTGGTCTAGTTGTCATTACACCCACTAGTTTTTTATTCGGTACATCGATAGTGCCTTTTTTTAAGTCCATCAGTAATTCGTCTTCATAATAGAAACTGAAAAAACTTGCCACGTTATGACCTACGAAATATGGGGTTATGTTTTCTTTTTGTGGTTCATATTTATTTTCATTGTTTTGCAGATAATGAGATTGAATGATATGTTGAAATTGGGTTAGTTTTAAATCGCTTAACATGTCATATGAAATAAATTCGATATTTGTGAAATTACAGTATTGATTTTTTTCTGGCAACTCATATTGGATAATACCTGGCGGAAATAAATAGTAATGAAAATCGTATATGTGGTACACTGGTTGCTGGGACCAGAAGCGGTGTTTTATTTTGATATACCCGCAAATAAGCAATATAATGATAATAATGGTGAGAATAATATATAATATATATTCTTGCATAATAATAATATTTTCTATAAAAAAAATATTATTGAAACTCAGTATTTGGATGAAAACGTAGATAATAGTCGAAGGTGTTATTTCAAAGCAGGATATTTATCAATATAGCATTGCGGAGCAATATTCCTGATGATTTTGTTGTAGATTTTCACATTCTCTTCGTCGGTACCTCCAAACCATTGCGAAATCATTTTCAAGTATTGGCGTTGCTCATATGAATCTGGACCGTGTATCATTGAATGATTTATTCTCATCCACTCTGTCGCTTGTCTTAAATTTTTACCTGCTATTTTTTTTATTAACTGGATTACTTTTTCTTGGGAGCTATTATCTTTTTCCCATCCATTTGTGTCATTAATATAAATTATTAGACGTTTCATGTCACTACAATGAATAGGTCGTTTTGATATTTCTGTCGCTTGCAAACCTCTAGTAAATATATTGGTTATTCCTTGGGTATATCCGTATCGACCTAAATCTTCCAAATCTTTAAAGGTTAATACGAGAGAATTCACGAATTCGGTTATATTCATTGCGTCCTTGCATGTTTCGTTCAAAAAGATTTGCATGTTGAATTTTGTCGTGTTATTACAATTGGTGTTATTCCCTGCGTTTTTGGCTAACTCCATCATTTGTTTGGATTGTTCCATCATGTATTTATTCTGTTCAATCATTAGATTTTTGAAATCTTGATTTTGTTTTAATAATTCTATTATTAATGAATCATTTGTATCGGCTGGTACTGGTTTTTCTAAAATCATTTCTTTGAATTCTTGATTTTGTTTCAAAATTTCTAATATCATATTACTATTATTATGTAATTCGGATTTTTCTTCATCATCAACATTTTCACATTCGGAGTTAATATGGGGTTTTATATGGGGTTTTATAGAACATTTTTTTTTATGACGATAAAAGCTGGAGTCGTGTTTGTATTCTTTCCCACAATTACAATTAAACGTTACAATATTTGGGGTAATATATAAATTATTACTAGCATCTTCAATAGCATTTTCATAGCATTTAGTTCGTTTTATATGTTTAGATGTCAATAAGTGTCGCATATAGTCCTTTTTGTTACTGGTTATGAAGTCGCAAGCTTCGCATATATTATTGGGGTTTTTCGTGGGTAAACTACTAGCCATAATATAGCATTAGAAAATAATTCCTAAACCTTTTTTACAAAATATATATTTCCAAAAAAAAAAGTTATGCAGTCAAAATATTTGGCGATTTTCACTTTTGTCTACATAAGCCAAAAAAACACCCATTTTCGGGGAGTTAAACAGCCTAAGCCATTTTTGGACATTTATTTTTGTCCAAAAAGGAAAAACCAACCGACTTTTGGAAAACACCACTTTTTTCATTTTATATATATTATTGAATTTCATACTTAAAGAAAAATAATATATTATTCCGGTTTTACAAACGTGAACAGCGAATTATATTCATAACCCGACTTTATCAAATCTATTTTGGATTGTTGGATGAATCCCGCTTCCTGCGCCATATTCAAAATATCATCTTCCGACTCCATAAACATTTCGTGCTCCTGTTTTCGGAAAACTTTCCCGGATGTTTTATTAGAAAACTTTTCAACGAACTTCGCTTTATCGCCATCCAATTCAAAATTCGCATTATATTTAAAATCTTCGAAAGTAATATTGCTATGCGTGATGCGTGATTTCGCGTGTCGCTGCGGAGACAACATTAGAAGCGGGTTCGCTGACGGTAATATGGGGTCAAACATTTCTTTATCCACTACGTGAACAACCAAATATCCGCCAGGTTGTAACCAATTGAAACAATTATTGAAAAACACCATCTTGTCTTTGATGTAATATACAGTAAAATACATGCATAAAATATGTGTGAATGATTGCGGTTGAAATTGCATTGCGTTTTGAACATCGCCCTCCACAAAATCATATTCAGGATAATATTCCTTCGCCTTCTTAATCATTGCACTAGAATTATCTAACCCAGTCACTTTGAACCCCTTTTTGGATAATTGATCCACGTGATGACCAGTACCGGAACCAATATCCAATATAATCGACTCTTGTGTAGGCTTGGTCGAATTAACTATTTCACCAATTTCATATTGTGTTTTTGCACCACTGAATACCAATAGATCATAAATATCTGCATAAAAATCATCATATATGTCTATCCCCGTTTTAAATTCAAACTGTTTATTTTCTACAAACCCTTCTTTTAATCCATTATCCTTTTTTGTATTGAATATCCCGACAACAATTAATAACAACACCGCAAAAAACAACACCTTCCCCCAAGGAGACCATTTTTTATAAAAATTGGTAATTGAATAAATCGGATTGGAAATATATGATATTAAATGAGGCATCCTTTATATGTATGGTTATGTTTTTTTTTGTATAAAAAATAATATATGGGCGATTCGGAAATTAATGACGTGAGAGAACAAAAAGATTTTAAAGGTATCACCTTTTCTAAATTTAAAAAAGCGGATGCAAAAAAAGAGTTACTAAATAATCTAATAAAATCAAAAATAGAACCGGCGTGTTACTGGTGCGCCGAATTTATATGTTCAGGACATTACGGTGATTTATGGGAAATCATATTTTATTTTTATAGTAAACATATTCATTTAGGAAATACTAAATTAGCCATATACTTGGATCTAAGAATTCAAAATTTCAAGGAAATCATATCAAATGGGTATATCAATAACGAAATTAAAATGAGAAATAGTGCAAAGATTCGCAAAATGTTTTGTGAAATAATATGTATTTTATGCAGTGCGAAAAGGAAACATAGTTTCGATTCAATCAAAATAAAAAAGGAGGACTTTGACATGACACAAATGACAGACAGATTAAAAGCACCGAATGTGACATATGCTCAATCAATTATGCTAAATGGAGACCCGAAAGAATTATATATTTCAATCAATGAATTGGCGTATAATATATCCAAAGAGGGGAAAAATAGTATGAGTGCGTGTTATTGGATCGAATGGATAATGGAGTTTGATTGTATATGCAAACAAAAAAAGGAAAAATGTGTATGTGAAAGACGAACTAAAATTCCTGTAGATAATAAGCATCAGATGGATGTGATATGGATTATTTGGGACGTGTTTTTAAAGGAATCTGAGAAGCATCATATATTAATACAAAAAATAATGAAAAGTTTATTGAATTTGTTCACATTAAAATATACGGCGGGATGTCATCAAAAACGGAAATATATAATGTATTATGCGATTTCATTGTTGACTGAAAATGTTAATTTAGAAGAAGAATTAGTGAAGGATAAAGAGTATATTAATACAATTATTTCAAAAATTGACAGCATATATAAGCAGATTAAAAAAAATGAGGAATCGCCGAATATGGATTATTTGTTTAATAATGTGAATAAATCGAATTTAGACAAGACAATAGCGAAATTAGAAAAAATGAATAATTTCGGGGAATCATTTATTCCACGTTTATAACATTATAATATCCAAATAATATAGAAAATGGCAAAATCAACGCGTCGTATAAATCAAAAAAAAGGGACGCGTAAAAATCGTGGACAAAAGAATGATGGACAAAAGAATGGTGGACAAAAGAATGACCTTCAACATTTTGAACAGGAAGTGGTTGTCAAATTTTTACAAATGTTGAATATAGTGAAATTGTACCATTGGAAAACACATAGTTATGCAACCCATAAAGCAACGGATGAATTATATACAAATTTGAATGCAAACATTGATTCTTTTGTGGAGGTTCTTTTAGGCAAACGCGGGGACCGTGTTAATTTGACCCACACGAAACATATACCAATAAAAGATTTCACCTCCCAAAATGATTTCAAAAAAGAGTTGGTTTCCTTTAAAAATTATTTAGTCGATTTAAATGACAATAAGGCTTTAAAAACAATGTCTAATTCGGATTTATATAATATTCGTGATGAGATTCTTTCAAACCTTAACCAAATATTATATTTATTGACCTTCAAGTAATTTTGTTGTATAATGAAATATAGTATACACCTTTGGACATTTAAGTTCGCACAAAAAATACGAATTAAATATTTCAAAGTTTAGGTTTTTCATACCTTATGTATATTTTGTTTATAGCAATTCGGTAAAACTGCTTGATTACTTTTGATTTCTCTACATAGATAACTTGGTCTTTCCAAATTATGTATTGCTTGGTATGCTATCTTGTAGATGTTTGATGAACCATTGCGATCTCTGTTCCACTCGCCACAACCGCTCTTACAGCGTAGTAGCCCGTGAACCAACCGCATTTCATCGTATTTTCTTTCTTTCTTTGGATTTGTTGTATTCTTCTTTGGTTTTGGTCTTGGATTTTTTCTTACCATATACTTCTCACATACTCCTCCATCGCAATTGGAACATTTACAAGATGTCCTAAATTCATCAACCAAAAATACCTTATATTTGTTCTTGCGAAGCAAACTTCGCATTCCTATTCCTAATGTTGGTTCTTTGTATTTCATTTGTTGGCGTTGTTCCCAATCGCCTATACAAATAACAACCTCATCTGGATTACCATACATTTTCCTAAAATTGCTAATCATTTGCTGTTCGTTGTGTCTGATATTGATATGCTTACCAAACTTTAATTTACGAAATAAATGCTTCGCATAAAATCCAAATAATATATTATTTATTCGGTTCTTCTCATTTACATAGGTCTTAAATTTATCTATTTGAAGTGTCTTGCGGTTGTAATTAGATAACTCGGTTTCATATTCAATCACACTTTTATTCGTTCCTTCACCTTGTATTTTATTTGTTTTCATAGCAAGAATAATATTGTTGTATTTTTTCATTTTGGTTTCCTTTCTTCGCTGGTTTTGTGAATACCGAAATATATTCGCATCTTTGGAAGCATCGTCCACGCAATATATCAAATCTTCCTTACCTGGGTCAATACCAATAATCTTCTTGTCTTGTAAACCAGAATAATCATTTAGTTCATCAATATACAATTCACGATATATACCTTTCTTAGCACTTAGTAATCTTTTGCCTACCAAATCATCTCGTATAAATAATATGGAAACACCAACACCATCAGTAGAAATCATATGATGAAACGAAAAATTCGTTTTGCGAAATACTTTCTTTTCTGTGCGAAAAAAGAACCTCCATATTTTATCTTCGTGCTTCTTGGTATTGCCTTGATTGCTGTAATCACTTTTCTTTCCTTGTTCTTTTCGTAAAAGCATATTTACCAATGTAATCGTATCTAACCGAATATAACCAGGAGCAATACTGCTTCGTAACGGAAAAACATTACTGATAGTTTCCAACTCATTTTCAACGTGTTTCATCATCGCAATCATACAAGGAAAATAACCCATTGGTTTACATTTCAAATCATAATAGATGCTTTGTTTTTGGAACTTATCTTTGTTGGGAAGTATATACTTCTTTTGTTGGGTAATCCATTTATGATAATGTGGTTGTGCTGTATAAGCAACACTATTATCAACATTTAGCAAATCATTCTTTATTTTTCGCAGTTCCTTTTCCAAATGTCTAATTCGCGCATCCCTTTCTTTTTTGGTAGGAAATATTTTACGTATCTTCTCAACAAGCATCTTCTTTTTCCAAACAACATTTACAAAACGTTCCACATAATCTACATAATGTAATTGGATGTTATTTTCATACATAGTCATAATGTCTTCACATAAATAGGAAAGCACATTACTCATATATTCATAATCCAATTGCTCTGGTTGCGTATATGGTTTGTAATGTTCTGTATAGAATATAGTAAGTTTGTCTTTGAGTTCAATCGTTTCTTTCTTGGGTGGTTTTCCTTGATTGGTATGCTTTTCTCCACAAACAACTTTCATAACATTCAAAATCAATATCTTATCAATATCGGGTAATATATGATTATTTGTTTCGTAATGATGAAGCATATACAATTTTAGAAATTGTAAAGTATGAATAACGATTTTATGTGCCTTGATAACAACCTCGTTAATTTTGGTTGTGTTGATTTCAGTGTGTTTCAGTATGCTTTTCAGCGAAGTTTTTGTGGATTTGAAAAACTCAGGCGGTTTTTCTTTTTGAGTTTCCATCCTATACATTAGATAAAGAAAATAATTCTAAGTCTTTTTTACAAAATAATACTTATTCCTAAATGTTTTCATTATTAGATTTTTCTTCTATTTCTTTTGTATTTTTTTCTTTTCTTTTCAAATATGATTGTTTATTATATTCCTTTTTTTGTTCTGGTGTAGGTTTATAATTTTTATCTTCATTATATTTTTTAACCCGTTCTTTGATAACCTCTTTATTCTTTTCGTAATACACTTTTCTGCTCACTGGTGCTGTGTATTTTTTGAGATGTTCTTTGGTTACTTGTAATTCTTCTTCTAATTTAGAATTCCTTTCTGCTAATTCCTTTATTATTTCATCTTTATCCATTATGATACTATATATAATAAAAAATATTTATATAATTTTCATTATATTTATTTAGACAATTGTCCCATTTTAAATGTCCAAAGGTATATAATCAAAATTTAATATATTTATTTTTATTATAATGAATAATGGCGCTTATACCAATCCAGGATCTACCTATCCTACTACTACTTTAGGGACTCCAACTCTAACTCCAACAACAACTTCTTCTTTTTTTAGTCAAACATCTATTATGACATGGATTATTATCATACTTATTTTATCCATATTAGGATTCAATGTATTCTTTTATTTAGCAAAAGGGACACAAACATTTTCGGATATTTTTGGACCTATTATTAAATATATAACTGGATTATTTGCGTCTACTACTGCTCTTATTACAAAACAAGTTGTAACTGGATCTGCCATAGGAACGAAAGCGGGTGTAGATATTGCTGCGGGCACAGTTACGGGTGGAATAGATGAAACCACACGTCTAGTAAAAGGCGCAAATGCATCCAAGTCAACTGTAACAAATCAACCCGTTCTAAAGAGAAACGAATCTTCTGAGAATCAAGAAGACACGCTACATAACGCTTTAAATCAGTCGCCAAAAGACAACGTGCCATATGAGGCCGATGAAGCAACAAGTAGTATTCAAGCGAGCAAATCATCTGGCAAATCAGGATGGTGTTATATAGGAGAAGATAGAGGATTTCGAAGTTGTATACAAGTAGGTGAAAATGATAAGTGTATGTCTGGGGATATTTTCCCGACCCAGGAAATTTGTGTAAATCCGAACTTAAGGAAATAATTCAAAAGATGTTATTTTAAGAATAAAAATTCTTTAGGAGTTTTTGAGAAAAACACGATCGTTTGGAGGAAAACACAATCGTTTGGAGAAACACGTGGAGGGAAAGCCGAAGTTTTCTGAATATATTCCGTAGAATTTAGTCGAAGGAATATGGATCGAATCGTAGAAGATAGTGGAGTGATCCGAAGCCGAAGGCGCCAGAACTCCGGAAGCGTTAGCTGAAGGGGTTTAGATGAATTATAATCTATCCCTCTCTCTCTGGCTCCAAAATAATTAAAATATAACGAGTATATTTTTATCTATAATCAATATTTTTGAAAAAAATATTATATTTTAGTATATTATAAAATGCCTGTTCAGTCTGACATTTCTGGTGCTTACGGAGGTGCAAACTTTGCTCCTCTTTCTAACGACTCTAGTATTTTTTCTGCTGTTCGTCTTGACCTAGGAGAACTCAATTATGCGTTTGACGCTACTGCCGCTGATTTGCCCACTTGGCAACCCGCATTCGATGACCATGACACAATGGTTCAAATTAAAGTCGGAAAACGTGCTATGACTGATATATTTTTGATTGCTAATAATTATCAATATGGAACTGCTCCCAGTAGTTTGAGATGGGATGACGCCGCCAATGTTAAGCTATTATTCGGAACCACTGAAACTGGTATTGATGCTGGTGCTAATGTCAATAACGTGACTCATTTGACAAAGGTTTTTGGACAACCTGAAACTGGTGCATGGCTCTATTCTAATACTTTGGGTCGTACTGTCAACCCTGGGTCTGAAGTTATTTCCGGCGAATTTATGGCATACTTATCTAATGTTATTTTGGGAGATGCCGCAAAAACAGATCAATTCAGAAATACTGCTGCTGTTACTGGTGGTATAGACTCCGCTATTCGTGCGAGAATGAATAAATCTGGTGAATCAGCCTCTTTAGCGAAAACAAATATCATGCAAAGTGTTTACTCTGGATTGGTCGCAAATGAAATTTTATTGGTGAAAGACAGAGTTATCGCAGCAATTGATAGTGCTTCGTTGTATGATGCTAGTGGTACTGAATTGAGTGCGTTCGAAGCGAAAGCCGCCGCAGTTACCTCTATTGGCACCCCAGTTTCTACCCCTATTATATGGGCCGTTCCTTCTCTAACAGCGGACGCGTCAATTGCATCATTTGACTATGATAACTCAAGCGCATCAGCTCTTGCACAACTTCGTGTGAAAGCTTTAGTTACCGCTATAGTTGCTGGAACTGATATGGTTGGTGTGGGTGATATGACAACCGCCCAAAAAGTGAAAGCCTATATTACCAAATGTTATTATGCTGAAGCAGCCGTTGCGTCGCATAGATATGAAACTTATGAGAAAGCATTCAGAGATTTGGTCAATGTTCAAACACGAACTTTGGCAATCATTAATAAGAATACTGATATTTATGTGTCAAAACCCGCTGCAGTTCTTAATCTTCAAAACGACTCTTCCAGTAACGTGTTAGTCAAACAAATATTATCTCGACTTTCTACTGATGTTAGTAACGTTGCTATTAACGTTGCTAGTATGTCTACAGTAAAACAACTCAACGACCAAGTCTATAGTATGTGTCGTCAAGCCGTATATCAAAATACTGCAGGAATACTTCAATGTCTACATGCTGCTGCTTCTACATATGTTACTGCAGTTAATACTGCTTTAATAAATGACACTCATTACGATTTAGGAACATATGACATATTACAAGATGGTACTACGAATAATTGTAAGATTAGAAAAATGACCACAACAAATACTGCTGGTACCCTTCCTACTGCTATAACGCTCCCAGTGACTCTTGCCGCATACGCCTCATCAGCTAATGTGGCTTTTGCCTCACCTGTCTTTACTACCGATTTTTACTTCACTGATATCCATTATTTGTTACACTCTAAATTATACGCTCTAGCTCCTGAACGTTACGTCACAGTGTTTGATAACATTTATGATGAGAATTTTATTACTAATGGTGGTAGTCAGCCATCCAGATGGAATATTCGCGGTCTTCCCTTTTTCCCCGGTGATACCATCAGTTACTTGATCACTGTATCTCCTGCTCTTGCTCAAAATTATGCCGTAGCAACTCCTAAGGTTAGAAAGTACAAGGTTCAACTCCTCGTTGCGTAATCATTTGATACGATCAACTAAATAAAAAATAAGAAAATATTATGAACTCCTTCGACTATAGAGCGAACCGTAGCCTTAAGTTGAACTAAATTTAATATAATTTAATAAAAATATATTAAATGTCAATGAAGAATCCTTCGACAGTCATATCCGGAGTTCCCTCGCTCCAAACTCTATATAAATGTATGCGATGGATTTTTTAAATAATCCAAAATTTCACCCATTTTTATTGGATCATATCCATCTCCATTTTGTGGGACACCAAATCGTTCGTTGTATATCAAATATTCTGGTGGAATATCAAGTTCTAAAGAAATAATTTCAATTGTATCAATAATAGATATAGATCGCGTACTTAAATATTCACGTAATTTGACAGAATCGTGTAAAATAGAATATAATTCATCCACTTTATTCTTAGTAGTTGTTATTTCAGATTGTAATGATATATTAGTAATAGATTGACTTGAAGACTTGTATAATAATTGTACCGTTTTTGATACAAACTCAATAATCGTTGTTTTATTTACCATATTTTTATATTTTTTAGACAAATCATAAAGTCGTGTTGAAATATCTCCATAATATACTGGTGTAAATATTGCGTTAAGTTCAACATATTTATGATCTAAAAAGAGGGATAGAAGATGTTTAATCTCATCTACTAATGAAATAATATCCTTATCGAATGTGTCAGTTATATCAGTTATACCAATTTCTTCACTAATTATAGGAGTTAAATCATCATATGTATCACTTGGTATAGGAAATGTGCTGTTTGCACCGGCAAGATATGTTCGTCTAGTTTTTGGATAATATGTCGGCAAACTATCATCATAACAAAAATAAACAATTGGTCCAGGAACATCTGACGCAGAACTAGGATTACATTGTCTTGATATAATTTTGACTTGAACTTCGCCAGTACACGTGTTCTCAAAAGTATTGCATACAAGTGTGCCTCCATCAGGAATAATGATATTAGGAATGACTATGGGAATAGTAGGTGGTGGTAATAAAACTGACGTTGGAGATGCACCCCCTGTTACGCTATCAATAGGAGGTAATGGTGGTGGTAAAATTGGTATTTTTTTTACTGCGTCAATTCCTCCTCCTCCTAGACCATTACTAGAAATAGGAGGAGGTATAAAACTAACTTCCTTTTTAGGTGGAATAAGGGGGCATCGTGTAATTGGCGCAATTGTAGGTGTCCCATCCGCAGTAATACTTGAATAATTTACACGCTGTAACATATTTGTGTTTGGATTCGTATATGTTTCGGTTTGAGACGCCCACGTAGTAGTTCTATTTGTCCAATTACCGCGCGCTATTTGTGCATATTTTTGTTTTTTTGTTATATTAGAGCTATTTTTCTTATATTGTAAAATATTGCCTTTTTGTAAAACAGCTAGTTCGTATCCAAGAGAACCAACAGAAATATATCTTTGTAACATTGGGACATATATCATATCATTTGGATCGAGTCCTTCTCCTGCATATACACACGTATTTTCGAACCGACTCCATAATCTTGTAGGATTCGGATTATAATTGGGTCCTAAACAGGACATTTCGATGCTTTATATGTATTATGCACATGTAAAATAATTATAATTTATCATTTATAATTATTTTTTACTATTTTATTTTTTACTATTTTACAATTTTATTTTTTACAATTTTATTTTTTACTATTTACTATTTTTTACAAAATTATTTAGGGTTAAATTGGTCACCCGATCCATAGAAAAACCATCTTAATGACAAATAATCCGGATTTTTCATACCTATTGCGCTATTTATAGAAGTTTTTGTATTGGGTCCAGATTTGACTAAATTATGTATCGCAGCTGTTCCTAAAGCATAATCAAAATACCACAAATTGGAAATATATCCAGAAAACCCACCATTCATTGCGACAAAAATATCACCGTAATTCTGTTTTGGAACGCTTAATAATTGCATACTTTTGGTAACAATTCCATTTACATAAACATCCAAATTGGTATTTCGGCATCGAATAATTATATTAATCCATTTATGTAACGGTATATTGGGAATAGTAACCTCTTCATTAATATTGTCATATGTATTCATAATAAGAGTCAATTCATTCGTCTTTGGACTAATATATAGACCAGGTGCGTTGTTTGGAAAGTTAAGTCCAGTCGCCGGATCTTGCTCGGCATTTCCCTTGTGAAAAATGTGTTGATACATGTTCACATTATTTGTTTTAATATCATTTATAAATAGCCACACAGACCATGTGAATTCTATACCAGATGGACCATTTTCAGAACGATTGATTGGCATTGATCCTTTCTTAGATGGGTTTTGTGGAAAACTAAGTTGTTGTCCGGCTTCTACCATACCATTAATTATATAAGTCGAGTTAGACGGAGATAACATCCACGTTAATATCCCTATCGAAAATTGAAGCACAACGATGAATAGTAAAACAACTAATAATAAAAAAGAAACACGAGCGATTAAACTGCTAGAGTTCATAAAATCTTTTATACCGCTTCCTCTTCCTTGTGAAATTGCATTATTATCCATATTATATATTATATATAAATATATATAATATAATATAATATTTATCAAAAAAAATGTGGAATAATTATTTATTTACAGTGTAAAACTACTTTTCTCATTACCATTTTCAGTTAATGCGACTTTCACTTTATATTTTAATAAACCTGATCCTGCGCCATATCCTTTTCTATAAATATTCCACGCGGATTGTGGGTCCGTTGATGTGGGGAAATATTGAAAACTAGAAGTCCATCCAGAAAATCCTCCGTTAGGTGTTATAAAAACATCCGCAGATGTATTGATTTTCGCAATGCCTGGCATAACACACGTTTTTACCAATTTTCCATCTAAATAAACATCTAATGTTCGCCCATAGGTGCTTATTAATAAGTTTACCCATTTTTGAATAGGAACATTGGAAACATTACAGTTATGCGTGATTGAATTATCCGACTCTTTTGTGTCATCCGTTGTTAATTCCGAGCTATTTGCCGGGGGGAACACAGATAGCGCAATATTTACATTGTTTTGAATTGTTCCTAAAGTAACTAAAGGACACGGACGTTTTCCAGATATTTTGGTTTGTGCCGAACTTCCTTGAGCTGGTGCTGGAGTTGAATCCATTCTGCCAAATAATACTTTTTCTTCACCGTATCTGTAATTCCAGTCACTTATGTAAAACCATATAGAATACGAAAAATTAGATGAATTTAATTCTCCGGATTTTGCTAAAACCGCTGATGATATTTGTTGAAGGGTTGTTCCTGAATTCATAAGTGATAATGTTGGTGGTCCCGAAGTCATATAACTGACAATAACGTATAATAAAACAATGATTAAAATAATGACCAGAACACTTTTTATTTCCATATAGTATAATATAATATAATATAATATAAAATTTCAAATATTTTTAAAATTTTATTAAAATTATCATTTTATTGGCTGTCACGCTCCAAACGTCTACAGACCCAGAATACGGAATGTTATTGAAGCATCGCTTATCCATTATAAATATCACCATTATTCGTAAAGTACCATTTGGGTGATAAATAATCAGAAAGTATATTTTTGGAACTATATGGGTCATAAAGATTTTTCGTTATTACATCTTTTGTTTGTTCAACCGTTTTACCAACCTTCTTTGTTATTTGATCCATTTTTTGGACTATTATTTCTTTGTTCACATCCTCAATATTTTCTGTAGGAATATGTTTTATGATAGTATCTTTTGAATCTTTGGAAATAGGTGGATTTTTATCTTTTACAAAATGATACAAATAATATATTTGATTTGTGGTTAATGAATGATTGAAATAATTAACATTACAAATTTTACCCTCTACTCCATTTATTGCGCCAACCGTTAATGTATCATATTCCATTTTTGGAATAACCTCAATGACCGATTTAATGAGTTGGCCATTCAAAAATATATCTAATGTTCCGCCATTATAATTAATGATTATATGATTCCATCTTTGCAATAAAATATTGGACTGTTTATGAATGATAATATTACCATTTTCATCTAATTTTTGGGGGGTACTTAAACGACTTACACTTCCTATTGCGTCTTGTCCGGTATTTTTCATTGTTATCATCAACATATTTTTGGTTGAATTGTATAAAATATTCGGTTTGTCACCGTAATTCATTATAGATACATATTTATCCGACGCCGATGTTATTGCGTCAATATATGTCCAAAATGATATTGCATAGTTGTAATTAAATTCAGTCGATTTATTTAATGATTGATATGAACCAATAATATTTTCACTATTTAATGGTATCGGTTGATTTAATAATAATTTACCCCCTTGCTTTGCAAAAGAATTAGTAAAATATGGAATGGAAAAATAAACAAGGTACAATAAAATAATGATAAATAATAGAATATAATAGGTGTAAGGTGTATTTCCATAATCAAACCCGGACATTGTAACAACACCGTCAATTATATTGACCAACATACACGGAATATATAAAACCGTGCTTATAAGTAATCTAAACAACGCACTGTTTTTATACAATGATGTTACAGTTACCAATTTAAATATAAGACTTAAAATGAATACTATAATGAGTAGATTTAAAATCAGTGCAACAATATTGGATGTAGTTGACAAATCTTTTGTAATATTGACTATCCATCCAATTAATAATCCGGAAAGAAGCAAGCCAAATAATAAAGCAAATATTCTTCTACCTATACCGTTAATATTAGATAAATCCATGTTGACAGACGATATTGACCCAGGAGGAACAGTTTCTTGAGAAAACAGAGATACTACAGTGAAAAATATCCATAAAGAAAAAATAATGATTGCCATCATAATAATAAATCCCGAAGTGCCTGTGTTATCTTTTAAAAACCCACCAGGAAAATTGAGAATACCTATAGTTAATAATATTAAAAACACTACAAAAGACGTATGGCTAATGATTCCACCCCACGTAAACCCTTTGAAAAAACTGGTCGAATCTGTTGTGGACACAGATGTGGATGGGAATGTCATAATTGTGATGACATATAATAGTCCAAAAATAGCTAATAATATGGTAATTAATAGTGATGGCCCGAAATAATGTTTCACATATCCTCCTGGATCAATTGTATAAAATAGTAACATAAATACGATTAATAAAAAATAGGTAATTGTATAATTAATTCGTTCAAAACTTATATCTGGCAAACCATATGATGTTGTATTTATAGACAAATAGAATAAAATGATACCAATCAACAATGTTATAGGGGATAATACACTTGCGTATTTTGTTATAAACTCAGTGCTTAATGATCTGAAAAAAATAATTAATCCGATACAATATATTATGATAATAAATGTAAATTTTAGATTTATAAAAATTTTAAAAACATCTTTATAGCTAGGAACAAAAACAAGAATAATGGCGAGTATTGCGAATATAATAGTCACAATTATAGTTCCGGTAGTAATATTTTTTTCTAGATCTTTTCCTCCAGTGATTGCTGTAGTTGGAGCGGAATGGGGAAATAATAATGCAAGTGTAATCACACATAGAATAGTTATAAATATACCAAATGTACCATATATGATTGGAGTGTTTAAATCTTTCATAAATAATGGTGAATTTAATTCTCCAGTAGATTTTTTTATTGGTATTGGTGTTGACATAAATTATGTTGCTACTATTATTATTATATAATAAATATATAATAATAAATATTTCCAATTCCAATTTCCAAATTCCAATTTCCATTTTTAATCACATATTTTCCATCGCGGTTTTTCGTCCGTGACAGTCTCGACATAAAGCTACTAAATTTTCTACATTATTCCCACCACCATATTCAAGTCGTTTTATATGATCTACTTCAAACCACGCGGTTAATTGTGATTTACAATCTTTACATTTCCAATCTTGAATTGATGCTACATATTTTTTTTTTGTTTCACTGACAGAGCGTTTTGTTCCCTTTCCACCCGATTGCAGTATTCGTTTTTCATAATTGTTTGTTGCTTGTTGCTGTTGAATCGGGTTATCTACTTCATTGTCATTTAATTCACCTAAAAAATTATTACTTTCGTTATTTCCTAAAGTTGTAAAATCTAATATTGGTGATATCATACTCATAGATGATTTGTCAATTGGCATATATTTTATCATATTATTAGCGTGCAGTAGAATATTTTTAGATCTAACAGGATTTTTTTTCATCATTAAATAAATGGCGAATCCGACTAGTGCAAAAAAAGCCATTTGGAAATATTTTTTATTTTTCACAAATATTTTTGTATATTTACCGTCATAATAAGTATTAAATATGAAAAATCCGGTGACTACAATAAAAAATAATTCGATTTTCATTTATGATGATATTATATTATATAATTATAATAATAAAATATTTGTTTATTTATGGGCGGACATGACATTTTAGAAACTTGATAATGATTTTGTGCTTCTTTTCCTTGTACCTGTCGATGACTTTTTGTTACTGATTGTTTTTTTTGTCTTATTCGATGAAACCTTTGTCTTACTCGATGAAATCTTTGTCTTACTCGATGAAATCTTTGTCTTACTCGATGAAATCTTTGCCCCACTAGATGAAATCTTTGCCCCACTAGATGAAATCTTTGTCTTCTTAGATATAGATGATTGCGACTCACTTTTAGGTAAAAAATGAACATTCGTTTGTTTTGCCGCACGTAAAAACAATGGATTTAATTCTTTCAAGTGTTCAACTAATTTATTTATTTCAATTGGTTCTGTGCTAGATTCTATACAAAATAATATTATATTTTTTATTTTGTCTATAATCTTTATTTCTGGCTCAGACAATTCATCAAAATGATCATATAATTTTTCTAAAATAGGTAGATATGTCATTATAAATCCCCACACATCTATATTTTTAACAAAAACGGATGAAAAATATTCCATTGAATCGAATTTGTTATTTTTGGTAAATTTGAATAATATTTCTGTAATATATTCAAAAATGAAATAAAAAGTATAATCAAATTCAATAAGATCATCCTTGAATTTATTTTCCAAATTAACAAGACTTTTTTCGAATAAATCCTTAAATATCCCATTTAATGTTTTAAAATGACCTGGCCCTCTATCATCAATCCAAAAAACGACATAATTTACCACAAATGATCGAAGTAAAAAATAACTGGGATTAGGATTTTTCTTTAAAAATTCAGAATACATTTTTGGAAATGTATCATTGAATAATATGTTTGAAAAGGGAACATTATATTGAAATGGCCTGTCTGTCAACGGCTCTGGTACCTTTTTTTCAGCGTTAAATGTGGTTGATAGTCCCCAGTCTATTAATCGTGTCATTAATTCACCGGTTTTTTCTTCTTTGACTAAAATATTCGCCTCTTTGATATCGCAATGGAGAACACCTGTATTATTCATTGGAATAATACCATTTACAAGAAGGTTGATAAGGGAATTGTTAAGTGTTACCATTTTACCAAAATCTAACTTTACACTTTCAATGTAATTTCCCACATCGACGCCTCCATACGGCATATTTAACGCGGACAATTTATCCAATGAAGAATTTACATTTTTTTCAGTCAGATCTATTTTTTTTAAGGCGGAACATTTTTTATTGAAATTTTCTAAATCTTCTTTATTTAATGTATCTGGGTCGCAAGTCGAAAACCCGTCTATTAAAAAATAATTGGAATAGTTTGGAATCCCATCCAACAATTTTTTAAATTTCATAATAGTGTCGTATTCTCTCTTTGTGTGCTTTTTTTTCATTAATTTTGTAATACTATCTTCTTGACGTTTATCTTTATTTTTACATTTCAATGCGGGATTAAATATACATCCGAATCCACCGGACGCAATTACTTTTCCCCCTTTTTTTGGTTGATTCATATTTATATTATATTATTATTATATTTTTTTGGATTTTTTATGTTTTGTGTTTTTTATTATTGTCTATACAAATACGAAATCAATATGACAAAACAGATAATAATGACTAGATATATCATTTTGCTTCGCAATTTATAATATTCTTTGTATTTTATCTCTTTTGGTTTATATTCTTCGTAATACTTCTCATAAAATTGTGCCAATGTAATTTTGGGTTTTTCTAACCGTTCATTTATTTTATTGTGTATAAAGTGGGTCCATCTAATAAAACTGTCTCTCGTATCAAGATAAGGACTCACCGGATATTCATCTAGTAATTTTTCGAAATTAGTTGCAATAGATTCAATTGGTATAAACAGGGGAAGATTCTGAATAAAATCATAATATTTTTTTTTTGTTACTGCGTTTGGACGTAACGGATATGAAATTGCAATTGTATGTATCATGAACCAATAATGTGGACCCCAGACCTTTGCATCTAATACCATTAAACTTAATAATTATTAAAAGATTTCTATCTAAACATAAAATATAATATTTATATATCGACAATCAATAAAACAAAAAAGTATGAATAATAAACATAATAGTATTTGTAATAATTGCAGTAAATCAGGTCATCAATTTCATCAATGTAAACTTCCTATTACCAGTTATGGTGTGATTCTTTTTAGACATAGTCCCGAAGGGCTACAATTTCTTATGATACGGCGTAAAGACTCATTCGACTACATAGATTTTATTCGTGGAAAATATGCGTGTCATAATATAGAGCAACTACAAAAAATAATTGATGAAATATCTGTACCTGAAAAGGAACGTCTTTTGAATACAAGTTCATTTGAAGAGTTGTGGAAATTATTGTGGGGTGAGAGTAATTGTGTTCAATATAGGGGTGAAGAATTGTCCTCATCTAAAAAATTTGAATTATTAAAAAATGGAATAATGATTAATAATGAATTTATCACATTAGAATCATTAATTAAAAATAGTACTACCAAATGGCCTGAGACACAATGGGAAATACCAAAGGGTAGAAAGAATTTTCAAGAAAAGGATTTAGAATGTGCGCTCAGGGAGTTTGAGGAGGAAACCGGTTATTCGAGTAAATATGTCAATATAATTGAAAATATATTACCATTTGAAGAATTATTTATTGGATCAAATTATAAATCATATAAACATAAATATTATTTGGGTTATATGAGCGAAACCATAGATATATTACAAAATTACCAAAAGTCGGAGGTTAGCAAAATTGAATGGAAAACCGTAGATAAATGTTTAGAATCTATTAGACCATACAATTTAGAAAAAAGGAATTTAATAACAAATATTAATAAAATTTTACAAGAATATAGAATATATTCATAATATAGATTATATCCATAATATATAATATATAAAATATGTCAACAACGAAAGAGAAAGATAATAATAACAATAATAATAATGATAATGATAATCCACCAATCTCAATAAAAATAAAACCAAAAACCCCGAAAAGAAAACTAGTATTGGTAGAAGACAAGAATTTAAAAACAGAGTATGACACCAACAATTGTGGCGCACCTGAAAACGCATACGATAAAACGTGTAATAAATTTTTATTGAAAAAAGAATTGGTTGAAAGGAAGCAATTAAATACTGAATCAGGTGGGGAACAAGATTATTTATACCCCAATTTGAATGACACAAATTTTATAGTAAAAATCGCAGAGAAGAAGGAATTTAACGATTCAAAATATGATGGGGAAATTCATAATATTAAAGAACATTCTGATATATTAAGCAACGCTGACTATGAATTAGCTCCACATCAAATGTTTGTTCGAAATTTTCTCTCATTTCAAACTCCTTATAACAGTTTATTATTGTACCACGGGTTAGGAACGGGTAAAACGTGTAGCGCAATTGGGGTTTGTGAAGAACAACGAGATTATTTAAAACAGATGGGTATACCCAAACGTATTATTATTGTGGCATCCCCCAACGTTCAAGATAATTTTAGATTACAATTATTTGATGAGAGAAAATTAAAATTAGTCGATGGATTATGGAATATACGCGCGTGTACTGGGAATAAATTGCTTAACGAAATTAATCCAATGAATATGAAGGGGGTAACACGAGAGAAAATCATTAGTCAAATTAAAAGTCTGATAAGCAATTCTTATTTGTTTTTAGGGTATATCGAATTTGCAAATTATATAGAAAAAATAGAACACGTAAAGAGTGAATATAAGAATGATAAGGAAAGGGATATTAAACAAATACGTAATTTAAAATATGAATTTGATAATCGATTAATTGTCATTGACGAGGTTCATAATATTAGAATTGCGGATGATAATGAGAATAAAAAGGTTGCTGAACGTTTATTGAAATTGGTTAAAGCAGCCGACAATCTTAGATTGCTTTTATTATCTGCTACACCAATGTATAACAGTTATAAGGAAATTATATGGTTATTAAATTTAATGAATATAAATGATAGACGTGCCACTGTAGAAATTAAGGATATTTTTGACAAAGACGGAAATTTTAAAAAGGGAAAGGAAGATGGTAAAGAGTTGCTGATACGGAAAGCGACAGGATATATTTCATTTGTTCGTGGGGAAAATCCATATACATTTCCATTTAGAGTATATCCTTCTCTATTTTCGAAAGAAAATACGCTTGAGAATACGGCTATCAAATATCCAGGATATCAGATGAATGGTAAGAAAATTAATAGTGAAGATATAATTAATATACTTAAATCGAACATATTTTTAACAAATATTGGATCGTATCAATCCAAAGGATATCAGCTTATTATAGATAGTTTAAGGAAAAAGAATTTTTCAACATCGACTGCGAAAGGTGTTGTGAGAGATATGCCCAATTTTGAAAATATGGAGTCTTTTGGATATACATTATTACAAGTACCACTGGAAGCATTAAATATTGTGTACCCGATTCAAGGGTTGGAAGAAATAGTAGCTGATATTGAACCCATTTCTCTTGCTGTTGTTGAAGAACCAGAATTAGTAGAAGAAGAACCAGCATTAGTAGAAGAACCAGCATCATTATTAGTAGAAGAACCGGGGCTACTATTAGCAAAAACACCAAAGACAAGAGCAACACCAAAACCAAGGGCGAAAAAAACGAAACTTATAATAGAACCCACAGAATTAGTAAAACCAGCAGAATTAGTAAACCCAATATTAGGAACCAATATAATAGAATTAACACAAAGACAATCAAGCGAGCCATCTGTATCCAGTTACGAGTTTGAATCACGTGTAAAGGGTGGCGCACCCACACCAAATTTTATTATAAACGCAAATGATTTAACCGGTCGCAAAGGATTAGAACGTATGATGGATTTTATCGACTCAAAAAATCCCCCTGAAAAGGGTTCTTTTGAATATAAAAGTTCAACAATAAAAGAGTATGGTAATATTTTTTCTATAGATAATATCGGAAATTATAGTTCAAAAATTGAAAATATTTGTAATAGTATTGTATCAAAACAAGGTGTTGTATCGAAAGGAATTATTCTAATATATTCTCAATACATTGACGGTGGATTAATACCGATTTCTCTCGCATTAGAAGAAATGGGAATCACACGATATGGACAAAACGCAAAATCTTTCTTTAAAACGCCTCCAACACCGCAAGTAGATGCTCGTACAATGAAACCGAGAATAACCGGAAGTAAAGATTTTTTCCCGGCAAAATATATATTAATTACAGGAGACCCAAGAATCTCACCAAATAATGATTTTGAAGTAAAGGCTGTTACGAGTGAAGGTAATGAAGAAGGAAACAATATTAAAATTATATTAATTTCAAAAGCTGGGTCAGAAGGTGTTGATTTTAAATTTATTCGTCAAATCCACGTAATGGAGCCGTGGTACAATATGAACAGAATAGAACAAATTATTGGGCGAGGTGTCCGTAATTTTAGTCATAAGGATTTACCATTTGAAGAAAGAAACGTTCAAATATTTTTATATGGCACACTATTAGAAAATAATGTAGAAGAATCCGCTGATTTGTATGTATATAGAGTGGCTGAGTATAAAGCCGTCCAAATTGGCGCGGTTAGTCGTGTATTAAAAGAAACCGCAGTAGATTGTATAATTAATCACGACCAAGTCAATTTTACTCAAAAAAATATAGAGCACGAAAATAAATTGAATAATGAAAAAATAGAACAACAATTATCATCTGGATTAAAAATATCTGATTTTAAAGTGGGGGACGCGCCATATTCTGCAACGTGTGATTACATGTCGGAATGTGAATATAAATGTTATCCGGATAAAACGATACAAGATGGTGACGTGAAAGAGCATACATATAATGAGGCATTTATTATGATGAATTCTGAAAAATTATTACAAAAAATAAGGTCATTATTTAAAGAACGTTTTTTTTATAAGAAAAAGGATCTATTGGATAGAATAGATATTCCAAAACCATATCCACGAGTTCAAGTGTATGCCGCACTAACTCAATTGATAGAAAATCGTAACGAATCAATTACGGATATATATGGGAGAAGTGGTTATTTAATTAATATTGATGAATATTATTTATTTCAACCGAGTGAATTGAATAATAAGCAAATATCCATGTTTGAACGATCTGTGCCAATAGATTTTAAACACGATATACTTGAAATGAATCTTACAGAACAGGATTCACACGGTGAACCAACATATAAAGATGATATAATTGCAATTACACGAAAGGAAAGGGTAAAAAAGGCAATAAAAAATAATGACAATGATAAAGGTAAAGACATGGAAGAAAAAGATAAAGATGTGGAAGAAAAAGAAAAAGACTTGGAAGAAAAAAGTAAAGTTATGAATGCGTTAAAAGCAAATTTTGATATAGCAATTAACACCGCAAAAACCGCTACAAAAATTGACAGGGGTGATGATAATTGGTATAAACATTGTGGTATAACAATGCAGAAACTAATTAAAGATGGAAAACCCGAATCAGATGTGCTGGATTTTTTAGTGGAACATTTAGTCGATATGACATTGTATAGTGAAAAAGTCGAATTATTAAATTATATATTTTCAAAAGAAGTTATTGTAGAAAAATCATTTGAATCATTGATCAAAAAATATTTAGACAAAAAAATAATAAAAACACGAAATATAACGGGTATTGTGTTATTTTCAGGAACCACAAGGAAAGTGATGATTTTAAGTGGCAAAATATGGGTAGATGCCCAATCAGAAGATATACTCGATTTGACCGCGGAAATAAACGCAAAATATAAAATACAACCGACTGAATTAAATAAAATAGTCGGATTTATTGGATATGAAAACAAAAACAAATATTTGGTATTTAAAGTGAAAAATACAGAAAAAGGTAGAAATACGGGAGCTAGATGCGATGAATCTAGAAAATCGAATAAATTGGAAATTTTGAATGAATTGGCTGGTCTAGATAAAGATGGTAAAGAAAAATATACAAAAGATACTACCAGAGGTATTGTTCAAGCGGAATTATGTTCTATGCAAGAATTTTTGTTTAGATATAATAATAAAAATAAAAAAAATGGGAAAATATATTTTTTAGATTTTGAAACCGCGTCAATGAATGATTTTTAGATAATTTATTTGTAATTGTATTTAAAATTGAATATAATTAAAAAGAATGTATTATATAATTATAATATAATATGGATGCTCAAACAAAACAAAATCAACAAAATCAACCAAAATATAAAAAAAGAGAAATAAGGTATAGCAGTATATATTCAAGGTCGTTAATAACTAGTAGTATAACATTATCAATCACTTCTATTGGTAAAAATATTCAAGAAACGATTGAAAAAACAATAGCAGATAAATTTGAAGGAAAATGTGTCGTAGAGGGGTTTATTCAACCAAAATCATCCAAAGTGATCACATATTCAAGTGGAATTGTAAAGGGTATTTACATTATGTTTGAAGTTGTATTTGAATGTCAAGTATGTTGTCCCGTAGAAGGAATGTTGGTACAATGTGTTGCAAAAAATATTACCAAGGCAGGGATTCGTGCGGAAAGTTCGGATGAAACACCTTCTCCAGTGGTAGTGTTTGTCACACGAGATCATCATTATATGATGTCATATTTCGCGACGATTCAAGAAGGAGATAAATTTGTGGCCCGAGTGATAGGACAAAGATTTGAATTAAATGATAAATATGTGTCTATTATTGCCGAATTAGTTGATCCGAATAAGGAAAAAGAAAAAGATAAAGAAAAGGAAAAAGAAAAAAAACCAAGATTGGTCATTGAATCGGATTGAAGCGAAAAGCGAACTCTGGCGACAGAATGCGAAAGATTCTGAAAAATAATCTAAGATATCGATTTCAACTTAAAAATATTGTATAAATAATTGTTATATGTTACATAATAGTATTGAATTAGAAAATGAAATTGTCGCTCTTAATTTGATCCGAGAAAAAATAGAGTCGATGCCAAAGTTTAATCAGGTGGAGGTTCTTAGAATTTTAGAACAAAATAAAGGTGTTACATTAAATGAAAATAAAAATGGTATTCATATTAATTTGTCGGAATTAAGTGAAGACATTATTGAAAAAATGAAAAATTATATTAATTATGTAAACGCACAAGAATTAAATTTAAATGAAATGGAAAAACAAAAGGAGGAGTTTAAGAATATATATTTTGCAAAAGATAATAAAGATAATTCAGGAAAAAATATAAAGCATGCACCATCCTCGACAACATCAATTTAACAATAATCGTAATAATAATAATAATCGCAACAACAACAATAATAATCGCAACAACAATAATAATACAAATTACAGAAAAAATAATGGACAAACACATAATCAAATTCCAGAGACTTTAGTTGGAGGAGTTAAACCAGATTATAATCATGTAATAAATAGTTTACAGGATTATATGTTAAATGGAAAATTACTTGCACAATCAATCAAACATAAATCTTTTTTATTACCAGATAAAAAAAAAGAAATGGTTGTCGTAAAACCGATACCGAAGGTGTTGGACAAGTTTTTTTATCCAGAACAGAAAGATTCTCTTTATTGGTGTTATTTTATTATTAAAAATGGGTTTGCAAAATATGAATATCCGAATGTAACCTCATTTGTAAATGAAAAGATAGATAAATTCAAAAGTATTGAATTATTACGTATCAATAAACAACAATTAAAACTAAAAAAGATTAAAAATTTGAAAGAAGACGTGGAAGATGAATTGGCAAATAAAGAACGAATTGGAATGAAAACATTTATTGCGTTATGTGTCGCCGACAATATTAACATTCTTTTTATTCATAAACGTAAATGTTTTGAAATTATTTTTGATGAACAAGAGGACGCTCCGATCCATGTAGTACATCAAATAGATAGTCCTACATTACGTTATAGTTATGAAACACTTGTTTCCAAAGATCAAATAAAAAAATATAGAACAGAATATTTTAAGTGGGAAAGTGTAGATAAACCATTAAAAGCGATTAGTTCTTATAAATCGGAAGAATTGGTTGATCTGTGTAAGAAATTGGATATATCGGCTGTTGCTTTAGATAATTCTTCTTTGAAAAAAAAGACAAAGAAAGATTTATATGAGTTGTTAATTATGAATATATGAATATATGAATATAATATATGAATATATAATATATAATTATAGTAATGGCATTACCACCAGATAACACTAATATTGATATTACGTTGTCAAATTTAGCAGTTAGTGATTTACGACACGATTTTAATCACAATATTAATGGAATTCGTGATATGTTAATACCAGGTGGTAAGTTAAATTCATATTATAATGAGGGTGTTCCAAATCAGGTTGGTGATACCATTTTTCTTGAAGAACAAAGTTTATCCAATGTAGTTAGAACTGTTGATAACGCTATAAATACCGGATATATACCGACAGATTTTAAAATAAATCATCAAATTGAAACAATTAATAATAAACAATATACTGTTAATTATGTACTAGCTAAAGAAGGTATTACTTATATAAATGCTAATACATTTTTGTCTACATTACAAATCCCAAATAATTCAGCAATTATCGTAGATGCTACTGCGGTTAGTATTTATGAAATATTACGCACTGGAGTAAGAGATGAAAATTTTAATATTTATTACATAATGGCGCCGGAAGTTATCAATGACCCAGCTGGAAAAACACCATTACATAGTAGCACATTTAATCCAACTACAACTGGTATAAATCTAATACCGTGTGACTCAAATATGCCTCCGGGAATAGAATATACTTATAAATATGACGATGAATCAAGTGACCCATACGATAAATTTTATACAAGTTATATATTTACACTATCCGAAATACAGCGAAAGCTAAATGGTAAATCTTTGTATTATTCAACTAATATTGGAATTAGAACTACAAATGATGATTTTACATCAGACCCGATTTTAGATAGTGGTGAAAAAAATGATATTGGGTCATTATCATCATTAATATCAGATATTATGAAATTATTAGTAGGTAAAAATAAAACAGTCAAGACTCCATATCAAATATTTACGTTAAATAATAAATTTCAACAAAAACGTACAGGTGATTGGTTTCAAGTATTATTATGTTTACTTGTTAAATCGCGTGAATTTAAAAAATATAGAAAACAGGGTCCACCACAAGAAGGTGATAATTCTATACAGAATAAGTTTTCAAATGTGTATTTAATAACACACGATAGAATTGCAGTAGCTTTTGCTTTATTGATGGGTGTAAATGTTCTATATGCGCACGGCGCAACACATTCTGTATATTCGTTTACATTAAATAATCCGGCAGAAATAATAGCTCAAAAAATAGCCAGAATAACTATGATTGAAAATGACATACGTAATATGATAACAAAAAAAGGAAGACTAAACGAAATTATACAAGACTATAATGGACAAATATATAGTAATGTATCACAAGAATATGACATTATAGTTACTGCTATAAATGAATTAAACGAAATAATATCTCAACAAGTCATTTCTCAAGACAAAATAGTAGAAGTAACACGACAGTTATTTAGAAGAGCTCTAGTGTATTGTTATTTAAAAAAAGAAATTCCGGATTTACTTAGTGACTATAATACTGCAGATAATTCTGGGTTTATGGACCAAACTATAACAATGTTTACAAGCGGTGAATTACGAACACAATTATTAAAATTAAATACATTAGCGGATTTACCACAAATCGAACAAGAAAATTTATTGATACAAACGCAAAAGAGTATTGATGATTATGATAAATTTATTAATACATATAATCGGTATAAAAATATACTTGAAAAATATGTTGACATTTCTACAAATAGGGCAAAAGTATCATTTGAATCGTTGAGAAAAATTGTTCTAAAAACGCCTGCCTATAAATTTGCAAATGAATGGACGTGGAATATATCTATAAGTAGTAGAATTTGGGCAGCATTTACGTCGTATAGTAATGATAGAAATATTTTTTTATATGATTTAAATCTTTTACCAGATACTATGAAAAATGCTATAGTAAGCAATTACAAAATTCTTTATGAAAAAATAAACGGTGATGGAATACAATTCACCAAACTAGTAAACAAAATCCCAACCCAAATGATCGATAAAGATTTATCTAAATTTGGTAGTGTAATGGGTGCGTTTTGTACAGAAGTATTTTTAAATTTAACTACCCCAGAAAACAAATCAGTTGTAATACCGGATATATCTAAATTTATTACAAATACCACACTTGACCAAGAATTTAATACATTATCAGAAAAAAATATTATTGAAGAAAATAATGAGATTATTCGAAACGACCTTGGCAAAGATACTAAAAGTAGTACGTCTGTTAATGTTAAACTTAATGATGAGACAGATACTGTAGTGGATACTGATGCGGATACTAAAGTGGATAGTGTAGTGGATTTAAAGCTTCACGGTGGAACTATAAATAATGTAGATAATAGAATAATACCTAAGTTAATTATTGAACAAATCGGTCAACAAGCAACACATCCATTACTAACAATGCTTCTTTTATTCTCCAGTCCATCAAGCATTGACCTAACTCAAAGGGGTATTATTGAACGTGTATTAGATGAACCTGGACTACCAATAGGTAAAGACTTAGAAGATATAAATGTATCCAGAGCAAACGTAGAACAACAAGCTGGAGGTAGTGAACCAGAAGATATTTTCAAAACCGTATTATCTATTTTTCATCCATTATTACCCATTTATATGATTGGTAATACATTTTTAAATATGGGACAAAATAGTGATATGGATGAATCATTAGATTATGAATTATATATTAAGTATTCAACATATTTGAATAAATTAAAAACAGCTCTAATAAATGTATATTCCGGTGAAAATAACACTACAGAAAATAAATTGAAAGCTTATAAGATTGGATTTGGGTTAAGAGAATTATTATTTTATTCCAGTGATGAAGAGGTATATTCTATATTTTGCGAGATATTAAATATGACTCCTTTAGAATATTTGCCTATATCTGCAATGACAGATATATTAAGTAACAAAATATCTGGACAGGCACTACGTTCAGATGAGGAAAAACGCGAGTGTATTGGTATTTTACGTGATGAAATATTTATATCTTTTATGAATACCGTAAATCCAAAAGAAATTTTTTTAAATCCAGTTGATATAACACAGTATCCAATTGATGTGTTAAATAATAATTCTTATAATTTTGTTATAGATACAGGTAAAATGATTATATCTGATAGACAAGGAAAAAATGAATCCCAAATACCTCCCATTGAAATGACATCAATCCAAACACAGCCAATCCAAACGCAACCAATCCAACCGCCGCCAATTCCATCAACATCTCCATATCTTAATCAGGAAGATATTATACGAATGAAGGAAAAAGCTGAAAAAGCTACACAATTATACATACAACCACCCCAAACAACAAAACCTCGCGCGATGACCTTATCCGATCTTCCTCAGCCAACCCCAGAAGAATTAAAGAAATATCAAGAACAAACAAATATGGAAGTATTATCCAATAAAAGAAGAAAACCTAGTAGTGCGCCTTGGGGAGGAAAAATAACAAGACGATATAAAAAACTATCAAACAAACAAAATAAACGTTCAAACCGTAAGAAAAGTTCAAATCGTAAGAAAAAGAATAGTAAAACCAAAACAAGACGTATTCATAAAAAATCAAAACATATCAAGAAAAATACAAGACGAAACCATAAGTGAATCCTTCGACCAACAGAATAAAAAATATAATATCAATCAAAAATATTATATTTTATCAAATATATCAAATATATCAAATATATCAAATATCTATTTATTAGAAAAATTGAATAATAATATAAAAAATATGTTTCATTATATATATAATTATGACAACACATATAAATCGAGGCGCTCCTAAAAAATATAATAGAGATGAAAATAAATCCAAAGATCCGCCACAAGTTCAATTTGATAATATGGTGAAAACATATTGGGCAAATAACCCATATATAACCGACCTGAAAAAAAATCACGAATTAGAAGTCCGTTTTGGAACAAGAGGAATTAAACCTTTAACTAAAATCGATTTTGACAATGTGATTAGAAAACTAAAATCCTTAGGATTTACGTGTCCAAATGAACAAGGGAGTTATATGTTGCGTATTCACAATGAGTTTTTAGATTCAGCCACAGGGCGTTTCAAAATGTCAAATATTAGAACCGAAATTAGAGGATTTCACGGAATACAAGAATACTGTAAACACAATGATATCAAAAAATTAATGTCAAATTTTGAAACATTATTTGCCGTTGAATTTTACAAAAAGGTTCCTTATTTTAAAGAAAATGGGGAAAGTGTATTCCCCGTAAATTTTGATGATTTCAATTTTAGGGTTTCATATCAAACAGAAGAAAAAATAAAAACACACTCAGGAATCATTCAAGGATTAATAGATAGTTGGGAAAAATCAAAAAAGACATTTAGGTATATAAATCGCGTCACATTTAGCCATCCAGATATTCCGATAAATGTTGATATTAGTATCGTTAAAAGCTCAAGCACAGAAGATAGACGTGTTAAACCCGCATACACTACAGAAGATTCTGGGGTGTTTCAAAATCCGGAAGTATATGAAATCGAATTAGAAGTAAATAATTCTGAAATGGGACCAGGAACTAAGGTTGACACCCCAGAATTATTACTTGCGTCTATTCGCAAGGCAATAAAATACGTGTTGATGGGTCTTCAGGGAACAAATTTTCCCATTTCATATGTAGATCAAAATCAAATTCTTCAAAATTATATGAAATTGACTCGAGGGGATGAGTATAATCCAGAAAAAAGAATTTACCCAAGTGATTTTATGGGGCCATCCTCGTATACTCTACAAATTCAAAATATTGTGCCTATAAACGAAAATATGAATGTGCCAAACATAAGAAATGATTATACCGTAACTGATAAAGCTGATGGAGATAGACATATGATGTACATATCAGCTACCGGTAAAATATATTTAATCAACACAAATATGAAAGTATTATTCACTGGTGCAAAAACGGAAAATAAAGAAGTATTCAATTCGCTTATAGACGGGGAAATTATTTATCACGACAAACACGGTAAATTTATAAATCTGTACGCAGCATTCGACGTATACATTATTAATGGTAAAGACGTGAGAAGTTTGGGATTCATATCAAAACCCAAAGAAAATGTAACAGACGTGAAATGTCGATTACCATTGCTTAAAAATCTGGTCAAAGTATTAAAGCCAATGTCTATTGTTAAAGATGACGCAATATGTCCGATTCGTGTTGAAAGTAAAAAATTTTATCCGACAAATCCTGCTGTCGATAATATATTTGGCGCGTGTCGTTATATTTTAGAAAAGGACAAACAAGGATTATTCGAATATAATACAGATGGCCTTATATTTACTCCAGCGAATATGGGAGTAGGCGCAGATAAAATTGGGAAAGCTGGTCCGGTTACAAAATCCACGTGGGATTATTCATTTAAATGGAAACCCGCACAGTTCAATACAATTGACTTTTTAGTTACCACAAAAAAAGCGGAGAGTGGAATTGATGTCATTACACCCATATTTCAAGAAGGTATAAATGCGAATTCTACTAGTCAAATAGATGAATATAAAACGATTATTCTGCGATGTGGTTTTGATGAACGAAAACACGGTTATTTAAATCCGTGCCAAGACGTGATTAATGACGTATTGCCGTCTGTAAAAAATATGGACAATGACGACAGCTATAAACCAGTGCAATTTTATCCGACAAATCCGTATGATGTTTCTGCAGGTATTTGTAATATAATGTTGAAAAAAGATGACACTGGTTCGGCTCAAATGTATACGGAGGAAAATGAAGTGTTTGGAGACAATACGATTGTTGAATTTCGATATGAAATTACAAATAACAAACAATGGAGATGGGTTCCGTTGCGTGTGCGTTATGATAAAACGACCGAATTAAGACAAGGATTGAAAAATTTTGGAAACGCCTACCACGTGGCGAATAGTAATTGGCATTCTATACATAATCCAATTACGGAAGAAATGATAACAACTGGTAATAATATTCCGGATGAGATTGCTGATGATGATGTTTATTATAATAGAATTGTATCCGCAAGCAAGACTCGTGCATTAAGAGATTTTCATAATTTATACGTGAAAAAAATGTTGATAGACTGTGTTTCTAAAAAAGGCGATAATTTAATTGATTTTGCGTGTGGTAAGGGAGGCGATTTTCCTAAATGGATTAGTTCTCAATTGTCATTTGTCTTTGGAATCGATGTTGCAAAGGATAATTTGGAAAATAAATTGGACGGGGCGTGTGCTCGGTTTTTAAATTATCGTAAGAAATTTAATTCAATGCCGTATGCGCTTTTTGTAAATGGAAATAGCGGTGCGAATATTCGTTCCGGTTCTGCAATGTTAAACGATAGAGCGGTTCAAATAACAAAGGCTGTATTTGGTTCTGGACCAAAAGACGATGACAAAATTGGTAAAGGTGTTGCTAGACAATATGGAAAAGGTGAGGACGGGTTTAATATTTCATCGTGTCAATTTGCGTTACATTATTTCTTCGAAAATCAAGTGACGTTTCAGAGTTTTATTCGAAATGTCGCGGAATGTACAAAATTGGGTGGATATTTTATTGGTACTAGTTATGATGGTAAGTTAATATTCAATCTTTTGAAAAATAAAAAAATGGGAGAAAGTGTTGATTTATATGAAGGTGATACAAAAATATGGGAAATTCAAAAAGATTATGATGAAAATATGCTTGAAGATGACGTCACTAGTTTAGGATACACTATTAATGTGTTTCAAGAATCAATTAATAAAATGTTTTCTGAATATTTGGTAAATTTTGATTATTTAGATCGAGTTATGGAAAATTATGGATTTAAATTGATAACGCGCGATGAAGCAAAATTGCTAGGACTTCCCGAAGGTTCTGGATTATTTAGTGAATTGTATAATTATATGTTGGCTGAGGTGAAGCGTAATAAATATAAGTCAAATGATTATGGGACCGCTTTAGATATGACTGCATATGAAAAGAAAATCTCGTTTTTAAATAGGTATTTTGTATATAAAAAAATAAGTCACGTAAATGCTGAAAAGATTGCGTTGGAATCGATAGATGAAACTCTTACTGAAAAACGAAAGACGAATAAAGCTCCGGCAGCATTAAAACCCGCAGCAAAGAAATCGGATAAATCATTAGAGAAGCCTAAAAAGGCGCGTAAATTAAATAAAAAAATATTATTGGTCGCATCACAGGCAGATGATAATACTGATGAGAAGGAAGAAAAGGAAGAAAAGGAAGAAAAAATAGAAGAAAAGGAAGAAGAAAAGAAGGAAGAAACGAAGGAAGAAAAAATAGAAGAAAAGAAGGAAGAAATGAAGGAAGAAAAAGAAGAAGAGAAAAAAGAAACCGTTTCTATAAAACCTAAAAAGCCTCGAGCAAAAAAAGTAAAACTAGTTATTGAGGAATAAATTTAGAAATAATGTAATACGATAATGTATATAATAAATAAAAAAATGGGTATATTTAATTCATTTATTGATTTTTTTTCATATAAAAATAAAAAAAATCAACCAATAATATTAAGCTTAGAAACAGGTGTACCAAAATATAAAACACTTCAATCTGACGCGTTATATTATTTATTATCAACTTGTAAGAATAAGAATAATATTACATACCAGACAATAGTTAAAAATATATATAAAAATTCAGGCATTGAAACCAGATATTTGGGTATTCCTGATTTTAGGGGTTGTGATGGAGTAGAGTATGAGAACACCGGAGACGACCCTCGAAGGAGTTCGGAGTTTTCTATGGAAAATGAAAGTACTATTTTTTTTAAAAATATAGAACCAATCCCCATTCAAAATAGATTAAATAAATGTAAAGAAATAGCGACACCATTAGTAATTGATGTTTGTAGTAGAGCCATAAATAGCGCAATAAATAGTGCAAATATTTGTAAAAAAGATATATGTAAATTAATTGTTGTATCATCAACTGGATTTTTTGGACCCTCGTTAGATTGTGATATTATAAAAGCATTGGATTTACCAAGAACAATTGATAGAACATTGATTGGCTTTATGGGTTGTGCCGCAGCAATAAATGGATTTCGTATCGCGACGGATTTTGTGAATAATAACCCTGGAAAATGTGCTCTTATGGTATGCGTTGAAATATCATCTGTTCACGCGAATTTCAACGATTCGATAAATGATACTGTAACACATTCTATTTTTTCAGATGGTGTATCCGCTTGTATATTAAGAGCAACTCTGTCGACAGTCGTCTCCAGAGTTAAATCGCTTAAAAATAAAATATCCCGTCACTTTTTTAATACAGATAAAATAACACCTTCATTAGCAATTATTGATAGTTTTAGTTGTTTGATGGATGATACTGAAGACGGTATTAAACTTGAAATAACCGATAATGGTATAACGTGTAAATTATCAAAAAAATTACCGAAATATATTAACAATGGTATATGTTATATTGTAGACACATTTCTTGAAAAACATAATTTAATTCGTTCTAATATTAGTTTTTGGGTAATTCATCCAGGAGGACGTCGTATTATTGAAGAAATACAAAAAGCCCTTGACATTTCTGAAGAAGATACAAAAGATTCGTGGGATATTCTTAAAAATTATGGGAATATGCTATCTCCGTCTATAATGTTTGTTTTGGAAAAGGCAATGATGAGAGAAAAAATACCTGGAAAATATGGACTTGCTATTTCTTTTTCACCCGGTGTTGGTACGGAATGTCTATTATTACAATATTTATGAATATAGTATTATCGTAATAATATTACAACTTAAATATTTATTAATATATAATATATTCAATTATGAGTTATTATATATTACCAAAAAAACATGTCAGAATTAAAATAGAACCGACAATTATAACAATTACAGAAAAAATAAAATTACAACCAATTATTTCCTTTAGTTTATCATATCATTTAAGTGAAATTAAGAATCAAATTAAAAATATTAATATGAATATCACCAATAATAATAATAATAATAATAATAACATTGATGAGTTATTTAATCATTCAAACTCCACTGATGTTCTGGAGTTTAGTCGCTCACCCCCGCTTACACTCCGACTAGCTCCAGATAGAATAAATTATACAATTGAATTTATTAATAAAATAATAAACCCATATGAATTTATTTTTTCCACTGTTCCTAGTTCTAAATATTCGGTTAGTAAAATAAAACCTACATCCAATTTATTTTATATATTTATGGAAATTGTCCAAACATTTAATTTATTAGATATATACCGTGGAAAAAATATCACTATGGCGCATTTTGGACCCAACAAATTAGCAACAACTGAATGTATGGAAATGTTGAGAGAAGGAAACAATGATAACACTATTATATCTGATATTGAATATCCGTGTGGAACTGGTTTTAAATTATTAGAAGGAGTTGATAATACATCAATTGATTTTATATATTTTGAATTAAATAGTGACACGTACACGGATATAAATAAATATATAATCGGTATTATTACTATTTTATGTAATATATTAACATATCAAAACGCAAATGGTGTATGTATTATCAAAGTGGATAATCTTATTCATAAACCTATATTAGATGCTCTTCTTTTATTAACTGAATTGTATGAAAAAGTTCATATTATTAAACCATATGTTTGCAATATAAATAAAAATGAAAGATATATTGTATGCAGCACATTTATAATTGATTATCAAAAAATTTTGGAGAATAATATATATTTAAATAAATTAAAATCTGTATTGATTGATTGTTTACAAGATTCATTTAATAATAAAATTATTAGTTCATTAATAAATCGCGATTTACCTTATTATTTTTTAAATAAAATAGAAGAATCAAATATTATAATAGGTCATCAACAACTTGAACAACATAATCTATTAATTAATATAATAAAAAATAAGAATAGAGATGAAAAAATAGAAACAATTAAAAAAAATCATATTTATAAATGTATCCAATGGTGTGAACGACATAAAATACCATATAATAAATTTGTAGACAAAATAAATATATTTTTACCATCTACTTATGAAGAAGAAGAAGAAGAAGAACATCAAGACCAAGAAGAAGAAGAAGATATAGTTCTAAATTCATCTCCACTTATGGTGAGGATCGCTCCAGAAGAAATGGATAACGAATATGAAGAATTAATTTATTGTATAGAGAAAGAACGAAATATTATGAACTTAATTGATATAACTTCTTCGACAGTCAGTTACGATTCGTTCCAAACATCATAATAAATTACTTCATAATGTATGTATATTGCTCAATCAGATTATAATTATATTGTGTTTCAAGACCTAAATGTAGTAAACCGTGTATACCAATAAGAACACCAAATGAAATAACAAGTGTAATTATATTATATATATCCATTTTTTTCAATCTGGAAAAATTTGTAAAAATGAGTATTATTGCAATTAAAATGGTGAATCCATTTATAGTGTGTGCGTAAAAAGATGGTTTTGTAAATATACTGGATTCCATTATATATTATATTTACAAAATATTTTTATTTGTTAGTTTTTAAGGATGTGACGGAGCGGAACGTTAGTGAAGTATTCTAAGGATGTGACGCACTAATTCCATTATTTGCAACAGTCGGTCCAGCACTCAAATTACCAAGATCCGTGATATTTTTTGAAAAATAATCATCTGAGTTTTTAAAACACGTTTTAGGATTACCATTTTTAATATATTGTCCAGGATTACACGCAGGTGTTTTCATTTTATAAATAAGCGGAACAAATGGTTGCCCTCCGACATTAATAAAATTATTCGCGGATCCTTTCAATCTATTATTATTATAAACATTCTTTTCAATTGTAGTGACACCTAATTTTAATGTTCTAGTACTACTAGACACACTACCTTGAGTTGCAAACTGATAATTACTTGGTTTGTATACGACTAATTTACATCCACGCGGATTACTTGGTCCAGATAAAGACATACCATAATAAGGATTGGACAAAAATCTTTTAAAAATTTCAACCGCATTAACAGAATCACCAGATTCTAAACTTTGAATAAAAAGCGCAAATTGTTGAACGGTCTCGATTTGTAAATTGTAGAAATTGGTTATATCATCTGTTGAAAACACTCCAGCATTATTCAAAATCTGAAATGCTTGTGATACTAATTCTAACTGGGTAAATGTGCTAGAACCGGTATTTGGATAACAATTCGCAATGTAAGTATTTGAAAGACCTAATGGATCACCTGGTTTTGACTGAGTTAACATAGCAGCGGTTATATTTGGATTATTCTTAAGATCCGCCGCGTTTTGAACCAACGTAGAGCCAGAATAAAAGTTAAATACTTTTTGGTCGTATGTTTGACATCTATTTTGTCTGTATTGTTGAAGTGTAGTAAAATAATTCTTTTTCAAGTTTGTACTAGCAGGTCTAACTCTTAATAACGCCTTTCTCTGTTCATTACAACAATTTTGAGGTGTCTGACATACAGGTAATGGATTATTCGTCAAAAAATATTGAGGGGAATAGTCAGCAACAAGTCCAATACCATCACACGTTTTACAATCTTTATCCAATTTAATAACACCATTCACCTCATCCACCGTATTTTCTTTCACTGAGAATTGTCCTGGTCTATCAATAAGTTGACCGATGAGCGAATATGATTTAGATGATTTTACTTGTCTATTTGTTTGTTCGCTACTAAGTTGAATATACTGATTTGGATTAAGTGGGTTTATTTTTATTACCGGTACTGGAGTTGAAGTTCCCTTTCTATATTGTTTTAATGGACGTGCGGATCCGTGTTTATAAACAGTATCATTTGTGGCATCATTATTTGTTAAAGGTCTAATATTTCCAGCGGTGACAGCAACTGGATTACTATACATCCCAGTACCTTTCCAAGTTATATATTCAGCGGTTAAAGGTCCGCTTAATGAATTGTTATAAGAATGCATGCCTTGTGGAAAAAATGCTGATGACATATTATATATATTATTGAAGATTTAAAAAAATATAATTTTTATATTTATATAATATATTATAATCAAAAATGTTAATAAAATTCCTTATATTATTTTTTATAATGTTGATAATTTATCAAATATTTTTAGCTATATTTGGTGAAAATATTATAGAAGGAATGGAAGGGGAACCTTCATCTTCTTATCAAAATTATGGCAATGATCCATTGATATTAGCGAAACAAAATGCAGGTAATATTGAATATTTAAAAGGACAAGTCACCGGCTTACAAGGATTAGATAAAAAGGTGGATGATCTTAGTAAAAATGTAGATACATTAAATACACAAGTATTTGCATTAGTTCAACAACAAGCAGATGCTGCTCAACAAATGGTTGGAAATAAACCACTTAATATTAGTGGTGCTGCTGCATAAAATATTGTATATTTTATTTGATTATATTTTGATTATATTTTGATTATAATTGGATTATATTTGTTATAATATCTTCTTTTCTTATTATAATATATAATATATAAATTAAAAATGTCATCAAATATGTTTAATCAAGTATTAAATGATGCTACGGGTATTCAAGATAAATTATTAGGGCCTACTTATCCTTATTGGAAAAATATAAAAACCCCAGAAGAAATTGGAATGTCTGATCGCGGGGATTTACAAACATTGGGAAATGATATTAATGGGTTAATTCAATATGTAGAAGTTTTAGTTACGGGTAAAGGTGCGTCATCTACCGGAGGCCCTTTAGGTAATAAGTTTTTTTTACAAACTGGCGGAAAATGTATGGACATTGATTCAAAAAAACCGGTCGATAGATTTATTTATGTCAATAACGTCCCTGAAGGAAATATTCCATTTATATCTTCTGGTTTAGGTGTAAATTTTTCTGAATTTAAAGGATTAATTCCCGGAACTATTAGTAATTTAAATGTGTTAAACCCCTTTACTATTATGCAGGCTTTTATGTCTGGATCTACACCGGATTGCGCGGCAGTTACTTTACAAACGGTTGATATAAATAATAACACTGGTTCAGATACTAAATTTGTTACACTTGTTGATCTTAAAAATATGGATCCGTGTAGTTTTCCAAATGGACAAAATAATTTTTCAAATAAATCGTGTAAACAAACATTTGTAAATAGAAAAGAAGACGAAGAAGGAATATTGTTACCAAATGATCCAATTATACAATTTTATTTTGCTAGTTTGAGTATCATTGGTATTTATGTGTTATATCGTATAATGATGAAAAAAAGATAATTATATTATGAATCCTTCGACTACCGACTACAGATTCCAGTCTCTCCACTCTTAACTCCTTCGACAGTCGTCTCCGGAGTTCCATCGCTCCCCCAGCGCCTTCGGCTACGGGTCGCTCCAAAACATATAAAAATAATTTTATATGTTTCATAATAATCTAAAAAACTCCAGAGTTCTCTTGCTTCACACAACACTTTAACGTCTAGATCTTCTAGATTTTCGAGATTTTCTTCGGCGACCACCTTTAGCAGACCCATATGTTGTTTGTAGCGGGTCATATGGTTTAAATCCTCCACGACGCTTTCTTCTTCCTCCCCATAATGATGGGAATGAAGGTAATGATTTTTTAAATTTGTCAAAAATACCAGGATTACTTGCTGGAGGTGAACTATATGAGGTTGATGCAGGACTTATAGGAGGTGAAGTATATGAGGTTGATGCAGGACTTATAGGAGGTGAACTATATGAACTTGATGCAGGACTTGCGGGAGGTGAACTATATGCGGTTAATGCGGGTTTGGATAAAACTGATGGGTTACTAGATGCGGCATTACCATTATACTGAGAAGAAGAAGAAGAACTATAAACGGGGTAACCACCTCGTCTAGTTCTATTTTTTCGGGAACGTTGTTTTCTTGCTCTAGTTCTTGGCATTTATATAATAACAAAAGAAATTATATAAATAATATTTATTTTTTTTCTAAATTAACTTTACCATTTCAAACGCCGTTAATCCACCCAAAATTTCGGCAATTATATATGGAACAATATCATTACTGTGTATTTTTCCACTAGATAAAAACGCAATTGCAACTGCTGGATTAAATGCACCACCAGAAATAGGACCACCAAATAAAACGGCTAATGCTAATGCAGCACCGATAGCCATATAATTATTTGTTGCTAATACAATAAATGTCAATAATAATGTGCCTAAAAATTCAACAATATATTTATGTAACATTGGTATGTATTATACTTTATATTTTTTTTATAAATTACATATAATTTGGAGAAAAGATTTAATAATTTTGACTTACTAAACTTCCCCATGCACACGCACGTCCATTACATAAACTAGTATTAAATATTGACCCTTTTTTAGCAGGCGCAACGCACCCACCTGCCCTAGAAAATCGTAATGCGGATTTAACATCATTTGTATTAAAACTTTTATATGACATTGGTGCGCTAGCAGGAAGTCCTTGTTTGTAGGAGCTTTTACCTACTGCTTGGGCTTTTCTAGTGGAAATATACATAGATGATGATGTAGGAGCAATATATTTAGTGGATTGTGATAATAAATAACTTCGTTGAGTACCCGCATTAAATACAGACGTTGGTTTAAGAGGAGAATACATTTCTGTTCCGGTTTTGGTTGATTCTGCATAACTCGCTGTTCTTAAATATTGATGTCGAGCATTTGAAAATTGGCTTGCGCCATCAGTGACTCCAAATTGTGGTGGGTTTGGATGAATTCCATTTAATACACCATAATTATGTTTACCCATAGCTAACGGTGTTCTATTTGTGCTTAATGGTCCAGATACTGGAGCACTCGCGTACCCACCACTCATATAAGGAATATTTGTATATTGATGATAAGCAATCGTAGTCATTGTGTATATATATGATATGGAAAAGAAAATATCATTATTAAATAATGTATAAAATAATGTATAAAATAATGTATAAAATATTATATATTATTCATTGTTGATTATTGATTATTTCTCTCTAATTGATAAACCTATCATCCAAATTAATATCTTCGAATGGCTCTCCATTGACTTTGAGATGCTGAACTTTGGTCACCACCATAACTGATATCATTATAATTTTTATTAACCGCCTTTTGTTTCAAATATCGGGAATAATCTGAACTATCATACACCCATTTGACATTACACGCTGCTGCAGGAGCTGAGGTCCCGTCGCAGTTATCTTGAATATGTCCGAATTTTTGCTTAAGTCCGTGTAATCGAGGTCGACTTTGAAATGTCTGACAACTACCTCCACACGAATAATTTTGGCGACTTAATATATCACCCGCGTTGTTAACGGCACGAAAAGGAGTACAAATCGATTTATTATAGTCTAATTGTCGCGCGTAATTAGTATTCCAAGCTTGCTTCAAAAGAAATCGTGTTTGAGCGAACTCATCAAAATTATCTGTTGTAATAAGGCCTTGAGGGACATATCCTGTTATTCCACCACCTAAAACACGACCCCCGCTACTTTTTACATATTTAGGACCTAATCCAAAAAGATTAAAATTAAATACAGTGGTCATTATATATATAAGAATAATAAAATAGTTTATAATAAAATGAATATTCGGATATAATGCCTAAGTTTTCCTCCAAAGTTGCTAAATTTAACTGATAAATAAAATATATGTATATGTATATGAATAAGTTTTCTATGTATGAAATACTTTTGATATCAATTATATTAGTTGTAATTGACAGTAGTTATTTATATTCGATGAAAAATTTTTTCAATAACCAAATTAAACATGTTCAGGGGACAGATATTCAAATAAATATATATGCTGCAATTTTATGTTATATAGCATTAGTATATGGATTATATTATTTTATTATTAAGGATAAACGACCTCTAATAGATGCCTTTATATTCGGTATTGTGGTTTATGCGGTTTATGAATTAACCACAATGGCTTTATTAAAAAATTGGAGTTGGAAAACTGTCGCTCTAGACACATTATGGGGTGGAATTTTATTTACGATAACTACATATTTGGTGTATGCTATAAAAAAATATATGTAGTACTACTAAAATAATGATACGTTTTTCTCCAAATATTTTTTGTAAAAATGTATATATAATATAACAATGTTGAATGCTTGATTTTTTAATGGCTCCTACTTATAATATAGTAAAAACCGATACCATTATTCGATGTAAAATGTATTATAATAAAATAGATAGAGAATGTGAAGGATTTTATCCTGAATTAAAATATAAAAATGGGTATGAATCTGTCATTATAAAATTTCAATTATGTTATTACCGAGGTGTAGATAAATATTGGTGGACACAATTGAGTGAATCTGTTATTTATGGGTTTACAAATAAAACTGGTAAAAATTTGTTGGGTGTATTAAATTCACAGGTAAATATAACTGTCACACGAGACGATTCCAATATTGAAATGACGGCAACAAAAATATATAATGCCGGTGGTAGATGTATTTATCCAATAGAACTGATTGATTCTACATTTTATTTAATGGATAAAGATATGTATATCAAATGATACTCTCTTATCATATATGAGATCTTACTAAAATATTATTTAATACAATAAAGGTTAAATGTAACTTGTAAAGATTCCAATGATTTTTTTTATTTTTTATTAAATGATCCATTTTTCTAAAAATTTCTTCTTCTAATGCGTTAAAATCTATATGAGATTCACTAGTATATGTGCTGCCAATATATTGACAACCATTTTTATAACGTGACGTTTTTATAATAGACGTTACCCCAGATTGTAATTCTATATGGGGGAATATTCTTGTAAATATATAATATACATATTCGGAACCAGGATTATTACAAGTTTCATCATTATCATATCTGTTAAATATATGTCGCATAAATGGATATTTATAATAATATTTATCATACCATACTTCAATACGAGTTAATGGTCGAAATTCGTAAATATAACATATTACGTCATACGGCAATTTATTTTTGAGTTGTTCATATAGGGTATGTGACGAAGCGGAATGCGTAGTTACAGACACCGAATACGGAACGCTAGTGGAGTATTCCATATTTTTTTTAGATATATATATTTCTAAAAAAAAATATTGAAATCAATTTTATTACATATCCACTTTAGCTCGCTCCAATCTCTTAATAGTTTGTAATAACACGTGGTGCTATATTCATAGTAATTAATTCTTGGAATAATAATTTACACGCATACGGAATTTCGACATATGCAAAATCAGTTCTATTGTCGCATGTTCGGCAATGATGAATATGCATTTCGTCATTATATGATGCGATTAATCCACATTTTCTACACGCGTGAACTTGATATTTATCTGATGCGTCGTACATTCTACCACGTGTAAATTTAGACGCACCGTGTGAAATCATACAATTATGTGAAACAATTCCATTTGCTAAAAACGAATGAACTTCATCTACTTGTATATCGTATACCTTTTTCAATCCGACTGGTCTGCGGGAAATAACAGTTAAATTCATAGTAGGTAGTGATTCCTTTTCACGATTTACACCATATAATGATTTACAATTGTTTTTATTTTCATTTGTATCATCAACATCATCATCAACATCCACACCATTATCTAATTCTTCTTCTTCTTCTTCCATTTCAATGTCACATTTATTTTTAGTTTTATTATCTTCTTCTAAAAACCAACTCAACGCACCAATTTTTTCTAAAAATTGTTCTGCAGTCGGGAATGATTTCGATGTAAATTTTCCAAACGATGTTCCTTTAATCAGATGATCTGTAATATCGTGAGTGGACGGAATTGCGTATTCGTGTAATAATGCTTCCGTTTTCTTTAACTCTTCGACTGCTTGTAAAATCGCTTGTTTGGTGTGAACAATCTTTGTAGGATTCGCCATTTTGATTTCCTTGAAATTGGTAATCTCATCAACACGATTTACCAACCAATTATGTTGTCTCGTAACTTCAGTTCTTAATCGTTTATATGATACAGCCGCCTCTAATCTCTGTGATTTATGACAACAATATCTGAAACCAATCTTTTCTGAAAAGGGAATCAACTCATTAATATCTAAATGTAGTACTAACTGATAATTACGTGATGTTTCTGCTACGTCGATGTTATTTTTATTTTTAGAATAAGACGTTTCTTTTAATTTTTGTATCGTTATTTTTTCAATTCCACATTTATTCAAAAGTACATTTATATTTTCCATCATTTTTTGTAATGATTCCAATTGGGTATAATTCTTGGTTTGGGAGAAGGAAATAGATGTTAGAATATCTCGTTTACCGCGATGCATACCCAAATAACACGTATGACCGTCTCCACCAAACATTCCTGCCAAGAATTCACGAACAATTGGTCTAGGACAATTCGAATCCATAATAAATTCGGGAAGAACTCCTGGTTGATTTACTTTTCTACCACATAATAGTCCGGGTAACTGGATAATATTTTTCATAAACGCACTAGGAATACGAACTATAAACAAATTTTTATGAATAAAATTTTCTTGTTTACTATAACAAAACAACTGTAAGTCATTCATAAACGATTCTACATCCAACATGTGTCCTAAAAACACACTACCCATCATAAACGCATCCGACCCATCTGCTTTCTTACGCGATGAAATATGACCATCCGTTATTAATAACCCGATAATACGTGCAAATGCCAATGTTTTTAAATATTCTTGTCTCGTATTTGTGGATAATGTTAATGATCCTACTTGCAAGTTCCATCCATTACACTCGGTTATTTCTCCTTGAATATTCACTAATGGACAAGTAACACTCACTTTTAATTTACTTTCATTCAATACTAAATCTTTTACCTTTACCCATTCATTATTAGAATTTAATACTGGGTGATCTTCTGTACAAATTTTTTTCCGCCCATCTTCCATTGTTACTTCTACACATTCTCTTTCACCTTTATACATAAATCCAGTCTGTTTTGCCTTTACAATTCCATTATGTTTTTCACTCCATCCAAGCACTTCCCATTCACAACTTTCCATCGTTTCTATAGAAATTGAAATTCCGCAAGATAAAGCAAGGGGGGTCCCTTCAATTTCACAATCTCTCTCCATTTCGCCAAAGCGAAGACCACCGTCTCTGCTTCTACCCTCAGCAGGCTGTCGCGTTAAATTAACCATCGGACCAATAGAACGACTATGTGTTTTATCACTCACCATATGTTTCAATCTTTGATAAAACACGGGACCGATAAATATATTACACTCTAATTGCTCTCCGGTTAGTCCATTATACATAAGTTCATTACCACGCGCTTCATATCCGACATTTAATAATTCACTACAGATCGATTTGACATCTAATTCACCGAAACTGGTGCCGTCTCCGAATAATCCGAGCTCGACTAATACTTTACCTAACACAGTCTCCTTTAACTGTCCGATTGTCATACGAGACGGAATCGCGTGAGGATTAATAATAATATCAGGTCTAACACCGTCACGAGTAAACGGCATATCTTCTTCTGGAATAATATTACCGATGGTACCCTTTTGCCCGTGTCTAGACGAAAACTTATCACCAATAATGGGCTTTCGCACGTTTCTAAGTCTCACCTTTGCAAAGTTATATCCATCACCATTTCTATCAATATAGTTTTTATCGACATAGGTCTCCTCATTTGTTCGATGAATGCGACTTTGGTCTTCATATTTAATAACTTTTGTGTGATCATTTCTATTTTCTTTAATGGGAGTGATTTTCGCAATAATAATATCTCTGTTTTCTACTATCATATTTTCCGGGATTAATCCCTTACTATTCACTTTATTATAATTTCCAAATTTCATTCCTTTTGTTTTCGCGGGGTCTGGTTTGCATCGGATTTCCTCATCACCATTGATTTTTTGTTTGTCCTCATCTTTTTCGGTATGATAAATCGTTGCTTGAAATAGACCACGATCAATAGAGCTCTTATTAAACAACAATGAATCTTCCTGATTATATCCGGTGTGAGACATAATTGCAACAATTACATTACATCCAGACGGTATTTTCATCAATTCAATCATATTCATAAGACGAGTGTCGACCAATGGACGCGCCGGACAAGTTAAAACATAGGCAGTTTTATCCATACGCTGCTCAAAATTAGTGACATATACACCCATTGCCTGTTTACCCATAGCACATTGATATGTATTTCTAGGAGATTGATTGTGCTCTGGAAATGGAATACACGATGCTAAAACCCCAAATATTGTACTGGGGTGAATCTCACAATGCGTGTATTTTTGAATGGAACCGTCACAAGGATTTATTAAATCTTTCGGTTTCATTGAAATCATCGACCACGATTGCTCTTCTGGATCGATATATTCGATAATAGAATCGTCTATTCTACAATTCGTTAGAAGATCATCCCACGTCATTTTATTTTTTTTCAGGTCATTTATTATCGATTTAGTAATCAATAGATTATTATTTTTCACGCGCAAAATCGGTCGGGTTAATCTACCACTATCATTACACACACGAATTTCATTTAATTTATAATCGAATACAATAGATGTATATATATTTATAACTCCACTATATTTCATGTCTTTCAACATTTTAAATAGTTCAGCGGGATTATTCGAAATACCTATCCACGCACCATTTATGAATACTTTTACTTTTCCGTATAATTCAAGTGGTGTTAAATTATGCAGTTCAACGATATGTGGATTGACATATTCATATATAGGCATTGTATTGGATTGAATGGTAACGTGTGTCATATAACTCAGATTTTTAACGATGCCAACTGATTGACCCTCTGGAGTTTCCGCAGGACATAGAAATCCCCAAGATGTGTTGTGTAATTTACGAGGAGGAATTAGTTTACCACTCTTATCAGTCGGAGTAGATACTCTTCTGGCGTGACTTAAACTGGAAACATATGTCAATCGGTTCAACACTTGTGCAACACCGACTTTGTTACTATTTATATGTTTGATACCAAAATCACCGGTAGATAGCGCGCGCTTAATACCGTTTTCAATGGTAGTCGATTTAATAATTTTATAAATATTAGTCATATTAATAATGCTCTGATAATCGTCCGTTGATTTCCACGATCCAGTATTTATTTCTTTGATAATTTGTTTTTCCATATCTTTTACCAATTTATTGAAATAATTGCGGAATAAATTATTGAGAAGAGTTCCCGTAAGGTCAACACGTTTATTAACGAATGAATCACGGTCATCTTGCTTCACCCATTCAAAACTTACTTGTAATAGGCGTGTCACCATATATCCGAGAAAATATATTTTTTGTTCAGCATTATTACAGTGAGGAAATAAATCGTTCTTTAAAATATCCATAGTAAATTCAGTTTTCTTCTTTAATCCAGTTTCTCTATCCATATTAATAGGAGTGTACATAACATAAGTTAGAATATATTTAATGGCGTCTTCTTGTGTCATAACAGTATTTGCTTCAATAATCGATGCTTGTAACCCTTCTAGCATATCTTTATATTTGTCGCTACTAATATCCAATAGGATTTTTTCACATATTTCTTTGTCCGAAATAACCCCAAGTGCGCGAAATACGATAAATAGAGGGACGGGTTGTTTGACTCTAGGAAGTTGAACAGCCAGTGAAAATCCAAAACCATTATTTTTGGAAGAAACCATAATATTTACTTGTTTTGGTGATATACATTTGAAATCGGGGATAGATTTTATCTCAGCACTCCACGTGTATTTTGTATTATTTTTAGATATGTTGTATACGTATATTCTATTTTCAGCGGCTCTTTCTTGTCCAATGACGGTTTTTTCTGAGCCGTTAATAATGAAATAACCTCCCGCGTCAAATTTACATTCACCTGTATTTCTATGCTCTACGTGTTTATATTGGGATAATACACATATTTTTGATTTTAACATAATAGGCAATTTCCCTATTTGAATTTTAGGCAGAGTTTTATGAAACGTTTGTGTATTTTCAAGATCAGTGCCATTACGAATGACAAATTTGATATTAATGTCTATGGTCATAGAGGACGCATATGTAAAATTACGTAAACGGGCTTCTTGAGGGAACATTAATTTTGTTGCGCCATTATTTTCGTGAATTTGGGGACGGTAAATATGGAAATTATCAAAGGTGATAAATAATTCTAGCGCGTATTTCCCCGATTTTATATCAAAATCCTGTTCCGACGCGACGCGAATGGGATTGAACATTTCTATTGTTTTAATAATTTGGTATCCTACAAAATTATTATACGATTCTATTTGATGTTGAACCAGTCTTTCAAGGTGATGACCTTTAAAATAAGACTCTATTATATTCCACGGTGTTTCAATATATGGTTCATTATTAATATCATAAGGCATATTTTCTTTTTTATCATTATCCATTTTATTTTCTTTTTCTGATTTAGGTTGACTTTGACTTTGATTATTGTCGTTCATTATATTTATTGGTACCACCATCGATCAGTTATTTTATATATCAATTTATTTTTAAATTGATTTTTACAAATATAAATAATATCTGAATTTAGAAAAAACTATGAGTTTTTATTATAAAATTGTTTTCAAATGTGTATTATAATACAAAATGTCTACAAAAAAAATAATTAAGATAAATCCGGTATTATTTAATATGGGTGGCGAAAAAACGAAAAAACAAAGAGAAAAACGTGAGAGGCCACCTCCATCGTTAATAATAAATTCAAATTCATTAAAGAAACAGTTATTAAATCGAATCAAAGAACACAAGATAAAAGAAAAATCCGAGTTAGATGAACAAAATCCAAATAAAGGTGGTATTGGAGGTGAAAAACAAGAGGAAGAGATGGATGAATTTTACGATTCTATTCATTATTTATCTAGTTTATCAAAAAAACATAAGGAAAATAATGAAAAGCTCAAGTATGATACAAATATTCAAAAAAACAGAGAAAGTTTAGCTAGAAAAACTGTAAAAAATCCGAATATTTATGTAACTCCTTCGAATAGTAACTCCGGAGTTAATTCACCACAACCACGAAGTTTTGTACAACCTGAATACTCCACTAGCGTTCCGTATTCTGGGTCTGTAACTACGCGTTCCGCTCCGTCACATCCCCTAAACCCACAAACACAGACATATCATAATACATCATCTCCTTCGACTATGCATCAAAATATGCCATTTGTAAATTTAGAATTACCGGAAGAATTAAAAGAGCCGTTTAAAACATCTGATATTAATTCATTTATAGAAGGAATTAAATTAAATTATGGTGTAGATAATTCTGTTCCATATGGCTGTTTAAAAGGTGGGGTAAAACCTACATATAGAAATTGGAATTTGACGAAAAAACATATTCCTTCTGTTCCTTCTATTCCTCAGATAGTACCCGATAAACCTGCTGTTATTTCAGAACGTGAACGTAAATTAGATATACTTAAAAATAGAATGAAAAAACAACAAGAAGACGATAAACTTGAAAAAATAATGATATCTCAGAATTTAATAACTGCTCCGAAGTCATCCAGCGACGTTCCGGAGTTTAGTTTATCACCTCCACTCAATCCGAATAAGGAAAATGAACCTAAAATTGAATCTTTTACATTAACTCCTTCAACAGTTAACTCTGGAGTTCAGTCGCTCCAAACAGACGCAAATAGAGTAGACACAAATAGAGTAGACGCAAATATAGTAGACACAAAATTAATAATAAATGATAAACCTATAGTAGAAAAACAATTTATAAAAAAAACAATAAAACGAAAATATACACTTGGTAAATCTAAATTATATAGAAAAGTATCTATTTTAATTAAAGACAAAAATACTAGAAAAAACGTTATCAACGCACATAAAGAATTAAAAAAAAAACCTATTAATGATATTAAAAAATATTTGAAAGAACACGGGTTAATAAAAGCTGGAAGCAATGCGCCAAATGATGTTGTTCGGAAAATATATGAATCATCAATGCTAACAGGTGATATTATAAATAAAAATAAAGATACATTACTGCATAATTTTTTAAGTGACGCGTCAGAAGAATTAAATAAATAATTTCTATTATAATATTAGTATAAATATAAGTATAAGTATAAGTGTAAGTATGGACAGTACCAAAAACGTATTACCTGACCACAATAGACAATTTTTTAAAGACTTAAGTGAATATTTAGATACAAAATTATATTTTTTTGGTAGTATTCAGCGACCTGATTATTTTCCTGGAAAAAGTGACATTGATATAGATATTTTTACAGACAATGAACATAGTACAATGACAAAATTACAGCACTATTTAAAAATATCAAACACCAAGTATAAAAAAATTATATGGAAATTAAAATACAGTCATAAGATCGTTTATGGACACAAAATAATGTATGATAATGTAGATAATAACATTACTGCTGAATTTTCTATATATGATGAAAAATATAAAGATGATATATTATCAGAACATTTAGGGAAATCTGAATTACCGATTCATGCGTCGATATTACTCATCATTTTAAAAAAATTATATTATGATTTCAAATTAATAAGTGATGATAATTATAAATATTTAAAGGGTAAAATTTTAACTTTTGGTATTGGTGTTCCAGAAGATCAATATGTTATTTTAGATAGTAAAAATAAAAAATAGATATTTTTAAAGGAGGTTTCGTGATAAACACATTATAAAAATCGATTAAAGAGAGAACACAATAATATATATTATAATATATTATTTTGATAAAACACAAAAATGGCTCTTATTAAAGAATGTATTCAATTAACAAAAAAATATCAAGATGAATATGGCGAAAAAACTATTGTTTTAATGCAAGTAGGTGCGTTTTTTGAGGTATATGGGTTAAAAAATAAAGATACTGATATTATTTCAGGGAGTCAAATTGAGGATTTTTCCAAGATTTGTGATTTAAATATTGCAGATAAAAAATCGTCTATAGGAAATGATACTGTTATAATGGCTGGGTTCTCTCATTATATGATTGACAAGTATCTAAAAAAATTACAGGAAGCTGGATACACTGTTGTTGTTTTTACACAAGATGAACAAAATAAAAACACCACGCGAAGTTTAGCAGGAATTTATTCACCTGGTACATATTTCTCTCCGGATTCAACACATATTACAAACAATACCACGTGCATATGGATAAATGTTATAGAATCGATAACTAGTTCAAAATATTTCGCAAAAACAGCACAAGCAACAACAACAGTAACAAAACAAAAAAATAATAAAATGGTATACGTTGGTTTGGCAAATATAGACGTATATACCGGGAAAACATCTATTTTTGAATGTAAAGAAACATACATTAATAATCCAACCACATTCGATGAATTAGAGCGGTTTATATCTATTTATAATCCTAGCGAGGTAATCATAATTGCAAACGTTTCTAATAAAGAAATAGATGATATAATTAGTTATGGAAATATTCAAAGTAAGAGTATTCACAAAATAAATGTAACAGATCAGCAACAACAACAAAATAATACTGAAATGATAAATCGAGTATTAAATAGTGAAAAACAAAATTATCAAAAAATGATATTAGAAAAGTTTTATAAAATATTAGATTTTGATGTATTTTCACAAAATTTCTATGAAAACGCCATTGCAACCCAAGCTTTTTGTTTTTTGCTTGATTTTATTTATCAACACAATCCAAACTTGGTAAATAAAATTAGTGAACCCAAATTTGAAAATTGTTCTGACCGATTAATATTGGCAAATCATTCTCTAAAACAATTGAATATTATCGATGATAATAATTATACGGGTAAATATTCGTCCGTTGAGAAAATGTTGAATATTTGTATTACATCAATGGGAAAGCGCAAATTTACATATAATTTATTAAATCCTACTACAAATACAATATATTTACAAAGAGAATATGATATAACTGAACATATGCTTATACAATATTCTAAATACGAAATTTTTAAAAATAAATTAAGTGTTATAAAAGACATTTCAAAAATTGTTCGGCAAATTGTGATGAAAAAAATATCACCTAGTTCATTTTTTCAATTATATAAGAATTTACATACGATTAAAGAAATATATTCCGTGGCTGAGAACGATAACGTATTGAATGAATATCTAAATACGACAACAACAAATAAATATGTAAACAATGAACAAATTGTAGTATTTTGTAATAAATTAATCGTGTTTTTAGATAAAAACTTGGTCATTACATTATGTGAAGATTTGGATACGTGTCAACAATTTGAAACAAATTTCTTTAAAAACGGTGTAGATAAAGAATTAGACGAAAAAACAACGTGTTTAACCGAGTCAAATAATAAATTGGAATCGATTCGTCAATATTTTAATAATTGTATTTTAAAATATGAAAAAAACACAAAAACAACAGATTATGTAAAAATTCACGAAACAGAAAAAAATAATTTTAGTTTATTGGCCACCAAGAGACGCTGTAATATTTTGAAACAGATTTTTACAACAACTATGGGAGAAGGTGATTATAAGGGCGTTTTATTAAATTATGTGTCATCATCCGAAGATTCACATACATTTTTATTCAAATCATCTCTTTCTCAAATAAAATTTGAAACACAAAGCGCAAGTAATGATTGTATTTCTAGCTCTCAAATTGATGAAATATGTAAAAATATATCTACTATAAAAATTCAAATGAAAGATATATTGACTACAACATATCTAACATTTCTAGAAAAAATGGAAACATTTGAAGACGAATTCGATACTATTATAGAATTCATTACTTCTATTGATGTAATATTCGCAAAGGCTACAATTGCGAAAAAGTATAATTATTGTAAGCCTACATTGGTGAACGCAGATAAATCATTTGTAAATGCACAAAATATGCGTCATTGTTTAATTGAACATCTTCAACAAAATGAATTATATATATCAAATGACATTTCTCTGGGAACTCCTGACACGTCTGTAGATGGCGTTTTATTATACGGGACAAACGCAGTAGGTAAAACCAGTTTTATTCGATCATTAGGTATAGCGGTCATTATGGCGCAAGCGGGACTATATGTTCCCTGTAGTTCGTTTCATTTTCAACCGTATAAATATATTTTTACGCGAATTTTGGGGAATGATAATATTTTCAAAGGTCTCTCTACTTTTGCAGTTGAAATGTCTGAACTAAGAACGATTTTACGATTGGCTGATGATAAAAGTTTGGTTTTAGGAGATGAATTATGTTCAGGAACAGAAAGTATTTCAGCGGTTAGTATTTTTGTTGCCGGAATACAAAATTTACATAAAAAAGGTAGTAGTTTTATTTTCGCAACTCATTTACACGAAATCATTCATTATGAAGAAATTATGAGTATAGAAACGGTTGTATTAAAACATATGGCTGTTATTTATGATAGAGCAAAAGATGTATTAGTATATGATAGAAAATTGAGAGATGGACCTGGAGACAATATGTATGGTTTGGAAGTTTGTCGGTCACTTAATTTACCTGAGGATTTTTTAAATAGTGCACATAATATTCGAATGAAATATAATCCTGGATCGAATAGTGTTCTTTCTTTTAAATCGTCACATTATAACGCAAAAAAAATAGTAGGAATATGTGAACTATGTAAAATAGAAATGGGTTCTGAAGTTCATCATTTACAGCATCAGAGAGACGCAAATGAGGATGGAAATATAATAAATAACGAAAAAAATATGATTTTTCAAAAAAATAATATAGCTAATTTAATGACATTATGTGAAGCGTGTCATACAAAAATTCACAAAGAAACCGGGACACATAAAAAAGTGAAGACAAGTAAAGGAGTACAACTCGAACTCATTTGATAGTCGTCTCAGGAGTTCTATCACTGACATTGTAAATACAAGTTGCACCAGAATACAGAATACAAAATCTTCAAATGTGTAAATATTTTGACAAAATAATAAAATAATAATATAATATAAAATAAATGTTTGCTATTATATCAAAAAATTATGCAAATATAACTCTTACAATTATTGTTATTTTGGCGTGTGTTTCAGTAGTTATTTTTAATCATAATAGATTAATAAACCACTATATTAAGAAACAAATAAATGATGCTGGTATAGAAGGCATGACAATACCCAGTTTAGATTTTTCACCGGATACTAGTTTTTGTAACAAATATCAACGTAATCCTAATAGTTTAGAAGGTGCGTGTAAGAATTTAACAAATGAAAATTGCAAGATGAGTAGTTGTTGTGTATTGGTAAATGGGTCAAAATGTTCTGCTGGTGGAGCATCTGGTCCGATATATAACACGGGTGACAATGGGCAACCAATGCAGTTAGATAACTATTATTATAAAAATAAATGTTATGGGACAAAATGTTAACACTTCTTCATTCAAGTTCTAGAGTTTCAATAAAAATTGATTCGAAAATAAAGAATATAAATAAATATAACAATTGAATATAAGGAATGATTATACCAATAAAATGCTTTACGTGTGGGACCGTTATTGCGGACAAATATCGTTATTATTTAGAGGAAGTTAGAAAAAGAAAATTAGCAAAGGACATGGATGTAGATAAAGTGTTATATTTAACAAAAGAATTTATTGAAAAAACACCAGAAGGTGAAGTGATGGATGAATTAGGTTTAACAAAAATGTGTTGCCGAAGACATCTTCTTACCCACGTTGATATTGAATAATTTCTTTGTATAATATATATGGGGAAAAGTCTTAGAAAAAATAAAAAATCGGGAAAACGAATGGGTGGAAGAAAAACCCAAAAAATATGGAGAATGAAGGGATGTGCTCATAATAAACGTACAAAATGTGTCAGTTGTTTAAGACGAAGACTGCGTAGAGGCGGAGAATGTGGTTGTGATAAAATATTCACTGGTGGAAGAGAATATTCGACTTCATCTAGTCAACGAAGATCAAGTAAACGAGGAGCAAGTCAACGAGCAGGAAGTCAACGAGCAGGTTGTGGATGTGGTTTAGGAACTCAATCGGGTGGTTCTTCAAATAGTGCGTTAATAGGTAACCCTTGGACTGCAGATATATCCAATTGGCCTGGGGTACAAGGTGTTCCTGGTGTAAGTAATCATTATAACTTGAATGAATATAAATCATTTGATCCTCAAACCCAAATGGGATCAGAAAGAGCACAATACGGAGGCACAAGAAAAAACAAAAGAGGTGGAGGATTAATACCACAAGATTTAGTAAATATGGGTAGAAATATGATGTTTGGGGTTGGTAGTGCGTATAATTCACTTAGTGGGTATCAAGCACCAGTAAATCCATTACCATATAAAAATCAATTAATGAATACCAACCCATCTAGAACTTTAGGATATTAAAATAGTAAAATAGTAAAATAGTAAAATATTTATTTATTCATAAATAAATATATTCAACGGTATATTCAATATATTAATAATAGTATTTTTTTCTATTATTATATCATAATGGCATTTCCAAGAAAGCTTAGAGAATTATGCACTCCTGCATTCATATATTTTATTATTTCAATGATTGGAATAGTCGGGTCTATTTTGCAAAATATAGGTAATAGAAATAGATATAGTTTAGGATCATTCTCAACTCGTGTTCCAAGTACAACTCTAGTGTTTGTTGTGAAACTGATATATATCTTTTTCTGGACATGGATTTTGAATTTGATGTGTAAAGATGGTCATAAAGAAATCGCCTGGTTTTTGGTTCTTATTCCCTTTATTTTATTATTTGTTGTTATGGGATTGGTTATGGTTGATCCTATGATGGAAGGATTTTCTGGACCACCTTTAACCGCAGAAGAGGGAGAAAAGGCAAAAAATGCTGGATGGATGCCTCCAAACCCAACAACAAATAACTCCGCGATGGGTGGAAGTGTTCCTGCAATGGGTGGAAGTGTTCCTGCAATGGGTGGAAGTGTTCCTGCAATGGGTGGAAGTGTTCCTGCAATGGGTAGATCCACACCCACTATACCTTTAGGAGGTAATAATAATGTAGCAGGAATGCCTCAAAAAATGTCTCAAAATCAATATGAAGTAATACCACCACCAATATATCCAGATACACTTCAATAAATTGCACCTATATGGAGCGATGTGTAACCTTAAGCAAAAGAGTTAGTGAAGGATTCGAATAGTAATTAGTCGAATAAATCCATTTATAATAGATAATCCCCGCCCAAATAAAAATATTTTTATATTATATATATAAATGTCTAATACAAAAATAAAAAATGGGACTTGTTACGAAAAAAACGGTTGGTTGTATATTTCTGTAAGCGGTAATCCAAAAGACCGAGGATACACATATGGGTATTACTGCGCAAAAGAATTCAAAAAAATACAAGAAATGTTGAAATATGTTTGTTACAACGATTTTGGTGAACCGTGGGAATTTTTTATAGAAGCAACAAAACGAGAGTTTAAGGATAAAATAATGGAACATTTTCCAGAATTTTACGAAGAAATTGAAGGTATTGCTGCCGGATGTACAGCAGGTGGTACAAAAACGACTGTAGATGAAATATTAGCTTGGAATAATTCCATTACTTTATTTGATTATTGGTATGGACATCAACAAGGTGAATCCGGAGCACCTGGTGGGAGAGAAGGAGGCGCAGCAGATAAATGTAGTGCATTTATAGCGGTGGGTGATTATACCGAAGATGGTAAAATTGTAGTCGCACATAATAGTTTCACTAATTTTATTGATGGGCAGTATATGAGATGTATTCTAGATGTAAATCCAACAAAAGGACATCGATTTTTGATGCAAACATCCGCGTGTTGGATATGGAGTGGCACCGACTTTTTTGTTACAAGTAAAGGCATTATTGGAACAGAAACAACTATCGGTGGATTTAACGTATATGAAAATAATTTACCGATTGCGTTTAGAATCAGACAGGCCATGCAATATGGTGACACATTGGACGATTATGTTAAAATATTACTAGACGGCAATTCAGGCGATTATGCAAATTCGTGGTTGTTTGGGGATGTAAATACAAATGAAATCTTGCGTATAGAATTAGGCTTAAAATATCATAATGTAGAAAGAACAAAAAATGGTTATTTTGTAGGATTTAACGCGACATATGACCCGCGTATTCGCAATAAAGAATGTAGTAATACCGGGTTTGATGATTTGAGACGTCACCAAGGAGCAAGAAAAGTGCGTTTAGTAGATGTAATGGAAGAAAATAAAGGTAAATTGAATTTAGAAATGGCTTTGAGATTAATTGCCGATCATCACGACACATATTTAGATAAAATCAATCCGTGTTCAAGAACAATATGTTCACATTACGAATTAGACGCCCGCGAATATATGTCTGATCCAAGTAGACCAAAGCCGTATGCTCCCCGAGGCGCTGTTGATGGTTGCGCGTGTGATTCAACTATGATAAAAAATATGTCATTTATGGGTAGATGGGGGAATTCTTGCGGATTACCATTTATTGCGAGTGATTTTTGCGATAAACGTCGTATATGGGCTCATTTAAAACCATATTTACACGATAGACCATCACAACCGTGGACAGTATTTACTATAACAAATTCATATAACAAAACAAATAAAATCGCAAATAAAAAAACAATAAAATTAAAACCAAAAATGAATCTATTGACGAAAACACGCAAAAATAAGACATCACCTTCATCAGATACAACAACATCATCAGATACAACAACAACAAGAACACCAAAATAAAATAATTAATATTATTATTATTATTATTATTATTATTATTATGGTATTCAACATAATAATTATACAAAAATATAAAAATACAATAATACATTAATACAAAATAATATTAATATACAAAATAATATTAATATACAAAATAATATTATAAAAAAATATGATTAATAATATAATATGGAAGACATTTCTTGGAAATTAATCGATAAATATTTTAAAGACACCCCGTATAATTTAGTTGCTCATCATTTAGACTCGTATAACGATTTTTTTAATACTGGAATAAATAGAATTTTTCGCGAAAATAATCCAATTCGATTTATTGAACGTGAAGAAGAAGGGAATGAAAATCGCAACCAAAGCTTATTATATTTAGGTGGAAAAGACGGTAACAAAATATATTTTGGGAAACCAGTTATTTATGATGATAATTACACACATTATATGTATCCAAATGATGCAAGATTGCGAAATATGACATATGGAATCACAATTCATTATGATGTTGATGTTGAATTTATATATTATGAAAATGGTGAAAAAAAGGAACACACTGTAACTTTAGAAAAAATATTTCTTGGACGGTTCCCCATTATGCTTCATTCAAATTTATGTGTGTTAAATACATTATCAACGGAAGTTAGATTTAATATGGGTGAATGTCGTAATGATTTTGGCGGTTATTTTATTATTGATGGAAAAGAAAAGGTTATTATTAGTCAAGAAAAATTCGCAGATAATATGCTTTATATTCGCGTGAATAAAGAGGACAACACTTATAGCCATTCTGCAGAAATACGATCTGTATCTGAAGACGCGTCTAAGCCTATACGTACATCTGCAGTTAAAATTGTTGCGCCATCACCATCCTTATCAAATAATCAAATTGTTGTATTAGTACCCAATGTCAAAAAACCCGTCCCCCTTTTCATTTTAATGCGAGCATTAGGAGTATTATCTGATAAAAGTATCATAGAATATTGTTTATTAGACTTGAACAATAATAAAGCTTACATTGATTTGTTTATACCATCTGTACACGACGCAAATAAAATATTTAATCAGGAAACCGCTCTACGATTTATTGCTTCATTTACGAAACGTGGAACTATTAGTGGTGTATTAGATATTTTGATGAATTATTTTTTACCACATATTGGTAGTGATAATTTTTTAGATAAAGCGTATTTCATTGGGTACATGACAACACGATTATTGCGTGTTTTTACCAAAGAACAAAATCCGACTGATAGAGATAGTTTCCGTTTTAAACGTGTGGAGTTATCTGGTTCTCTCGTATATGACCTTTTCAGAGAGTATTATTTGATTCAAAAAAGAGAAATTGCTCTAAAAATTGATAATGAATACTACTATCATAAGGGAAAATATCGAGAAGATTTTTGTAGTTTGGTAGAAACCAATTACCGAGATTTTTTTAAAGAGAGAACTATCGAATCGGGGGTTAGAAAAGCATTTAAAGGAAATTGGGGGGCGGAAGCACATACAAAACGAATAGGGGTCATTCAAGATTTAAATAGATTATCGTGGAATTCTTTTATCTCTCAATTACGCAAATTTAATTTACCTTTAGATGCGAGTGCAAAGGTAGTTGGTCCGCGTTTACTACATTCATCGCAGTGGGGATATATCGATCCGGTAGATACACCAGATGGAGGAAATATTGGTCTGCATAAACATATGGCAATTAGTACAGTTGTTACAAATGGTTATTCATCCCACCCCATTATAAAGTGGTTGCGTGCGAAAACCACTATGCGAATTTTACAAGAATGTAGTTCAATATTATTGGGTTCTTCCACCAAGATAATGGTAAATGGTGCGTGGATAGGTATTATTGATAATCCAATTGAGACCATAAGTATGATGAAAATGTTTCGTCGTAATGGGTTAATACCTGCTTATACCAGTATTTTCTTTCAATTTGAAAGCAATGAAATATATATTTATACCGACGCTGGGAGATTGACACGACCGATATACTATATAGATCAAGGAAAAGTAAGCTACAATAGGCGTGAAATTATAGATATTATTAATAGTGGAAAATTTACGTGGTCTCAAGCGATTACAGGATTTAAAGAAAAATCGGATGAATCATATAGTATAAAAAATAATAAAATATATGATATTGATGAATTGTATAATGGGTTAAAAAGTATTGAAATGATTGAAAAAGAATTTAATGAAAATAGATCGGTTATAGAATATATTGATACATCTGAAGAAGAAGGACTTTTAATTGCAACGCGACCAGATGACTTAAAAAAGAGTAAATATTATACGCATATTGAAATTGATCCGTCTCTCATATTGGGTATATTGGGTAATTTGGTTATTTATACTGAAAATAATCCCCTACCTCGTAATTCTTTTTCTTGTGGTCAAAGCAAACAAGCTGTGTCAGTGTATCATTCAAATTATCAGATGCGTATTGATAAAATGGGTGTTATTTTAAATTATGGACAAACCCCCCTTATAAAATCGAAATATTTAGAATATGTAAATAAAGAACAACAGCCTTATGGTGTAAACGCCATTGTGGCTATTATGTCTTATACTGGGTATAATGTAGAAGATGCTATTTTAATTAATCAAGGTGCAATCAATCGAGGATTGTTTCGAACAACATATTATTCAATGTATGAAGCGAGAGAAGAAAGTTCAAAAATATCTGGTTCAACCGCGAATTCACAATTTGCTGACGTTTCTACAAAAAATGTTGTTGGAATTAAACCTGGCTATGATTATAGTCATTTAGATAAATGGGGTGTTATTAAAGAAAATACGGCGCTTGATGACAAAATTGTGGTGATTGGAAAGGTAACCTCAAATTCTATTGACTCGGATGTGGTTGTTGATTCATCTGTATTTCCTAAAAAAGGACAATTAGGATTTGTCGATAAATCATTTATTACGGAAGGAGAAGAGGGGACAAGAATTGCTAAAATTCGTGTTCGCGAAGAACGTGTACCCGCAATTGGCGATAAAATGGCTTCAAGAGCTGGTCAAAAGGGAACTTTAGGTCTCATTATTCCCGAGGAAGATATGCCGTTTACTGCGGATGGTATTCGTCCCGACTTAATTATTAATCCGCACGCGTTACCATCACGTATGACCATCGGTCAATTAATTGAAGCCTTATTTGGGAAAGCGTGCACGGTTTATGGTGGATATGGGGATTGTACTTCTTTTGCGTCAAAAGGTCCGAATACCGATGTATATGGTGCGATGTTAGTAAATGCGGGATATCATAGTAGTGGGAATCAAGTATTGTATAATGGAATGACGGGGGAGCAACTTTATTCCGATATTTATATCGGTCCAACATATTATATGCGTTTGAAGCATATGGTAAAAGATAAAATCAATTACCGAGCCTTGGGACCTAGAACAATGTTAACTAGACAAACGGTTCAAGGTAGAGCAAATGATGGTGGGTTACGTATAGGTGAAATGGAACGCGACGGAATTATGGCGCACGGAGCATCGGCATTTTTGAATGAATCATACATGATACGAGGAGATGAATATTTTATGGCGGTATGTAATAAAACAGGAGCTATTGCGGTTTATAATGATTCATTGAATTTATTTATGAGTCCTTTTGCGGATGGACCTGTTACATTTAATACAACCATTGATGGAAAAATGAATATTAAAAATGTAAGTAAATTTGGTCGTTCATTTAGTATTGTTCGTGTGCCGTATGCGCTTAAGTTATTAATTCAAGAACTGCAAGTTATGAATGTTCAAATGAGAATTATAACGGAAGATAATGTTGAACAATTAATGAGTTTGTCTTATTCAAATAATGTGAATAAACTATTGAATTTTGACAATCCAGATACTAAAATAGTGTATAATAAATATACTCGAGATATACGTGATCGTGTAATGAAAGAAGTTGAAAAGGAAGAAGAGAAGGGGAAAAAGAAGAAACAAGTTATAACACCCGTTTCAGAAGAATCTGTTGAGGTGAGTCCGCAGTACGCACAAACCAGTCCAGCATATAATCCAGAAAGTCCAGTATATAACCCCAATGAATCAGAAAGTCCAGTATATAATCCAAACAGTCCAGTTTATAACCCCAATGAACCAGAAAGTCCAGTCTATAATCCAAACAGTCCAGTCTATAATCCAAATAGTCCGGTCTATAATCCAAACAGTCCCGTCTATAACCCAAATAGTCCCGTCTATAACCCAAATAGTCCGGTCTATAATCCATACAGTGATGGAACGACTCCGCCATACGCACAAACAAGTCCGACATATAATCCACACGGTGAAGACTCGAATACAAATATTAAAATAAGTAATCCAGAAATAAAAGCACAATATGATGCCCTGTCTGATCAAGATAAAGCAACTGTATCCAAAATAATAAATGAACAAAAAACAAAACAAGAAGAATCCGCATTAGGTAAATTAATAACAAATCCAATTATCCCAGAAGATAAAGTTACTTCTATTTTACGTGTTGAAGAAGAAAAGGAAGAAAAGGAAGAAAATGAAGACAAAGAAAAGGAAGAAAATAATTCTAGCTCTAATTCTAGTTCTAGCTCTAATTCATCGGAAACAAAAAAAGTAAAAATACAACTGTAATAAAAAAAATATCAAATAAAAATATCAAATAAAAATATCAAATAAAATTGAAACATAAATAAAAGGATAATGTGTTATATATAATTATAATGGCGACGCAAAACTCAAGTAGCTTAATTTCCTCGGTATGTAAATCAAGAAAAATAATATTAGAATTAATGGAAAAACAGGGGTATATAACGGATGAATACTCAAATTTTAGTGTTAATGAAGTTAATTCTATGTTTCAAAATAAACAACTTGATATGCTTTTAGAAAAAGAAAAACCCGCTCCTGGGTCGGATAGAAAAAATAAAATATATATTCGTTATTATTTAGCGAAAACTCTTCGCCCCCAAAATATTCAAGAAATAATTGATGATCTATTTAATTTGGAAGAAATTTTAACAAAAAATGACACATTAATGATTATTGTGAAAGATGATATGAATGAGACTCTTATTAATTTATTAAAACATATATGGGAACAAGATGGAATTTTAATTGTCATTCAAAGTATTAAGAGACTGCAATATAATATATTAAATCATACATTGGTTCCTGAACATAGATTATTAACAACTGATGAAGTTAACGAAATAAAACTAAAGTATAATATAGTAGATAATACACAATTTCCGGATATTTCTCGATTTGATCCAGTTGCTCAAATTATTGGTATTCGACCAGGTCAAGTATGTGAAATAATTAGACCAAGTAAAACAGCGATAAATAGTTTTTATTACAGAATTTGTGTTTAGAATGGAGGTTTAGAAAAATAATATTCACAAGTAAATATAACAACTATTAATATTATTATTAATGACTACTCCTACAGATTTTAGTAATAATATACATACATATTCAACCAAATTTCCAGGAATTTTAGATAATTTTATACAAGCATTTAAAAATCATCTTAAAAGTCCATCAGATACATCTACAACATCAATATATGGAGCATCTGAATCTAATTTACACGGTATAATATCTGATTTATTTGTCACTACAAATAATATACAAAACCAAATCAATGGTAAGAATACAATATTATCTACATTAGCAACTAAAATAGATGATGAGTTAGTGAAACAAACAACATTGAATGAAAAACTCAAACAAATAGAAGGAAATAATAATGGAGCAGCTGAAATGATCGATAATACACTAGAAATATATAAATCTCAATATACTTCTAATATTTTGATAATATTAGGAATTTTTTTAACTTTATGGTTATTATTTACTATTTTCAAAAAACAACCTGTTAATTTTGTGCCGACGCAACAATAATATCGTTAATTAATCATAATACATTTTCTATATGTAAATTATAGAAAATATATACAGAAAATGTATAATATATTTACTGAGTTAGCAAGTAAATTATATACCGGTAACAAAAATTATTCTAATTCCTCCTATTCCAATTCCTATTTCAATTCCAAATCTAATAAAACTGTAATAATACCAAATTCACAATATCAATTAAGCAAAGAAATAAAATGTACATTATTGTTACCATATACCAATAAATGTATTAAACCCAATAAAATAAATAATCAAATAACGAAAATAGTAAATGATTATCATATGAAAAATAATAAAAATAATAAAAATAATAAAAATAATGATTTTGTTACAGGAACAAAAATCGTCATTTTAGGATCATTCACATTATTTTGCTTTTATTTGTTTAACAAACGTAAATAAAATTATATATATAATATATAATATAATAAACACATGGGAGATGAAGATATAGTAAACGCTGGTATAATAAAGATAGAAGCATTAGAATTACAATTCAAAAATACATTAGTATTGTATAAACAAGCATATTTAGATTATATTGGTTCTATAAAGATGCCTCCAAGTGAACCATATTTAATACAACCAAACAGTATATATGTATCATATGATCAAACTTTATCTCAAGCTCCAACTCCACTATCTATAAATAATACCAGTACAAGTGCTGAGTTATGTAAAGCAGTATGTGCTGGTAATAATCAATGTAAGGGTGCATTATATAATAGTTCTCCTGGTGTAGGTGAGAATAACTGTGCTATATATAATACCCCTGGTTTGATACGAAAAATTACTAGTCCAGTAGGAAAATTTTCAGCAATAATTAAAAAACAACAAAATTATTTGAATAATATATTACTATATAATGCGCAACTAATTCAATTAAATCAACAAATAAATGATGCGGTTACTACAATTGGACCTAGTATACAGACAATAACAACAACAAGAGGATCAAAAAAAACAGAATTATCCACCAATTATACGAAGTTATTAGGCGAAAAAACACAAATTGATAAGCTGATAAAAGATACTATTAATGTTGATAATAAATATCAGGATACATCTATTATAGTTGAACAATCAAACTCTGTATACATGATGTGGGTAATAATTACAGTTGCTGTTATTTTATTTACAATTAAATTAGTAGTATTTCCAGAAATAAATTTTTCATTGAAGTATATTTTTATTTATATTTTAGGAGTATTAATAATATTATTAACATATCATTTAAATTATCCCGGAGCTTTTATGCTATGGGGTATAATAATACTAGGTATAATATTTACGATTTTTGGAATTTTACCAGTAAAATAGAAAATATTCTTGAAATTATGAAATTAGGAAATTAGAAAAAATAACATTAAAATATCAATGTTATTTTTTTGTCGTTCTAATATAGTAATAATGAACGATTATTCTGAAAATAACTTATCAGAAACATTAAGACAAGGAATAAAGTTTAAAAAAGGACAAACCAAAATAATTAATAAAACAGAAAAAAAAATGGGAAACCGTCAAGAATCGGAATCTATTATAGAAAAATTTGGTAATTATATAGAAGATTCTGAAGCACTTAGAAATGATGAATATTTTAAACAACATAAAATGGATGAACTTAAACAATTACAAACAGATTTTAAAAATACTTTAGCAGTATATGACGCACTTCAATCTGGAATATTGAGTAAATCGAAAGAATATATTCAAACATCTAATTCTCCCTATTTAAATAAAAATATTAAATTTCCAAATGGAGAAATTGATTATGTAACTGCTTCTGGTGTAAGAAAAAAATATTCAACCACATCTATATTAAACGCAACCGCGGGAAAAAATGGTTGTCCTGCTGCGACCGAACTAACAACACTCAATTCAAATGATATTCCGGCCGGAATCCAATTGGGTTCAGATATGATTCAAGAACAATCGTGTGGAAATGAAGGAAAAAACGTCCGTGTTACAGCTACAGTAAATAATAGTACGACTAATTATATTGGTTGTTATAAAGATAATCCAAATAGAGCCATGTCAAATAGTATGACGAATGAGTCCAATAATTATTCATATGAAACGTGCAAGGACGCAGCAACATCTAGTGGATATAAATATTTTGGACTACAAAATGTATCGGCTGATGGTAAAGCACAATGTTTTGTTAGTAATAATTTAATTCAATCGCAACAGTATGGCGTATCAACTACACAAAATCAAGTAGTTTTATGGTCTAGCAATACAGGAAATGGACAAAAAAATGTTGCTAAATTAACAAGATCTGGAACCCTTACAATTACTTCTCCTAGTGGCAATGTTTTATATACATCACCAAATGCTCCTGGTGATTGTCAAAATGAAGGAAAAATTAATTCAATTGTTGCAACATATGGAGGGAATTGTAATGGAAAACCGTTGTGGGTTGATTGTGGCGGATTCCAGTCCTTCAACTTCAACCCCTTCGCAGGCGGATTCAACAATCCGGGCACTTACACTGTACCATATGGAAATGCAACTAATTTAATAACTCCTTTAGCAAATCAGAATCCAATTGGTTTTAATTATATTGCCGCAAATGGTTTTAACAGTGATCCAGCGGTTTGTTGTAATAAAAAATTTGATTATTCATATAAATGTGGGAATGTTACTAAATCGGGTCGTGTTAATGCTGGCCAAAATATTAATTTTAATTGTATGAATGAAAATGCTAAATGTGTTTTTTTCTTAATGTTACAAGATGATGGAAATATGTGTATATACCGAGGTTCCGGCCCAACCAATAATAAAGGACTTATATGGTCTACATCAACAAATGGGAAACAGAAGAATCCAAATCCTATCTGGTCCGCATTAAAAGGAAAATCAAAAACGAATTATATAAATTCGGATATGACATTAAATCCGGGCGAATTTATAGGATCTACAAATGGTTCACTGGCTTTACACATGTTGAGCGATGGTAATTTAGTATTATACACAAGTCAACCTATAAGTAATTGCTCTGTAAAAAGTGATGGATATCAATATGGAGGTGGATGGACAAACGCAATATATAGTATCGTTGAACAAGGGTATCCTTCATTACTTGGTAAAGTTGGATATGTAAATAAAGACGCGGTATTATCAGAATATCCAAGTACAATGTTGAACGCAGATGGTTCAATTAAAAATTCATCATCCTCTTGTAGTAAAGATATTCAAAATATTGATAGTATTAAATGGAAAAATTATACCAAAAATAATACTCAAATGTCTCCAACTACAGTTTGCGGATTAAGTAAAGAGTTGGATACTGATAAAACGAGATTGGATGAATTGCGTGTCACATTAGGTGAATATGCATCCAAAATTATAAAAAATATAAGTTATTTAGAATCATTGAATATAGATATTATTCGACAAATGGGAATAGATAAAACAACATTTAACCAAAATGTACAAACATATAAAAAATATAATGATGAATTTTCAAGATATATAACGAATGATGTAAAAAATATTAATGGCATATTATCAGATAGTGATATTGTGACTTCATACGAAAATTATAGTTATATGATTTGGAGTATTTTAGCTATATCAGCATTATTAATAACATTGAAATTTATACGAAAATAAGTAAACAAAATAAGTAAATAAAATAATATAATATATTATCTTATTATATTCTATATAAATGGGTATTGCTGAAATTCAAGCACAAAATACACAAACATTGACAGATATTCAAGATCTTCAAACAATTGAAACAGAATTATTCACTACTTTAGAAACAGGTATGACTAATAATTCTTTATCAACTGTTCAAAAACAATCTATTCTTGATAAAATTTCCCAAATTTCAAATATGAGGTCACAATTATATAATAATATAAATAAGACTCAATCATTTTTTCAAGATAATGCAACTTTTGCGTCAACTACACTTGGGGATCAAGTCGATACTATTAAAATTGTTGAAAGTGAATTAACCGAATCAAAAAAACGATACAAACATATTCAAGAGGATAAATACAATAAATTAAGACAAGTTGAAATAAATACATATTATGGTGATAAATATAACAATCATTCAAATATATTGAAAATAGTTATTTTTATTTGTATTATAATTATTATTGTATCTCTTTTAGCTAATTATGGTATAATTTCACAAGACATTTATTACTATTTATTTATTATTATTATGTCAGTTGGAATTATATACATCGGGTGGTTAATATTAGAAGCAATGTCACACGATAATATGAATTATCAAGAATATAGTTGGGATAAATACCCGCCTACGTCACCTCCCGCAGTAGATAATAGTATTGCTGGCAAAGCTAGAGATCCCTGGGCGACTATAGGATTAACATGTATTGGACAAGATTGTTGTGATACCGATTTTACATATGTCCCTGATCCTGCAAATAAATGTATATCTAATTCAAATTTACCATCGGGGGTTAGTCCGTATGTTCCACCAACTTCTTCTAGTGAATCATCCGCTTCAATATAAATATTTTTTATATAAATCCATTAAAATGTTCAACTGTGTAAAAATTAATAATAGTATATTATAATGGGTTCCACACAAAGTCAAACAGCACAATCTGTTGAAAGTAAAATAGCGGCAGCAAATTCAATGGCTCAACAAGCATCTAACGCATTAATATGTGGTCCAGATTGTCAACAGCGTAATACAGAAGCTACTCTTAGACAGCAATATACTGATGCTTCCACTAATATAATTACTGCGCCAGCAAAATTAATACAAGCTGAAAAAAATTACTATACATTTACAGGAAGCCACGGGGGTGAAACATATAATACGTTTTTGGACGGTAAATATCAAAAAATTGCAGACGATCTTAAAACCGATATAAATAGTAATTTTGGAGATGAAATTACGGCAGCAATAGGATTAAATAATACTTATAATACATTGTATATAAATTATCAAAATATACAAGATAGGTTTGACAATTTACATCAAGAAAATATTGATATAGATAATCAGATAAAATTATTAACATCTGACATGATTACAAATGATCGTAAATCATTTTATGAAATGCAAGGATATGATAATTTAACTGGATGGTATAAATTCTTTCTGTGGATTTATATTATTTTAGTAGTAGCATTTTTTATTGCGTGTTTTTTTGTAAATAGTGGATATTCAAATACACGTAAGTTTTTGATTCTTATTGCGCTAATAATATATCCATTCGTTATACATATTATTGTATTATTATTATTAAAATATGGAAAATATTTGTATTCTTTTATAGTACCGAAAAACGCACATATCGATATTCATAAATCGACACATTAGAATGAGAAAAAAACGTTAGCTATAACGCATACGTTTTCTTCCAAAATAATATGGTTTTAACTAAACGATATTATTCATATAACTCCTTCGACAATTAATTATTCAAATTATCTATCTCGTTATTATTATTTATTTTTGAGTATATAATTTCGACATTATTCCACCCATCACTACATTTTCCGAATTTTTTATCCATATATTCACATAATTCAATACCTTTTGGAACCTGTTTTGATCCCTGTTGTTCTTGAAACCAGCATTTAAATTGCTCACATAATTCCCTTTTATTAATTTTCTTACCTTCACATTTACCAACCATCTCATTCACAAATCCAGAAATATGGTCTTGGCCTTGACGATATTTCTTCGACGCACTCATCACCATATCACAATCCTTTACAATTCCTTGTGATTCAAACGCAATATTAATTAACATACTTGCGAATATTGGAGCCCATAATGGTAATTTTTCATCTTTTAATAAAGGATCTTGTAAATATTCATATGGTGTTTCACTATTAGCTGCCATTTCTGCAACAAATTTTGACATAAATTCTACAATTCGAATACGTCTCCATGTACCATCATCATTACTCACAATTTTGAATAACGTATTTGTACACACAACTAAACTAAATTGAGGTGTAAATGTCTCACTTTCTTGATACAATGCTCGGGCTTGTAGAGAATCTCCACCAGTTAGCTGTTTCATCATTCCTTCGTTAATTTGTGCGTCTTTAGATGGTTCTTCCATATGAGCATACCGTACTCCTTTTAATTGCATAATTTCAGATGATGTAGAACCAAGATTGACTCGTTTATCTGTAACGAGTGTTACTGGAACTGAACCACAATATTCGCCCAATGTTTTTTTCATTAAATCAATTAATAATGATTTCCCATTACTCCCATTTCCACGATAAATATTAAAAGTTTGATTTATGTTTTCTCCTATTAATGTTGACGCTAAATGACTCCACATATATTTATTAAGAGACTCTATCGGAAATAATTTCTCCATAAATAATGTTATTTGATTCATTGTATCTTTGTGAGCTGATTTATCAATTTCGACATATGGGATGTTAGTGCATTTTGTTATATAATCCTGGGGATACCCATCTCGAAATACTTTATTTTTAAAATCTATTACACCATTAGTAAAACACATTAAATATTTATTTTCATCCATTTTTTTAACAAACTCCACATCGTGGAATATTTCTGCTGCTTCTTTAAAAATATTTGTTTTATCAGTTGTTCTTTTAAATTTCAGTGATAGCTCACTTATATGTTTTGATCTTTTATTTAAATCATCATATCTTTTATCATTCGTATCAAATTGATTCATTTCAGAAACGGTTTCCGTTAATACTGATTGATATAAAGTAAACATTTCTCTGGATATTGCCAACCTTAATGAATTTCCCATATCTTTTTCCCAATGATGATCTTTATACACATACCATATCTTATTCATGTAATTAGAACAAACATATTTGTCCTTAAACATTTGATATAATACCATTGCGAAATCATACTCAGTTGGACTTGTTAATGTTAATTCTATGTAATATTTAATCGTGCTTCTTTGAACTTTTATAAATTCAGCATTTGCAAATTGCTTTGCCCAATACATAATAGATCGTTTTGTAACGCCATTTGGTTTATTTTTAAAATGCTTGTTCCAATTATTATACAATTCTGGTATTGTACCATAATCAAAATCAGGTGCTTTACTTCGTAACATTATCCAAGATAAGAATAGTCGTTCATCTGTATGTTTTAACGCAAACGCAACCTTTCTATTATTCAAATGAGAACCTGGTTCCCAAAATGGTCCAGGTAATATTTGAGTATATTCGTGGGTTTCTTTAATATGGTATTCTTGCGTAGTTAAATTATTTATCATATTATCAACGGCTCGTTTTAATATTTCTGGGGAAGTAATATCTTCTATCGAAATATTCGAGTCATCTTCGTTATCTACATTTTGTAATAATTTGAGTTTTGTTTTGGTGTTTGGTTTTTTTGGTTTATTTGTTGAACGAATTTTATCATACTCAGCCACTATTTTAGGATTTAATTCAAACTGTTGATGCTCAGAGTTTTGGGCTGATAATTTATAGATGTCTTTTTTAACATCTATTTCATCAACCGATCTCTCTTCCATCATAAATTCTCCATCAGCTTCGTCAAATGTTATTATATAATACTGGGTTAATTCATATGCTTGAAATCCAGGCTTTCTAGATCCATATAATTGCCAACCAGTTGACCCTTTGGTAATTCCTACATCTAAAACGGAATCCCACGTATTAATTAATGGTAACTCCCAAATTTCCGGGATTTTTTCCATTACTTTGTCACGTAACATCATCTGAAGAGTATGTTCCATTTGAAGACCAATAATTATATGAATGCCATCTTTTGTTAATGATTTATCCGCTAACCTATTAACGTTAGGTTTTTCCATAACATAAATAGGAATGCTACATTTATTTGTAAAAACGAAGAATTCCTTAAGTAATTCCAAATACACAGTATTTATTAAATCTTGTACATGTTCTTTTGTATGTTGACGAGTCTCCACAGCATAATTGTATCTGAAATCGAAATCTAATAATATCGGACAATTTGTTTCTAATTGTCTCTCTGTGAGATATTCCATTTTCTTTTTTTCAAATACATGCTCTCCGTATAATTTATAAAATTGTGGGAGATCTTCTCGTGGTATGATGTAAGAAGCGCCATAAATCTGTAATTCCTTATCTGGAATTCGAGTATGTGTCGATGACTTATTTGCTCCATCATTATTATCATTCTTAGCATTATGCTTAGCCAGAAACTCTGGTAAATCTTTATATTGTGTGGTATTATCCATTATTCTTTTTATACTGGTATAATATGTAAATATTTTTCTATTTCATTTTTATTTTAAATATAAAAATCAAATTTTATTGGGCGCTATATTATTTCCATTTTTTTCTTTTTGTGTGAAAATAAAATAAATATTATTATTATTATTATTATGTAAAATAAATATAAAAATATAGTATCATATTTAATAAACAAGAATCGTCAATAATGTCGTCGATACAACAAAATAAAAATGTTATTATTTCTAAGGAAACTATATCTCGATTATTGCGAGATGTTAAAAACATTATTAAAAATCCATTAACGGATAATGGTATTCATTATATTCACGATGAAGAAGACATGTTGAAAGGATATGCACTTATAATAGGACCATCGGATACACCCTATTTTGCCGGAAATTATTTATTCGAATTTCAATATCCTACTGATTATCCACATAGTCCACCAGTAGTTACATATCATACAAATGGTGAAAATATTCGATTTAATCCGAATTTATATTCTAACGGAAAAGTATGTATTTCTGTATTGAATACATGGCGCGGCGAACAATGGACATCGTGTCAAACTATTTCCACACTTTTACTTACTATTTGTACGTTACTATGTAAAAATCCTTTATTAAATGAACCTGGTATTACACAATCACATTATGATTTTAATAATTACACCAAAATAATAGAATATAAAAATATAGATATTGCTATTTTAAAAATTATCAATAAGCGTGATGGTATATATAGACCATTATTTGACAAGTTTTATTCGATTATGAAAGAAACATTTATAAAAAATTCTCCGGATATTATTAAATATTTAGAAACAAAGATAAATGAAAACGAGACACCTGAAAAAGTGTCAACTACAATGTACTCTATGAATATTATGATGGATTATAAAAAATTATTAAAAGATATGAATACAACTATTGTAAAAATGAATTCAAACAAAAATTGAATTAAATAAATAATGTGAAAGTATAATATATACAGTTAGTTAAAGATGCATTTTTGCGGTTCATGTCAAAATATGTATTATATTCGCATTGATGGCGAAGATACAAATAAATTAATATATTATTGTAGAAATTGTGGGGATGAAGATAAAGTAATAAAAGTAGAAAATGTGTCTGTATCAAAAACTCTTCTTAAAAAAGAAGAGCAGAATTTTACACATATTATTAATAAATATACCAAACTTGATCCCACACTACCCCGTGTTAGTAAAATTTTATGCCCGAATCACGAATGTAGTACAAATACGCACGATAATACTGCAAGAGAAATTATATATATAAGGTATGATGATGTTAATATTAAATATGTATATTTATGTTCCACGTGTGATACGGTATGGAAGATGGATGATAATAAATAATCGGTTTGTTAGAGACGTGTTTCGAATATAATAAAATAAAATAAAAATAATTTATTTGTAGTTGTAGTTGTAGTTGTATTTGTAATTGTATTTATATTGGTAATTGTAATTTTTTCAATTTTAATAAAATTGAAACAATTTATTTAAAGTATTCTTTGTGTATAATAAGAAGAAGAAATGGATTTTGAAACCGACGAACCCAAAACATCTGAATACTCGGATGATGATGATAGTGAAAATAATGATGTAGAATCTGAGATTGATTCTGATGAAGAAGAAGAGAAGAATGAGAAAGAAAAAGAGGAAGAAGATGAAGAGGAAGAAGAACAAGAAAAAGAAGATGAAGATGAAGACGACGAAAAAGAGGATGAAGATGAAGAAGAAGATAATGATGATAATGAACAATATGGAGGCGATAATGAAAATCAACCAAATGTAAGTGATGAAGATACTGATGATGACGAAACAGACGATTTATACTTGCAAAAATTCAGTGCGGATGTTAATAAAAATTATATAGCTGATTTCCATCCAGAATGTTTAATTCATAACTACGATGAAATTGTCGCGTTGTCATTAGTTATTCGAGATAATAAAAATAATATTATTGATGATTTACATAAATCCATTCCTTATTTAACAAAATATGAACGAGCTCGTGTATTAGGACAACGTTCAAAACAAATAAATACTGGTGCGAAAACATTTGTAAAGGTCCCTGAAAATGTAATTGATGGGTATTTAATTGCCGAAATGGAATTGAATCAAAAGAGAATTCCGTTTATTATTAGACGACCTATTCCTGGAGGTGGATGTGAATATTGGAATTTAAAAGATCTCGAAATTATTTGTTTCTAAAAAACTACAAAATATAACATCATAAAAATATAAAACTATGGAAGGATTCTCATCTAATAATTCCAAGCCCAACAAAAATAAGAGATCTCATCATTTTTACTTTCAGTTTGCGCAATCATAGCTAATATTTGGGTACGTTGTTCAGCTATTTCTGCTGCTTGGTCTACAATATTATTTTTTTGTTTTTCAATGGCGACGGTTTGTTCATCAATAACCTTTCTTTGATCGGTTATATTTTGATTCACTAATTCTGTAATTAATTCAGTATTTTCATAATTTAATGACGATGGTATAGATGATTCTAAATATTTTATATCCATAACTTGATTTATTAAACATTGTTGACGATGAATCATAAATTCTTTTTCAGATTTACAACATATCTCACATAAATTACATTGAATGGTAGATTTTGACTCAGATCTAGCCATTTATTAATTTATTAATTTATGAGATATCAAAATATATTTTATATATTGTTTATACGCATTATTTGTTATATTATATGTTTGTTTGTAAAAATATATAATAACAATCGTTCATATAATAACAATAACAAGTTCAAATAGTTATGAAAATCGCACTATGTTTCATAATCAGTTACGATCAAATATTACATAAAGAAAAATTATGGCAAGATTGGATTTTACCAAATCAAGATATTATCAATGTGTATTTTCATTATACCAATTATTCTACCATTTCTTCTGAATGGATTAAAAAACACGCAATACCTCAAAAATATATTGTAAATACGACATATTATCATATTGTGCCCGCATACATATCATTATTATTATTTGGATTAAAACACGATCCCGAGAATCATTGGTTTTGTTTTTTAACCGATGCGTGTTGTCCATTTGTTTCTCCGCTCAAATTTCGCGAAATGTTTTTAGAAAATTACAAATATAGTATTATGAGTTGGAAACCTGCTTGGTGGAATATACACGTTAAAAATAGAGCAAATCTCAAACAGCTGACAAATGAATATCATTTGGCAAACGATCCGTGGTTTATATTGAAAAAAGAAGACGCGTTTAAATGTGTGAATTATTCATTTGTAAATAAAAAAATATATGATATGATTTGTAGCGGAATTATTGCGAATGAAAGTATTTTTGCTATTATTTTACATAGTTTTAAAATGCTTAAAAATGTTAAAAATGAAGTTACACACGCGGTCGATTGGTCTAGGATGCGCGGTCCAAATAGTCCGCACGTATTCAAAGATGGGAATGAAACGGATACTTCTTTTTTAGAACAGTTTTCCAATAAAAATAAGTATTCGATGTTTTTACGTAAAGTAGATAAATCGTTTCCAGATAATTTGTTGGTGAAATATATTACGGATGTTTTTGATGATCCGCTCACCATAAATAGAAGACAAAATATACGAAATATGGAAATGCGTCTGTTTTTTATGAAATATCGTGGGGGTTTATTATTTGGATTTTTTATATTTTTTTATTTTATATATTCTTATATATAAATGTCCGATTTTATGAATAACTATTTTGGTCCTTTAGACAAGAAGGCTTGTATGTTTTTTTACATTTTATCCATTATATTTGCGTTATTTTTCTTAATAACCATTGTAACTGTTATTAGAAGTGGAATAACACGATACAATAAAAATACATTAAATTTTATGTTTGTTTTTAGTTCTTTCTACCTTCTAGTTGCTTCCTATTTTGCTTACTTTGAGTTCCGATTATTAAATACGATGTGTGTGAATAGTGTTTTGTAAAAACATTTATTTTATATAATTTATAACTATTGTAAAAATTATATAAAAATAATTTAATATATTACCATAATGAATAACGAAGAATATATTAAGATAATACAATTATTACAGGAAGAAAATGAAAAATTAAAAAATGACTTATATGAAACAAAAGAACATCTAAAAAAATATACTGCCCCTGCCTACAAAAAAATATATTATGAAAATAATAAAGAAGAAATAAAACAAAAGGTAAAAGAATATAAGGAGAAAAATAATTGTGTTGTTTCAAAAGATGTCATTAAAGAGCGTAATAAAAAAGCATATCAAAAGAAAAAAGAAAAAATGGAAAAAGCAAAATTAGAAAACGAAAATATGTAGGAATCAATAGTTTCTGAGAAAAGAACTTAGAATTATTTTTCTTTTGTATATATAAGAATATGCCACATAAAAAATGCACTGATGTAGATTGCTTGTTAACGGCTTCTTTTGGATATTTTGGTAAAGGAACCAAATATTGTTCTAAACATAAAGAGGTCGATATGATAAATTTAGTGTGTAAATTATGTCATTGTGGTAAGGCTCGTCCTTGTTTTAACATTGAAGGGTTATCTGCGAATTTTTGTATAGAATGTAAAACAGATGATATGATAAATGTAAATGATAAAAAATGTTTTTGTGGAAGGGTAAAACCTTGTTTTAATTTTGATGGACTTAAAGCAGGATATTGTGCTCAATGTAAAACTGTTGGTATGATAAATGTAAGAGATAACAAATGTAAATGTGGTACTGTACCACATTTTAATTATAAAGGGTTAAAACCAGAATATTGTTCAAAATGTAAACTTGATGATATGATCGATATGGTTCATAAAAAATGTTGTATTTGTCAACAAGTTCAAGCTTGTTTTAATTATGAAGGATTATCTGCCGAATATTGTGCAAAATGTAAGAAAGAAAATATGATTGATGTTGTCACACAATATAATTGTTTTTGTGGAAAATCTAGAGCTCATTTTAACTATGCAGATCAAAAACCAAAATATTGTTCCGATTGTAAATTAGATGATATGATAAATATTAAAAATAAATGTAAAAATAAAGGTTGTTACTCGTGTGGAAGCTTTAAATATAATTATTATTGTACTCCGTGTTTTTCACATTTATTTCCAACTGATATTTTAACTTTACAAATTAGAATAAAAACAAAGGAAATTATTGTCCGTGATTATATAAATTCTTGTTTTGACGGATTTCAACACGATATTCCATTATGGACTGGTAATTGCGATTGTTCCCATCGTAGAAGAATTGACCATAGAAAAATGATAGGAAATACATTGTTATGTATTGAGACAGATGAGTTTCAACATCATCGTTATAATAAATCTGACGAAGAAAATCGGTATGATGATTTATATATGGCACATGGTGGAAAATTATTGTTTATTCGGTTCAATCCAGATAAGTATCGAAATAAAAATAATCAAATTAGAAATCCGAAATTAGATTTACGATTATCTAAATTACAAGAAGAAATTTCTAAACAAATTTATCGCATTGAACACGAAGAGAATACCGAATTATTAGAAATTATATATTTATTTTATAATGAATGTTAACATTTCCATCTGTTGCCACAATCTATACAGTTCACAAATACAGTCATACTCTCGTCAGCTGAGCGCGTTTGCATTTCATAATACGTACACTTTTTAGATTTACATTTGCGACATGTAAAAGTATCAGTTGATGCTTCCACTTGTGTATCATATTTACTTTTATCTCGCTTTATTTTTGCTTGAATATGTGCATCCCATTTTTCTGGTTTCATTTCCTGGTGTGTCATAAACGCAACATCGTTCGCTTTCAACGTTCCGTCTTTTATTTCGTCGAGTAATTTTTTACAATTTGTTATATTTAAATAGATGCTTCGAAGACGGTCAGTATAAAGCTGAATGAAATGAGGATTGTCCCATTTTTTCACGACTTTCAGAGTGGTTGCTTCTTTCACAGAATAATTATAAACACCTTTTTCCAAATTAATACTTTTTTTTTCATTTTCGAGCAATATATTAATCTTTGCTCGAATATTATTTCTAAAATTATCAGGGTTTTCAATCTTATGCATTGTGTATTAGATATAAATAAAACATAATATTTATATCTTAATCAATTTTATTTGTTATTTTTTAGGCCTTTTTTTTATCGACATCATCATCATCATCATCATCATCATCGCTACTGGACTCATATTCTTCTTCACTTAATTCAGAACCGATATCTTCTAGTTCCAATTCGTCATCATCATCATCATTCTCATCGGTATCTCCACTATCTTCCATCTCATCACTACTATCGTATTCGCCACTATCTTCATCACCACTCTCACTATCCACAACAAATCCGTCTTTCAAATAACCATCCTTTGTCTTCTTTTCAGCAGGAATATTATCTAATTCATCCAATTCATTTTCATCTTCTGCGTATGTAGCAGACAAATCTTCAAATCCGCCAAACAATTTTTCATACATTTTTTCCCAATGTTCTAATGATAAAGAAACGGAAATGAAGTTACCATTGTCCAACTTTTGGCTACACACCAGCGCACAATTCCCAAAAAACAAGGTGGAATCGACGGGAGGAGGAAAATCATATTTATTTTCAGTATTCGCCTTTCCTTCTGTCTTTGCAAAAACGCTTACAATATATTTTTTCCCGTCTAGTTTAATACCCCATTCGTGTTGTTTACTAAACCCATCGGCCTTTTTAAATCCACATTTTTTATATAATTCATCTTCTTTATAATCTTTTACAGTAAGAGATTTTAAAGAACCATTTTTTTCTACAATAACTATTCCTACAGTTTGTGTTGTTTCGATTGTTGTCATTATCTTTTTGGTGATTATAATTAAATAATTAATGAATAGGTTTAAATAGTTTCACATAATATAATTATTTAGGATCAACCATAATGAAAATATATATAGACGATTATCATCCAAAAGAGTTATTGAAAAAAATGGATAAATTAGACGAATATTTTAAAAAACAATATAATTATATTGAATTAGTATCTCCCTCTTCTGGAATATTCCATATAGAAAATAAAAAGGTCTATAAACTTAAGGCGATTGATAAACCTATAGCGAAATTAGATAAATATTATAATGGAAAACATTTGTTACTCGATAATAGTATATATGAGAAAGAACAAGTATATTCACAAATGCCGTATGACCATACGAGTATTAATATGACTACGTTTCATTATTGCGACGGAACTGATTCTAAAATATATTTGATTGTGGAAGGTATTTACGAAAATAAAAATAAAAATATCACAATAAACACCACGACAAGTAATTTGAAAGACAAATATTATAATTTTATTCCGACGAATTTTTATTTTTTGACAAATGAAGATTTAGATAATATGTTGGTTAAAAAAGAACTTAATGAGTTTTTATCACTGTTAATCTAATATAATAATAATATATGTTGTTTTGGACATTTCAAATTACACTCATTTCTATAATATTGATTTTTTTAGTCCATCATTTAATTTCATTTTTTAAAACTACTCTAACTGTCCCTAAAATTAAGGATTTAATAAATGTTCCTGCACAAAAATATGAAAGCATGTTTCAAACTATTTCTCATTCTTCTTCTTCTTCTTCTTCTAATAACCCATATGATTTTTCAAAGGATTACACTGGTGATGCTAGCACAAATATAAATTTGAAACCAGATACATCTGTAATGAAAAATGAACTAAAAAATTTTTTAAAGAATCAACTTAAGGGAGAAACATCGAATAAACCATCGTCACAAAATAATTATACTGATATATCGACGTTAGATTCATTTTCTAGTGGAAATTATTCGGCTTTCTAAGGCAATCATTCGACTACCGTCTACTGAGTTTGTAAAAAATACAATTTGAAACAATGATATAAAGATTTACCAAAATAAATATATAATAGAACAAAAAATGTTGTCTGAAACCGACCGAAATAATTTATTGAAGGATTTTCCGAATGTGGAACTTTCTTATGAAACGATTGTACATAAGAAAGTTTATAACTCTGATTTTATATTAGCTATCCCAGAAGGTAAAAAATATTTCGCTTGGTTTACCACTTTTAAAACACAAAACGTGTGTATAATGTTGGAAACAAATGACAATAAGAAAATATGTCGTGTTGAAATTGCAAATGTATGTTTTCACGATGAATTGTCATACGGAACTATTGTATATGGGACAATGTTTAAATACGACAATACGAAATGTTTTAGTGTAGAGGATATTTACTATTATAAAGGGAAAAATATATCAACACATTCCTATGTGAATAAACTCACTATTTTTAAAAATATGTTCTCTTCTGAAATCAAACAAATATCCTATTTTGATAATAATATCATATTTGGCTTACCATTAATAAGTAATTCGTTTGACGAAATCGTAAGAAATGTAGATTTATTGCCATATAAAATAAAGTATATTCAATCTAGATTTTTAAATAGAAAAAGTGATTCTAGTGTTATTAACATGACATATGTAAAATCAACCAATTATTCACAACCACAACAACAATCCCAACAACATTCTTCCCATCAATATGGTTGTAAAATTGATACTAAGAGAGAAATAGTATTTAAGGTAACCCCCGATATCCAAAACGATATATATAATTTATGTTATTACGATAACAAATCATCTGATAATTTATACGATGTTGCGTATATTCCAGACTATAAAACGAGTGTGATGATGAATAAGTTATTTAGAAATATCAAGGAAAATGCGAATTTGGATGCTCTTGAAGAAAGTGATGATGAAGCCGAGTTTGAAAATGAAAGTCCTGACAAGTTCGTTCATTTAGACAGGTCGTATAATATGACGTGCGTATACAATTTAAAATTTAGAAAATGGACACCAGTGCGTGTAGCACCAAAAGGGGAACGCATTATAACGAAAAATATATTGTATTGTAATTAATAATATTTATTATATTTTCTATATATTATATAATGCCAAAAAGTAAAAAATCGAGATTAACTACATCTAAAAAAAGTAAAACAGCAAAGCGAAGCCCCTGGGCAGAACATCTACACAAATGTATGGATAAATATAACATTACATACAAACAAGCACAAAGTGATGGTAAATGTCGCAACTTATATTATTTAGGGCACGAATAAACCTCCGATAATATCAAATTATAAATATATTATATATGCATATAATATATAAATACTAATATGGCATCCATGACAACATCCTCTCTTTGGTCTCCCTTTCAATTCAATAATGTTTCTACTCCATTAAGTAATATAAATTCGAATCTGGTAAATACCACAAATTCTAATTATCCTGGCAATTTTAGTAGTAATGAAACGAATCGACAATATGGTATGAGTGGAGTTTCTAGTAATGTTACTGCGGCAAATAGTTCTATAATGAAAGGAGGTAAACCCAGAAAAACTCTTCGCCGAAAAATAAAAAATATAGTGAATAAGTATAAGAAGATGCGTTATGGAAGGAAAAGTAGAAAAATCACATTAAGGCGATTAAAGAAGAGATTTTCTTCCATTTCAAGACGTGGGAAAAGTAAGAAGTCTGTATCAAGAAGAAGCAAAAGACAACGAGGAGGTACCGGATACCACCAATATATGGGAAATGTGCCAAGTACTCCTACTTACTCCACGGGCGGAATATTACCAGCAAATGAGTCAGCTTTAGCAAACCCTGTCCCTTTTAAACAGTTAAGCAATTGCACAAATTGTGTTGATAATTACAATCATAACACAAATAATGGATACCAATTATGGTAATTATATTTCTTCTATCTCTTCCTCCACTACCTCCACTACCTTTTTCTTGATTTTAATCAAACACTTTCCAGAAGAACTACAATCCTCCTCCACCTTTTTAGACGAAATATGTCTCCAAAACCTTGTATCAGGGTCATAATTCGCAATAGATGTTTGGATTATTTTATAATTTTGTTTTTTATAAAATGATTTCCGTTTGGTCCATTGATTTTTAAATAATTGATGTTCATCAATAATATCTACTACAACTGGACTACCGTGTTTTTCACGTAAAATACGACCCACCGCTTGTTCAATATCCGTTTTAGGGGTAGCCATAATAAGAGTTGTCAATGTTTTAATATCTAGTGCTTCTGCTGCCATAGAATATGTAGCGATGATTACTTTTTTAGATTCACTTTCTTTTAATGCGGATTCTTTCATACCTCCCACATAATATCCAACTGTAGCAATATTTCTAGTGTGAATCGCATCATAAAAATATTTTAACAAACACCGATTGTGAGCCAATATCATTATTTGTTGATTTTCATTTTCTTTCAACATATCTATTAGAACACTTAGAATAAATTCACTTCGATGATTATACGCACATAATTTTGAAATCATTGTGCTGTACATAACATTTCCACGATAATCTGTTGCTATTTTTTTAAATTCTTCGTCATTACCAATATAATCGATTGCTCTAACAATTACGTTATGTTCTTCTTCTCTCTTACCCTTATAAACAACATCTCCGATAAACATTTTAAACACCTTTGTCGTCCCATCTTTTCGATTCATCGTTGCAGATAACCCAAGCATATATTTTGTTACCAATTTAAATAGAGCGCACGAAAAAACCTCACTTGAAATGTGATGTACTTCATCTATAATGGTTAATCCAAAACTATCGAATGTTTTTTCGTGATACTCTTTCATTGATAATGATTGGAGCATCCCAATGACAATATCCTTATTATCAATATCAATAATCTGTCCTTGAATTTTACCCACACGAGCCTCTGGTAGAAATTGTGATATCCGTTCAATCCATTGATTCATTAAAAATTCTTTATGAACAATAATCAATGTTTTCTTTTTTAGTTGTGCGCATATATATAACGCCAAACACGTTTTGCCAAATGCGCACGGTAATTCTAGCAGACCACCACCTCCTCCGACTTTATCCTTATTGACATAATCAAGATATGTTTTTGTTACTGGAATTTGGTTACTTCTCAAATCCCCAGCGAAATTAAGCACAATATCAGTACCTTCCGATATTTTTATATTTTTAGGAGGACCGAAATGTTCTTCTCCGAAATATCGTGGAACATAAAATTTATTGTCAGATTCTCGATACACTGGAAATGTATTTGTTTGACTGGATGATGGACCAAATGAACCTTGTGTAAATGGTTTAGCAGTAAGTTCCTTTTTTAAAAAGTTTTGTTGTTCATATGTCAATTCTTTTTTATATATAGTATATCCTTTTTGACCCAAATATGTGTTTAGCGTTTGTGTATTCATATTTATATTCATAATTGTTCTTATTATCAATATATAGATTTATGTATATTAATTTAGTATATTATGTTTATATAGTTTCAATATTGTGTTTTTCATTTTCATTTTTAAATATTTCTACTAGAATAAAATCTACTATTATGATATATGGATAGTTTTTCAGCTTTATTTAAAAAGGAAAATATGGGACAAGTAATTCTATGTATTCTTTTTATTATTTATTTGATTATGGGTTATAGAATGCCTGACTCGATAGCAAATGTAATAGATACAAGTTTTGGAAAGATTTTAGTTGTTATTATGGCACTTATGTTATTTTCCTATGCGAATCCTATTTTAGGTGTTCTTGGATTTTTTGTTGCGTTCGATTTAATTAGTAAATCATCCGTTACAACTGGGTCATATGCTCTTGAAAGATATATGCCTACTGAAACAAAAAAATCGAGCAATTTGAGTGCAATGAATCAATTCCCATATACTTTAGAACAAGAAGTGGTCAATAAAATGGCTCCTGTTAAGAGAACCGAAGATACACAATCCCCTTCTACGTTTTCTCCTATATTAGATAATTTATATGATGCAGCACCTATTGGTTATACTGGTGTGGTTTAAAAATAGATTTGGATTTGAATTTTTATAAAAATATATTTGATTTTTATAAAAATATTTATTTATGTGTCGTAGAAGACGGAATAATTCCATTATCTGATGTAAAATGAGTAATTAATTTATGAATTATCATTAATATTATTACAAAAATAATAGATGAACATAATATTATAAATATTGGATTGTTTAAAATCTCAAGCATATAACTTCCTACATCATATGATACAGGAGATTTTATATTTACATTCATTTCGATCTCTTCTTCAGATGAATTTGTTGGTTGACAATCTATGTATATGCTTCCGTCACCGACATTACTACTAGATGGGCCGTCTGGATTTGAAAATAATGATGGTCCACTCGGAAATGTTTGAGAATTCAGTTTAATACATTTTTTTAATGTTTCCAAAGATGTTTTGTCGACGGATATTGCGTATTGAATACCGTATACAATAACATCCGATTTATTACCGTCAGTTGTATACGAATAGTATGGTTTCATTGGAACAACATCATTCAAGGTAAAATCTTTGATTCCTTGTGTTGTACTAGTCCCTTGAGATGGTGCATTACTTGAAACAGCTTTAATTATATCTGTCATTATTTGTGACCCATCAGTAGTTGAACCGGTTGTATTTATAGGAATACATACAAGTAATGAATTTCCACCATTTATAGGGGTATGTGAAATAAGTATTTCAGCATCCGCTTTAGCATTATTGAATAAATGTAATGAAGGTGAATATATTTGTATTGATCCTACATTGTATTTTGCAGTATTATATGTTATTTGAGGTGTAGAAGATGCTTCATATGTTAATTGAATGTATTGTCCATAATTAGTTGCTGTACTCTTGCTTGTATTATAATTGAAAGAATATGCGCATTTTAAATTGCACTTTCCTGTAATATTTTGTGGGGATATATTCATTATTATATATATATAAATAAAATATATTTTTATGTATATATGGGTATGAAATTATCTAAAGGTAAAATATCAAAAGCTATTCATAAAAATAAACAATCCTTGAAAAAATTTAAAAATAATGGAAGAAAAAATCATAAATCTAAAACATTTAGAAAAAGACACGGTGTAAATCTTGATAGAGCTACTTTGAAAAATTATAAATCTTTAATAGGTGGCGCACCAGAAAAAGAAAAGAAAGAAGAAAAACAAGATGACATCCGTGTAAAAGAAGACTTAGGAAAAGAGGTTGTATCAGATATAAATATTGCAAAAATAGATGAACCGGTAAAACCTCTAGAAGTTGTATCAGAAACGAAAAAATCCGTGGAAGAATTAGCACCAGAAATAACAAAACCAGAAGAAATAACAAAACCAGAAGAAATAGTAAAACCAGAAGAAATAACAAAACCAGAAGAAATAGTAAAACCAGAAGAAATAACAAAACCAGAAGAAATAACAAAACCGGAAGAAATACCAAAACCAGAAGAAATACCAAAACCAGAAGAAATAACAAAACCAGAAGAAATAATCACACCAGAAGAAATAACAAAACCGGAAGAAATAACAAAACCAGAAGAAATGACAAAACCAGAAGAAATAATCACATCAGAAGAAATGACAAAACCAGAAGAAATGACAAAACCAGAAGAAATACCCGAATCATCGCCACAAGCATTAGCACCACAAGCACCACAAGCATTAGCACCACAAGCACCACAAGATATAGAAAAAACTGTCACACCAGAACAACCTGTAGTAGAAGCAATAGCGGTAGCTCCGAATCAAACATCATCCGTTGTAGTAGAATCTATTGACAAATTAGCAGATTATATAGCAGAAAGAATAAAACAAAAACTACAAGAACATTCCGATAATGATCCATTTACTAGGGTAACGATAGCTAACGCAGATATTTCACAATAATAAAAAAACATTATATTTATTTTACTAAATAAAAGGTAAATATTTTATCGTATCAGTATCATATGACGTCACTTTAAATGCTTGATTATAACCCTCTACATAAATTGTATCTCCATTATACAATTTATCACAACCATATTCATTCGTACAACTTTTCCCATTTTTTACAACAGGTAATTTAATACTATTGTTCTGATCACTTAATGTATAATATTGCCACTTATCACGGTTTACAAATAATGGTCGCCCCATTAATGGTAATATTTTGTTCACTCCATTAAGTGGTGTTAAAATTCCAACTTGTCTATAGCTCGTATCAACCGCACCAACATTGGTTGATATATTGATAGGAATTCGTCCAGGAGGAATATTCATCATTTCTGGAATCAAATATCGTTCGTCATTTAATGGTGGTGCGTATGGATTCATTAATACGTCGTGAGGTAAATTATTATACGCATAATTTGGTCGGGTAAAATAACTAAAAATTCCTCCATTTCCACTTGTATTTGATTGATTATTTCGTTCTCGTTCTCGCTCTTTAATTATAATTTTTTCACGTGTATTGTTGTTATTATTATTATTGTTATGTGAATTCATCTGTTTAAATAAACTGGAATAAAACAAATAAATAACAATACATATTATAATTATTATAAAACCCATCGTTATATTTTCAACACATATCACTCCAGGAGGACATTTTTTATGATACACCATTATTATATATTTACAAAGATTTTATAAATATATAATTGTATTTTTTTACTTTATTTTACTTTACTTTACTTGGAAACACCAAAACTTTTTGCCATTGATGTTATATCACCCAAATTTTTAAGATCAAACCCCTTTAATAATTCCTTTGCTTGTCCTAATAAAGGAGTCATACTTTTCATTGCTTCGGCTAATTGCATTTGTTGTCCCATTAGTTTCTGAGTATCACCTGTTAACTTTTTTATTCCATCACCTCCTAAAATTTTATTCAAATCATCATATGCGTTCTCTACAGTTGACGCATAATCAATTCTATTATTTTTTTTATACATTGTGGTCATCCCGGATTTTGGGGTATTATCTAAATCTTCGGAGCCTTCTGGTGTAGAATCAATTGGTTCCACTACATCTGATCCATCAATAATTTGATGGTCTATTTTTTTAGGAGGTGCTACTTTTTTAACAGGCGCTTTTTTATTTGATTCTTCCTTTTCTTCTCCTTTTTCTCCTTCTCCTTTTTCTAATTTGGGTTCTGGTTCCTTTTTATCGTTATTTGTAAGACCTTCCCTAATATGATTTCCTGCCATTAAAAAACTAATGATTAACAATGGTACTGCTAGTATAATTATCATATTTTTACTAAACATTGAAACCAAATACGCAATTAATATAAACGCAATAACTGATTTTGTTTTACCTGTCATAATATATCCCAAAACATTTGATACTGCTAAAAAGAAAACAATGTATAATACATACTTATTTTCTAATAAATTTGTTAGAGATCGTGGAATCTTCATTTATATTTATATATGTATATAAATATTTTTAAAAAAATTGAAAATTATATATTATTATTCGATTTGTGTAAAATAATAACATGTCAGATATCGGACACAGTAGTAAAATGAATAATTATAATTTGGTTGTATGTGAACTACATAATAGCCTAATACACGGATTTGATAATAATAGTGACCCACATATTCGTGGTCATTATTTATGCACACATATATGTCGCGGCAATCAATTTAAAAATGTAAATAATTCAGAAAATAAAAAATCTTGTATTGATGATGTTATTAAAACAAGTAAAAAAGGCTATAATCAATTACTTTCTTCTAATAGTTCTCTACTAAAACATTCCTTTATTCGAAATTATAAAAAAATTATTTCGAATAAAAATTATATCCAACCACATATTGCTAAGATTGTCTATTTACAAGGAGATGAATGTGTAGCAATATTAAAAACATTTTGGTTAAAATGTGTTCAACGTTCGTGGAAGCGTGTTTTTAAACAACGAAACGAAATGAGAAAGTTACGAAAGCAAACATCTTCTATTTTGTATAAAGAAAATCATAATACTTGGCCGGATGATTGCTACCAATTGCCTTCTATTTATAAAATGTTTTGGAGCGAGTTGAAGTCTTAGGTGGATTTCTAATATGATGTTCTTCTTCCTCTACTACTCCTTCCTCTACTGCTTCTTCGCGAGCTACTTCTTCGCAAGCTACTTCTATTTGCGCTGCTTCTTCTATTTGCGTATTTTGCATAATATCCACCTTTTTGAGATTTATTTCTCTTTGATTTTTTATTTCCACTTCTTTTTCTTTTTGTTAATTTTCCACCTCTCCTTCCATTGTTGTTGAAACTAACATTATTTCCAGACATTTGAAGGGGGGCAGAAGAACTCGACCCTTGTGATCCTCGATTTAATTGTGGAGCATTTTGGGGGACAAGTCTTCTAGGACCACCAAGACCAGTGCCAGGACCACTAGGAAAAAGAGGAGGAAAAGGAGGAACACCAACACCCCCCACACCACTACCAGGAAGAGGAGGAAGAGGAGGAGGAATTGGAAGACCACCGCCAGGAGGACCAGGACCAGGAGGAGGAGGAAGACCAGGACCAGGACCAAGAGGAAGAGGAGGAAGACCACCGCCACCAGCAGCAGGAGCATTCGCCTCAGCTAATATTGCGTCTAATTCCTGTTGTAACGCATCTAAATCACGTTGTAACTGTAATATAGTTGCATCATTTTCAGTTGATAATGTTGTGTATGATGTAGTTGTTTCGGTTAATCCAGTATTAATTAAATCTATTTGTGTCATTATATTATCTCTTTCGGTATTACGACCAGCAATAGATTGTCGTATTTGTTCTAATTCTTGAGTCAACCCATCTCTTTCAGCACGCATCATATCATTATTTAAACCACCTTCACGAATTTGTCTTTCTAAATCGGCGGCTCTCTCTGTAAGTGCCCTAATCTGGTCTACTGACGCTGCGTGTTGTGCGGTAAGCGCGTCTAATTGACCTTGTAACGCATCCCTCTGCGCGAGTACAGGTCCAACTGCGTTTCTAAACTCATTCATTTTAGCTCTAATTTGTGCTGCAACAGCACGCATTGCTGTTATCTGGGCTAAAACGCGGTCTCTAAATGCTTGATTTATACCAGTAGTTGCCTGAATTTGGGTATTTAACGCTGTCAATCTTGGAGCTATACCATTAATTAAATTATTTTGTGCATCAGTAAATAATGGACCGCGAGGAGCTTGAGGTGCTGCCATAATTATTTATATATTACAGATATATTAATTTTACATTTTCATAACTTCACTCAATTCTTGTTTAATTTTACCCATTTCACTTAATATATTATTTTGTTCCGCTTTTGTATCTTGAATATCTTTGTCCGTTAATTTTCCACTCACCATTATATCACCAATATATTGATTCAAAATATCCATCGCTCGAATTTGATCTTGTTTTTGTTTCACTATATAATTATTGTATAGTTGATAGTCATTTTTAATTCCTTCTAAAAACTGATTTTGTTTAATAGATTCTTCTAAATTTTTTCTTTTTTCTAACAACAATGTTCTTTTTGAACTTATTTGTGCTTCAATTTGATCCAAATAATTGTCTCGCTCTGATAAAGTAATCTTATATAAATCCATTATTACTCTATAAATTTATTATATTTTTATTATGTTTTTTGATTTATGTTTTTTTGATTTATGTTTTTTTGATTTATGTTTTTTTGATTTATGTTTTTTGGTTCAGTTTAAAATCTTCATCTTATATATATTTAGAATGTCGTCAACTGTTTTAGATCCGTTATTAACACCAGATGATAATAGGTACGTAATGTTTCCAATCCAAGATCAAGATATATGGAAGATGTATAAAACGCAAGTTGATTGTTTTTGGCGCGCGGAAGAAATCGATTTGACGAAAGATTTTGCGCATTGGGAGACATTGTCACAAGACGAACAATATTTTATTTCTATGATTTTGGCGTTTTTTGCTGCAAGTGATGGAATTGTTCTTGAAAACTTGGCGATGCGATTTATGAGCGATGTTCAACTGTCGGAAGCAAGGGCATTTTATGGGTTCCAAATTGCGATGGAAAATGTGCACTCGGAAGTTTATAGTCTACTGATTGAAACTTATATAAAAAACACGGAAGAAAAACATAATCTTTTTCACGCCATTGAAAAATTTGCGTGTATTAAAAAGAAATCGGAATGGGCACAAAAATGGATTAATGATAAACAAAGTAATTTCGCCACACGGCTTATTGCGTTTGCGTGTATCGAAGGTATATTTTTTTCGGGTGCGTTTTGCTCTATTTATTGGTTGAAAAAACGGGGTCTAATGCCAGGACTCACATTTTCAAATGAACTTATCTCTCGTGATGAAGCGTTGCATACTGAATTTGCTATTCTATTATATAAAAAATTATTAGAAAGAGTGAGTAAGGAAAAGGTATATGAAATCATTAAAGACGCGGTTGAAATTGAAACGGAATTTATTTGTGATGCGCTTCCGTGTCGTCTTATTGGTATGAATTCCGTTATGATGACGCAATATATTCAATTTGTTGCAGATAGATTGTCGGTCCAGTTGGGTTATGATAAAATATATGGCGTGTCAAATTGTTTTGACTGGATGGAACTTATATCTATACAACAAAAGACGAATTTTTTTGAAAGTAAAGTAAGCGATTATGCGCTTGCAGATAAAACCATTGCAGAAGATACATTTGATTTTAATGCCGAGTTCTAAATATCACACCCTAAATATCAAACATTAACAATAATTATATAAAAACCTTCTGTATATTTATATAATTACTAAAATGATCACTTGCAATTTAATGGGTGGTCTGGGAAACCAATTATTTCAGATTTTTGCCACTATTGCTTATTCGATACGTGTAAAACAGCCATTTCGGTTTTTATATACAGATTTTCTTGGAAAAAGACAAACGTACTGGAATACATTTTTATTATCACTTAAAGGATTTACAATAACTGTACCGCTTGATAATAGTGTAACATTAAAAGAACGTGGTTTTGGGTATAATGAATTACCGATATTACAAAATATTGAATATCAAAATGTTTCGTTATATGGATATTTCCAAAGTTATAAATATTTTGATTTGCACTATGAGACATTATGTAAAATAATTAGATTGGATAATCAAAAAAATAAAATAAAACAGAAATATCTACACGCTTATGATTGTGACAAATTGATAAGTATGCATTTCCGTTTAGGAGATTATAAAATGTTACCCGATTATCATCCTATTATGACATATAAATATTATTTTAATTGTATCCAACATATTATTTCTACTACAAATAGCCAAGAATTACATATATTGTATTTTTGTGAAAAAGACGATAATACTGTTGTACATAAAACGATAAAAATGTTGAGTGTAGCATTTCCGGTATGTAAATTTATAAAAGCGGTTGACACAATTACAGACTGGGAACAATTAATAATGATGAGTTGTTGTCATCATAATATTATTGCGAATAGTACATTTAGTTGGTGGGGTGCATATTTTAATAGATATTGTGATAAAATAGTGTGTTATCCTAGCGTATGGTTTGGACCAAAAAATCCTGTTTCCACTGCGGATTTATTTCCTACGTCGTGGAATAAAATAAACTGTACATAGAATAAGATAATCAAAAATAAATATTATCATTTAAAAACTTTATATAATAATATTTTACAGGTATAGAAGATGGTATTATTGGAGAAAGATTATATTCTGTTAATTATGAATTGTCAAAAATATAGACACAAAGCACTCATTCAAAAAAACACGTGGTTACAAACTATACCAGATAATATCCATTATTATCATGTTATAGGGGATGAAGAGCTTACTTCTGACTTTTTATTCAACGATAATGAGAGAATACTATGGGTGAATACAAAGGATGATTATATTTCATTACCGAGCAAGGTTATTGCAGCTTTTGCCGCAATTCGCCAAACATTTAAGTTTAAATATGTCTTTAAAACCGACGACGATCAAGATTTAATCAATGATAAGTTTTTCGATACCATTGTTGGTGTATTAAACACTCAAAAATTAAAATCACATTATGGGGGTCACGTCGTAGACGTTCAAATACCATATTTATCCAGGTACTTTGAATTACATCCAGAATTGCCTCAAGATATGATTATACAAAAGACACAATATTGTAGCGGTCGTTTTTATTTTCTCTCGTCTGAAGCTTTGAGTAACTTGATTTCAAAGAAAGAATCTATTGCGAATGAATATTTAGAGGACTATGCTGTGGGTCTTTATTTGAACCCTATTTTCAAAAAATCGATTTTTTCTGTTGCGTCTGATACGATTTTCAAGGATCTCATGTAAAGAAATGACACTGCACTATTTATCCAACATTGTCATCGCGTTTCTATAATTCGTGTGTTTTTTTTCAACATCGCTATAATCCGCGCGTTGAACTACAGATAGAGGTGTGATAAGAAACCAATTGTCTTTTTCTTGTAGTCTTGTCCAAAATTGATCGATGGCATATAATGAATGGTGATGTGGTTCTAAATATAATTGTTTGATACCTGCTATATAATTTTCAATAAGTTTGTCATAATAATGTTTTTTCACGATATACCCAGTGGTTGTTTGTGTCCAAGAAACCTTTACGCTATATTTGTTTGCAATTTTATATGGTCGCATATTATTTCCTGCAAGTAAAACAACATCCCAATTATCCATATTTTCTAAAAACCCATTTAATTGTTTTATAAACAGGGGTGGGTCCAAAAATTGAATATCGTCTTCACATATTAGAACGTGGTCCCAATTATTTGCTTGAGCGATTTGAAGACATTTTAAATGGCTTAAACTACATCCTAGTGCGCCGTTTGTCATTCTGACGGCATTAAATCTTTGTGGTTTGTTAAATCCTACTATCGATAGTTGATTTTCAACATGTTCTTTTCTGTCTGGTCTTGATTCCAAATTAATATAAATTACATTTTTAATGTCATTCATACTTTTAATCATATTTTGTTATATATGACTAAAAATCTTTATTATATTGTTGTGAATATTATGTTTTTTTGTTATTTCACATGTTCATTTTGTTGATTTACAATAAATTGAGCACATATAAATATTTTTGCGTTATGAATATTCTTCATATCATTATGAAAATTCACGTGTTCACAATTAAGTTTATTATCCACTATTGCTTTATACCAACAATTTTTTATTTTTTCTATTTTATAAATACCAAATCCCCCAAAAGCGGACGACACTGGTATTAATGGTTTATTAACTGGTATTATAATTTGATTATCGTATACATATTTCTGTACATTATTATACATCATTGCTTTCTCCCAACAATCATAATCAATTACTTCATTCCATAATGTATTGTGTATATCTGGTATCCATACATCTTTATATATTCTTAATGCCCATATATCATAATATTTTCCAATACAATTTGCAGTTAATACATCCCATTTTAAATCATTATTAAATATATATTTTAATTGATTTGTTCGAAATATATTAATAACACTATCTAAATCAACCATAATCATATAATCAAAATGAGAATAATGTTTATTAATATATTTTAATAACATATTACGACCGTGGGCGATTAATTGTGGGCGTAATTGTATATTTTGAATAATATTACTTTGTTTATAAACATCTTTTTCAGAAATATAATTAAAATTTGTATGATTTTTTTTAAATGTTTCTAATTTATTCACAGTATTATCAGTTGAATCATTTTCATATACTACAAAATGAAAATCTTTAAAAATATTATTATTCATTTCATATAATTTTGCCAAATTTTCTTCAATATAAGAAGAACTGTTTTTTGTACATCCGCAAACTATTATCGAAAAATTATATAACATTGTAATTATATTAATTTATATATATACATTTAAATATACATTTAAATATATATTGTAACTATATTGTAAATATAATATGATGAATGAATCTCATAATTATTTTGTTAGTAGCCGAGGTTTAATGAAAATATGTGATTTTTATTCCAGTACACCGTATTCTAGTATTAAAATGTTAATAAATTACCCTAATATAGATATAATCAGAAATAAAACAAATCCAATCATATATGTTTGTAGTAGTGCCATAAATCATTTTATAAGTGTTTTACTTCCAAGTATTCAGTTTTCATTTATATTAGTAAGCGGTGATTGTGATGAAACCATACCAAATGATATATTTCAAAATGAGACAGAGTTACATAATTTTATAAATAATGATAAATTGATTCATTGGTTTTGTCAAAATATGATTATTCGACATTCAAAAATTACTTCTATGCCAATAGGATTAGATTATCATACTATGACAAGTAGAGATATATGGGGAAGTATTACATCAACGCAAGACCAAGAAAGACTTCTTAGAAATATTATCCATAAAGCCAAGCCTTTTTGGGAAAGGCAACCAAAATGTTATGCTAATTTTCATTTTTTAATGACTACAAAACACGGATATGATAGAATAGACGCATTCAATAATATAAACAAAGAACTTGTTTATTATGAACCGAATAAAATTATTAGATTAAAAACGTGGAATATACAAAAAGATTATGCGTTTGTCATTAGTCCACACGGAGGAGGATTTGATTGCCATAGAACGTGGGAAGCATTAGCATTAGGATGTATTCCTATAGTGAAAACATCCAAAATAGATATTTTATATAATGAACTACCAGTTCTTATTGTAAATAATTGGAGTGATATTACACAAGAACTATTACAAAATACCATTGAATTATATAAAACTCGCAAATATAATTATGATAAATTAACGTTAGAATTTTGGAAAAATAAAATACAAGAGTTTATCAAAACATAGGTGTTAGTCAAAGTTTTCTGCGTATAGAAGCATAAATAAATAAATATATAAATACTAATATAATGGAATTTAATGATTTATTTCAACCATTTACAAACGAACAAAAAATAAAATCATTTTTGTTAACACAAGATTTTATATTATAAAAACAGCAAAAAAACGAACCTTTTTTTATTGGACGTCTATCTGGAAATGAGCCGTCACTATGTGGTAAAATTTTATCTAACCAATCTATACAAAATTATACATATTTAATAAATAATATGTTGCTTGTTGCAGGTATACAATTTAAACATATAGATCACTATAAACAATATGTGAAATTATATACGCAGTCTATTTCAAGATGTGATTTATTAGGTATTTGGGATTGTTCAATGTATTCTCAAGCAAAGGAATATTATGATTTTATAGAAAAAATGTATCCGAATCTTAAAAAAATATGCGCACATGGATTAGAACCGTTTTATTATATGAATAATAGTCAATATTGCTTTGATAAAATTTTCAAGAATAAAAAAGTATTAATTATTACATCACACGAAAAAACAACAAAACTACAAATATCCAATATACCACATATTTTTAAATCAAATAAAATATTTCACGAAACTACTGAATTTTATGTTTATAAGCCACCTCAACAAAATGGTGGAAATCATGACGATAATCCATGGACACATCATTTTGAAAAAATGAAAGAAGAATTGAAAACTATAAAGGTGCAAACATTTGATTTTGATATAGCGTTAGTGAGTTGTGGTGGATTTGGTATGTTAATAAGTGATTATATTTTTAGTGATTTGAAAACAAGCGCAATGTATATTGGCGGTAGTTTACAGTTATTTTTTGGGATCATGGGGACTCGTTGGAAAAATAGTTCAAAAATTATAGAACACATAAATAATTATTGGACTTATCCGTTAGATGAAGATAAACCACAAAATCCACAATTATGTGAAAGTAATTGTTATTGGTGAAGAATCATATTTTATTTGATTATATCGACAAAAAATAAAAATAAGACGGGTCGATACATATTATGGTATTTTATTTACAATTCTATTTAGGTCTCGCATTACAATTTCCATACATTTTTCTCTGGATTTATTTTTATTTTCATCAAAATTGTCACAAAAAGTGGGATCATTATTCACATCATATCTTGGAGGTCCCCCCATATTACCACATAAATGATCGTTCAATACAAACAAATACCCAGTAGCTTTATATACCTCGTTAATCCAATCATCACAAAACCAGTTTATTATTTCTTCTGGGAAATAATATCCGAATAATTCCATATGTTTTCTAGAAACAAATGATTGTGTTAATATATAATTATTGTTATTCACAGGACCTACCATACCAATATTATTTGATTGTTGTAATGTGGATATACAAGCATTTACCCATCCATTTGTTTTAAAATCAATGTCATCTCCGCATTGGAAAAAATAATCACAATTATCATCATACGCTTTTTTGAATAGTCTGTTCCACATTATGGTTAAATGTCCTTTTTCTATACCATCCATATACATAAATTCAATTTCTACGTTTTTCATAATGGATATAAAACGTTTGATTTGAATGACTTCTTTTTCATTGTCGTAAATTTTATCATTTTTATCAACTCCAATATAAAACACATACGAATGTTCTTTATCATATGTAATTAAAAATGTTTTCAATGTCAATTCATATAAATACGTGTCCTTATATGACCTCCAATCGCGTCCTTTTGATGTAGATGGTATTAAAATTCCGATTTTCATCAAAAATATACACTTATATATAATATATTAATATTTATTTTTATATCATTTTTTGTTGTTGAAAGATATAAAAAAACCGTATGTTGTATTGTATAAATAAAAGTATGCTCAAAAATATTTCAGATATTCAAAATGTGCTTTATATTAATTTGGAATCGCGTTTGGATAGGAAAGAACATGTGGAAACTCAACTAGCAACAATTGGGCTACAACATTTCCAACGATTTAACGCGATTAAATTAGAAAATGGCGCACTTGGTTGTAGTATGAGCCATTTAAAATGTTTACAAACCGCCAAAGCGAATAATTGGGATCACGTTTTAATATGTGAAGATGATATTCATTTTTTAGATCCATCATTATTTATAACACAATTCAATGCGTTTCTTAAAACAAATAATACATGGGATGTTGTGTTAATTGCGGGCAATAATATGATTCCGTATAAACCAGTTAACAATCAGTGTATTCAAGTATACGCGTGTCAAACGACTACTGGATATATTGTACAAAGTCATTATTATGACACATTGATTGAAAATTATAAAGTGGGTATTAAAAAGTTAATGTTGGAACCGCAAAACAGTAAATTATACGCGATTGATAAATACTGGTGTAAATTACAGCGAGAAGATAATTGGTTTTTAATCATTCCGCTTACAGTAGTTCAACGTGTTGATTATAGTGATATTGAAAAAAAAGAAACGAATTTTCAAAAATATATGTTGGATTATAATAAATGTTACAAGTGAGCACTACTTATTATAATTAGGGTTTTCGCCAAATATAAATGTATTCCGTATAATTATTTTTACTCGACTTTTTTAACATTATTTTTTCGTGTGCGTCACCAAACAACGGAGACAAAATCTTACTAAAAATATGTTCATTTATATTAATTGCGTAAATCCCGTCTTTTTGCAAATGATCCCACAGTTTTTGAAATATGGTTGTATAAAATTGCGACCATTCGCTTGTTGTTTTCTTTTCCATATTTTTATATATTTCAATATTCTCATAGGGGGGTGAAGTGAAAACCATATCGTAATGTTTATTGGAAAAATCAACCGTTAATGCGTCTTGAAATAATATTTCAACATTTGAATCGGATAGATTACCTAAATCTTTTTTTATCTTGTCGTAACCAAGTTTTAAATCTATGTTTAAATCTACACCGATGTAATTAATATTTTGTATCATAGCCGCTACTAACCGACCCCCAAATCCACAAAAAGGGTCTAAAATAGTGGTTGGTTTATATTTATGATATAGTTGAAGAGCGTTGGTTATTTTAAATGCGTTTATTCTTCCAAAACATAGACCATAACAATAATAATATTTTTTGATTTCATTATCTGCGTAACGATTATTTTTTTCACAAAATGTTAAAAGTGTTTGTATATATTTTTTTGATTTATAAAATTCAATGTTTTCTAAAAAATCAAAAAAATGTATTCCTTTATTTCCAATCGTTTCTAATCGGTTCTTGAAAAAATAATGGTCGATTAAATCACATCCTAAACGACTTCGACCATTTAAATTACTTATTTCATCATATGATAATTGTTTTAATTTAGACCATTCTTTTAATACAATTTCTAAAGAGATTTTCTTAAGTATCATTGCAATTTCATCATTGTTCATTGTTGTTAAGAGAGAAAAATAATATTGGAGGAAAACGGAGGCGTTAGCCGAAGTTTTCCGAGGGAACTCCGTAGACGTAGACGAAGGAGTTTGAATATATTTTAATATATTTTACTAATTAAAAATTGTTTAATTATATCATAACCTTTACTATAGTGACACGAATCAGCCATATAATCTTCTATAAAAATGTTACTATCATTACTATCAGTGTTATTATTTTCAATATATTTACCAATATTATGTATATTGATTTTTTTTATTTTACATAATTCTTCTAATAATTTAACAAACCCATCACGTTCATATATATAATTATTTAGTGATTTGGTTTTTAAATTCAAATGAGGAATTATATGAATTTCTATATTTTCGTCAAATATTTTTTTAGATAAATTTATGATATAATCTAAATCTGTATTAATCTCATCATCGGATAATGTTATGTTTTTCAAATTATATTTTGTTATACGTGATTTATTATTATTTGTATAAAAATAATTTAATGGAATATCATTATAATAATAAACCTTTTTTGAAGATACTTCTAATATAAGTTTTTTAATTTTCTTATTAATATTATTTAAATACCTTTTCGAATCATTTATTACATCCCTACAAAAAAATGTCTCCAAATATCATATTAGTTAATTCGTGTGGATTACAATTAATAATATTCTCTATATTGTCTATATTTTCTAAAAAAAAAATAATTTCTTTAGTTGTGTGTAATCTTCCTGGAAAATAATCCCATTTGTATTCATACATATATCTACAAGAACCAATATACAACATTATATATATATAAATATATTTATATTATAAATATAATGAATTTGGAGCGACCCGTAGCCGAAGGCGCCGGCGAGCGACTGGAATCGTGTGTTAAATGTCTATAGGAGGAAATGATAAAATGTGTAATGTATCAATAATAATTTCACGAATAGTGTTAGAATCTTTGTGTTTTGTTGTAAAATATATTATTATATTACTATAATTATCGTTACATATATTATTATTACTTGTTATTAATAATAATATTATTTTTTTATTATATGTTGTTGATAGTTTACTTATAAATTCATTCCATTTACTAATATCTTCTTCATCTCTCACAAAAATATCATTATAATAATTTAATGGTTGTAATTTTTCTTCCAAATTATCGTACATTCTAACAAATAAAATTTCTTCATTACTATTTATATCATTATTTAAACGTTCAAATCTTCTATTATATTTTAATATCACATCATTTTTTTCCAATCTAAAATTATGAAAATCGTGAAGCATTATAGCTTTTTTATTTACATCAAGTAATTTTTGGCTATCGTATATATATTTATCATCAAAAATGAAAAAATTATCAAAATTGTTAAATGATTTTATTATAAATGATTGAGATGTTATTAACCAATCATATGGATAAGTCGGTTGATTTAAATCTCTCAGAGATTGTGCTAAATCACATCCGCCTACACCACCTAAACTTATTATTTTCATTATATAATAATAATATAATAATGTATATATAATAATATATAAAATGATTTATTTCATAGTTACAACTTCTATTTTTAATGATTGTCCTATTAGAAAAGATCAATATATTAAAGGTATTACTAAATTAAAAACCATAATAAACAATAATAGTATGGTAAATTATGAAATAATTATTATTGAAAATAATGGATTAAGATATACATATTTGGATAATTTAGATTGTAAAGTATATTATACTAATAATAATACATTATTGACAGATAATAAAGGTATTAAAGAGTTGCAAGATATATTAGATTGTATAAAATATTATAATATAAATGACGATGATTTTCTTGTCAAAATGACAGGTAGATATATTTTAGATGATAATAGTGAATTTATGAATATATTAAAAAATATAAACAATATTAATTATGATTGTATAATAAAATATGGTTCTTGTTTCGATAGTGAAAATAATTATAAATGTAAAATGGGTGATTGTATTAGTGGATTGATTGGTATGCGTTGTTGTTATATAAAACAAATAGAAATGCCGAATTCTTATGAATGTGTTGAATGGAAATGGGCAAAAGCAACATATTTGATAAATGATGAAAATATATATATATTGGAAACATTAGGAATTAATATATGTCCTGGTTCTAATACATATTTTCACATATAAATCCTTTGGAGGAAAACTTAGGGTATCACATACATTTTTCTCCAAAAAATATTATTTTTACGAATAAATTATTTATCGTCTAACCCCACCAAGTCCGATATTTGCACTGGTTATTGCTCGTTGAGGTATTCCTATACGGCGAGCATATTCGGCAGCGTAAACATTTATGGATTGTTGTTGCTGTTTTTGTTGCGAGTGTTGTTGTATTTGCTGCTGTTGTTGTATTTGCTGCTGTTGTTGTATTTGTTGTTGCTGTATTTGTTGTTGTTGAATATATTTTTGGACCATTAGTTTTCTCTCTTCGCCTGTTGGATAACTCTTTTGGGTATTAACTCTGGAGTTCACTCGCTCACCAGTACCGGCTCGATCCAAATTTGGTATATTTTTCCATTCATCTGTTGATATCATTGTTTTTTCAGTTGGGTTAGTATCAGGGAACATGACTTTACTAACTGGATCTCTTAGGTCATATTCGTGGTACTTATCTGCTGTCACACTAACTTGTGTTAAAAAAGCAGTAACATTTACTATCATAATGCGGTCATTTTTTACAGTGTATTTATTATCTGCTGGATTGAGTGAATCATTATCTATTGTATATGCCAATTTATGAATCGATTTAAGACCATCTAATCCCTTATCACTTTTCATACGTTGTGGGTCTTTCTTTGAAACTAGTCTAGCAACACCATCGAACAATTGTAGAATTTCTGGACTACCAATGGGATAAAAATGACTACGATCTATTTTTAAATTATATGCTAAACATCTTTTTTGAAGACACGCATCTTCCATCCCCCAGCCCCAATAATTTGGATAACCATTGATTTGTTCAAAATCGGAGCCTTTTATAGCTAAAATTCCTCCTAAAGCCGTTTCAAATCCATAATAATGTTTTACTACACCCTGTGTTGTTTCATAGTCAAAAATTTTATGAAACGGTAATGTGTCGACATCATTGAAAATAAAGGTAATATCTTTGTAATTGTCGGGGTATTTTTGTTTCATTGCTAAAAAACCGATATTTTTAGTTGCGCCGCGGTTGAAATTCCTTGCGTCGCATTGATGGACGAAATAAATTTCATAATCGGTGCTGTCTTCTAAAATAAAATCCATTTGTTTACAGAAAAAGAATTTTTGTTCAATACGGTTTCTGTATGGGACAATGAAAACACGTTTTGGGATAGTAGTTGTCATTTTTAATAATAAAGATTTAATTTTTTATTATTAAATGTATAAATAGACGTGTGTCAAATGAGTTTATATATACTATTAATTCTGCGTTTTAAATGCGTAAAGGTGTAAAAATAATATGGATTATAACCGTTGTAGTATATATTCATTATAAAAAATAATAGGAGTGTCACCATTATCAGAGACATTTTTTATTTTTTTAAATGTTCCAATAATCTTAAATGTTGTGTTATCATTATTAAGAACAATTTCATCTACAGCTATTCTTACTTCAGGAGAGTATTGAAAATCCTCATAATCATCAAATATTATATAGCCCCCCGGATTTACAAAATTTTTATAGTTTTCAAAATCAAATATTACACCAGCTTTTGAATGATCTCCATCTATAAATAAAATATCAGTTTTAAAATTAATACTATTTAAATAATTTAAAAGTGTATTATCTGTTGAAAATTTTTTATGAATATGTGTATCATATTTGTGTTTATTAAATTTTAATATATTTTGATTTAATATTTGTTCTTGATTGTGCAATACGTGTAAAGGATCTATACAATTAATTTCAGTTGGAAAATCGTGTTGTAACAATAAACACGCGGATGCTCCACAATAAGTCCCTATTTCAGTATATATTTTTTTCGTGTTTCCAAGCAATGTTCTTAAATCATATAATATATGATAATGATGATGAAATGTTTTACCATACATATTATCGCTTATATATTTAACTAATTTATCCGAATCAGATAATTTTATTTCATTAATAATAATTTCCATTATATTGTAATATAATATTATAATATTATAATATTACATACATACGAAATGTCTGATACGTGTCTAATATATGTAAATTTGTATGGGTATGATCCTGTCGTTAAAATACCCAATAATATGCCTATAAATGTGACCGCTATATATATAACAGATTCTATGATATATTTCAATACTGCTAAACAATTTGGTTGGAAAGTATATTATTTAGATGATTATATAAATATTACAGATAATTTTCAGAGAAGAAAAACAATAGTACATATAAGGTGTTATCCAGAAAAAATATGTCCTGATATTTTAAATTATACTTATGTTTTTATGTGCGATTCAAATGTAGTTAATTTAGATTCAAACTATCCAGATTTTATTAATAAAAAAGATGAAACAAAATGCTTATATTTAACCTCCGGATATTATAGAGGTTCCGAAAATACAATGCAACAAGAATTAAATAGAAGTTTACAAAATAGTAGATGGAGTTATAATTATGATCAAATGACCAATGCTGTTAACGATTATCATAAACAATTAGAAAGTTTAAATATAAATTTAAATGATACACCTGTTGTATCCGCTAAATATATAGGTTGGAATATAGCACATCCTTATAAAAATGTTATCGCTGATGTTGTCTATAAAGAACATATGAAACATATACAAGGCAATATAATTTTTTCTCTGTTATTAAAATTATACCCAGAATATATTTATAATTATACCGATTTTAAAAATGATGGTTCCGTGTCTCGTCATAACCATAATTATTAAAATATTTCAGGTGAGTTCCGTATTATGGGTCTGTATGGAATCCGTATACGATAGTCGAATAATTCCAGTCGCTCACATGTGCAATCGGTTACGGTTCGCTCCATAACTATGTGTTAGAACATCTAAACTAATTCACGAATGGTATTTATATATAAATCTATTATAGAATAATTAATATCTAAATTTAACGGCAAACATATAATGTTATTAAATAATGTAATGGATTTTGGAGACGCGTCATCTAAAGGGTAATAATATTTTTTAGCTTCTATATTATTTTTTATAAAAATATCTATATCTACGTTTTTATTAAATACTATAGGGATTGTAGCCATTAATGATTGGTTATACTGCGAAAAATTCTTAAATAATTTTATATTATCATTTAAATTATATTTATTCATTTGTAATGTAAAATATACAATTAGGTCAGTATGATGATTGTAAATCTTTTCAACATTTTTTAAATATTCTTTGATAAAAATACAAGAAATCTCTGACATTTTATAATTATTTGCATACATATTATAATGATGTCGTTCTAATTTAGTATAGCCAAAACAAATAGATTTTTCCATTGATTCTAATAATTGTTTATCAAACACTATAAATCCTCCTTCCCCAAATCCGATTGGTTTGGTATGATGTAATGAAACCATACACGCATTTCCATAATTTAATATATTTTTTTCATTATAGTACGTAAATGACGATGCAGCGTTATCAAATACTAATATTTTATTGTTATCTTTACAAAACTTCTCATATAATGTAATATTTGTAGATGTTCCAAAACAATTTGTTATAACTATTCCATCATATTCATCTATTCTACTATGTAATTCAAGCATATTTGGTCCCATGTTTTCATCTATATCTATTATTATTGAATCTATTAAGTTTCCTTGTTTAGAACACGGGAATGTAAATGACTGAGCAATCCATCGTAATTTGGAACGAGTTAAAATATTAAATCCGCCTATAATTGCGTTTAACCCCATTGCACCGTTACACGTTAACAACACCTCCTTATTATCGTCTATTTTAAATATTTGTTTAATATATTCTACTGTTTGTAAAACATTTTTTCCATTGTTTGTAAAATGTTTTGTTTTTACACAATCTAATATTTGTGAATTAATAACCTCCATATCTATATTTTTATGACAAACCCAATTAATCATATATATTATATTATATTATATATGATTTAAATAATTATTGTAACTATATATTATATGTTCTTAATTAGAAATTGTATTGATGATCCGTTGATAAATGTTATACCTTCTAATATTGATAATTGTTATTATATAGAAATTAGAAATTTTTTAAATAATAATATTAGAAATTTTATAAATGATATAGATTTAAAAGATAAAAAAGTGGTTGATATAGGGTTAACCGGTCATATTAAAGAAATTAATAATTGCGTTTATCACACAATTGATATAGATAATACAAATAAACCAACATATTGTTGTGATATAACTAAAAATAATGAAGATAAGATACCTTCTAATTATTATGATATTACGTTTTGTACTGAAGTATTGGAACATACAAATAATCCATTAGATGCGTTATTAGAAGTTATTAGAATTACAGCCAAAAATGGAGTAATAGTTTTATCAACCCCCTATAATTTTAGAATACACGGTCCTCTATATGACACGTGTCGTTTCTCAGAATGGTTTTATAAAAATTATTTTAACAGTGAAAACTTTGAAATTTTAAAATTACTAGCATTGGAAGATATTAATAGAACATTATTTCCAATTAGTTACTTTTGTATTATTAAAAAAAAATAATAGGATGGATCGAGCCGTAGCCTTAAGCGAAGCAAAAGGCGCAGGTGAGCGAGGGAACTCCGTAGGCGGTAGCCGAAGGAGTTCGCGTCAACTCCTTCGACTAACGTCTATGGAGTTAAGTCGCTCTATTATATGATACCTATATGGTCTCATATAATAATTAATAATTCCAGAAAATCTTGGGGGG